>ERZ1023510.4-NODE-4-length-200551-cov-528.636950_pt1 | contig 200551 bp, 208 predicted proteins | sample MGYA00380549_ERZ1023510 | MGnify/ENA primary metagenome ERZ1023510 (study PRJEB33173, sample SAMEA4830364) | metagenome | study: EMG produced TPA metagenomics assembly of the PRJEB25223 data set... | reverse complement strand
ACCTTATTTTAAACCCCTCTTTGCAGAAGCAAAGGGGGGTTTTGTTTGGGGGTTGGTGATCAGAATATATATAGCAACCTAAATAACAACCAATAGATAGACTGACCTTATAGCACTTAATTAAATCCACTATTTTGTTATCTGTTTTTGGCCAATCGTGATGGTGCATTTACATAAATCTGACATGGGTATTCTTTGTGTTTATTTTTATTATAATTTAGGCTCTGTTATCTCAAATAATACTTTAAAAAATAAAATCAGTTTTTTATTACCATGAGTTGTGTTATATTTAATAAGTTATGATAAATAGTTAATGTAATAAAGTGATTTTAGATCTAGAAAGGGTATGACCCATAAAAAACACCAACAAAACAATGAACAACACACGGCTTGGCACAGCCATTTTATCAATACTCGTTTTATCACCATCGTGGTTGCACACCCCTGCCCATGCAGAGCCAATGGGCATATTACCAAAGGGTGAAGGCGTCATTTATCAAAATGAATTGGGTATTCAAACGGTGCGTAAAACTTTTAGCAAAGACACCCCGATGAAGTGCCATAATCACCCAAACGACATTGTTACCTTGACTGTTACCAATGGTTTGGCACAGGTTATTAAATGGTCAAGAAGCACATACGCTGTCTTCAGGTGATGTGCTTATTTTTGATGGCAAGCATGACATTGAAGGCACCTTTTTAGCAACGACAATGGTGGTGGTAACCTTGGTATCCAAAGATAAAACCGCAAACAATCACTTAAAGCCAGCACATCACCATCATCATGCTCATTAAAACATACCATAAAAAACAGCAGTAAAAACACGCCAAGCTCATCAAAAGCTTGGTGTGCGTCTGTTATGACCATTTATGACCGTTTATGAGTGTTATGACCGTCATTCAACTGGCTCATCACCATAGTACTTAACCCCAATCTTAATGGGTTCTCGTCCTTGGCTGCGGCGAAAATTATTGGTATCACGCAGTGAGTAAGCACAGCCACAATATTCTTGTTGATAAAAATGCTCTCGTTTGCTAATCTCAATCATGCGATTACTGCCACCGCCTTTACGCCAGTTAAAATCCCAATATTCAAGGTCGTCATAAGGGGCAGCGGCACGATGACCACAATCATTAATCTGAGCCATGTTCTTCCATCGTGAGATGCCCAAAGAACTGGTTATCACAGGAAAACCATTTTCATGGGCATACAAGGCAGTGCGTTCAAATCGCATGTCAAAGCACATGGTACAGCGGCGACCTCGCTCAGGGTCTTGCTCCATGCCTTTGGCACGGGCAAACCAGTTGTCCATGTCATAATCAGCATCAATGAATGGTATGCCATGCTTTTGGGCAAAGGCGATAATATTTAAAACCTATATAGCCTTTAGCATACTTTAGTTTAATTAATATTTTATTTATATTTACGAATGAAACAAATTTTGATTAAAGATAAGTTATTAAAGATAATAAAAACATAAAGCGATCAATTGACCAGTTTGGTTTGCCAAAGTATGTGGCTAACTATGATTTGGCTTGGGGATTGTTGTGGTGTTTAGAATGGCTGCTTTAATCTGATAAAACTGTTTTGATTTATCGTGAAACTATATAAAAATATTGTTTTTGGCTGCCGTTTTTGGAAGAGTGTTTAATTTTTGTGCTGTTTATTCTACCTGCTAATTACCCATAAAATCTGTGAAATTGATGGCGAAACATTGTCAGATAAGGTAAAATATTCTGTTATCTGATTTTTATTTTCTTTTGATAAGCACTTTATATGACTGCAAAAAAACCAACTGATATTTCCCATATTCGTAATTTTTCTATTATTGCTCATATCGATCATGGTAAGAGTACTTTGGCCGACCGTTTTATTCAAGTTTGTGGTGGTTTGTCAGACCGTGAGATGCAAGCTCAAGTGCTAGATAGTATGGATATTGAGCGTGAACGAGGAATCACGATCAAGGCACAATCGGTAACTTTGTACTATAATCATCCCAATGGCGAAACATATCAACTCAATTTTATTGATACACCCGGCCATGTGGATTTTAGTTACGAAGTATCTCGTTCATTAGCGGCTTGTGAAGGTGCATTGCTTGTTGTTGATGCTGCTCAAGGTGTTGAGGCGCAAAGTGTTGCAAATTGTTATACAGCAGTAGAACAGGGGCTTGAGGTTTTACCTGTTTTAAATAAAATTGATTTACCCCAAGTTGAACCTGAGCGAGTGATTGAAGAGATTGAAGATATCATTGGTATTGAGGCTGTGGAAGCACCGAGAGTATCTGCTAAAACTGGGGTTGGTATCGAAGAATTATTAGCAACATTGTGCGATGTTATTCCTGCTCCAAAAGGTAATCGTGAGGCACCGCTGCAGGCTTTGATTATTGATTCTTGGTTTGATAATTATTTGGGTGTCGTGTCATTGGTGCGTGTGCGTGAAGGTCAGGTATCCAAAGGCGATAAAATTTTTATTAAATCAACTGGTGAGACGCACATTGTGACCTCGGTTGGGGTTTTTACACCAAAATCACTAGAAACCGATGTGCTACATGCAGGCGAAGTAGGTTTTGTCATTGCAGGGATTAAGGATATCCAAGGCGCTCCTGTGGGCGATACCATTACGCATGCCAAAACACCAGATGTAGAAAATATTCCAGGATTTCAAAAAGTTACGCCTCAAGTCTATGCAGGGATGTTCCCGATTGATTCCAGTGATTTTGAAAAATTTCGTGAGGCCTTACAAAAGCTTCAAATTAATGATGCAGCACTATTTTTTGAGCCTGATACTTCTGAAGCACTTGGGTTTGGTTTTCGCTGTGGATTTTTGGGCATGCTGCACATGGAAATCATTCAAGAGCGGCTTGAGCGTGAATATGATCTTGATTTGATTACGACAGCACCATCGGTCATTTATGAAATTGTCAAGAAAAATGGTGATATTATTTATGTAGATAACCCATCCAAACTACCTGATACAGGTGTCATTGCTGAGTTTCGTGAGCCGATCGCTCGTTGCCATATCTTGGTACCTCAAGAATATTTAGGCAATGTCATTACCTTGGCGATTGAGCGTCGAGGTGTGCAAGTGGATATGAAATTTATGGCACGGCAAGTACAGGTTATATTTGATATCCCAATGGGTGAGGTTGTGATGGATTTTTTTGATAAATTAAAATCTGCCAGCCGTGGTTTTGCATCGTTAGATTATGGTTTTGAGCGTTATGAAGCGGATAAATTGGTTCGTGTTGATGTGCTGATTAATGGCGAAAAGGTGGATGCATTGGCGATGATTTGCCATCAAGAACATGCACGCCGCCGTGGCAATCAGTTGGTTGAAAAAATGAAAGAGTTGATTCCTCGCCAAATGTTTGATGTGGCCATTCAAGCAGCGATTGGCAGTCAAATCATTGCAAGAAGCACGGTTAAAGCCATGCGTAAAGATGTCTTGGCAAAGTGCTATGGTGGTGATGTCAGCCGTAAGAAAAAATTGCTTGAAAAACAAAAAGCAGGTAAAAAACGCATGAAGCAAGTTGGCAGTGTTGAAATTCCCCAAGAGGCTTTCTTGGCAGTCTTGAAAGTTGACAGTTGAATAATTTTGATGCTGTGTCGCTGTATAAATTTGGTGCATTTGCCGTAGGAGAATTTGGTGAATTTTGATATTAATTTAGTGATCGTACCGATAACTTTGGTGTTTTTGCTGATTTGGTTGGTGGATAAGCTTGTCTTAAAACAACATTTTGCCATCAAGCATCATGCCAAAGAAGTTAAGTTTACTGAAACTCAACTTTCAATGCATAAACAAAAACTTGAGCTGGCTTTAGCAAATTATGGCATGCGTAGTGATGCCCAAAGTTATACACCTGATGCTCATGCTCCAAGTGATTTGTATAGCGCCTATCAGGATTATCAGGCAAGCCGTGTCAAACTTGCTGCTTTGGTAGGCAATCCTCCCAATCATATTGCAGTTGTACGGTGGGCTTATGAATTTTTGCCCATTTTGTTGGCGATTGTGATTGTACGAGCATTTGTGATTGAGCCGTTTAATATCCCATCATCTTCTATGGTGCCAACTTTATACACAGGCGATTTTATTATTGTCAATAAAGCAGCTTATGGGCTTCGTTTGCCAATTATACATACTAAGATTTTGGATACAGGCAACCCCAAACGAGGCGATGTTGCTGTTTTTCGTTATCCTGTGAATGATAATATTTATTTTATTAAGCGAGTAATTGGCTTGCCTGGAGATACGGTAAGCTTTAATCGTGGGGTGTTGTCGATTAATGGTGAAAAGGTAGAAACGACGGCGGTGAATTATCAAATGCCAAGTGCGTTATTGGATAAAATGTTACCCAATATGATTCATGGTCAAACACTCAGCGATGCAGACCGAGCAGGTTTTGGGCGTCAAGAAGAATATTTGGCACGCTATCAAACTGAAAATTTGGGCAACCATACTTATACTGTACGATATGTTATAAATTCAAACTCATCAGCAGAAGCACCATTTTTAATTGAGCACTCACCAGAGGTGGTTGATTCTCATGGAGAACAATGGTCAATTGTGATTCCTGAAGGTCAATTTTTTGTGATGGGTGATAACCGTGATCGTAGTGATGATGGTCGTTTTTGGGGTTTTGTGCCAGAATCTAATCTGTCGGGTAAGGCAACTTATATTTGGATGCATAAAGAGTCAGGTTTTAGATTACCAAGTTTTGGGCGTAATGGTACAATTGATTAAGATTGGAGTATGTGGTGGCAAATAAATCACCAAAAACCATGAAGATGTCACAAAAGGTGACCAAAACTCCTGATCAGATGCCTTATTTTTCTGATTTTGAACAAGGGTTGCCTGTGCTTTATGCTAAGCTTGGTTATACTTTTAAAGATGTGTCGCTACTTTGTCGTGCTTTAACCCATCGTTCTTATGATCCTAAAAAAAGCTATGAGCGTCTGGAGTTTTTGGGGGATGCGCTGCTAAGCTCAATTATTACAAAAGCGTTATTTGCACAGTATCCTAAGCATGATGAGGGCAAGCTTACACGAATGCGAGCAGCTTTAGTACGCCAAGAAACCCTCGTGCAGATTGCTGACCACCTTGAATTGTCTCGGCATCTGATTTTGGGAGTTGGCGAGCGTAAAGGTGGGGGTCGCCACCGTGCATCAATTTTGGCGGATGCAGTCGAGGCACTCATTGCTGCTGTGTATTTGGATAATTTAAACAGTGATGGTGAAAATATTATTCATCGTATGGTGATGGATTGGTACAAAGATCTGATTCAAGAGGTAGGTCAAGAACAGGTACTCAAAGATGCCAAATCTCGTCTACAGGAGCTACTTCAGGGCAATCGCTTACCATTACCAACTTATGAACTTATCCAAACTTTGGGTAGTGCGCCTAATCAAGTGTTTGTCGTTCGCTGCCATTGTACGGTTGTCGGCGTTGACCCCATTATCGAAACAGGTGCCAGCCGCCGTATTGCTGAACAAAAATGTGCCGAAAGAATGATTAATCAATTAAATAAATTATTGCCTAATAGTTAAGTTTGCTTTAAAGATATTAGCCAAAGTGCAATCATAAGGAAAAATATGTCTGATAATACCAAGACCCATAGCAATGAAGATACCATTTCGGCGTTTTTTGAGAATCGATCAACACCAAAAAATGAGTCTTTTAGGGCAGGGTTTGTTGCAATTGTTGGGCGTCCCAATGTTGGCAAATCAACGCTTATGAATCACATGCTTGGACAAAAGCTGTCGATTACTTCAAGAAAGCCACAGACAACCCGCCATCGTATTCATGGTATCTTGACAGATGAAGATAGGCAAATTGTGTTTGTTGATACACCCGGAATTCACAGTAAAGAGGTGCGTGCTATCAATGAGCGAATGAATAAAGCTGCCATTTCTGCGTTAGCTGATGTGGATGTGGTGCTGTTTGTGGTTGATGGCATTCAATGGCGAGAAGATGATTTATTAACGCTTGAGAAGTTATCAGCGACCAATTTACCCGTTATCTTAGTCATTAATAAAGCAGATACCGTTAAAGACAAATCAAAACTTTTGCCTGTCATCGAAAGCTTTAGCGAAAGTTTTGATTTTGCAGATATCATCCCTGTTTCTGCACTTCGTCGCCATAATCTTGATCGATTACAGTCTGTCATTGGTGAGTATTTGCCAATCAGACCAGCCATTTTTGATGCTGAACAAATTACCGACCGCTCAGAGCGTTTTTTAGCATCAGAGATTATTCGAGAAAAAATCATGCGTATCTCTGGTGATGAAGTGCCTTATGATTTGACGGTACAAATTGATACCTTTAAAGATGAGCCTGCACATAAAGACCCAGAGACAGGAAAATGGCGTAAAGCGGTGACATTCATTGATGCGACAATTTTTGTAGAGCGTGCAGGTCAAAAATCAATTATCATTGGCGATAAAGGGGCAAAAATCAAACAAGTTGGTATTGATGCCCGTAAAGATATGGAAGTGTTATTTGACCGAAAAATTATGCTGACTTTATGGGTAAAAGTTAAGCGTGGTTGGAGTGATGATGAGCGCGCCCTCAATAGTTTGGGTTATTAAGTCAAATATTTTGAGATACATTCATGCGTGCCACTGCACTTAATGGCTATCTGCTTCATCAGCGTCCTTATCAAGAAAAGCGGGCAATTTATCAATTCTTTTCGTATGAAAAGGGCGTGGTACATGGTATCGGTGGGCGTGGCATGCCTTTGTTTACGCCCATTTGGCTTATGTCAAGTGGTACAAAGTCATTAAAAAGCTTTGGTCAAATCAGCTTGGGATTTTCAGATGAATTTGTGCGGCAACTAACAGCACAGTCAAACGAAGCGGCTTATCATCCAGCAAGTTATGGTTTGATGACAGGGCGAGTGCAGTATGCACTGTTATATATGAATGAGATACTTGATAAGCTACTTGCCACCGAAAGTCCTTGTCCTAAGCTGTGGCAAGTTTATCATACCAATATGACCAAACTTCATGCATTGGATCGGTTATCGCTGATGGCAGTAGATAAGATGCAGGCAATGAAGCTTTACTTACGCAGCTTTGAAAGAGGACTGTTTTCAGAGCTTGGGGTTATGATGGATTTTTGTGTTGATGGGCATGGTGTGCCGATCAATGCCGATGCCATGTATTGCTTTATACCTCAAATGGGTTTTATGTTAGCACATCTTGTACGGACGCAAATTGACCCTAAGATTCGGTTTGATGGCGTATGTTATACAGGCTCACAAATTTTACAGATGGGTGCTGCAATGGAAGAGCCAGAACTTGCTTTGGAGTTTTTGGATCAATTTAGCCAAATCCAAAAGGCAGTTTTGGATAATTTATTGAACCATCAGCCCTTACATAGTCGCACATTATGGCAACAAAGTATCCAATATTTGCAATAGCGATTTAACTACATTAAGGAATATGATGAATATACCATTATTAGGTGTCAATATCGATCACATTGCCACATTACGAAATGCACGAGGTGTCGGCTATCCTTGCCCCATTAAAGGAGCGCTGATTTGTGAGCAAGCGGGCGCATCAGGGATTACCTTGCATTTGCGAGAAGATCGTCGACATATTCAAGATGAAGATGTTTATGAATTGATTGGGCAATTGACAACACGCATGAATCTTGAGATGGCAGTCACTGATGAGATGCTAAATATTGCCCTAAAGGTACGACCAGCATGGGTGTGTTTAGTACCAGAAAAACGCCAAGAGCTGACTACAGAAGGTGGGCTTGATATCGCCAATTTATCAAATATTCAAGCATTTATACACAGTCTTCAGCAGGCGGATATTAAGGTTTCTTTATTCATCGATCCAGATCCGCATCAAATTGATGCTGCAATTGCTTTGGGTGCTGATGCGATTGAACTGCATACGGGAGCTTATGCTCAAGCGACTTTACAAAATAATCAAAAGCTTGTTGATAAAGAGCTTGACCGTATTCAAAAAGCCGTTGCAATGGCACAAAAAAAATCATCATTATTGATTAATGCAGGTCATGGTTTGACGCGTGATAATGTTGCAGCGATTGCCCAAATTGATGGTATTCATGAGCTGAATATCGGGCATGCATTGATTTCAGATGCGATATTTATGGGGCTTGATAATGCAGTCAAGGCAATGAAAATGGCTTTTGTTCAAGATAAAACGACCAATCATTGATGCGTTAGAAAGAAAATCGTAAATAATGATGACTATTGTGTAATATTATGTATTTTTGTTCAAAAAAAGGTTGTAAAAAAATTCATTTACCATTAAGCTAAGCCCACAAGCCACAATGAATACCTATTGGTTTGACTCATTAGTCACTAAGAATCTGCAAAATTTTGTAACAGATTATTGGCAGGTCTTGGATTGCTATGCTAAAATAGGTGCGGTAATCTTGAAAAACCAACCATTCCTTGGAGGAATTTATGAAATTTAATAAAATCGCTCTTGCGGTCATCGCAGCCGTTGCAGCTCCAGTTGCAGCTCCAGTTGCTGCTCAAGCTGGTGTGACAGTCAGCCCACTACTACTTGGCTATCATTACACTGACGAAGCCCATAATGATCAACGCAAAATCTTACGCACTGGCAAGAAGCTAGAGCTAGATGCTACTAATGCACCTGCACCAGCTAATGGCGGTGTCGCACTGGACAGTGAGCTATGGACTGGTGCTGCGATTGGTATCGAACTTACGCCATCAACTCAATTCCAAGTTGAATATGGTATCTCTAACCGTGATGCAAAATCTTCAGACAAATCTGCACATCGCTTTGATGCTGAGCAAGAAACCATCAGCGGTAACTTTTTGATTGGTACTGAGCAGTTCAGCGGCTACAATCCAACAAATAAATTCAAGCCCTATGTCTTGGTTGGTGCAGGTCAATCTAAAATTAAAGTAAATGCAATTGATGGTTATACAGCAGAAGTAGCCAATGGGCAAAACATTGCAGAAAAGCAAGTTGTAAAAGCAGGTCAAGAAGTTGCTGAGTCTAAAGACACCATCGGTAACTTAGGTCTTGGTGCTCGTTACTTAGTTAATGATGCTCTTGCACTTCGTGGTGAAGCCCGTGCTATCCATAATTTTGATAACAAATGGTGGGAAGGCTTGGCATTGGCTGGTTTAGAGGTAACTTTGGGTGGTCGTTTGGCACCTGCAGTACCAGTAGCACCAGTAGCAGAACCTGTTGCTGAACCAGTTGTTGCTCCAGCACCCGTGATTCTTCCTAAACCAGAACCTGAGCCTGTCATTGAGGAAGCACCAGCTGTAATTGAAGATATTGTTGTTGATTCAGACGGAGATGGTGTGCCTGATCATCTGGATGCCTGCCCAGGAACTCCAGTAAACGCTGTTGTTGATCCACGCGGTTGCCCAGTACAGGTTAATTTGGTAGAAGAGCTTCGCCAAGAGTTGCGTGTATTCTTTGATTATGATAAATCAATCATCAAACCACAATACCGTGAAGAAGTTGCTAAGGTTGCTGCACAAATGCGTGAATTCCCAAATGCAACTGCAACTATTGAAGGTCACGCATCACGCGATTCAGCACGCTCAAGTGCACGCTACAACCAGCGTCTATCTGAAGCTCGTGCTAATGCTGTTAAATCAATGCTATCTAACGAATTTGGTATCGCTCCAAACCGCCTAAATGCAGTTGGTTATGGCTTTGATCGTCCTATCGCTCCAAATACTACTGCTGAAGGTAAAGCGATGAACCGTCGTGTAGAAGCAGTAATCACTGGTAGCAAAACAACGACTGTTGATCAAACCAAAGATATGATTGTTCAATAATTGCACATGAGTATTTGGTAATCAGCTTGAATTCTCAAGCCTTATCGATAAAAAAGCCACCTTTTTGGTGGCTTTTTTATTTGGTGTAAATTTTTGGTTCAGTTAGACTGATTTATGTTATAATAAGCGGTTTTCTTAGCTTTTGAATAAATCAGATGAGTTAAGCCAACTGACTGATTTTATCAATTGAATTATTTTTTAAGCCTTTTATCAGTTCGGGCATATCGCACGACTATTAATCTTTATATGAGTATTTATGGCAGACGACATTAAGCATTTACGCAATATTGCAATCATCGCTCACGTTGACCACGGTAAAACTACCTTAGTTGATAAACTTTTACAGCAATCAGGCGCTTTGGGTGAGCGTTCTGGTGAAATCGAACGCGTGATGGACTCAAATGCCCTTGAGTCTGAACGAGGGATTACGATTCTGGCAAAAAATACCGCCATTCGATGGACTGATAAGCGTACTAACACTGAGTATCGTATCAATATCGTTGATACCCCAGGGCATGCCGATTTTGGTGGCGAGGTTGAGCGTGTCATGTCGATGGTTGACTGTGTATTATTATTGGTGGATTCTCAAGAAGGTCCCATGCCACAAACACGATTTGTGACTCAAAAAGCATTTGCTCGTGGACTTAAACCGATTGTTGTCATTAACAAAATTGACAAGCCAGCCGCTCGTGCAGATTGGGTAATTGACCAAGTCTTTGATTTGTTTGACAGTTTAGATGCGACTGATGAGCAGTTAGATTTTCCTATTGTCTATGCATCGGGTATTAATGGGATTGCAGGACTTGAACCAGATAATCTTGCTGATGATATGACGCCACTATTTGAGACGATTGTTGATATCGTTGAGCCTCCTAAGGTGGATGTTGACGGTCCATTTCAAATGCAAATATCAAGCCTTGACTACAATAGCTTTGTTGGGGTGATTGGGGTTGGTCGTATTCAAAGAGGCTCTGTAAAAACAAATACGCCCGTTGCAATCATTGATAAAGATGGCAATAAACGCAATGGACGAATTTTAAAAATTATGGGCTACCATGGTCTTGAGCGTGTTGATGTTGAATCGGCTCAGGCAGGAGACATTATCTGTATTACAGGTATTGATTCTTTGAACATCTCTGATACGATTTGTGACCCACAACATGTTGAAGCCCTGCCAGCACTGTCTGTTGATGAGCCGACGGTCTCGATGACTTTTCAGGTTAACGACTCACCATTTGCTGGCAAAGAAGGTAAGTTTGTAACTTCGCGTAATATCCGTGAACGCCTTGACCGTGAATTGATTCATAATGTTGCACTGCGTGTTGAAGATACAGACAGTCCTGAAAAATTTAAAGTTTCAGGCCGTGGCGAGTTACATTTGTCGGTATTGATTGAAAATATGCGTCGTGAAGGTTTTGAGCTTGGTGTATCACGCCCACAAGTCATCATGAAAGAGATTGATGGTGTCATGTGTGAACCGTATGAAAATGTTACTTTTGATGTTGAGGAGCAGCATCAAGGAGCAGTCATGCAGGAGATGGGCAACCGTAAAGGTGAGCTGACTAATATGGAGGTTGACGGCAAAGGTCGTATTCGTATTGAAGCTACTGTGCCTTCTCGTGGCTTAATTGGTTTTCGCTCGGCGTTTTTGACCATGACTTCAGGCACAGGTATTATGACTTCCAGCTTTAGCCACTATGGTCCTGTCAAAGATGGTACGGTAGCCAAGCGTCAAAATGGTGTGCTGGTATCAATGGTAACAGGTACCTGTTTGGCTTATGCTTTATTTAGCCTACAAGAGCGTGGTCGTTTGTTTGCTAAGCCACAGCTTGAAGTATATGAAGGCATGATTATTGGCATTAATTCTCGTTCAGATGACATGGTGGTAAACCCGACCAAGGCCAAGCAATTGACTAATATTCGAGCGTCAGGCTCTGATGATGCGATTATTTTAACCCCAGCGCTGGATTATACACTTGAGCAGGCACTTGAGTTTATCGAAGATGATGAATTGGTTGAGGTGACACCTAAATCGATCCGTATCCGCAAGCGGTATTTGACTGAAAATGAGCGTAAGCGTTTTGGTCGTAAAAAAGATTGATAATTTGGTGAATTTTCATCATATTTAAGTCATTTTATAAAGACAATATTAAAAAGGGTTTGGTTAACAAACCCTTTTTTTGATAATTTTTTTGTTCAAATGGTATGACTTTTAGGCATAATAATGGCCAGCTTTTGGATTTTATGCTTTAACCTTTGGTTTAGCTGGCTTTTATTGAAGATAAAAATTTTTTCATGATTGAATCAAAATCAATACCAAAGCACTAAAATTGATTTTTTTTGGGTCGAGACCAACCGATAATGGTGGCTTGTTTCGCTCTAGCCAAGGTCAAAGCATTGTCTTTGGCATCTTTGGTGATGACTGATCCTGCACCGATTGTTGCACCCATACCGACAGTCACAGGAGCAACTAAGCTTGAATTACTGCCGATGAACGCACGATCACCAATTGTGGTGGTAAACTTATTGATGCCATCATAGTTACAGGTAATTACACCAGCACCAATATTGACATTTTGCCCGATGATACTATCGCCAGCATAGCTTAGATGATTAATCTTACTGCCAACACCTACGGTCGTTTTCTTAGTTTCTACAAAATTGCCAATTTTAACATCATCTGATAGTATGGTTTTTGGTCTTATATGGGCAAATGGTCCAATGCTAACATTTTGACCAATCATACTATCATCAATGACACAGTTGGGTTTAATATGTGTTTGGTTGCCAATATGACTATTTGTAATGACATTGCCTGCATCAATCTGCACGCCCATGCCCAGATGGACATCACCGACAAATACTGTATTAATATCAATAAAAACATCTCGATCGCAGGTCAATTTGCCACGAATATCGACACGATTTGGGTCGGCAAACTGTACGCCAGCGATTTGTAATTGATGAATTTGGTGTGATTGAAAATCTCGCTCAAGATTGGCAAGCTGAATACGATCATTCACGCCTTCAATTTCAAAGGCAAACTTAGGTTCAATGGTTACAATTTCAACGCCATCATCAACAGCCAATTTGATAATATCTGTCAAATAATATTCGCCTTGAGCATTGTTATTGTTCAGTATGGGTAGATATTTATGAAGCAACGCATTATCCACACAATAGATGCCACTGTTAATCTCTGTGATTAATTTTTGTTGTACATCGGCATCTTTTTCTTCAACGATGGCAACGACCTTGCCCTGATCTCGGACAATCCGACCCAAACCAAACGGCTGTTCAACTGTTAAAGTCAGCATTGAGATACCGCTGGTATTGGCTTTAACAAGGTTTTGTAAGGTTTCGGTCTGAGTTAAAGGTACATCGCCATATAAAATCAGGCTTTTACCTTCTTTTGGCAGATGGGGTAATGCCATCTTGACCGCATGACCTGTGCCTAACTGCTGTGTTTGTTCGGCAAATATAACTGTATGGGTAGATAGTGCCTCTTTGACCATCTCACCGCCAAAGCCATAAACCAAAATCGTACCATCTGCTTGAATTTGTGTACAAGTATCCAAAACATGCTGAACCAAAGCCTTGCCTGCCAAGGTTTGTAAAACTTTGGGTCGGTTGGATTTCATGCGTGTGCCTTTACCAGCAGCTAAAATAATGGTATGTAGTGTCATCAGTCTTCCTTAAATTAAATCGGTGGATTAGGATTTACCGCAGGTGGGATATAGCGTTTATGACGATTGACACGGTGCTCAAATTGGCGAAAAATGAATAAAAACACCCAGCTGATCACCAAATAAATCATACCAGCGGCAAAAAACATCTCCAAATGAAGATAAGTAATGGAAATGATGTCTCGTGCCTTGTGCGTCAGCTCAACCACCGTAATTGATGCTGCCAAAGCACTCCCCTTTAGCATAAATATCACTTCATTGCTATAAGCAGGTATCATGATACCAAAGGCACGAGGTAGGATGACACGGTGTAATTTTTGCTGTTTTGACATACCAATGGCGTCGGCGGCTTCCAATTCCCCAGTAGGCACAGCCATGACCGCACCACGAACGATTTCACCGATATAGGCCGAAGTATTTAAGGTAAAGGCGATGATGGCACACCAGTATGCTTGACTAAAAATTGGATCCCAAAGAAAGGACTCTTTGAGTGCGGTAAACTGACCCAAGCCATAGTAAATTAAAAAAATCTGAACCAATAAAGGCGTGCCACGAAAGAAAAAAATATAAGTCGCTGGAATGGCACGAAGCCACAATACTGGAGACAGTCGCCATAGCCCAAGAATCACACCAAATACAAGACCCAAAGCACAAGACAGGACCACAAGCTCAATGGTCGTAACCGATGCTGCGAGTAAATCTGGAAAATAGTTAATGATTGCTTGCCAATTCCAATTCATGATTGACCCCCTGAGCGTTTATGAAGTAGCTTGGCATACCGTGCGGCAGGGTTGGCACGAGATTCACACCACATGATAAAAAGTGTAATCACCGAAGTCAAAGCCAAATAGATAAAAGCAGCAGCTAAATAAAATGTAAAAGGTTTTTGGGTGGATTGTGCTGCACGCTGTGCAAAATACATTAAATCTTGTAAACCAATCAACGAAACCAAGGCTGTATCTTTAAGTAGTACCAAAGTTAAGTTGCCAAGACCAGGTAGTGCCACCATCCACATTTGAGGTAGAATAATGCGTGTCAATGTCTGTATTGGCGTCATACCGATGCTTTGGGCAGACTCCCATTGTCCTTTGGGAATGTCTTGAATTGCCATGCGAAAAACTTCGGTCGCATAAGCACCAAACATGATAGATAGGGCAGTAACGCCTGCCCAAAATTGACTCACATCAATGCGTCCTGTATAGCCCATTTGCTTTGCAATGGTGACTAAAATGATACTACCGCCAAAGAAGATGAAAAAAACCATCAAAAGCTCAGGTATGCCACGGACGATTGTTGTATAGGCATCGGCAATTTTTTGTAATATCCAAACGCCAGAAAGCTTGGCAAGTGCACCAAGCAAACCGAATAACAGACCAAATACCAAACTGGCAAGCCCAAGCTTTATGGTCAGAATTGTACCTTGCAATAAAATTGGGCCGTAGCCTTGTAAGTCAAACACGCTAGTACCTTAAATTATAAAATACCATCAGTTGATTGCTGTGGTTTGTCTTATTTTAAGCAACCTGCTTAGCCAATCATTAAAAGATGGTGTCACAAAAATCAAATTACCATATAAAAAGCAACTTTCGGCGATGGATTTTACCGCCGAAAGCACAGCATTTTATGCCTTTTTGGCAGTCTTATTCATTATTCAATATTAGTTGGCATACCTGCTTCACCAAAGTGCTTAATGACAATTTGTTTATAGGTGCCATCAGCCTTGATTGCAGCCAAAGCCTCATTGAATTTTTGTAATAGTGCGGTATTGCCTTTATCGACAGCAATGGAGACTTTATCATTGATATTAATGTCCCCACCTTTGATCTCAAAATTTTGACCCAAGTCCGAGCTAAGCCAAGCTAATGCTGGCAGTTTGTCAGAAATCATAGCATCAGCACGCTCATTACCTAAATCAATAAAAGCATTGTCCAGCGTATCGTACAGCTGTGGCTTGCTGTTTGGATAAGTTTGGGTTAACCATTGACTTGAGATGGTTGAACGCTGAGCAACAATTTTGGCATTATTGATGGCATCGGTGCTGCTCGGATCAAAATTTGAACCTTTTTTTGCCAAAAATACCAAAGAGTTGACAAAATAAGGCTCGCTAAAATCCACCTGCTCACTACGCTCAGGGGTGACTGACATTGCTGCAACAATGGCATCAAACTTACCTGTTTTTAATGCTGGTATAATACCGTCCCAATCTTGGGCAATGATTTGGCATTCGGTTTGCATTTTGTTGCATAACGCATTGGCGATATCCACATCAAAGCCGCCCAAACTGCCATCTGGATTGGTGTAGTTAAATGGTGCATAAGTGCCTTCGGTCGCAATACGCAAGGTGTCACCACTGGCTTTTGTGCTTTGTTCGTTTTGACCGCTACAAGCTGAGATACTAAATGTACCAACAATGGCTGCCATAAGTCCAAATGTTTTAAATTTCACAATCTACTCCTTGATTTGGTGTGACTTAAATTTTGATGGTGTAGCGTGACTTGACTAAAACCAAACACCATCGGCTTAAAATTATTGACCTAATGCTTGGCTGTTAAAGTATTTGGCAACAATCTCATCATATTTGCCATTAGTTTTTAGGCTGGCAAGTGCAGCGTCAAAATCCGCTTTTAGGCTGCTATCTTTACGCACAGCGATACCGACTTTATCACCGATATCAATGGGCATGCCTTTGATCTCAAATTCAGAGCCAGCTTCAGTGGCAAGCCAGTCAGTAGCAGGCACGACATCAGACAACATAAATTCAACACGCCCAGCGGTCAAATCAAGATAAGCGTTGTCTTGCTTATCATAAGTTTTGATGTTGGCGTCTGGATAATGTTTTTGAAGATATTCCGCTGAAACAGTTGCCTGCTGCGTTGCAACAGCTTTACCAGCGATGTCATTGATGGTGGCGGTATTGTCTTTCTTACCAATCAAAACAAGCGTATTATCAAAATAAGGCTCACTAAAGTCCACTGCATTTAGGCGTTCTTCGGTAATGGACATACCCGCCATGATGGCATCAGACTTATTGGCGTTCAAGCTTGGAATAAGACTGTCCCAGTCTTGGCTTACGATTTGACAATCTGCTTGCATCTGCTTGCATAGTGCATTTGCCAAATCAATCTCAAAGCCGACCAATTGACCTTGCTTGTCAAGATAGCTAAATGGCTTAAAGCTAGATTCAGTAGCGATAATCAATTCTTTTTGTGAGGTCGAGCTGTTAGGTGCAGCAGCAGTTTTGGTATTGGTCGTAGACTCATTGCTACAAGCAGCAAGTAAAGAAACACAAAATGCGGCTGTGGTAAATTTTAACACGGTTGTCATGATCACCTCTTAATATGCTTAATATGCAAGAATGGATAATCGACACACCAAAAGTAGGTGTGCCAAACTTAAAAAGTATCTGATTGAAAGTGAGCTTTTTCAATTTCTGCCAATTTACCGCTTTCTTTGATTTTTGCTAAAGCTGCATCAAACTCAGCTTTTAGGCTGTCGCCTTTGCGTACGGCGATACCCAAGTGATCGTTATTATCAATCTCTTCGCCGATTAAGCCAAACTCACCATTGCCCTCTTGCTTTAGCCAGTCAATAGCCGATACTTTTTCAGCCATGACTGCATGATTGCGTCCTGCTTTTGTGTCCAAATAAGCATTGGTGTAGGTGTCATGCAGCTGAACACGATTGCCATCTTTACCATCATATTTTTCGGTGATATAGGCAGCACCAGTAGTACCACGCTGACTGGCAAGGGTTTGATTGGTGATATTATTGGGATCAAAGCTGCCATCACTTTTGGCAAGCCAAACGATCGTATTTGAAAAATAAGAGTCCGAAAAATCTACTTGTGCTTGACGCTCTGGGGTGATGGACATGCCTGCGATGATGGCGTCATATTTGCCTGCCAATAAGCTTGGGATTAAGCCATCCCAATCCTGAGCAATTATCTGACAGTGAGCGTGCATTTCGGCACATAAGGCATTCATCACATCCACATCAAAACCGATAATCTGACCGCTGGCATCCGTGTCATTAAATGGTGGGTAGGCGGCTTCAGTTGCGATCACAATGCTTTTTTGGCTTGGCTGAGCGGGTGCTGTTGTTTGGGTGCTGGTTTCTTCTTTGGTACAACCCGCCAAAGTAACACAAGCGACAGTTGCCAAAGTGGCAAATGGTTTTATCATGATAATTCCTTGGGTTAATAAAAATTGGCGACAATAAAATTAGCGGTGCGATGCCATAAATTCTCGTACGCGTGCAGATTTTGGGTGGTCAAATACTTCTTTTGGTGTGCCAATCTCTTCAATGCGACCTTGGTGTAAAAATACCACTTTGCTTGAGACTTCACGAGCAAAACGCATCTCGTGCGTGACAATGAGCATGGTACGACCCTCGTCGGCCAGCTCACGCATGACAGCAAGTACTTCATTGACCAGCTCAGGGTCTAGTGCCGAGGTGGGTTCATCAAACAGCAGTACTTGTGGCTGCATGGCAAGCGAGCGAGCGATTGCGACACGCTGACGCTGACCGCCTGACAGATTGTCAGGATAGGCATCTTTTTTATCCAAAAGACCAACCTTGGTCAAAAGCCGTTCGGCATCTTTGATGGCGTCAGCTTTTGAGATACCAAGCACTTGCGTAGGGCCTTCGATGATATTTTGTAAAATGGTTTTGTGCGGCCACAAATTGAAATTTTGAAACACAAAGCCAATTTTTGAGCGTAGTTTTTCAAGTTGTTTATTATCGGCTGCAACCAATTCGCCTTTATGTGATTTAAGTTTTAATGTCTCTTGACCGACAATGATTTTTCCCGAGGTAGGCTTTTCAAGCAGATTGATGCAGCGAAGTAAGGTGGACTTACCAGAGCCTGATGAGCCTAAAATACTGATCACATCACCATCGTATGCGGTCAAAGACACACCTTTTAACACCTCAAGTGAGCCATAGCTTTTATGAATGTCTTGTAAGTCCAGAGCAATGGGGCGTGAATCGGTCATGAAAAATCCTAAAAAGGTGCAAATTAGTACAAAGGTCAGAAAAAATCTATACAGTTTCATAAAAAAATTTATCAAGATAATTCTACCCTAAAAATGCATAAAGACAAAATATTTTTCGTAATTTTTTCTATATTTATTACTATTATCAATAATTCAGGGCGTGCTTTGGGTATCGGAGAAGCAAATATGCCCTTAGGGTGATCGCTATTAATTTTGATAAACAAGCAATTTTATAAACAAGCCAATGGCATAAGCGGTATAAAGGCACGGCTTTATTTGATACTGTATAACAATTTGCAAATGTTTGGCTAATTGAATCAAATTCGCTATAATAGACAGTTATGTCAAAAAGACACCCATCGCCTGCCAACGAGTCATCATGAGTAATCTATTTCAAAATCCGACCATTGCCCGCTTTATGGGTAAGCTGCCTACCATTAAGCAATTGATTTTTAGCATTTTTGGCATTGTATTGTTGGTATTTTTATTTTTATCGCTGCTGTCTTATGATCAGACGGATTCGGCATGGTCACATGTTGGCAGCCATTCAACCATTAATAATGTCGGTGGGCTACTTGGTGCTTGGGTATCAGATATTTTGCATACCTTATTTGGTTTTGGGGCATGGGTGGCTGTGCTGGTGCTGGCATATGAGCTGGTTCGGCTATGGTGGTCGCATGTTAAGCTATTTTGGGTACTAAGATTATTTGCCTATGGGCTGTTGATATTATTTGTCAGTGCCTTGCTTGCTTATATTGGTGAGATGACAAATGCTTTGCTTGCAACCCGTTTGGGCGGGGCGATTGGGTTTGAGCTACAAAAAAGCTTGGCTGGTATTTTTGGCGGGACGGTAACGGCTCTACTTTTGATCGGAATAATTATCCTCATCTCTTTGTTGAGCTTTGAGATTCGTTGGCGTTATCTGATGGGTCTGGTTTTTCATTGGATTGGCGGCGATAAATCCACCCCCAAAGTAGACTTGGAGCCTAAACCAGAAAGTGCAAACAGTACCATCAGTACCATACCAGATGAAAGTACAAGCCCTGTTACATCGGCGGTGGTAAGCACACCGCATAATCATGAAGGTGTGCTTGAGAGCTTTTTACGCCATTCTGGACTGCGTGATGAGCTAATCGCTGAGCGTGATAATGAAGCCAGCAAACAAGCTGCCAAAGCAGAAGCGGAAAACATTTACCAAGAAACGCAACAAGCAGCTACAACTGACCCGATGAAGTATCGTCATGATAAGTTGGATGACGCAACGCATTTGGGTGAGCTAAATGAGTCGTCCAACCAGATCGTCATTAATAACAACCCATCAACCGTAGAGCGATTTAAAACAATTCAAAAAGTTGGCCCCAACTTTGATGAAAATCAGGCGACTGAAGTTAAAACAGCCAAGGACACTAAGCCTACCCAAGAGCAGACGCATCAGACACCCAAACCAAAACAGTCAGCAACGCCTGTACAGTCTCGTGCGATGGATACCTTAAGCTATCGTTTGAGTTTAACACCGATTCCTGAGCTGGATTTATTGGATAAGCCCAATTTATCCAATAAACCTAAAGTGAGCGATGATGAACTGCAGCAAGCTTCAGAGCTTTTGGAGATTAAACTTCAAGAATTTAATATTCAAGCTCAAGTTGTCTCAGCCATGGTTGGTCCTGTGGTCACACGCTTTGAGGTTGAGCTTGCACCAGGTGTCAAGGCAAGCCGAGTCACACGCATCTCTCAGGATTTGGCACGCTCGATGTCCAAAGCATCTTTGCGTGTGGTTGAGGTGATTCCAGGTAAGCCGTATATTGGTATTGAGGTACCCAATCAAAAGCGTGAGATGGTGCATTTGCTTGAGCTGTTGGATACTAAAGATTATCAAAGTCCAAATAACCAAATTGCCATCGCTGTCGGTAAAGACATCAGCGGCAAGCCTGTGATTGCTGATTTGGCAAAAGCACCCCATATGCTGGTGGCAGGCACGACAGGGTCGGGTAAATCGGTATTGGTGAACTCATTTTTATTATCTATGCTACTAAAATACACGCCCGATGAGCTTAAACTTGTACTCATTGACCCAAAACAGCTTGAACTTGCCAACTATGGCGACATTCCGCATCTATTGACCCCTGTCATCACTGATATGAAAGATGCGGTTGCTGCTTTGACTTGGTGTGTCAATGAAATGGAACGCCGTTATCAGCTGATGAGCAAGCTTCGAGTGCGAAAAATCAGTGAATTTAATAAAAAAGTGGAAGTCGCCGAAGCTGAGGGTGAACCAATTTATGACCCTTTATGGCACATTAATCAAAGTGTCAGCCAAGATAAGCCGCCCAAGCTTAAGCCACTGCCAACGATTGTGATTGTGGCGGATGAATTTGCCGATATGATCATGCAGCTTGGTAAAACTGCCGAAGAGCCGATTGTGCGTTTGGCACAAAAAGCACGCGCCGCTGGTATTCATTTATTGCTTGCTACCCAACGCCCGACGGTGAATGTGGTAACAGGTTTGATTAAGGCGAATATTCCTGCTCGTGTTGCACTGCGTGTCAGTTCTAAAGTTGATAGTCGCACAATCATCGAAGAAGGTGGCGCTGAGGATATGTTGGGTCATGGTGATATGATGTTCATTGGACCAGGTAAAAATCATCCTGAGCGTGTGCATGGCGCTTATGTGGATGACGATGAGGTCAATCGTGTCTGTGATGCTTGGCGTGAGCGTGGCAAGCCTGACTATATTGATTTATCTGACAGTTATTCTTTTGAAGGTGAGGGTAGCGGTGATGCAGGTGGTAGCGTTGCAGGCGATGAGTTATATGAGGCGGCAGCGGCTTTTGTGGTTGAGACTAAAAAGCCATCCATCTCATCGGTGCAGCGTAAGTTTAGTATCGGATACAATCGTGCTGCGCGTCTGCTTGACCAAATGGAAGAGCGTGGACTGGTCTCATCGATGGATAACAGTGGCAAGCGTCAGCTGCTTTTGTAGGATGATATGATGTCACTATCAAGCGAAAGTATCGCTGTTATTGTTGTGCTTGTTGTTGCTGGTTTTTGGGTGGGCAATTTTATGGCAGCTCGCCCCAATGCCAATCAAATGCGAGTGGCAGATTTTCGGCTGATGGCGCGTCATTTTGGTATTTTTCCTAAGCTTATCACTTGCCCAAATTGGCTTAAAGATAGGTATGATGCGCTCAAACCCGCCAAAAAAGATGCGTATGCCAGAGCAGATAGCATGCCTTGGGTTGCTCAGTACACTATTATCATAGAAGATCTTGGGCTACCAATGGCTCAATATCATGTCATGGCAGATTGTTGGCATCTGATACCGCAGCAGTTTTATACGCCAAAGATGCTGACACAAGTACGCCGCCTTGATGAGCAGCCCATACATCTGCCTGAACATATCAAGGCTCAAGTTCTGGGACTGTCAATGAAAGCAAATCATATCTCGCTTTACTGGTTGGATGATAAATACCAACACAGCCAAAAGGCTTATAAGCTGGATAAAATAAAAGCTCAATCCGACTTAAACGACATCAAAACCCAGCTGATGGCTTGGGCAAAATTGATTGACGGTGGCAAATCGCCCTGATGGGCGTGATTGTTTTTGCGAAAACTTTGAGCAAATTTTTATAAAATGATTGACAAAACCACATTTGCACCCTATAAATGCACATGGATACTCACGCATCCTAGGGATTCTGGATAAATTCTCAGATATTTAGCAAATTTAAATAAAGGCATAATCATGGCAACTTCTAAAAAAACGACCACCAAAGCTGAGGCAGCATTGACCAAAGCCAATGCTCGGGGCAAATCCTTAGTGATTGTGGAGTCGCCTGCCAAAGCCAAAACCATTAATAAATATTTGGGTAAAGATTATGTGGTGCGTTCAAGCGTGGGTCATGTGCGTGATCTACCCGTTGGTGGCAGTGCGACCAAAACCAACAAAACCCAAGATGTTGGCTTGTCTCGTGAAGAAAAAGCCCAAAAAGCATTAGTTCGCCGTATGGGTGTTGACCCTGAACATGACTGGGCGGCGGTGTATGAGATATTGCCAAACAAAACCAAGGTGATTCGTGAACTAAAAGCACTTGCCAAGGAGGCCGATAAAATTTATCTTGCCACCGATTTAGACAGAGAGGGTGAGGCGATTGCGTGGCATTTAAAAGAAGTGATTGGCGGCAGTGATGATAAATACAGCCGTGTGGTATTTAATGAAATTACCAAAACAGCCATCCAAACAGCCTTTGAGCATCCTGATCAATTAAACATTGATCGTGTCAATGCACAGCAAGCGCGCAGATTTTTGGATCGTGTGGTGGGCTTTATGGTATCACCACTACTTTGGGCAAAGATTGCCCGAGGTCTGTCAGCGGGCCGAGTGCAAAGTGTCGCAACTCGTTTGGTGGTTGAGCGTGAGCGAGAAATTCGGGCATTTGTCCCTGTTGAATATTGGAAAATTCACACCAATAACACCGCAGCAGGCGAGACGCTAAACCTTGAAGCGGTCAAAAAAAATGGTAAAACGCTAAAACTTGGCAATAAAGCACAAGCCGATGAAGTTGTTTTGGCGTTAGGCTCATCAGACTTTATTGTGTCAGCGATCGAAGAAAAGCCCACTCAGTCTCGTCCATCAGCACCCTTTATCACTTCAACGCTCCAGCAAGCCGCCAGTACACGACTTGGGTTTAGTGTCAAAAAAACCATGATTTTGGCACAGCGTTTGTATGAAGCAGGGCATATTACTTATATGCGTACCGACTCTACTTTTTTGAGCCAAGACGCCCTAAATTTGGTGCGTGAATACATTACAGATCATTTTGGTGATGACTATTTGCCCCAAAAACCCAATTTTTATGGTAATAAACAAAATGCTCAAGAGGCGCATGAAGCGATTCGGCCTTCTCATGTTTTGGTAAAATCTTCGCAGCTGACTGGCATGGAGCGTGATGCTCAGCGTCTTTATGAGTTGATTTGGCGGCAGTTTGTGGCATGCCAAATGATGCCAGCACGCTATCAGTCAGTCAATTTGATGGTTGCCGCTGACGATATAGAGCTTAAAGCCAAAGGACGGACTTTGGTTTTTGATGGCTATACAAAGGTGCAGCCGCCTGCTAAGACTGATGATATCTTACTGCCCGCTGTTAAAGTGGGTGAAAAGTTGCCTTTGATTGAGATTTTGCCAACACAGCATTTCACCAGCCCGCCTGCTCGCTACAGTGAAGCAAGCTTAGTCAAAGAGCTTGAAAGCCTCGGTATCGGGCGACCATCAACCTATGCGTCTATTATCTCAACCATTCAAGAGCGTGGCTATGTTAAGCTTGAAAATAAACGCCTATATGCTGAAAAAATGGGAGATATTGTGACAGAAAGATTGGTAGAAAGTTTCCCTGATTTGATGGATTATGCCTTTACCGCAGGGCTTGAAGATAAGCTTGATGAGGTGGCGGTTGGCGAGGAAGATTGGAAAACGGTGCTTGACAGATTTTATCATGATTTCAAACAAAAGCTTGATTATGCCAAAACCACCGATGGCATGCGTCCTAATAATCCAACCAATGTGCCTGATATTCACTGTGATTTATGCCATCGCCCAATGCAGATACGCACAGGTTCAACGGGTGTATTTTTGGGTTGTACAGGTTATAATCTACCACCCAAAGAACGCTGTAAAGGTACCAAAAATTTGATGCCAGTTTCGGCATTTGAGTTTGATGCTGATGATGATTCAGCAGAGGTCAACGCCCTCATGGAAAAAAAGCGTTGCCCAAAATGCAATACTGCGATGGATGGCTACATTGTCGACGGTGGGCTAAAGCTGCATATCTGTGGTAATAACCCTGATTGCGATGGTCATGTGCTTGAAAAAGGTGTATTTGAGATTGGGGGTGCAACCAGTGATACACCGACCATTGATTGTGATAAATGCGATGGTCAAATGGAGCTTAAAACGGGGCGTTTTGGTGCATATTTTGCTTGCCGAAAGTGTGATAATACCCGAAAAGTACTCAAAAATGGTCAGGCGGCCCCTCCTCGTATGACACCCATTGATATGCCCAAGCTGCGTTCACAAAAATTTGATGACCATTATGTGCTGCGTGAAGGTGCAGCAGGGCTATTTTTGGCGGCATCCAAATTTCCTAAAGTTCGTGAAACTCGTCCACCAAAGCTAAGTGAACTTCGTGAGATTAAAGATCAGCTTGAGCCAAAATTTTATTATTTGTTTGATGCACCAGATACAGATGATGTTGGTAACCCAACAATTTTACGATGGAGCCGTAAAAATCAAGAGCAATATGTTGGTTCAGAAAAAGACGGTAAAGCGACCCGTTTCGCCTTGGTTTGGCGTGATGGTGCATGGGTACAAGCCTAGTTATTTTACGCACTTTGGGAGTTTTGTAGGAAATATCGCACAAAGTTTGACGATTTTGGCGTATTTTCATCAGCATGGTTTTATTGCATAATATACCCATAGCAAAGGAGAACCCTGATGGATTGGGGCAAGGATGAAGTGCTATTCATGGAAGGTTGATAAGGATATAGATTTTACGGTGGTAAAATCATGTAAAGTAGCAAGCTGCATTGGTGACGATGCAGCTTGTTGCTTTTATATTGGCGAAAATTAAATTAATTAAATTCATCCAGACAAAAAGGCAAAAAATATGCGACCAATTTAGTCGCACATTGTACGGTTTCAGATGATGGCTTTAGTGTGCCTGCTCCCAGTTTTCACCGATACCTATTTCAACCACGAGCGGGACAGCAAAATCAACCGCCCAGCCCAGCTTTTTCGCTGTATCGGTTAGGGCATTTTGCATCGCTGTTTTGATCAGGTTGCCGATATCATGTGCCTTGTCAGTATCAACCTCAAAAACCAGCTCATCATGCACTTGTAGTAACAACTTGGCATCATCTTTGGGTAATACTTCATCCACCGCAATCATGGCAAGTTTGATAATCTCAGCAGCTGAGCCTTGTAATGGTGCATTAATGGCTGCACGCTCGGCAGCATCTTTAATCATACGATTGCTACTTTGGATATCAGGTGAGTAGAGTTTACGACCTAAAATGGTCTGCACATAGCCTAACTGTTTTGCCATCGTCTTGGTACGCTCCATATACTCTAAAATGGCGGGATATCGTGCAAAATACCGCTTGATATAATCTTGGGCAACGGCTCGATCAACCTCAATCTGTTTGGCAAGCCCAAAAGCACTCATGCCATATAATAGCCCAAAATTAACCGCCTTAGCAGCGCGTCGCTCACTTGGTGTAACTTCGCTGATATCTTTGCCCATAATCTCAGCGGCGGTTGCCGTATGAATATCTAAATTATGATTAAAAGCACGGATCAAGCTTTCATCACCGCTAAAATGAGCCATCAGCCTAAGCTCAATTTGTGAATAATCTGCTGCCAAAATCATACGACCTTTTGGTGCGATAAATGCCTCACGAATCAGTCGCCCCGTATCTGTGCGAATGGGGATATTTTGTAGATTTGGATCGGATGATGACAGGCGACCTGTGCTGGTAAGCGCTTGATGGTAACTGGTGTGGACTCGCCCTTGCTCATCAGCGGCGTTTGCCAGCGTATCGGTATAGGTGCTTTTGAGTTTTGATAAGCTGCGATGTTCAAGTACCACATCAATCAGCGGATGTTCAATTTTTGATAATACAGCTTCTGAAGTGGCGTATTGCCCTGTTTTGGTTTTTTTGCCGCCTGCAATGCCCAGTTTGTCAAATAAAATCTCACCAAGCTGTTTTGGGCTTGCCAAATTAAACGGCTCACCTGCAATGCGTTCAGCCTCAATTTGTAGTGCCATAATTTTTTTATCAAATTCATCTGATAATTGCCCCAAAAAATCAGTGTCAATTAAAATACCATCATGCTCCATTTGGGTTAGAATTTGGGCGGTGGGCATTTCTAGATGGTATAACAGTTGGGCAGCCGTTTTATCTTGATTGATGTGTTGATTAAATCTATTAAATAGCCGAAAAGTAATATCTGCATCTTCGCATGCATACTGGCTTGCTGCATCCATGGCGACCTTATCAAAACTAAGCTGTTTGGCACCTTTGCCTGCAACATCTTCAAAAGTTGTGGTCTGTACGCCCAAATAATGCTTAGCCAGTGCATCCATACCATGACGAGTTGCAGCAGCATTGATGACATAGCTAGCAAGCATGGTATCCATTTGCCAAGGAGATATGTTGATGCCATACTTTTTAAAAATATGGGCATCATACTTTAAGTGTTGCCCGATTTTACCGATATTTGGATTTTCTAAAATGGGTTTAAATGCTGATAATACGGTATCAATCGGCAACTGATTATCAAGTAAAACATCAAAATCTGCTGTATGGCCGACAGGAATGTAGTAGCCTTCATAATCAGCGGTGCTCACTGAAATGCCAACCAGTTTGGCGTGTTGCCAATTGATATCAGTGGTTTCGGTGTCAATGGCAAAGTAGGGCGTATGATTTAATTTATCCAACAGTTTGGTAAAATCCTGTTGGGTTGTAATGGTGTGATAAGAGATATCTTTGATGGGTAGTATTGGGGTTTGGCTTGAAAGGGTGTTGTCATGGATATCAATAGATACGGCTTTATCGGTTGGCTGATGGGGCAAATTAAGCAGCTCGGCGGTTTGAGCCATTTCTTTTTTAAATTCTAATTCTTCAAAGAGTGCATACAAGGCAGGTGCACGCTCGATTGTTGTTTCTTGGCTGTGGTCAAGCGTAATATCATCAAAGCTTATGGTAAGTTTTAGGTTGGTAACGATGGTCGCTAAAATGCGATTGAGTGGAATACTGTCTTGATTGTCGGCAATGCTTTTACCAACTGCCCCTTTGATATTGGCAAGATTGGCTAAGATGCCATCGATATTTTGGTATTCATTGAGTAATTTGGCCGCTGTTTTTTGACCAACTTTAGGAATACCAGAAATACCATCAGACGCATCACCCATCAAGGCCAGATAATCGGCAATTTGTTCACTGGTCACACCAAATTTTTCTATCACACCTGCGTTATCGGTCAACTTACCAGTAAAACTGTCTTCAAGCATGACACAATCATTCACCAGCTGAGCCATGTCTTTATCGCCTGTGGAGATGATGACCCGATGGCCTTGTTGGCAGGCTTGATAGGCCAATGTGCCGATGATATCATCCGCTTCAAAACCATCAATCTTAATGAGTGCAATGCCCAGTTTTTCAATCATCTCATGAATATAAGGAATTTGGATGCGTAATGCTTCGTCCATCGGAGGACGATGTGCTTTATAGGCTTCGGACAAATTGTGGCGAAAAGTAGGCGCTTTGGTATCAAATGCAACTGCCATATGGGTGGGATGATATTTTTTAATCAGCTTGTTGAGTGCATTTAGTACGCCACGGATGGCATTGGTTGGCAATCCTTGAGAATTTGATAGCGGTGGTAGACCATGAAAGCAGCGAAATAAATAATAAGAACCGTCTACCAAAATCACAGGCGGACGAGTGGTATCAACTTGGTCTGTGGACAGTTTGGCAAGACTTGGGATACTGTTAATATTTGGGTAAGCGGTATTCGTCATGGCAGTCATTGGATTTAAAAATTGGATGAAGAATTTGATATTATAACCAAAAAATCACCGCTTGGGGCATTGGATATCAAAAAGCCCACCGCTTGGATGGGCTTTGGCTTAGATTAGTGATATTCGGTACATTCAATGGTGTTATCACGGCAAAACATTTCATGGTTAGCGGCAAGACATTTTTTCTTAACTGCCAAGCGAGCCTTGCCACGGCTCTGATTTTCGGCAGTAAAGGTATCTGTAAATGCCTTGAGTTTACAGACATGGACGGTGTCATCTTGATGGTTGTGGGTGGATTTGTCGATAAGAACAGGCACGCCAACAGGCACGCCAATGATCATTGCACTACCTTGGTCGCTGACTGGTGCAACGCAGGCGGATAAACCTAAAGCGGTAGCGATTATAAGGGCAAATTTATTCATAAGATAACCTTGAGTAACTTAATCATTGCTAATACTAAATTAAAATAGAGTGAAATATGGCTTAGATAAAATTATAGCATAAATTTAGGTTTGGCGTGTTAAGTTTTGATAAAACAAGTGTTTGGATGAATGGTTTGTACTATGTCGTTGCTACCTAAGCGACTGTAATCGTGTCATCACTTGATGTGATTTATGGTATAATAATTTTCATTTTATTTGACTGGTTTAATTTTTGTATCTCACCGTACACATCAATGTATACATCATCTACAAAAAGGCAAGCAATGACAACCCATTTAACCAATGAAATCAACCAACGCAGAACATTTGCCATCATCAGCCACCCCGACGCTGGTAAAACCACCATGACCGAAAAGCTGCTGCTTTGGGGCAAGGCAATTCAGGTAGCAGGCGAGGTGCGTGGACGCAAAGCCGACCGCCACGCCACATCCGATTGGATGAGCATGGAGCAAGAGCGTGGCATCTCTATCACCACATCGGTCATGCAATTTCCCTATAAAAATCATGTGGTTAATCTGCTAGATACCCCAGGACACGCCGATTTTTCAGAAGATACCTACCGCACGCTGACCGCTGTGGACTCTGCCCTTATGGTGATTGACGGTGCTAAGGGCGTTGAGGAGCGGACAATTAAGCTTATGGAGGTGTGTCGCATGCGTGATACGCCCATCATCTCATTTGTCAATAAACTTGACCGTGAGATTCAAAATCCGCTTGCCTTGCTTGATGAGATCGAAAGCGTCCTAAAAATCAAATGCGTGCCATTTGCTTATCCCATTGGTATGGGTCAGGACTTTGTGGGGGTATACAGTTTTGTGGATAACAAGACTTACTTTTATAAAAAAGGCTTTGGTTCACAAATTGTAGAGATTGAGAGTAAAGATGGCTATGATCATGCTGACATTAAGGACAGGCTTGGGCAGATTTTATGGGATGAATTTATAGAAAACATTGAACTTGCCCAAATGGCGTATGAAGATTGGGATGAGCGTGAATTTTTGGCAGGTCGTCAAACGCCTGTGCTGTTTGGTACGGCGTTAGGCAATTTTGGTGTGAACATGATTTTGGATGTGCTGACCCAATACGCACCGCCCCCAAAAGACCATGTGGCAGTAGAGCGGACGGTAAAAGCGGACGAACCTACCTTTACAGGTTTTGTCTTTAAAATCCAAGCCAACATGGACCCTAAGCACCGAGACCGTGTCGCCTTTATGCGAGTATGTTCGGGCAAATATGAGCGTGGCATGAAAATGAACCATGTGCGTCTTGGCAAAGAGGTGCGAGTGTCGGACGCTCTCATGTTTTTGGCAGGCGACCGTGAGACGCTAGATGAGGCGTATGCTGGTGATATCATTGGTCTGCACAATCATGGCACGATACAAATTGGCGACAGCTTTACCAGTGGCGAGACCTTGAATTTTACAGGCATTCCGCACTTTGCCCCTGAGCTGTTTCGCCGTGTGGTGCTAAAAGACCCGATGAAATCCAAACAATTACAAAAAGGCTTACAACAACTCTCGGAGGAGGGGGCAGCCCAAGTGTTTATGCCTCAAATCAACAACGATTTGATTTTGGGGGCGGTGGGCGTGCTACAATTTGAGGTGGTGGCACACAGATTATTAGAAGAATATAAAGTGCAATGCACCTTTGAACCGATTAGCATTGCAACGGTGCGATGGGTTTACTCTGATGATAAAGTCGCTTTTGAAAAATTTAAGAAAAAAGCCCACGACCAGCTGTCGGTAGACGGCGGTGGTTATCTGACTTATCTTGCTCCCAGCCGTGTCAATTTACAACTCATGCAAGAGCGATATCCAGAGGTTGAGTTTCGGGCAACAAGGGAGCATTAGTCGCACGATAAGATCGCATGAAAAAAGATCACATGAAAATTACCACACATACCGATACAGGCTCGGTCATAGGTTCACTTTGGATGGTAGTCGGTGCGATTGGTTTTAGCATCATGGGACTGCTGGTCAAGATGACAGGCACACGCTTTGAGATGCATGAATATGAGTTGGTTTTTTGGCGTGTTGTTTTTGCTGCAACTGTTTTAGGTCTGCAAGCTGCACTGACAAAAAAACAATTTTCAACACGCTATCCACAAGCACATTTTTGGCGTTCTTTGGCTGGTACAATCAGCTTATTTATGTTCTTTTTTGGTTTGGTGCATTTGCCGCTGGCAACTGCCATTACCTTTAGCCACACATCAGCGATATTTTTGGCAATTTTTTCAGTCATTCTTCTGAAGCAATTTCCCAGTCGCCTAACTTGGTTTGCACTCATGTTGGGTTTATGTGGCATTATGCTAATTTTAAGACCCAGTATCCTTGGACATGGGCTATTGCCAACGCTCATTGGGCTGACAAGTGGTGCCATGGCAGGCTATGCGTATCTACAGGTGCGTGAGTTGTCTTTATTGGGCGAACCTTCTTGGCGAATTGTGTTTTATTTTGCAGTACTTGCAACACTCATTTCAGCGATCGCCAGTACAGTGGTAGGATGGACACCCATACAGCCCCAAATGCTACCTTATTTATTTGGTATTGGTCTATTTGCGATGATAGGGCAGTTATCGATGACACATGCCTACAAGGTTGGGCGTAAATTTATGGTATCAGCATTGGGCTACTTGGTGGTGGTACTCTCGATGCTATATGGGGTCATATTTTTTGATGAAGTCTTACCCGTCATGGCGATGGTTGGTATCGTACTTGTGATTGCAAGTGGCATTTTGGCAGGTAAAAAATAAGTGTTTGGCTTAAGCGTCGTGATCTCACATCGCTTAAGCCTTTTGTTTATTGATAACTGTGTTAAACTATCTGCCACATTCCTTAATTCTCAATGCCATGCTTATCTGTCCAATTTGTCATTTATCGCTAAATTTTACAAAGAAAACCTACCAATGTGCCAATCAACACAGTTTTGATGTTGCCAAAGGCGGTTATGTAAACTTACACTTAGTACAACATAAAAAAAGTAAACATCCTGGTGATACGCCTGCTGCTGTGCAAGCACGGCGTGCATTTTTATCAGCGGAGCATTATCAACCGCTCAAATCAGAAATTTTAAACATGATTGGAAATATTCGCCCCAAAACGATACTTGATATTGGGTGTGGTGAAGGTTATTATACCCAAGCTTTGGGCAGCATTTGTGATCATGTGATTGGGCTTGATATTGCCAAATCAGCCATTCAGACTGCCGCTAAAGCTGATGGGTCAAACCAAATCACTTGGGTGGTGGCAACAGGGTCTGTATTACCTGTTGCTGATAAGTCTATGAATGTGTGTACCAGCTTTTTTAGTCCGCTACCAAAAGATGAAATACGACGAGTGCTTTGTGATGGTGGCTACTTGATGGTGGCAGTTGCTGCACCCAATCATTTGTATGATATGCGTGCAGCGTTATTTGAGACGGTAGTTGCACATCACCCCAACAAATCCATACAAAGGCTTGCACCTGAATTTTGTTTGGTTGACCAAGCATATATCACCGCACCAATGCACTTGGATAATACGGCTCTTAAAAACTTAATTGCTATGACGCCTTACGCCTATAAGGCAAAATCTGAGCGGCGTGCTGCACTTGAATGCTGTGAGAGCTTTTTTGTACAAGGTGAATTTTGTATATTTTTATTTAAAAAATTACAATGATTTTGCCATTGCTATGGCAAATATAAAAGGCAGGTTTGGGTTAACAAATAAAAACTGCCGATTTTGCCCAAGCGGTCTTAAGATGGCTCGGGCGGTGAAATCGCAGCGTTATTCGGTGTCTTTTTTAAGCTTTGTCATATTGGAGACTTTGCCAAAACCTTTTGGTAATGGGTTGCCACGGTTGGCACGATGTGCAATATAATTGGCGATATCATTAGGATTAAGCGTTAAAGTACGCTTACCTGCTGTAATCACCAAGGCATCAGTATCCGATAAAGCTGTGATGGCAGTGATGGTTTCGCCAGCTTTTAGGTTGGCAAGCTTATTGCCTTTACCCTTAGCAAGTTTGGGTAGCTCATCGCTTGCAAAGATAAGCAGGTTACCATTTGATAAGCTGACAGCAACCAAGCTGTCATCATCTTGCATGACAACAATGGGCAAAAGCACACCACCAGCAAGATTAATGCTACTTTTGCCTGATTTTTGGGCAGTGTCTAAGTTTGAAAGCTGATTGATAAATCCATAACCCAAACTGCTTGCCATTAAGACATTTGGGCTACCATTGGTCTGATTATAAAAAAGCAATTGATCAATTTTGGCACCCGCAGGCAAGTTTAAAAGACTGGTAATAGGGTCGCCTTGGGTGCGTGCTGATGGTAGATGTATGCTATCAAGCCCATAACTGCGACCAGTATTATCAATCAAAATAAGCCGCTCGGTAGATTTGCCTAAAGCGTGTGTTAAATAAGTATCACCGGTACGGTAGTTCATCTCGGCAGGGTCTGCATGATGACCCTTGGCAGCTCGAATCCAGCCAGCTTGAGATAAAATAGCAGTAATTGGCTCACTGGCAATCAAATCCACCGCTTTTAGGCTACTGGATTCTGCTCGCTGTACCACAGGTGAGCGACGAGCATCGCCATGCGTTTTGGCATCGGCTGTCAGCTCATCAATGAGTAGCTTGGTGAGCATTTCGGGGTTATTTAGCTGCTCGCTGATGAGTAGACGCTCAGCTTCTAGGCGATCGTGTTCGGCAGTTAGCTCAATTTCTTCTAATTTGGCAAGCTGGCGAAGTTTGATATCTAAAATGGCATTGGCTTGAGTTTGGGTGAGTCCAAATCGTGTCATCAGCTCAATCTTGGGGTCTTCTGCGGTGCGAATGATGTCAATAATCTCGTCAATATTCAGATAAGCGATCAGTAATCCTGCCAAAATGTGCAATCGTTCATTGATTTTATCCAAACGATACTGCAAGCGGCGAATCACCACACTTTTTCGTACCGATAGCCATTCTAGTAAGATACTTTTTAGGTTTTTTACCTCAGGCTTGCCATTGATACCAATCATATTCATATTGACCCGATAGCTGGTTTCAAGGTCGGTGTTGGCAAATAGATGGCTCATGATTTTATCAATATTAAGCTTGCTTTTTTTAAGCTCAATGACAATACGGCAAGGATTAAGGTTATCTGATTCATCACGGATTTCGGTAACCCAAGGCAATTTTTTATCCATCATCAGTTTGGCGATTTGCTCGACAACTTTATTACCTGAAACTTGATAAGGCAGGGCGTTGATGATAACAAGGTGGTTTTGTTTTGGGTCGGTGTGATAAGTGGCACGCATCTTATAGCTGCCCTTGCCTGTTTCGTACATGGCGATCATGTCGTTTTTGGGCGTGATGATCTCAGCCGTTGTTGGTAAATCAGGTGCAGGCAGTGTTTGTACAAGCTGTTTGGTGGACAGCTCTGGATTTTTTAATAAGCGAATACAGACTTTGACAACCTCGTGTAGGTTATGCGGTGGAATGTCTGTTGCCATGCCCACGGCGATGCCTGTCGTGCCATTTAATAAAATATTAGGCAGGCGGGCGGGCAATGTGACAGGTTCGGACAATGAGCCATCAAAATTGTCTTGCCAATCAACCGTGCCTTGCTCAATCTCACCAAGCAGTATATCGGCATATCGGCTCATATTAGCTTCGGTATATCGCATGGCGGCAAAGGATTTTGGGTCATCAGGACTGCCCCAGTTGCCTTGTCCAGTAATCAGCGGATAGCGGTAACTAAACGGCTGTGCCATCAGCACCATGGCTTCATAGCAGGCACTGTCGCCATGTGGGTGATATTTGCCCAAGACATCGCCAACCGTACGAGCGGATTTTTTGGGTTTGGCGGTATGTTTTAATCCAAGCTCACTCATGGCATAGACGATGCGTCGCTGGACAGGTTTTAGTCCATCAGCAATGTGCGGCAACGCTCTATCCATGATGACATACATGGCATAATTTAGGTAAGCGTATTCGGTAAAGTCGCTCACCGAACGAGTATCAATCTGTGTTGTCATAAACTGCTTTATTATTACTTAATCAAAATGTATCGGCTATGATACCAAGATTGGTTATAAAAAAGCAATGGCACACCGCTTGGCATCTTAAAGAAGGCGGTTTGTTTTAAAAATGATTTGGGTAAAAGTAAAATTAGGCAGCAAAAGCACTTTGCATCCGCTTGGCTAATTGGACATCACGGCTTTGAACGGCATGCTGGTCAGCTGTACCGATGCGTACCAAAATGCTGGTGTGATTATTTTCCCAAATGGGGTAGTGTTCTAGTATTTCAGCATAAAATGCCACACGCACCATAAAGCTTATGGCATCAGCAAAGCTTTTAAAATGATAAGTTTTAACCAAGCTATGACCATCAAGCGACCATCCTGGTAAGCTGTCAAGTTGAAGGGCGACCTGATCGGCGGTAAGGCTACTCATATGAACTCCAAAATAAGCAAGATGATGGCACAAGTTTAGCATATTCTTTAGCAGATGTATTAACTATTTATTGACGACTATTTATTGATTATTGACGACTATTTATTGATGACTGTATTGATTAATCAATGTACGAAATATACTAACTGATGTATTGCTTAATTGTAAGTGATACTAAGCTTTTTGTCTTGATTGGTGAATTAAAGCGTGCGATAATACGCTATTGGCTTGCTTAATTTTTCTTAACCAACCTTGATTGATTATTTTTTTATTTTAATTAAGCATTGATTATACAATCCTCGAAAAACTTAATTTAATCTTTTTAACTTAAAAATACCCCTATTTTGTTGGCAAAAATTTACCAAATTCACCCGATATTGGGCGGGTTTTGATGGATAAGCCAGACAGTTAACATCATGGAGATGATATAAAATGAACCAAGTTCCCCCCCCCTTGATAATTTAGCAAATATCAATAAAAAACCCAGTATTTTGTTGCGTTTTTGGTATTGGCTGACTTTAAAAGTGTACTATGATAAGCTTTTAACCAAAGGGGCAGCAAGTTATTTGACCATTATCTCGGTTCTTGTTTTTATGGCTGCATTTGCTGAGGGTTTTGCATGGGGGCATTTGGGCAGTACTTTTACTCATGATAACCCATGGCTGGGTAGAATTGGCTTGGGCTGCTTTGTTGGCTTTGCGTTGCTATTTTTTGATCGACAAATGATTACAGCCGATTTTTTAGAAGATAAACATAAAAGACAGCTATTACCATATCTTCACAATATTGAAAAGCCTCAAGCGTCTTCTGGTTTTGTGGGTAAGGTGCAGGGTTTTTGGTATTATTTAAGAAGCCTTAAAATTTATCTATTCTTGGTGTGCCGTTTGGCTATTATTCTTGGCTCTTTGTATGTTACCGCACCATTTTTAACACAAATTTTATTTAAAACCGACATTGAACAAAAACAATTTGAACAATACGAACAGAGTATTGAGTCTGCCAAAAATGAAATCATCGGTAAAATTGATGATGAAATTCGTGCCAAAAAAGAGAAAATTAATAGCCTGCGTGTCAAATTGGATACCGAAATTAGTGGTGGGCGTGGTACGGGTCGAGGCAAAGGCCCTATTGCCCAAAATTTGGAAAATGAAATCCTTGAGCATAAAGTAGAATTAGAGACACTCATCAAAGATCGTAATGACAAAGAAAAGAAAATTGAGGATGTCATCATTGGGTATAATGACAAGACATTAGATGAAGGTGTATTAACAGCACTTGGGATTAAGGTTGCCAAAGACAGCCCATTATTTCGTGAACGAGCCATTGAGCAGTTAGAAAAAGACTCCGCCTATCAAAAAGTTAAACAAGCAGTGGATTTTTTCTTACTGGGTTTGGGCTTAATTTTGATTTTAGGTAAGTTTTTTCAGACCAAATCTGTACAGCTTTATTTTTCAGAAATTCTACAAGAAAAATGGCTAAAATACGAGCGAGGGGTTTTTGATGAATATTTAAACCCTACCGAGCGAAGCAGTAGCCTTTTACCTACCACAACAGCATTTCCTGCTGAATTTGAAGCCATGATGGTCAGGTATAATAACAATATTTCTGAATATGAGTCTCAAGAAAGACAAAAACGAGATAAAGAAAAATCAGACCATATGGCTCAGCAAGCTTATTTTTTGGGGCGTGCCAAAGAATATAAAGACTCACATGCAGAGTTTCATAACCGTGCGTATAATCAAGAAGTGACAGACTTGGCATTGGCAGAAATAGATGCACAAGAGCGGGCTTATTTGGCAAAGTATGGTAAAAATTATTATAAATGGAGTCATGAAAAACAGGCGTTAAGTGATGAGCTGCAAGCCATCGATAAAGAGTACAAAAGCAAGCAGAATGGTCGTCAGGAATATGAAGAAGAACGGCTTGCTAAGCTTGAACAAGTCCAAAGGGATTTGGATATTTTAAAGGTTAAAGTTGTAGGATCAGAGCATGATTATACGCTAGAGGGAACCAAAACCTATGAGCATATCCAAAAGTCTATTGCTTATCATAAGCAGCAAATCAAAGCATTGGAAGATGCACATTTAGAGTATGATGAAAATTTGGTTAAATTGGCAAAACAGATGACCTATTTGACCCAAGAGATTGAGGGGCTAAACCTTAAACTTAAACCTTATTATGATAAGCTGGCAGAGTTTGAACAGTATCGTGAGGTAATTTATCAAAAACGCCTTGATTATATGTCTGATCATATCAAACATAACCCTTATGATGATTATAATACAGAAGAGGATTTGGCGTATTATGCAAAGCATCTACAGCAAGAAGCCAAAAATAGTGAAAGTGGTTTACTGGGGGCACGCACCCACTGGCATCGAGTACCGAGCGACCCCCAAGTAAAAATACCGTCTCATCAGGCAGAAATGCTATCTCATGAATCACAAGATTAGTGATAAGATACCCACAATTAAGCACTCGGATTAAGGTGAATTATGTCTACTTTTGCACTTTTATTTGATGCCATCACGGCACCTATTAATATGGCATTTTTGTTGGTCATGTTAGGGTTATTTATCATAGGGTGGGTTGCTGTCGGTCGTGATGATGGTCATAAACCTAGGCATTTTATCGACAGTATTCCCACATTGCTGACATCCATCGGCATTTTGGGAACTTTTTTTGGTATTGTATTAGCTTTACTTGCCTTTGATGATAGTGATATCAAATCTCATATCAATGACATCATCTCGGGCATGAAAACCGCCTTTATTACTAGCGTGACAGGGTTATTATTATCAATTATCCTAAAAATTGGGCATCTATTCATCAAGATAAAAGCGAAAATCTTGATTTAGACCAAGTGGATGCCAGCAATATACTTAAATTTATTGAACACCATCTTACAGAGCAAACCAACACACAAAAAAAGACCGCTGTTATTCATGAAGAGTTGTTACAAGCATTAACCACGCATCATGAATATGTCAAACAAAATAATCAGCAATTTGCTTCTACTTTGTGGGATGAACTTGAGAAAACTGCCCAAATTCTGACCAAATCTGCCACCGAAGAGGTGATTTTGGCACTCAATCAGCTTATCAAAGACTTTAATCATCAGCTAACCGAACAGTTTGGTGAAAACTTTAAGCAGCTTAATCATGCCGTCTTTGGGTTGATTCAATGGCAAGAAAATTATAAACAACAGCTTGAACAAATGCAGGTTCAGTATCAAAATCATACCAATGCTGTTGCAGCAACACAACAAGCCATTGACAATATTCATGATAATTTATCACATATTGCACATCATGCTCAGAGCATTCCAGATTCTATGGAAAGGCTTGCCGTTGCTATTGAGTTGAGCCATACGCAAATTGATACTTTGTATGATCACTTGGCTGCTTTTGCTGATATGAAAGATAAGGCAGTTGCTGCTCTACCGAGCTTAAGTGAGCAAATCGATGTCATGCTTCAGGGCATGGATGATGCCAGCCAAAAGCTGACCGAACAGTTTCATCAGATTCATCAATCTATCAAAGCACAGCCTAGCATCATGCAAAGCACCACTCAAGAGCTAAAAAACACACTGGAGCGGCTGGTTGGTCAACTTGAGATTGATATCAAAAATATCACAGAAAAGCACGCCGGCAGTATCAAAGAGCAGATGAATCAGTTATCAAATATCGCTGCCCAAACCTTAGAGGACATCAGTGACAGCATAGAGGGTCAAATTAATAATTTTAATACCGCTGAAGCCAAAAAAATTGAGTCAGATTTGCAGCAAATGGGTAGCGCCTTAATTAGTATGACAAGCCAATTTACCAAAGATTATAAAGAGTTGGTCAATCATATGAATAATATCATTCGTCACGGAAGACCAATGCGATGACAATAATAAACAAGATGAGATTAAGTGTGCTATCTTCAAGACAGTCATCAGAAGAGAGTACTCAGTGGTTGCCCATATCAGATTTGATGAGTGGATTAATGGTGTTATTTTTGTTCATTGCCATCAGCTTAATTTTGCAAGTGCGGCAAATCGCTGAAGAATATCAGGATACCCAAGAGCAAATTTATAAAGCATTGTTACACGAATTTGCAGACGATTTGCCCAAATGGGGAGCAAAGATAGATAAAGATACATTAACCATCTCATTTTTGTCTCCTGATATTTTATTTAAAACAGGTCAATCTGATTTGCAGGATAATTATAAAGAAATTTTATCTGATTTTTTCCCACGCTATATCAAAGTCATCGACCGCTATAAAGATAGCATTAACGAAATCCGTATCGAGGGTCATACCAGCAGCGAATGGGCGGCGGGAGTGGATGCTGATATTGCTTACTTTGAGAACATGCGGTTATCACAAGACCGCACCCGTACCGTTTTACAATTTGCTTATGCCATACCTGAGGTCAGTCAGTATCGTCCATGGATAAAGACACATTTGGCAGCAGTGGGCTTATCTTCTGCCAAAACCATCAAAAATGAGTCTGGGCTAGAGAATGCTGGTGCATCAAAAAGAGTGACTTTTCGTATTTTGACCAATGCCGATGAACAAATACAAAAAATAAGCAAGAGTTCTTATGAAGAAAACTAATGTATTTGATGAGCTGATAAATAACACCAAAAGGATGGTTGATCATCTTGTTGAATTTAAGCTTCAGCCAAGAGGCCCTCTTGATTTACAGTTAGATACGAAGCTTGCCACACCAAAGGGAGTGCAGATTGATAGTTTGTCTGAGCTGGCGACTGATGAAACAGGTGTGTTTGCCTATCATGGCAGAAAAGTCGTGTTATTTATTCCTGACCATGGCTATGGGAATAGTTTTGATCAAGTTAAAAATGGTGATTTGAATGTAGGTAAAAAAGTACATTTTACCCAATGTAAGACACTTGATGATATGGCTAACAATGGTCGGTTGAATCGTTATCACATTAATAAAAATCAAAATGGCTTATTTGAAATTGTTAATAATGTTGGCGATACGCATACAACCAAGCTAATGCCATGTCATAATTGTTTAAAAATTCTTAATTATAATGATTATTTATCAATCAAAACACCAGCAATTTTTAGGCAAAATTTTGACTTTTTGGCATTTTTTAATGGTGATTATCAGACCAAATTTACCAAATTGCCCGAATATGTGGGACAAAATAAGGGTGGTTATACAGAAGATTGGTCGACAATAAGTCGTAATTTTAAAAAAAGCAAAGACTATCTTTGTCAAGTCTGTGGCGTTAACTTATCTGGGTATCAGCATTTGGCCGATGTGCATCATATTGATGGCGTAAAACAGAATAATAGCCAAAATAATTTGATGTGCCTGTGTAAATTATGCCATGTTAATCAGCCAAATCATGCCCATATGAGTATCGGTGATGAGATCAAAAACCAGATACAACAACTAAGATGGCAGCAGCGACTGCTGTGAGTATGACCGTGATGGTGGCTGATGATTGATAATGTCAGTCAGGCTGGTTATTAATGACAAAAAATAATAAAAAGTGGCCAATTAAGCTAAGGCCACTTTTTATATGATAAACGATATTGTCAGGCTTGGTTATTTTAATAGTTTACTTAATAATGGAACTCGGCTGATGATGAGCCAATCTAAAATGACGATAACCAAGATGGCAAACAACCCCATGGGAAAGAGTGCTGAAATTAACAATAACACCCCACCAAAACCCCACCAAATGGGAATGTTTTTTTGACTGGCTGGGGGGATTAAGCCCATCGGTAAAGCGGATTTGTTGTTTTTATGCAGGTTGGTGGCGGGTCTGCGTTGCCACCACATCACAAGACCACTGATACAAATGGCAATGACGCTTAAGCAAAATAAGAGGTTTGCCAAAATACTAAAAATTCCTGCTGTCCCCATATGCAGTGCAATACCAACCGCCATAAACTTGCCAAATGCTGAATAGTCATGGTAGCGAATGTCTGCTAATACCTCACCAGAATAACGGTCAATATGTACTGTGCGGTCAGCGGTTGGATTGGGGCTGTCATAGCTCATCGAATCTTGGCTGATGCTCCAAACGCCTGTTGGTGTTTTGGGGTAGTTGATTTGATATCGTCCCACAAAGCCCATGTTTTTAGCCATGTTATCAATAAAATCAATGTCTGGTTGCGTCATTTGCCATGCGTTTGATGTGGGCGTGGAGCTTGGCATGGGGGTTTTTTCAAGTACCCAGGGCACTTGTTTTGTGCCATCATTAAGAGCATCACCGTGTGTGGGTGCTGAGATATCTGTGGCATGATGGGGTGTATCTGCTGTATTTTGTTGCTGGTATGATGCGTCATCATGAGCAGTATCAACGGGTAAACTGGAGGTAGGTACAGGTTCTACGCCCCATTTGCCAGCAGGAAACTGATTCCATGCTTGCATGATTTTTTCTCCCCAAATCCCAGCCCAAGCCAAGCCTGTGATACAAAAAAATAACAACACAATGGCAGTCCAGCTGCCTAAAACTGCGTGTATTTCACGCCATAAGTTGCGTTTTGTTTTGGTGTCTTGTACGGTCAGCATTTTTATCACACTTTTGCGTTTTTGCCACCAAAGATAAATGCCAGTGATGATTAATAAAATGGTTAAAGAAGCCGCTGTTTCAAGCAATAAATCTCCTGTTTTACCCATCAATAAATCACCATGAATGCTGTCTAATGTGTGATATAAGCCAGATTTTTGCGGTTGTGTGCCAACGATTTGGGCCGTGTAGGGGTCTATGGCAACCCAGTTGGCAACTTGCGTATCATGATTTTTAACTAAAAAAGCGGCGGCATGATGATCATCTTTTGGAGCGATGTATTGCGTCACTTGTCCGCCAGCGATGTTTGATGTGGCGATGTGAGCTTGATGAGATACTGCCATACTGGTGTTTTGTGGCGATACGCTGATAAGCTCACCTTGTTTGCCAACCGTATTGGATAATATAATCATGCCAAGCCCTGTGCCGGCCAAAATCACCAAAAATGGTATGACAAATAACCCTGCATAAAAATGCCACCGCCAAATGCGTAAATAATGCTGTGGCGCTGTTGATTGACTGTGTTTTGATGAAAGATTGGATTGGATGCTTTTGCTCATAACTATTCTCAGTAAAATTGTGTGAATTGGTTTTATAGACCAAAATAAATCTGCTTTTGTCAATGTAATGATTGACAAATTGTGATGAATTTTGGAGTGATTTGATTAAGAATAATCAGGAGAAGCACGGCTTGGTGGGCGTAAGAAAAATAAAAACTGCAAACGCAACTGACGATAAAAAGCGCCCAATTGTCTGTTGAATTGTAAAATATGACCAGACAAACCCAAAGCACCCGCTGGCAATGCAAAAGACATGGCACTTAGACAAATATCGCAGTCATGTTGATCGGGAGTTTGGTTGTCTTTTTTTGAAAAATGCGTGTGTGCTTGGTGAAGGTGAGTATGGGTTTGGTGCGACTGATTGATATGATTGATAATGGGGGCAAGCTTAATACAAATATTATAACCAATCTTTGGTTTTTCCACCCACAGTGAAGATGTCATGGGCATCAGTAGCATCAACCAAGCTAAAACCGCCAATACCCAGCCAAACCACGATCGGTGACGCTTAGACAATTGATGAGGCTTGGCGTTTGGATAAAACTTAATGTTTAAAAGGTGATAAGAACGATGCCACATAATCAGCCTTATAAGACCATCAGACAATCACTTAACACACACCAATCAGTTAATGTACGGGTTGGTATGATGATAAAATCAGTCATTGATAAAATGATATTATACCATCAATTAACAACACTTAATGAAAATTATGTTACTTATATGTATGTCACTTAAATGCAGCTTAGCCAATCATATACACGCTTGATAATCCTTGATCACTAAAATTAACAATAATTAAAATCGATGATACTTAAAATCACAGTGAGGCACTTGAGAATGTCTAAGTCATCAGACCGATTATGTTGATTAATGAAGCTGCAAAATCAGCGGTATGTTAGATTGCTCGGTTTTATGTTGTGTGCTGCTTATTGATGTAATGTGCCACAAAACTACAACTTGGTATGATGGTTTTATTATTTTGATTGGCATATTGAACAGCGTATTTCACCAATGCCGTACCAACACCACAACCGCCTAACTGTGGCGGAACAAAAGTATGATGATAATTTAGCGTATTATCATCAATAATGGCATAGCTGAGATACGCAGTATGCCCATCAATGGTCGTTTCAAAACGCTGAGTATCGGGGCTGTGGGTGATGGTTGGCATTAGATCTACTCCAAAATTGCGGTAAAATACTGATTATTATTTTAGTATTTTACCGCAAATGTCTAATTTGGTATTATTGACAGTTTTTCTTTGAATACAAATCTGTCAATAATGCTTGACGTTCTTTGGCGGCAGTAATTGCTTCTTCGGTATTTGAGTATGTGCCAATTAGGGCTGGCCAGAAAAATACTGCTGCTGCAACATTTTTGCCAGTTATTTTGCGTTCGGCACGCGCTTTCTTCTCAAATTCCTCAGCTTCAGCAATTTCGCTCTTGATTTGACTGCAGGTCAGCTCGTTGTCTGTAATTTTTTTGGTTTGAACCACGTGTGGCGTTGCACAAGCTTGTAATAATAATGCCAATGTGCCCAATGTAGCAATAGCTTTTAACTTCATATATACTCCGAATTTTGATAAGTATGTGATGATGTAAGTTTGTCTTGCTCACTGTCAAGTAAGCGTTTAACACTTTTTACTGTGCCAATATTATCAAATGTGGATTTGAATCGGTTGGGATAGCTGACACATTGCGAATAATATTTAACACGAGCTATACAGTACTATAACATAATATTATAGTCAAGTTAAATTATATCTTTAATGTTAAAATTTAACCTCTTTTCTATAGGCATCATTTTCAGATATTTATCAAATGAATAACCTTGCCCCACTTTCTAAAGCATGCGATAATAAAGCATTAACTTGTTTTACTTTTTAGCTTAACTATTTTTATCAATAATCATTTAACTCAATCCAATCAAAAATTAACTAATTAAGGCTTATTATGGCTCAATATATCTACACCATGAACAAAGTGTCAAAACTTGTTCCGCCAAAGCGTGAAATTTTAAAAGACATCAGCTTGTCCTTTTTCCCAGGTGCCAAAATTGGCGTGCTGGGTCTAAATGGTGCTGGCAAATCCACGCTGCTGCGTATCATGGCGGGTGTGGATACAGAATTTAGCGGTGAGGCACGAGCGGCAACAGGCATTAAAATTGGCTATCTGCCCCAAGAACCACAGCTTGACCCTGCCAAAGATGTGCGTGGCAATGTGGAAGATGGTGTGCGTGAGGCCTTAGATGCCCTAGAACGCCTAAACCAAATCTATGCTGAATATGCCGAGCCTGATGCTGATTTTGACAAATTGGCAGCCGAGCAAGGCAAAATGGAAGACATCATTCAAGCGTGGGATGCCCACAACCTAAATACTCAGCTTGAAAAAGCAGCGGATGCCCTTCGCCTGCCACCGTGGGATGCCGATGTCTCCAAGCTGTCAGGGGGTGAAAAACGCCGTGTTGCTTTGTGTCGTTTGCTGCTGTCCAAGCCTGACATGCTACTTTTGGATGAACCGACCAACCATTTGGATGCAGAGTCTGTGGCATGGCTTGAACGCTTCTTAAAAGACTACTCTGGTACGATTGTGGCGATTACCCATGACCGCTATTTTCTTGACAATGTCGCTGAGTGGATTTTGGAGCTAGACCGTGGTTATGGCTATCCCTACCAAGGCAACTACACCGAGTGGCTAGAACAAAAGAACAAACGCTTAGAACAAGAGCAAAAACAAGAAGAGGCCTTTGCCAAGGCACTAAAACAAGAGCTAGAATGGGTGCGTAAAAACCAAAAAGGTCAGCAAGCCAAATCCAAATCTCGCCTAGAACGCTTTGAGGAGATGAACTCTCGTGAGTTTCAACAGCGTAACGAAACGGCGGAGATTTATATCCCACCAGGGCCTCGTTTGGGCAATAAAGTCATTGAGGTCAATAACATCTCAAAATCTTTTGATGGACGCTTGTTGTATGAAAACTTATCATTTACCGTGCCACCCATGGCAATTGTCGGTATTGTAGGCCCAAATGGTGCTGGCAAAACCACACTTTTTAACATGATTACGGGTAAAGACACGCCAGATACAGGCACAGTAGAGGTTGGCGAGAGCGTAAAAGTTGCTTATGTGGGGCAGGTCAGAGATGAGCTGGATGATAAAAAAACCGTGTGGGAGGAGGTCTCAGATGGGCTTGATATGATTACTGTGGGTGAGTATACCACGCCAAGCCGTGCCTATATCGGACGCTTTAACTTTAAAGGGCAAGACCAACAAAAACTCGTTGGTAACTTATCAGGCGGTGAGCGTAACCGCTTGCAACTTGCCAAAACCCTAAAACAAGGGGCAAATGTCATCTTGCTGGATGAACCATCCAACGACCTTGATGTGGAGACCTTGCGTGCCTTAGAAGATGCGGTGCAGGTGTTCCCTGGTACGGTCATGGTGGTATCGCATGACCGTTGGTTCTTAGACCGTATTTGTACGCACATTTTGTCATTTGAGAACGAAGCGCCAGAGTTTTTTGATGGTAATTATAGCGAATATGAAAAATGGCGTAAAGAGCGACTTGGGGCAGATGCCGCACCCAAGCGTATGAAATATAAGAAGATTGGTGGATAGAGCTTGATGACTATATAGGTGATTTAAATTTACTTTGTCATAGCCCTAATAAAAACCTGTCTAAAGTCTTAGGCAGGTTTTTTGTTACTGTGATGACTGCCTAAATACTCAAAAGCAACACTGTCATCAAAAATTTGCACAGATGGATAAATTGGGCAAAATGGGAAAAAATCTTTTTTTGAAATGACACCGCTTAGCCCAAGAGATTAAATGATTTTTGGCTTATTTTATAAGAAGCCATAAGTAAGAATATTCACAAGAACGATACAAGATTGTTATCAAATCTGCTTCAAAAACCTTACTTAAGGCATGGTAAACGATGGTAATTTTTGGTATGATTAGCCAACTTTATTTATATCACACTTTTTATATTACATCACTTTTTATATTACATAGAAATCATGCAGAGACCATTTATGAAAAAACATGCACTGGTTGCCACCATGGCAGCAACATTGATTTTGGTAGGCTGTCAAAAAGACACTTCAGCTTCGCTGCCTAAAGCAGGCGAAAAGTCAACCGTCGTTAGCGATAAAAGCACAGAGATTGAACAAGTCAGCTATGTGTTTGGCTATGACGCAGGCGAGTCTATGAAAAAAATTGAAGAAAATTTAGACATCGATGTTTATATCAAAGCGTTTAAAGATGGCTATGCAGGTGTTGATAGCGCTTTAACTAAAAAGCAGATTCAAACATTGGGTCAAGCATATGAAAAGCGTAAAACCGAAGAAGCCATTCAAAAACAACAACAAGCTGCCGTTACCAATAAGGCTGATGGCGAAAAGTTTTTGGCTGAAAATGCTAAAAAAGATGGCGTAAAGACAACACCATCAGGTCTTCAATATAAAGTTATTACTGAGGGTACGGGCAAATCTCCCACGGCCAAAGATGGTGTTTATGCAGCTTATGAAGGCAGATTGATTGATGGTACGGTATTTGATTCATCTGAAGGCGAGGCTGTGCCATTTATGCTAAGTCAGGTCATTGAAGGCTGGTCTGAAGGCTTGCAACTGATGAAAGAAGGTGGCAAATATGAGCTGTATGTTCCAAGCCAAATGGCATATGGTGAACACGGTATGTACAATGCTGGCATTGGTCCAAACAGTGTTTTGGTCTTTGTGATTGACCTAAAAAAAGTTTCTGATGAAAAAGCCATAGCTGCCGAACAGCAGGCAATCATTGATGCTCAAATGCAAGCCATTCAAGAATCGCAAGGTCAACGATAGCCTTTAGCCGTATTGGCATTGACTCAAAAATTGTAAAAAATTGCAATCACCCCAAAAGTTAGATAATTTTTGGGGCATTTTTATAACTAAAATTTACGAAATGATTGCAAGTAAAAAATAAATTCGCTATAGTGAGCAAATTTTGATAAGCTGTTAATATGGATGTGTAATGTTCGGTACAATCAATTTATTGACTTATTTTTTGGCGGTGGTTGTGGTCATCGTTTTACCTGGCCCAAACAGTTTGTATTGCTTATCGGTATCAGCATCACATGGTTATACAGCAGGTTTGCGGGCAATTGCAGGCGTTTTACTGGGCGATCTCATACTGATTATGGCAACAGTTTTTGGTGTGGGTGCCATACTGAAGCAATATCCACAAGTTTTTGATGTCATCAAGCTGATTGGTGGTACTTATTTGGCTTATCTTGGCACTCGCCTGATTATCGGAGCTTACCATACCTTTAAAAATCGCCAAGCCATCATGAAGTCAGAGTTATCAATTAAGCCACCAAAAAAACAAAATTATTTTTATCGTTCACTCAGTCTTAGCGTAACCAACCCTAAAGCGATTTTATTCTTTTTGTCGTTTTTTGTACAATTTGTTGACCCAAATTATGATAAACCATTGCTAAGCTTTTTGGTGTTGGCGGTGATTTTACAGATGGTAAGTGTTAGCTATTTGACTTTATTGGTGTATACTGGTAAGGCGTTGGCTGAAAAATTTTCAAAACGCCCCGTCTTGAGTAGCCTTGCGATGTTTAGTGCTGCGATGTTATTTATTGGTTTTGGGGTAAATCTATGGATCAGCCAAATTTAGCATCTTGATTGATTGGTGGAGTTAAGAGAGGGCATCATGCAGTGTAAAATAGCTGTTGTATGTGTGCTGATAATGGCGGGTACACCTCTGGTATGGGCAAATCAAACAGCAAAAGCGGCGGTTGATGAGCTGGCACAACCAAAGGTAAAAACTGGCATGAATGCCATAAAACCTGACATCAATACCATGGGCTGGATTGATAAAAATCATCAAGGTTTTCAAGATTGGCTTCAAAATAGTGCTGTTAATATAGATGGATGGTTTGGAGAAAATCAATCAACAAAACCTGCTAAGGCAAGCTTACGAGTGATGATGGACACCACATGGAATAAATATGATGGTATAAAAATTAAACCTCGTGTGCGAGGTCATATTAAATTGCCAACCCTTGAAAATCGCCTTAGTTTGGTTTTTGGTGATGATTCATTGGATTATGAAACCCGTGATGGTGCGCTGAGTGATGATCGTAAAGTTATGCCAAATGCTAATGATCACCGATACGATCGCCGTGAAACACGAGAGAGCAACTCTTCTTTGGCACTCAGATGGTCTAAATTTCGTCGTAATAAAGATATTGATATAGATTTGGGCGTCAGGTCAAATGATGTCTATATCCGTGCCAAAGCCGAAAAGAAATGGGAAATGCCGCATGATATTACGATGCGTTTTGAGCAAATGTATCGTTATGGCTCACATACGGAACATACTGCTGTTTCAACGCTTGAGTTCACTCAGCCACAATCTGGGCATAGTGATTTGGTCAGTCGTAGCCAGCTGCATTATACTCACAAAGGAGAAGAAAATCTTTATTGGCACAGCAGTTTATTTCGGCGTCATTTTATGCCTGTCAAACATGGCAAATCAGAGCTGAATTATGGTTTATATGTGGGTGGTAATATCCAAGATAAAAAAGTATACCTAAATACTTATGGACCTTATGTAGGCTATCGCCAACCTGTATGGCGACCATGGCTATTCTTACAAACTGATGTGAGTTATTACAACAGTAAACATGACGCTCGCAGTCATCACACATCCATCTTTGGGCGTGCCGAAGTTATTTTTTAAAGTTGTTTTTTAATACATTAGATTTTAAAATCACTATCACCAAAAAATAACTGGCACACTCATTTTATCAGCCTAAGCTGATGGTTGCTCTTACTGTCTTATTGGCATTTACTAACCATCAACGATAACCTTTATCATACAAGCCTTGATAGCCGCCATGGTTAACCACATTGGTATGGCCCATTTCTAAGAGTGTCTTACGAGCCACCTCAGCACGGCGACCAGAACGACAGTACAAATTGATGGGGGCGTTTTTATTCGGCTCAATGGCTTCAATATGGCTTGCGATTTGGTCAGGCGTGATGTTTAATGCCCCTTGTAAATGCCCATCGGCATACTCTTCGGCACTACGAACATCAATCCACACACCCACGGCTTTGGCAGGGGGCTGGCTTATGGCAGTTGTTGTGGTTGGATTTTGGGCGGTGGCATTGAATGAGCAGGCACTTAAGCCAAAAGTTGCCACGGATAATGCCAATAAAACGGCGTGTTTCATCATCGTATCCTGATGTAATGGATTGATTCTGAAGTTATTAAAACTAAAAGTTATTAAAACATCACTATTGAGTTACGGTTTTTTCAATTAATTTTTCAGCATTGGCAAGCGTGTCTTTAACATCATCAAAGCCAATCTGACTGCCTGCTATCAGTGCGTGCGTGTCTTCAAAGCTGACCCAAACCTGACCATCTGTTTCGGTAACCAACACTTTCAGGGGTAATTTTAACGCAAAATGAGGGTCTTTTTTCATCAATGGCGTGCCTGCTTTTGGTGTGCCAAAAACGATGACTGTGGCAGGTTGCATGTCCAAATCCACTTGTTGGGCAGCGTGCTGGTGGTCAATGGTGGCAAAGATGGTCATGTTTTTCTCTTTAAAAGCAGACTGCAAGCGACTGACGGTGTCATTAAAATCATAACGGCTGGCGATGGTTTTGGTGGTGTATGTTGTGTTCATGGCGTGATGCTCCATGGTTTGGGTGGGTATGGTTTTAGCAGAGCTGGGTTGTGATGTCAGGTGGTTGCCATAAGCGGTCAATGCCATCATGGCAGTCAACGACATCACCATGGGCAAAAAAAACCGCTTGGTTTTTTTAACTGAGTGTTTCACTGAGTGTACTGTCATAAATCATCTCTCTGGGTTTAATTAAAATGTTTTTAATGACTTTCTTATTATCCACAAAAAGCATTGGGCAACTCTCCCAATGCTTTTTTTAATGTTGCTTTCAATGTCGCCAATGTTATTATGTCAGTCATCACATTGTCAATTATCTAAACACCATTATCTAAATACCATGCCACCATCGGTCAGTATGGTTTGACCTGTGATGTAATCGGCATCTTTGGACGCTAAAAATGACACCAAGTTGGCAACATCTTCTGGCTGTTGTGGACGACCAACCAAGATGCCTTGGGTAAACTCTTTCCATGCTTGTTTTGGTTCATAGCCTTTATGCTCAACAAAAGCAGCATCAATACGCTCCCACATCGGCGTGTCAGCAACCCCTGGGCAATAAGCATTGACACGGATATTATGCTCGGCAAGTTCTTTGGCGGTAGAATGGGTGAACGAACGCACCGCATGCTTGGTGGCACTGTATAAGCTTAGCATCTCATAAGATTCATGTCCTGCAATGCTGCACGCATTGATGATTTTGCCGATGCCGTCTTGTTTTTTCATCTGCTCAGCCGCCGCTTGGGTGCCAAAAATCACGCCTTTGATGTTTACTCCAAGCACACGGTCAATCTCTTTTTCTTCAATTGCCAAAAATGGCTCAACCGACTCAACCCCTGCGTTATTGACAAACACATCTACCTGTCCAAATGCCTTAACCGCTTCATCAACCAAGCGGATTTGGTCGTCTTTTTTAGAGGCATCACCAACAACGCTGATGCTCTCATAGCCTGCTTTGTCAAATTCATCTTTGGCCGTTTTTAAATTGTCTTCGCTGATGTCATGCAACACCACTTTAAAGCCATCTTTTGCCAAACGAGTAGCAATGGCATTGCCCAAACCTGCGGCAGACCCTGTTACGATGGCAACTTTGCCGTTTTGTTGATTGTTTTGTGTGGTCATCATGTTATCCTTATATTCATGTGTGATAAACAAATAAGTCAATTTTTATTGAAATTCTTAACTTAAATTTAAAATTTAACCAAATCTAAGTCAAATGATTGATTTAAGTGGGCAGCATTTTTAAGCAGGCAACATTGCTAAACTAAGCCGCTATTTAAAAAAAGCCACTTAAAAACGGTAAAACAGTAAAAAATTCACTTACCCTTTGATTATAACAACCAATCATTTTTAAAATAGGCATGATGCGTTATTGGCTTGTGTTGTTTATGTAACAGTGTTTGGAACAACCTTAATGATTGGTTGATAAAAGGTGATTTGGTTATGATTTGGCTGGATAACAATGCTCAATTTGGGTAAAATCTAAAGCCTTGGCTTAGGTTTGGTTTTAGCTTAAGTTCGGTTTTTTAGGTTTTTTTAAGTTGTTTGGTTTAACAGCCATTTTGGTTTATTTTCATTTTTTAAGGGCAATTTATTTAAGGGTAAGTTATGACACATTCTCACAATATCCGCCACACTGAGCATCTCATCATCGGTTTTGGTAAAGCAGGGAAAACTTTGGCTCAAACCCTTGCTAAAGCAGGTAAAGAGGTCATCTTGGTAGAAAAATCTGCCGATATGTATGGGGGTACTTGCATTAATATTGGGTGTATTCCATCAAAAAAATTGGCATTTTTATCACATGAGCGTGATGTGTCATTAAGCGATGCCATTGCCCGTAAAAATCAACTGATTGCTAAGCTTAATCAAGCCAATTTTGATAAAGTCAATGAATTAGATAACGCCACGGTCATCACAGGTGAAGCCAGTTTTATTGATGATAAGACCGTGCAGGTGGTGACAGCTGATGACACTCTAAAAATCACCGCTGACCACATTCATATCAATACAGGAGCGTATAATTGGCAACCACCCATTGATGGGCTAAAAGACAGCAAATTTGCCCATGACAGCACCAGCATCATGCAGTTAACCCAATTGCCAAAACAGTTGGTCATCATTGGTGGGGGATATATTGGGTTGGAATTTGCCTTTATCTTTGCTGGGTTTGGCAGTGTGGTCACGATTTTAGAAACTGCCGATACTTTTTTACCAAAAGAAGATGCTGACATTCGCCAAAATTTGTTAGGCATTATGGCAAACAAACAAATCACTGTCAAAACCAAGCAACAAATTAAGCAGGTTAATGATGCCAACAATCATGCGATGGTTGTAACCGAAGATGGGGAATTGATGGCAGATGCGATTTTGGTGGCAACAGGTCGTCGGGCAAATACGCAAGGGTTAGACCTTGATAAAGCAGGCGTCATATTGACGGATAAAGGCAACATTGCCGTTAATGATAGGCTACAAACCAGCGTGCCACATATCTATGCGATGGGTGATGTGGCAGGCAGTCCACAGTTTACTTATATTTCCTTGGACGATTATCGGGTGGTCAAAAGTCAAGTGTTGGGTGATGGCACATATACCACAAAAGGACGCACTTTTGCCTATGCGGTGTTTACCAATCCACCGCTTGCCAATGTTGGCATGACCGAGCAAGTTGCCAAGGAGCAAGGGCATGCCGTTAAGACGGCTGTTTTAGAGGCGGTCAACATTCCCAAAGCCAAAATCTTAGAGCAAACCGATGGACTATTAAAAGCGGTGATTGATGCCAAAACCGATAAAATACTGGGTGTGCAGTTGTTATGTGACAATGCCCATGAGTTGATTAACTTTATGGATTTGGCAATTCGTCAGGGTCTGACTTATCAAGAGGTTAGGGATTATATTTTCACTCACCCAACGATGAGCGAAGCGTTAAATGAGTTGTTTGCAAAGTTTGGGTAAGCATCGCTCATGGCGGTGTATGGCTGAGTACAGTTTATTGATGTTTTGGCATGAGTTTAAGATGTGGAAAAAACCACATCTTAAACTTTGTATAGTATCGCAGTCAAATTTTAAGTAACTGACAGATGATGCCATAATGGTCTTCAAACATCTGTACCGCATTTAATTCGGATAAAGGTAGCCAAAAGGCACGATTTGCGTCATCACCAGCTTGGACATCAGGTAGGGTTTGCTGCTTTGGTAGCTCAAAATAATACACCATCGTCACCGTACGAGCTCTTTGGCTGCGTTTGGGTGCATCAAACAAAGTTGCTGTTATCAGACTGTTTTTGAGCAAGCTGATATCTAGATTTGTTTCTTCGTGAACTTCACGCAAACATGCTTGATAAAAATCTTCATTGGTATCCACAAAACCGCCGGGTAAAGCGTACAGTCCTTGCCCATATTCACCGCCACGCTCAATAAGCAAAATATGCCCCGATTGCACAATCAGTGCATCGCTGGTGATGAAGTTGGGTGGATAAGGTGCTGTCTGCCAAGCTGCTTGATAGGCTTGAATGTGCTGATACTCTTGCTTGAGGCGATGGTAAGCTTTGGTATGCTCAAAAGCTGTTAAAAATTCAATACAAGCTTTAGTCAGTTGGCTAAAGCTTGCCTGTTTTTTGGCACTATCATCACCAAAATATGCTTCTCTGATTGGTGTTGCTGATATGTATTCAAAATTTTTGACCATAAATGTCTTATATTGAGGAAAAAGTGCCAGATAATACGAACTTTCATCCTTGTCATGCCCAATAATACCAATGCGTTCATTGGGTGTATTGGCTGTGATGCTGACAATGGCATTTTGAACTTCAATGAGCCATTTATTATCATTATAAGTGGCGTCATTGATACCAAGACAGTGAATGCGTTCACGATTTTTTTTGTCAAAACTGTTTAAAATCATTGCTTGTCGCTCATTAGGATGAAATGGATTTTTAATCGTGCGAGGAGAATTTGCTGAACCCATCAAAACAATCACTTGCCGTGCGTGTGCTAATGCCTGCGTGATGACATAATGATGACCTTGGTGAAAAGGTTCAAAGCGTCCGATAAAAATCAGATAGTCAAACTGTTGCGATGAATGCATGGTTTTATCCAAGAATTGTCAAGAATTTAAAAAATTTGGGTTGATAAAGTTAAGTTATGTTACCATATAAATTGATGTTAGCATACAAGCCAAAAAAGATATTGGTCGTTTAAGCTTGCAGGCTGTTTGCATTCTCATCTGACAAATACGCACCATAACCACAGCCAAACGATTTGCTAAAAAGCCAAAAAGTTTCATAAAACACAATAAATTAAACCAATTAAACAAAAGAGAGTTGCCATGAGTGAAGCATTAACCAGTAATATCAAAATTACCGAACCCGCCCAAGAGTATTTAGCTGATTTGCTTGCCAAGCAAGAAGAAGAGGGGATTGGTGTGCGTATTTTTGTGGAACATGCAGGCACGCCCCGTGCTGAATGTTGCATGAGCTATTGCCATGCTGATGAAATCGATGACCAAGATTTGCACATTGATTATGCCAAGTTTACCGCTCATATTGATGCTGATAGCATTCCTTATTTGCATGATGCGGTGATTGATTATAATAAAGACCGATTCGGTGGTCAGTTGACTTTTCGTGCGCCCAATTCCAAAGTTCCGCAAGTGGGCGAAAATGCCAGCATTGAAGAGCGTATTAATTATGTGCTGCAATCAGAGATTAACCCCAATCTTGCCAGCCATGGTGGTTCGGTAGATTTGTTGGAGGTGATTGAAGATGAAGCAGGATTAACAGCCGTTTTGAAATTTGGCGGCGGTTGCCAAGGGTGTTCGGCGGTTGATGTGACTTTACGCCAAGGGGTGGAAGTACAGTTAAAACAACAAATCCCAGAACTTACCCAAGTGGTAGACGATACCGACCACAGTATCTCAGATCATGCTTATTACAAATAATTTTTTGGCTATTGTTGGTTTGGCTATTGTTTGATAGAGCCAATCAAGTAGGTTGTTGTTCATCATGTTATCATGATAATAAAACCCCTTTTTAGCTTATGGCATTTAAAAAGGGGTTTTTAAGAAGATTGATTTATGCCAATGATATGGTGCGTTTTTTAATGGTTTGATACTCTTCGATGCTTAATCGTGGTCCAAACTGACCCACCACAGCTGCCGCCACAGCTGCCGCCAAGCGTCCACAATTTGGCAAATCAAGATTTTGCGATAAACCATATAAAAAAGCACCTGCGTAATTATCACCTGCACCATTGGTATCGATGACTTGACTGACAACACATCTATCAATGTGATGCTCGATAATGCCATCATCGATGCGACAGGCAATGGTGGTTGGTTTATCTGAATTGGTAATGACCACCAAGTCACTGTATTTTAATAGTGTATTGACAGGATCGGCGTCACCATCTGCATCGGCAAACAATGCCGCTTCCTCAGCATTACAAAATATCGCATCCACACCACGGTTTAAGATGGCACTTAACCCTTCTTTGGCAAATTTTACCACAGCAGGATCAGCAAAGCTCACCGCAACTTTAGCACCAGTTTTGCGTGCATGCTCGTACAGCTGGCTTAGTGCATCAGTGGCTGAAGGTGACATGGCAAGATATCCTTCTAAATATAGCCATTTTGCGTCTTTGAGTGTCTTAAAATTAATATTGTCAGTATTAATTTCACTGCTTGTACCCAAATGTGTTTGCATGGTGCGTTCTGCATCTGGTGTGACCAATACCACACAAGAGCCTGTTGTCCCATCTGCTTGTACTGCATAGGTGGCATCGGTTGCGACGCCCAAATTGGCTAAATCACCCAAATAAAAATCACCCATATCATCGCCACCGACACGGCAGTGATAATAGGCACGACCGCCCAGTGCGGCAAACGCCACCATGCTATTGGCTGCCGAACCGCCACCTGCTTGTTTGGCAGGTTTTAGGTTTTGTTCATTCAAGGCAGCAAAAAGCATATTTTGACCATTGGTATCTGCTAAGGTCATATTGCCACGAGCCAAACCTGTGGCGTCTAAAGCGGCATCGGATAGGGTGAATTCGGTGTCAACCAAGGCATTACCAATAGCAACGACATCATACATAAAACAGTCTCTTTGATGATTAATTTAACAATGAAATGATTTTAATTTAACCGATATGGATGATGGATATCGGTTATGTTTTAGATTTGGCTGGTTAATCTTTGGTTATTAATCTTCGGTTAATTGTACAACCAATAAATCGCTGTCAATATCTGGCAAAATACTATCTGCGGTCGCTCCAGCAATCCAAGCTGATAAGCCAGTTCGCTTATGACGACCAATTACGACCAAGTCCACTGCATGAGCTTGGCAATAGTCAACAATACCTTTACGCCCTGAAATGGCGGTTTTGATATTAATATGATGTGCCTGTAAATGATTGCGTGCTAGCACATCGGCCAAGCGTATGCGAGCCGTTTGGCAGCGTTCATCATCAATGTGTTCGTGCAAGGCTGATGCAGGAATCAGCTCATAACCAAAACCAAGCATGGTTTCTTCGACAATATGTAGCACCGAGAGCTGTGCTTGTGGCTGCAGATCCAAAATCCATTTGGCCTTTTGAGCGACCAAATCGGTATCATCTTTTAGGTCGGTTACGAGTAATACATGCTGATACATCACTTTCTCCTGAGTTTGCCAAGTCGTTTGATTGATTTTAGTTTGATTAATTTTAGTATATCAAAAGCCTTGTCATAAATCATCTTGGATTTGATAAAAAGCCAAATTGATTGATGAGTTTAATTTTGGTTAAGAATTTTGATTAATCTGGTATCTAAAATAACATGGATCATCAAACGCCATCAGCCAATCTTATTTTCTCATCGCATTAAAAATTAATCTGATGAAATGATGATGTCTTTAAAAGTGTGTTAAAATGAAAATTGGTTAAAATTTTGGACAGTTTTATGACAACACTTCATTCAAGTTTTGAGTTAATTGACAAGCGTAGCATTGAAGCACTTGACATCACAGTTTTGACATCACGCCATCGTTTAACTGGTGCCATCCATTACCATTTGGCATGCGATAACAGTGAAAATGCATTAATGATTGGCTTTGCAACTCAGCCGATGACTTCTCGTGGTGAGGCACATATTTTAGAACATGTTGTGCTGTGCGGTTCTCAAAAATATCCTGTGCGTGACCCATTTTTTAGTATGATTAAGCGTTCTTTGAACACTTTTATGAATGCCATGACAGCAAGCGACTGGACAGTTTACCCATTTGCCAGTCAAAATAAAAAAGATTTTTTTAATTTATTGTCTGTTTATTTAGATGCGGTATTTTTCCCCAATATTCATCCGCTTGATTTTGCCCAAGAAGGCGTTCGAGTTGAGATTAATCAAGATAACCAGCCTGAGTATCATGGCATTGTCTTTAATGAAATGAAAGGGGCGATGAGCGGCGAGATTGATCAGCTGTATTATGCCTTGATGCCACATTTATTCCCAACGACCACTTATCATTATAATTCTGGTGGCGACCCTGCTCAGATTCCAAAGATGACGTATGAGGATTTGGTGGCATTTCACCAGACGCATTATCATCCAAGCAATGCCATTATCATGAGTTTTGGTAATATTGCCGTTGATGAAATTCAAGCTAAAATTCATGACGAGGCTTTGTCGCATTTTGATGATATTCAAAAACCTGCACAAGGCAAAAAGTTCACTGGCGTCGTTGAAAAGCCGTTAAGCCAGCCGATTCAGGTGTATGATACATACAGTGCAGATAGTGATGATAAACAGATGACCCATCATGTTTTGGCATGGCTTTTGCCAACCATTACCGACCCACGCCTACGCCTATCACTGCGACTGATGGAGGGTGTGTTAGCTGAACACAGTGGTTCGCCTTTGCGTGCATATTTAGAAAGTCATCCGCTGGCAGTTGCACCCAGTCCCTTGCTTGGGCTGGATGATAGCCATTACCAAATGGTATTTTATGCAGGGGTGCGTGGCTCAGAGCCTGAACACGCCGAAGTGTTAGAAAAGGGGATTTTGGCACTATTAAACCAAATTGCAGACAACCCAATTTCCCAAGAAGTCATTGAAACCATTTTGCATCAAATTGAAATTGATCAGCGTCATATTGGTGGTGACAGTATGCCGTATGGACTGACCTTGATGCTAGAGGCATTTAGCACCGCAGTTCATGGCGGTAATCCCTTGGATGTTTGGCAGATTGATGAGCATTTGGCATGGCTAAAACAACAGGCAGGTGAACCAAATTGGCTACAAAATTTGATTCGCCAATATTTGATTGACAATCCGCACCGTGTACGCTTAACCTTGTCTGCTGATACCAAAAAAGCGGCTCGATTGGTTGATGAGGAAAATCAAGCACTGGCGGCACTTGATGCCACGCTTAGTGATGATGATAAACAAAATCTGCTCACACAAGCCGCTCAATTAAAAGCTCGGCAAGCAGCCCCTGATGATGTGAGTATTTTGCCAAAAGTTGGACTTGAGGATATTCCAAGTGAGGTGGCATTTACCAAGGGCATCAAAACAACCTTAAGCTTGGATGGTGAAACTTATCCAGTGCATTTGTATCATACAGGCACCAATGGATTATATTATTATCAAGTCATCACACCGCTGACCGATAAGGTGGCAGATGAGGTGATTAATAACCCGCTGCTGCCGCTGTATTTGACATTGTTATCGGAAGTGGGAACAAACAACTACGATGCCCGTACTTTTCAGGCGGTGCAAGCATCGCATTCATCTGGCGTAACCGCTCGTATCAGTCAACGGACACAATTAACCGACAAAGAGTCTTTGAGCAGTTATTTTGTGGTTGCCACCCGTGCCTTGAATCGTAAACTTGAAGCCATTGAGCTGGTCAGTGAGGTGATGAATGAGACTGTATTTAGCGAAACAGACCGTATCCGAGAACTGTTACAACAAAAACAAAGTAGCTGGCAGGCTCGTTTGGCAAGTGCAGGGCATGCTTACGCCATGCAAACCGCTTCTTCTCGGATGAGCCACCAAGCACGCATTGAGTATGCTTATTCAGGATTGCCTGCGTTGGTAGCACTCAAATCATTTTTGGCATCAGCACAAGCCGATGACAGCCTATGGGATACCTTATGCCATCGACTCAGTGAGTTGCACCAAACTTTAATAAGCTTGCCAAAACAGGTATTGCTTGTTTGTGAAGAGCAGGTAAGTCCAGATTTATTAGATGAAATCTCAAAACATATCAGCACCAAAAAAACACCCGCACCAAGTCAAAAAGTATCTCACAAGCTGGTTTTTGATACACTCGATGAGTTGTTATGCCAACAAGATGAACCAAAAACCGCATGGCTAATCTCAAGCAATGTCTATTATAATGCAGCTGCCTATCAAGCAACAACATCAGAGCATGAAGATACGCCTGCTTTAATGGTGCTTGCCCCATTTTTAAGAAATGGTTATTTGCATGGTGCTATTCGTGAAAAAGGCGGTGCTTATGGCAGCGGTGCCAGTTTTGATAGCAATGCTGCTGCATTTCGGTTTTATAGCTACCGTGATCCGCATTGTGCCAAGACTTTTGCACATTTTGACAAAAGTATCGATTGGCTTTTGCAGACAAAGCATGATACTGAGCAATTGCATGAGGCAATTTTAGGGATTATTGCAGGTATGGATAAACCAGGCTCACCTGCAGGTGAAGCGGTCAAGTCATGTTTTAATGAGCTACATCATCGTGATAAGGCATGGCAACAAAATCTGCGTGCCAAAATTTTGGCAGTCAGTATTGATGATTTAAAGTATGTGGCTCAAAAATATCTTAAAAATAAGCCAAGTCATCAAGCGGTACTTGCCCCCATTGAACAAGAATTGGCACTCATCGATATGGGCTTTAAGATTAAAAAATTAAGCTAAACTGCCAAGGATGCTTTATCGTTTTTAGACCCCACGCCCCAAAGATTGGGCGTGGGGTTGTCTATTTATTTAAGGTTTTGGTTTAAATTTGGTTTAAAATAGTATCTTACCGCTACCACCGCACCCCAATGCTCTGAGCACAGGCATAAGCACTTGCCCACGCCCAAGTAAAGTTATAGCCGCCAAGCTGTCCTGCCACATCAAGCACCTCGCCGATAAAATACAGATTTGGCTGTCGGCGTGATTCCATGGTTTTTCCTGAGATATCATGCGTATCAACACCGCCCAAAGTCACCTCTGCGACACGATAGCCTTCGGTGCCACTGGGTTTAAGGTGCCAAGCATTTAACTGCTGACCAATGTGATGCATGGTTTCATCTTTTAAATTGGCAAGTTCAATATTTTGATAAGCTTGCCAGAACAATTGTTCAAATCCACTGATGAGTTTTTTGGGCAATAAGGCTGCTAGGGCAGTTCGCAGTAATTGCTTGGGGTGTATTCGCTTTGCATCTAATAGATACTGATACACATCTTGGGTGGGGACTAGGTTGATGGTAATTTGCTCGCCTGCTTGCCAGTGATTTGATAATTGTAATATGGCAGGGCCTGATAAACCACGATGTGTAAATAATATCGGTAAATCAAACGATGCTTTGTCATTATAAGCAATCACATCAAGGCTTAACCCTGCTAATGATTTTATCATCTCACCGACTTTATCGGTGAAAGTAAAAGGTACCAGTCCTGCACGAGTTGGAACAATTTGATGTCCAAACTGCATGGCAACTTGATAGCCAAAACCACTTGCACCCAGTGTTGGAATTGATAGCCCACCTGTGGCAATAACCAAAGCATGTGCTTGAATGACTTTGGTGCGATTATCAGGGTGAGATTTGACAGTTACCAAAAAATTAGCATCGGTTGCTTGAATGTCTTGGACGGTTGTTTTTAGATGAATATCAACCCCTGCCATGTGGCATTCGTTTAGTAGCATTGATAAAATGTCTTTGGCACTGTTTTTACAAAACAGCTGACCATGTTCACGCTCTTGATGGGCAATGTGATGGCGGTTGACCAAGTCAATAAAATCTTCTGGCTGATATTTTGATAGGGCAGATTTGACAAAATGCGGATTTTGACTGATAAAATGGCATGGTTCAACTTGTTTATTCACAAAATTACAACGACCGCCACCTGACATGAGAATTTTTTTGCCCGCTTTATTGGCGTGATCAATAATGAGTACCGATTTGCCATATGCCGCCGTATTAAAAGCACAAAACAGCCCCGATGCCCCTGCGCCGATAATAAGAGTGTCTACACTGATGCTCACAAAAACTCACCGCTGGATCAATAAAATAAAAAGATGGCTTATGGTAGCATTTTTGGGTTTTAAAATCACGAGTTGAAATCAGCTAAATTCAGCAAAACCATAGCAAATCACCCAAAAATTCGGTATCATAATACAAATTTATCAAAAACCAAGCTGCATGAGTTTAAATCCACAATCTCGGTCAATTAAAACCCCCTCGGTATTTAATTTACCTAATAATCTAACCATCGCACGCATTGTGATGATTCCTCTATTTGTTGCGATTGCCTATTGGCCGCCTGCACTTGGCATTGGCGTGCCTGCGATTCCTGATAATGCCATCGCACGCTTGGGCATGATGGGCTATAGCGACAGTATGCTGCGACATCTGATCTTGACATTGCTGTTTATTTTGGCGGCAGTCACAGACTGGCTGGATGGTTATTTGGCTCGGCGTATGAATATCACATCAGCGTTTGGGCGATTTTTGGATCCTGTGGCAGATAAACTGATGGTGGCAGCTGCGTTAATTGTCCTTGTGCAGTGGCATCCAAATATTGTGATGGCAACGAGTGCCATTGTGATTATTTCACGCGAGATTGCGGTATCGGCATTGCGGGAATGGATGGCGGAGCTTGGTGCACGCACGAGCGTGGCGGTGTCTTATGTGGGGAAATTAAAGACCACTTTTCAGATGATTGCCATTACGGTATTTTTGCTTAATTGGCAATCGCTTGAGATGATCGGCTATGTGCTGATGGTCATTGCGGTTATTTTGACGCTTTGGTCGATGATGATTTATCTAAAAGCTGCTTGGCCATATCTTAAGCAGCCATAAAAAAGCCGTCTTAAAAACGGCTTTAGCAAATAAATTAAATTAAGGATGTATCAGATCAATCAGTACAACATGCATCAAAATAATTGGCACGCACAGCCAGTGAATGCGTTTATTGGTGGGATTTTGATGGCTTGTGGCATAGTCATTAAGCCAATATTAAGCAGTTTTTGGCTTAAAAATAGTGGCATCACAACGCCTTTGGCTGGTCCTTTGCTTACTATAGCCAAATGTTAAGGCGATTGTAAGCGAGCTAATTGCTCAGAGCGATGCCAACCATATAATCCGACAAAGGCATTAATTTGATAAATCACGGTTTGAATGGCAAAAATGGTATTACCTGTCATAAGATTAATAATCAGCCAAACCGCATTAACCACAATCCATAGCCACCAATTTAAGGAATAGCGTAAAATCATCATCGTTTGTGCGGTAATTGACAAGACAAATGCTAAGACATTAATCCAAAAAAAGTCAATTCGCCCCAAAAATCGACTGCCGTCATTTTCAACCACCACATAGCCCATATTCGCAAGCCATGTATTGACCGTTGGGAATAATAACAGCCCCAAAACAATGAAACATATGGTGATGAGCCAAACATACTTTCCTGCAGATTTTGGAATCATATCGCCATCAGCACCAGTATGGTTTGACCAGTATTTAACACCATAGACATGTGTAAAAAAATTAAATAACGGTGCAAGCATAAGGCCAACGGCGCCTGATGTACCTTGTACGATGACCTCACCTGCTGTGGCAACCATACCAAGTCCATTGCCTGTGATATTTTTGCGAAAAGACAAACTTACCACACAGACCAAGCCGATGATTGAGATGATAAAATAAAACCAATCCAAATGCGTGTGAGCTGTTGTGGTCCAAAATCCAGTAAACAGTGCAATAAATCCGCAAACAAACCAAAGTAGCACCCAGCTTGTTGTCCAATCTTGTTTACCAAAGCCTGTGATGTTATCTAAAATATCAATTTTCATCAGATTTTCCCTAATTAATTGTCATGAATTTTTGTAAAATGATTAAAAATATGATTGTCTATCAAGCTTAATGCTTGTAGATAGCGTTTGTGGTAGTCGGTGTCATTAATGATATGATAACTAATATCATATCGTGCCAAAATCTCAAGCAATTTATTGGCGAACAAACTGCGTTGATGATCATCACCAAGCCTACGCATGCCATCAGCGACCCAAGCAACATTATTATCTAAATAAATCGTAAAATCCAATCGCATTTGTTTAGCAAATTCTGCGACAAGTGGATGCGTTCGCCCTTCATAAATTTCACAAAATGCTTGCGTTGTCGCAAAATCAGTATCAACCAGTGTAACAGCAGAGCTGGCAGTGGTGCGAGCGGTTTCAATGGCGTTGGCGTGATTGATGGCAATGGATGCGTAGTCACTGTATTGAAGGGCAAGTTCGCTACCGCCGAGGTGGGAGTGAGTGTATAATCGACCCATTTCAGGTACGACGCTGGCACCGTAATCATTGGCAAGTTTTTGCACCAAGGTAGTTTTCCCTGAGCTTTCACCGCCAACAATACAAACCGTTTGGGTATAAAAATATCGGCAGACGGCAGACAGTTGATGAAAATAAGCCAATGGATTGTTTTGTACCAATTCATCATCATAATTTGAGGCATGGTCGTGTTTGGGTAATGCCAATTCAAATGGATGTAAAGTATCTTTATGTGATGATTTAATGCCAAGCATTGTCGTATGAGCGGTAATATTGAGTGCTTGGCAAATGGCTAAAAATTGATGTTTGGTCAACTGCGTATTGTTTCGATAATCAAATGACATATCAGGTAAAGCCAAACTACCAAAGGTATGAATTTTAATAAAACCAAATGATTGACAAGCCATCTGAACCCAACGCACCGCATCAGCAAGTGTTGGCGTGCGACCACAGGGCAGAGGTGCATGGTTGGGCGTTTGAATGATGATGTGTAGTGTCTTTGACAATCCTGCAGCATGATTAATATCGGCAAGCATGCTAAGCGTGAGCGGTGCAAAATCCCCAATTAAAATCAAGTGGTCTGGTTGCATTATCATATCCTTGGTATGTTATTTTGTCATCATCATTGGGCAAAATCAGACTGCATCAAAAGCTGCCTTGCCCAAATATCAATTGATACACTTATCATATCAATGTCTTTTCTGGATTGTGTCATGCTGTGTAAACTTTTTATGCTACTTGGTAACCAAACTGTATGAATGGCTTGAAATTGTCGGTAAAATAACCATTATTTATTTATCATTAGATTTATTTAACTGATTAACTGATAAATTAAGTTTAATAAAATAGGTCAAGTACCTGCCAAGATGGCTTTTTTAGCCCTTCACTCACAATGATAAACTATGGGGAAATTTATGCCAAGACTGATAAAATTACACCGCTCAAAAAACCATCGTATGATTGCAGGCGTGATGGGTGGTATTGCTGAATATTTAGGGTGGTCGCCTAACATGGTGCGTATTGCATTTGTGATTATCTCAAGTTTATCGGCCGCTGTACCAGGAATTTTGATTTATTTGGTGCTTTGGCTAATTATGCCAAATGCAACACCAAATTCTTATGCTACGAATTTGGTTCAATATGACCGTAAGTCGCTGTAATTTTGATTTAAGGTTGAATTGATTGTTATGATTGAAAGCCATGCAAATGGCTAAAATCAATGATTTTACCCTTATTTACCCAACTTTGATAACGATAAACTTGATAACGACAAAAACTCAAAAACTGATAGAAAAAATACCCAGTATTTAGTAAAATAGGTTTCATTTGTGACAGTTTTAGGATTTATATGGATTCGGGTGAGACCTTGACTTTTCAAGCACTGATTTTAACACTGCAAAATTATTGGGCATCTCGTGGCTGTGTGGTGCTGCAGCCTTATGATATGGAAGTGGGGGCTGGGACATTTCACACCGCCACTTTTTTGCGTGCCTTAACCCCCGAGCGTTGGAATGCAGCTTATGTTCAGCCATCTCGCCGTCCAACCGATGGGCGTTATGGTGATAATCCCAATCGCTTACAACACTATTACCAATTTCAAGTGGTGTTAAAGCCCAATCCTGCCAACATTCAAGAGCTGTATTTAGGCTCTTTAAAAGCCATTGGCATTGACACCTTGACCCATGATGTCCGCTTTGTTGAAGACAATTGGGAGAGTCCAACGCTTGGGGCGTGGGGGCTTGGCTGGGAAGTATGGCTAAATGGCATGGAAGTTACCCAGTTTACCTATTTTCAGCAGGTTGGTGGCATTGAGTGCTTCCCTGTGACAGGTGAGATTACCTATGGGCTTGAGCGCCTTGCCATGTATATCCAAGGCGTGGACAGTGTGTATGATTTGGTGTGGGCAGATGGTGAATTTGGGCGTGTAACCTATGGTGATGTGTTTCACCAAAACGAAGTGGAGCAATCTACCTATAATTTTGAACATGCCGATGTGGCTAAATTGTTTGAATTATTTGATTTTTATGAAGAGCAAGCAGATAAGTTGGTTGTGGTCAATTTACCGTTGCCTGCTTATGAGATGGTATTAAAAGCCAGTCATGCCTTTAACCTGCTTGACGCTCGTGGGGCGATTAGCGTTACCGAACGCCAACGCTTTATCTTGCGTGTACGCACACTGGCCCGCAAAGTGGCAATCAGCTATACCGAAGCTCGGGCAAAATTGGGCTTTCCTTTGGCAGATGATGCCCATAAGGCAGAAGCGTTGGAGAAGTGGTTGCCAAAATAACCAAAACTTATCTTATGATACAGTGAATATTGTAAATACAGTCAATCCAAGCTGTATACCTGAATAAGGCAAATGAATTGATAGATAAAGCCGTCCAGATTTTTTGGGTGGCTTGATTTTTTAGCTCATAAAATGTGTTAAAATGAGTGTAAATTTTTGACTAATTTGGCAATTGATTATTGTAAACTTTGCCGCCTTATGGGGCAAAAAAAGGCTGATTTATGACCACGATTTTATTTGAACTTGGCACCGAAGAGTTGCCACCAAAAAACCTAAAAACACTGCGTGATGCCCTTAAAAATAGTGTTGGCACTTTACTAAATGATCAAAATATCAGCTTTGATGATATTCATGCCTTTGCCGCACCACGCCGTTTGGCACTTACTATTACAGGCGTTGGCGAGTTTCAGCCTGACCGTATCGAAACTAAAAAAGGTCCAAGTGTTAAGGCAGCGTTTGATGACGCAGGTAATTTAACGCGTGCAGGGCAAGGATTTTTGCAAGGTTTAAATGCCACTGGGCGAAATCTTAGCGTCAAAGATTTGGGGCGTATTGCTGATAAAAAAGGCGAATACATCGCTTATGATTTGACCATTAAAGGCGAAAAAATCACCGATTTAATGCCAAATATCTTACAAAAAGCGCTTGATGATTTGCCAATTGCTAAGCGTATGCGTTCTGGCATTGATCGCCATGAGTTTGTACGACCTGTTCATTGGGTGGTTTTGATGTCAGATGATGTTGTAATTGAGGCGACCATTCAAGGCCATAAAACTGGCAACCAAAGCCGTGGTCATCGCTATCATTCACCTGATTTTTTTGCCATTGATCATGCCGATCATTATGAAAATTTACTTAAAAACCATCATGTCATTGCTGATTTTGATCAGCGTCAAGCCGATATTTTAGCACAAGTCAAAACATTGGCTGATGATGTGAATGGCACGGCAATCATGCCTCAAGAATTGCTTGATGAGGTCACAGCTTTGGTGGATTTGCCCGTTGCGTTAAGAGCAAGCTTTCCTGAGCGATTTTTAGCCGTTCCTCAAGAAGCCCTTATCAGCACCATGCAGGCTGATCAAAAGTATTTTTGCTTGACCGATCAAGCAGGCAAGCTGATGCCGCATTTTATTTTTATCAGTAATATCAACTCTAAAGATTCTGCTCAGATTATTACGGGTAATGAAAAAGTTGTTCGTCCTCGTCTGTCAGATGCAGAGTTTTTTTTCTTACAAGATCAAAAACAGCCACTGTTTGAGCTGAACCATCATCTAAAAACTCAGATTTTTCAAGATAAGCTTGGTACATTGTGGGAAAAATCTGAGCGTATTGCAAATTTGGCCGCCCATATTGCAGATCAGATAGGTGCTAATACCGATGCAGCGTATCGAGCTGGATTGTTATCCAAATGCGATTTGGCGAGTAGATTGGTGGGTGAATTCCCCGAATTGCAAGGCATTGCGGGTACTTACTATGCACGCCTAAATCATGAGCCTGATGTGGTGGCAGATGCCATCGAAGAACAATATTTACCAAAATTTAGTGGTGATAAGCTGCCTGCCACTCATGTGGGTGTTGCACTTGCATTGGCAGATCGTTTGGATACGCTGGTGGGCATTTTTGGGATTGGTGAAATACCCAGTGGCTCTAAAGACCCATTTAGCTTACGCCGTGCGTCTATTGGGATTTTGCGTATTTTAATTGAAAAACGCCTGCGTGTGAGCCTATCTCATCTGGTTAAACAAGCCTTAATGGGCTATGGCGATATACTTGAAAATATCGATCAGACCCTAACAGAAGTCATGGAATTTATCAATGCGCGCTATCGGGCGATGTACAGTGAGCAGGGCGTCTTGGTGGATACGATTCAGGCGGTGCAGGCGGTGCAGACAGATGTGCCGATGGATTTTGATGAGCGTATCCAAGCGGTAACAGCATTTCGATTGTTGCCACAAGCGGCTATTTTGGCCGAAAATAATAAGCGTGTGGCAAATATTTTGGCAAAAGCTGGTACTGTGCAAGGTGATGTAACGCCCCAAAATCTGATTGAACCTGCTGAGCAGGCACTGTATCAGGCGATCGAATCTGCCAAAGTCAGCGTTCAGCCCTTGCATAATCATGGCGATTACCAAGGCATTTTGACGACCCTTGTGAGCTTATCGGAGCCTTTGACGCAGTTTTTTGATCATGTCATGGTGAATGCTGATGATGAAACTTTAAAACAGAATCGTTTGGCACTGCTTAGCCAAGTGCGTAAGCTTTTTTTGAGTGTGGCGGATATTGGGCTGCTTCAATCGTAAAAAATCAATGACAAATGCCCAATTATTGAGTATAATAGTCAACCTTGGTGACGTGGCTGAGTGGTCGAAAGCGCACGCCTGGAAAGTGTGTATATGTTAATAGCGTATCGAGGGTTCGAATCCCTCCGTCACCGCCAAACTCTGAAAATCCTATATCGCTTATTACCGATGTGGGATTTTTTTTATGAGCTTATGGGGGTTGTCTTAGCTGAATATGTTAAATAGTTATTTGAATAAATCTAAATTATTTAGATGAATTCACCAAATCAATGCAAGATATTTGCATTAAATTGCCAGAAATTCCCAAGCACGGCGTCATGACAAGGTGTTTTAGCAACTCCAAAAACTCATCTCTTGGCATCAAATTTGCCCCAAGGCGTCTTAAATGCGGATTTTCAAGTTGGCAATCTATGAGCTGTATGCCGTATTGATTTGCCCAGTGCATCAATGCCCAAAAGGCAATTTTTGAGGCATCGTTACGCCTGTGAAACATACTTTCTCCACAAAATATCGAACCAAAACTCACGCCGTATAAACCTCCGATCAGCTCGCTGTCATATGGCATGCCTGCCCAAACTTCTATACTTGCCGCCGCACCAATTTTAAATAGCTGTCGATACGCCAAAACCATATTATCATGAATCCAAGTCTGAAAGGTATCACGGCGAGGCGCACGACACGCATTTATCACTGCCTCAAAATCAGCATTAGTGGTGATGGTCCAAGGCTGCTTTTTGGCTGTGCGTATCAGTGATTTACTGGGATAAAAGTCATTTGGTGTAATGACGCAGCGTATCTCTGGCGACCACCAGCAGATTGGCTCGTCTTCATCAAACCAAGGAAAGGCACCAGAACGATAAGCGTGTAATAGTGTTGACACTGTCAAATCGCCCCCTGCACCCAAAAAACCATGTGTACGCAGCTTGTCTGCTGGTGGGCGAAAATCATACAAGCAGGCATCAGCCAGTTTATGCAGATTGCTTAGTGTGTTTGAATTATCGATATGATTCATGATGAAATGATACAAACTTTATGAGAATTGTATGTTGAAAAAAGCCGCTCAAGATTGAGCGACTTTAGAAATATGATCAGCGAATATTATGCCACATTACGCTCATAAACAGGCAATTTGTTACAAATTTGGGCAATCTTTTCACGCGTTGCTGCTAAGACTGCTTCATCACCTCGTGCGTCTAAAACATCACAAATCCAGCCAGCCAATTCACGAACCTCAGCTTCACCAAAGCCACGCGTGGTAACGGCAGGCGTACCAATGCGGATACCACTTGTTACAAATGGTGATTTTGGGTCATTTGGCACAGAATTTTTGTTCACAGTAATGTGAGCATCGCCAAGCCATTTGTCCGCCTCTTTACCAGTGATGCCTTGTTTGATTAAGCTGATAAGCATCAGATGGTTTTTGGTGCCACCAGAGACAATTTCATAGCCACGACTTTGGATAACCTCTGCCATCGCTTTGGCATTGATAATGACTTGCTTTTGATAGCTCTGAAAATCATCACTCATTGCCTCTTTAAAGCAAACAGCTTTAGCGGCGATAGCATGCATCAGCGGACCGCCTTGACTACCTGGAAAAACAGCAGATGCCAATTTTTTCTCAATCTCTTCATTGGCTTTGGCTAAAATTAAACCAGAGCGTGGACCACGCAGTGTCTTATGAGTGGTTGTGGTGGTGACATCGGCAATTTGTACAGGGCTTGGGTAAATGCCAGTTGCCACAAGACCTGCAACATGTGCCATATCCGCCATCAAATATGCGCCTACCTCATCGGCAATGTCACGGAACTTTTGCCAGTCAATGATTTGGCTGTATGCTGAAAAACCTGCAATGATCATTTTGGGCTTATGCTCACGGGCTAGGCGGGCGACTTCTTCATAATCAATCAAGCCAGTTTCGGTGTCCAATCCATATTGAACCGCATGATAATTGCGTCCTGAGAAATTGACAGATGCCCCATGGGTTAGGTGACCACCATGTGCTAAGCTCATACCAAGTACAGTGTCATTTGGCTCAAGTAATGCCAGAAATACCGCACTGTTGGCACTTGAACCTGAATGTGGTTGTACATTGACATAATCAGCACCAAACAGTTCTTTGGCACGGTCAATGGCAATTTGCTCGATGGCATCAACATGCTCACAACCACCATAGTAGCGTTTTTTTGGATAACCTTCGGCGTATTTATTGGTTAAGGTTGAGCCTTGGGCTTGCATGACAGCAGGTGAGCAGTAATTTTCTGATGCGATAAGCTCAATATGATCTTCTTGGCGTTTGGTTTCGGCATCAATTTGTGTTGCCAATTCTGGGTCGTATTGATGTAGCGAAATTTCTTTAAACATGAATTTTCCTTGTTTGGTGGGAGAATAAAAAGTCAAGATTAGTTTAGCATACTTGCCCAATATTCACTAGGGCGGTGCCTATTTTTCATTGATTACACAAAATAACTGAATTTTATCTTGACGGTATCTGTGCTGTCATTGGTCAAAAGATGCTTGAAAAGCTGCCAAAAATAGCTCATCAATCAAGATTTTACGCCCATTGATATCATAAACTGTTTGCCGACCAATTTGACCATCATACCGATAAAAATGACGCTTAATTGGCAGTTGTTGCCTTTTTTTGAACAAAACATATCCGATGGGCGTTGCACCCAGTGCTTTTAGGCGTGCTAATGAACCTGTCAGTGATGACAAAGGAAAAATACTTTTGGCAAGCACCCAAGCGTCCGCATCACCGTATAACTTGACACTGCGTACCCAAGCCATTTGTGGGCGATTTAGGGGCAGTCCCAGTTGTGATTTTTGGGCAAAGGTGAGTGGCTGATAGCCTTGATGGATGATTTCAACCTTTAGGGGTTTTTTTGAGTGTGCTTCTAATCGTGCCGTTAACGACCCTTGAGTAAATACAAAATCGGCAAGTTTTGGAGGCAGGTGGTCTAATATCTCATCCATTGGCATGAAATCATCATCTATTGGCGGTACAAGTGTACAATTTTAGCATAAAAATAGCCAAGAAAGACAAATTTAGCAAGCTTTATTGGGTGGATTATCAAGAATATCTTATGATGATAATTTATAAAATGTGATAGATAACTTAAAAAATCTGATATAAATCAAGACATAGCAACCATATAATTTTATTTATTTGAAAATTTAATGATAATTTTATATCCATTTATTTTAAAAATGGTGAACATTGGTCAAGGCTATTGGATTAATCGCATTATTTTGGGTATGCTGTATATAACAGCTAGATGACAGGTAACTTTAGTTAACCCTAAAATCACCCATTCATCAGCGACTAGGCACATAATGTGCTATCTTGTCATAAGACATTTATTGAGTTGTCAAATTAAAAGGAGTTAGTAATGACCTACCAATCAGCCCTAGAACATGTTCGCTCTGTTAAAGCCAAATTAGGTAATTATTGGGACGCCATCCGCCCAGAAGATGCCGCTCGTATGGTTGTCCAAAACCGTTTTAAAACAGGTCTTGATATCGCCAAATACACCGCAAGCATCATGCGTCGTGATATGGCAGAGTATGATGCTGATAACTCAAAATACACCCAATCCCTTGGCTGTTGGCATGGATTTATCGCCCAGCAAAAGATGATTGCCAACAAAAAATACTTTGGCACTACCAGCAAACGCTACATCTATCTATCAGGTTGGATGGTTGCTGCATTGCGTTCTGAATTTGGTCCATTGCCTGACCAATCCATGCACGAAAAAACCGCCGTACCAAAACTCATTGAAGAGATTTATACTTTTCTTCGTCAAGCAGATGCCAAAGAGCTAAATGATTTATTCCGTGCCTTGCAACAAGCAGAGCAAGCAGGCGATGAGGCAAAGGTCAAAGAAATTGAAGCGAAAATTGACAACTTTGAAACCCATGTTGTGCCAATCATCGCTGACATTGATGCAGGTTTTGGTAACGAAGAAGCAACCTATTTATTAACCAAACAAATGATTGAAGCGGGTGCTTGTGCCATTCAAATTGAAAATCAGGTGTCAGATGCTAAGCAATGTGGGCATCAAGCGGGTAAAGTGACTGTACCACACGAAGACTTTTTGGCAAAAATTAACGCCGTGCGTTATGCGTTCTTAGAGCTTGGCGTGGATGAGGGCGTGATTGTGGCCCGTACCGACTCAGAGGGTGCTGATTTGACCCAAAAAATCCCAGTCAGCCGTGAAGCGGGCGATTTGGCGAGTAAATACATCAGCTATTTACAGACCACCGAGATTGACATCAGTGAAGCCAAAGAAGATGAAATTCTTATCAAGCGTAACGGCAAGCTACACCGCCCAACTCGTCTGCCATCGGGTCTATATCAATTCCGTGAAGGCACGCAGCATGAGCGTGTGGTGCTAGATTGTGTCACATCGCTACAAAACGGTGCGGACATGATTTGGATTGAGACCCCAACCCCAGATGTGGCGGGCATTGCAAGATTTGTCAATGACATCAAAAAACAAGTACCAGATGCCAAATTGGTGTACAACAATTCACCATCGTTTAACTGGACAATCAACTTCCGCCAACAAGCCTATGACCGCTGGGCGGATGAAGGTCGTGATTTATCAGGCTATGACCGTGATAAGCTCATGGATGCCCAATATGATGACAGTGAGCTTGCTTATGATGCTGATGAAAAAATCCGTACTTTCCAAGCAGATGCTGCCCGTGAAGCTGGCGTATTTCACCATCTCATCACATTACCCACTTATCACACTGCCGCTTTATCTACCCATGAGCTTGCCAAAGGCTACTTTGGCGATGAGGGCATGCTTGCCTATGTCGCTGGTGTGCAGCGTAAAGAGATTCGTGATGGTATCGCTTGCGTGAAACACCAAGCCATGGCAGGCTCTGACATTGGCGATGACCACAAAGAGATTTTCTCAGGTGAAAACGCCCTAAAAGCGGGCGATGCAAGTAAGAACACCATGAACCAATTTGGCGGTTAATACCCATCAAATAAAAAAACGGTGTTTTGCTGTTAAGGCACAACACCGTTTTTATTTAAAATTTCAAGACATTGTTTCAAGAGATTGTTTCAAGGTATTTTGGCATATAAAGTACAGACCATGCCCCAATATCTCAAATCATTTTAAGGATAAAATTATGACCACCCAACGCATCATCAAAGGCTCGCTTGCCATTGACAAGATTTTATTTGATTTTATTGAAAATGAAGCCTTACCTATCGCCAAACTTGACAGTGATACTTATTGGAGAAATTTTGAGCAAGTGGTGCTTGACTTGACCCCAAAAAATAAAGCCTTGCTTGCCCATCGTGAGAAATTGCAAGCCAAGATTGACGATTGGCACAAAAATCATGTTTATGAGCTGGGTGCGTATAAGCAATTTTTAAGCGAAATTGGCTATCTTGAACCTAAGGTTGCAGATTTTACCATCACCACCGAAAATGTCGATGAGGAGATTGCCACCATGGCAGGGCCCCAGCTTGTCGTGCCTGTGCGTAATGCCCGCTATTGCCTAAATGCCGCCAATGCCCGTTGGGGGTCGCTTTATGATGCGTTATACGGTTTTGATATCATCGCAGAAACGGACGGTGCTGAAAAAGGTAAGGGCTATAATCCTGTGCGTGGGGCAAAGGCCATCGCATTTGCCAAAAATTTTCTTGATGAAACTTTCCCGCTTGTGGACGGCTCACACGCTGATGTCATATCTTATGCCATAAAAGACGGTCAATTATCTGCCAATATGGGCAAATCTTGGAGCACTTTAACAGAAAATAAAGTGGTAGGCTATAATGGCGTGCCTGACAATCCGAGCGAAATCATATTAAAAAACAACGGCTTACATGTCATCATCCAGATTGACCCATATAGTATCATTGGCAAAGATGACAAAGCAGGGGTTAAGGATATACTGCTAGAATCTGCCGTTACCACCATTCAAGATTTGGAGGACTCTGTGGCGGCGGTAGATGCCGAAGAAAAAGTGGAGGGCTATCGCAACTGGCTGGGTCTTATGAAAGGTGATTTGTCTGAGACCTTAGAAAAAAATGGCAAAACCATCACCCGTACGCTAAATGCTGACCGCACTTATACTGACCTAAATGGCAATACCCAAACTCTGCATGGGCGTTCACTCATGCTACTTCGCAATGTGGGGCATTTGATGACAAATCCTGCCATCTTGGTGGGTGGCGAGGAGATTTTTGAGGGGATGATGGATGCACTTATCACGCCCATGCTCTGTGCCATTGACATTCGTGGTGAAAATACCTTGCGTAACTCTCGTACAGGTTCAATGTATATTGTCAAGCCAAAAATGCACGGTTCACAAGAGGTGGCGTTTGCTGCCGAGCTGTTCTCTTGTGCCGAAAAAGCCATTGGCTTGCCCAAAAATAGCCTAAAAATGGGCATCATGGATGAAGAGCGTAGAACCTCTGCCAACCTAAAAAACTGTATCGCCCAAGCTTATGAGCGGACGATTTTTATTAACACAGGCTTTATGGACAGAACAGGCGATGAGATTCATACCGCCATGCATGCAGGGGCATTTGTGCGTAAGGGTGAGATTAAAGAGCAAATCTGGTTTCATGCCTATGAAAAACGCAATGTCTTAATCGGTCTTAATGCAGGACTGCGTGGTAAGGCTCAAATTGGTAAAGGCATGTGGCCAAAGCCTGATGAGCTTGCCGATATGTATCGCACCAAAATTGAGCATCCACAAGCTGGGGCAAGCTGTGCATGGGTGCCATCGCCAAGCGGGGCGGTGATTCATGCCATTCATTATCACAAATGCAATGTTACAAAACGCCAAGAAGAATTGGCACGCCTTGCCATACCAAGTCTTGATGATTTATTGACCATTGCTCTTGCCACCGATACCAATTGGACAGCAGAACAAAAACGCCGTGAACTTGAAAACAACTGCCAAGGCGTCTTAGGTTATGTGGTGCGTTGGGTTGATTTGGGCGTGGGTTGTTCCAAAGTGCCTGATATCAATGATGTGGGACTGATGGAAGACCGTGCCACTTTGCGTATCTCCTCTCAGCATGTCGCCAACTGGCTGGTTCACGGTATCGTAACCGCCGATGAGGTGTGGGATGCCCTAAGACGCATGGCAAAAGTTGTTGATGAACAAAACGCATCCGACCCCGCCTATCGCCCAATGTCATCTGATTTTGATAACAACATTGCCTTTCAAACCGCCGCCGAGCTTATCTTTAAAGGAGCGACCGAACCATCTGGCTATACCGAGCCGCTATTACATAGGGCAAGATTAAAACTAAAAGGTTATCAAGGCGACTGATGATTAATCCATTCATCCGACTAAAACCACTTTTCATGCAGTCGTGAAAAGCGGTTTGGTATTTGAATGGCGTTAAATATTAATACGCTTAATATTATTTAAGACTATCTGTCAATTACCAAATAAATGAGCATTTGAAATGATGGATATCTTTTTTTGACCAAACAAAAATAGGCACTAAAAACTGGGTGATTTTGCGTATGTTCAATAAAAAATATCGCTCTGATGTTGATGCGTTTTAAGCATTTGAAACCAAAATATAAAAAAAGCACCATGTAGATTCATGGTGCTTTTTTTGTGCAAATATTTGATGTGGATTAATTGTTGGCTGAATCATCTGCTGATTTAGCAGGAGAAGACTCAGAAGGCTCCACAGGCTTAGATAACTTACGCACTTCTACCTTGGTTGGTTTTTTGCTTGGCTTTCTAGGTGCTCTTGTTTTGGCTGGTTTGGACACTTTGGCAGGTTTAGTTGCCATCAGATTTAAAATACCAACCTGAGGTTGTAGCTGACCTGCGACATTTTCAATCATATCTTTATAGCTATTTGCCTTGGTCTTGCGTTCGGTTTTTTGGTCAGCGGTGATCTCTTTGATTTGGCTGACTTTTTTGTCTTTACCACTTTCAGGTTTCACTTGGTTATGAGTATCCAAATCTGCCATTTTAGCAGTATCATCAGCCGCTTCTGATACGACGGTTGAGATATCAGCCATTGTCTTACTGACGGTGTCGCCAATGCTATCAGAGGTTTGCTCTGCAGCCAGCGTTGTAGCATCAATGGCATCATTGGTTTGATGTTCAACCGCATCATCAGCTTTGCTAAGTTGGCTGTTATCTGAGTCGGATGAAGAATCGGTCGCTATCTTTGATTCCTTATGCTTGGTGTCGGCTGGTGTGACAGCATGATCAAAAGTATCAGGACTGGCTTGATTAGAATGCTGAGCAATTGTTTTGCTGACCTGATCATTGTTAGGGCTGGTTGCTTCAATATACTCAGGATGCTGACCACGAGGGTCATTGGCAGCACGGCGTGTGATTGGGCGTGGTATAGCCTCGGTTCTGCCCTGTGGCGCTGATGCTTGAGCGGTCGCTTGAGTTAGTTTACCAAACTCATTTTTTGTGGCTGTATCCAGCGGTGAATAACCAAAGTTGGCAAAATCAAACTGTGCAGGCGTGGACATTTTTGTCATTGCAGTGATAAAATCATTCACAAAATTACCTGTCGCCGATTTACCTAAGACACGCAAGATGAGCGCCCCTGCTGTTATTGCATTGAGATTGATAGCCTGTGTCTGCTGAAGGGCGATTTGTACCACTCTAGGGTCGTTGGTAGCCTTATTCATAGATTTGGCAAGTGTCTGAATTTTTTCAGCCAGTTTGGGCTCAACCCCTGTCGTAGCAGAGACCGTATGTAATGCACTCATCTCACCTGATTCATCTGATTGTGTGATCGGCTCAGCTTCGTGCTTGGGTTTGGTAGGTATCGGCTCTTTTGGTGCTTTTATTGCCTGATTGGAATTTGCTTGAGGTGCAATTTTGGCATCATCTTTGGCACTTGATGTTTCGTCTTTTGTTGGTTTTGTAGACTTACTGCCATCCAATGAAAGATGGATGACTTGCGTATTATTTTCAGCCGCTTTAATGCTGCTCACATGTAGCACCACTTCTTTAGGATTGGCCGCTTTTTGATGTGGTAGCTTTTCGGTTTTTTCAGATTTGGGCTTATCGGCACGAATGGGCTTATCAGCTTTATCCGCTTTTTCTGCTTTTTCTTCGGTTTTATGAAGTGTCTCACCACGCACAATCTCACCACGAGATTCTCGGCGAGAGCCTACTTCACGCTTTGGATACTGTTCTTTGTCGCGTTCTTTTTTGGTTTTTTTGTCTGTCTTTTCAGAGGGTTGGGCTTGGGCGGCGGTCTCTTCGCCGGATTCTTTTTTGGCATTTCGAGATTTTTTGTGGCGTTTATCTTCTGCTTGGGGGCGTGGGATTGGCTCAGCTGATGGTGCTTGGATATTTGCCATACGGCCTGCTGCACCTAGGCTTACCGCACCGCCATTTACCAGTGCTTCAATCGCCAAAGCGGCATCTGCTGTACCTAAACTGCCAGCAACTTTCGCTTGTGGTTTTGGTGCAAATAAGTTTGACAACCATGCAACCGCTTGAGGTTCTGGTTTGGTTGGCTTGGGTTCTGAATCGGTCGTATTTTTTTTGATGGGCTTATTGTCAGGTTTTTGCCAACGGTTTGAGTCTGATTTTTCGTGGTCTGTTTGCCAATTCACCTCATAACCACGGTCGATATTTTCTTTTTCTTCGGTGTCAGCAATGCGTTCATAGCTTGACGGAGCAAATCCATCAGGGTTAAAGTGTAGGCTAAAATTTGGGCTTTCAAGATGTGCATGTGGTAAAATGGTGATTCGTGCACCGCTGTCTTGCTCTAAATAAACCAAACTTTCTCGTTTTTCATTTAATAAAAATGCCGCAATGTCGGTTGGGACTTCAGCTTGAATTTCGCCCATGCGTTCTTTGAGAGCAATTTGTTCAATTTGTCGCATGATAGATAGCGATAAAGAACGCAAATCTCGAATCATGCCATTACCGTGGCACCGAGGGCAAATATAGCCTGTAGATTCCTCAAGAGAAGGACGCAAGCGTTGTCGGCTCATCTGCATCAGTCCAAATTTACTAATCTCAGAAAACTGAACACGGGCACGGTCATGGCGTGTTGCTTCGATGAGGCGTTTTTCGACATCTTTTTGGTGGCGTGGGTCGTTCATATCAATAAAATCAATGACAATCAAACCACCCATATCACGCAAACGCAACTGGCGAGCAATCTCATCGGCAGCTTCTAAATTGGTATGATAGGCGGTTTCGGCGACATCTGAGCCCTTGGTGGATTTTGATGAATTGATATCAATAGCAACCAAAGCTTCAGTTTGGTCAATGACAATAGAACCACCAGAAGGTAGGCGTACTTCACGCTGATAGGCGGTTTCGATTTGACGCTCAATACCAAAACGGGCAAACATTGGCTCATAATCGGTGTATTTACGCAGTTTGCTAAGCTGGGTCGGCATGACAGCTTTGATGAAATTGGCAGCTTCATCATAAGCATTTTCACCGTCAATCCAAACCTCGCCAATGTCATCACGCAAATAGTCACGGACCGCACGAGTTACCACGCCCGCTTCTTGATGTACCAAGCAAGGGCTTGGGCGTTTTTTATTTTGTTCTTGGATGGATTTCCAAATATCTAAAAGATGGTCAAGGTCATTTTGTAAATCATCAGCCCCTTTACCAAGTCCTGCTGTGCGAACAATCACGCTCATATTTTTTGGTAGGTTTAGCCCTGCGATGATTTGTTTCATTTCTTCACGGACTTTACCTGAGATTTGACGGCTGATGCCACCTGCTTTGGGGTTGTTTGGCATCAAGACCAAATATCTGCCCGCCAGTGAAATAAAGCTGGATAAGGCAGCGCCTTTATTGCCACGCTCTTCTTTTTCAACTTGGACGATGATTTCATCACCTTCTTTGATGAGCTGCTTAATGCTGTCTTCATGAGTATTGCCGTTTAGGTATTCAGGGGCGATTTCTCGGAGTGGTAAAAAACCTTGGCGTGCTGAGCCATATTCAACAAATGCAGCTTCCAAAGAAGGCTCTACACGAGTGATATGACCTTTATAAATATTGGCTTTTTTTTGTTCACGAGTACGATTTTCTAGGTCAAAGTCGTATAAATGGTTATCTTTGCACAGTGCAACACGAATTTCTTCACTATGTGTGGCGTTAATTAAGATGCGTTTCATGATGTTCCTTATGGGCAAAATGCCTAGGCTAAGCAACATCGGTATCAAGTTTACGAAGATTTATCAATCAAGCTTGGTTTTCTTTGGGCTTGATGGGTTAAGTTGTCACAGATTTATCCGTCTTGGCATTGTTGATGTCTGTTGTTTGTCTAAAATGATACCAATCTGAATGATACTTATTTTTTAGACAAGATTGGATAAATAAAAATCGCTTGCACCGATTTTAAAAACTCAATGTTCTTTGGGCTTTGTTGGGGATTGTTTTGCAAAAGCAGAGTTTGTCTTGTGCTTTTGAACCAACAGTTCCCAAAATTACGCCACCACGGATTGGTGGTTGGCAAAATCTTGTACGGTATCAATACCGAAGTTGCATCGCAACAGTAGTAGGCAAAAGTTTAAAAATTTGCTTGGTCAATGTTGTTTGGTCGTTGCATAGAAAATGGCATCAAAAATGGCAAAATCTTGTTTTAGCAAAAATTCATCCGTATTGAGATGGTATTTTTGCTGATATGGCTGATATCAGAGCATGTTTGATGCTTGATGAAAGCCTCAAGAATAAATGTAAGCTTACCATCAAAGTTTTATCATTAAAACTTAATTTAGGTGATGAAAACACACGAATGTACTTAGTGGTACATTGTATAGATAACTTTCAATTGATACATTCTTAGATGACAAAGTCATCGCAAATTTGCCACAATTTTTGCCAAAATGAATATCGGATAAATCTTTGTCAAAATAAAAATTATCCTAAAATTTCGTTGCAACATGATAAACTATACCAAAACTTTTGCCAAACGCCTACTAAAAAATGTCAAAACAATGAAAAATTTACAAAAAACTTCAAAAAAACAGCCTTTGCCCATCGATTTGAGCAAAAAATCTAAAAGAGCCAAGCAATCTGTGCAACAATCTGCCGATTTTGCTATTACAGATTTTAGCCGAGTGAATTTTTTGACGGTGACGAATAATCAAGATGGTCAGCGAGTGGATAACTTTTTATTGGCAAGGCTTAAAGGTCTACCTCGCTCACATCTTTATAAACTGATTCGCAGTGATGAGATTCGTATTAATGGCAAACGGTGCAAGGCACACGATAAGCTGTATATGGGCGATGTGGTGCGTGTTGCGCCCATTCGCTTGAGCGTGCGTGAAGCACCAATTATCAGTGAAGGGCTTGCCAAAGGGCTGCTTGAGCGTATTATTTTTGAAGATGATGGATTGATTGTATTAAATAAACCACATGGTATGGCAGTGCATGGCGGTTCAGGTGAGAGCTTTGGCATCATTGAGGCGATGCGTTTGGCTATGGGTAAAAAATACCTTGAGCTGATTCATCGGATTGATAAAGATACCTCAGGGCTGCTACTGATTGCCAAAAAACGCAGCACCCTAAAAATCCTTCAAGAGCAATTTCGCAAAAAAACGATACAGAAGCGGTATTTATGCTTGGTGATGGGTCATGTTCAGGCTGATGAAATGGTTATTGATGTGCCGTTACTGCGTTATACATTGGCTAATGGGGAACGCCGTGTCAAAGTTGCCCATTTAAACGAGCAAAAGGCTGGTGAATATGCCAAAGCAAGCCTAACCAAAATCAAAACTTTATTACGATTTAAAAAAGATGGTTGTCCCGTCAGTTTGGTACTTGCCATGCCTGCCACGGGACGCACACATCAGATTCGGGTGCATATGGCACACATTGGGCATGCACTACTTGGCGATGATAAATATCAAAATAATCCTTTAGCACCCAAAGTTGGGCGTTTGTGCTTACACGCTTGGCAGTTGGGTATGACGAATGATGATGGACACACTGTCACACGCCCACAAAATTTTGTTGCACCCGTGGCAGATGATATGGCACAGTTGTTGCCAAAAACGGCAGAGTGGTTACCCAAAACAGTATCAAATTGACATAAAGCCCAGCCAAGCATTTGTAAAGCTTAGCAAAACCGATGGATAAAAGCCGCCATCTGTCGTAAAATAACCCCATTTATCAAAAATGTTATCCAAGGATTTGCCATGCAATCAGCCATTTTAGATGATGACCATCGCCACCAACAAATTGCCAACGCCATCCATGCTGCTGCCATCAGTCGTGATGAGTTGCTTGGTGCGATTGATTTGGGTTCAAACAGTTTTCACTTGGCAATTGGACGCTTAGATCATGGCGAGGTGCGAAAAGTTGCTTCCATTTCCGAAAAAGTCCAGTTGGCAGCAGGTTTGGATGATAATAATCAGTTGTCCAAAGAGGTGATGCAACGGGGTATTGAGTGTTTGCATCGATTTGCTCAGCATATCACCGAGGTGCAGCCAAGTCGACTGCGTATTGTTGCTACCAATGCCCTTCGTAAAGCGGTCAATGCGGCCGAATTTATACAGTATGCCAATGAGATTTTACCAAAGCCGATTGAGATTATCTCAGGTCGTGAGGAAGCTCGTTTGATTTATTTGGGTGTTTCGCATTCTAATGCCAGTACGGATAAACGCCTTGTGATTGATATTGGCGGCGGCTCAACAGAGTTTATCATCGGACAAGGATTTGAACCCATTGAAATGGAATCTTTGCAAATGGGCTGTGTTTCTTATACCAAAAAATTTTTTGGTGATGGCAAAATAACCGAGCGTGCCTTTGATAAAGCTGCCAAGCACACACGCTCTGAGCTTTTGACGATTGCAAAACGCTATCAAAAAGTTGGTTGGGATAATGCCATTGGCTCATCAGGTACGATTAAAGCGGCACGGCTGGTCTTAGCGGAGCTTGGATTTGGTGGTGAGAGCATCACAATCCAAAGCATGCAAAAGCTAAAAAAGCATCTGATTAAGCTTGGCAGTGTTGATAAGATTGATTTTGATAGCGTTAAAGCGCATCGCCAAGCTGTTTTTCCTGCAGGCGTGGCACAGCTGCTTGAGATTATGCAAACTTTAAAGATTGATGAACTTGGCTATTCAGACGGCGCACTCAGAGAGGGGGTGATGTATGATATGCTGGGTCGGCTAAATTCAGAAGATGTGCGTGATCGTTCAGTAGCAGCAATGGCACAGCGGTATTCGGTGGATACCAAACAAGCAGGGCGGGTGATGGCACGCGCTGCCAGATTATTTCATCATGTGAAAGAGGTGTTGGGTTTAGATGATGAAGATGCTGATTTATTACGCCGCACAGCCAATTTATATGAAATTGGTTTGGCAGTTGGGCATAGCAATTATCAGCGTCATAGTGCATATTTGCTTGAGTATTCAGATATTGCAGGGTTTTCCCAAGTGGATCAAGCCATGATGGCCCAAATCGCACGACATCATCGCCGCAAACTAAAAGCCGACGCACGAGAGACGGTTGAAAACTTAGGTGGTCGTAAATTGGTGTATCTGTGCTTAATTTTGCGATTGGCGGCTCAATCTAGCCAAAGTCGTACCACCAAGGCAGCCACCCTTGACTTGCACAGTGTCACACCAAATCATTGGCAAGTAACCGTCGGTGAGGGGCTACATAAAGAGTTAATTATCACACAGTTAGAACAAGATGTGGCACAATTTGCCAAATGGGGTGTGCGATTAGAGGTGGCTGGCTGAGGCACCTTGAATTATAAATCAATGAAAGCTGATTTGATGAAAAATCACAAATTTCAGATAAAACAGATGACGAGACCCAAAAAAAGTGCTAAACTAAATATCAGTTTACATTTGTACAGTTTATTGAGTATCCTATGAGTCAAGTTTGGCAAAGCGTACAGTTAGCACGACATGCAAAGCGACCATTATTCTTAGATTATGTCGATTCATTATTTGATGAGTTTGATGAATTGCATGGAGATCGAGCGTTTGCTGATGATCGTGCTATTATTGGTGGGTTGGCAAGATTTAATGGTCAGCCTGTACTTGTTGTTGGTCAACATCGTGGTCGTAGCACGCGTGAGCGTATTGCCCATAATTTTGGTATGGCAAACCCTGAAGGCTACCGTAAAATCATTCGTTTGGTGCAGTTGGCGGAGCGTTTTGGTTTGCCTGTGTTTACTTTTATCGATACTCAAGGTGCGTATCCTGGTGTTGGTGCCGAAGAGCGGGGTCAAGCTGAGGCAATCGCCAAAAGTATTGCGGTATTTTCCAGTCTAAAAACGCCAATCATTGCGACAGTGATCGGCGAGGGTGGTTCAGGCGGTGCGCTTGCCATTGGTGTGGCAGATCGGGTTAATATGCTTGAAAATAGTATTTATTCGGTCATCTCCCCAGAAGGGTGTGCATCCATCTTATGGAAGACGGCTGAAAAAGCATCCGATGCGTCAGAAGCACTCAAGCTTAATGCAACCAATTTGTATCAATTGCAGCTGATTGATGAGATTGTCAGTGAAGGTGTGGGTGCACATGAAGCACCTGAACCTGTCATGGCAGCACTAAAAAACCTATTGACAGTGCAATTGGCAGAATTACACGCATTGCCAATTGATGAGCTGCTTGAACAGCGGTATCAGCGTTTGATGCAGTTTAATTCAAAAGTATCACTATAAATTTAAAGTTATTATTATAACTATCATAAATATAAACATCATAACAAACAAGGAGTAAGCCGCTCCTTGTTTTTTTATTGGATTTGGTGAAGCTGATGACTGATGATATTTTGACAAGCTTATCGAGTGCTTTTGATGAATTGGCATTGCCTGCTCATGCTAAGCTATATCTTGCTTGTAGTGGCGGTAGGGATTCCTTGGCTTTGGCTTATGCATGTTTCTTGTTATATAGACAAGGTAAAATAATAAGGCTGCCCACCATATTACATGTACATCATGGTTGGCAGGCGGCAAATGATGCTTGGATGCAATTGGTTCATTGCTGGGCGATTGAGCATGGATTTGATTGTCAAATTTTACGGATAACTTTGGCAAAAAATAGTGAGACGCATGCCCGTGATGCACGCTATCAAGCCTTTGGCCTGGTCATGAACCAAGGTGATGTACTGATGCTTGCTCACCATGCAAATGACCAAGCCGAAACAGTACTGATGCGACTGGTTTCGGGTGCAGGACTGCAAGGGCTGTCAGGTATGAAAGTTTGGCAAGCCAAAACTGTGCATACAGATGAGGCAGCCAAAACCATCACCTTGTGGCGACCTTGGCTTAAGATATTAAGAGATAAGATCAGTCAATTTGCTAACGCCCATGCACTGCCTTATGTGGATGATATCACCAATACCGATCCTGCTTATGCTCGTGGACGCATTCGCCAAGACATTTTGCCGCATCTTTTGGCACTCAATCCTAAGGCGGTTGAGAATATCGTTCGGTCGGCTGGCCTGCTATCGATGGCGTCCACCATGGTGGATCAGCAAGTGGGGACTTTGCTGGCATCTTTGGATCATCCTGCCAACCAAATGCCTTATCAGCAAGTGCTTGGCATTAAAGACTTTCTTAATTTATCAAAATCCGAGCAAGCCTTAGTACTGCACCGCTGGTTGCAGGCAGATGAAGCACTGCCCCCAAGCCATCAGTTGACCCAGCAGGTTATTGAGATGATTTGCCGACAGGATAATGACCACAGTAGCCAGCTTGTGTGGCAAGCTGAACAGGCGGCTTATGTGATGTGCTGTTATGATGACTGTTTATATCGTTATCGTGCGGATATTTGGGCATTGTTTGGTACATCAGGGCATACCAAACCAAGTAGCCAAGGCTGGATTTTGTCTGATGATGGCCGTTGTCAACTTATCTTGATGGCTAAAATTGATGATATCCAAAAAATCACCAAAACCGATACGATAAACATTGGTAAACATAGATATAAAGGCAAAAAATTGGCTCAAAAATTACGCATACCATTTTGGCTAAGAGACAGCTTATGGAAAATCAATCATCAAGGTCATCCATATTTGATTGCACCGATGATGGTGTGGGATTTGAGCAGTGGTCAGCGTTTGGATAGTTTTGCACCAATAGGGCAAATGGTGTACAATGCACCTGATTAATCCTTGAAATTAACCCTTAGCTGAGTTATTTCACTGATGTATTGAAGATAAAACGGTACTGGTGGTTTTTATTGGTATGATTGTAAGATAAAATCACTCAGCCCTAAAAAATTACGGAGAAAACTTATGACAGATTTTAGCATGCTTAATGGTAAAACCATCAGTTTCATTGGTGGCGGCAATATGGCACATGCGATTATTGATGGTCTTTTGCAAGCAAAAAATCAGCATAATTTGGCATTGACATTGTGCGTCTCAGACAGCGATGACGATAAACAAGCCAAATTTCGTGATAAAGGGTTGATAGCAACCAATCCTGATAATGCCCATCAGATTATCGAGGGTGCTGATGTTGTGGTTTTGGCAGTCAAGCCACAAATTATGCATCAAGTTGCTGGCAGTATAGCACCTTATTTGCAGCAACAAACCGTTTTATCCATCGCAGCGGGGCTGTCGATTCAGGCGTTATCACATATGCTGGGTGGCTACGATAAAATCGTACGCTGTATGCCAAACCTACCTGCCAGTAAGGGCTTTGGTGCATCTGGACTTTATGCTTTTGATGTGAGTGATGAGGTGCGTTTAATGACCCAAAATATCATGCAAGCTTCAGGTAAGGTGTCTTGGGTGGAAGATGAATCCTTGTTACATGCCGTAACAGCAGTGGCAGGTTCAGCACCCGCTTACTTTTTTTATGTGCTTGAAAATATGATTGCCAAGGCGGTAGAAATGGGGTTATCACCAGAAGATGCACATACTTTGGCAGTACAAAGTATGCGGGGGGCAGCAGCATTGGCCGAAGAAAATAACCCTGCCGTTTTGCGTGAGCAGGTAACTTCTAAGGGGGGTACGACCGCTGCTGCACTTGATAGCTTATATCATGATAATGTGGGCGATGCTTTTGCCCGTGCTATGCAGGCATGTAGTGACCGCAGCTTTGAGCTTGGGCAAACATTCAGCCAAGCGGACTAAACCGTCGTCAATTTTATCCATGATGGATTTATATTATGAACTCCATGTCTTTTGTTTTAATCAATATGGTCATCAACTTTGCTTTGATGCTTATATTTGTGCGTTTCATGATTCAATTAGCCCAAATTGATACCAACATGCCGATAGCACGAGCAGCTTATCGCTTGACTGGCGTGGTGGATGTGTTTGCACGCATTTTCCCAACGATGGGTAAAGGGCGTATCAGTCTAGCGGCTGTGGTTTTGATGTTGCTTTTGTATTTTATTAACATTGCCGCTAATACCATCATCTTGGGTAGATCCATGACTGCCATTGAGCTGTTTTTTATTGGTTCTTTAAGCGGTATCATGAAATTTTTACAACTGCTTCGCTATACCATGATTGCATCAGCAATCAGTAGTTTGCTTGTTGTATTTTTAAATATTAATAATAGTGTGATGTTTGTCTTGATGCAGTTACCCGAGCCGATAGTCGCACCATTTCGCCGTTTTGTCCCCAATCTTGGCATGATTGATTTATCATTTTTGGCAGCACTATTTAGTTTGTTGCTGCTTGAAAATTTTATTGGCATTATTGGCAGCTACATTTGGGGCGGATAAATTAGGGGATTTCAGACAGGGCAAATTGCCCTGTTTTTATTTTGGCTAAGCATTGGGTTGGTTAAATAAAACGATTTGGGATAAGCTGGGTATTATCAGATTGATGAGGTTTGTCGGCATGGATAAGTGTTTGGTGAATCCAAGCATCGGCCGCTGTAATGGCGTCAATGATGTCATCACCCATCGCCAAACGCCCTGCAATATGGCTGGCTAATGAGCATCCTGATCCATGAAATTCACCAGTCAATCTAGGTACAATGCTGGTATGATGGATGCGTCCATTTATGTATAAAAATTGTTCAATATCACCTGTATTAAAATCATGCGAGGTTTTGACCAGTACAGCGTTTGCACCTTGGTCATTTAATGCTTTGGCAGCATCATGTAAATCTTGTTGCCCACTCAATGCTCGGATTTCGTGAGTATTTGGCGTGATGAGCGTTGCGTAGGGCAATAGACGGCTAAAGGCTTGGGCTAAAGTTTTCACATCGCCCAAAATACCACCTGAATTGGCAACCAAAACAGGATCCAAAACATAAGGGATGTGTTTGATGGTACAAGTTTCGAACAATTCGGTCAAGGCAATGATATTCTCAAGCGTTCCCATCATGCCAGATTTGATGGCACGCACAGGCAAGTCGTCTAGCACCGCTTGCGCTTGTGCCTTTAGCAGCTGATGACAAACAGGTTCAAAGCCAAATACTTTTTGAGAATTTTGTATGGTTAGGGCAGTACAGGCAATGGCGGCGTGAGCACCTGAAGCACCAATTGATTCAATATCAGCTTGGATACCTGCACCGCCTGATGGGTCCAGTCCTGAAAAACATAATACTGTCGGTCGCATTTGATGGATTTGCATGGTTCATCTCTCATGATTATAATTAATCTATTGAATATGGTAGCAAATTTTTGATAAATTGGGCGAATTTTCTAAGATTTTGGTAAAAATTACAAAATTTTTTCATATTTTTATCAAAATCGCTTGCAATCGTTGGTAATTTTGATATAATCATTGCCCACAACGACAGGCAAAACCATCATCTATGATATGTATGATGACCAAATAAATTTAGCAATTTATCTAGCCTAAGTTCGGTGAAGTGGGTGAGTGGCTGAAACCAGTTCCCTGCTAAGGAACCATACCTAATTACGGGTATCGAGGGTTCGAATCCCTCCTTCACCGCCATTTATTTTCTGATTAATTTTTGGGAAATAATTTAAAAAAGTGCTTGACATACAAAATAATCACTGTATAATAGCCGCCACAACGAAAGATATTCAGAATATCTCAGTTGAACTTGCACCCGTAGCTCAGTTGGATAGAGCACTTGGCTACGAACTAAGGGGTCGGGAGTTCGAATCTCTCCGGGTGTGCCATATGATAAAAATCACCGAATGATAAATTCGGTGATTTTTTATTTGTAAGCTATTGCTTGTCTTGCTTTGTCATGCAGTTTATGCATCTAAATTTAAATCATGATACAATAGCCCAATTCTTTTTGATATATCAATCATGCCAAACGCTTCTCATTTAGTCTCTACATCCCCATCACAACCTACCGTTGCCAAACCTATGGTACGCTTGGTTGCCATTATTTATGATGGTATGCTGATTTTGGCAATGTTATTTTTGGTTGGATCGATATTGGCGGTTTTGGGTACGGTGCTATTTTTGGAGATTGGAACAAGTTCTCAAGAGGCCCAAACTTTACCAGATTGGTATAAAAATGCAATTATGACACCATCATTTGTCTTAACTTTGGTGGGGTTTTATGGCATTTTTTGGCGTAAATCAGGGCAAACGCTGGGCATGCAAACATGGCGATTAAAAACCGTCAATGATCAAGGCGGACTTTTAACATGGCGTCAAAGTTTTGTGCGTATCATCAGTGCTTGCCTTTTGCCTGCGTTATGTGCATTATTGGGGGCACTTTTACATGGCTCAAAGTTTGCCATTTTGGTAGCAACAGTCTTGGGGTTTTTGTTTAATTTCTTATTTTGTCTTTTTAACCGTCAAGGGCTTGCGGTGCATGATATGTTGTCAAATACCATCACCTTAAAAGTACCAAAAATTGCTCATCAAACACTATGGCAAACCATCAAACGCCGCAAAAATCGTCTTTAATTTTGTCTGAATACGATAAGCTAGATAACTTTTGAGAAACGATTGGTGTGTTTTTTGCCTAAATATTCATCAAACACCATCGCAATGCTGCGTCCTAAGATTCGACCTTTGGGCAAAATTGTGATGCCATCTTCATCTATTTGAACCAAACCATCGGTTTGCATATCTTGTAGGTTTTTAATTTCATTGGCGAAATATTCTTTGGCATCGATGTCAAATCGTGCGTGCAAATCCTCAAAACTCATGTAATCATGGCATAAAAGATTCATAATGACATGGCGACGCAGTGCATCTTTATCATCACTTTGGATGTGTTTGATGGCGGGCAATGTATCGGCAAGAACAGTGGCTTGATAGTCGACCAATGCCGTTGGGTTTTGCAAAATATGCTTGCCGATTTGGCTGATTGCACTGACACCAAAACCCAATAAATCGCACTCGCCTAAGATTGCATAACCTTGAAAGTTACGATGCAGCTTACCTTGTCGTTGTGCAATAGCCATGGCATCATCTGGCTTGGCAAAGTGATCAATCCCAATATATTGATAGCCTGCATTACCAAGCGATGTGATGATATTACCAAACATGGTTAGCTTATCGGTGGGGCTGGGTAGGTCTGCTTCCAAAATGCGTTTTTGGGCAAAAAATCGTTCGGGTAAATGTGCGTAATTGAATACCGAAAGACGGTCTGGCGAAAGCTTGATGATTTGTTCAATGGTAGCATTCATGCTGGCAGGTGTTTGATGTGGCAGTCCATAAATCAAATCAATATTGGTTGAGCCAAAGCCTAGTGCTTGTGCTTCTTGCATGACATTTTGAATCAACTCAAGCGATTGTACACGATTGACGGCAATTTGTACTTTTTTATCTAAGTCTTGTACACCAAAGCTTAGACGATTAAACCCCAAATCTTTTAAAATTTTTAAGGTATTTGGGCGTAGTTCTCGTGGGTCAATTTCGATTGAAAAATCGCCCTCATCAGCAAATAAAAACTCTTCATGCAAAAAATCCCAAAGCGTGATGAGTTCATCATCACTTAAAAAAGTGGGTGTACCGCCACCAAGATGTAACTGTTTGACCCAAGTCTTACCACGCAATAAAGATTTTTTATGGCGGATTTCAGCAAATAAGTAGGTCAAATAATCGCCTGCATCGCTGTTTTTTTTGGTGATGATTTTATTACAGCCACAGTAGTAGCACAAATGATGACAAAACGGAATATGAATATATAAAGATAATGGTATGGCAGGATTTCGGTTTACTAAAATTTGAGCTTCAACGCCTTGTTCGATTGGCATGAATTCTAGGGCTGTTGGATAGGAAGTATAGCGTGGACCTTGGCGATTGTATTTTTGGATTAAAGCTTCATCATAGCGGATACCATCAAAATGCTGGGCGGTACGATGGGCATAAGGATTTGGCGTGGTCATAACTATCCTTTTTGGGTGATTTAACATGAATCAATAGACATATTATAACGCAAATCCACAAATTTTTCAGGGATTTTAATCCTTTTTTGCTGTATCCGCCATTAAAATGGAGTACCGATGAATATATTAGGCGGATTTGATGTGCTTATATACCAAGTCTGGATTGGTAAGATTGGTAGGTTTGTATTATCTAAAGCCATTAATTTGATTGCGTGCACGCTCCATATCGCCTAAGATAATTTCATGGATTGAGGCAACGGCACAATCAATAGCAGCTGTAATGCTGATACGGTCATCAGCAGAAGGTTTGCTAAGTACATGACCGCTGACTTGTGATGAGTGCATAGGTCGACCGATACCAATACGCAATCGATGAAAATCAGCACCAATATGTGGCACGATATCTTTTAAGCCATTATGACCACCATGACCACCACCTGTTTTTAGTTTAATGCTACCAACTGGAATATCAAGTTCATCATGTGCGATTAAAATACTTTCTGGATGAATGCCATAAAATTTAGTAAAAGGTGCAACAGACTGCCCTGATCGGTTCATAAAAGTTTCGGGCAATAGCAGGCGTACTTCCTGATTGTGAATCGTGCCACGCCCCACTTGACCATGAAATTTTTTATCAAAAATCAACCGAATACCAAATTTATCGGCAAGCTGTTCAACGAACCAAAAGCCTGCATTATGCCGTGTTTGTTGGTACTGTACACCAGGATTGCCAAGCCCTACAATTAATTTGATGCCCATTTTGCTTACCTATTTTTGGTATGTGATGAAAAAACCAGTAAGCAAGTTACTGGTTTTTAAACTATCAGAGTGTATGTTACTCTTCGGTAGTCTCTTCAGCGTCAGCTGGTGCTACTTCTGCTTCTGTTGTCTCTTCGGTTGAAGCTTCGGCATCATCAGCAGTTTCAATGACAGCAGGTGGCTGCATGGTAGCGATGGTACGGTTTAGGTCAGCTTCATCATGCGTCACCAAAGTTACCTCATTTGGCAGTGTGACATCGCTAAGATGAATAGAATCGCCGATGGCAAGGTTTGCTACATCAACTTCAATGGCTTCTGGTAGGTTGCGTGGTAAGCAATTCACTTCGATATCATTCACCAAGATTGTAAGAATACCACCTTCTTTTTTACCGACAGAGCTGTCTTCATTGATGATATTTACAGGCACATTGAAATTCATGGTTTGACCACGAACGATGCGTTGAAAATCGATATGTAATGGAAAGCCTTTTGATGGGTGGCGTTGAAGTGCTTTGATGATAACTTCATGCTCAGCACCATCTAGATTGATGGTGATAACGCTAGAAAAAAAGCTTTCGTTAGACAAGGCTTTAACGATTTCGTTGGTTTTAACACAGATGGCCACAGCCTCATCATTACCACCGTAAATGATTGCTGGAACAAGATTGTCTTTACGCAGGCGGCGGCTCGCACCTTTACCCTGCTGCGATTCAGCACGCGCAACACCATTTAAAGTAAATTGGCTCATGAAAGATCCTTTTGGATAGATAAATGTCAAATGTCAGACGAGCTTGCGACCAGCTCGCCAAGTGATGCCCAAATGGGCGTTTTATCATTTTGATCATACTTTGATAATCAAAATAAAATAAGCATAATATTATACCTAAGTTTTTTAAATTAACAAATCTTTTTTAAAGGATTTTAATGGTTTACTTATAACATTTCCCTAAAGTCATCAAACGATAGGGGGTTGATTATCATTTTATGAGAAAGTTTGAATTTGATTACCGATTGCAAACAAAACAAATGGGCAGTTTGGTCATTTAATTAAAATTAAGTGAATAAATATTGATGGTATTCTGCCAAATGATAATCATTTGTTATTTTCATGTTATAATGTGAATATACATATACTTTGTGTATGTATTTTTAATATTTCAACCAATATATTTTATTAAAAATGATAACATGCGCTAGGCTGGTTATCAAAAGGAGATTGACCATGCAATCTGTAGAAACAGGTGTATGGATTTCGTTGGCTGTCTATTTTATTTTGATGATTGCAATCGGAATTTATGCTTATTTTAAACAAAAAAATGACATTGAAGGATATATGCTTGGCGGACGCAATCTAAGTCCTGCTGTAACTGCATTATCTGCAGGTGCGTCTGATATGTCAGGCTGGCTTTTGCTGGGCTTGCCAGGATACATGTACGCTTCAGGCGTGGTAAGTATTTGGATCGCACTGGGTCTGACCATTGGTGCTTGTGCTAATTATCTGATTGTTGCACCGCGTTTGCGTGTTTATACCGAGCTTGCAGATAATGCTGTTACTTTACCAGATTATTTTTCAAATCGTTTTCATGATAAATCACATCTTTTGCGTATCATGTCGGCGGTGGTCATTATCTTATTTTTTACGGTTTATACAGCAGCCAGCTTGGTGGCTGGTGGTAAACTGTTTGAAAGCTCATTGAATTTATCATATAGCATGGGTTTGTGGGTAACAGCAGGCGTTGTTGTGGCTTATACCTTGTTTGGCGGCTTTTTGGCAGTGTCATTAACTGACTTTGTCCAAGGCGTCATTATGCTGATTGCCATGCTAATTGTACCTGTGGTAGCATTTGGCGAGATTGGTGGTGTGTCTGAGGCGATGGCGATTGCCACACAGACAAATACCGAGGTCTTTAATTGGATGAATGGCGTGACTGTCATGGGTGTTATCTCTTTGATGGCATGGGGTTTTGGCTATTTTGGTCAGCCACACATTATTGTACGCTTTATGGCAATTCGCTCAGTTAAAGATGTTCCGACTGCCATGGTGATTGGCATGGGCTGGATGATTTTAAGCCTAATTGGTGCTTTGATGGTTGGCTTGGCAGGGATTGCTTATGTGGCACGCACAGGTATAGAGCTTAAGGATCCTGAAACCATCTTTTTGGTATTTTCACAAGTGCTGTTTCATCCGCTGATTTCAGGATTTTTGTTGGCGGCAATTTTAGCAGCAATTATGAGTACCATCTCAAGCCAATTGCTGGTGGTCTCAAGTTCACTGACACGAGATATTTATAAGTTATTTTTGGATAAACAAGCCTCAGAGGCACGCCAAGTGCTTATTGGCCGTATTTCGGTTGTTTTAGTCGCGATCATTGCGATTATGTTGGCAGGCGATAGCAACAGTTCAGTATTAAATTTGGTATCACATGCTTGGGCAGGATTTGGGGCAGCATTTGGTCCATTGGTAATTTTAAGCCTGATGTGGAAGCGTATGAACCGAAATGGTGCTTTGGCTGGCATGATTGTGGGTGCCTTGACGGTGATTATTTGGGTGTATGGTGGTTTTGAGATTGGCGGTCAGCCAGCTAATGATGCCATTTATTCAATTTTACCCGGTTTTGCTTTTAGTTTGGTGACAACCATTGCAGTAAGTCTGATGACAGCACCGCCGCCTGTTTATATTGTTCAAAAATTTGAGGATATGGAAAAGGGGCTAAAATAGTCTTTGTCATTATTAAACACTACTTGCTTATTTGATGATCAAGTAGTGTTTAACTTTTTAAACTGCGTGTTAGCTCAATCGGTTTGAATGGTGAAAATGGGTTGAAATTAATCAATGTTGCCTATATTGTCACAGTGTGAATGATAATAAAAATAAGTATTTATTGACAAAAAATTAGACCATATTAAACATGACTGCAATTAATCCTTGTTTTCTTATAAATATTCATGTATAATTTTCGCTGTTTTGTCTGTCTTGATAAAACAGACCATATCACCAAAGGGTGAATGGGTTTATTTTTTTCCGATTTGAGCTGATGCCCGTCCCAAGACAACGGAGCTATATAGCGATAATACAGTCAGATTGATGCCACCTGTCTTAAATATGGAGTAACCTATGCCTTCAGTAAAGGTAAAAGAGAACGAACCAGTTGATATTGCGATCCGTCGCTTCAAGCGTGCTTGTGAAAAAGCTGGCGTGCTAGCGGATGTTCGTAAAAAAGAATTCTTTGAAAAACCTACGCAAGAGCGTAAGCGTAAAAAAGCGGCTGCCGTTAAACGCTATAAGAAAAAAGTCTATCGTGAGCAAGTGCGTCATCAGCGTAAGTACTAATTATTGTACTGCTCGACTGCATCTGCAATAAAGATTAAACCCTAGATTATTCTAGGGTTTTTTATTTTAGTTGTTGGCTAATAAATAAGATTTAATCATTTAAGCCTTATCAAGATAAAAACGCAGAGCATAAGACTTTGCGTTTTTATTCAATCAATCTATTTGCTACTTGCGATCAGGTAAACTGATGTTCATCTCAAGCATATCCAAGTTATCTTCATGACGATGATTAATGTTAAGGTCGTCAATATTAACACCGTTAACATACTTATTGACCACAGCTAAGATTTCACGCTTCATCTGCTCAATGCGATCAGCAGTCAAGCGAGTATTGAGTCGGTCGTGGCTGGCAACGATAACTTTTAGGCGGTCTTTGGCAATATCGGCACTGTTTGGACCGCATTGATTGCCGAACAACGAACTCCAAAATCCTTTTTTCATGACTAGCCTCCAAATAAGCGTTCAAAGAAGCCTTTTTTCTTCACTTCTAGGTGGCGCAGTGGCACATCTTCACCCAAAAAACGAGAAACAATGTCTTCATAGCATTGACCAGCAGCGGAATCTGTAAAGTGAATGACTGGTTGCCCTTGGTTTGAAGCTTCTAAGACGGCATTACTTTCTGGAATGATACCAATCAGAGGCACGCGTAAAATTTCATCGGCGATGGTATGATAATCCATCATCTCACCTTCGGCTGCACGCTGTGGATTGTAGCGAGTGATAACCAAATGCTCACGCACACTACCACCATCTTCTACTTTTTTGGTACGGCTTTGTAGGATACCAATGATACGATCAGAGTCTCGTACCGATGAAACTTCAGGATTGGTAACGATGAGTGCTTCATCAGCATGATACATCGCAAGCTGTGCACCACGCTCAATACCCGCAGGGCTGTCACAAATGATAAAATCAAATTTCATATCATCTGCCAGCTCTTTCATGACTTTAGCCACGCCTTCATCGGTCAGAGCGTCTTTGTCTCGCGTTTGCGATGCAGGCAAAATGTATAGATTTTCAAATTGTTTGTCTTTGACTAAGGCTTGAGCAAGCTTGGCATTACCACTGATCACATCTACAAAGTCATAGACGATGCGATTTTCACAACCCATAATTAGATCTAAATTACGCAAACCGACATCAAAGTCAATGATGACTGTTTTAAAGCCACGCTTAGCAAGCCCTGCACCAAATGATGCACTGGTGGTGGTTTTGCCGACACCGCCCTTACCTGAAGTTACTACAACGATTTTTGCCACAATGGCACTCCTTAAAATAAGATAAAGCAAACAGCGATGATACAATCAACGCACAAATTTACCCAAATTTAACATATTATTAGCATAGCATATTTAGGAATTTTCATCAATTCATGAGTAATTATTTGGATAAAATTATCCAAAAAATTGGTGCTTATAGCTGGTTTAGTAGGGTGAATACCAATCCTTGTGCTTCATCATAAGTAACTTGTACTGCCTGATCAATCATCTCGCTTGGGATGGCATCACGCAAGCAATAAGTACCTGCAACTGACACCAAAGATGGATTGAATTTTTGGCAAAAAATGCGTGCTTCTTTATCACCCGTTGCACCTGCAACAAGTCGCCCCAAACCACGCCCATAAATGTGCAAACTGTTATCCGTAATGGCTTCTGCACCATCATTGACGCCACCAATGACTGTCAAATCACCCCCTAAGTGTTGTAGGCTTTGACCTGAACGCAACATATGTGTATGAATGCCGCTCACTAATGAGCGATGATTATCTTGAGCGGTTGATAGCGTGGAACCTTGCTGAGTACTTACAGCAGCAGCTGAGATGGGTTTGTCAGTGTCATAGTTGGGTGCAGGCACTGTACCGCTTTGATTGGGATTTGATTTGTCTTCGGTATTTGGCAATCGTTCAATGCGTTTACCATCAGCAGGAAAGATTGCCAAGCGTAGATCTCGTGCTTGATTATCTAAAGGACCGCTCACCACACCGATGGGCTGCACATCCATCAGCCAAAGCATATCAATGAGTGCATCCAGCTCAAGATTTACCGTGCTATCAATCACAATCGGCAAGCCACTGGCAATGGGATTGTTGCTGAGTACTTGCATCAAATCCTTTCGAATCTCGGTTAAGTCATCGGTATGGACTTTTAGGCGACTGAAAGTTAGCATTTTACCAAATAAAGTGACGGCTTGGGTCATAAGAATGATGCCTTATAAAAATAATGCCTGAATTGAAAGGATTGGCTTAATTTGCCATTGTAGCACTTTTTAAAAAATGAAAAAAGTACGCCAGTTTCAAATGGGCAGTTGTTTTTTATGGTGATATTGTTGAGTTTTAACTTGTTCTTCAAAATAATTTAGCACCGCTTCAATAATCTCGGCAATGAGTATCTGAATCTCAGGACGAGAGGCATCAATTTGGGCAACACCATGGGCAATCGATGACATAGAGTATCTAGTGTTATATCGTCAAACAAATGACGATTGACAGCAGTGGTGACATTTTGCCCGATTTGATTGCCAATGGTGTGAATTTGTGATTCTATCATACCATCTGCAATGGGGATGAGTTTTAGATATTTGTGTAATTCAGGGGTGTTGGTGAGTGCTTTTTCTACGGCTTGCCCAATATCAATGGCAAGTTTTTCACCGTGATTTGCCAAAAGAGCGGATTGTAATTTGGGCGTCAACTCGTTACGCAATAAGGTGAGTAAGGCAAGCTCAATTTGGGTACGATTACGCTCAATGGTCTGGTGAATGACTTTAGCACCCCCAGCACCATCACGAGCGATTTGGGCACGAAAATTATCAATTGCTGTCAAAATTACCCGATCAGACAGCTCCTCAAGTAAAAGATGATAATAAAATTTGGCAGAATCTACCCAGCGTTTGGGAATAACCTGAATACCCAATCGGTGTAATCTTTTGGTAATGACTGCAGCTCGCAAAAGTCGTAACGCACGCAACGCAGGAAATACGCCCAAAACCTCATACCAATGCACAAATGGAAAGAAAAACCAGCGGTAATAAGTTTTTTGATAAATCGCCAAACTCCAGCGTGCTAATAAATCCATTATCCAAAATAATGTAAAAAATCCGCCAAGTGCAGAGATATGCAAGTGATGATCGGTTTGATAGGTTGTTACAGCCTGTGATATCGTCAACCAATTGGCAATACTGAGTGCAAAACCACTCATTAAAATATTGTCAATGATCATTAAAATCAAATCGATGAATAATAATATCAACATGACAATATCATAGCCAAGCTTAAGGCGGCTAGGTGGGTGGTCGCTGTATTTTTGAGTGCCATAAAACGGAATGGCATCGTTTGGCAAGTCCGCTTGTTGTGGCGTGCCAAATTCTTCAAAATCTTTGGCATTATTTGGGGGCGCTTTCATAGTTTTACCTAATCAATTGCATGGGTCAATAAAGAGGTGATGCATGTATTTTATCCAAACCAAAACCAAAAACCAACCAAAACAAGCACAACAGGCTTTTTTAATGAAGTATTAAAAAAGCCCACCTTTGTTAAAATATATTTTAACCATATCTTGTGGTGGACTTTTGTTTATGGTTTAATTAAGACTGATGAAATTCCGCCAGTCTTTGACTTATTTTTTTATCTTTGGCTTGCCAAATTTCATCAAGCCAAGCATAAAGTGCGTGTTTGATGGTTTGATTGGTATCGTATTCACCATGTTTAAGTGCTGTTAATAACTCATCATTTGGGCTGATAAATTCAATATCTACCGATAGCCGTGTCAGTTTACCTGACCAAAGGTCGCTGTATTTCGGTGCGCCGTCTGGATAAACCAAAGTCATATCCAAAATACCATCAATCTCATCACCAAGGCTGGATAAAGCCAGTGCAAAACCACCCGCCTTAGGTCTTAACAGATGCTTATACGGAGAGGATTGCTTGGTGTGTTTCTCAGCAGTAAAGCGTGTTCCTTCTAAATAATTGAGTAAGACAAAAGGCTTATTTTTCAAAGATTGGCAAGCTCGTAATGCTTCATCCAAATCACGGCGAGCCAATTGAGGGTTTTTGGCAATTTGTGCTTTGGTATGGCGTTTCATCATGGGAAAATCTAAAAAATAAAAGGCTTGACCAACAACTGGGATATAAATCAGTTCATGCTTGGCAAAGAATCGGGTGATGGGCAGCCGACCTTCGCTGATATACTGAATGATGCTGGTATCTACCCAAGATTGGTGATTACAAATTAGCAGATATTTGCCATTGGGATTTAAATTTTTGGGTAAAAAAATACGCCAATCTTTATGAGGTAAGACCTTATCAATCAACAAATTATTGGTATGAATCCAGCGATTGGCAGCTGTGATGATGGTTTGATCGGCTAATTTTGAGCGAGTGAGTGTCTTAGCCAAGCCCGCCCCAATGACAGGTACACCCAATGCCAAACTATTGGCGGTAATGGCACTTGCGTTGGTGAGTAGTGAAAGTTTCTGGGCAAGTTTCGGTTGCTTGGTGTGCAGTTTTTTAAATAAGGGCAGCATTTTGCGAGAGTTTATCATGAGTTACCTACATACAGTGATGCATATCATTTGACAGTATCGATAAAAGTTAATAAGAGTTGATTAAATTTGAAAAAAGCTTCATGATTAAGAACAGTTTACCAAAAACTGCTGAAAAATGCATAAAATTAACAAAGGTAATCTATCGTTGACTATGCATTTTTGATTAAAAATAATAAAAAGTGCACATCTGTGCTACAGTTATTATACAAATAAGTAAGAAATTTTGCTCATAATATTTCATAATATAAGTAAGTAATCAACTTACATTTTGTATTTAGATGCAGAAATATTTTCTAATCTTAGAATTTATAATAATTTCACATTTGGTTAGCCAAAAGCAAAAGGAGTTTTTATGAAAATTAAAGCATTGGGTGTTGTGCTGTTGGCATCAAGTATGGCTTTGGCAGGTTGTGCAAATACAGGCACAACTGGCAATGGCACAGGATTTGGTGGTGCTAATGTCAATAAGGCGGTGATTGGGGCTGTGGCAGGTGCACTTGGCGGTACTGCCATTTCAAAAGCAACTGGTGGCGAAAAAACAGGTCGTGATGCCATTTTGGGGGCGGCAGTTGGTGCAGCAGCAGGGGCGTATATGGAGCGTCAAGCAAAGCAGATTGAGCAACAAATGCAAGGAACGGGCGTGACTGTAACCCACGATACCGACACGGGTAATATTAATCTAACTATGCCAGGTAATATTACTTTTGCTCATGATGACGATACTTTAAACAGTGCATTTTTGGGTCGTTTAAACCAGCTGGCTAATACGATGAATCAGTATCATGAAACAACGATTGTCATTGTAGGACATACAGACTCAACGGGTCAAGCGGCTTATAATCAAGAGCTGTCTGAGCGTCGAGCGGATTCAGTGCGTTATTACTTGATTAATCAAGGCGTTGATCCATATCGTATTCAGACAGTGGGGTATGGTATACGACAACCGATTGCATCGAATGCAACCGAAGCAGGTCGTGCTCAAAATCGCCGTGTTGAGCTGATGATTTTAGCACCGCAGGGTATGTAAAAATGCTTGGCTTATCTGACTAAGATAACATAGCGTTAATGAATGAGATACAGATAACCATCATACGAATATACACAATATGAATGTATAAAATCTTAGTATCGTGAGTATCGTGGTTGCAAGTTATTTGGGATAAAGCCGTCAAATGTGGATTTGGCGGTTTTTATTTTTAAGGTTTAAAATGTTATCAAAGGTCGGTATGGCTTAATTTGATAATTAAATTTTAATGATTATCTACCAATAATTAAATTTTATTGATAAAAAATAGTTAAAATAAAAAATTGGACAACCTTATATCACAACCATATTTTTAACCGTATTTTTATTTTGATTGACTTTCTAATAGTTATGGGTTTCTTATTTTCATTAGGTTATGGGCTGTTATCTTGTGAATGGGATGTTGCTTGGCTTTATGATTTGGCATGACAATTCCACATGATTTATTTAAAATATCATTTGTTGTTACTATTAAATATGTTAAAATATTGATGTGATGGTAATAAACTATCACAGATGCATCCAGCACTCATAGTCAGCCTAAAGCAGAGTTAAATTTGGTGATCAAACCAAGTTAAATGATCAAACCAAGTTAACTGCAAAGCGCAAACCAAACTGTATCGGAGCAAATATGAAACACCAAAAACTAAAAGTACAGCCACTTATTTTTTCTTTGTGTTTGGGTCTTTGGTTGACAGGATGTGGTAGCGATAATTCAACATCCACGCCTGCACCTGTTAATGAAACCCAGCCAAGCACACCAACCAGCGAGCCTGCCCCAGCTCAGCCTGAACCAAGTGTTGAAACTCAAGCAACACCTGAGACGGCAGAGACCCAAGACGCCCCTGAAGTGGCGGAAGTGACTGAGCCAGTTGATGTTACTACAAGTCATGCACCAGTGGAAGCTGCATCTATTGAGGTGGGTAAAGCTCGCTATGAAAAGACTTGTAAAGTATGTCATGATGCAGGCTTGCTTGAAGCACCAAAAATCACTGACAAAGCTGAATGGCAAAAACGCCTAGATGAAAAAGGTTTGGAAACATTACAGGCGCACTCTGCCAAAGGATTTAACAAGATGCCAGCCCAAGCGATTGGCGATGTAGCAGAATCTGAGGTTTATGCGGCGGTTAATTATATACTTGAGCAAGCCAAATAAACCCCATTGAGCCAATCTAAAACAAGCACATGGTTAATGTTAATCATGTGCTTTTATGAGAATGCTGACGGCTGAGGCTCTTTTATTTGCGTATCGGTGAGCATTTTTTACCCCTTGTTGGTATCATAAAATCAGATAACAAATGATACTAATGATTTCATTGGATTTAGAAAAATGGGGAGTAAATGACACCATTAGGATAAGAAAAAGGCTAAAAGCATTAAAAATAAAAAGGGTGTCGCACTGAAATGGACACCCTAAAATAATATTTGGTCGGAATGATAGGATTTGAACCTACGACCCCTTGCACCCCATGCAAGTGCGCTACCAAGCTGCGCTACATTCCGTAATCTTTTATATTTTAACTGATTTTTGGGAATTTGCAAGATAATTTATAAGTTTTTTGATCTTAAAGTAAAATCATCAAAAAATTATGCCCTATGGCGATTGTAGATGTGCTTATCAAAACAAGTGCCACACCAAAGGATCATTATTCGCCTTTGGTGTGACATAAAACGAAACTTAAGTACGATGAAATTAAGCTTAGATTTTAAGCTTAAATTACGCTCCAATCATCTGTTTTAATAACGCATTGACCTGAGCGGGGTTTGCCTTGCCACGGCTTGCTTTCATCACTTGTCCGACCAGTCCATTAAAGGCTTTTTCTTTTCCGCCTTTGTATTCATCCACCATGGCTTGGTTATTGGCAAGTACATCGACGATGATGGCTTCAATTGCCCCTGTGTCGGTCTCTTGTTTTAGTCCTTTTTCGGTGATAATTTCATCAGCACTTTTGTCAGACTCCCACAGATGACCAAACACCTCTTTGGCGATTTTACCGCTGATGGTATCATCCAAAATTCGCACAATCAGCCCTGCCAAACGCTTGGCACTGATGGGTGATTGGTCAATGGTCAGCTCATTTTTGTTCAGTGAGCCTGACAGCTCACCCATGACCCAGTTGGCTGCGATTTTGGCATTATTTTTACCAATGATATCAAGTACTTGCAAGAAATAATCCGACAGTTCACGACTGCCATTTAGTACATTGGCATCATAGGCGGTCAAGCCAAATTCACTCACAAATCGCTCTTTGCGTACGCTTGGCAGCTCTGGCATATCGGCACGCACCTTGGCAAGTGTCTCATCTGATATGATGACAGGCAACAGGTCAGGGTCTGGAAAGTAGCGGTAATCGTTGGCTTCTTCTTTGGTACGCATGGCACGAGTTTCATCACGCTCAGGGTCATATAGGCGTGTGGCTTGCACGACTTTGCCACCGTCTTCGATGACATCAATTTGGCGTTCAATCTCAGACTTGATAGCACGGTGAATAAAGCGAAATGAGTTCAGATTTTTAAGCTCACAGCGAGTACCAAAGGGCGTGTTTGGCTTGTGTACCGACACATTAATGTCCGCCCGAAATGAACCCTCTGCCATGATGGCATCACTGATACCCAGCCATGTAACCAGTTCGTGAATGGTCTTGACATAAGCAACCGCCTCATCAACCGAACGCATGTCAGGTTCAGAGACAATCTCAATGAGCGGGGTGCCTGCACGGTTCAAATCCACACCCGTCATCTGCGGTACAGCATCATGCACCGATTTACCAGCGTCTTCTTCTAGGTGAGCTCGTGTGATACCAATGCGTTTGGTGTATTCATCCTTTTGCCCTGCATTGACCAAAATGTCAATATAACCCTCGCCCACAATAGGATTTGCCATTTGCGTGATTTGATAGCCTTTGGGCAGGTCAGGATAAAAGTAATTTTTGCGGTCAAAAGTGTTATAAGTGCCAAGTTTGGCATTGACACCCATGCCAAATTTTAAGGCACGCTCAATCACGCCTGCATTTAAGACAGGCAACGCCCCAGGAAAGCCCAAATCCACAATGGTGGCTTGGGTGTTTGGTTCTTGTCCAAAGGCGGTGGGGGCGTTTGAAAAGATTTTGCTGTCAGTGTTTAATTGGCAGTGGATTTCAATACCAATCACAACTTCATAGCCGTCAATTAGGGGGGCTTGTTGGGTCATAAATTTTTCTATTCACTATAAAAATTTAATGGATTATAAAAATGGATAAATTTCTTTACCAATTTGTGCCATTATTTCATCTTTTTGATTTTTAAAATCAAGGGATTTACCATCATGGGGCTGGGTGATAAATAGGCTGATAAAATAAGGTTTATTATTTTCATTCCAAATCACAGCAATGATATTTTTTGATTCACTACCTGTGCCTGTTTTGTCGCCAATTCGCCAATTTTTTGGTAAATATTTTCTCAATAAATTATCAGCAACTTTATCATTGATAAGCCAAGTTATCAACTGTTCTTTGCTTTGATTGGATAGGATATTGCCTACAATCAGTGCTTTTAGGCTTTTTGTGTAAGGAATTGGTTTTGCGGTATCACTGGTTTCACCATAATGTGAGCGATTTAATAAAGGCTCATTATTTGCCAGCACCATATCCGCCCCAATCTCTTTCAAAAATTGATTGAATGCAGTCAAACCCCCAATTTTATCCAACAAGATATTAGCAGAACCATTATCACTCAGTGTTATGGTAGCTTCGCACAATTCACTAATAGAAATTGGTTTATTCTCATCAAAGTATTTTTTACAGACAGGAGAATATTCTATCAAATCGCTTTCTTTAATGATGATTTTTTCGTTTAAATCCAATTTTTCTTTATCTACAAGTAATAATATATGACTTGCAATAAAGGCTTTAATGGTACTATTAACAGGAAAATATTCATTACCACGATGACTGGATAGTTCACCATTGTCAGCAATAATCGTCATACCAATTTTGGCATTAAATTTATTTTCCCAAATTGGCAATATCTCTTTTAATTTATTTTGTAATAAATTTGGATTGTTTGTTATCTTATCATCGGGCAAATAATCATCAGATAAATTCGTTTTACATCCAGTTAATAAATTGCCAGAAAAAATAATAGGTAGTGCCAATAAGGTTTTTTGTAAAAAATGACGGCGTTGCATCATTATCTCCTTTTATTGTTTGGGATAAATTTATTATTGTTTGGGATAAGTTTATCATTCACCCCAATCCAAAAATCACTTCACCAAATCCGCCTTTGCCTGATGAAAATCGGTATGGCTTTGGTAAATGTGAGCGGTTTTTAACAGCTCGCTTTCCGCCCAATGTTTGCCAATGAGTTGCAAGCCCACTGGTAAGCCGTTTGCTTGTCCCACAGGGTGCGATAGGGCGGGCAGACCTGCTAAGTTCACACCGATGGTGTAGACATCGCCAAGGTAAATACTGGCAGGGTCAAGGCTTTCACCCAGTTTATAGGCAACCGTTGGGGCGGTGGGGCTTGCGATGATGTCGCATTTTTCAAATGCCTTTTTAAAGTCGTCCACGATAAGACGGCGTACCTTTTGGGCTTTGGTATAATAAGCGTCAAAATACCCTGCCGATAGGGCATAAGTACCCATGATAATACGGCGTTGCACTTCCGCCCCAAAACCTTCGGAGCGTGAACGGGTGTATAGGTCATGCAAATCTTTGGGATTTTCACAGCGATAACCAAAACGCACGCCATCATAGCGAGATAGGTTTGAGCTGGCCTCAGCGGGGGCGAGCAGATAATAGGTGGCAAGCGTGATGGCAGGGTCGGTAATGTCCACTTCTACGATTTTTGCCCCCAGCTCTTCATATTTGGCTAGGGCAGCACGAATGGATTTTTCTACTTCATCATCAAGCCCTGCTCCAAAATACGCTTTTGCTATGCCGATTTTTTTGCCCGCTAGGGGCTTACCGTCTGTGGCTGTTGCCAAAATGTCCGCCACATAATCCTCACTGGGGCGATTGATGGATGTGGCGTCTTTGGGGTCATGCCCTGTCATCGGGGAAAGCAGGTAGGCACAGTCTAGGGCAGATTTGCCAAAAGTTCCTGCTTGGTCAAGGCTTGAAGCATAAGCAATCATGCCATAGCGAGACACACGCCCATAAGTGGGCTTGATGCCTGTGATGCCACAAAAACTGGCAGGCTGGCGAATAGAACCGCCTGTATCTGAGCCTGTCGCCACAGGCACAAAACCTGCCGCCACCGCCGCCGCTGAACCCCCTGACGACCCACCTGGCACACGCTGGACATCCCAAGGGTTATGCACTGCCCCAAAGTATGAACTTTCATTGTCCGAACCCATGGCAAATTCGTCCATGTTAAGTTTGCCAAGACTCACAAAGCCACTGTTTGCGATGTTGTCAACGACCGTTGCATGATAGGGCGAGACGAAGTTGTAGAGCATTTTTGAGCCAGCAGTGGTCAAAACCCCTTTGGTACATAGGTTGTCTTTATGAGCCATTGGTACGCCCAAAAGTGGACGGTTGTCGCCTTTTGCACGCAGTTTATCGGCAAGTTCGGCTTGGGCTAGGGCATTGTCAAAATCTTTGGTGATGAAGCTGTTGATTTGACCATCTAAGCGGTTAATGCGATTGGCAAAATGCTCTACCAGTTCATGGCTGCTAAATTGTTTGTTTTTTAGACCGTCTGCTAATTCATGGACGGATAGGTGGTGTAAATCTGTCATAAAATGCCTTTTTTATGTTGAATTTTGTTTTATTTAAATGTTAAATCCAGATGGGGTCTAAAAACATACTGCCATTTTTTAGACCATGCCTTGTTATTCAATCACCTGTGGCACCAAATATAACCCATCTTGCACCATAGGGGCAACCGCTTGAAAACCGTCTCGGCCAATGTCAGAATTGGCAATGTCAGCACGCAGCTCATTACAAGCTTCGTGGATATTTGCCAAAGGCTTGATATTATCAGTGTTTACGCCATCTAATATGTCCATCATGGCTAGGATTTTATCCAAATTGCCTGCATAGTTTTGGGCGGTTTTTTCATCAAGAGCAAGGCGTGATAAATTTGCACAGTCCAAAATGTCTTCGGTGGTGATGGTCATGAATGCTCCTAAAAATCATACAAATTTGTTTAAATTGATCAGTAAGCAGATAAGTCATGCTTTTATGGATTGGTTGTGATCTCACGCCATCGCATGCCACGAAAAGCCAATCGCACTAAACTGAATTTGATTTGTCTTATAAAGTTAACGACATAAAGCCTAATAAAATGGTTAATTGTACCATAGCTTGAAACAGGCACAAAACAAACTTTTAAATCTGAGCGGTTTTTACTTATAAATATTTATCAGTGAGCCATTTGACCAAGCTGGTCAAAAAGCGGATAATGCGTTTGTTGTCTACTATCTTAAACCGATTATGAATGATATAAAAACTTTGCCGATTGTGTTGGCATCCACATCACCAAGACGCCAAGAGCTGCTTTTGGCTGCAGGCGTGAAATTTGTTGTAAACGCAGTTGAGATTGATGAGTCTTGGCAAGCCAAAGAGGCACCAACAGACTATATTAATCGCATGGTGCTGACCAAGGCACAGCAAGCAGCCCTGAACAGCCATTTGCCAGATAAGTGCCTTTTGATCACCGCAGACACCATTGGCGTGATTGATGATTTGGTACTGACCAAGCCCAAAGATCAGGCGGATGCATATCGTATGTGGCAGATGCTTTCAGATACATCGCATGAGATTTGGACGGCAGTGTGTATTAGCGTGATTGATGCAAGTCAAATTGTTGACCAAGCAGTCATTTGTGAGTGTACCAAAGTAACTTTTGTTAAAATCACCCAAGCGATGATGGCAACTTATTGGGCAAGCGGCGAACCACAGGATAAGGCAGTTGCTTACGCCATTCAGGGCGGTGCGATGGCTTGGGTGCTATCGATTGATGGCAGTTATACCAATGTTGTTGGATTGCCATTAGCACAGACATTGGCTTTGATTGATAAAATGGCTTTACAAACAGTCAATTAGCCCCATTTTGTTCATTGATTGTATTGACCAATGCATTTATATATGACGATGTTTAAATTGCATAGACTGATATCAGATTTATGAAATCAATAAACCCATCTAGGGGCATTAAACTTGCACATTAAGAAAATATCACTTACCATAAGTATCAGATAAAGATTACCAAGTTATAAATAAAGAGTAAATAATGTCAGAAGAATTATTAATTAATTATACACCCATGGAGTCACGCATGGCGGTGCTGACCGATGGCGTTACCAGTGAAATTTTGATTGAACGCCACCAAAAATTGGGTTTGGTTGGCAATATTTATTTGGGTACTGTGGCGCGAGTTTTGCCGGGTATGCAGGCAGCGTTTGTGGATATTGGACAAGCCAGAACTGCATTTTTACATGCCAATGATATGCAAAAACCCAAGCGTAGTAGCGACAGCTTAGACGAAGCACCACCAGCACCGATTACACAGCTTCGCATCGCACATCAAAGTAACGCTTCTGAAGATGAGCGTGCTGAGCAAAATGGGTATAGCTCAGCCATCGATATCCAAAGACCTGCTTTACCCAAAAAACCTGAGTCACCAAACGCTGAATTAATTCAATATCGCCTAAGAGAAGGCGATAAAATTTTGGTGCAAGTCGTCAAAGATGAACTTGGTACAAAAGGTGCTCGCCTGACGACGAACATCTCTTTACCGTCTCGTTATTTGGTGTATTTACCTACAAATGATGAGTATGTTGGGGTATCGATACGCATCGAAGAAACTGAAGAGCGGACACGATTAAAAGACATTCTGACGCAACTTATGCAAAACGCCAACTTAAAAGGCGGACTGATTGCACGCACTGCCGCTGAGGAGATGAGTGAGTCTAAGCTTAAAGAGGACATTTATTATTTATTACAACTTTGGCAAACCATCATCGCACGCCAAGCAGCGACACGGTTACATTCCAATAAACGCAGTGAGTTGATTTACCAAGAGCTATCATTGCCGCTTCGGTGTATCCGTGATTTGGTTAATGAAAAAACAACCAAAGTGCTGATTGATAATGAGATGATGTATCATGAGGTAGCACATTTTGCCCAAGAGTTTGTACCTTTCATTGCACCGATGGTGACGCATTATGCAGGCGAGACTCCTTTATTTGATTTATATCGTGTCGAAGAAGATCTGCAAAATGCCCTAAAACGCCGTGTTGAGCTTAAATCAGGTGGCTATTTAATCATTGACCAAACCGAAGCGATGACAACTATTGATGTCAATACAGGTTCTTATGTTGGCGCACGCTGTTTGGAGGATACGGTTTATAAAACCAACCTAGAGGCAACACATGCCATCGCTCGCCAAATTCGTCTGCGAAACCTTGGTGGTATCATTATTCTTGACTTTATCGATATGTCCGAAGAGGTGCACAGAGCCGATGTACTAGCAAGCTTACAAGAGCAGCTCACCCATGACTATGCCAAAACGAATATCACTCAAGTCAGCGAGCTTGGTTTGGTAGAGATGACACGCAAGCGTACCAGAGAATCACTGCCACAACAGCTGTGTGAGCCTTGTCCTGTCTGTGATGGCAAAGGCTATATTAAGACTGCAGAAACGGTATGCTTTGAGATATTTCGTGAAATCATGCGCTATGGACGCACCTTTAATAAGCCTAAACAATTTACCGTCATCGCTCATTCAAGCGTGATTGATATGATGCTATCTAGCGAAGCTGGTACAGTGGCAGACTTAGAATATTTGATTGGCAAACCCATTCGTTTTGAGATTGAAAACTTTTTCACGCCCGAGCAGTACAACATTGCACTTGATTAACATTCACTGTTGATTTTCTTGATGAATTTTTGGTTATTGAAGACCAATTTATCGGTCAAATTTAAGAAAAATTAGCAAAAAGTCTCATATATACCTTGCATTGATAAATTTTTCGTGTATAATAGACAAATCATTTGAACTGCGTTGCACTTTTTGCAAAGAATGTGAAAAGTTTACTTCAACAATGAACCTTGTTCAACTCAAAGGAAGTACCAAGCAACGCCACAGCCAAAGCATCGTTTTTGGCACTATTGAACAAACACCCCTGCTACCTTGCTTTTGACATACGGTTGGCAGGGATAAGATTATTTTGCTTTTTATAATTCGAAAGTAAATTTTAACGGTTTAACTTTCATTCATTGATGAAAGTTTAAAAGCACTTAATTAGGAGCTTGTTGGCATGGCTAACCAGAGAATCCGTATCCGACTAAAATCGTTCGACCATCGTCTGATTGACCAGTCGGCACAAGAGATTGTCGATACTGCAAAGCGTACAGGCGCACAAGTTTGCGGTCCTGTACCGTTGCCGACTCGTATTGAGCGGTTCAACGTATTGACATCACCACACGTCAACAAAGACGCTCGTGACCAGTACGAAATTCGCACCCATAAGCGTATGATTGACATCGTGCAACCAACAGATAAGACTGTTGATGCATTGATGAAGCTGGATCTAGCAGCTGGTGTTGATGTTCAGATCGCTTTGGGCTAATGAACATAAGTCTGGTTTGAACTATTAAACTATTAATATAAAGAGGTCTAAAATGGCGATTGGTTTAGTCGGTAAAAAATGCGGCATGACCCGAGTCTTCACTGAAGCAGGCGTTTCTATTCCTGTCACAGTGGTTGAGGTTGATGCCAACCGCATCTCGCAAATCAAAACAGTAGACACCGATGGCTATAACGCAATCCAAATCACCACAGGTGAGCGTCGTGACAGCCGTGTGACTGCTGCTCAAAAAGGACACTTCGCAAAAGCTGGCGTTGCTGCTGGTCGTGGTGTTTGGGAATTCCGTGCAGAAGAAAGCGATTTAGAAGGTCGTGAAATCGGCGGTAATATCCTAGCTGATATCTTTGAAGTTGGTCAGTTGGTCGATGTGACTGGTCAAAGCAAGGGTAAAGGTTTCCAAGGTGGTGTGAAGCGTCATAACTTCCGCACTCAAGATGCAACCCACGGTAACTCTGTTTCTCACCGTGTTTTGGGTTCTACAGGTCAAAACCAAACCCCAGGTCGTGTATTTAAAGGCAAAAAAATGCCAGGTCAAATGGGTAATAAACGAGTTACTGTTCAAGGCTTGGAAATCGTTTCTGTTGACGCCGAAAAAGGTGTATTGGTCATCAAAGGTGCTGTTCCAGGTGCTAATGGTGGCGATGTTATCGTACGCCCATCAGTCAAAGCCTAGTAAAGGGGATTAACGTGAATTTAAAAACTGTTACAGGTGCAGCGGTTGAACTATCAGAGATCACTTTTGGTCGTGAGTTTAACGAAGCCTTGGTACACCAAGTCGTAACTGCTTACCTAGCTGGTGCTCGTCAAGGTACTCGTGCTCAAAAAACTCGTGGCGAAGTTTCTGGTGGTGGTAAAAAACCATGGCGTCAAAAAGGTACTGGTCGTGCTCGTGCAGGCTCTATCCGTAGCCCTATTTGGGTTGGTGGTGGTCGTGCATTTGCTGCCAAACCACAAGATTGGTCTCAAAAAGTAAACCGCAAAATGTATCGTGGTGCAATGCAGTGCATTTTGGCGGAATTGGTTCGTCAAGAGCGTTTGGTTTTGGTTGATGACATCGCTGTATCAGCACCAAAAACCAAAGAGCTTATCGCTAAGCTGGCTGAACTGAATGCCCCACGCGCATTGATCGTAACTCATGAAGTTGACGAAAACTTGTACTTGGCTGCACGCAATATCCCATATGTGAATGTATTGGGTACTCGTGAAGTTGATCCAGTAAGCTTGGTTTCTTTTGACAAAGTGATTATGACTGTTGAAGCAGCCAAACAATTTGAGGAGACACTTGCATGAGCAACGCAAGACTATATCAGGTACTAAAAGCACCTGTATTTTCAGAAAAATCTCAGCGTCTGGGCGACACTCTTGGTGTGCAAGTTTTCAAAGTTGATAGCACTGCAACCAAGCGCGAAATCAAACAAGCTGTTGAGCTGATGTTTGAAGGTGTTGAAGTTGTCAAAGTAAACACACTTAATACCAAAGGCAAAACCAAGCGTTTTGGCCGTGTTGTTGGTAAGCGTTCTGACGTGAAAAAAGCGTATGTAACCTTAAAAGCTGGTTCAGACGTACAAATCGGTGCTGGTGAAGAAGCCACTGGCGAAACAGCGACTAACGAATAAGGAATAAAAAATGCCTATCGTAAAAGCAAAACCAACCTCACCAGGTCGCCGCTTTGTTGAAAAAGTTGTGCATCCACACCTTTATAAAGGTCGTCCTTATGCACCACTTGTTGAATCAAAAGCTAAAACTGGTGGCCGTAACAATAATGGCCGTATCACCACCCGCCATATCGGTGGTGGTCATAAGCAGCATTATCGCTTAATTGATTTTAAACGCAATAAAGATGGTATTCCAGCTGTTGTTGAGCGTATTGAATATGATCCTAACCGTACAGCACATATTGCTCTTTTGAAGTATGCAGATGGTGAGCGTCGTTACATTATTGCACCTAAGAAATTAAGTGTTGGCGATCAGGTTCAATCTGGAGAAGGTTCTCCTATCCGTCCAGGCAACTGCTTACCATTGAAAAATATCCCTGTCGGTACAGTAATTCATAATATTGAACTTAAAATTGGCAAAGGCGCTCAAATTGCTCGCTCTGCTGGTGCAGCGGTTCAGTTATTGGGTCGTGATGGTGCTTATGTCATCGTGCGTTTGCGTTCAGGTGAGACTCGCCGTATTCATGCTAATTGCCGTGCGGTTATTGGTGAAGTGTCTAACACTGAAAATAACCTAAAATCACTAGGTAAAGCAGGTGCAGCACGCTGGCGTGGTGTTCGTCCTACCGTTCGTGGTACAGCAATGAACCCAATTGACCACCCACACGGTGGTGGTGAGGGTCGCAACTTCGGTAAACACCCAACCAGCCCATGGGGTCAGAAAGCTAAGGGTCTTAAGACTCGTTCTAATAAGCGTACTGACAGTATGATTATCCGTCGCCGTCGTGCCAAGAAATAAAGGAAAAGTTTCATGCCTCGTTCATTGAAAAAAGGTCCATTTATCGATGCGCATTTGTTTGCTAAGGTTGAAAATGCTCTAGAAAGCAACAGCCGCAAACCGATCAAAACTTGGTCACGCCGCTCGATGATTCTACCTCAAATGGTAGGTCTAACCATCTCAGTTCATAATGGTCGCACTCATGTGCCAGTTATTGTAAGTGAACAGATGGTTGGTCATAAACTCGGTGAATTCGCCCCGACCCGTTCTTATCGTGGTCATGGCGTTGATAAGAAATCTAAAAGATAAGGTGCTACCATGGAAGTAACTGCAAAATTACGTGGTGCCGCCATTTCGGCACAGAAAGTAAGATTGGTTGCGGACGAAGTTCGTGGTAAGCCAATTGAGCGCGCTTTGGACATTCTAACATTTAGCAACAAAAAAGGTGCTAAACTGGTTAAAAAATGCCTAGATTCAGCCATTGCTAATGCTGAACACAATAATGGCTTGGACATTGATAAGTTGCGTGTCACTACCATTTATGTTGATGAAGGTATTACCTTAAAGCGTATCATGCCCCGTGCCAAGGGTCGTGCTGATCGTATCAGTAAACGCACTTGTCACATCACTGTTAAAGTAGGGGAATAATCATGGGTCAAAAAGTACATCCAATTGGTATTCGTTTGGGCGTTATCAAAAAGCACAACGCTAACTGGTATGCCAATCCTAAGCAATATTCAGAGTATTTGCTGAATGACTTCCAAGTTCGTAATTTTTTGCGTAAAAAATTGGAAGGTGCAATGGTTAGCCATATTTACATTGAGCGTCCAACTGGTGCTGCAAAAATCACGATTCATAGTGCACGCCCTGGTATTATCATTGGTAAAAAAGGTGAAGATATCGAAAGCCTACAAAAAGAGCTAACCAAACTGATGGGTGTTCCAGCTCAGGTTAATATCCAAGAAATTTCTCAACCTGATTTGGATGCTCGTTTGGTTGCCGAAGGTATTGCCAGCCAGCTTGAACGCCGTGTTATGTTTCGCCGTGCGATGAAGCGTGCTGTTCAAAATAGTATGCGTTCAGGTGCTCAAGGTATTAAAGTTGAGCTTTCTGGTCGTTTAGGTGGTGCTGAGATTGCTCGTACCGAATGGTATCGTGAAGGTCGTGTGCCGCTACACACATTGCGTGCTGATATTGATTATGCATCAGTGCGTGCAGAAACTACTTACGGTACTATCGGTGTTAAAGTTTGGATTTTCCGTAGTGAAGTTTTAGACGGTATGAATAGTGCCTACAACCCAGTTGTTGAAGATAAAACACGCGCACCAAAACGCCGTGGTCGTTCTAATCGCCGCAACACAGACAGAGGTTAAGCTATGTTACAACCAAAACGTACCAAGTTTCGCAAAATGCACAAAGGGCGTAACACAGGTCTTGCCCAGCGTGGTAATACAGTTGCTTTTGGTGAAATTGGTCTAAAATCTATCGGTCGTGGTCGTATGACTGCGCGTCAAATTGAGGCTGCGCGTCGTACAATCACTCGTCGCATTAAGCGTGGTGGTAAAATTTGGATTCGTGTATTCCCAGATAAACCAATTACCGAAAAACCATTAGAAGTTCGTATGGGTAAAGGTAAAGGGCCTGTTGAGTATTGGGTAGCAGAAATCAAACCAGGTAAAATGCTTTATGAAATCCAAGGTGTTAGTGAAGACCTTGCTCGTGAAGCACTGACTTTGGCAGCCGCCAAGCTACCATTTAAGACTACCATTGTTAAACGGACGATAATGTAATGAAAACCAACGAATTACGCGAAAAATCAGTAGATGAGTTGGCTCAATTGCTTGATGAAAAGCAACTTGATGCGTTCCGTCTGCGTATGGCTAAGGCCACAGGTCAGCTTGCCAATACTCATGAAATCAAAAACAATCGTCGTACGATTGCTAAGATTTTGACTTTGATTAATGAAAAACAAAGAGGTGAGGCATGAGCGATAACACCCAAACCCAAGAAGTTGGCGTTGTAACTGGTAAAGTTATCAGCAATAAGATGGATAAATCTATCGTTGTGTTGGTCGAACGCCAAATCCGTCACCCAATGTATGGTAAACAAGTTCGTCGTTCTACCAAAATTAAGGCACATGATGAAAATAATATTTGCCAAGAAGGTGATATCGTACGCATCAAAGAAACTCGTCCATTCTCCAAGACTAAGACTTGGGCTTTGGTGGATGTAGTTGAAACTGCTGTAAAAATTTAAGACATTTGCATTAAAAGTCATTTGAGAGTATAATATATATCTTTTAGATATGTATCCACTTTTAGTGGCAAATGACTTTTATTGCTTTATTATTATTGGAGTAATGCGATGATTCAGACTGAAACAATGCTGGAAGTTGCAGATAACAGTGGTGCAAGACGCGTTCAGTGCATTAAAGTACTGGGTGGCTCACATCGTCGTTATGCATCTGTTGGCGACATCATCAAAGTAACAGTGAAAGAAGCAATTCCGCGTGGCCGTGTTAAAAAAGGCGATGTGATGAATGCAGTGGTTGTGCGTACCAAAAAAGGCGTTCGCCGCCCAGACGGTTCAGTGCTTCGTTTTGACGACAATGCAGCAGTATTGTTAAATAATAACAAAGCACCGATTGCAACGCGTATTTTTGGACCTGTTACTCGTGAACTGCGCAGTGAACAATTCATGAAAATTGTTTCATTGGCACCAGAAGTACTGTAATTGTTTAGAGGCTTATTATGGCAAAGTTACGTAAAGGCGACACCGTGGTTGTGATTGCTGGCAAAGATAAAGGCAAGCAAGGCACAATTTTGGCGGTGAAAGCAGACCGTGTAAAAGTTGAAGGCATTAACATTGTAACCAAACACCAAAAACCTAACCAAATGCTAGGCAAGGAAGGTGGTATCGTTAAGCAAGAAGCTTTTTTACATATTTCAAATGTTGCGATTTATAACGCAAACACCCAAAAAGCAGATCGTATTGCTTATCAAGTGAATGAAGATGGCAAAAAAGAGCGTATCTATCGTTCAACTGGTGAAGTAGTGGCGACTGCATAAAAAACTAAGGGTATATAGTAATGGCAAGATTAAAATCGTTATATGATGACAAGCTAAAACAGCAAATCAAAGAAGAGCTGGGTTTAGAAAATGTCATGCAAGTACCAAAAATCACCAAAATCACTTTAAATATGGGTGTTGGTGGTGCAGCACAAGATAAAAAATTACTTGAAGGTGCTTTGGCAGATATGACCGCAATCGCTGGTCAAAAACCTGTTGTAACCAAAGCACGCAAATCAGTTGCAGGCTTTAAAATCCGTGAAGAGTGGCCAATCGGCTGTAAAGTCACCTTGCGTGGCGAGCAAATGTATGAATTCTTAGATCGCTTGGTTGCCATCGCAATCCCGCGTATCCGTGACTTCCGTGGTTTTTCTGCCAAAGCATTTGATGGTCGTGGTAACTATTCATTGGGCATCAAAGAGCAGATCGTTTTCCCTGAAGTAGACTTTGATAAAATCGATCGTATCCGTGGATTGGACGTGACCATCACGACAACCGCAGCAAATGATGATCAAGGTCGTGCATTGCTAAAAGCATTTGGCTTCCCATTCAGATAAGGTAAAACGTTATGGCTAAAAAAAGCATGATTAATCGCGAATTAAAACGCGAAAAAACTGTTGCTAAGTATGCTGAAAAGCGTGCTCAGCTAAAAGCTATCATTAGCGATACCAATGCTAGCGAAGAAGAGCGCTTAGATGCAATGTTGGCATTGCAAGCGTTACCACGTAACGCATCTCCGGTGCGTTTGCGTAACCGTTGTGGCGTAACTGGTCGTCCCCATGGTTATTTCCGTAAATTTGGTCTTTCACGCAATATGTTGCGTTTACATGTAATGCAAGGCGATGTGCCTGGCGTTCGTAAAGCTAGCTGGTAATAAGGAGTTACGCTATGAGTATGCAAGATCCAGTTGCCGACATGCTAACTCGCATTCGCAACGCACAAGCAAGAAATAAACCATCTGTACAGATGCCTGCTTCTAAACTACGCAAATCCATTGCTGATTTATTGGTAGCTGAAGGCTATTTGACTTCTGCTGAAGTCAGTGAAGCTGAAAATGGTAAAAAGGTATTAGATATTGAATTAAAATACTACCAAGGCAAAGGCGTTATTGAGCAATTGAAGCGTTATAGTCGCCCAGGTTTACGCCAATATCGTGGTAAAGATGAACTTCCAAGCGTTCAAAAAGGTCTTGGCGTTGCCATTATCTCAACCAGTCGTGGCATTATGAGTGATCGTGTGGCACGCGAAGCTGGTATTGGTGGTGAAATCATCGCATTGGTTGCATAATTAATTACATGTAATTACTGATAAAAATCTAGAATATTTAGTTTACAGCTAAGTATAGATATGTTAAACTAGCAGGCTTTAATGCCTGTTAGTTTTTTATGGCTATCATTTATCTGATGGTAGTTTAGTTTTCATTTAAAGGAAATTCCTATGTCTCGTGTGGCTAAAGCCCCAGTAACGCTACCAGAAGGTACCAACGTTACTTTGAACGATCGGCAGGTTGAAGTCAAAGGTAAGAATGGCACTTTATCTTTGAGCCTGCATGAATTGGTCGAGCTAAAACAAGAAGATGGTATTGTTGTACTATCTCCAGTTGTAGACACTAAAGAAGCGTGGATGCACACTGGTACAGTGCGTGCTCTATTGAACAATATGGTTAAAGGCGTTAGTGAAGGTTTTGAGCGTCGTCTGCAACTGATTGGTGTTGGTTATCGTGCACAAGTTGCAGGTAATAAAGTAAACCTAAGTTTAGGTTTTTCTCATCCAATCGAATACACGCTACCTGAAGGTGTTACGGCTGAAAGCCCAAGCCAAACTGAAATTTTGCTTAAATCAAGCGATAAGCAAAAGCTTGGTCAAGCAGCTGCTAAAATTCGTAGCTTCCGCCCACCAGAGCCTTATAAAGGTAAGGGTGTTCGTTATAGCGATGAAGTTGTTCTTCGTAAAGAAGCTAAGAAAAAATAAGGTGAGCCATAATGTTCGATAAAAAATCAGCTCGTCTTCGTCGAGCGAAAAAAACTCGTGCACATATCCGTCATTTGGGTGTTGACCGTTTGACAGTAACCCGCACGCCTCGTCATATTTACGCACAAATCATCTCACCAACGGGTGGTGTGGTTGTTGCTCAAGCATCTACTTTAGATGCAACTTTGCGTTCAGGTGCAACAGGTAATGTGGAAGCAGCTAAAGCTGTTGGTGCTCTTATTGCAGAGCGTGCAAAAGCTGCTGGTATCACTAAAGTTGCATTTGATCGTAGTGGTTTTAAATATCATGGCCGTGTTAAAGCACTAGCTGACGCTGCTCGTGAAAACGGATTGGAGTTCTAATCATGGCAAAAGTTGAACAAACTGACGGTTTGGTAGAAAAATTAGTTGCCGTTGACCGTGTAGCAAAAGTTGTAAAAGGTGGTCGAATTTTTTCTTTCACCGCATTAACTGTTGTTGGTGATGGTAACGGTCGTGTTGGTTTTGGTCGTGGTAAGGCTCGTGAAGTGCCTGCAGCCATCCAAAAAGCCCTAGAAGCTGCTAAGCGTAATATGATTACGGTGGATTTAGCTGGTCATACACTACAGCACCCAATCAATGCTCGTCACGGTGCATCAAAAGTTTATATGCAACCAGCCTCTGAAGGTACTGGTGTTATTGCTGGTGGTGCAATGCGTGCTGTACTCGAAGTTGCAGGTGTACAGAATGTATTGGCAAAATGCTATGGTTCTACCAATGCAGCCAATGTTGTACAAGCAACTTTCAAAGGTTTGCGTGACATGACATCGCCAGAGCAAGTTGCCGCAAAGCGTGGCAAATCTGTCGAAGAAATTTTGGGCTAAGAAATAGGTGAGTTACGATGAAAAAAATGAAAGTTACTCAAGTAAAGTCGAGTGCCCATCGTTTGGCAAGTCATAAAGCTTGTTTGAAAGGTTTGGGACTGCGTCGCATTGGTCATACTGTTGAAGTTGAGGATACTCCATCAACTCGTGGTATGGTAAATCGTGTACATTACATGGTTAAAGTGGAGGAAGCGTAATGGGTCTTAAACTGAATGAACTATCACCAGCATTGGGTGCTAAGAAAAAAGCATTCCGTCGTGGTCGTGGTATTGGCTCAGGCTTAGGTAAAACTGGTGGTCGTGGTGTTAAGGGTCAAACTTCGCGTTCTGGCTCAAGCATTCCTGCGGGTTTTGAAGGCGGTCAAATGCCTATCTATCGTCGTTTACCAAAATTTGGTTTTACTTCGAAGATGGCTATGACAACTGCTGAAGTTCGTCTATCTGAGCTTAATAAGATTGATGGCGATACTGTGAGCTTAGATACCCTTAAAGCTGCGAATATTATTCGTGGTGATATGAAGCGTGCACGCATTATTTTATCTGGTGAGGTGAGCCGTGCATTGACTTTTAAAGGTGTAAAAGTTACAAAAGGTGCAAAACAAGCAATCGAAGCTGCCGGTGGTAGTGTCGAGGAGTAATCTATGTCAAGGCAGTCAGTATCTCGTTCTAGCATTCCCTTAAATCCTTTTACTTTCGTAAGAAAGTATGATGAATTATGGACGCGTATGCTTTTTTTATTTGGGGCGCTGATTGTTTATCGACTTGGTTCTCATATTCCAGTTCCAGGCATGAACCCTGTTAGCTTAGCTAATTTTTTCCAGAGTAATAGCAATACCTTTTTGGGTATGTTTAATGTGTTTTCTGGAGGGTCATTAGAGCGTATGTCTATTATGGCACTAGGCATTATGCCTTATATTTCTGCTTCGATTGTTGTGCAGATGATGTCTGCCATCATACCTTCTCTTGAAGCGTTAAAAAAAGAAGGTGAATCTGGACGCAGAACGCTGAATAAATATACGCGCCAAGGAACTTTAGCACTTGCATTTGTTCAGGCAGTTGGTATGTCTACTGGTTTGATTGCTGGTGGCTTGACATTGACAACTGGTTTGAGTTTTTATATTCCGGCAGTGACTTCTTTAGTCGCAGGATCGATGTTTTTAATGTGGCTTGGTGAGCAAATTACTGAGCGAGGTGTGGGCAATGGTATTTCTATGCTTATTTTAGCGAGTATCATAGCCAGTGCGCCAGGCATGATTTCACAGGCTTTCAGTCAAAATTTAAATTTGATTGTTATGCTTTTATTTGTCGTATTGGGTATTACAGTGATAGCGGCCATTGTTTTTATTGAGCGTGCACAGCGCCGTGTACCTGTGAACTATGCTCAAAAACAGCAATTAGGTCGTAAAATTTATGCACAGCAGCAGTCACATTTACCCTTAAAAATCAATATGGCTGGTGTAATTCCAGCAATTTTTGCAAGCTCGCTATTGCTACTTCCAGCCAGCTTAGGTCAATGGACTACAGTTAGTGAGAATCCAACGCTGACCCAAGAGATTATTCAAAATATCACTTTAGTACTTCAGCCTGGACAACCTTTATACTTATTGTTATTTGGTGTGATGATTATATTTTTCTGTTATTTTTATACGGCATTAATGTTTAATCCTAAAGAGGTTGCAGAAAATTTGAAGCGAAGTGGTGCTTATATTCCAGGAATACGACCAGGTCGGCAAACTAAGCGATATTTAGATTTTGTTTTAAATCGCCTAACTTTTATCGGTGCAATGTATATGACAATCATCTGTTTGATGCCGATGATTATACAGTCTGTATTTAATGTACCAATTCCACTAGGTGGGGCATCTTTATTGATTATGGTTGTTGTTTTGATGGACTTTATCGCTCAATTACAAGCACATTTAATGACACATCAATACCATGATCAGACGATTATTAAATCGTCATAATGATACGCTTCTTTAGAAGCATATTAAAATTAAAAATCTGTGGCAGTTGTGACTTCATGTATCGCAAAGATAAAGTACTTGTTATTTACAATGCAGAGCTATGCCACAAACAATGTCAAGGTTAATTTACAAATTAATACTTGATTTATTATAGCGGATAATGTATTATCCGCTTCTTGCTATGCTATCATTTATCAGATAGCAGTTAAACTTAGCAAATACAACTGTATTTGTGCTAATGGAGAGAAATCAATGGCTCGTATTGCCGGTGTAAATATTCCGGACAACAAACATGCTGTGATTTCGCTAACTTACATTTTTGGTATTGGTCGTACAACTGCTAAGCAAATCCTTGCTGCTGTTGGTATCGAAGAAACCACTAAAATTGGTTCGTTAGATGATTCACAACTGGATGCTGTTCGTGCAGAAGTTGCAAACTACACAGTAGAAGGTGATCTTCGTCGTGAAGTTTCAATGAATATCAAACGTTTGGTCGATCTTGGTTGCTATCGCGGTCTTCGTCATCGTCGTGGTCTACCAGTTAATGGTCAGCGTACTAAAACAAATGCGCGTACCCGTAAAGGTCCACGCAAAGCAATTAAAAAGTAACTAACTTAGGAAGCTAAAAGATGGCAAAAGACACTCGTAGCCGCAAAAAAGTGGCTCGTCGTTCGGTATCTGAAGGTATCGCCCATATTCATGCATCTTTTAATAACACCATTGTAACGATTACTGATCGTCAAGGTAATGCATTGGCTTGGGCCACTTCTGGTGGACAAGGCTTCCGCGGTTCACGCAAATCTACACCATTTGCAGCTCAGGTTGCAGCTGAGGTTGCTGGTAAAACAGCACAAGAAACCTATGGTGTTAAGAATGTTGATGTCTTGGTAAAAGGTCCAGGACCAGGTCGTGAGTCTGCGGTTCGTGCACTGGGTGCATTGGGTTATAAAATTAATAGCATAAGCGATGTAACACCAATTCCACACAACGGTTGCCGCCCACCCAAGAAGCGCCGCGTTTAAGGAGATAGACTTATGGCTCGTTATATTGGTCCAAAATTAAAATTGTCTCGCCGTGAAGGTACTGACCTGCAATTAAAATCAGGTGTAAAGCCTTACGATGTTAAGACAAAAAAAGCAGGTCGTGTACCTGGTCAGCATGGTAATAGCCAAAATAAAACCTCTGAATACGCATCACAACTTCGTGAAAAACAAAAAGTTAAACGCATGTATGGTGTATTAGAGCGTCAGTTTTCTAACTATTATAAAGAAGCAGCACGTGAGCGTGGTGCGACTGGTGAAAACTTGTTGGTTACCCTTGAACGTCGCCTTGACAATGTTGTTTATCGCATGGGTTTTGGTGCAACGCGTGCAGAAGCGCGCCAATTGGTTAGCCATCGTGCTATCATGCTAAAAAAAGCTGGTCGTGATGAGTTTGTACGCGTTAACATTCCTTCAATTCAAGTTCAAGATGGTGATGTGATCGCAGTGCATGAAAAATCAAAAGAGCAACTTCGTATTAAAAACGCAGTTGAGCTTGCGACACAGCGTGGCATCCCAGCATGGTTAGAAGTTGATCACAGTAAACTACAAGGTACTTTCAAATCTGCGCCAGAGCGTAGTGAATTACCAGCTGAAATCAATGAAAACTTGATTGTTGAGCTATATTCTAAATAATCCGAATTAAATCGAGGTGACACTATGACAAATGCAACTGAGTTTCTAACACCGAGTGCGATTAATGTCGATACGGTCAATGAAACGACTGCAAAGGTCACGCTCGAGCCGTTAGAGCGCGGTTTTGGGCATACGCTAGGTAATGCTCTACGCCGTATTCTACTTTCTTCGTTATCAGGTGCTGCAGTAGTAGAAGCTGAGATTGAAGGTGTTGATCATGAATATTCAACACTAGAAGGGTTGCAAGAAGATGTACTCGATCTTCTTTTAAATCTGAAATCTTTGGCGATTATTCTGCATGACCAGAATGAAGCATATTTGACTTTGGATAAACGGGGTGCAGGAGTTGTGACTGCTGCTGATCTTGAGCTACCACACAATGTTGAAATCGCTAATCCTGATTTGGTGCTTGGCACATTGAGTGAGCGTGGCCATCTGAAGATGCGACTACATGTAGTGACAGGTCGTGGCTATGAGCCTGCCAATCAGCGTCGTGAAGATGCCAATTCTAAAATTATTGGTCGCTTAAAGCTTGACGCAAGCTTTAGCCCAATTATCAGAGTGGCTTATGATGTTGAAAATGCTCGTGTTGAACAGCGTACCGATCTTGATAAACTGATTATCGAGCTTGAGACCAACGGCACGATTGACCCAGAAGAAGCTATTCGCAAAGCTGCAACGATTCTACAACAGCAAATTGCTATTTTTGTGGATCTTGAAGCTGAAGAAGCGCCTGAGCCTATCAAAGAAAAAGAAGAGATTGATCCTGTGCTGTTACGCCCAGTGGATGATCTTGAGTTAACGGTTCGTTCGGCAAATTGCTTGAAAGCTGAAAATATTTATTACATCGGTGATTTGGTACAGCGTTCAGAAACTGAACTATTGAAGACACCAAATCTTGGTAAGAAATCATTGACTGAGATTAAAGATGTGCTTGCATCTAAAAATCTTGAACTTGGTATGCGTTTAGATAACTGGCCGCCAAGTGATTTGCGTGTCGATGATCGTTTTTCTTATCGTAGCCGCTAATTTAAAGGATACTTGACCATGCGACATCGTAAAAGCGGAGTCAAGCTGGGTCGCACCAGCAGCCATCGTAAGGCTATGTTCCAAAACATGACTAATTCATTATTTGAGCATGAGCTAATTAAAACTACTTTGCCAAAAGCAAAAGAGCTTCGCCGTGTGGCAGAGCCTTTGATTACTTTGGCAAAAGAAGATAGCGTTGCAAACCGCCGTCTTGCTTTCAGCCGTATGCGTAATAAGGATATGGTTGGTAAATTATTCAGTGAGCTTGGCCCTCGTTACCAAGCTCGTCCAGGTGGATATTTGCGTATCATCAAGTGCGGTTTTCGTGATGGCGATAATGCACCAATGGCTTATGTTGAATTGGTAGATCGTCCATAATGGATTTTACTGCTTCATTAAAAACCCTGATTATTTATCAGGGTTTTATTTTTAATGCAATATTGTTCTTAATTTCTATCATAATATCAGCTTGCATCTATTAACGAGACAACTGGTGATGGTTGGTCTTGTAATTCACCTGCGTCCAAAAATCCGTCGACCAAATTTTCCATCATAGCTTCAAGCTCATAGGTGCTATCGTATGTTACTTTTTCTCCATTAAGATAAATTGGCATGCTAATAAATGGTGCATTTAGTGCTTCAATTAAGCTCAGTACGATTGGTGTGTGGGCAAGGCTGGCACAAATATTTTTGTCGCTAGAATTTACAAATTTCTTTGGAGCGGATTTGGTTGGATTTAATAAAAAATGAGTGTTTTTATTGAGAGTATTTTTTAAATTTCGATGGGCAAAATCGCTGATTTTGGCAAAGGTTGATATTTCACTGATATGGCGACATATTAAACAAAATTTAGGCTCGTATTGACCAAAGCGTAATGCTTGGGCAAGTGATTGTTTGGCATCAAGACTGACGGCTAAGCGATATCCGCTTGGGTCTGGATAAATAATTAATTGGTCATTTTTGAGTAAATTGGCAGCTTGTATTAACACACGCTTTTGGGGATTGTCAGGATGAATATAAAATTTTTGCATTTGTTTACCTCATCTTAATTGTTGTGTAGTAGTTTGAATGGCTGAGTGTTAAGATAACCCATAATAAAAGTTGCGCGTCTGTGGGCAGGGTGCTTGGGTTTGATAGATAAAATTTAGCTTGGTTAAAGACATCTTGGGCAAAGGTGCTGTTTGAGATATCAAAATTTGCATTTAGGTTGTCTTGTGAGACATAAAAATATCGACCGCAAGCTAAAGTTAATAAAGCTTCAATGGCTTGTGGCTTGATTTCAACTTGCTCAAATAACCGCTGAGTTTGTTCATTTCTACCATCGGATTCATACCAGTAACCAAAGTCATTGAGCTTGCGACGAGCTTGTCCTGCGATGCACCAGTGGCTAATTTCATGTAATGCACTTTGAAAAAAACCATGTGCAAATTCAATGCGTGCAGGTGCATTATGCTCACTGGGAAAATATTCAGGTTCGCTTTCACCACGCACCAGCACGGTCGGAATTTGGTCAAAATACATATGATTAAATAGCAAATCAAATAAGTGAATTAACCAGTCAGTCAGCATTTGCTCATCTTGTGCCTCATCTTTTGTATTATTTTGGATGAGCTGCCAGCGATGATAAAAATTTTGCCATGGCGGCGGTGAAATTTTCTCCAAGATGATTTGAAGTTTAGCAATGGGTCTTTGATGAAATTGCTGCCATAGTGTCTGAATGTATTTGGCATGCTGGATGGTGCTTGCCTGTTGGCATTTATTCACATCTGGTGAAAGATGATTGAAGTTTATCATAATTGAAGCTTTTAAAGTAAATTGGCTTTGGCTGATTAATTTTGAGATATTATAATGTATTTTGGCAAATTGCCATACTAAGATGCTGAAATTAAAAACCCCTTTTAACCACGATGAACTTATGCCATAATAATGGGCAAATTGCACACATAGCTTTATAATATGATGACAAAAACTGTAAATCACCACCCCAAACAACAAAGCTTGCCCGCCAATATTATGCTTGATAAATGGGCAGATATTGGATTTAAATGGCAGGGCAGTTTATCAAGTACCGAGCTTAAACGCTTGAGTGAGCAAACGGTCGCTGATAGTGTGCTAGACTTAACATTTGTACTAACTAAACAAGAAGGCATTGTTTGGCTAAACTATCAAGTATCAGGAGAGGTTTTTGTGACTTGTCAAAGATGCTTGGAGTCTTTAGGTATCGATGTTTCAGGAGAATATCGCTTGGCAGTTTTGTCATCGGATGGTGATATTGGGCGTATTAATGATGCTGAATATATTTTGGTTGATGAGCTTGCAACAAAAACAGCAAAGCTGCCCATTAAGGACTTGCTAGAAGATGAGCTGTTATTAACTTTGCCTTTATCGCCAAAGCATCAAGACTGTGATATGCCAGTTCAAATGCTTAATGAAGAAAAATATGAGGAAGAGCAAGAAAATCCTTTTGCTTCATTAGCTCAGCTTAAAGGAAAATTATCTTAAAAATTGCCCAAATGACTTTAAAAGTTATCACAAAAGTAGCTTTTTATTAAAAAACTTGTAAATTTATGCGATTAGGCTTTGAAATTTACAAGTTTTTTGCGTATAATACAGCGTTTATTGTGCATAGGTCTATGATGGACAGCGATTGATGCTAAATCGCATTGACACAAATTGACAAAGACGCACGAACCGTTTTTCTTTAGGGCAAACTTGCCTGACTGATTATTAGGAGCTATCATGGCAGTTCAACAAAACCGCAAGAGCCGCTCACGCCGTGACATGCGTCGTTCACACGACCATATCGCTATCGCTGAGCTAAGCATCGATTCAACCACTGGCGAAAAACACCTTCGCCATCATGCGACCAAAGATGGTTTTTATCGTGGTCGTCAGCTATTTAAAGTAAGTCAAGATAGCTAAGCACTATTTTTATAGTCATAAAACCAAGCCAATATGAACGGGCTTGGTTTTTTTGTTATTGTCATGATATTATTGACAAAATGCCATTTAAAACAAAGCACATTCATACTATCTAAAATTTTTTGTGATTTGAGATAGTTTTGGGTAAACAAATGTTTATTTTTATGGTAGAATTGGCAAACTTTCTTGTACCAAATTAAATGGGTGCTTAAGAATTGGTAATATGGTTTATACGGTATTTTTATCGTCAATGTACAAACAGGTGAATTATGACAGAAGCCAACAGCGGTATGACAAAGCGTTTGGCGGTAGTTTTTCCCGGTCAAGGGTCTCAATCTGTCGGTATGATGGATGAGCTTGATAAAGCATTCAAAAGTGTGCGTACGACATTTGATGAAGCAAGTGAAGCTTTGGGCTTTGATTTATGGTCAGTCACACAGGATGAAAACTGTTTGAATAAGACTCAATATACGCAGCCTGCTTTATTAACTTCAAGTATCGCAATTTGGCAAATTATTGAGCCAATCTTATCAGCCCAATCCATTAAGCCGATGTATCTTGCTGGACATTCGCTAGGGGAATATAGTGCTTTGGTCGCAGCAGGTGTGCTCAACCTTAAAGATGCAGTGAAGTTGGTGCATGAGCGTGGTAAATTTATGACAGAAGCTGTACAGAGTATTGATACTCAGATGGCAGCGATTTTAGGCTTGGATGATGAACAGGTGGTAAGCTTATGTGAAGAAGTTAGCACAACCACAGGCACAGTTGATGCTGCTAATTTTAACAGCCCAGGGCAGGTGGTCGTCGCAGGCACAGCGGTGGGCGTGTCAGGTGTTTTGTCAGCAGTAGAGGCACTTGGTAAAAAAGCTGTTCCGCTCAAGGTTTCTGTGCCTTCTCACTGTGCTTTGATGAATCCTGCCAGTGATGCTTTGGCAAAACTTTTGGGTGAGACGGATTTTGGTGAAGCAAGTATTCCTGTCATACAAAACCGCCATGCTAAAATTCATACACAGACAACACAAATTAAGACAGCTTTGATTGAACAGTTATCGATGCCTGTATTGTGGTCAAAAACCATGGAAAAATTATCAGAGCGTGGTATTAATTTGATACTTGAATGCGGTCCAGGTAATGTTTTGTCAAATTTGGCCAAGCGTCAAGCAACACCGATAACCGCTTTACCAACAGATAAATTGGCACGCCTAGAAAAATTGGAGAATTTGGTATGAGTCGAAAAATTGTATTAGTCACAGGTGCAAGTCGTGGTATTGGCAAGGCAATTGCTAAGCGTTTTACCGATGAAGGGCATTTTGTTATCGGAACAGCCACCAGCAAAAAAGGCGCAGAGGCGATTGGCGATTATCTGAGTGAATCAGGTGGTATTGGTCGCATCTTAGATGTTTGCAACCATGAAGATATTGATAAGCTATTTGAAGAAATTGACAGTGTTTATGGTGGAATCAATGTGTTGGTCAACAATGCAGGCATTACCAAAGATGGCTTACTCATGCGTATGAAAGATGAAGATTGGGCAAGTGTGATTGATACCAACTTAACCGCTGTTTATCGTATGAGTCGCCGTGCGGTTCGTGGTATGATGAAAGCACGCCAAGGTCGGATTATTAATATTACCTCGGTCGTCGGACAGATGGGGAATGCAGGTCAAGCAAACTATGCTGCCACCAAAGCAGGCGTGGAGGGTTTTAGTCGTGCATTAGCTCGAGAGATTGGTTCGCGTGGCGTAACAGTCAACTGTGTTGCACCAGGATTTGTTGAAACAGACATGACCGAAGCACTAGATGAGCGTTTGGTTAACTCTATGTTAGATGCTGTTCCAATCGGTCGTATGGCTCAGCCTGAAGAAATTGCGGCAGCTGTATCATTTTTAGCCAGTGATGATGCCAGCTATATTACAGGTGCAGTATTGGCAGTTAATGGTGGCATGTACATGTAAATGTGATGATTTTGACAAGGATTGATTCATTGACAAAAGTCTTAATTTGCCACTATCATAATAAAAAGTGAACATATGTATTCATAAATACTTGCACTTTTTCAATAAATACATTATGATATTTATTAAGTTTTATCCAAACCTACGGTAGCATGGTGCTACAGGGTTAATCATTATAAAGGAAATTACCATGAGTGATATCGAAGCTAAAGTAAAAGACGCAGTCGCAGAACAGCTTGGTTTAAGTGTTGACGAAATCAAAAACGAGGCATCTTTTATGGATGACTTGGGTGCTGATTCTTTGGATTTGGTTGAGTTAGTTATGGCATTTGAAAGCAGCTTTGGCATCACCATTCCTGATGAAGATTCAGCGGAACTGACGACGGTTCAAAAAGCCATCGACTATGTTTCTGACAAAGTTGCTTAAATCAACTGGCTTGGTCTGACAGCTTATCTCCTAAGGTCATCTCGTTTTGAGGTGACTTTTTTATGGCAGAAAATATTTGGTAGGCTAATTCTACACATTGTAACGCTTTTACTGTCAAATTTCACTATGCATTATCTTGGCTTTGGCTTAGGATAACTTTAGCACAAATTGTGCTATCTGATTAAATCAAAAATTCATAATTAAGGAGAATGTAATGGGTGTTTTTAGCTTTGCAAAAGATATTGGTGACAAATTATTTCATCGTAATAAAAAACAAGACGCAGCCCAACCAACCGCTGCTCCAGCTGCAACACCTGCAGAAGAGCCAACCGCTCAAGAGATTGCCAATTTACTTCTTGCTCGTATTCAAGCTCAAAATGTCAATATCAGTGGCTTAAAAGTCAATTATAATGGCGATACAGACACAGTCACATTATCGGGTGTTGCCAAAACGCAAGCCGACCGTGAAAGAGCACGCCTTGCGGTGGGTAATGTCCAGTATGTTGAGACGGTGGTTGATGATATTGAGGTGGAATCTGCTGAACCTGAATCACGATTTTATACCGTTAAATCAGGTGATAGCTTATCAAAAATTGCCAAGGAAATGTACGGCAATGCGAATGATTATATGAAAATCTTTGATGCTAACAAGCCCATGCTGTCAGATCCTAATAAGATTTATCCAGGTCAAGTATTGCGTATCCCACAATAATTGATCGTCTGCGTGCTATCATTCAAAGATTTTTAAATAAAGTAATATCTTGATATCATATCGCATCATCATAAAAATCCCAAGTACTAAATCAGTGCTTGGGTTTTTTAGTCATTGGATAACCAATTAATATATATTTTATGCACTAATGAGCATAGACTGAGTTGCGACAATGATTGTCGATAGCGGTTTGAATGTGGTGAATTTTTTGTTGGATCAGATCGGGTGTGAGCTTAGTTTGTTGACCGTTTTCACCAATTTCGTATATGACACCCCCTGATTTCAAGGTGTTAAGGTTGGTTTTAAGATAATGGCAGGCTTGTGTATTTTGATGATTTTTTGGGACGCTAAAATAATGTACTTTGATGGCTGTGGATGGCTTGCCAATGGGTGCTATTTGGCTAAAAACTGGCTCTCCAAATACCCCCACACTTTGAAAAATCATGGTGCTGTGAGCATCATTGACGCAGATACCTAGCCCTAAAGCAACTTGGCACACGGTATTTTTAGCTGTTTTTATTAATTTACCAGTCATGACACACCACCAAATCATCAACTGGCTGATATTGTATCATTCGGTTGGTGCTAAAGACAGTCATTTTATCGAATTTTAGGGCGAGTAAAGTGGAGGGATTGGTAAACATGGCAAAGATATAACCGATTTATTTGATAAATTTTTAAAAAGTACTAAAAACAGGTTGGCAAGATGAAAGTTTTCAGGTAAGATAAGTGGCATTATTTTGATGACGCTCATCGGTCGGTAATTTTGATTGGCGTCATCTGAAGTCGGCGTAGCTATTTATCAGGTGCTGCGTTTGTGCATTTGGTGCCATTAGATTACCGTCTGATGACGCACGACTGTACATTGCAATAGGACTTACCAGTCTGCAAGACGCAAGAAATTTCCCTTTGTTGTTTTGGATTTTTCCAAGTCACTTTGTTGTAAGTTCATCTGCGTATGGCAGCCGATTGCCTGATATGAATCAATCCACGCTCTTCGTCTGAATATTGTCACGATGACAAAAGGATGTAACTTATGACGCAACAAACTACCCAATCCCCAAATATGACGGGGCATACTCAAACCAAAGATGCTGCTGCGCACTTTCGTGAACTCCAAGATATCATCGCACGCGGTGAAATAGCCATGATGTCAGGCGCTGAGATGCTTGTTCAAGCATTGATTGATGAAGGTGTCGAGTATATTTTTGGCTATCCAGGCGGTGCGGTATTACATATTTATGATGCTTTATTTAAGCAAGATAAAATTGAACATATTTTGGTGCGTCATGAACAAGCCGCAGGGCATATGGCCGATGCATACAGTCGTACAACAGGCAGGACGGGCGTTGTTTTGGCGACTTCAGGTCCAGGTGCAACCAACACTGTAACAGCCATTGCAACTGCTTATATGGATTCAATCCCAATGGTTGTGTTGGCAGGTCAGGTACCATCTAGTTTGATTGGTGATGATGCGTTTCAAGAGTGTGATATGGTCGGCGTTTCACGCCCCATCGTTAAGCACAGTTTTCAAGTTCGCCATGCCGAAGACATTCCAACAATCATCAAAAAAGCATTTTATATTGCAGGCTCGGGTCGTCCTGGTCCTGTCGTGGTTGATATTCCAAAAGATATGACCAACCCAAGTGATAAATTTGCTTATATCATGCCAAAGACAGTCAATATCAGATCATATCAGCCTACTAATAAAGGTCATGGCGGACAAATCAAAAAAGCCATCGAAACGCTACTATCAGCCAAACGCCCTGTACTGTATTCAGGCGGTGGGGTGGTGCTTGGTAATGCCAGTAAAGAGCTGCGTCAATTAGCCGATACGCTCAAACTACCTGTTACTAATACCCTAATGGGACTGGGTGCTTATCCAGGCTCAGGCGAACAATTTGTTGGAATGCTTGGTATGCATGGCACATATGAAGCGAACATGACCATGCATCATGCTGATGTGATTTTGGCAGTGGGTGTGCGTTTTGATGACCGTGTGACCAATAATGTCAAAAAATTCTGCCCAAATGCAACGATCATTCATATTGATATCGATCCAGCCAGTATCTCAAAGACGATTATGGCACACATTCCGATTGTTGGCGATGTTAAGCTGGTACTAAATGAAATGCTTGCCTTGCTAGCAGAGATTGATAAGTGTATCGATGAACATGCGCTCAATGATTGGTGGCAACAAATCAATGAATGGCGTAAACGCCATGGTCTTCGCTATGATGCAGATGATATGACTGCCAAAACACATGCCATCAAGCCCCAGCATGTGGTTGAGACGCTTTATAAGCTGACGAATGGTGAAGCAATCATTACCTCCGATGTTGGTCAGCATCAGATGTTTGCTGCATTGTATTATAAGTATGATGAGCCACGCCAATGGTTAAACTCAGGTGGCTTAGGTACAATGGGCGTTGGTTTACCTTATGCTATGGCAGCAAAATTAGCTCACCCAAAAAAGACAGTTGTTTGTATCACTGGCGAAGGCTCAATCCAAATGAACATCCAAGAGCTGTCAACTTGTCTACAGTATAATCTACCAGTTAAAATTTTAAATTTAAATAATGCTCAGCTTGGCATGGTTAAGCAGTGGCAGGATATGCTTTATGAAGGTCGCCATGCTCAATCTTATATGCAATCTTTACCTGATTTTGTTAAATTGGCGGAAAGTTATGGGCATAAAGGTGTAAAAATTACCAATCCTGCTACCATGCAAGAAGAGCTAAAACAAGCCCTAGAAATGGATGGTTTGGTATTTATTGATGTCTATGTGGATAAAGGTGAACATGTTTATCCGATGCAAGTCGCTGGCCAATCAATGCGTGATATGTGGTTATCAAAAGGGGAGCGTACCTAATGCCAAATCAAGTACATAAACATCTGATTTCTGTATTAATGGAAAACGAAGCAGGTTCGCTGTCTCGTGTTGTCGGTTTATTTTCTCAGCGTGGCTATAATATTGATACGCTCAATGTAGCAGCCACGGATGACCCAACGATCTCACGGCTGACTTTGACAACCATTACAACACATGACAAAATCGAACAAATCACCAAGCAGCTGCATAAACTGATCGAGGTGGTTAAAGTCCAAAATCTGTCCGAGCTGTCAGGCGGTCATCATGTTGAACGAGAGTTGATGCTCATTAAGGTGCGTGCAACGGGTTCAAACCGTGAAGAAATCAAGCGTAATGCCGATATATTTCGTGCCCAAATAGTCGATGTCAGCACAAACTTGTATACAATTTTAATTACTGGTGATGCTGGCAAATTGGATGGTTTTATCGATGTGATTGGTCGTGACCGTATCCTAGAAGTGGTACGCTCAGGTGTGATTGGTATCGCTCGTGGTGAGAAAACTTTGGCGATTTAATCCTATCAACCATGTTTTAGGCAGTTTATTAGTTTACAAAAAATGTATTTTATAAAATGAATTGACTGCCATGAACAATACAGTGATTAATTAGCGATCATTAATTAACCATAAACGAATTATTTTAACCCTGCCAATTTTGGCAAATTTTTAAGGAAACTTTATGAGCCTAAATATTTATTATGACAAAGATTGTGATTTATCAATCATCCAAAGTAAAAAAGTCGCCATCATTGGCTACGGTTCTCAAGGTCATGCACACGCATTAAACCTAAAAGATAGCGGTGTGGATGTGACTGTTGGTTTGCGTCAAGGTTCTGCTTCATGGAAAAAGGCTGAAAATTCTGGTCTTAAAGTGGCTGAAACCAGCGAAGCGGTTGCAGGTGCTGATGTGGTGATGATTTTGACGCCAGATGAGTTTCAGCGTGAACTTTATAAAGAGGTGATTGAGCCAAATATCAAACAAGGTGCAACTTTGGCTTTTGCACATGGCTTTGCTATTCATTACAACCAAGTTGAGCCACGCGCTGACTTAGATGTCATCATGGTTGCACCAAAAGCACCAGGTCATACGGTTCGTTCTGAATTTACCAAAGGCGGCGGCATTCCTGATTTGATCGCCATTTGGCGTGATGCATCAGGTGGGGCAAAGCAGCTTGCACTATCTTATGCAGCAGGTGTGGGCGGTGGTCGCTCTGGCATCATCGAAACCACTTTTAAAGATGAAACCGAAACAGATCTATTTGGTGAGCAAGCGGTACTTTGTGGCGGTGCAGTTGAGCTTGTCAAAATGGGCTTTGAGACTTTGGTTGAGGCAGGCTATGCACCTGAGATGGCATATTTTGAGTGCTTGCATGAGCTAAAACTCATCGTTGATTTAATGTATGAAGGTGGCATCGCTGACATGAACTACTCAATTAGTAACAACGCTGAATATGGTGAATATGTGACTGGTCCTGAGGTCATCAATGAGCAATCTCGTGCCGCCATGCGTCATGCGTTAAAGCGTATCCAAGATGGTGAATATGCTAAGATGTTTATCGCTGAAGGTCAAACCAATTATCCATCTATGACCGCTCGCCGTCGTAATAATGCTGCACATCCTATCGAAACAACAGGTGAAAAATTGCGTGCAATGATGCCTTGGATTGGTGGCAATAAGATTATTGATAAACAAAAGAACTGATTAATTTGAATCAATGTCTAAAACAGCTGCCAAATTGGTGGCTGTTTTTTTGAAATTATTCAATGAAGCCGTTATAATGAATGCTATTTTGATATTGATAAGTCTTTTATGCCTGATTTTTCTTTAGAAGTTGTATTTATTGCACTAAGTTTGATGATCGCCATCTTTGTGATGATTGAATCAACATTGCTTGAGCGTAACGGTGGCAAGCTGCTGCTTAAAAATAGTATATTTATGTTCATCAGTCTATCAACCTCGGCATGGATGGTGGCAGCGTGTTTGGCTTGGTATTTTTTGGATCTTGTCGGTTTGGGCTTGGTGGTAGCGATGGTGTATCCGCTGTATGGGCTTTTGGGTTTGGCATATTCGGCAATGTTGATGCGTGGCATTGAGGTTGATGATCCTGCCGAAGTGGCATTACCCAAAAAATACTTAACCTTTTGCAAATCCTTTGGTTTGGTCTATAGCATCTTATGTTTGACTGCCTTACTTGAAAGCGTGGGCTTAATTCAAATTTAATTTGATTAAATGATGGATTGAGCTTGGATTGCCGTGATTTTTGATGGCGATTACTTTATTAGTCATCAATGATGAAAAATAATTCCCTTTTTTAATAAAATTTGTTATAATAGTTTTCATGGTATTTATGTACCCAAAGCTGGCTGATACTGGCCACTTTCCCAACTGCAGATAGACGCAGTGGTATCAAGCATTCTTTAGGCAAGACCAGTAAGTTTCTTATTTGGAAGATTGAATGAAGATGGGGCAACCCGCCTGTTATCCCGATCGTTTTTGTATGTTTTATTGCATGAATAGCATAAGTTGCGTTTTTACGCTTTTCATTCATCCAAATTAGGAAAATTGTTATGTCACAAAAAGTTCTTGGCACTGTAAAATGGTTCAACGAATCAAAAGGTTTTGGTTTTATCGCTCAAGATAATGGTGGTCAAGATGTATTTGCACATTATAGTGCCATTACAGGCTCAGGATTTAAAACTTTGGCAGAAGGTCAAAAAGTTGCTTTCATCTTAGGCGAAGGCAAAAAAGGCCCACAAGCTGAAGAAATCGAAAAAGTTTAAGTCATTGATTTGATCAAAATACCACCTTTATATAGTTAAGGTGGTATTTTTATGCTGATCAGTTTTTGCTATCATCATCTGCATTATTGATTTTGGAGGTGTAAGATGGATTTGTTTAGATGCCTTCAAATTAACGATTTTTGAGTCTAAGTAGTGATTCTTCGTCCAACCGCCAGCGACCCTTTTTTTTGTTACCAGTACGGTTGCCCAGCGTACTTACACCAAATAATTTATGCATTGAGTGTGATGAATGGGCATGGCAGATGGCACACGCCAAACCATCGGCGGCATCAGCTTGTGGGATAATATCCAATGATAAAATACGACAGACCATGGCAGTGACTTGCTCTTTATCGGCAGCACCGTAGCCACAGACAGCCTGCTTGATTTGACGAGCGGTGTATTCACTGACTTGTAAATCTTGAGCTGTCAAAGCGGCGATGGCGGCGCCACGAGCTTGTCCAAGCTTTAGGGCAGAGTCAGGATTATTTGCCATAAACACTTGCTCAATGGCAGCTTGTATGGGTTTATTGCTGTATTTTTGATAATGATTAACAATCCGAGAAACTCCAGCAAAAATCTGAGCAATGCGTTCGGTGATGTCGCTACTGTTTGTACGGATGGTGCCAGCATCTAAAAAGGTTAATTGATCATTATTTGTACTGATAATACCATAACCTGTCAAGCGTGAACCAGGGTCAATGCCAATAATAAGTGTCATACAATGATTACCAAAAAATTATCATCAAAATTATTACTAAAAATACTAAACAATAAAAAATACTTGAAAACTTGCCAAATGTCCTAATTTATTGATATTATAGCGTATTTTATTTATATATTTTCATTTATTTATTAGATTTAAAGGAGATGGGCGTGGGTGCATTGGTGGGTATTGCCCTGATTTGGTTTGTCATTGAAATGCTGCTTTGGTATTTGGTGGCACAATTTATCAGTGGTTGGTATGTGTTTTTTTGGTTCATCATCGCAGCAATCATTGGAATTATGATGATTAAAAAAGCTGCAAAATCGCTTAATCCAATGGCACAGCAAATGAAAGCCATGCAGCGTGGTGTGATACCCAATCCGAGTAATCAACCTGCTGAGTCAACACTGGTTAAATCCATCGCCATGGGCGTGGCGGGGCTGTTGTTGTTACTTCCAGGTCTTTTAACGGATGTTGCAGCTTTGGTATTATTAGTGCCATTTATCCAAACCAGACTGACCGCCGCCGCCAAAAATTATGCCGTCAAAAATCAAGATAAAATGATGCAGATGATGGCGAGTCAAATGGGTGGTAAAAACCCTTTTGGGGGCATGGGTCAAAACCCTTTTGCTCAAGGTGGTATGAAGTCAAATCCTTTTGGTAAGCATGGCGGCTTTGGAACAACGGTTGATGGGGAAGCTAAAACTGTTGATAAACAAGTCAAGCGTATTCGCTCTGCCAATGATGAATAATTTGATAGCCCTTTTTTTGGGGCTATATGATTTTATAGGGTGCGAATCCGAGTTTGGGCGATGACTTTTTTGCTATGAATTTCAAGATACCAAAGTAGTAGCACTGCCGCCACGCCGAGCGAAACTACCAAGGTAGTCCAAAATCCATAAATCCCCATACCGCCATGAAATGCCATAAAATACCCTGGAATTAAGCCACATCCCCAAAATGCAATGATATGAATCACCATCGGAATGGTGGTGACTTTATAACCACGCAAAGCATAGCTTGCAACACATTGTATGGCATCGCCCAATTGAAAAGCAGCGGCATATAAAATAACACTGCCTGCAATGCCAATCACCGCCATATCATCGGTATACATGCTCACCAAAGGATAGCGAAAAGCCACCAAGAAAATTGCTGTTACGATGGATATGAGTATGGCTGTGGCAATAGAAACGCCTGAAATATAACGAGCACGATTAAACTCTTCACACCCTAAGCTGTAACCGACACGCACGGTGGTCGAAATCCCTAAGCTTTGGGGAATGATGAAAATTAAACTGGTTAAACTGATCGCAATCTGTTGGGCAGCGACATAATCTTCTGTGTTGCCATTTAACCTAGCGACCAAAAACATAATACAAGTAAATATACTAACTTCAATAAAAAATGATAAGCCAATGGGTATGCCAAGCCGAGTAATCTCATGCAGGATTTTAACATTAGGCAGGCTAAACTTATCCATTAGCCCAAAGGCTTGTAGTTGCTTGTCTTTTTGGATTAAGATGAAAAGAATGATTGCATTTAGCCAAAATACAATTGCGGTTGCCAAGCCACAACCTGCACCGCCCAATGCTGGCATACCAAACTTACCATAGACAAAAATCCAATTCAGTGGAATATTAATCAAAAAACATAGCCAGCTGACCCACATGATGATTTTGGGCTTATTTAGGCTAGAAGCATAGGCATGTAAAGCACGATGTATCATTGCCGCAGGCATGGCAAGACCAATAAACCATAAATACTGCTTGGTGATAATAAAAGTGCTTTCATCGATATCCAACCAAAGTCCAAAAGGTGTGATGCTAAGCCACATTAAAATCATGCCAAGCACACCCATAAGTACCCCATACCAAAGACCTTGTCGCCCCATTTCACCAATCTCATGCGACTTTTTGGCACCAAATAGTTGTGCAATCATGGGATTGAGCGAAGTCATCACACCCATTAAGGTGACATAAACAGTAATAAAAACACTGCCGCCTAGAGCCACTGCCGCTAAATTACCTTTGCCCGCACCGCCTGCCATAATGGTATCGATGAAACTTGTACCTACTTGGGCGATTTGGGCAAGCAGCATGGGCGTACTTAAATGAATAAGTGCTGATAATTCTTTTTTATAAGTACGATATTCAAAGCGGGTGATATCTAATAGCATACAAATAGGTCATAAAATAAGTTGGCTTGGGTATAAAACCAAGTGATAAACAGTGAGCGGGCTTAATTGGGAGATATGGTACAAGCAGATGGATAGATACCAATCAATCACACAATCCTATAAAAACGGTCATGTTAATCAACAATCAAAGATAGGTAAATTAAGTTAAGATGGTCTAATATTTATCGTTGAGACGCTGTGCATGAATCTCAAGGCTTTCTTTATCTACTCTTAAAATAAAACCAATCATAATCAAAAGCACAACCATGGATGAGCCACCAAAACTAAAAAATGGCATGGTTAAGCCTTTGGTGGGTGCAAGTCCCATGGTCATACCAGCATTGATGATGACCTGACCAAATATAACCACCGCAAAACCAAAAATGGTATAACTTAAGCGAAGTTGTCGGCATTTTAATGCTCTTAGGCTAATGACCATAATGCTAAGAATAATCAGCATCTCCAAAAATAAAACTGTTGCCACACCCAAAAAGCCAAGTTCCTCTCCTGTGATGGCAAGCAGAAAATCAGTGTGTGCTTCGGGTAGGTGTGATAATTTTTGGACACTATCCCCATAACCAATGCCGCTTAATTGCCCACGACCATAAGCGATCAAACTGCGTGCCAGCTGAAAATCTGAACCTTGAATATCATCAAAAGCATCGGTAAAAGATAAAATTCGTTCACGGCGGTAAGGCTCAAGCCAAGCTGCGATGCCTCCTAAAACGATTGCCATGAATAAAATCCAAGCGTACTGTAGTGCAGGCGCACCACTGACAAAGATGATGACAATCAAAGTGGCAAATAGTACCAAGACAGTACCAAAATCTGGTTGAAATAGCAACAGTCCGCCCACTGGTAAATACCATGCCAATAGACGCACCCCTGTAAAAACATTGCTCCGTAGCTCTGCAGATCGACGCACGACATAATCTGCTGTTACAAACACCATGACAGCTTTGGCAACTTCACCAGCTTGTAGATTAAATATCCCAAGGTCAAGCCATCGCCGCGATCCATTAATCACATCACCAAACATTGCTGTAAGTATGAGTAGCCCCAAAGCGGTTACCCACATCAAAAATACCACATTGATATGCGTTCGTTGATAATAAACTCTCAAAGGAATGCGATAAACAATCATTGCAATCATAGTACCGATGACGACATATGCCAACTGATACCAAAAAAACCTCAGTGATGCCAAATCGCGAGCAGCAGAAAATGGAATGGATGCTGATGCAATCATCAAAAGGCTGATACAGATGATCAAGCTCAAACTGGTAAGCAATACCGTTCGTGGATTGAGCTTATCAAAAAAACCAAGAAATTTATCGGAGAATTGAGACATGAGTGCTGCTGTGAGTTGGTTTTGTATAAACTGTTTATTATAACGGATTTTCGAATTAAAAATGTGGAAATTTCAAGTGATTTGGTCAGGTTAATCTGTTGGGCAATCTGCTTGACAAAAGCGGTGCTTACAATTTATGTACCTAATCAAGCAGGGCGTTTGCATGGATGGGCTAAATGGGTGCATGGGCTAAAGCGTGAACCATGTTAACAAACTTATCACCTCGCTCATTATAATTTTTAAATTGATCCATGCTAGCACAAGCAGGCGACAAAAGCACAGCCCTAGCGGTGCTTTGACTGGCTGCCAATACTGCCCGATCAAGTGTACCAACCTGATATATTTTAGATGCCAAATGTGCATCACCTTTGAGTAAATCTTGCTCAATTATCGGGGCATCTTGACCGATTAAATACACACTATCCACCCACTGCATAACATATGCTGACAGCTCACTAAAATCTTGACCTTTACCAAGCCCACCCAAAATCAATGCCAGTGATGATATGCCATAAACCGTGCCAAGCCCATCAATTGCTGCAATGGTTGAGCCGATGTTTGTACCTTTTGAATCATTAAAATATGCCTTGCCATCAATATCATCAATATATTCACAGCGATGCGGTAGCCCTTTGAAAGTCTTAAGGGTATCAAGCATGGCATCCATGGGAAGATTGGCAGCTGTGCCTAAGGCAAGTGCAGATAAGGCATTGAGTAGGTTATGCTTGCCTTTGATTTTTAATTGATGGATTGGTAAAAGTTTGTTTTTTTGATGATATAATGCCATACCATCACCATCATCAAATAAATAAAAATCTGCCGTTTGGTGGCTAAGTAAGCTATTTGTTGTGATAATGGTGTGATTTGGGGCAACGCTTGTCAGTGTGGTCAAGCATTGCTTGGCTAAATTGGCATCGTCTTGGCAGATGATGGCGGTTTGGCAATTTTCAAAAATACGCAATTTTTGTGCCAAATAATCCGCCATGCCATCGTGCCGATCAAGATGATCAGCGGAGAGATTTAAAATTGTTGCCCCTTGAGCTGCCAAATTTGAGATATGCTCAAGCTGAAAACTTGACAGCTCAAGCACCACCAAATCCATATTTTGGATCGTTAATAATTCAAGTGCAGGCGTGCCAATATTACCGCCGACACCAACAATCATGCCTGCATGTTTTGCCATCTCGCCTACTAATGTCGTAACAGTGCTTTTGGCATTTGAGCCTGTGATGGCGATGATTGGCGTGTTTGTTGCTTGAGTTAGATCTCGTGCTTTGAGTGTATCAATGAACAATTGAACATCGCTGATCACAGGAATGCCTTGAGCTTTGGCGGCGACAATACTCGGCGTTCTTGGGTTAATGCCGGGGCTGATGATGATCTGATCGGCTGAGCTTAAGAGTTCACTGTCCAAGCTGCCAAAATGACAATGAACGCCTGTGGGCAGTTTATCTGCCAAGGTAGGATTGGGATTACCATCGATGATGCTAACTTTGTGACCGTGATTGACCAAAAAATTCACAGCTGACAGTCCAGAGCTGCCCAAACCGACGACGGCATATTTTTTTGACATAATATTTTCTCACAATAATAATCACGACCTATGAGCTATTTTAACAGGTATTGGCACTAAGTGGTAGCAGGTTCGTGTGCTATATTAGCTGATATCAAAGCGGTGAATTGTTACAAAATGATGTTGTGAATTATTGCCTTGCCTTATATAATAATTTTATTATGATTAATATACACTGCCAACCGCCAAGGAATATTTATGAAACTGATTTCTGCAATTATCAAGCCGTTTAAACTCGATGATGTGCGAGAAGCACTCTCAGAAATTGGCGTCAATGGTATCACCGTCACTGAAGTCAAAGGCTTTGGTCGCCAAAAAGGCCATACCGAGATGTATCGTGGGGCGGAATATGTGGTTGATTTTTTACCAAAAATTAAAATTGAGATAGCATGTCGTGATGAGATGGTTGATTCAATTATTGAGTCAATCATTAAAGTTGCAAATACAGGTAAAATTGGTGATGGTAAGATTTTTGTTAGTCCGCTTGAGCGTGTCATTCGCATTCGAACTGGCGAATTTGATGAAAGTGCCTTATAAGGTAAAGTCTGTATTGGAGCCGATGACCAATCGCTGATTTAGCTTATCGCTGATTTAGTTTAAAGCCAAAAAAAGCACTTGATTGACATTCAGTGCTTTTTTATTGGTTTTTGCTACCAAATGGCGTGATTATTGTCTTACACCTGTTTGGGTGCCAGCGATGCTTTTAATGGTGATAGTGTTACCATTCACAGTAATATTAACAGTGCCTTTGATGGGCAGAGTAGGATGAGCACCTTTGCCTTTATATTTACCCTCACCTTGGCTTGAGATATTTGTCAATACGATGGTACCTTCACGCTTTTTGGCTTTATCGGTTAAGCCTTGTGTCATCACACCTTGATAGCCGTTGCCAGCCTGACTGATGGTAATGATGGCTTTTTCTTCACCTTTTTCGCTCATCTTCCACTTACCAACAATGGCATCATTGGCAAATGCTGAGACTGACAATAAAACGCCTGCACCTAAGGTGAATAATTTGGTAGATAGCTTCATATAAGCTCCTTTTATGTATTGATCCGTATTGGAAATACTTTGGTATGATAGATCGGCTTTGGTGATATAAATGTGAATTGTTCACTCATTTTTATTATAGCGAAGCTTAAGACCATTTGTAAATACTTAGTATGAAATTTTTATCATGATTTGGCAAGGTGATCGTTTTGTTGTGAGCATTGGGGCGACACTTTCAATGTTAAGCAAAAGCAATGTTAAGCAAAAGGATTATCAATCTGCTCAGATGGTAACATATCATGAGCCTTTATTTCATCTAAAGGTTCATTTTTAAGTGCCGCTACCAACCGATTAGCAAAATCTTGTAAAGCCATCGCTTGAGTTAGACCATCTTGACATTTAGTGATAGAAAGTTCACCGAAGATTTGCACAACATCAAAATGATTCTCGATGGTCAGATCTCCAATGGTCAGCGCTTGCTCATCATTTTCAAAAGGATGTATCATGGTATATTCCTCAATGATTTTTGTTTTATCAAGTACGGTTTAGTGTTTCAAAGACATAACGCATGGCACTGATGACCAAATCAAACCAGCTGCTTGGCTGATGATCAAGCACCTTTTGTTCTGGGTTTTTATTGCTGCTAGGTCTGGGCAAATCGTAGGCAGTTTGGCGAATCTGAGTAGGTAGTGATGGCATGGCATTGATACCCGTCAGGCGAGCCAGCTCATCTAGGCTGATGATTTGATAATTTTCACTACTGTCATTTGAGGAAAAATAGACACCAGCAGCCGATAATTTTGGAATATATACCGCCTTAAAAAAATGACTGGGTACAAGCACTCGTCCGCCAATACGCTCAGAAGTCTTACCCAAAAAAGCAACGCCCGTCACGACATAAACCTCCCCATACTCGATTGCCAGTTGACGAGTCTGTGTTTCGATATGACGCCACAGATGACGGTTATGTTCACCGTTTTGAGGTGCGATATTGGCTAGGCTAAAGCTATCATATTGGGATTCGGTGGTGGCCATATCGCCATTTGGGGCGATATGACCACGATCATAGCCTGAGCGTCGATAGTCAGACAGCTCAGCACGCTCATCAGCAGGTAGTCTGGACTCTGCGTGAAAGCTGTCAACACGCGCCAAGGTTCGGGCTTGGCTGATGCGTGCTTGGGTCAGATGAGATGCTGACCATAGCGGTGTGCGAGCGATGCCTGAATGTAAAGTGGCAAATCCTTCAAAGCATAAAGCACGCGCCATGGTAGACAGCCGTTCACCTTGCTTGCCGATCAGGGTTGGTGCTTGCCGATTGGCAAACTGATTTTGACAGTTGCTAAAGCTATCATCAAATGAACGTACACCAACAATCTCACCATCAGCTTGTTGGTTGGGGTCTTGATATAAACGGTCATTGTCTGTGCTTTTGACGATTGTTTGCTTGATGGCTGTGGTGATGTGAGTTGTCAGCTGTTCTGCTGAATTGATGGCACTGTCGTTGGCATGGGCAGTACTGGTTGCACTCATCATAATAACGAGCAACCAGGCTGATATTTGCTTTGGGTGTTTAAAATAGATCATGGCTTTGGTGCATCATAACTGTGAGCGGATATTGTCATTGTAATTCATTGATAAGGTTTTTATAATGTCCCTTTGGATTTTAGCAGTTTTTTGAGATGACAACAACCAAAATGACAGATGTTTGTACGATAGCTCAGATGAGTGAGCAGGGCGTTTATCCGTCTGATGAGCAGCGGCACAGTTTTGCCAAGCGGTTACTGACATGGTTTGAGTTACATGGTCGCCATGGACTGCCTTGGCAATACCATCATCAGCCGTCAGCAGATATTTATGCTGTGTGGGTATCTGAGATTATGCTACAGCAAACACAAGTTGTGACAGTGCTGAAATTTTTTGAGCCGTTTTTGGCACGATTTGCAACCGTACAAGAGCTTGCTGTAGCAGATTGGCAAGAAGTAGCGTCTTTTTGGGCAGGGCTTGGATATTATGCTCGGGCAAGAAATTTACACGCAGGTGCACAGCAAGTGGCTGATTTTATTGACACTCATGGCAGGTTTCCTGAAACGGTCAATGAGTGGCAAGCAGTCAAAGGGGTGGGGCGATCGACAGCTGGCGCAATCGTTGCGATGGGTGTTAAGAAGTTTGGCGTCATCTGTGATGGCAATGTCAAGCGTGTACTTGCTCGCCATCGTGCAGTTTGTGGCGATATAACAAAAAGTGCGACTGACAAAAGGCTTTGGGAAATTGCCACCGCACTAACCCCGAAAGAGTATAGTGGACACTATGCCCAAGCGATGATGGATTTGGGTGCAACAATTTGTACACGAACTCAGCCAAAATGCCATCTTTGCCCTGTGACAGACGATTGTATTGCTTATGCGTTGGGCGTTCAAAGTCAGTTACCTGTCAAGAAAAAAGCACCGCCCAAACCTCATTGGCACAGTATTGCATTATCCCTGACACATTGCGGGCTGACTTTATGGTTGCACCGACAAAACGGCAGCGGTATTTGGGATGGGCTTTGGAGTTTACCGATTTTTATGTTGCCTTTGGATGATAATCAAAAGCTTGATAACAAAACCTTAAGTCATGCCATTTTCAAGGCGTGGCAAAGTGATGACAAGGTGCATGATTTACTACACAGCCAGCTCATTGAGATTTTGCCCATGCCCACCCAAACCTCAACAGTCTATTTACGCCATACGCTCACGCATGTTCATTGGCACCTTTATGGAATGTCAATTTGTCTTAATCATAGTCAATTTAACCAAATTAATCAAACGCTTACTGCTTTGGGCATCGACTATTTATGGACAGATACGCCCTATAATTTACCGTTACCTGCTGCCATGCATAAGCTTTTGACGCTTAGCAATAGCTCCGCCTAAGCGGCTGATTTTGAGCTGTAGCAATTAAGCATCAAAATTTTCTTGTTTGGAGCCAATCTGTGATTTGAAGCAGTAGGTTGTTATCACCCCAATATTTAACCTGTGATCTGGCTTCCTCAAACAGTTGATTGGCGTACTCTTGAGCACCTTTTACGCCAAGCAATTTGACATAAGTAGATTTTTCAAGTTTTTCATCACTGCCAGCTGGCTTGCCTAAAGTTATCGTATCGGCGGTGATATCCAGCACATCATCTTGCACCTGAAAAGCCAATCCGATTGCACGAGCATAATGCTTAAGATAACCTAAAGTATCAGTCTGCACATCTGCACAAATCGCACCCATCATCACTGCCGCTTCGATGAGTGCGCCTGTTTTATCACGATGGATGGCTTCTAGCTTGTCTTGAGAGAGCATTTGATTTTCCCCTTTGATGTCAAGCATTTGCCCTGATACCATACGCCGTGCTCGGCAACTTAAGAGTTTGGCTAATTTATATGCAATGGCATCATCGGCTGAATTTTTGTCGTAACACTCAAATAATACTTCAAAAGCGATGGACTGAAGTGCATCGCCTGCAAGTAGGGCGACATCTTCACCATACACAATATGACAAGTCGGTTGCCCACGGCGCAGCGCATCATCATCCATACAAGGTAAATCATCATGAATCAAAGAATAGCTGTGAATCAGCTCAACTGCCATCATGGCACGAAATAACATTTGTATTTTTTTGGTCAAATCATCTGTTTGATGACCTGTTTTAATGAGCGTTAAAAAAGTTGATAATACCAAAAGTGGGCGTACACGCTTGCCACCGTTACTCATCGCATAGCGGCAAGCTTTGTTTAATGGTTCAGGCAGGCTTGAGTGCGTTAGGATAATGTCTAATAGGTTTGGTAGGTTTTTGCTTTGCCACTGCCTTACCTGATCAAGATGATTGGCATTTTGAATAAAGGCGGTGATGTGATGCGTACTTAAATCAAAGATGAAATGATTGGACATGGTATTTAGATATTTTATGATAAATGGGTCATTGATAAATGCTTTATCATACCTTAAATTGTTAAATTTTGGCATGATTTTGATGGAAAAGTTGAATGAAAAATCTTAAAATTGGATAAAAATGCTTTATTTTTAAGAAAAATCCGTGATTTTCATGAAAAATACTTGACCGTTGCCACTTTTTTTGGTTTAATACGCTCACTTTGGCGTGATAGCTCAGTCGGTAGAGCAACGGATTGAAAATCCGTGTGTCGGCAGTTCGATCCTGCCTCTCGCCACCATCTTTAAAAAGCCTTTCGATAGCTCGAAAGGCTTTTTTAATGCGATAAGACAGTTTAGGGATTGTGGGTTGAGTGGCTATTGATAAAATCAGTGATTTGATTGGCTAAAATTTCCCAAAGTTTTTCTTGAGCGGCAAGACTGCCCCAAGCGTTATGCGGTGTAAACAGTACGCGTGGATGATCAGCGATACCAAGCAGAGGATCATTTTTGGCAAATGGTTCAGACTCAAATACATCAGAGGCATAACCTAAGATGTGATCATTGATGAGTGCATCAACAATGTCCGCTCCGCATACTACGCCACCACGAGCGACATTGATAATTAGTGGTTTTTGGTGCATTTTGGTGAGCGTGTCGGTATTGATTAGGTGCTTGGTGGCGTCAGTTAATGGGCAATGTAAACTGATGACATTGCTACTGTTTAGCACAGTTTCAAACTCGGTATATTCTGAACTACGCGGGGTTTTGCCTTGATGTTCGGCGTATAAAACATGCATGCCAAAAGCTTTTGCCAATTCACCCACACGCCGTCCAATATTGCCTGCACCGATGATGCCTAAGGTTTGCCCATACAAATCAAACAGCGGCTCATTTAATAAACAAAATCGCCCATCTGCCTGCCAAGTGCCATCGGTTGCACGCTGATGATAGTATTTGGCACCACGCATAATCGCAAGCATCATCATCAAGGTGTGTTCAGGCACGCTATTGACCGAATAGCCTGCGACATTTTTAAGTGTTATGCCCAAGTCTTGGCAGGCTTGTTTATCCACATTATCCATACCAGTGGCAGTCAGCTGAATCAGCCTAAGCTTTGGCAGGGCTTTTAAAATATCGCGTGTGATGACAACTTTATTAGTAATCACAATCTGAGCATCGCAGCAACGCTGAATGATAATCTCATCATCTTGTGGGGTTTGTGAATATGCTTGATAGTCCGTCACGCCTTTGGGCGTGGGTAGGCACGCTTGCTTAGAAAATGTGCCAGCATCCAAAAAAACAGCTTTCATGTGTCATCTCCGTTGATTGATTTTATTCATGTGTTGATTTTTAATCATATCATGCGTAATTATATCGTGCGTAATTATATCATACGTCATGCTTTTTAAATCTTGAAAATATTGCCCTAAAGAGCCATAAAGAAAGTTAATGTAAATTCTACTTATTTTTAGTAAAATAGCAAGTTTGCCAAAAGCAAGCAATTTTGAAAACAACACATTAACTGAGTATTTTATGAGTGATAATTTTGCCATTGGTCAGCGTTATTTATCCGACAGCGAATCAAGCTTAGGGCTTGGTGTGGTGATTGATGTTGATGACCGCTGTGTCCATATCTTATTTCCCCAAAGCGAAGAAACACGCGTCTATGCCAAGGCATCTGCACTGCTGTCACGAGTGGTGTTTTCGGTGGGTGATGATATTACCGACCAAGAGGGTAATTTGTATCAAGTGGCACGCTGTGAAGAGATTTCAGGGGTAATGCGTTATCATTTGGCATGTGGCAAAAGCTTGATGGAGACACGGCTTGCGGCAAATATTACTTTATCAAAACCACTTGAGCGTCTGCTGGCAGGGCGTATTGAAGGAGCGGATTGGTATGAGCTACGCCAAGATGCCTTGCGTATTCAGGCGATGCTTGCGCGTCATCCACTGCGTGGGCTAATTGGAGCCAGAGTTGATATCATTGCCCATCAGTTGTATATCGCCTATGAAGTCGGAAAGCGACTTGCGCCCCGTGTGCTACTGGCAGATGAGGTAGGGCTTGGTAAGACTATTGAGGCAGGTCTGATTATGCATCAGCAAATCTTGACAGGTAAGGTTAATCGTGTGCTTGTACTTGTGCCTGACAGTTTACAATATCAATGGATGATTGAGCTTAAGCGTCGCTTTAACTTAGATTTTGCGTTGTTTGATTTGGTGCGTACCGCTGCCATCAAAGAACATAATCCCGATCAAAATGTCTTTTTGACCGAGCAATTTATTATCGCAGGCATTGATTTATTGCTTGACCATCATGATTTGTATGAGCAAGCATATGCAGCTGGGTTTGATTTACTTGTGGTCGATGAGGCGCATCACCTGCATTGGGACGCCGAACAAGGCGGTAATGATAAGTATGACTTGGTTGCTGATTTTGCTGCCAGTATTGCAGGCGTGTTGCTATTGACCGCAACACCTGAGCAGTTGGGCGTAGAGAGTCATTTTGCACGCTTGCGTCTGCTTGATCCGCACCGTTTTGATGATTTGGATGATTTTATTGCCACCCAAGATACTTTTGCAGATGTGGCGATGGTGGCATCCTTGTTGATTGATGGACAAGAACTCACCGCCAAACAAATTTGTGCAGTCGCAAATCTGTTGGGCTTTGAGGAGATAGAGCTGGCTGATATTAATGCCAATGAGCGTTTGCGTACACATATTATCAATGAGCTATTAGATCGCCATGGCACAGGGCGTATTTTATTTCGTAATACTCGTGATAGCGTTCAAGGGTTTTTTGGGCGAACCAGTATCCCTTATCCGCTGCCTCTGCCAACGGCATGGCAAAATACACACTACACCCAGGGCAAATTGCGTGAACAGCTGTGGGGTGAGGAGCAATATCCAGATGGTGCATGGCTTGAGCATGACCCTAAAGTGGCTTGGCTGATTGAGCTACTACGCCATAAGCTTAAGCATAAAAAAGTGTTGCTCATCGCTCGTAGCGGTGCTACCATCGAAAGCTTAGAGGCGGCACTTCGGTTACATGCAGGCATCAAGACGGCAATTTTTACAGAACAGATGAGCTTACTTGAGCGTGACCAAGCAGCGGCATATTTTGCTGATGATGCTGGTGCACAGATTTTATTATGTTCTGAGATTGGCTCGGAGGGGCGTAATTTTCAATTTGCCCAAGACTTGGTATTATTTGATTTACCTGCCAATCCTGATACGCTTGAGCAGCGCATTGGTCGCCTTGATCGTATCGGTCAGATTGCACAGATTAAGCTTCATGTGCCTTTTGTGATGGGTACTGCCCAAGAGCGTTTGTATAATTGGTATGATGGTGCATTAAATATCTTTAATCAAATCAGCCCAACGGCTCAATCTGTCCAAGATGCTTTTATTGCAGAGCTAAAGCCATTGCTTCAAGGTGCTGACACTCCCCAAAATCGTGAAAATTTAGCCACACTCATCGCACAAGCTTCCATCTATCGCCAAGCGTTAGAAGAGGCACTACAAGCAGGCCGTGATAGATTGCTTGAGTATAATTCATGCCGCCCAAATGTTGCCGCACGCATTGAGATTGCCATGCGTGAGCTTGATGATAACAAATTGCTGCCGCTGTTTTTGGATCGTTATTTGACGGCTGTGGGTATAGATTATAGTGTACAGCGTGACGGCTCATGGATTATCCATCCGATTGATGCATCTGAGGTTGATGTGGAGGGCATTGAAAGCCTGCCTTTGGATGAAGATGGCATGACCTTGACCTTTAGTCGTCAGCAGGCACTTGCTCGTGAGGATATACATTATATGACCTATGAGCATCCACTGATCCAAGCCATCCTTGAGATGATTTTGACGGGTACTTTTGGTAATACACAAGTTGGCCTGTTAAAATCAGCGGCACTGCCCAAGGGGATGCTGATGATTGAAAATCAGTTTCGTATTGAGGTGATTGCTGCTAAGTCATTGAATTTATCAGCTTATTTACCTAAACAAAGTTTGCGTATATTTTTGAGTGAACGAGGCGATGATCTTAGCCAAGTTGCCACCAGTGAAAAAATTCTACCACTCATCGATCGCTTGGATAAGGGTCGTGCTCGTCAAGTTGCCAAGGCGCGCGCAGGGGTCATAGATGCCAGAACCCAAGACGCCAAACGCATTGCAGGTATGCAGCTTGATCAAATTAGCACACAAGCCAAAACAGCTTTTGGGGATTATATGAACAAAGAAATTGGGCGTCTGGTTCGCTTGCAGGCGGTGAATCCCAATGTTCGTGATGATGAAATTTTGGCACTTGAGCAACGAAAATCCCAAGGTTTGCAGGCACTTGATAGCCTATCATTAGTACCCGACAGCATTCGAGTTTTGGTAACGGTCGCACCTGACTGATTTAATAATATTCATATTCACAGCCTAGAAATCATGTATTACTGGTAGTTTTTGGGCTTATTTTTCATTATTTAGTATTCATTTTATGTCATTTGCCAAAGTTTTTACACGCTCAGTTGTTGGTTTACAAGCGCCACAAGTATTTGTTGAAGTTCATCTTTCTCAAGGGTTGCCTGCTCTGACGATTGTCGGGTTGCCTGAAGCTTCGGTACGAGAAAGCAAAGATCGGGTACGCTCAGCACTGATTAACTCAGGATACGAATTTCCCAATCGCCGTTTGACAATCAATCTTGCACCTGCCGACTTGCCAAAAGATGGGGCAAGACTGGATTTACCAATCGCAATGGGTATTTTGGCAGCCAGTGGTCAGATTGATGATAAGGTTTTAGCACAGTTTGAATTTGTGGGAGAGCTTGCACTTAATGGAGAGCTTAGACCTGTTTCTGGTGCACTTGCCATCGCTCGTGCAATTAAATCCAGTCCTTGTGATGGTAAGCCTCGTACGCTGATTATGCCAAGCATTAATGCTGATGAAGCGGTCAAAGTGGGCGATATGACGGTGCTGGCTGCTGAGAATTTAGAGACGGTTTGTCGTCATTTGGATGTGGTGAGCGGCATCAGCCAAAATCAAGAACATCTCTTATCGCCCGTAACTTTGCCAAGTCAGCCTCAAGTGATGCAGTATGCGTATGATTTGGCAGATGTCAAAGGGCAGCATCATGCACGCCGAGCACTTGAGATTGCAGCGGCTGGCGGTCATTCGCTATTATTTACAGGATCTCCAGGGTCGGGGAAGACTTTGATGGCATCGCGTCTGCCCAGTATTTTGCCACCATTGACCGATGCAGAGACTTTAGAGGTGGCAAGTATCTATTCAATTGCAGGTGTCAATTATGCGTTTGGCGAGCGGCCGTTTCGTGCCGTGCATCATACCATCTCTGCGACTGCTTTGGTTGGTGGCGGCTCAAAACCCAAACCTGGTGAGATTAGTTTGGCTCATAAAGGAGCGATTTTCCTTGATGAGATTCCAGAATTTGATCGTAAAACACTTGAAACATTACGCCAACCCATTGAGTCAAAACAGATTACCATTTCTCGTGCAAATGCTCAAGTGTCATTTCCTGCTGATTTTCAGCTGATTGCCGCCATGAATCCTTGCCCTTGTGGGTATTATGGCGATACCACAAACCGTTGCCGCTGCCGACCTGAGCAAATTAAAAAATATCAAGACAAGCTGTCAGGGCCGTTATTAGACCGCATTGATTTACATATTACTGTGCCTGCTTTACCCATTGAGGATTTACAAAATGCACCAAAGGGCGAGTCATCAGATGATGTTCGCCAAAGAGTTGTGGCAGCACGCAATATGGCGATTGCTCGTCAAGGTAAAGCCAATTATGAGCTGACGGTCAATGAACTTGATCAATTTGCCATATTGGGTCAAAAAGAACAGCAAATGCTCAAAATGGCTCAATCAAAGCTTAATTTGTCTGCTCGCAGTTACCACCGTATTTTACGCGTAGCACGCACCATTGCAGATTTGGCCGCCAGTGAGCACATCAAAACAGCACATGTGGCAGAAGCTTTAAGCTATCGATAATTGAATTCAAATAATCACGCTGACATGCTGCCTGAAAAATCTCCCAAGTTATAAAGCTTTGGGAGATTTTATCATATTAAATAATTGAAATATGAGGATTTTATAATCTTGCAGCCAGCTCAAAACCCTCTTTAATAGCTCGCTTAGCGTCCAATTGAGCGGAGGATTTGGCACCACCAATCACCTGATAGTCTGCTTTGGGTGTATCGCCAAGCTTTGGCATCAAATCATTGACAGATTCTTGACCGATACACAGTACGACCGTATCAACACGCAGAAGCTGAGACTTGCCATCAATGGTGATCCATAAGCCTTCATTGGTAACTTTATCATAACTGGCACCTGCAATTTGAATGACGCCAGCTTGTTTGATGGCGGCTTTATGTACCCATCCTGTGGTCTTATTTAATGTTTTACCAAGCTTGCCTTCACTACGCTGCAACAGATAAACTTGACGCACAGGCGTGGTATAATTGGGTTCAACCAATGCCCCTTTGGTCTGATAACATGCCTGCTGGTCCACACCCCAATGTGTAAAGAAGGTATCGACATCCATTGCTTTGGGCTTGTAAGTTGCATCATTGACTGCATCAGATACACTGCTGCCATGTGTTAAAAATTCAGCCACATCAAAACCAATGCCACCTGCACCCAAGACTGCCACACGCTCACCTGCGATTTTTTTACCAGTCAAAAGATCGCTATAACTGATGACTTGTGGCAAGTTTGCACCTTCCAGAGAGGGCAACATGCGTGGAACTACGCCAGTAGCAATAATCACATGGTCTGCTCTTGACTGATTTAATATGGCTTTATCCACCTTGGTATTTAGGTGTACGGTGATATTAAGGTGTTTGATTTGCTCACGAAAATATCGAATTGTCTCAAAAAATTCTTCTTTGCCGGGAATGACTTTTGCCATATTAAACTGACCACCGATGTGCGTATGTTGCTCATAAATTGTCACTTGATGTCCACGACTGGCAGCGGTTACGGCAGCTGATAGACCGGCAACCCCTGCACCAACAATAATGATTTTCTTGGGCTTTTTGGTGGGTTTGACGCTGATTTCACTTTCAAAGCACGCCAAAGGATTAACCAAACAAGAGGCGCGCTGATTGGCAAAGGTGTGATCCAAACATGCTTGATTGCAGCCAATGCAGGTATTAATCAGATGAGCTTGGTTGCTTGCAGCTTTATTCACCCAATCGCTGTCCGCCAAAAAAGGACGCGCCATTTGCACCAAATCTGCTTGACCACTTGACAAAATTTCTTCGGCAGTTTGCGGCATATTAATGCGATTAGCGGCAATCACTGGAATGTTAATGGCGTGTTTGACGGCGGCAGTATAGCGTGTAAATGCTGCTCTAGGTACGCTTGTGACAATGGTGGGAATGCGTGCTTCATGCCAGCCAATGCCAGTATTAATGATACTCACACCTGCTAACTCTAGGGCTTTGGCAAGCGTGATGACATCTTGCATGGTTGCACCATCTTCGACCAGCTCAATCATCGATAAACGAAAAGTGATGATAAAATCCATACCTGCCACTTCACGCACCGCACGCACCACCTCGATGGCAAATCTCATGCGATTTTCTAGGCTGCCACCATAACTGTCTGTGCGTTTATTGGTACGAGCTGATAAAAACTGATTGATTAAATACCCTTCAGAACCCATAATCTCAACACCATCATAGCCTGCTTTTTTGGCAAGTTTGGCGGTATGAGCATAATCATCGATGGTTGATTGGATATTGTTTTGGCTCATTTGGCGAGGTTTAAATGGCGAAATGGGCGATTTTATTGGACTGGGTGCGACAACAAAAGGATGATATCCATAGCGTCCTGAGTGTAAAATTTGTAATAAAATCTTAGCACCATGCTTATGCACCGCTCGGGTTATGCGTGCGTGATGTACGATATCACCCAAGCGGTTGAGTGTACCGCCTGCAGGTATTAGCCATCCTGTGCGGTTGGGTGCAATCCCACCGGTGATGATGAGTCCCACACCACCTTTAGCTCGAGCTTCAAAATAAGTAGCCAGTTTGCCATAATGATAAAATCTATCTTCAAGACCTGTGTGCATTGAACCCATCACAACACGATTTTTGAGCGTAGTAAAGCCTAAATCCAGTGGCTCAAATAAGTGTGGATAGTTGCTATTTGGGATTGGTGCTTGGGGATTGGTGCTTAGTGCTTTGGTCGGGATAATCTTGGTGAGACGCTGTTTTAAAAATGGTAATGGCATGGCTAATCCCTGTCCTGTGGCTTGTCATGACGCTGACGGATGGGCAGCGAGACTTGCTAAATTTACAAAAAGTGATTTGTAATGATGGATGATATGCCCTAAATTTTAGCATATTTTTAAGACAATCAAGCAGGGTTTTTTTTGGCATTTGACTCATGGGTCATCTAGGCTCAATTGATGATATGCTATAAATCGTGAAATCATTTGCCAAATTACCCAAATCGGAGTAAGCTAATACCAAATTTATTAAGTGTAAGGAAAATATGATGAGTAAGCTGATCACAATCTCTGGTCAAATTACAGTTGATGATGTCAAATCTTTGGCAAATCAAGGATATAAAACACTGGTCAATAATCGTCCAGATGGCGAAGAACCAAACCAACCATCATCTGATGATATTGCCAAAGTCGCAGGCGAGTATGGCATTGAATATCGGCATATTCCATTTGCAGGCGGTATGCTTGAGATGCATCATGTCCAAGAATTTGCAGATTTTTACAACCAAAGTCAGCGTCCGCTTCATATTTTTTGTCGTAGTGGCAATCGCTCAAGCATTATTTTACAGGCAGCTCGTGACCATGATTTGTTAGATGAAGAATAAGCTGCCAATTAAATTTTAATGATTAATGTGCTTAATTAATTATGGGCTTAATTAATTTATAAGCTTAATAATAACGCTTACTTAAATCGCTTGGTAGAAATGTGATGAGTACCAAAAAAGTACCGACCTTTAAAACTGATCAAAGGTAGCTTTTAAAAGGCTTTTGGGGTAAAATGGTTGATAAATTTATGATATTTTAAGAAAAGTATGATGACAAAACATATCCCAATTTTAGATGATGTTGCCATTGATAAAATGAAAACGGCAGGCAAGCTTGCCGCTGATGTCTTGGTGATGTTGGATGAACATGTAAAAACAGGTGTCAGTACAGGCGTGCTAGATGATATGGCACACCAGTATATTCTTGATCACGGTGCGATTCCTGCACCACTGAATTATAACGGCTTTCCTAAATCAATTTGTACTTCGATTAATCATGTGGTTTGTCATGGTATTCCTGACCATGAACGGCTGCTCAAAGAAGGCGATATTATTAATATTGATATTACAGTCATTAAAGATGGCTACTATGGCGATACCTCTAAGATGTGGATTGTCGGTCAAGGTTCAGTGATGGCACAGCGTCTTTGCCAAGTGGCTCAAAAAGCGTTATATGCTGGTATGAAAGTGGTTAAAAATGGTGCTCATTTGGGTGATATTGGTGCTGCCATTCAAGCGGTGGTTGAGCCTGAGCGTTTTAGCATTGTGCGTGAATTTTGTGGGCATGGTATTGGTCAGACCTTCCATGCTGAGCCCCAAGTTTTGCATTATGGCAAGGCGGGTACAGGTATTGAACTTAAAACAGGCATGGCATTTACCATTGAGCCGATGATTAATCAGGGCGTGTGGCAGACCAAAATTATGAAAGATGGCTGGACGGCCATCACCAAAGACCGTAAGCTATCTGCTCAATGGGAACATACATTGATTGTCACAGATAATGGTTGTCTTGTAACAACAGCACGCCCTGATGAGGATTTAAGCTTTTTAAGCAGTTGATTACAATCATTCATAGTCTAATTTATCTTTGTTAAGGCAGCTTAGGGCTGCCTTGATTTTTCTTGTGAGTGATGATGGGTTTGTGCTAGGATAATGCGTATCTGATATGCTGGATTTATCATGCCAAATTCTACCGCCCAAAATTTTAAACACTTAGCCAAAACCTGCCATCTAACTATTGCGTTGCCGCCAACCATTCAAGATACATTCATAAGCAGCGAGCCGATTCAAGCCTATCTTAAGAAATTAAATCAAGCCATTGATGATCAAGTCGTCGCTTATGGCATGCATGCGGTTCATCATATTGCCAATCTGCTCAAAGTGCGTACACTTGCCATTGATATTATCTTAAGGCAGTTGTTTGATTTTTATCAATTTCCCAAAGATTTTGCGTTATTTGCGGTGGGCGGCTATGGTCGCAGCGAGCTTTTGCCAGCTTCAGATGTGGATATTTTATTGATTGGTGATGAGATTGGCAAAGCCACCAAGCCGATTGAATCTTTTGTGGCGATGCTTTGGGATATTGGTATCACGCCTGCTTTTTCGGTGCGAAGTGTCGATGAGCTGCGTGCTGCCGTCCGTGACCAAACCATTGCTTCTGCCATGCTTGAGGCAAGAGTTTTGGCAGGTAATGAAGATTTGTCTTGGCAACCAATTCAGGCGGTTAAAGAGGTCTGGGATATAGGGTCTTTTTATGATGCCAAAATGGCAGAATCAAAAGCACGCTATTTGGCACATAATGCGACAGAATATAATCTTGAACCAAACATCAAAAACGCACCTGGTGGACTTAGAGATATCCACATGATTGGATGGCTTGGGCGATTTTATTTTGGTAGCTCAGATATCAAATTGCTTGCAACCACTGATTTTATCAACGAAAACGAATGCACCATCTTGCAGGCAGGTCAGCGATATCTATGGTGCATTCGCCATCATTTGCATACACTGGCGGGTCGTGGCGAGGATCGATTATTATTTGATTATCAAAAAGCCATCGCTGAGCGGTTTGGCTATTATACACGCACTTTAGATACCACCCATCAAGATATCACACAAGCTCTAGAGACAATGATGCGTGTGTATTATCAGCATGCCATGAAAATTGCAGCTTTTTCAGAGGTATTGTGCAAATATTTTTATGAAAATTATTTGTCAGCCACTGCACGCCTGATTGATATTGATGAGACATTTTATTTGATACAGTCTGGTTCTGACCATCAATCTAGACCTGCTAAAATTGCTATCCGTCGCCCAGATGCTTTTTTGGTAGATCCAGCCAATTTATTAAAAATTTTTTTGGTCATGGGTCAAAAGGGCATTCGTCAGATCGCAGCAAGTACACTTCGGGCAATTTATGCTTCAAGCGATTTGATTGATGAAGAATACCGCAAAAATCCTGTACATCGCCAATTATTTTTAGCCAATTTACAAGAGTTAAATTATCTGTTTCATCGCTTGCGTCTGATGAAGCGTTTTGGGGTCTTGGGTAATTATTTACCTGCCTTCGGTAAAATTATGGGGCTGATGCAGTATGATTTGTTTCATCGCTACACAGTGGATGCACATACCCTATTATTGGTGCGTATCCTGCATCGCTTTGGTGATGATCGTCTTGATAATCAAGATAAATACGGGCTGGTAGCTGAGATTTATCAAAGAATTGCCCGTAAGGACATTTTGGTCATTGCAGCGATTTTCCATGATATCGCCAAAGGTCGAGGGGGTGATCATTCTAAGCTTGGGGCGGCTGATGCTTATGAATTTTGTTTGGCACATGGTATGAGTGAGGCGGATAGTAAGCTTGTGCGGTGGTTGGTATTAGAGCATTTGACGATGTCGCTGACCGCCCAAAAACAAGACATCAGCGATCCTGAGGTGATTGCTAAATTTGCCGAATTTACCAGTTCCATCACTCGGCTAAATCATTTGTATGTCTTGACTGTGGCGGATATGAATGCAACCAATAGCCAACTTTGGAATACTTGGCGAGCGACACTACTTAAGCAGCTGTACACCAGCGTCCACCAAGTACACAGTTTGGGCGTCCATGTTGTTGATAAAGATCGAGTGATTGATGATAGAAAAAATAAAGCACAAGACTTATTGCCAATGGTGGATAATCACCGACTAAAAGCCCTGTGGGATGGTTTTGGGGAAGAGTATTTTTTAAAGCAAAAGCATAGAGATATCGCTTGGCAATCCGCCGAAATCTTGGCGGCAGAACATCGGCTAAAACAAGGCAAGCCAATCATCGCCATCCGAGAGCATAGCGATGTGTCCTTACGAGGGATGCAGCTGTTGATTTGTGCACCTGATCAGGATAATTTATTTGCCACGACGGTTTGTATTTTGGATCAGTTGGGTCTATCGGTACTTGATGCGACAATTTTATCAGCCGATATTGACGGCACAAGTACAGCGGTGGACTCTTATGTCATTATTGATCGATTGTTGCCAACGGATAGTAGTATACCGTTATTGTTAAGCCCTGAACGCACCAGTCAGATGATATTAGGGCTTGAACATGGTCTAAAAACTGGTGGTGTGCCAGTACCTTCGAGAGTTTTTGAAGTGGATGGTAAGCTTAAACATTTTATCGTACCAACCCAAGTCTACTTTTCAGAAGCGACATCATTGGCACACCAAGGGCATCATAAAATGCACCTGATCACCAAAGACCGACCATCATTACTTGCCAAAGTCGGTGCAGTATTTAGCGAGCTAAATATTCAAGTACATGGCGCACGCATTACCACTTTGGGCGAGCGAGCAGAGGATATCTTTTATTTAAGTGGGTTGCATGGTGTATCTTTGAATGATGATGCTTTGGCTAAATTAAAATCTGCGATCATTCAGGCATTGAGTTAATATCTTTAATACCTCATTTAATCGATGATTATTTATTAGGATAATTACATTTAATATTATCTTAAAATAACTTAATTTACTTGATCTTTGTAAGCAATTGGTACCAATATCGGTTTTAAAGAATAAAAATATATACCAACTATTGATAATTTGATAATTTTTATGCCAAAATACCACTTAGCAATTTGCGTCAATATTGAGATTATCGTCATGAATATCAAACCCATCATAACCACATTATCGATGATTACTTTGATGATCACGATGCCTACACTAGCAAATACCATCAGTACACACGGCTTTGATGACGATGATTTGCCAGCTTGTGCTGCCACGCCGCTGCCAGAGGATGCTAAATTTGCTATCATCGGTTCTGATTGCGGTTATGCTGAAGGGCTGGCACCAATCATCAAAGACGATCACTATGGTTATGTCAATACCGTAGGCGAGCTTGTTATTCCTGCAGTTTATCAGGCGGCTTATCCGTTTAGTGATGGCTTGGCGTTGTATCGTGAAAATGATCACTATGGCTATCTTGATACATCTGGTCAGAGTGTTATCGCTCCACAATATACCAAAGCTTGGGAATTTTCGGAAGGGCGTGCCAAAATTGAGCAAAATGGTAAATATGGATTTATTGATACGACTGGTAAAATTGTCATACACCCAAACTATGAAGTGATTGGCGATTGGTTTGAAGAAGGTTTGGTTCTTTTTAAGCAAAAAGATAAATATGGCTTTTTGGATAAATCGGGTAATATTGCCATCCGCCCACAGTTTGATTCTGCCAAAGGATTTTCAGAAGGCTTAGCGGCAGTAACGATGAAAACAGACAAGGTGGATGAACATGGTAGATCACCACATAAATACGGTTTTATTGATAGAACAGGTAAAGTGGTGATTGATATTAAATACGATTTGGCGTATGATTTTTTATCAGGTGTAACCTATGTCGTAGATGGTGATAACGCTTATTATATTGATAAATCAGGCAATCCTACCGCCATGCCAAATTATTTTGAATGATAAGTTACTGATTTTGGGGTACTTGCCTTTGATCATATGTTATGAAACATTGATAAAAATTGGGGCATTGTTAAATTAAAATACATATCTTAAGCTACCATTCCACTTAGCAAATAATAAATTCAACGTGTTTTCTATCATTTTTTCGGATTTAGAATAACACTTTGACTTTCTTGTAAATCTTGCTATGAAATGCCTAATGAGACTATTATAGCCCTCTATGGTAAAAGTTTGAGCTTTGCTTGTTATATGTTTTGGCTTTAAAATGACTTGACGATAAGATTTCCAGTAGTCACTAAAAAACAGTTGAATGTTATGGGTATTTAACTGCTGATAAAGTCGTTTAAAGGTGTTAGTGTCTGTTTTACCACAGACAAAGCCTAAGATTTGTTTACTGTTTGTATCAATGGCTTGTTTTTTAATGTCATTACTTTTTTGGTTGCTTCGTTGCTTCACAGAAAAATAGTGATGGTAACCTTTGCATTTGTATCGTTGTTTGCCATTGCCCAAACCTGCTTTTACAAATGACATTTTGGGCAATTATTAAATGTTTCGTTCACAAGTTTCTTTGTGCTATGGTAAAGTATTGAGCTATTTTAACTTAGGTATTGTTTTTTAACAATACCAGAATTTGTAATTTTCAGCTATTTTTTATAACATCTATATTTTGTATAACATAGCTAAATCTTATGGTTTAACGGCAAAAATTAGTTGATAGTTTGATAGATAGCAAAACAATCAGATGCTTGACAATTAGGTTTAAAATTGTTATAGTAAAATCATGGGGATGTTCTGGCTTCGACGCTGGTAGCGAAACCTAATGATGCATGTCAAGAGCGTGTGACTCTTGTAAATCAACATACATTTAAAATAGTCGCAAACGACGAAACTTACGCACTAGCAGCTTAAGGGCTGCTTAGGACGGCACAAATTGCCTTTGGTTTGGTTGCTCTCCTAGATGCGAATGCACAAAGGATAGCCAAAATTAGCGTTGCGATGATTTTGGCGAAATTCTTAGCAAATCGTCCAATCCATCCTGACTGTCGGTTCGGTGCGGATTAAAGCCATAGACAGAATCTAAGCATGTAGATTCATAGATGTAGTACTGGCGGACGCGGGTTCGACTCCCGCCATCTCCACCACCTTATAAAATCTCAGAAAATCACCAAAAATCATCTTGTGTTAAGAAGTATCATAAAAGCCTTGTAAATCAAGGCTTTTTTAATGCCTGATTGTGTTTTATAGGCTTGTCTTGTATCGTGTTGCGTCATGTTGTATCATGTTATATCAAAGTATTTTACACACACATTTACACACAGCCACACACAGGATTACACACATGATTACCGACCAAAAAATCAAGGGGCTTAAAGCTAAAGATAAAAGATACTCTGTATCGGCAGGCGGTGGATTGTCTATTGATGTTATGCCGACAGGTCGCAAATCGTGGGTACTTGAATATGCACCGCTTGGTAAGCGTAAACGCAAAAAGCTTGGTGAATATCCTGCAGTGTCTTTAAAAAAAGCTCGTGAACTTGCACAAAATACAAAAGATAATGCAGGTCTGATAGCGATAAGCATGCAAAGCTTGATTGATGAATGGGTCGCTTTGTATAGCCAGCAATGGTCAAGTGAAAAGTATAAAAATACAGTCATTTATCGGCTGAATTATATCACTGCCGATTTTCAAGATGTTTTAGTATCAGATGTAACAAGGGCAATGGTTTCAAAAGCAGTTAATAAAATGATTGCACAAGGCACTTATGAAACTGCTAAGCGTTCATTACGATTATTAAATCAAGTGTTTAATTACGCCATCGCTCATGAATATACGCACAATAATCCTTGTTTGCTTGTTGATAAAATTATACCCAAGCACACCACCCAAAACATGGCTAGTCTGCAAGCAGACCAAATGACGGAATTTTGGCAAGCAGTCAAAGAAACGCCAACCATCGGTAATGCTGCCACGGCTTTATCATTAGCGAATTATTTAGCCGTCCGCCCATCAGAATTGTGCAAAGCGAAATGGTCTGAGTTTGATTTGGATAATGCACTTTGGGTCATACCGACGCACAGAATGAAAATGAGATTAGAACATGCTGTACCGCTCGCCAGCCAGCCATTAGTGATTTTACGCAAATTACACGCTGAAAGAATAGATGATGGCTATGTGTTTAAGCACCGCTTAGACCCTAACAAGCCCATGGCGGTAGAAAGCGTGTTGGCGGTCATTAAGCGAGCAGGGTATGGCGGACGGATGACCACGCACGGATTTCGTTCGCTCTTTTCTACGGTGGCAAATGATAGCGGCGTTTGGCGTGCTGATGTGATAGAGCGACAGCTTGCACATACTAAAAATGATGTTCGCCATGTTTATAACCGTGCCGAGTATTGGGATGAGCGAATAGAATTAATGCAGTGGTGGGCGGATATTGTTGCCGACTGGCAGGCATAAAAAATGGGGCAAATAAGCCCCATTTTTTAAGATATTGTTGTATGAGTAATTTCTCGCTCAATACGCTCAGCGTTTTCAAGCGTCCAGTACAACTTATTGCCACGCTGGGCATTGGGTGGATACTTTTCACGATAATATGTTTTAAAAGTATTCACACAAACGCCCAATCGCTTTGCCATGTCTTTTTGTGTTAGCCATGTAATTTGTTTAATCATTTCATAATCTCCTAATTGTTACTTTGATTTTACCGTCGCTCAGCGGTGCAATCTTTTTAAAAGCACCTTTTGATAAATCAATTGATACGCCATGCTTAGCAAAACCACCACGGTCATTTACACGGCAAACCACTGATTTACCATTGGCGGTGTTGGTAACTTTTAATCGTGTGCCAAACTTATGCCTATTACTGGCACAAGTTATGGCGTTTTGGTCAAATCGCTCGCCATTTGCTGTTTTACGACCGTGGAATTTATCGCCATAGTAGGTCGCATAATTGGCTTGTGACGCAGTGGTGAGCAGGGCGATGGCTAGAAATAGGTATTTCATTGTGATTGCTCGCTCACTTGTTCAGCTTCTTCAATTTCTTCAAGAATGCGATAATAATCGCTTGCTTTGATTTCTTCTGTGTGTTCGTAAATTTCTACAGGTTTGTTTTCTACTTTAAAAATAATGACATCGTCCGAAAAATCTATACATGGTCTGACAGAGTTCCAGCCGTGATTATTATTTTTTATAATCAGGGTGTCGATTTCATCATAAGAGAATGGTGCCTGCAATCTCCCATAACCATTCAAGAATTCAAATTCTTCTTTGATATTCTTATAAAATGCACGACATGACTTTTTGGGAATGTATTGAATTTCTCTATCTTTGCCAATTTTGGTCTTGTAAAACTGCAAATTAGCCGTCGTTGGGCTTGCGAATGCTTCAAGATTTATACCATAAGTTCTAGAATTATGACCGATGCATTTTTCAAAACCTAAATCTTTAGCAAGATTGTTGGCTCTGTTAAGTACTGCTTGTTTTTTAGCTAATAAGCTATGAAATTGCTCTAAAACTTGCTTATCTTCGATTTTGTAGTAATAAAACTTTTCTCTAGTTGTATTCATTCTTCAATCTCCTTTCATCTTATGCCGCCATCTGGATAAAATTTACCGTCTATTTCTTCGGCTATTTCTGATAATACAAGTCTAGCAGTCTTATCAGATAACCCAACGGCTCTTTGAAAAGATGACGGGTCATTCCTCGGCTGTCTTTTAGTATCAGTACTGCATAGCGACAAAGAATCACAAAATTCAAATACTCACGAGATGACATCAGGCTTTTTTATCTGGAAATTGGCTTTGCATAATTCACTCCTTCACTTTTAGGGCAGGCTTGCCTTAAATAGACTTAATCTTTGCTGACGATGGCGGTTTTTAAGTCGCTTTAATTGCTTGGGCTTCATGCCCACCCCCCATATTGTTTGGCACATAACTGGCTTCTTAAAGATACCAGTAACCAAAAATAATTTTCGATATAGTACTGGTGTATATGAACGACTGTTGTTTGCATATTAGCTACCTATTTTGTTCTGTTAAAATTGCGGTAATGTATGACTTTCTTACATTGTATGTAATGCCTTCTGTGATGCCCTCGTCTAAGTCACTAAGACCAAGACGCCAAACTAGGTCAGCCAATTCCTTGTGGTCAAGCGGCTTGTCTGTTTTGTACTCAATTTCTGTTTGCGTACCGTCATCAACGACAAGATTAAATACGGTGCGATACCATCTTGGCTTTGAGTAAACTAGATTTACCCCTTGCAAGTATGAGAACAAGCCCTCATACTTTGCAATCGCAAGAAATTCAGCTACTGTATCACCGTCGTATTCAAGCGGAAAACTCATTGAACCACTTATTTTTGGTTGATAAGGCTTTCTTTTCTTTTTCATCTTTGAACTTCCGCCAAAGCCTGCTGATAACTTGAATCAGTATCTTTGATAAAGACACCATCAAACATCACGCCCCTGCGGTCTTTAATCTCATTATACGCATGCTCTAGGCATTGCTCTAGAGAAAAATCAAACGCTTGGGCGATACTGGTTAGCAAAAACCACCCATCTATTGCTAGTCTGTCGTTTAATACCACGCCTGACAAAACATCAGCTAACGCAACCACCGAATAATCCACCTCACTGGTTTTTCTTGCTCCAATCGAGGCGTCTTCAGCGGTCGAGTGGTTATATTGCTCACTGATAATGCACATCACCACGCCAATATCACCGATAGCGTCCTTAATTTCTTCTAGGTCATGCTTAGCCACTGCGTCGCAAAGCTCACCGTATTCACTCATCAGTTTTAAACCCTGCTTGATTGGTGTTGAGCCTTTGATTAAATTTCTATCTTCTGCCCATTTGGTGATTTTTTCGATAATTTCTTTCATTTTTCAATCCATTTCATTAAGCTTAATTCATGTTCAATTTGTGCAATCGCTTGGCATTCTTCAACCGTTTTAGCGTCCTGTAAGATAGGGCGTCCGAAATTGATTGGGGTAATGGTTAAGCGAAATGCCTTATTTTCAACTCTGATTGTGTAGCTTTGGTTGATACCTTGGGCAAAAAATTCGTTTTGATTTTGATGCCATTCTAATTTTTTGATTTTCATAGCAACCCCTTAAAATGGCATATCGTCATCGCTGACATTTTTACCATACTGCACAGGTGGGCTATACGGCTGAACATGACTTTGCGGGTGCGGTCTTGCTTGGCTGTTCTGCTGATAGCTTACTTGCTGTGTTTGCCGCTTTCCGTATGGATTAGCTCTGCTCTTTTCACTCTCTGCCTTAGCTCGCTCTAGCATTTGATCAATTTGACCAGGTAGTGCCTGCTCACCATTAATCATTTGTTTTGCCCATTGCTGCGTCTGAGCGTGATACACACCAAATAGATTAATGCTGTATTTTTCTTCGCCCTTGTCATTGATACGGTAATTTTTGCTAAATATTGCACCAAAAAATTTACCAACAAGCTCTGGCGCAACCATACCTTGTTTATTAACTGTGCCACCAGCATTAAAGTCATAGGCGCTATATGTTCCCTGTGCCTGCGTAATACCTGCTGTGCCTGTCACTTTTAAGATGGCATTGATTAGATTATATCCAATCAATCGCTCACCTTGACCATTTGCGAAGTGAATAGCAACATCACCTGTTTGCTTTTCACTGCTTATTAAGCTTAGATGTAGCGTTTGCGTGCCTTTGTCGTTTTGGGTGTAGTAAGCTTGCGTGATTTTGACCACTTGCGCAGTATCACCATCAATAAAGTTACTTGCACCAAATTTGGCTGCGTCAGCATCGTTACAAGCGATAAAATAATTCATGAGTTTTCTCCGTTCTTAGGTAAGTTATAATAGTTGCAAATCGCATTATCCACCATCTCTAGATCATTGGTGATAAGGTCATTGTCGAACATCTCAAAAGGGGTTTTTACAGTAGTAAAGCCGTTGTTTTTGGTGGTAAAGTAGTTTTTTCCGCTCTCAATGTGCGTTTGTAATACGATACCCACCATGCCTTCAGGCGTAATTTTTTCATCGAGCAGCTTACCAATGGTTTTTAGCTTGGTTTTGCCGTCCACTTCGTCGGTATGGCTAAGAATATATACGCGCTGATACGGCTTCATGTGATAATTGACGGTATTTAAAATCCGCCAAATATTTTTGCCATTCTCTGTGTATTTATCATAACCTTTGACTTCACTATCTCGCATGTATTTATTACTCATGAGATACTGAAAATCATCAATGATGATGATAGGAGCTTTAGATTTCATCAAAATATCGCAAATCAGGTTCGGGTCATCTGTAACAACTTGCTTAAATTCTGCACCACGAAACGGTAAGTATTTACCCACCACATTGATAAATCCGACATTGTCAGGGTTTAGGTTTCTCAAAGAGAAACTTTTTCCTGTGCCAGACTGCCCTAGAATGAATGCACCTATTGCCATTCTCTTTATCCTTATTGCACCTTTAAAAAAAGATAGCAGGCATGGCGGTCTAAGGTGCAAAAATAACCGCTGTTCGGCTCATGACTTCCTAGCCTGCTAAAAGTTTAACCCACAAGTAGGGTCGTGTTGTGTTGAAGAGCAACGCCATCAATGATTGCACCGCCTTTTAATGCCTTGCCCAAAGCGACTTTGTCCGCTTCTTTTTTGGTGCGGACATACTCATCTGGCAAATCATCAATACTGGCATGAATAACCACGCTTGGGGCATTGTTCCGTAACGATATTGGCATAACAGGGTGGTCAATCTTTTTGATGCTATTGTCCATCATCGCCATGTGCATTCTTGATTTTAGAATGTCAATGTGGCTCTGCCGTGCTTTTTTAATGGCGGTCAGACGTTTAATCTCGCTATCTACGCTATCAAGCTCGCCTGATAGATTCTTGATGACAAAGCCGTAAGATACGAGCTTTTCGCTAAGTTCGCCCTGCAAATCAATACATTCATCAATCTGCTCTTGGGTAGGCTCGCCACCATCGTCTAAAAGCTCACCCAGCTTGGTCATTTTGTCCGCTAGGGCTTTGTTAATTTCATAAAGGTTCATAAAATACTCCTGTTCAAATTCGGTTTAACCCACGATTGCCAACTACCTTTTTTTTGGTAATTGGCAATGATTGATTAAAACGGCAATTCATCAAAAATATAGTCATCATGGGCTAGTAAATAATACTGTTGCTCATCATCATCAAACTGGGCGAACTCTTCTTCGCTAAACTCAAGCTCGATAAAGTCCATAAAATCCCTATCGTTCATGCTACCCCCTCGGTGTTTTTAGTGTTTTCAGATAAGGCGACGGGTTCAAACAGTCCTGCGTGCATCGCCAATACTTTAGCTATTTGCCAATCATCATGAGCTTGTAAATCAAGCTCAATTTCATGATTTCCCAAATACGCTAATACCCTTAAAATAATGCTGTGGTACTGACCGTCCTGATAATCAATACGCCCAGTTACCACCTGCTCAGACTTGCCGAGCCTGATTGTTGCTGTTACTTTTTGCATTTTAATAACCTGCCTGCGATAAACTGCCATCAAGGCAGATGATAAATATTGCTGCTAAGAAAGCAGCAAATACCAAGCTGTAGAAAAAATTCTTAATTGTCATGCTGCTCTCCAGTAATAAATATTGCTCCCTTGTCCTATTCAAACTCTTTGAAAAGGTGCGGACAAAAGTCTTGAAAAAACACAAAATCTTGCAGATTAAGTAGCTTAGTGCAGTACTCACGAATCTCTTTGCGATTACAACATACTTCGCATGGCGGATTGCCACACTCCAAATACATAAAAATTGCATGAATTATTTTTGTTGCATCTCGTCCGATACTGTATACCACGGTAAAATTAACGATACCACGGTTAATATAGCGTTTACGAAGTTTGCTCATGGGTTTGGGCTCTCCTATTGTAGGTGAATAGATTCTTGATAATACTGTCGTCCAAGCTCTTCTTGTATTTGACATTCGTGGTCAAAGGCATACAGACAGCCTTTTAACATAAACATCATGATGACGATAAAAATCACCGTTTGGATGGTTGATCGCATGGCGTATCTCCTAAGTTAATCCGACACTTGCAACCGCTTAATAAAACAATTGCAAGTAGCTGATTAACTGTTTTGTTGTAATAAGTTTTTAAATAGTTCAATCAGTTTCATTGGCTGATGTGTGTATTATAAACAGAATGTTTATAAATAACAAGATAAAAGTAAACAAAATGATGATAAAGTAAACAAAAATTTATATCTACATGATTTTTAATCAAAAAAAAGCCCCATGATGGGGCTAAATTTTTCTTATAGATAAACAAAAAGCCCTGATAAGTCAGGGCTTTTTGGTTTTACAGCATTATTTTTCAAAAGAAGGTAAAAACCGAACGGCTTACTATCACTCAGATGCTCATGAATTTAGTCTTGCCAAGTTATTTTTTGTACTGTGAAGCAACCGAGCAGTACAGACGCTTAGTTTTTTACAATACATGTGTGAGAGCTTATATTGTACAAAATTTAAGAGTCATATTCAACAGTCGGTTGTATTTTAATGATGAGGAACCGTAATGGCTCTTAAAAAGATGGGCGCAAAACCTGCCCCAAAAGGTTTTAGACAGAATTTTTAAGAATAGCAGGTTTTTTATCTTACGCTAATCATATAACACAATCTACCAAAAAATAGGGTTTTTATCTATCTGCACAACTTCTCGCATGGTACGCCGTCTTTATCTCTGTCAAGAGATGATACACCGCATTGCAATGCTCGTCTTGCTTCAGCACAGCTAGACATGGCACTACAAGTCCGCTTGATGCCACTGCATGAACTGCTACCACTATTAGAGATACCTTGATTTGATATGTTTACTTTAGTTTTAGTCGTACTGCTTGAACCACCACTATTAGCTTTGGTTTTAGTCGTACTGCTTGAACCACTACGCCTAAAATCTTGTGGATAAATGGGGTTTGGGTGCGACCATAGACCACGCTTAGCGGATTTGGCGATACCCTCTAATCTTAGGTAATCAGTATCTGTCATATATTCACGATAAGCCCACGCCATGCCTTGTTCAACCATTGCTTTATTTATGTTGGTATGACCAACAAACACTTCGGCAACTGTGCGACCATATCTATCTGTTGTTTTAATTCTAAGCGTTACTTGTTTACCAAAAATCATATTAGCTAGCGTTTGGCGTGCTTGAGTGCCAAACGCCTGTTTTTTCTCTGGTGCATCTATTTGGTCAAATCGGATTTTGATTTGATTTTTTGAACTGGTCAAGCAAGTTGCTGTATCGCCATCGGATATACCAACAATCTTACAAGTGGTAGCAAGGGCAGGCGTGCTAATTAATAGCATTGTTGCAATTAATAGTTTTTTCATGGTTATACTCCGTTATGATGACATCTAGGTTGTAATGCATGACATCATAGTTTTTACCGTCTTGGGCAGTTATCCGAAAATTTCGGATAACTGAATTTTCATCCAATTCACCGCTTTACCCAGCACGCCAAAACTGACGACCTAAGACCTTAAATTCAGCTCCGTTATCTTCGGTAACGATTTTATCTCTGTATTTAGGGTTTTTACTGTGTAAAATCAAAGTGCCAGCTGCTTCTTTAAAAATCTGCTTTAACATGGCTTCGCCCTCAAAATACACAGCGTATATTTGACCATCTCTAACATTGGTATCGCTAATATCAATAGCGAAAATATCACCATCAAAAATAAATTCTTCCATGCTATCGCCACGAGCATACAGCAGGCGAGTATTGGACGCTTTAACACCACGATTAGATAAAAAATCAGGCTCGAACGCCAATCGTTTTTTGGTCTCTTCAAAGTGGTATTCAATACCAACACCATTGCCACAAGAAAAGCTAATGTCCATTAGAGGTAACCATAGTTTTGTTTTATTGTCTATCTCGGTGCTAACAACTGGTTGGCTTGTATTCTGCAAGATATCATCGATTGACTGCTGGTAATCTCCCCCATTCAATATCCAATCAATGCCAATATTGTAGAGTTTGCTGATATTCTTAATCCCTTCTTTTGATATGCCACGCTTGCTCCAGTTATTAATATTTTGTGGTTCTATACCAAGGTCTTTTGCAATCTCAGCGGGCTTTTTTCCAGTTGCTTTAAGTACTCTAAGCATGGTTGGATGTGTCATGTTGTATATCCTAAACTAAACAACTTGTTTATATATTAGCACAAACGATAAGCGATAACAAACCATAAGATTATAAATAAAGTGTTTGTTTATCTTATAAACATTATGTTGATTTGTAGCTTAAAAGTGTTTATAATAAAAAATCATTTTGTTTATATTATTAAGTTTATAGCTTATGACTGATAAAGAATTAATCAAAAAGCTGGGAGGTGCGAAAATTTTGGGCAAGTATTTGGGCTTAAAAAATCCCCACCAAACGGTTGGAAATTGGGGTAGGCGTGGCATTCCAGCAAAGGTAAAGCTGGATTATCCAGAGTTATTCCAAACCGACAATCCGCCTAATTTGAATGTGGTACAGAAGAAAGAAGGTCAAAATGGTGAGTAAAGAAGAGGCACTGGCGTTTATGATGCCGCATAAACAAAAACCCCTAGCAGCAACTAGGGGCATGTCCATTTTCGGATTAACTCAACTTTGGAGATGAATTGAATGAACAGTATTATATTAACAGACACCAACGATGAAAGCAATGCTTTTAGTAAGTGTCGCACAGATTTTGACGCCCAAGAGCGAGAAATTGCCGAATTTATCAAAAATGGCGGTAAGGTCATCAATCTTGACAACACCAAACGACCAAAGAAAAAATCAGTAAAAAAGCGTGATTTCAACAACCAAAGGCTAAATAGCAAAATGCACCTTGTTTTGTGTTACCTAAAAAAGTCAGGTAAGCGTATGACTGGCATACAAATTCAAGAAAAATTCGGAATATGGGCATCAACTTTAGGGGTTCAAACAAGGCTACTGAACGCACAAGCAGGCAAGACGCTGATTGAAAACGAAAAAATTCGTGATGAAAACAATCGTTTAAAGCGTGTTTATTGGGCAACCACACAAGACAAGGAATGAAACAAGATGAGTTTTAAAGCAGTCGCATGGGCGGCAGAACAGACCAAAACAACAACTTCATCACAAACTTTACTATTGATGATTTTAGCAAATTTTGCTAATGAAGATTTTAGAGCATATCCAAGTCTTGAAACATTATCAAAATTAACACGACTTGATAAAAGAACAGTGCGAAAATGTCTAATTGAATTACAAGAATTGGGATTGATTTTTGATACTGGGGATAAGTATAAAAAACAAATTTGTGTATATTATCTAAATTTACTAGATGATAAAGTTGGTGATAATGGTGCAAATCTGACCGTAAAAGGGGGTACAATTTTGCATGAAAGGGGGTGCAAAAATGATACCCCTAACAAAAATGATACCCCTAACAATTTTGTATCAAAAGGGGGTACAATTTTGCACAAAGGGGGTACAATTTTGCATGAAAGGGGGTGCAAAAATGATACCCAATCCTATTATAAACCTATTAATAAACCTATTAATAATCCTGTTAGTATAAACACGCACGCACACGAAAGCGAAAATTCTGACCATCTGAATAACTCAGAACAACAATCAGAGATGGTTAAAAAACTAAGTTCATCATCAAATGATTTTGGTGAAAAAACTCACACGCCTGCCAAAAAATCAAAAACAAAACACAGTACCGCTGAACAAAAACCAGTGGATGTAAAAGCGTATTTGGCAGAACTAGCCGTTAGCAAACAAGCTTGTGATGATTTTATTGATTTTAGAAAACAAGCTAGACGACCACTGACAATCACTGCGGTAAATCGATTGGTAAACGAAGCAAATAAAGCTGGTCTAACGGTAGAACAAGCCATTGAATACGCATTATTTAAAGGCTGGCATTCATTTTCAGCAAATTATTATCACAACAGCGAACAGCTAAACCAAGGACAAAATTATGCAAGACAATCATATCAGCACAATCATCAGCAAAGCGAAACAGAGCAATACGCACAGTCGCTACAGCAGCAATTCAATGCAAAGTACAATCAACCCCAAGCTGGTCGAGTTGTTGATGCAGACTTTCTTGATTTGGAAAAGCCATTTTAAATCAAAATTAAAAAGCGGTGATTGGAACTTGCAAACTGCAGAAATTTGGTCTATCGCACTTGCTGACATGGGCTGGTCAGAGGTAGCACACACAGCAGCAGAACGAAAGTCTTTACAGCTTGAATGGCCACCATCATCAGCCAAAGAATTCCATCAGCTTGCCATTTTTGTTTTATTTGATGATGTTTACAAGGCACATAGACAAGCAATACAGGGCGTATTTAAAAGCGGTGTTGCCTATGAAACAACAAAACGACTTGGCGGTCATTATGAGCTTGTAAGAATGGATGAGAAAACCAGTTTTAGCAAATGGCGAGCCGTTTATAGCGAAGTGTGCGGAGAGGCGATAAAAGGAGCGGTATTTACTCAGCCAATTTCTAGACAAATTGAGCAAAAGCAAGAAACACAAAATATAATCTCTGCTGAAATGCAAAACAAAATTAATCGTTTTTTGACAACTTTTGGCAAAAAAAAGCATGGGCAACAAGGGGTAAAGGTTTAACATCAAAGATATGAGCATGAAGTACAAAAACAAGAAAGTTAAGATTGACGATATCACTTTTGACAGTAAAAAAGAGGCAAACCGTTACCTTGTGCTAAAGCAAATGCAAAATAGTGGTTTAATCAGCGATTTAACGCTACAGAAGCCATTTATTTTGGTTAGTGGTACTAGGATAGCAGGCGAGCCTAGAAAGCGTCCTAGCGTGCGTTATATTGCCGATTTCGTGTATTTTGATAATAGGGTTGGCAAAACCGTTGTTGAAGATGTGAAATCAGCAATTACAAAAAAAGATAAAGTATACCGTTTAAAAAAACATTTAATGAAAACTGTACATGATATTGATATTTTGGAGATATAAATGAGCAAGTTATATGAACAAAGCCCCACCGCAGTGATTTATAAAGACCACATGGGCGATGACAATTCTGTGGTTAATTCAGCAAGGGTGTCATTTGCTAAAGACGCAAGTAATTTCACCCCTGAACAAAATAAAAACTTAATCAAATACTTAGCAAAACACAATCACTGGACACCGTTTGCCCATGCGTTTGTTACTTTGCACATGAAAGCCCCTATTGCTATTCACGCCCAGTGCGTTAAGCATCAGATTGGCTTTGCAATGAACACGGTATCACGCAGATATGTCAGTGAAGCCCCTGATTATTATCTACCTATCTTTCGAAGTAAGCCTATTGGTTCAGTGAAACAAGGTAGCGGTGATGAATTTACAAGTGATCAGCAATCCAACATGCAGTTAGTTTATAGCAGCCACATGAGAACAAGCATTGACTTGTACGAGCAGCTAATCGAAAGCGGTGTTGCTCCTGAGCAGGCTAGATTTGTGTTACCACAAGGGGTGATGACCGAATGGGTATGGAGCGGTAGCCTTATGGCATGGGCAAGGTTTTATAACCAGCGTACCGACCCTCACGCACAAAAAGAAATACAAGAGGTTGCCTATCTAGCAGGCAAGATTATCAAGCTGTTATTCCCAGTTGCTTGGGAAGCGTTGACTAATGACTGAATAAATTGACTTAGCAAGGTGAGATGATGATAAGCGTTACTAGGTGCGTATGGCACGATAAAAGCAGTAAAGATGAAAAGCTTGATAACAGCCTTTTGGGGGCTAATTGTGTCAAATAGGCTTAAACAAATCCGAGCTTTGCCGTGTTGCCAGTGTGGCATGCCTCCACCAAGCCAAGCGGCACACGCCAATTGGCAGGAATTTGGAAAAGGCAAGGGCATTAAAGCTAAAGACGATTACACGATACCACTGTGTCATTTGTGCCACAGCAGGCTTGATCAATATCAAGGCTTGTCAAGACAGGAGGCGAAAAGCTGGTTTATTTCTAAGCTTAAGTTTATCAATCAAGTGCTAGATGATGAAACAAGTTTTTAGAATCATTAGTGAATTGGTGATGAAACATTGCTTTACCGAGATCGTCAAGCAATACGAAAGTGGTCAGGTTTGTAGTGTCGTCATCACTGATAAAAACGAAACACGCACAAACGCCCAAAATCGCTTATATTGGCTATGGCTTAAGCAAATCAAAGATAAGACAGGTCAAGATGACGATGATTTACATGTGATGTTTAAACGCCTATTTTTAGCCAAGATTTATGCAAGAGATGATGGCGAGATGGCACAACTGTTTGAATCGCTAAACACGCTAAAAAGACAGCCGAACTATGAGCAACAAGTAGCCTTGCCGTTTGCTAAGCGGTTTTTAACAACAACACAGGCAACCACGGCACAGTTTAGCGAATATTTAAACGAGATTGAGGTTTGGGCGTTCAAGAATGGCATAGCTTTAAGCGTTCCTGATGACCTAAAGTGGATTAAAGATGATGAAAAAATTAGCATTTCATAGAGCGAGAACATGACAACATACTACAACGAACAAAACAATCAGCTTGCAAAGGTGAATAGTAGCAAGGCTGATAAGGACGGCAATATCTGGGTAGAGATTGACGGCAAAGCACCTGTACCAATGAATTATGACGATTTTATTAAAAATTTTAGGAGTATGAGCAATGAATTCTCAAGAAAAGCACGGTGATATTAAGATTGGTTCGAAGTGGTCAAGACAGCTTGATCATCCTGTCGTTACGGTTTTCTGTGTCGAAGACGGTAAAGTGTATTTCTTAGATAATGGTACAAATTTAACATACCGTATTGATATTCAAGATTTCCGAGATAGTTTTAAAAAGATCACGCCAAAGATAAGCAAGTATGATCGGTTTTCTGTGCTTTTCGTATCGTTATTTGCCATTTTAATGTTAATAGTTTTGAGCATTTACTTGTTATTTGCATTGTCTCATTATGTTGGTGATGACGGCAAAATCATATTGATGGCGATATTCTTTTTTGTATTTGTTTTTTCAGCGATAGAGGTTTTTAGAAATGACTCATAACACAGGTTACGAATTGATTTATCGATTGCCATCGGTCGGTCATGGCGGTAAGCTAATTTTGGCTGCCAAAAAAGCACCTAACAAAGAACCAAGACAACCAAAAGTGGGCGATATTTGGGTGTGTCAAGCAGGGGCGGTGTTTGTTTTTGGTATCTCAGACATAGGGGTGGAATATCTTTGGCAAGATACGCCTGATGAATTTGTCGTTGATAGTAGATCGGTTGAAGATTGGCACAAGAATTTTGACTACAAAGAAAATATTTTTGATTGCGAAGACATTAAAGATGACGACCCAAAACTTTACAAAAAGATTAAAGAGATGCAGCAAATGATTGAAAGTTTATCTTTGAAAAAAAATCAGAAAGAGGCTAATCAAGACGAAGTTAACCACCCAAAGCACTACATATCAGACCCATCAGGCATTGAGTGCATACAGATTAGCGAAAATTGGTCTTTTTGCTTAGGAAATGCCTTAAAGTATCTTTGGCGTAACGGTAAAAAAGATGCTGATACTGATATTCAAGACTTGGAGAAAGCAATTTGGTATATACAGCGAGAAATAGAGCGAAAAAAGAGAGTTAAAGGGGGAGCTTGATGAGCAATGAAAAACTAGAAGCGTACAAAAAAGAGTTTGTTGAATGGGGGCGATGGGTTAGGTGCGACCCTAATAGGCTAAGTTACCCAAGCCCTTGGTTTGAGATGATAATGCGTGATAATATTCCCTGCTCATCTGTTAGCCCAAACATCACCGATGATAGGGCAATGGCGATTGATAAGGCGGTTAGCAGATTATCACGGTATAGCGTGTTGCAGTATCAGATTTTTGTTTTGTACTTTGCTAAGAATATCCCTGAATACAAAATTGCCAAGATGGCAGATATGCGAGTATTTAGCAATGGCAGGATTAAAAACGCAAGAAACATTATTAAAGAAAATCTAAGCGGTGCAATGGGCTATGTAATTGCTTTTCTTGAAAATAATGCTTGAATTGTTAGCAAAGATTTGTTAATATTTACCCATAATGGAAAAGTGTGCATATAGCACGATTTTGATATACCCCTTGCCTCTGTTTACACGCAAGGGGTTTTTTATTGCCTGTTATCTGACCAATAACAGAATGCACCACAGCGTAAAATCATCTGATTGGGTGAGTTGGTCGCACCAATATTTGACGAACGAACGCCAAGCCTAAGCCGTCTTTGTGCATTAAGTGGGTAAAGGTTGGTTAGTAGCGGTTTCCCCCACGACAAGGGGTTTTTTATTGACAGACAGGATAACCCCTACAACTAAGGAAACCTATGAATGCCCAAGGTAAAACAGTTCAAAAACCCAAGCCACCAACCATTGGCAGTCTATTCGCTGGTATTGGAGGTTTTGATGTCGGCTTTGAAAAAGCAGGTTTTCACACCAGTTGGCAAGTTGAGATTAACCCCGTTTGTCGTGCCGTATTATCCGACCGATTTCCCCACGCCAAACAATTTGCCGATGTCAAAACCTGCCTGCCAGAGCTGTTATCCTTGCCAAATGGCGGACAAGTTGATGTCATCGCAGGCGGATTTCCCTGCCAAGATGTTTCTGTCGCTGGTAAACGAGCAGGGCTTAAAGGCAAGCGTACATCGCTATTCTTTAATGCTATGGACATTGTGGACACGCTCAAACCGACCTATCTCGTGCTTGAAAATGTCGCAGGTCTCATCTCATCAAATGATGGCAAAGACCTACAAACAGTCATTGAAACGCTTGCCCAATGCGGGTATGTGGGATTTTGGCGAGTGCTTGACAGCCGTTATTTCGGAGTCCCCCAAAAACGCCGTAGAGTATTCTTGGTCGCAGGTCTTGGAAAATACCCGCCATTTAGCCTTATGGCTGACTTGGGGTCAGTGGAACGCATTTCTGGCAAGACTGAATCGCAATCGTGCTGGGCGGACGCACACCATACGCTACTGGCAGGGGTCGGCTCATCCGCCATCAACATCAATTGTGCCGATATCATCGCTGTACCAAACGGACGGGGTCAGATGGCTGTCAGGGAGCGAACGACTATCGATGATGGGCTTTGCAAAGGATTGGATGAGACCAACGCTACAGAAGCTAGGGCTGCGGGAAACGCCGTCTGTCCGCCAGTTGCACAGTGGATAGCCAGCCATTTAATCAAGGCGATTTAACAAAATTAATTTAACAAGAGGTAAAATCATGGCTCAAACCAAAACAGATAAATCGGCATTAGACAAAGCCCCTGCTAAAAACGGCTTTAAATACAAACCCAAATTTGGTCTTGTTATTGTCTGCGATGACGAGCCACACCAACAAACCGTCTTTAATCATTTGAAAGAGCTTGGTTATAAAACTAAGGTGGTGGTTGTATGAATATTAACATTCATCACACTTGCACTGATTTTGACAGCTACCGGGCGGAGCGTATTAAAAGCCTTTTTAATGTAGAGACAGGGGCGGACGTACAAATCACTGCCGAGCTACCCATTGAGTTTGAGCATTGGCAAGAAAATGGTAATTGGCAACTCGGTGTGGTTGTTGGTGGTTCTGGAACAGGTAAGACCAGTATCGGCAAGAAAATTTGGCAAGGCGTGGGCATTTATAACCCTACTTGGCAAGCTGACAAGCCTATCATTGACCAAATTGCCGTTAATGATAGCGTAGACAAAGCTACCGCCTGTCTTTCTGCGGTGGGGCTTGGTACTGTCCCTGCGTGGTTACGCCCTTATCAAGTGTTAAGTAATGGCGAGCAGTTTCGTGCCAACCTTGCGAAGGCATTGGCGGATGAACCAAACCGCCTAATCATTGATGAATTTAGTAGCGTGGTAGATAGACAAATTGCTTGCATCGGTGCGGGTGCTTTTGCAAAGGCATGGAAACGCACACAGGGCAAACAGGCGATTTTACTCACTTGTCATTATGATGTGCTTGATTGGTTAGAGCCTGATTGGGTATATAATACAGATACAGGCGAATTTTATGTTAATCGGGGGTCTCTTAGGCAAAATAAGCGGCACAAACGCCCCAAAATTAGCTTTGAGATTTACCAAACCAATTGGCGATTTTGGGAACTTTTTGAGCCACATCACTATCTAAAAATGCCAAAAATGATAGCCGCCACCAACTATATCGCTGTTGTGGATGGTAAGCCTGTCGCTCATTTGGCGGTGTCCACTCGCCCCGGTCTAATTGAAGCTCGTGCCTGCCGACTTGTCGTCATGCCAGAGTGGCAAGGGGCGGGGATTGGTATGCGGTTTTTAAATGCGGTGTGTGAAATGTGGCTACAAGGCAATAATCGCTACAACAAGCCCATGCGAACCATTTTTCATACAAGCCACCCAAATCTTGCACAAGCGTTAAGGCGTGATAAAAAGTGGACGCAGATTAGTGGGGCTTTATACTCCAAATCATCTAATAAGTGCAAAGACGGCAAACTGTTGGGGCGTTATGGCGGTCATTTTAGAGCGGTGCAGGGCTTTAGGTATTTGGGGGATAATTTTAATGAATAAATTAAAAGTTATGGTAGTGGGGCAAAAGTGGCTTGCCGAAAGGCTTTTGGCGTGGTGTTTAAACAAACCAAACATCAAGGTCGTTGCTGTCTCGCCGCCCAATGAGACAGACAAACTGGCGGCACTGGCAACCACTCATAAAATCCCCATAACCCCACACGGTAAAACCCTAACCGCCGACCAAGTGCCAAACGGTGTGGACATTATCCTAACCGCCCATGCCTATTGTTTTGTAGAAAAGCAGGCAAGAGATAAAGCAAGGCTCGGAGCGGTCGGCTACCACCCAAGCCTACTACCTAAATACAAAGGAAAAACCGCCGTAAAAGACGCATTTGAAAACGGCGACAAGGTTGTGGGCGGCTCACTCTATCAGCTTGATGACGGTTGGGACACAGGGCAGGTACTGGCTCAAAGGTCTATTTCGGTTGATGATAATGATACCTTGACAACACTGTGGCAAGAAAAGTTAGCACCGATTGGGGTGGATTTGTTTAGGGAGTATTTGACTAGATTGTTTTAATAGAGCCAAGATTTTTTACCCAAAAAAGGAGGGCTTATGACAGCTAAAAAGCCCAAAATGGGCAGACCGACAATTTACAATGAAGATCTGGTTGCAGAGTTTTTGTATCGTGTTGCCAAAGGGCGTTCGGTTGCAAGCGTGTGCAGTGATGATGATATGCCGCACAGAGCCACCATTTATGAATGGCTTGCTCACAATTCGGACTTTTCCGACAGATACGCACGCGCGAGCGAACAAAGAGCAGACCAGTATTTTGATGAAATGCTCCACATCGCCGACAATGCCTTGCCAGAAGAGGTGCAAAAAGCCAAATTGCAGATTGATACAAGAAAATGGGTATTAGCGCGCATGAACCCAAAAAAATACAGCGGTAAATCCCAAGATGACAATACAGACAACGCCATATCACTCATGGCAAAATTTATGAAAGAGTTGGGGGAGGACAAGGGGGATTAATGTTTTACAAACTGGCAGACCCCTTATATCGGTTAAATAACCTTTATTATATTACTGACAAGACAGGTAAAAAGGTTAAATTTAAGATGACCGCCGAGCAATATAATTACTTTAAACATGAACACAGCAGGAATATCATTTTAAAAGCACGCCAATTGGGGTTTACCACGCAGGTGTGTATCATGCAGTTGGATAGTGCATTATTTGAATCGCAAAAATGTGCCTTGATTGCCCACACGCTACATGATGCCAAGCGTTTGTTTCGTGAAAAGGTCAAATTTGCTTATGAGCATTTACCTGATTTGCTTAAACTTGCCAACCCCATTAAGATTGAAACCAAAGAAGAGATGGTATTTGAAAACGGTGGCAGTGTTACGGTAAGTACATCATTTCGTGGCGGTACATTGCAGAGGCTACACGTGTCCGAATTTGGTAAAATCTGTGCCAAATACCCTGATAAGGCAAGAGAGATTGTTACGGGGGCATTTGAAGCAGTTTCATTGGGCGGTATTGTAACACTTGAAAGTACCGCAGAAGGCAGGCAAGGCTATTTTTATGAGTTTAGCCAAATCGCTGAAAAACTGCATTTATCTAAGAAAACATTAACCGCCCAAGACTGGCGGTTTTTCTTTTTTGCATGGTGGCAGAACAAAGAGTACGCCATGACCACTGAGCCTATCAGCGAGCGATTACAAGCCTATTTTGACAGCTTAAAAGCAAAGCATGGCATACAACTTAGCGATGAACAAAAGGCGTGGTATCAAGCAAAAGAACGCACGCTGGGCGATGACATGAAGCGAGAATATCCGTCATTACCATCTGAGGCTTTTGAGCAGAGTATTGAAGGGGCGTATTATGCCAAGCAATTTGCCTACTTATATGCTAACAGTCGCATTGACAAACTGCCCGATAACGAGCATTTGCCCATTGATACCTATTGGGATTTAGGTGTATCAGACAGTACGACGATTTGGTTTATCAGACAAGTAGGTGATGAATTTCACATTGTGGATTATTACGAAAATTCAGGCGAGGGATTAAACCACTATATCAAAGTGCTAAAAGATAAGGGCTACAAATACGCTAAGCATGTTGCACCGCATGATATTGATAATAGACAGCTTGGGGCTGACCGTGCTAAGACTTTACGAGAACTTGCACGAGATGGCTATGAGATTGATGGGCAGATATACCGATTAAATTTTGATGTTGTCCCAAGAACAAGCAATGTCAATGAAGACATTGAAAAAGTACGCCAAATCTTGCCCAAATGTGCCTTTGATGCCATCAAATGCGAGCAAGGCATTAAAGCACTAGAAAGCTACCGCAAAGAGTGGAACGATAAAATGGGCGTATGGCGTGATAAACCATTGCACGACTGGGCAAGCCATGGGGCTGATGCGTTTCGTTATTTTGCAACTTATCAGACAAAACAGCAGTATGCAACACAATTAAAAGTGAGTATGTATTAATGAACCCTGATTATATGCTGCCTGAGCTTTTAGAGCAGATACCCAAATGGACAATGATTGAAGATTGTTATCACGGTCAAGATGCCATCGCAAAAAAAGGCGAGATTTACCTACCAAATCCTAGCCCTATCAATGAAGATGAAGCGGTTAAAGTGCAGCGATACATGGATTATCAAAAACGAGCCGTTTTTTATAATGTTACCAAACGAACCGCCAACGCCATGGCAGGGATGGTATTTGCCAAATACCCAACCCTTGACATTGACCCAGCACTTGAATTTTTAAAGACTGCTGTTGATGGGGGTGCATTGTCATTTGTTGGGCAAGCAAGGCAGGCATTTTTGATGATGCTGTTAAAGGGGCGTGGTGGTCTTTTGGTAGATTATCCGCTTGTCAAACATGGTCAGTATCTGCCAACCAAAAAGGATGTCAGTGATGATAATTTACGCCCCAAGATACGCCTATTTGACCCCCAGAGTATCATTAATTGGCGTGTGCAGATGGTCAATAACACACGCAAATTGACCTTGCTTGTTTTAAAAGAGAACTACATTAAACAAGATGACGGCTTTAAAGTACAAACAGGCGAACAGCTTTTGGTATATCGCTTGATTGATGGGCAAATTTGGCACAGCATCTACCAAAAACAAGGCACATGGCAGCAAATCCAAAGCGATATCATCCGTGGTGTTCATGAAATTCCCTTTGTCTTTTTTGGGGCAAATGACAATGATGAGAGCATTGATGACGCTCCTTTGTATGATTTGGCGGTGCTAAACCTTGCCCATTATCGCAACAGTGCTGATTATGAAGAGGGGAACTTTATCGCAGGACAGCCCAGTTTATTCATTACAGGGCTTACCAAAGAATGGGTAACCGACATTGTCAATCAAGGCAATCCCATCCGCCTAGGAGCGAGAACGGCGAACATTTTAGGCAGTGGGGCAAATGCGTTTTTATTGCAATCTAATGCAAACAGTGGGCTTTATGAAGCCATGCAAGATAAAAAAGAGCAGATGGTGGCACTGGGGGCAAGACTGATTGAACCAAAAGGTGGTATAAAAACAGCAACCCAAGCCCAAAGCGATAAAGCAGATGAGACATCAATTACCGCCCATTTAGCCAATAACTTATCTGATGCTTATAGCCGTGCTTTTAATTATTGTGGTCAGTTTTTGGGCATCAAACACACCTGTACCGTGGTCTTTAATACTAAGTTTGATACCAATAAGATGACCGCTGATGAAAGACGCCAGCTCATCGCAGAATGGCAAGCAGGAGCAATCACATTCTCTGAGATGCGTGCAAGACTCATTGATGATGAGATTGCCTTTATTGAAGATGATGAGCTTGCCAAAGCAGAGATTGAGAGCGATTTGGGCGAGATTACAGGCCACATTGATGATGAGCCATGAAATGGTGCTAAATGAAAACCTTAATTAATTTAGAGCGATTAAAAACCAAATTGGCAAATGATTTTAATGTCACAATCAAAGACATTTTGGCATTTTTGCAAAGGGTGGTTTTTAATAAAGAGATTGGCGATTTATCGCAAAAAGAAGTAAATATTGTGATAAAGAAAACCGACAGCCAATTAAAAACCCTGTTTGGGGCGTTTATCACAAACCTAAAAACCGATTGGCGTGGGCTATTTAATCATCGCTATGAGGTGGACAGTCCAAAGAACATCAAGGCATTACAAAAGTATGCCGATGAAGTGTTTGCTAAGCCGTTGCGACTAGACGGCAAAATGGGCGTAACGCTTGATGAACTGCTTGATGCGTTCACCGACACAGAACGCAAGAAAATCACTAACGCCATCCGCCTTGCTCATCATGACGGTCTGCCCAATGCCAAACTTGTTCAAATGATAAGGGGGTCTAGGGCTAGAAACTACCAAGATGGCATTTTGGCAATCACAACACGCCACGCCAAGACCATTGCTCATACAGGCACAGCCATTGTTGCAAATCAAGCCAAACAGCAATTTATTCATGATAACAAAGACATCATCAAAGGCATTAAAATACTTGCAACCTTGGATTTACGCACCAGCAGCATTTGTAGGGGTTTAGATGGGGTGTTTATGCCTTTGGACAAAGCACGATATCCGCCCTATCATTTTAATTGCCGTTCAAGTTTTGAGATTGTCTATGATGGCTATCAAACGCCCAAACAGCGAGCGAGCATGGATGGGGTTGTTAAAAACCAAAGCTATTATGAATGGCTAAAAAATCAGCCTGCCCAATATCAAGATGAAGTGTTGGGTAAAACCCGAGCGAAGTTATTTCGTGATGGTGGCATGACAGTAGAGCGGTTTAGGGCATTGCAACTGGATAAGCATTTCACCCCCTTAACGCTTGAACAAATGAGAGCATTAGAACCCAAAGCATTTAAAAAGGCAAGCATCCATTAGGATGCTTTTTTATCATCCGCTGTTTGTAACAGCAAAATCAAGGTAGTAACCGATGAACCTAGAAGAACTTTTAAAGTCGTTAGGACTTGACGATGAAGCGATTGGCAAGGTGGTAGAAGCAACCAAACCCGACCAAGCCCAAGCCGAAGAAATCGAACGTTTGCGAAAACACAACGAAACGCTACTTGGCGAGAAAAAAGCCGAAAGCGAAAAACGCCGTGCCGAACAAGCCGAAAAAGAGCGACTTGCCGAAGAGACTGCACGCAAAAAGGGGGATTTTGAGACGCTAGAAAAGCAGTATCAAGCCAAAATCCAAGAGTTAAACGAGCAAATCGCTAAGCGTGATAAAGAGCGTGATGAGAATTTGGTCAAATCACACGCCCAAAAGCTGTCAAGTCAGTTAAGCGATAACCCTGCCAACCAAGAGATTTTACAAATACTCATTGAAAAGCGTTTGTCTGCCAAAGATGGTCAGCTAAGCGTGTTAGATGACAGTGGTGCTGTATCTATCATGACCCTTGACGATTTGGCAAAACAAATGCAAAACTGTGGTAAATACGACAGCTTAATCATTGGCACAAAATCCTGTGGTACAGGTTCAAACGGTCAATCAGCTAAGCGAGCAGGTGATTACAGTGAACAAGAGCGATTAGCACTTGCCCACTCAAACCCTGCTTTATTTAATCAATTATTTTTGGAGTAATCATGGCAAAATTAAGAGAGATTTTTAATAAAAATGTCACCTTGTCTTATCAGGTTAAAGACAACTTACAGCGGTCAAAGTTTTGGCAATCAGGGGCATTTGTCTCAGATGCACGCTTACGCCCCCTGCTAAACAGCGGTTCATTAACCTTTGATGTGCCTTTTATCCACCCCATTGATGGCAATTTAGAAGCGAACTATTCCAACACCATCATGACAGATATTGCGATGCCACGCTCAATCGAAGGCAGTAAATCAAAAGGGCGTTTGGCACTGTTAAATGAGGGCTTTATTGAAAGCCGTCTTGAAAGCTATTTGCTCGGTCAATCACCGCTAAAACTTATGGCACAGATGATTGATGACTATTGGCTGACACAAGCTGAAAACCGTGCCATTGCTACCTTGTTTGGTCTTTTAAATTATGACCAATCTAATGGTAAGAAGTTATCTACTGACATATCAAAGGCAACTGCTGATGATTCATCAGGCTTTGATGTTCATGCGTTTATTGATGCTGAGGGCACGATGGATGAAATGTATCAGGGCAAAGGTTTGATGGTTGTGCATCCTTTGATTGCAACTAAGATGAGAAAACAGCGACTACTTGAGAGAGTAACCACCGCTGATGATTTAAAGCCGATTGAAACTTATAACGGTCGTACTGTTATTCAGTCTAAGCGTGCAACAGTGATCGGTACAGGCAAAAATGCAAAATATGTGTCTTATTTGTTAGGGGCTGGGGCATTTGCTGCTGATATGGTTGCAGGGCATGATGATTTGGAGCTTGAACGCACAGCGAACACAGGTAACGGCTCAGGTCATACCACGCTATGGACACGCCGTAACATGCTTATCCACCCCCAAGGGTTTAGCTTCATCGGTGAGCCTAGTACGCTTACAGGTGGCACAAAAAATGAAGCCCTGTCACCGAGTTGGACAGACTTAACCACAGCGGCAAACTGGCGATTGGACGCTGATGCTGATGCTACCCCCATTCGCTTTTTAATCACCAACCTATAAGGAGAAATTCATGTCATTACCAAAAGATAAGGTTAAGCCTGCTTTTAATTTTACCTATCCATCAGAGCGAGCGTATTTTGATGAAAGCAAAAGCACGCTGACTAACGCACAGGTAACAGACCCTGCCAAAAGTGGGGCAGATTATGGCATCAAAGACCCACAGGTTACCGAAGCCTTAACAGGCACAAAGAGCGAGACCGCTAAGGTTGAATAACAGCCAAACAGCACGAACAAAAACCCCATCTGTTTTAGGTGGGGTTTTTAGGATGAAACAATGATAACACTTGATGATTTAACAGACATTGATAAGGCTGATGAACAGACGGTCATCATCGTCAATGCGTGGCTAAATAAGCATAAAATCAGGGCATTTGATAAGACCCCTGACCCCATCAGGCAAGCAGGCAGATATATTGCCAAAGCGTGGCTTGACGGTGATTTATTTGTCGCACGAACAGAAGGCGTAGTGACGAGCAAATCATCTAAAGCAGGTGATGTGTCTGTTTCAAAAACCTATGCAGATGGCGAACAAGGGCAGGCGATGAGCCAAAATGAGCAAATCGCTTTAGCACTTATTGAGCCGTATTTACAACAGCCTTTGGGAATGTTTGGCTTGCCTTTGGTTAGGGTGTGAAATGGGGTTAAAAGCTGAAATTAGTACTGAAATTGTCCAAGCCTTTGATACTGATTTGGCGGATGCTGTCAAAGACTTCACAGCTAAGCGTGTCATCTTATCTGATGATGATTGGGCGGTTAATGATACCCAAGTACTATCTACCATCAATTACAGCGGTAGGGGCGTTTTTACAGGCTTTCACGCCCATGAGATTGACAATCAAACGATCATGCAAAGCGATGTTAAGCTGATTTGCTTACAAGATGAGCTGACAGAGATACCACAGATTGATGATGAGATTAACGAGATGAAAATCATCAGTATCAGTCATGATCCTGCTGAGGTGAGCTTTACAATTCAGCTAAGGGGCTTTTAATGGGCATTAAATGGAATAAAAAGCTTAGCATTGAACCCATTGCTGATAAGATTGACGCCACTTATCGCAAATTTGCCATTGACTGTTATAACAATGTCATCGCTCTAAGTCCTGTGCGTAAAGGGCGTTACAAAAATGCCCATCATATCAGCATTGGCAGTCCTAGCTATGCCGAGACAGGCGGTGGCATTGAGCTTGTCTTAGGCATTCCAAAGCACACCTACCCACTCATCTACATTCAAAACAACCTGCCCTATGCGTTGCGACTTGAACACGGCTGGTCACAACAAGCCCCAACAGGGGTGTACGGTAATGCCTTTAACAGTGCCATCGCCAATTTGGGTTAATCAAGCTGTCTTTGATATGCACGCACAGCATCCATGATGAGCTGATTTTGGGGAATGTTTAAGCGTTTGGATAAGTTTTCTATTAAGCTAATGTCATCAATATGTAGCTTTAAGCCTTTGGTTTTAAAGCCACGCTTAGCATCAGAGTCAGCGGTACGCTGTGTTTGGCTTTTTGGGGTGCTTGTGATTTTTGGCATGGTTTAATCTCCTAGGTTGTGCAGTCGCAAGCCCCACGATGTCGCTGTGAGACTTGCGTTGTGTTGATTAGAGCTTGACTTAACTGCTAGATTTTAGTAAGATAATCAACACAAGGATAATTGCGATTTGTATGAAAGTTTTCATCGCTTTTTCCTTCTGCTAGTGAGTGTACAGTAGCTTGGTTGTTCCAGCAACCTTGCTACCACCTCCAAGACTGATAATACCTTGTCTTGTTGGTGTATATTGTAAGCTAACCAACAAATAAAGTCAATCATTTTCTATAAAATGTTTGGCTTTTTTATTGCCCAAAAAATGATTGACAAAACAAACCGCCCATCACCCGATGAGCGGTTTTTTATTGGACGAAACATGAACAGTTTTCACATTGAACAAACGCTACTGACGCATATCAAAGCTTGGGATTACTTTGATGATGTCCCCTTAGCCAAAGAAAACCGAAACTTTAAACCCCCTGATGGCATTTGGGGCAGGGTTACAATTTTGGGTGGTGTCAATCAAGTACGCAGTATCAGCGATAAGCCTGATATTATGCAACAAGGCACGCTGGTGATACAGCTGTTTTGCCCACAGGATTTAGGCACAGTGGCAATTAAGCAAAAGGCGGATAGCCTAGCTAATCATTTACAAACAAGGCGGTTTGGTAGGCTTGAGACGCTGACGGCAAGTATCATCAATGCAGGGTTTCATGATTACTACCAAATTAATGTAAGCGTAGCGTGGAGATACTACTAATGCCAAAAAACCGACACCGACGGCTATTACAGCTGTATGGTGAAATTAATGAACTTGGGGCAATATTAGACGCCCCAAAACCCAAAGATATTCACCCACATGAGTGGATATTAATGAAAGACCAACTTTATTATATGCGTCAGTATTACCGAGTGTTAAAACAACGAACTGATGATACGGAGAATTGATTTATGTCTAGTGGAGCATTTGTTAAAACGGCGTATGCCAAACAAACAGGCGAAACCCTGCCTAAAACTGGCTGGAAAACCCTACCAAATATCAGCAATGGGCTAACCGTTGCCACAGAGCTTACAAACAGTGAGATGCTGTCAGGTTCACGCATGGCAAAAGCAGGTATGGTAACATCAGCGTCAGTACAAGGCGATATTGAGACCGAGCTTATGTTCGGTGCGTATGATGAATTACTTGCTGCTGCTTTTTGGAGTGAATGGTCATCAGGTGCTAGCCCTAATACGCTAAGCGTTGGTGCAACAAAACATCAGTTTGCTATAGCCAAGGATTTTAGCGATATTAATGTTAACCATGTCTTTACAGGATGCGTTGTATCAAGCTTTGGGCTGAGTGTGGATACATCAAGCCTAATTAAACTAAAATTTGGCATGACAGGTCTAGGCTATCAAGAAAGTAAAACGGAATCATTTGCCAAAACACCGACCGCCCAAACAGATACCGCTAAGGCAAGCGGTTTGTCTATTGGCGAGATTAAAGTAAATGGCACAAAACTTGATGTGTGTGTTGAAAGCTTTAGTTTTGAGCTTGATAACCAAACTGAAGTACAAAAGTGCTTGGGCGATAATATCTATGGTGGTAATATCTTAGCCATGCTTACCAACATTACAGGCTCTATGACGATTGCTTATAGCCAAAAAGCCCATGAGATGATTAGTAACCAAATGACAGGGGCAACGCTAAGCCTTGAGTTACCGATTAAGTTTGGTAATAGTAAGTATGTGATTAAAATCCCCAAATTTCAGGTATCAGGCGAAATCCCAAGCCCATCAGGCACAGATTTGGTTACCGTGGATTTGTCTTACACGGTGGTTGATGAAAGCCCAGTCATTGAGAAACATACCGCCTAATCAGTGATAAAACAAAAGCCTAGCTACTGCAAATAGCTAGGCTTTTTTATTAACCCCTTTTGGCAGATAAAAGGAATTAACTTGTGGAATATATTACCATAATTGTGGATTTTATGAAATATTTAATTGAAAAACACGGCTTATTTGTCATTTGGCTGATGGTGGCAAGTCTGATTACGCTTTATAAGCTGGATATGATTTTAACCGCCGTTCATTTGTTTTTTAATTAAGATGGGCAATATTATCCATACGATTCGATAAACTTTAAGGAAAAAATAACATGGCATTTGATTTAACACTCTTAAAAAAAGACGCTAAGATGAGTGCTAAGCGTGAGATTGAATTTGATGGGCTTGAATTGACGCTTGAAATTCAAGCAAGCGAAGCATTTAAACGAGCCGCCGCTGAGGTACAAAAGATAGCAAACACGCCCAAAAAGGTAACCAAAGACAGCTTAAAGCGTGGCAATCAAGATGAAATTGGCGAGTATGAAGCCATGCTATTTATCTTAGGTGAGTACTGTATCAGTCAATGGAATGTTACCGCTGATGGTGAGCCATTAGCCATCAATGGCGATAACTTTTTAATTTTGCTTGACCAAGGTTTTGAAAAAGACAAATTAACACAGTTTATTACCTTGCTATTTGAAACTTATGCCAGCCTTAGCCAAGAATTTGAAGACAATAAGGCAAAACTGGTAAAAAAGTCCATGACTGCTACCAATGGGAAAAAATCAGGGTAACACTTACCCCAAACCGTATTGAGAGCTATCAGCGGTTGGGGATTGATTTACCCGCGCCTGCCGCTGCCGATGTGTATGTTGACAATATCTTTATGGTTTTTGCTCTGGCAAACCGAGCAAGGCGATACACCCAAGGCATCGCTTTGCCGTTGTCTGTGCGTGATGTTTGTGATGTTTGTGAGCATTATCAAAGCTTATTGCCCAGGGCGTGGTTGTTTGAGCTTATTTTTATGCTTGATGATTTATGGCTTGATGAGTATAACAAAAGCTCTAAGAAAACTTAGGGCTTTATTTCAAAATAATATCTTAACAAACAAGAAAAAATGTTGTAAAGTTATAACTCCGATTAACTAGGGAGTTATTGAATGAAAAAGCTTTTAATTGATGAAATTGATTTGGCAGACCTACCACGAGCGATAGCATACACACATAGCTTATAGCTTAATGATCAAGCCAGATGCAAAGGAACAAGGGGAATTTCAAATCACCTGTCATCAGGCAACTAACCAAGCGATGAACTATCTGCATGGTTTGCACGCAGAAATCAAACGGCTTGGGGGCGTAGCACCCAGCTTGGATATAGATGAAGATGAAATCGCTAGAGCCATCATTACAAGAATGGTTCAAGGTAAGAGATTTATGGTCAATCTTGACTAGCTCATCAGATGATGGGCAGGGCATTGGTATTTGTTATTGATAAGTAAAACAAATTGTTCAAACCATATCATGCTTGCTATAATATAATTTCAGCGATACTTTTAGTATTGTTATCATCAAGGAGATGGGTGTATGCAAGATAATGCTAAAAAATCAGATGCAACTCACCACTCTGCTCAACTTTTGCGTGATATGTTTAGTTGCCTAAACCAAGCAATGAGCAGGGAAACCGAGAAATTTCACCAAGAGCAAAAAAAGGTAAAAGAGGAGATTAACCGTGGCGCAAGAATTACCAACCACAGAATCTCTCTTTGATTTTTTATATCTTGACAGCATTAAAATTCGCTCGTTTTATGCGCAGCTGACAGGGTTTGGCTCGTTGGCTAGCATTAAGGCAAATAACGCACTTAATAGCAGCTTAGCGAGCGAGGGTGCTTTTGGCGTAAATGCTATGGCAAAGATTGACGCTAAGGTGAACTATGCTACAGGTGAAAATCAATCTAGCGAAAAGACTTATGATGCGACACCAACATTACCTAGGGAAATGATTGATAAGCTAGACGAGTTAGGATTTATCAGTCGAGAACTTGGTGAGAATTCAGCAGGTAATTTGGTGTTATTAAACGGTGTGCTAAGCATTACAGATATAGAAACACTGCAAAATCTACTTGAGCCAACAATGTACTTTGCAACCGAAGAAGAATACAAGCAATTGTATGGTGATAGAAAAAGGCAGGCGGTAAAGAAAAAGCTTGAGGAAAACAAGCCAGTGGTTCAATTAATTAAGGCTATTCCATATGCACTTGAAGCTAGACTAAAAGTCGGTGAAGACATGGTATGGATGACCTTAAATCGTGGAGAAATGGTCGGCAATCCACACGATATCAACCTAAAGCATGGTAAGGTGTTGTTTGGGGAATATTATGTTTTGGGAGTGTTAGACGCCATCCCAAATGATGATATGAATATAGATATGACAACTGGTAGCTTTGGTGATGTAATCTTGGAATTGTCTCAGTCGCTCAAAGAAACAATGGGTAGGAATACAAGCAGTTATGGTATCACCCCGATTGCTATCTTTAGAGTAATCCGCACCAATCAACAAGCTAAATAGCACTATATAACTTAAAAAACCAACCGTCCTTTATGGGCGGTTTTTTATTGGGTGAATTTATGTCAAATACATACCGCTTAGACATACAGGTGAATGCCGACAGTGCTAATACCGCCTTGGGAAATCTAAAAGAGCATTTTGATAAGATTGAACAATCAAGCGGTAAGGCAGGCGTTGGTATTAATGGCTTTTCAGACAAGGCAGACAAGGCGTCAAAATCCAGTAAAAAAGCTGGTGATGAAGCTAAAAAAGCAGGTGATGGGGCTAAAAAGTTTGGCGATGGTGCTAAAAAAGCAGGTGATGATGTTGACGGCTTAAAGCGTAAAACAGATGGCTTAAAAACAGCGTTTGGCACATTAAAAGGCGTGATGTTTACCGCCCTTGCCGTTGCTGGCGTTGGTGGTATCATTGCCACCGCCGATGACATGCAAACCCTTACAAGTCAAATCAAAATTGCCACCACAAGCACCAAAGATTATGCCCATGCAATGAGTGAGATAGAACGCATTGCGATGGGTAATATGGTCAGCCTTGACTCTGTTGGGCAATTGTACGCATCAAACGAGCGGTCATTAAAACAACTTGGCAAAAGCCAAGATGAAGTGATTAAGTTTACCGAAAATATCACAACAGCAATGCGTGTCAGTGGTGGTAGTGCAGAAAGCCAAGCGGCCGCATTAACCCAGCTTGGGCAAGCCATGGCGTCAGGGGTGTTGCGTGGTGATGAGTTTAACTCAATTGCCGAGCAAGCTCCTGTTATTATGGAGCTGATGGCAGACAGCCTAGGGGTAACCACTGGCAAACTGCGAGATATGGCAAAAGAAGGTAAGCTTACCTCAAAGGTTGTTTATGATGCCCTTGCTGGTGCGTCTGCAAGTGATAAGCTTGCTGAAAAATCCAAAAAAATGTCTACAACCATCAGCGGTGCAATGCAAAACATTCAAACGCAGTGGCGTCTTGGTGTTGATGCCATCATGAATGGTGAGGGCGGTTTATCCAGCGTGCTTGCTGATGGTATTAATAGCATTGCGTTGGGGGCGTCATCATTTGTTGATAGCTTGCCTGCGATTAATCAAGCCATCACTGATACCATTGCCAAAGCCAAAGAAATGGGTACGGCATTTTTAGAGTCTGATTTTGGGCAATCTGCGATACAAACTGCCAAAGATGCCTTTGAACAATTAAAATCAGCCATGCAAGGTGTGGTTGATATTGCAGGCGATGTAAAAGCATTCTTTGAGAAAAACCCTGAGCTTGCAATTGCACTGGCGAGCGGTGTTGGGGCGGTTGCTGGGGCGTTTTTATTATTTAAAGGTGTGCTGATTGTATGGGCAGGGGTGGCAACGCTGGCAACAGTGGCGGGGGGTGCGTTGGCGGCGGTGATGGCAGTACTAACCAGTCCGATTACGCTTGTGATTGCAGCTTTTGCTGCACTGGTGGCGGCAGGTGTGTATGTATACCGTAATTGGGACACAATTAAACAAAAGGCAAATGACGCATGGAATAGCATTAAAGAGACTTGGCAGGGCGTTGGCGAATGGTTTGGCGAGCTTTGGGGTAAAGTCAAACAGACCTTTTTTAATTGGTTATCACAAATGCCAAAACCAGTACAAGATATGGTGGCTAATATTGGTGAAATATTTAGCACAATTGTGAATGTGGCAGGGGCGGTTTGGGATGGCATTGCCAATATTGCTAAAAGTGTGTGGCATGCGATAACAGAATTTGTCTCTTACGCCATTGATAAAATTAAGCCTATCATCAAATCTGTTTTAGAGTTTTTTAAAAACGCATGGGACGGCTTGGTTAGTATTGCTAAAACCGTTTGGCAGGCGGTTGTCAGTGTTGTTAGCCATGTTTTTGATAAAATATCTGGCATTATTAGTACACAATTTGAAGTCATGAAAGCGATTTTTATGGCAGGTGTTACCATTTTTGCCAGTATTTTTAACGCAGGCTTTGAGATGGTGAAAACCATCTTTAGCACCGCTTTTAAAGTGATAACAGCCGTATTAACTGGCGATATGCAAGGCGTAAAAGACGCCATCAAAGATGGTTTTCAAAAAGCCGTTGATATCTTAAAAAAATTGGTTGGTAACATTGTAGATGCCTTAAAAAAACTTGGCAAAGATTTACTACAAGTTGGGCGTGATGCCATGCAGGGCTTTATTAATGGTATCAGCGAGAAAATAGATGCAGCGGTTAGCAAAGCCAAAGAGATGGCAAGTAGCGTAAAAAATGCGGTTACAGGCTTTTTTGACATTCATTCGCCGTCTCGTGTGATGAAACAAGTTGGTGGCTGGATATCAGAGGGCTTGGCAATTGGTATTGCCTATAAAGCACCGATAGCCGCCAAAGAAGCCAAAAACCTTGCTAAAAGCGTAAAAAATGCCCTTGAAAGCGAACTTCAAAAAACCGCAGAAGAGATATTTTTAACCAAACAGCACATTGCAGGCAACCCATACGCCCAGCTAACCAAAGACATTGCCTTTGGTAAATACGGCAAACAAGACACTAGCCGATTACAAAAGTTGGCACAAGAGCAAATCTTACAAAGCAATATTTTAACGCTCACCCAACAGCTGCATGAAGCCCAGCAAAATCTCGCCAATGTGGGGTTGACTAGCATTGAAATCATGCAAAGACAATATGATGAAACCGACAAATCTGTCCGAGCGTCTTTGGATTTGTTTGAGCAAGTCAAGAAAACAAGTCAAGAGCTAATTGATGCAACCAATCGCCATGAGGCGACCCAAGAGTTTGAAAGCACGCTAAAAGACATCAAAAAACAGATGGCAATAATGGGTAGTCAAGAGCCGTTGGCTGAGTTTTTATATGACTTACAAAACGCTGAGAAATATGCTTATTATACCACTGAGCAGTTGGCAACTCTTAAAGATGAGATGATTAAGCTACAAAATGCCAAAGACGCCAAACAAGCAAGCGATGGCATTGAGGAAAGTCTAAAAGATATTAACAAACAGCTGGCATTGCTAGGCAGTAATCACCCCTTAGATGACTTTTTTTATGAGCTTGAACAGACAGACAAATACGCCCATGCGACCACTGATGAAATCAATGAGCTAACAGACGCTATCTTTAAGCTACAAAATGCCAAAGATACGCTAAATGCCAAACAGGCATTTGATACGCTAATGAAAGATACAGCACTGGCAAATGAAACGCCAGCCCAAAGGCTACAGCGTGAATATGATGAAAAAATGGCGGTAATTGATAGGTATGAGCAAATGCACAGCGATAAGCTTGGGGACGCCACAAGCCTAAGACAGCAAATCACCGAGCGATATGAGCAAGCCGAAAAAGATGCTAAAGTCAAAAACTATCAAGAGCATTTAACAGCATTTGCAGGGTTTTTAAAAAACACAGCAGGTGAGCAGTCCAAAGCCTACCGTGTGATGTTCGCTGCGTCAAAAGCCTATGCCTTGGCGGATGTGGGCGTTAAAATGGGTAAGGCGGTTGCTGATGCTTGGGCAGACCCATCAGCGGTGACAATTTGGCAGAAACTTGCCAATGTCGCCAAAGTGTCTTTGGAACAGGGGCATGTGTTAAGCATGATTAACGCCATTAGCCCCAAAGGGTTTGCCACAGGGGGCTACACAGGCAACATGGGGATAAATCAGGTGGCAGGGGTAGTACATGGTCAAGAATATGTACTAAATGCTAAAGCTACAAAGCGTATCGGCGTTGGCAATCTTGAACGGCTAAACCGTGGTGATGGCATTGGTGGTCATGTCAATCATATTAATGTCCATGTAACCGTAAACTCTGACGGTAGTAATGTCCAAGCCGATACCCAAATGGGTAAAACCATGGGCGAAGCCATGGCAAAAATCGCTCGGCAAGTCGTGATACAAGAGAGCAAACAAAACGGACATCTTGACAGGCTATACCGCAGATAAGCAAAAACCCAACTGGTGCAAACAGTTGGGTTTTTTATTACCCCTTTAAACGGTACTTAAAAGGATAATTTATGGTAAATTTTAACATAGAATTGGCAAAAAATGAAAACTTTTACATGGGACATATCGGCAGACAGTAGCGAAACAACCGCCTTAAATACCACCATAACCGCCTTTGGTGATGGCTACGAGCAGGCGGTAAGTTTTGGCATTAACAACAGCCGTAAATCATGGCAGTGTTCAAAAACCGACACAAAAGCCGTCATTGATGAGATTTTGAGCTTTTTATTAAATACCAAAGGGGTAGAGCCATTTACCTTTGTCCCCATCAAGGGCGAGCCTGCCATTAAAGTCCGCCTAGATGGTGAGATATCACGCCAAAAGACGGGGGGCGATGTTTGGCAAATTGGGTTTACTTTAAAGCAGGTTTTTTAAACCAAACCGCCCATCATCTGATGAGCGGTTTTTTAACTCGCCGACATTAATGTCGGCGACATACCCACAGCCCTTGTAAATCAAGGGCTTTTTTAGGAGCAAAACAATGAGTGAAACAACTCTAACCGAACTATCACGCACCGAAGCGACGGTATTACAGAGCTTTATCGCACAGGTGGACTTTTGGAAAAACCAACACGGCGATAAAGCTGCCACCATTGAAGTCATCTACTACCCTGAGGATGACGGCTTTGAAGTGAGTAACAATGAGCCGAATAATGGTGTGCTAAAACGCAATCGCACCACGGCGTTTCGTGCTGACCTTTTAGCGTGGGCGTCCAATCAACTGCGTCAACTACAAGGCTGGGACAACAGCCAAACGGTCACCGAGTTTAGCCTATCTTATAAAAATGACCGTTATGGGGTGCGTGCTGCCCTTGCCAGTGAAGCCACCGACAAGGCAGATGATGGGGATGATGCTAAGAACACAGATTAACAGCTGATGGCTTTATCATCTGTTCATTGACTGTCTGTCAAGGGGGCAATACCGCCTCTTTGGCAGGTTTGGGAGTAAATCACATGAGTTTTAACACAGACATACAACAAACCACCGTACAAGGCTTTATTACCTTGTATGAATTAGACGCACGAAAATTGGGCGGTGAGATTTACCGCTTTCATGGGCATAATGATGGAGTGATTAGATGGCAGGGGCAGGATTTTCACCCAATCGCCATCAAAGCCGATGGGCTTGAAATGCGTTCAGATGGCAGGGCAAGCACGCCTAAGCTTAGCATTGGCGATAAGATTAATGGCATACAAGGGGCGGTATCAGCCCTTTGCCGATTGTATGATGATTTTGCAAGGGCTAAGCTTACCGTAACGCATACCCTGCAGGCGTATCTTGACAGCCATGATGCCCAAAATTACCGCCAGCAAGAATGGTACATAGAACAAAAGGTGAGCGAAAACCCAAGCCTTGGCATTGTAGAATTTGAGCTATCAAACCCTGTGGACTTTGAAGGGCAAAAAATCCCTGTGCGTCAAATCACCACCTATTGTAATGAAGCAGTCTGTGGTCGTTATCGTGGCGAAGTGTGTGGTTATACAGGTACAGCACGATTTACCCATGATGGCAAGCCAACCGATGACCCTACTTTGGACAGATGTAGCGGTTTATTAGCCCATTGCAAATTAAGGGATAATGAAGGCAGTTTTTGTGGGTTTCCTGCCGCTGGTTTGATTTAGTCAAGCGTTTTGGCATACTCAACCAAAGCGATTTTGATTGCCATTGCCTTAGAGCAATCCTTATGAGCCATAATCTGATTTAAGGCATCTAAAACATGAGGCTCAGTATGGCTAATGACAAGTCCGATGCGTGCCAGTGACTTATCAAAATAGTTAGCGGTTGCTTTTTTGCGTGCTTGCGGGCTTGCTTTATCTGCCATAAAAAATCCTTGATTTTTATAAAAATGGTGCTATGATAATGGGTAAGGAGTGGCTAGGCGTTTCCACCTAACCTGCCTTAGTAGCTGCAACTACCTTAGGCTTTTACTGTTAGTAAGCTGGATAGCTTAGCAACAGCAGGGCAATGATGATTGTGAGTCTTAGCATTGCCTTTCCTCCTTATGTTACCGCTAGGCTTGTCCTAGCCCAATCAACACCCCTTGTGTTGATGAAATGTATTGTATTACAATATACAAATAAAGTCAATTAATTTCTGCGTTTTTTCGCAAAATTATTTGGCTTTTTTATTTTATAAGCCTTTGAATTATAAACAAATATTCAGCCGTCCAAGTACAACTTGGGCGGTTTTTTATTGGATAAACCATGCGACTAACCAAAACCATTAAAGAAGCTATCCACGCCCACGCCAAATCCGCCTATCCTAACGAGTGCTGTGGGCTTATCATAGATGGGCAGTATTATCCTTGTGATAATGTTGCTGTAAATCCTACCGAGCATTTTGAGATAGACCCCATTGACATGTTTGAGATGGAGGAAAAGGGTCAAATACAAGCGATTGTCCATAGCCACCCTGACGGCAATGCCGAGCCGTCCGAAGTGGATAGGGTGCAGATGGGCATACATGGGATAGATTGGGTGATTTGTGCTTTTGGTTACCACGCTGATGGCAAAGAGTACTTTGATGTCAAATGCCATAAACCCAAAGCGTATCAAGCCCCATTATTAGGGCGTGAGTATCATCATGGCGTGCAAGACTGTTATAGCTTGGTGCGTGATTATTACAGCCGTGAACTTGATATTCACCTGCCTGATTTTCACCGAACTGATGGTTGGTGGGAAAAAGAACACCACTTACCCTTATATGAAAATAACTTCACCAAAGCAGGTTTTATCAAGATGCAAGATGAAACCGACTTACAAAAGCACGATGTCATCTTGTGCCGTGTTGGGCGTACCCATCATGTCAATCATGCTTTGATTTATGTGGGCGATGGCAAGTTAAAAAGCGAAACCACGCCTGATTGTGTGGGTAATGCCCTAATTTTGCACCATCCCCATGGCAGTCTTAGCGTGCGTGAGATTTATGGGGACAATTGGCAAAGACGCACGGCGATGGTGGTTAGGCATGAGCGGTTAAACAACGGTTAAACAGTCATATCCCAATATTATCAGCCCATAAGCATGCTTATGGGTTTTTTTATGTGAGAAATTCAATGAAAACCGTCATTTTACACGGCATTTTAGCCAAAAAGTTTGGCAAATCCTTTGACCTCGATGTCAAAACCGCTAAAGAGGCCTGCCATGCGTTGGCTTGCCAAATCCCTGCCTTTTATGCGTTTATGATGAATGCTGAGAAACAGGGCATTAAATTTGCCATCTTTAACGGCGAAAAACGCACTCAAAAAACCAACATCGGCGAGAAGCAGTTAGACGATATTACCACAGCAAGCCACATTCATATCATGCCAAGGGTGATAGGCTCTGGTGGCAAGACAATGGGCTGGATACAAGTGGTGGCAGGATGGGTATTGGTTGGGGTAGGGGTAGTTACAGGCAATGCTGGGCTAATCGCTGCAGGGGCAGGTTTGATGCTGGGCGGTGTGTCAAGTCTGCTAATGCCAACGCCCAATCTTGACCCTAACAATGAAGATGGCAACCGCCCAAATAATGGCTTTGGCGGTGCAATCACCACGGTGGCTCAGGGCAATCCTGTACCGATTTTATACGGTGAGCGAGAAATTGGTGGTTTTATTGTCTCAGCAGCGATTTATGCTGAAGATAAGATGGTACAGGGCGTAAAAGTTTAGGATTAAAACTGAAAGGGTAATTATGAACATCTACGGTGCAAAAAGACAAAAACAAAGCTCAAACAAGCCGTACATTCAAAAAGACACAGCAAGCAGTACTAACTCTTATCAAGCACTGTACGGCTTATCAGAAGGTGAAATATATGGCTTGGTTGATGGTGGCAAATCTATCCGCCTTGATGGTACGCCCATTATTAACGACAATGGCGAGCCGAACTTTCCTGATGTGTCATGGGATTTTCGAGCTGGAAGTATTGACCAAACGCACATTAAAGGCTTTTCATCGGTTGAAAATGAGCAAAGTGTCAATGTAGAACTACGCCACGACCGCCCTTATACCAAAGCCATCAATAATAAACAACTGTCAGCAGTGGCAATCCGCTTGGGTTTTAACGCCTTGCGTGAACAAAAAGACAATGGCGATGTTGTTGGCTACCGTATTGAATACACCATTGATGTGCAAACCGATGGCGGTGCGTGGGAGATGGTACTAAATACCGCCGTTGATGACAAAGTTAGCCAGGGTTATCAGCGGTCTCACCGCATTGACTTACCAAAAGCTCAGCAAGGCTGGTCTGTGCGTGTGCGTCGCCTTACCCCAAACCGTGATAGTGAGATGGTAAGCGATACCATGGTTGTCTCTGCTGTCACTGAAATTATTGACGCTAAGCTTCGCTATCCGTGTACGGCACTGCTTGCCTTAAAATATGACGCCCAAACCTTTTCTAATATTGCTAAAGTGGCGGTGCATGTGCGTGGTATGCTAATTCAAGTGCCAACCAATTACGACCCTACCGCACGCACTTATGATGGGCTTTGGGATGGTACTTTTAAATTGGCTTATACCAATAACCCAGCTTGGGTGTTTTATGATATTTGTACCGCCAAACGATACGGATTGGGCGACAGACTGGCGGGTAAAGTTGATAAATGGAGCCTGTACCGCTTAGCCCAATATTGTGATGAGATGGTGGACGATGGCAAAGGGGGCAAAGAACCTCGCTTTACGGTGAATGTCTATCTACAAAAAGCTGATGATGCGTATCGTGTGCTACAAAACCTAGCATCAGTATTTAGAGCATTAAGTTTTTGGGACGGTACCAGCATTGTGGTAGATGCCGATACACCCAAAGAGCCTGTTTATGTGTTTAGTAATGCCAATGTCATTGGCGGTGAATTTAGCTACACAGGCACAAGAGCAAGAGACCGCCATACGATTGTCAAATGTGCTTATGATGACCCTGATAATAATTTTGAAACCGACTATATCTATGTGCAAGATGAACATGCCATCGCCAAATACGGTATTAACCAATTAGAGCTAAATTTATTTGGTTGTACAAGTAAAGGACAAGCCCAACGAGCAGGGATTTGGGCATTAAAATCAGAACAGCTTGAAACCGAAACGGTGAGCTTTAGCACAGGCTTAGATGGCTTTATCCCCAAAGTGGGGGAGATTATCCATGTTCAGGATAACAGCCGAGCTGGGCGTATGCAAGCTGGGCGGATTGTAGCAACCGATGGCAGACAAATCACCCTTGACCGCATGGCAGGCAAAGTGGGCGATACGCTGATGGTTGGTGATAATTCCGCCCAAATTGTACAGATTGATGATACGGTTATCACGACGGACACCGCCATCGGTCGTGCTGGTCAGGTCTTTGCCATTTCATCAAGTGATGTTGCCCCAAGAGCGTATCGTGTGATGACGATTAGCCAAAATGATGATGCAAGCTTTTCATTTACCGCACTGCAATATGAAATTGGCAAATTCACCGCCACCAATAACATTGCCGCCATACCAAAAAAAGAAGTTTCGGTGATTAAGGCCCATGTCTTAACACCACCAAACTCAGTAGGCATTACCGAACGCACACGCACCCATCAGGGTCAGGCGATTACCACGCTTGTCATCAGCTGGGAGCAGGTGGTAGGTGCTGTAGCTTATATTGTTGAATATAAAAAAGATAGCAACGCTTGGCAAACCCATAAAGTATCATCACATTCACTTGAAATTGATGGCGTCTATGCAGGGGCGTATCAAGCAAAAGTGCGAGCGATTGACGCCTTTGATAATGAAAGCCTAGCAACATCAAGCCAATTAACACAAATCACAGGCAAACAAGGCAAACCGCCACGCCCCATTAACCTTAGCGTACAGGGGGTATTATTTGGCATGAATTTAGGGTGGAATTTCGCCAAAGGCTCAGGCGACACAAATTTCACCGAGATAGAGGTTAGCCCTGATGGACGCACGCATATTACCACGCTTGGTACTTTTGCCTACCCAACCAATAAGCATGAAATCACAGGGCTACAAGGCAATTTGACCCAGTTTTATCGTGCTAGAATTGTAGACAAACTGGGTAATACATCAGATTGGACAGACTGGGCAAGTGGCACAACATCAGCGAACGCTGATAAAGTGCTTGACATGCTGTCAGGTCAGATTAGCCAAAGCCATCTTGACCAATCACTGCGTACGCCCATCGGCAAAATCGGCACAATTGAAAGCAACATCAGCGGTATTAACAGCAAAATCCCAAGCATTAATAAAATCCCAACGCTTGAAAGTGCTATCAATAGCGTTAACAGCAAGATACCAACGATTGAAAGTAATATTAATAGCTTTAACAGTAAAATACCAAGCATTAATAAAATCCCAACGCTTGAAAGTGCGGTAAATTCAGTCAATGGCAATCTTAGCACGCTAAACAGCCAGCTTGCCACCGCTCAAAACGAGCTAAGCACCGCCAAAAGTACGCTACAAATCGCTGTGGGTAATATTACCACTGAGCGTAACCGCATTACCGCCGCCATCTTTGATATTAATGCCCTGCAAGCTGATAAAAATGCAAAAACGCAAGAAATCGCTAATCTAACCCAAACGGTGGGGTCTCATACCTCATCAATCCGTGAATTAGGGGTAGCCACGGGGGATTTGTCCCAAAAATACAACCAAATCAAAACGCAGGCGGATAATACAAACAGCGAAATCACAGCGATTAAGCAAACCCAAAGCGGACAGGCGACAAGTGTTGAACGGCTCGGGGCAAGATTTGACAACTTGTCCGCCGGGGGCAGAAATCTTATTATAAATAGCGGCGTAGTTGTACAAAATGACAGCTATCCCATCCGCTCATACCCACTTGCCCCCAACCACGGTCTAGCAGATGGCGATGATGTGGTCATCACCATCTGGGGTCAGCTTGCAGACAGCAAAACGGCATTTTATGCGTACAACTCGGGCGGCTGGGTTAGGCTAGGTAGATTTAGCAAAATCAGTGACGGCGTGTATGTGCTAAAAACCCAATGGGCGGTCAGCTCAGGCGTAAACACAGCAAGCAATACTGCTCTAAACATCTATCCATTTTCGCAAGCCCAAACTGGGGAAAGTCGCATTGATAAGATCAAGCTGGAGCGTGGCAACATCGCAACAGATTGGACAGCAGCTCCAGAGGATTTGCAAGAGCAATTAACCGCTCAGCTTGCAAACAAAGCAAGCACATCAAGCGTTAAT
>ERZ1023510.3-NODE-3-length-361200-cov-579.877587_pt1 | contig 361200 bp, 304 predicted proteins | sample MGYA00380549_ERZ1023510 | MGnify/ENA primary metagenome ERZ1023510 (study PRJEB33173, sample SAMEA4830364) | metagenome | study: EMG produced TPA metagenomics assembly of the PRJEB25223 data set... | reverse complement strand
GCTGAACATTATAACATGGAATGTTTTAAAGTCAAGCGGTTTTTTTGTTTGTTTTGCATGATAATTTGATTAATTAAAAACCATCGTTGCAATCAACAACAGCTATTATACGCTAAATTTTATTGGCGTCAAGCACTTTTTTAAAAATTCTGAAAATTTTTTTGTATTGTTAAAATTTTTTATTTAATGTGGTCACAAAACCTGATAATACATAAGCAATCCCTATCGCCAATAAGCCAACTGGAATATCATACAACACAACACCAAATACCAAAACAGCCAATAACAGCACAATAAATGGAACTTTTTGTTTATCAAATTCTTTAAAAGAATAATACTTTATATTGCTGACCATCAAAATCCCACAGACAATTGTCCAAAGAGCAAAAAACCAAGTTAATGCGGTGGGTATTGCCGTCATAAGACTGGCATATTTAGCTGCAACTAAGACAGAACACGCAATTAATAAAGCTGCCAATGGGCTTGCCAGTCCAATAAAATATTTTTTATCCACAACATCGATTTGGACATTAAATCTTGCTAAACGAAATGCTGCACAAGCTGCATAAACAAATGCACACGCCATGCCAAATCGACCCAATGGTGCCAAAGCAAAACTGTAGATTAAAATTGCTGGTGCTAAACCAAATGCAATGCAATCTGCCAATGAGTCGTATTGTTCGCCAAAGGGGCTTTGGGCATTAAACATACGCGCTGCTCGACCGTCCATGCCGTCTAAGAAAGCAGAAACAAAAATTGCAAGCCCTGCACGCTGATAATCTGCACTGGTGCTTAAAATAATGGAATAAAATCCTGAAAATAGTGATAAAGTGGTAATTAAATTTGGAATCAAATAGACTCCTGAAGTCATAATGCGTTTATCACCTGAATGCTCAGGCTCAATCACCTCAAAGGTGATGCCATCATGCTCATGCTCGTTTGATGCAGTATGCGTTTCAGGCTTTTGAATTTCTGACATAATTGCCCTTTTTTATTTATTAGACATCCAAAGCTATCTTAACTTGACTTTGTGATAAATTATTCTGCAACCAACCACTTAACCACTGCCATCTCACCAAGAGTCATTTGGGGTGCATCTTTGGGCTTTAAAATGGGTGCCAAAAACTCAATGACTTCTTGGGCATTATCGGCAAATTGCCACGGTGGATTGATGACCAATAGACCCGTTCCATTTAGTCCAACAGCGACATCATTAGGATATAAATTTAACTCGCAGACCAGTTGTTTTTTGATACCAGTGCGTTTCATTTTTTTATAAAATAATTCAACTGCCTCAATATTTTTAATGGGATACCACAAAATAAAAGTCCCTGTCGCAAACTTTTTATGGCTGCTAACCAATAAATCTACCAAGCGGCTAAAGTCTTTATGTTCTTGTTCAAATGGCGGATCTAATAAAATGATGCCACGCTTTTCTTTGGGCGGTATAACAGCACGCACGCCCTCAAAGGCATCTCGATGATGAATGCCGATTGGCAACTGATAGAGCTGATAATTGAGTGCATCATACTCATCTGCCACCGTTTCAAATGCCTCTGCTCGTAGTGGTGCATTTGTAGAGTGATATTCACCATGATGGGCAATCCACCAGGGTGAACCAGGATAGACATATTGGTCGTATTTTTGGCGGGCAAACGCTAAGTCTGATAAATATCGGCTGACAGCGTTTGGCAGTCCGTCCAAGCCTGCCTTAACGGCTTGCTCAAGCACAACAACACCTCGCTGTGCTTCTTGGGTTTTTTGGGTTTCGCTGCTTGCCAATGAATACAAGCCACGACCGCCATAGGCATCAAGCACATAAAATGGCTTGGCTTTAGCACTAAATTGGCTTAATAATTGTAACAATAAAATGTGCTTGACAACATCAGCAAAGTTACCTGCATGATAGGCATGTTTGTAGTTCATAAGTGAAAATTATTAGATGGTTAATTATTTATGGTATCATAAATAGCTATATTTCGCTATGCCTATTTATAAAGGCTTGATAAGTAAATCTGAGTATATAGCAGCGTTTAATTTTAATAAAGTTATAACAAAGGTGATGATGGTGAATACTTTGAATATGCCCAAAAAAGGGTTTTGTGTTGATTGGTCAAGGTTAATCGATAATCGGTTGGAGACTTTTTTGCAAACGGGTATTTTGGTATTAGATGAGGTATTTGACCAACAAGATGTTTTATCACTTCAAAAAGAAAGTGGTTTTATTGACTATAAAGTAGCAACGCTAGCCCACGGTGAGAGACAGCAAAGTATTCGTGGTGATCGTATTCGCTGGATTGATGAAGACTGCCCCATTGGTATGGACTATTTACGCAGCATCATGTTACTGGCTAAATATTTTAATCAAACTTTGTATGCAGGGATTCGCCGTAGCGAAGCACATTATGCATGCTACCCTGTCGGATTTGGCTATCAGTGGCATGTCGATAATCCCAAAGGTCGTGATGATCGTGTTATTTCTGCCGTATTTTATCTGAACGATGATTGGCAAACAACTGATGGCGGAGAGATTTTGGTTATTGACAAGACGGGTAAACAACAAACACTACAGCCCAAAGCCAACCGCTTGGTAATCTTTGACAGCAATCTTAAACATCAAGTCAATATCACTTATCGCTACCGCTTTTCGATTGCCACATGGATGAGACGGGATAGCCATCTTTAAAACCAAACTTTTCAATCAAATCATACAATCTTATATTTAATTATTGGATTTTTCATGGAAAAAGTCACCATTCCGACACCGTGTCAACAACAACTTAATCATTACTGCAAAAAATGGAAAAATGATAAAAAACTTGAAAATTACCGCATGCAAGAACAATCCCTAAATAAATTATTCCATGAGTTGTTGCCATTAAATAACGACATATCAGAAATCTTGATCAAATCTTCAGTACTTAATGATTTTTATAGCACAAATATTTTTACTATTTATCCAGTTGCAAAAAAAATTCAGTCATTAGATATTGATAAGTACTTAAAAGAAGGTGATGCAGATTTAGTTATGGACATAAAAAATGTTACCATTAATGGTAAAAATAAAAACTTTTATTCATTTGCCACAAAATATTATAGCCATCATGATGCTATGAATCACCCCATTTACGATGCATATGTAGATAAAGTACTAAGACACTTTCGCCACAAAGACAAATTTTACTCTTTTAAAAATGAAGATTTAAAAGATTACTGTCAATTTAAGCGAACACTGATAGAATTTCAACATTATTATAAGATAAATTGTACCCTAAAGGATTTGGATAGATACTTATGGTTATTGGGCAAAGCGTTTTTTAATAAATACAAGTCAATTCCATGACCTTTATCCCACCTATCGCCCTATTGCCTAAATTAAATTAATCTGTTATTTTTGACAGCAATCTGTTGTATCAAGTGAAAGCACTCATTGTGCCTGCTTTTCGATCGCCACTTGGATGCAGCGTGATGATACAGATACCATCACCGCCATCTGCAGGAAAATCGCTGGTGCTTATCATGGCATTGATAACATACCCATGCACTGGCTTGACAAACTTCATAACCATAATCACATCATCGATCTAGGTCGACTGTATTTGTTGCCAATCAACAACCTGCACACAATCCAACTGAAGAAATCACCATTTAGGAAATGCTATGACTAACTCTCCAGAACTTGCCCTATCCATTGAACTTATCCAGCAGGCATCTGTCACCCCTGATGATAAAAATTGCCAAAATATCATCGCCAAGCATTTATCCAAGATGGGTTTTGACTGTGAGTTTATGTATTTTGGTGATCCAAATGACTCTGGAGATCATGCCGAAATCAAAAACTTATGGGCAATTAAAAAAGGAAGAGATCTAAACGCACCAGTCTTGTGTTTTGCAGGTCATACCGATGTGGTACCAATAGGTGATGAATCAGCTTGGAAATTTCCACCATTTTCTGCCACCGTCCATGAAGGCAAATTATATGGGCGAGGTGCATCAGATATGAAAACAGGGATTGCAAGTTTTGTGATTGCTGCTGAAAATTTTATAAAAAACCATCCTAATCATACTGGTAGTATCGCCATGCTTATCACGGCTGATGAGGAAGGTCCTGCCATTAATGGTACAATCAAAGTCGCCCAAACCTTAAAAGAGCGCGGACAAAAGATAGACTTTTGCTTGGTCGGTGAGCCATCAAGTACGCAGTCGTTGGGCGATGTCATCAAAAATGGTCGGCGTGGCTCTTTAAATGCCAAACTGACTGTCACAGGCAAGCAAGGACATATCGCCTACCCCCATTTGGCAATCAATCCCATTCATGCAGCCTGTCCTGCACTTGATGAGCTCATCAAGACGCATTGGGATGACGGTAATGAATATTTCCCCAAAACCTCCTTGCAGATTTCTAATATCCGCTCTGGTACGGGTGCGACCAATGTTATTGGTGGCACTTGTGAGATTTTGTTTAATTTTCGTTATTGTACGGAAAATACTGCTGAAAACTTGATGGCAAAAACGCACGCCATTTTTGATAAGCATTTTAGACATACCGATGCAACCTATCAAATTGAGTGGACGCTTTCAGGTGTGCCTTTTTTGACCGAAAAAGGAGAATTTGTTTCAGCGTGCATCGATGCCATCAAAACAGTCACTGGCACCAATGCCCAACTATCAACCTCAGGCGGCACTTCAGATGGGCGATTTATTGCACCCATAATGAACGCACAAGTGGTTGAATTGGGCGTATTAAATACCACCATTCACCAAGTGGATGAATCTGTTGATATTGAAGACTTAGAACAATTAACTCAAATTTATGAAGAAATTTTGATAAGCTTAATTGAATAATCTTAATAATAGTGATGCTCAATAAAAAGCACTTTGATTTGACCAAAGTGCTTTTTGATGTTTAGATGTTGGCAGAATTATTCATTTAATCTAATTATTTATAACCTGCCCGTTTCATTGTCATGATGGCTTTTTGTTGGTTTTGACCCGCTACCGATACATTGATGAAATCTTGTTTAAATCTGCCCCAGCGAGCTACAGCAGGCGTTGGCGTTACCTGTATATTGGCTGGATATTCAAAATTACGGTCAGCATACAAACGCTGTGCTTCATTGCTAGATAGCCATTCGATAAATTTTTGGGCTTCGGCAGGGTTGTCTGAATGTTTTACCACGCCTGCACCTGAAACATTGACATGCGTGCCTTTACCTGCTTGGTTGGCAAAAAATACTTTAACATTATTAGCAACCTGAGGCTTAGAATTTAGCAAGCGTCCATAATAATAAGTATTGGCAATACCCACATCACAGCGACCTGCATCAATGGCTTCTAACAGTGCTGTGTCATTTGCAAATGGTGCGGCTGCCAAATTTGCTACCCAGCCTTTGACCACTCTGTCGGTGGTGGCTTGTCCATGGTTTGCAATCATCGTTGCCACCAAAGACTGGTTGTACACATTATTAGAGGTACGCAAGCATAATCTGCCTTTCCATTTTGGGTCTGCCAAATCGGCATAAGTTGAAAGTTCGCTTGGATTGACCTTATTTGGGTTATAAAAAATGGTACGAGCCCGTACTGATAATCCAAACCAATGGTTTTTTGGGTCACGCAAATGCGATGGAATGTTGCTTTTTAATACAGAAGAGTTAATGGGGCGTAAGACACCAGCTTGTGTTGCCTGCCAAAGATTACCGCCATCAACCGTGATAAGCACATCGGCTTGGGTATTTTTGCCCTCAGCTTTTAGTCTTTCCATCAAAGGGCCTGCTTTATCACTGACAACGGTCACTTTTGTGCCAGTTTTTTGTTGATAGGCTTCTGCGATGGGCTTTAATAGCTCATCAGCACGCGCTGAATATACGACAATTTCATTGGCAAACGCTGGTGCGGCAGTTGCCATCACCAATGCAGCCATAACTAGTTTTTTCATAATCGATCCTTCTATGAGCAATGTGATGAAACAATAAACAACAGTAACTGCAACTTATCTGTCTTAAAACCACCGTGATTTATACAGAAAAAAGTGCATCAATGTGACAGTTTGGTTAATAAAGCTGTCAAATTTTATGCTATTATACTATAATACTTTCTAAATAGAAACAAGAAGAATTATCATTATCTATCATTTTTTGGTAAAATATGATACCGCCCTTTGATTTATCATAAATGCCCATGAATTCATCTTCCATTTTGCCCCGCTTGTGGCTTGGTCTGTGTGCCTTGTTGGTTTTGGTGCCATTATCCGTCATTGTCTTTGCACTTAACAGTTTTGATACTGAAATTTGGCAGTTTTTGCTGGATTATGAGTTGCCACTGCTGCTTAAAAATACCACATTACTGGTACTGGGGGTGGGCATTGGGGTAACAGTACTTGGCACAACAACCGCTTGGCTGACTGCCATGACCGATTTTCCGTTGAGACGCTTTTTTGGTTGGGCGATGATGTTGCCACTTGCCATGCCCGCTTATGTGCTTGCTTTTGTGCAGTTGGGTATTTTTGACTATACAGGTACCATTAGTACTTATTTAAGGCAAGCGTGGGGCTTTGAAAATGGTCTGCCAGATATTAGAAATGGCTTTGGCTTAACGATGGTCATGAGCCTAACTTTATATCCTTATGTTTATTTGTTGGCCAAAAATGCCTTTGGCAGCATGGGCAACCGAGCTCTTGAAGCGGGGGCATCATTGGGGCTGTCATCCGTGCAGTCATTTTTGAAGCTGGCATTGCCCATGGCAAGGCCTTGGATTGCTGGCGGCAGCATATTAGCCTTGATGGAAGTATTGGCAGACTTTGGTGCGGTCAGCGTCTTTGGCTATGACACTTTTACAACGGCAATTTATCAAGCATGGTTTGGGTTTTATTCGCTTGATACCGCCAAACAGTTGGCAAGTTTATTAATTGGCCTTGTGTTTGTTTTTTTGCTGCTTGAACAGCTAAGCCGTGGTCGTCGCCGTTTTGAGACCACAGGGCGCGCCAGTCATCACCGAAATATTGTCTTAACTGGTCATAAAAAATGGTTCGCCACTTTGTACTGTGGGCTGATTTTATGTTTGTCTTTTGTCATTCCAATCATTCAGCTGACCGCATGGGCGATGTCAAGTTGGCAACAAATTGTGCTTGGTGAATTACTGATGCAAATTTGGCACTCTGTCAGCATCAGCCTAATGAGTGCTGTGGCGGTTGCTGTGGTTGCATTATTTATCGCCATCGCATCTGGCTTGGATAAAAGTCGCTATGCTTTGATTGCCACCAAAATATCCACACTGGGCTATGCCATCCCAGGTACGGTATTGGCTGTTGGTGTCTTTGTGCCTGTTGCATGGCTTGATAATTGGCTCATTACCAATATGGCTGTATTTTCAGGCAGCGATGCAATTTTTAAGGGAACCATCTTTGCCATGCTCATCGCTTTATTGATTCGCTTTTTGGCTTTGGGTGTCCAATCGGTGGATGCTGGCATGAAACGCATTCGTAACACACACATAGAAGCAGCGGCTTCACTGGGAGCAACACCTTTTGGTACGGTGTATCGTGTCTATTTGCCACTCATCAAAAGCGCCCTTGGCGTCAGCATGTTGATGGTCTTTGTGGACACCATGAAAGAGATGCCCATCACGCTCATGATGCGTCCGTTTAATTGGGATACATTGGCGGTTAGGATATTTGCCTTTACCAGTGAAGGCTTGTATGACAAGGCATCTTTTCCAGCACTTGCTATCATTTTAACTGGATTGATTCCTGTCATCTTATTTTCTAAAATGAATCAAAAATAATCACTCATCCATTTAACACTCTGAGAAAACCATGTTGCGTATTGACAATCTTTGTATCAGTTTTGACCACAAACCCATCTTAACTGACATCAGCCTTCATCTTAAATCAGGTCAAATCGCCTGCCTGCTGGGTGCCTCTGGCTGTGGTAAAACGACACTACTGCGGTGTATTGCTGGTTTTGAGACGCCAGATAGTGGTGAGATTTATATTCAAGACAAGCCACTGTATGCCAAAAATATCCATCTCCCCGCCCATAAAAGACAAATTGGCATGGTATTTCAAGATTATGCTTTATTTCCACATTTGACCGTGGCGGATAATATTGCTTTTGGACTCTCTGCCATGGATAAAACTGCCAAATCCGAGCGTGTGGCTGAAATGCTGGTACTCATTGGGATGAGTGAGTATGCCAATTACTATCCACATGAGCTGTCAGGGGGACAACAGCAACGGGTTGCACTGGTGCGTGCACTTGCCCCACGCCCGAGTTTGATTTTGCTTGATGAACCATTTTCAAATTTGGATGTTGAGCTTCGCACCAACCTCTCCAAAGAAGTGCGTCGCCTGCTTATCTCCCAAAATGTTTCTGCCATTTTGGTAACCCACGACCAAGCAGAAGCCTTTGCAATGGCAGATGTGGTTGGGTTAATCACTCATGGCAGATTGCAACAATGGGGTACGCCAGATGCATTGTATCATCAGCCTGTCAATGAGTCGGTGGCAAGATTTATCGGTGAAGGGGTACTCATTGATGCCACAAAGGTAACAGAGTCAAATTTTGATGCCTCATTTGGGCGTATTGCCGTTGGTTTACCTTTGGGCAGTCAAAAAGCCCTGATTCGTCCCCATGATGTCAAGCCAAGCCAAGACCCTAATGCCATCGCTGTTACCGTGATTGATAGAGATTTTCATGGCGGTTACTGGCTATATACCCTACAAACTCATGACGAACAAATACTGCTCATGCAAATCTCAATGGCAACAAGTCATCGCACCCACCATGTCGGTGATAAAATTGGCGTGATGATACATAGAGCGTTTGGTATTTAAACCAAGCCATAACTCATCAAGTGCAATAAAAAACCCAAGCAAACACTCGGGTTTATTGTTATAGCTCATCTAGCCACGCCATCTGAATGGCTTCTAAAATTCGCTCATTAGAGCCATCAAGATTATCATCAAAATCTTCAAGTTCACACACATATTGATGTAAATCGGTGAAACGAATGTATTGCACATCTTCATTTGGATATTTTTCGCTCAAGGCGATGGCGATATCTAAAGTATCTTGCCAAGTTAGTTTCATCATAATCTCCCAAGCCCATTTAGATGATTTTATAGTTACTCAGAGCCAGCATGCCCCAATCGTTTATTGTATCATACACGCCTTGATCAGCCAATCATTCAATTTTTAATCCTATCATACCTAAGTACCAAGCCTTCACGCCACAGCTTCCATCAATAAAACAAAAGTACCGATATTGATTGGTGCATATGGCGTATGTTTACCGTGATACTTACCTTGAAACCAATTAACGAATTCACTAAGGATTGATAAAATTTACAATTTTAATAAATTAGTTTATATCAAAAACCACTGCCATTAATCAATTGAGTTAAAATGATTGGATAAAAAATCATGCACGATATATCAGTGCATGATTACATTTTTATTATTCAATATTTATAAAATCAGCCATTCATCATCAGATACTCAAAAGCCGCTAATCCTGCTTTAGAACCCTCACCCATGGCAATATTAATCTGCTTATATGGCACTGTTGTCACATCACCACAAGCAAAAATACCAACCTTACTTGTGCGACATTTGGCGTCAATTTCAATCTCACCTTGCGGCGTCATTGTTACCAAGCCTTTGGCAATCTCTGAATTTGGCACCAAGCCAATTTGGACAAAAACAGCAGATAATGGCAATGTTTGGCTATTGCCACTCACTCTATCTTGATAAATCAACGCATTCACTTTACTACCATCAGTAGTGATTTCGGTCGTTGCTGCTGATTTTATAATTGTGATATTCTCTCGTGCTTCAGCTTTGTCAATTAACACTTGATCGGCGCGCAATGAGTCACCAAACTCCAAGACAGTCACATGATTGACAATCCCCGCCAAATCCAACGCCGCCTCAACACCTGAGTTACCACCGCCAATCACCGCAACATCTTTACCTTTAAAAAATGGGCCATCGCAGTGTGGGCAATAGGCGACTCCATTACCAATATTTTCATCCTCACCCTTAACACCAAGCTTACGCCATTTGGCACCAGTTGCCAAAATCACAGTACGAGAAAGCCAGCTGGCACCCGTGCTTAAAGTCACCTGATAGCCGCCATCAACCTCCTCAAGCTTGCTTACGCTGACATGCTCTTTGACGGTAATATTGTACTCTTTTATGTGTGTTGCCAAATTCGCAGCCAATGTATTACCATTGGTCAAAGGAATAGAAATTAAGTTTTCTATATCTTGCGTATCTTTAACCTGACCACCGATACGATCTGCCACGATCGCAACACGCAATCCTTTACGAGCAGTATAGATTGCTGCCGCTGTGCCTGCTGGACCGCCACCGATGACTGTAACATCTTGTGTTTCAAGCTGGACTTCATTTGCTGATGCTAATAAATTTGGATACTGCTCTTGAAGTTTTTCAATCAGTTTGGCAGTATCAACCTTACCATTAGCAAAGGGTTTGCCGTTTAAAAATACCGCTGGTACGCCTTGGATTTTTTTCTCAGCAACCAATTCTGGAAATACACCGCCATCAATCATCTCATTTTCAATATGGTCATTTAAGATGGCAAACTGATTGAGTGCTTGAACCACATCAGGGCAGTTATGGCAAGATAAGGAAACAAAAGTTTGAAATTTTAGTGGCTCTTGAATGTGCTTAACCAGCTGTTGGATATCCTCATCAAGCTTCAATGTATGCCCACCTGCCTGCAAGATGGCCAAAATCAATGAAGTAAATTCATGACCGCCTGGAATACCACTAAATACAATACCTGTATCACGATTTTGTGTGGTAATTTTAAAGCTCATCGGTGACAAACGATTATCGATCACTTGAGCGTCAAATTGGATTTTATCAGTTGTACTGGCAATTTTAGTTAAAAAATCAATCAATTCGGCACGCTTTTCATGCTCGCCTGCACCAATGACCAATTGAATTGGACGAGTCATATTGGCACTGTAGGATTTAACAGCATCTAATAAATTTTGGTCTAACATCATATACTCCCGAGAATATCAATGAAAAAGGGATAAAAAATAAAATAAAATAAAAACAGCGATGGATACGATAAAAAATGAATACAAAATCACGCTACTAAAATCACGCTACCAAGCCAAGCTTAATTGCTCACTTGATACTTTGGCTATTATAGCTTACTGCAGCATATCCAAAAAATTAAGAATATTAAATACTGTGATTACTCCATTTAATCGTTACCAAACCTTGATGATTTAAGGCTTGATAATGACTTGATAATCGGCTGCATTCTTGATAATATAATCTATCATACAATCTCAAGATTACAATTGGGCAATTGATACTAAAATCAGCCCATGCATCTAAAAGGAGAATACCATGCTATCAGAATATCGTGAACTTATGACCAAACTCAAAGCTGAAGGCGATAAGCACTTTTTGAAGCTATTTGATGAGCATAATAATCTAGATACGCAAATTGATAATTTTGAAAAAGATCCCGTCACCTCAGCCAGCCGTGCTCAAGAAATTGATGAGATGAAACACAAAAAACTCCATCTAAAAGATCAGCTTAAAACTTATTTAGATAAAGTATCCGCTGAGCGTGGATAATAAAGACCAGCAAGCACAAAGTTTTAAGCCAAAAATCAGCCAGTTAATGGCTGATTTTTTATTGATAACTTTTAAGACCCCAAATGAACAAACACCCCCAAAGCATCATACTTTGAGGATGTTTATTTTTCGCTTTAAATCAGCCAATTGGCTTAATGCTAAATTATTTAATACCAGTTGGCTTGATATGATGATCAGCGATTAGATTTTACCTACCAAATCCAAGCTTGGCTTCAAGGTTTCTTGACCTGCTTCCCAAGCAGCTGGGCAAACCTCACCGTCATTATCACGCACATACTGAGCTGCTTTTACTTTACGAACCATGTCTTTAGCAGAGCGGCCAATGCCCAAATCGTGGATTTCAGCAACTTTAATAACACCATCTGGATCTACCAAGAAAGTGCCTCGTAGTGCTGCATTGTCTTCTTCAATCATCACATTAAAGCCACGAGTGATTTTGCCAGTGCCATCGCCAAGCATTGGGTATTGTACTTTACCAATGGCTGGTGACGCATCATGCCATGCTTTGTGTACAAAATGTGTATCGGTTGATACTGCATACACTTCAACGCCCAAGCCTTTTAGCTCTTCATAATGTGCTGCCATATCCTCTAGCTCTGTTGGGCAAACAAAAGTAAAATCATGTGGATAAAACATGAAAATCGCCCAGCTGCCTTTAACATCATCAGAAGTGATGGTTTTAAACTCACCATTCACATAGGCTTGGGTTGAAAATTCTGGAATGGTTTGATTAATAATTGCTGCCATAATATTCACCTTTTTTGGTTGATTTATTTGATTATACACCATAAATATAAGCAAAAATACGATTGTATCGTGCTAAGCTTTTTGATGTCTGAATTATAATACAACAAAATCATCCGTTTTCTACAGTTAAAACTTCCAAAGATATTGTTTTATTTTATCAAACTTAGGTACAATAGAACCATCATTAAGTGATGATAAAATTACATTTTTAAGGACTGTTATGATCACACTACGCCAATTAGAATTTGCGCTTGCAGTTGCCAAACACCGTCATTTTAAGCGTGCCGCTGAAGAATGTAACATTTCTCAGTCAGCCTTAAGTTTGGGTATCGCTGAACTTGAAAAACAGCTTGATACACAGATTTTTGAGCGAAATAATAAGCAAGTACTCATCACGCCCATCGGCGAAGAGATTTTAGAGCGTGCCCAAAGAATCTCTAGCGAAATCAATGATTTAATGACTCGAGCACACAGCCACCAAATCCCCCTTGCCTATCCGATGACCATTGGTATCATTCCGACCATTGCTCCGTACCTACTGCCAAAAGTATTGCCGACACTTAAGCAATTACACCCACATTTTGAACTGTCTGTGGTCGAAAAACAAACTGAACGATTAATTGAACAAGTTCGCTACGGTCATATTGATACAGCAATCATTGCCCTACCTTATCCGCTTGATGGTCTGCATGCGTTTGAGTTTTGGGCGGAAGATTTTTTTGCAATCTTATCTGAAAATGATGAACATATCCACACCGATAAAATCAACAGCGACGATTTATCTAAGACAAATTTATTACTGCTTGGTGAAGGTCACTGCCTGACTGATCAAGTGCTTTCTGTCTGTGCGCTCAGTAAAAGTGAGATTCAGTCTAGTTTTTCTGATGCCAGCTTAAATACATTGATTCAAATGAGCTTGGCAGGCATGGGAACAACTTTAGTACCCAAGATGGCACTAGAACAAATCGGTGAAAAAACCGTTCATGCCATACCTTTGGCGGAACCTGGACCTCATCGCCGATTGGCTTTTATTACTCGTCTCAATTATGCGCGTGTCAATGATGTGCGTCTACTCAGTGAGATTTTTGGTCAAGCACTTGCATCCTCAGAAAATGAAGCATAATTCATCGTTTTGATTATTTTAATAAGTCATGCCAATATTTATAATCTGGCATGGCATTTTCAACGCTTTTCCAAAAATTGGCACTGTGATTGGCATGATACAGATGACACAGTTCATGAACAAGCACATACGCCAAACACCCCAAAGGATAAGACGCAAGATGGGTATTTAAAGTGATTTTTGCAGACAAAGTATTGCAGCTCCCCCAACGACTGGACATCTGTCTTAGGCGGATGGCGGCGGCTTTTTTACCCACTTTTGGTTGCCATTGGGATAATAAACTTGGCAACTGTTGCTTGATTTCATACCGATAAATCCAAGTAATTAATGCCTGTTTTGGTAATTTTTTTAGGTACCCCAAGGTACGGCAGGGCAAATTGGCTTGATGAATGTTTAGCCAATTTGCCACATCCAATCTCTCACCCCAAAGCGTATCATAGTACGGTTTTTCTATCATTAATGCGTGATAAGAGCGTATTGCCCACGGTATTTTAGCATAAATACCATCTACTAACACTTGCTCATCAATATCGCTAGGTACACTCACCTTCAGTGTTGATTGAGTCAGTCGAAAATTAAGATGCTTGACAGATTTTCTTTGAATACACAAAGTAATACCATGGCTGGCAAAATATGCAATCAGCTCAGCCACAGTTTTTGGAGTATTGCTTGATGGATAAACAACTACATCATAGCGTTTGGCGTAGAATTTGTAAGCACAACTCATCAAACCCAATCCCTGCTTCTTTGGCAGCCATCGGCACAAGACTGTGGTCGGTCATGCCAGGGACGGTGTTGATTTCTAGGACATATAGCTTGCCATCATGCCCCTTTAAAAAATCCACACGAGACCAACCACGCCCCCCAATCGCACGAAACGCTTTTAATGCCAATTCACCCATTTGCCTCTCTTGCTCTGGCGTCAAATCAGATGGGCATTGATAAATGGTGTCATCACGCAAATATTTGGCTTCATAATCATAAAATTTACCCTTAGGGATAATACGGATGCTGGGCAAAACTTGCTCACCAAGCAGTGGTATGGCATATTCGCCGCCCATCATCGCTTTTTCTGCCAAAATCTCGCCATGGTATTGCTTTAATTTGGGATAAATTTTTGCCAAATCACCTGCTTGCTCAACCATAAACACACCCACGCTAGACCCTTCGGCAGCAGGTTTGACAAATAGCGGTAAACCAAATTCACGCTCTACGGCAGAAAAATCGCTGTCATCATGCAAAACCACATAAGGCACATTTGGTAGCCCGAGCGACTGCCACAGCAAACGACAGCGAAATTTATCCATGGCGATGGCAGATGCCAAAACACCACACCCTGTATAAGGCAGATTAAAGCCATCAAGCACGCCTTGCAAGCTGCCATCTTCACCAAAAGTGCCATGCAACACATTAAACACACGGTCATAGGCACGCAAATGAGATATGTCGGTATCAGCAGGGTCAAAATGATGGGCGTCCACCCCTTTTGATAATAAGGCATTTAGCACTGCCATGCCACTATTTAGCGACACTTCACGCTCTGTGCTTGTTCCGCCACAGACAACCGCCACTTTGCCAAAGTTTTGCCCATCTTTTGTATTAAGTTTGCTCATGTTTTTGCCTTTTTTTAAGTTTTTAAGCCCTTTTAAAATCACCCCAAAAACAACCCATTTTTGACCAATTCTTGACACAGTTGTCCCACATTGCCCGCCCCTTGGGTCATCAGCAAATCATTGGCGTTTAGGGTGATTTTAAGCACTTGGGTGATTTGTTCTTTGTCATTGACATTTAACACAATCGGTTCAACCTGCCCACGCTCACGCAATGAACGCGCCAAATCATTGCTTGTTGCCCCCTTAATCAGCTCCTCGCCAGCACTGTACACATCAAGCAAAATCAGCTTATCCACCTGCGATAACACATTGACAAACTCGCTAAAACAATCCCTTGTGCGACTGTAACGGTGTGGTTGAAACATCATCACCAAACGGCGGTCTGGATAACTTTGGCGTGCCGCTTTGATGGTCATGGCGATTTCGGTGGGGTGATGCCCATAATCATCAATCAATACCACATCACCGCTGCCATCTGTTAGGGGATAGCTGCCATTGTTTTCAAAGCGTCTGCCCACGCCTGCAAATTTTTCTACCGCTTGGCAAATGGCTTTATCACTCACGCCTTCATCGGTTGCCATGGTAATTGCCCCAAGGGCATTATAGACATTGTGAATGCCAGGGATATTTAAGGTGATGGGTAAGGGTTTTTTGTCTTTTCTTAGTACGGTGAAATGGGTTTTTGTGCCGTCTGCAATCACATCTACCGCCTGCACATCGTTGTGTTTTTCAAGGCCATATGTGATGACAGGTCTTGCAATGTCATCAATCATGGCATACAGCTCTTTGTCATCGCCACACAACACCGCCAGCCCATAAAAAGGCATGTTGTGCAAAAACTGCACATAGGCTTGTTTTAGTTTATCAAAGCTGCCTTCATAGGTCTCCATGTGGTCTTCATCAATGTTGGTAACAACACACGCCATGGGTCGCAAAGATAAAAAAGACGCATCAGATTCATCAGCTTCTGCCACCAAATAACGGCTGGCACCCAAGGCGGCATTTTTGCCTGAGGCGTTTAATTTACCGCCAATCACATAAGTTGGGTCAAGCCCCGCTTCGGTGAGCATCATGGTTAATAAACTTGTGGTTGTGGTCTTGCCATGAGCCCCTGCCACCGCAATGCCATGACGGTATCGCATCAGCTCACCCAACATGTCGGCACGGCGTACCACAGGAATGTGTGCTTTTAAGGCGGCCCTAATCTCAGGGTTTTGTCGGTCAATGGCAGATGACACCACCACCACATCGGCCATTTTGATGTTGCTGGCATCATGACCAACATGTACCGTTACACCTAAGTTTTCTAGACGCTCGGTCATCGCATTTGCCTTAATGTCTGAGCCAGTAACCACATAGCCTTGATTGGCAAGCACCTCGGCAATGCCACACATGCCAGCCCCACCAATGCCAACAAAATGAATGTTTTGAATGCGTCGCATCTCTGGGATTTCTATTAGGCGTTTTGGGAGCGTTTTGACTTTGGTTGAATTTGGCATGACTGTTTCTCTGTTTGGGTGTTATATTTTAAATATTAAATGTTGAATATTAAACTGGTTTTGTGGATAAATATGCCATGATATTTTTTAAACAATGACAATCACATCAATCAATTTTAATTTTACAAATCAAGGCAAAGAATTTACCCCATCAATTGTTTAAATTAAAACCGATACATATAAACCGCATGATTAATAATTTCACCATTGATGTTTTCATGATTGGCAATGATACCACAAAATTCAAATCCCAATCGCTTAGCAACTTGTTGGCTTGGAATATTATGCTCACCCGCCTTAATCTCCACCACATTCATGCCATAGATGTTTTTGGCAATGTCCATGATTGCACGCACCGCACAGGTCATGACACCACGCCCCCGATGGTCTTGGTGTAACCAGTAGCCAATTTCTGCCTTTTTAAGATGATGATAAATGTTATTTAAACTCACCGCTCCGATAATTTTATCATCATAAATAATATGGGTATGAATGGCTTTGTCATCGGCATATTGATGTAGGGCAAATTTGACAAATTCACGATAACTATTTTCACTAAAATCATTCGCCCACGGTAGCCATTTACCCAAATCGTCTTTTTGGGCATTAACAATATCATTCATTTGACTGGCAAATGATGAATGTACTAAGGTTAGGCTTAATGCGTCATTGATTTTATATTGAAACATTTTAAATACCCAAATTTTAAAATCCAATTAGCCAAATTACATACTTTTATGGCTGGCAAGTACTTCGGCAAAGGCAGTGGCAATCAAATTATTTGAACTTACCATATTATTTTATCTACCCAATGTGGTATGATTTTTTAGCCACCTAAAAAATATCATTTAATATGCTCTATACCGCCGCCATTTCAAGAAATATTTTAATGTTTATGGTTTTACATATGATTAACTGGGTCAATTTTTTAATTCACTCATTTTCATCAATTTGTGATAATAATATATTTTAGCTTTATTAATATCATCTTACTGACTGCCTTTATCATCACCATACGCCAAAACCAGCTCTGCCACTGTCTTTGCGACATGATGTTTGGCACTCTCTTGTGCTTTTTTTGCCATGTCTAAGCATTTTTGGCGGTCAAGACCAGTTAAAATCTGTGCCAATGTCTCACCCGACAGCTCATGTTGAGGCAACAAAATCCCTGCCTCTTTGTCAGTTAAGCTCTTGGCATTGGCGGTTTGATGGTCGTCCACAGCGTGTGGTAGCGGCACAAAAATCGCTGCAACACCTACGCTGGCTATCTCGGTTACGGTCAATGCCCCAGCACGGCAAATAACCACATCTGCCCAACTGTATGCCTGTGCCATGTCATCAATAAATGGCATAACCTCAAAGACATGACGGCTTGTGTCAATCTGTGCTTGTGAATAGGCGACCAACATGGTGTTGTGGTTATCTTTACCGCATTGATGTCGCACGGTTAGGGGCTTATCCGACAGCTTTAACAGTTCAACCACCGCTTCATTGATGGCTTTTGCCCCAAGCGAACCGCCCACCACCAGCACTTTAAGCGGTGAATCATCATTCAAATAACGCTCTTTTGGCGGTGCAATATTGGCGATGGACTGGCGTACTGGATTACCTACGGTTAGCACCTTTTTGCCATCGCTGTCAAACGCCCCATCAAAGGCTTGTAATACTTTATCAGCATGACGCGCCAAATTTTTATTACTCATGCCTGCAATGGCGTTTTGTTCATGAATGATGAGTGGAATTTTGCACAGCTTAGCTGCTAAGCCACCCGGTGCGGTTACATAACCGCCAAAGCCGATAACCACATCTATGTTATTGTTTTTGATGATATTTTTACTTGCCATGACCGCTTTGAACAGCATAAAAGGCAACTTAATGGCACGCACCAGCCCCTTACCACGAAGCCCTTGCATGTCAATGTGGTGCATGGTATGACCGTGTTTGGCAACAAGCTCATTTTCCATGCCCTTTGGCGTGCCAAGCCAATGAATGACAGCCCCACGAGCCACCATTTCATCTGCCACCGCCAAGGCAGGAAACACATGCCCCCCTGTGCCTGCTGCCATCATGAGTACATTGATTTTTTTTGACATAAACTTATCCAACCAAACATTTACAGTAATAAAGGCAGTTATTTTGGATGACTTTTTACATGAACTCAAGTAGTTTTTTGCGACATTTTGTCAAGCAAATCCATACTAAATATCTGTCTTTGGATGGCTGTCAATATTGTTTTCAATAAATTTAATAAAATCCACCGCAATACTTGTACCACATTGGTCATCAATCTCACGCACGCAGGTTGGGCTGGTAACATTAATTTCGGTAATATGACCACCGATGACATCAAGCCCCACAAAATATAGTCCTTTTTGCATCAAAATTGGTGCAATTGTCTCGGCCAATTCACGCTCACGGGCTGTCAGTGGCATGGCAACGCCACGACCACCCGCCGCCAAATTGCCCCGTGTTTCGCCTTGGGACGGGATACGAGCCAAGCAATATTCTACAGGCTTGCCTCCTACGATCAGCACCCGCTTATCTCCTTCTACAATAGCAGGAATATATTTTTGTGCCATGATGGGTAATTTACCCATTTGAGTTAGCATCTCTAGTGTGGCACTGATATTAGGGCTGTCTGCTGTCAAGCGAAAAATACCCATACCCCCCATACCATCTAAGGGTTTGACGATGACATCTTGATGCTCAGTGATGAAGGCTTGAATATGCATCTGCTTGTTGGTGACGATGGTCGGCGACATCAGTTCACTAAACTGTGTGGCAAACAGCTTTTCATTACAATCTTTGACAGCCAAAGGATCATTGATCACCCAAACGCCCGCCTGCTTGGCATAATCCAGCAAATGCAAGGCATACAAAAATTTCATATCAAATGGTGGATCTTTACGCATCAAAATCACATCAAAATCCGTCGCGCAATAAGTTGCCATCTCACCAAGCTCATAAAAATTTTCAGGATTTTTAAAAACTTGTAATGGCTGAGCATCCACATTCAATGTACCCTGACTAAGCCAAAGATCATGAATTTGACAATAATACAGCTCATGCCCACGCTCATCAGCCGCCCACATCATCGCAAGCGTGGTATCTTTTTTATAACTTACTGTAGTAATATCGTCCATGACGATCAAAAATCGAAGCTTTTTCATCTCATTATCCCAATATCTTAATTATTTAACTTATTAAATATAATTATTAAAGTAATATATTAAATATGACTAAAGTATTTTATAGTATCAGCCTTTAGTTGATGCCATATTCTGCACGATAAGCCTGCATCTGAGCCAGCTCATCTTGAGATCCATGTTTGGCAACATAATCAATAATATCATCCATCGTCACCAAAGCAAGCACTGGCACTTGCAGGCTCTCAGCAAGCTCTTGAATGGCTGATCGATCACTTTGACCTTTTTCTTTACGATCAAGAGCAACAATAATACCTGCAACGCTTGCCCCAGCTTTACCCAGCAAAGTAATAACTTCACGCATGGCGGTACCTGCGGTCATGACATCGTCGACCACCCAAACAGATTTACCGTTTAAATCAGCACCAACCAGCATACCGCCTTCACCATGATTTTTAGCTTCTTTGCGATTATAACCCCACTCAGCATTAATCTGATGCTCACGCCACAACACTTGAGCGGTCGCTGCCACAAAAGGAATGCCCTTATAAGCGGCACCAAAGATGACCAGATCATCTTGATTGGCGTGTTTGGCAAGTGTATCTGCATAACCTTCTGCAAGCACGCTCAATAATTCACCTGTTGATAGCAAACCTGCATTAAAGAAATAAGGACTTTTACGCCCTGACTTTAGGGTAAACTCACCAAAACACAACACATGGTTTTTTAAGGCAACCTCAATAAACCGCTCAGGATGAAATGACATAAAAATTCCTTAATCTGATAAAATTCATACATTAAACTATTTTACTCTGTATGATCGATTTTTACAATTAAACGAAGGATCATTTCGGGCAAAATAAAAACCCAATAGGCAAGCATATTGGGTTTTTGTCAAAAAGCTTAAAATTAAGCTTTGGCAGCGGCTTGAGCAGCAGCAACTTCAGCAGCGAAGTCCTCTTGCTTTTTCTCAATGCCTTCACCAACTTCTAGGCGCTTGAAGCTAACCACAGTGGCATTTTCTGATTTTAGAACATCACCAACTTTTTTATCGTTATCCATGACATAAGGTTGGTTAACCAAAGTCACTTCATTGAGATACTTTTGTAGACCACCAGTGATCATCTTCTCAATCACTGCCTCTGGCTTGCCAGATTCTTTGGCTTTAGCTTCGATAATGTCTTTTTCACGGGCTAGGATATCTACTGGTACATCAGCTTCATTCACAGCCAACGGATTGAATGCTGCCACTTGCATGGCAACCGCTTTACCCACTTCTTCAGAACCGCCTTCAATTGAGACAACAACACCAATACGCAGACCGTGGCGATAAGCGGCAAGGTTAGCACCTTCAATCACTTCAGCACGGCGAACTTGAATATTCTCACCGATTTTTTGAACCAATGCCACACGCGCTTCTTCAACTGTTGAGCCATCACCGTATGGTAGCTGGGCAATCGCTGCCACATCTGTGGTGTTGTTTTCAAGTGCAAGCTTGGCAACTTTATTGGCAAATGCAGTGAAGTTTTCATCTTTAGCAACGAAATCAGTTTGGCAGTTTACTTCTAGTAGCAACGCTTTACCTTCACCTTGGGCAATGATAATCGCACCATCAGCAGCGATATTACCTGCTTTTTTGGCAGCTTTTGCTTGACCTGATTTACGCAGATTATCAATCGCAAGTTCGATATCGCCGCCTGCTTCTTCAAGTGCTTTTTTGCACTCCATCATGCCAAGACCAGTACGGTCACGCAGCTCTTTTACTAGCTTTGCAGAAACTTGAGTCATGTCAATTACCTTAAGTTTTAATTGAACAAAAATTTAGGATAAGCTTGGTATGACCACGCCAAACCAAGCTTAATAAATTAGTAGTTGTTAACCACTTGACCAGCTTGGTCAACTTTATCTTCAACAGGTGCGGTTGCATTTTCACGGTTGGCTTGCTTATCAGCATCAGCTGCATCAGCATGACCTTGGGTTTTAGCGTACTCTTTACCTGCAATGATCGCATCAGCCATCGCTGTTACATATAAGCTAATGGCACGAATTGCATCGTCATTGGCGGCAATGACATAGTCAACATTGTCTGGGTTTGAGTTGGTATCTACAATACCAATCACAGGAATACCAAGGTTTTTGGCTTCTTTGATGGCGATGGCTTCGTGGTCAACATCAACAACAAACAACGCATCAGGCAAACCGCCCATCTCTTTGATACCACCCAAAGCACGCTCTAGCTTTTCCATTTGGCGGGTACGCTCAAGTGCTTCACGCTTAGTCAATTTTGCAAATGTACCATCTTCAGCTTGCTTTTCTAGCTCTTTTAGACGAGTGATTGACTGGCGAAGTGTTTTCCAGTTTGTTAGCATACCGCCCAACCAACGATGGTCAACATAAGGCATGCCTGCACGCTGTGCTTGTTCACGGATTACCGCACCCGCTGCACGCTTAGTACCAACAAATAAAATCTTGTTGCGAGCCGCTGCTTGTTTATTCACGAAAGTTAGTGCTTCGTTAAATTGCTTAACAGTATGCTCAAGGTTAATAATATGAATGCGATTACGAGCACCAAAGATGTACTGGCTCATTTTTGGATTCCAAAAACGAGTTTGGTGACCGAAGTGAGCACCTGCTTCTAGCAAGTCACGCATTGAGATTTGAGTTGGGTTTTTATCTGACATAAAAAATCCTAAAAGTTTGGGTTACGCCTCCACGAAACCAAAATACCGAATCCATTAGCACGCATCCGTCACGATGACGAATTATTCAAACCAACAGACACCCCAATATTTCAAATAATTTCGTGTGTGTAGTGTAAGTTTAAAAAATACGCCCATTTAAAAAATGGACGTATTATTATAGCAAATTCTTATCAAAAAGTCCAAGTAAATGTTAGATAATGGACAGTTTTTATTCAGTCATTGACTTCTAAATATTTTTGGGCTTCTTGTAAATCAACTGTCACCAAACTTGAGATACCAGCGGTTGGCATGGTAATGCCTTTTAACTCATCAGCGATTTGCATGGCAAGCTTATTATGACTAATAAAAATAAACTGAACATCATCAGCCAATTCTCTAATCAACCCTGTAAACCTGGCGACATTGGCATCATCAAGCGGTGCATCAACCTCATCAAGTACACAAAAAGGCGCAGGGTGCTGCTTAAAAATAGCAAAAATCAAACTCAATGCTGTCAAGGTTTTTTCGCCACCTGAAAGCACAGCAAGTCTTGAGTTTTTCTTACCCTTTGGTTGAGCCATCAGCACAAGCCCTGCTCGCCATTTGTCCGATTTGGGCAAGTCATCATCTGCCATCAAAGTTAAGCTTGCTTGACCACCACCAAAAACCTTTGAAAATAGTGCATTTAGCTCTTTATTTACCGCCTCAAGTGCTGTCAAAAACAGTGTTTTGGTTTTTTCGTCAATCGCACGAATGGCATCTTGAAGCTTTTTCATGCTTTGGGTGATGTCATTGATTTGCTCATCCATGGGCGAAACACGCGCCTCAAGCTCGGCAAGCTCAGCTGCAGCTGCCAAATTCACCGCACCAAGCTCAGCAATTTTACTTTTGATTTGATTTTGCCTTGCTGAATTATCGGTGAAATTTTGATTAGGATTTGTCCGAAAATCTGCCAGTTTAGACGCTAAATTAAACGATTCATCCAGACGCATAAGCTCACCGCCAATGTCTTGAACACGGCTTTCACCAACCGCTGTATCTGCACTGATCTGTGCCAAAGTTGCTTGAGCGGTGGCAAATTTGGTATGTGCCTCAGTCAGCGTTTCTTGCAATTGACTTTGGGCAATTTGCTGTGCTTTGGCTGCCAACTCATATTCATCACTAGCAATCTTAAGCTCATGACTTACCGCTTTGGCAGCTTTAAACGCCTCTTCAAGCACTGGTAGCTTTTGACTGAGTTCCTGCTGCGTGCTTTTGGTTGTCTCAATGTCCGCTTGAGTTTGTGATGCACTATGTTTTGCCATCTCAAGCAAACGCTCGGCATGGGTTTTTGCTTGCGTCAGTGTGCCAAGCTTGATTTGTAAAGCCTGATAGGTGTCATTTTGGGTTTTAAGCTTAGCAACAGCTTCGTCGATACGCACCGTCTGCACCGCCATGGCTTGATTTGCTTGCTCAACTTTAGGCTCAAGCTCCCTTAAGCCAAAATCACAGGTCTCAATCTGCATATTAAGCTCTTGTAGCTCATTTTTAATACTGCTATTTTCATCATCCAGTCGCTTGAGCTGACTGTCAATACTCTCACGGCGTGCTTTTTCAGAATCAAGTTTGGCCGTTAGTATGGTCAAGCCTTGTTCTAACTGGTGCAGCTGCTGGGTGACTGCATTTTTTTGGGCGGTGATTTCTTCAAGCTCAATTTTACTGCTTTGAAGCCTTGTCAGTACTTGCTTGAGCTGCTTTTGGTCTTTTTCAAGCGAATCTTCAAGTGTGTTTAGTTCATCTTCTAGCACCTCGAGTCGCTCAAGGTGTTTTTTCCGATCACTTAAAAACTGACTGCTGGTATCACCAAGTTTTGAAAGGTGTAACATACCAAAACTGCCCACCAGCCAACCAGCTTTTGTCATAATTATCATACCAAATGGTACATTTGTGTCCAAGTCTGTGAGCGGCTCATCGCCCACATATAAATAACAGCAGCCAAATAACTCAAGCGTAGGCATGCTAAACAGTCGATCAAAACGCACCAGTTGCTGTTGTATTGATGTTGGTAGTTGAGACAACATCTCATCGGTATAGGTTGTGTTTCTTGTTTTGCCTGATTTTAAGATCATATAATCATTATCATCCATCACATGACCTAAAACAGCCGTTGGCAACTCATCGCTTAGACGGGCATTCAACCAAAATCCCAAAAACTGATCCAAAACATCTGCATAGTCCAAACCCATTTCCGTCAGTACCAAACTTTCTTTTAGACTTGGCAGTGCATTTAAGGCTATTGATGTATCAGCATCAGGCGGCGTCGTAATTTTATGAGACGGTATTTTAGTGTGTACCAGTTTGTGCAAAATTTCATATTCACCCATCAAACTGGCATGGCGTTTTTCTTGGCTTTGTACATGGATTTGGGATGTTTGCACTGCTTGAGTCAGCTCGTCTACAAGTGATTTTAGCATCTCATCATCATTAAGATGTTCAAGCTTTTGTCTGAGTGCCACAGCTTTTAAGGTATCAGCAGACAGCTGATTTTGCACTTCAATAGTATCGCTAAATAGATTTTTGGCAGTGATAAGCTCATCATAACGAACTTGCCATTTATTTAATCCAATCTCCAAACGCTGACGCTGAGATTGTGCCAATTTCTTGAGATTTTCAAGATTATTTTTTTCTTGCATTAGGCTACTTAGCTCATCTCGGTGCGACTGCCAAGTCAACTGCACCTCACTTTGAGCTTGCTTGGCATGGGTAATCTCATGCGTCATCGCTTCTACTTTAGGCGTGATAACATCTAGCGATTGGTTAATTTGTAAAAGCTCGTCTTGTGCCTGATTTATCTTGGTCAAAGCTTCTTGATGCTGAGCCTGTAGGCGAGCAATTTTTTCATCATTTTGGGTAATTTGGCTATTGACTGTATAAAAATTATGCTGTGCGGTCTGCTCTGCCATCTGTGCATTGTGATAGTTGTCTTTGGCGTCATCTTTTAGCCACTGAGCCTCGGCAACACGCGCAGACAGTAGGTCAAGCTCACGGCGTACTTGATTGGCTTTAGCGTCTAGCTTGGCAAGCACCTCACCTGATTTACCCTGCTCAATCTTTTTTTGTTCGTGATGATGCCACGCTTCAAATAAGCGTCTGATTAACTCTTCTTTTTGAAGCGTTTTTAATTCATCATTTAAGGCTTGGTACTGTTTGGCAGACTGTGCTTGACGAATGAGCGTTTTGTGCTGTTTTTTTAGCTCACCTTGTAAATCTGAAAGCCTTTTAAGATTATCTTGGGTTTCGCCAAGTTTTTTTTCGGTCTCAGCACGGCGTGCCTGATAGCGAGATACGCCCGCACCTTCTTCAATAAATTCTCGAAGCTGCATGGGGCTTGACTCAACAATCCGCCCAATCATACCCTGCTCAATCACCGCATAGCTACGCGCACCAAGCCCAGTTCCCAAAAATACATCCACCACATCACGGCGACGCACTCGCTGACCATTGATAAAATAATCCGATTTACCTTCTTTAGTGACTTGACGGCGTAGTGACAGCTCTTGATATAGATTTAATTCATGGCGAATGCCGTGGGTTTCGTCTTGCGTATGTTCAAAAATCAGCTCAACACTTGCCAAACTCTTCGCAGCTCGCCCTTCAACACCTGCAAAAATAACATCGCTCATCGCCCCGCCACGCAGCTGTTTGGCAGAGGTCTCACCAAGCACCCAACGAATTGCATCGATGACATTGGATTTGCCACAACCATTTGGTCCAACAATCGCAGTAATATCGTGTCGAAAAGTAAATGTCGTAGGATTGGCAAAGGATTTAAACCCAGCCAGTTTTAAAGATTTTAGGCGCATGAAAAACCAAGACAGATGATAAAAAAGAGTCGTATTTTAGCAAATTTTGCCTAAGTATGCTAATCGCAAAACTCAAATCATCGCAAAAAACCATCACCAATTTTGGTGATGGTTTTAACGCTTATTACATATTTGCCACCAAAGACTTTCGTTTGGGTACAGCATCAATCAGCTCAAGCAATGCCCGCTGATATACATTTCTTTTAAACGGTACAACACCCGTCAAAGGAAACCAATAACTCACCCATTGCCAGTCGTCAAATTCAGGTACGCCCACATCAAAACGAATGTATTTGGTATTAGCTTCATCCAGATATAACAAAAACCATTTTTGTTTTTGTCCAATGCACAAAGGCTCCTGCCCTGTACGCAAATAACGCTTAGGCAAGCGATAACGCAACCAATCACGGGTGACTGCCAGCACTTTGACATGCTCAGGATGCAGCCCCACTTCTTCATACAGTTCACGATACATCGCATCTAGTGGTGTTTCGCCATGACTGATACCGCCTTGAGGAAACTGCCAACTGTCATGACCGATACGCTTTGCCCACAAAAGTTGCCCGTGTGCATTTACCAAGATGATGCCGACATTTGGACGAAATCCGTCTGCATCAATCATAATCAAACTCTTAATATATAGGAGATACCCAGCATTGATACCTTGTTATTGAAAATTGATAACAATTGACAATTTTCATTCATGGTTACATGACAAATGGCGACATCTTATGGCTTAATGGCAAAAGCTTGCTTGATAAAAAACCATCAAACTTGACCTTTTTGCTTGAAGACTGACGATTATCCTGATGTTTAAACAGGGATTTTCATGATAAGTACCAAAATCAGATAGCTCCAAATTCATTTAAATTTCATCAAAAACTTTTGATGAATGACTTGTTGTCTATTAAACCAAAAAACAGTACAAAAGTATAGGGTTTTATCCAAGTACCCTGACTTAGATTTTGGTTTCACCAACCGATCAGTCGCTCGTGATTTTTGATAATGATAAGATTTTAACTCGTCCAAAAGTTAACTCGTCCAAAAATCGATTGGCGAAACTAAAATCAATAATTTGGTAAATGGTTTGCCAAACGCTGCCAAACCAAGTAAAATGAATGCTATACAAAGTAAAATTTAACATAAAAAGAGTTTGATATGGCACACTTAGATGCAGAACTGATTTGGGAAGATGGCGTGCATTTTGTTGGTACTTCACCATCAGGGCATACCATACATCTTGACGGTAATAAAACCGCTGGTGCAAGTCCGATGGAGCTGATTTTATTAGGGCTTGGTGGTTGTGCCAGTTATGATGTTGTCACCATCATGAAAAAATCTCGTCAAGACATCACGGATGTCCGTTGCCAAATGCATGCCCACAGAGCCGATACTATCCCTGCAGTATTTACCGATATTCACTTGCATTTTGTGGTAACTGGCAGCGATATCAAAGAATCGCAGCTTGCCAAAGCCATTGAGCTGTCTGCCGAAAAATACTGTTCAGCCTCACGCATGTTATCATCAGGTGGGGTGAATATCACTCATGATTATGAGATTATTGAGAAATGATCGCTGCACTGTTTGCTGATACCAATATCAAGCTTACCATCATCTTGATGGTCATCGCCTGTCTATTACCTTTTGTGTGTGCCGCTCTTGCCAAATATTTGGGTGGTTATAACATAAAAGACAATCAAACACCTCGTGAGTTTTTGGCAAATACTCACGGAGCCGCCGCAAGACTCAATCACGCTCAGACCAACAGCTTTGAAAGTCTGCCAATTTTCTTAGCCTCTGTACTCATTGCACTTTATACTTTCGTGCCTGTTAGTATCATCAATATGCTGGCAACAGGTTATCTTATCTTTCGCATCTGTTTTATTATGAGCTATGCAACCAATTTATCCATCTTGCGTTCAGTGACATGGATGTTTTCATTGAGCTGTTGTATCATGCTTTTTATTTTGGCATATCAAATGGGTATTTAAGATTGACAAGATAACAATTAACAAAAATATCTTTGCAGTCCCTTTAATAACAGCTCTTCGTCTACCTGAATATGTTTTAGATGTGGTCTTAGCATTTGTGCACCGCCACCTGTCAATATCATCTCAAAATTTGGATAATTGGCTTGCACACTGGCGACAGCACCCACCACCCCAAATAAGACCCCATGATTTACAGCGTCATCGGTGGTCGTACCAAGACTTAACCCATCAAATCGCCCTTGTTTAACATCAATTTGCTGTGTTCCTGCATATAACGCATGACGCTGCATATAAACATTGGGCAAAATATAACCGCCCAAATGTTCACCTTCATCAATCATATCAATCGTTAATGCCGTACCACAACCAACCACACATTGTTTATGACCATTTACTGCACCAAGCATCTGTAACCATCTATCCACACCCAATTGTGATGGCTCATAGCGACTACAAAGCATTGGGTGGCGATGATTCACCTTGGCAAATTCAAAAGGCACACCAAGCTCTTTTAAAGTTTTGGTGATGGCATGGTTAATTTTTTCGCCCAATACACTGGATATTCCTACAAAATTTGGCTCAAATTGTGTAAACACCCCAAGCAAACCCAATAAAAGTTCATTGGGGGCTTTTAGATGTTCTTTAGCATCTGATAAGATAATTTGACCATTGTTAATCAGCCAATATTTTAACCGAGTATTGCCCAAATCAAGCCACAGCACCATCTCATTTTGCCTCTGATTATTTTTTCTATTTAAAAAGATTGATTTAAAAAATTTTCAAGTCATCATCTTGGCCGTACCAGCAAAGATTGTTTGTATGCCTTGCTCATTTTGTACCAATAACGCCCCTCGTTCATCAACACCAAGGCACTTTCCTGATAAACGATTACCCGTATCATCATTTTGGGTAAATATTTCTACCTGTCGATCTGTTAATAGATGCATCTGATTGAATTGATTGATAAAACCAGTTGCTGTTTTTTGAGATGTCATCAATTGATGATGATGAAAAATTGCCCGACAAATGGCTTGGCAAATGGGTTGATATAAATCTTGAGCTGATGGCAATGCCCCCAATGATGGATACCAAAGCATATTTAGACTGGTCGCTTGATAAGTACCGCTTTGAATGATTGGTGCGTGTTGAACATTCATGCCCACACCAAAAACCAATCCTACCAAGCTGCGATGGTCATTTTTAGCAACAAAAATCGGCTCTATCAAAACCCCTGCCAATTTCCAAAATCTTTGGGAATCTTCATCAAAAACCCCCAAGTCATTTGCCCATTTAACCCCAATTTTCGGCAAATTCATCGTCTGTCGGATTTGATTCATCTGTGTTATGATTGGCATTTTTATCAAATAAAAACCCACCAGCAAAGAGATTAAACCAGATAATTGATTGATACCAAAATCCTGCGTTTGACTTTGCATTGGTACATATAACGATAAAAAAACCGCGCCTTGACTACTCACCCAAGAACGACCATGTTGTCCACGACCCAAACTTTGGTGGTCAGCTGTCATCAGATGTAACAGGCTGTGCGATTTTTCGCCCCGTATCACAGTATTTTTTAGCTCAGTATTTGTGCTTAAGATGCTGGCATGATGTTCATGATGGTTTTGGATGGTTTGCCACAGTTGGTCAAAGTTGCTTTGGTTAACATTCATCAGATGACAATTTACGACAAAGATAATAAAAGTGCGTTATAATAGCACAAATTTAAAGAAATAATGGATGAATGTCGATGATTTATATCTGGTTTGCAGCAGCTGGTATCATTGCTGGGCTGTGTGCAGGGCTATTTGGTGTGGGTGGTGGCATGGTGATTGTGCCTGCACTGATTTGGATTTTGGCAGCATATGGTATGCCAACTGATATCGTACCTCATGTTGCTGTTGGTACAGCATTAGCAACCATCATCTTAACTTCTATCAGCTCGATGACTGCACACCATAAGCGTGGCGGTGTACGCTGGGAGATTTTTAAGAATATGTCAAAAGGCTTAGTACTTGGCAGCTTATTTGGTGCTTGGGTTGCAACGCTGATTAGCGGTGCGGCATTACAAGCAATTTTAGGAGCTGGGGCTATCTTAGTGGCGATCAAAATGCTGTTTTTCCCCAATCAAGAAAGACTAGACATACCACCACCGCCTGCTTATAAACAAGGGTTTGCTGGCGTTGTCATCGGTATTTTATCCGCCATCTTTGGTATCGGCGGCGGTAGCTTAACTGTGCCTTATTTAAGCCAAAATGGTGTTCCCATGCGACAAGCCGTCGGTACATCAGCCGCCTGTGGCTTGCCCATTGCTTTGGCAGGAGCATTTGGTTTTATTTGGTTTGGGCATCAAGTTGGTACTGCCAATATTGATGGTTTGATCGGATTTGTGCATATTGGAGCATTTATTACAATCAGTATTTTAAGTTTTATCATGGCAAAAGTTGGTGCCAAGTTGGCTCACGCTCTACCCGCTCAAACTCTTAAGCGTGCTTTTGGCGTACTGTTGATGATTGTAGGCGTACGGCTAATTATTGGCGGACTTTAAGACTTTAACTAATACTGTCATACTTCATTATAACAAGCATCGGTCTATGACAGGTGCTTTTTTAAACGGTAAATAACCAAAAACCCCAAGCAGCTGCTTGGGGTTTAATATGGTGGCGAGAGGCAGGATCGAACTGCCGACACACGGATTTTCAATCCGTTGCTCTACCGACTGAGCTATCACGCCGAATTGATGCGTATTAAAACAAAATTTCATCAACTTGTCAAGAAAAATATTTCCAAAATTGCATTTTGTATCAAATTATCAGGTTTATGCACTGATACAAACAAGAGATTACATAATATTTAATGTAGTTTCATAAAGCTTACAATTCATCAATATGTTTAATAAAATTATTTCTCTAAAATAACTTCTAAGAATACAAGAAAATACCGTGTTTTTTCACCCAAACTGGTTAATACAAATTTATTGGACACATGCCAGTCATTATCAGGAGAATCCTATGTTTCGCTGGGCAATTATTTTTGCAATTATCGCCATTATCGCAAGCTTTTTAGGATTTGGTAATATTGCAGGGTTAAGCAAAGAGTTTGCTTATATTTTCTTAATTATCGCTGTTGTCTTATTTGTGATCGGCTTTGTGGGTGGTCGCCGTAGATAATTATTCCATAGCTCATTGCCTCAAAGATGATTAAAACATAAACAGTCTGTTATGACAACAGACTGTTTTATTTTACTCAATTTGGTTTGCTTAATTCATCGCAATTAGCAGATTTATGCCAACAAATTATCGCTCAGCATCAAACATCAAGCGTGCTGCCTCAAACACATAAACCTCGCTTTCGGGCAACTTTGGACGCTCATTTTCTTTCATAGCGCTCCGCTCTTCAGCCAATGCCTCCAAATTGGCCTGATAAGTTGACCAATCTACAAATGGTGCCTCGCCTGTGGCTTGCCTGCGTGCATTTTCAGCAGCCAAGGTGCGTTTTTCAATCATATCAAGTCTGGCACGGCGTTTTTGTAAATTAATCTCAGTCGGTTTTTTATCATCATCAAGCGTGCGAATGGCATTTAGTTCAGATAAATACCTAAACTGTGGGTCACTTGCTTGGCGGGCTTTGGATTGCTTATTGAGTGAGCTTAACAGGCTTGGCGAATATTTACCTTCAGCGTGATAATTGGTTGAGTTAATGGTATCCCAAGGCAATGGATTTTTATATTCACGCTCACCAAATTCGATACCTTCATAAATATTTACCAATTCAACATCTGGTACAACACCCTTGGTTTGGGTACTGCCACCATTCACACGATAAAATTTACGCTGCGTCAAAGTCATCGAACCTAATGCCAAATCATCTCGCTGAGTCTGAGCCGTGCCTTTGCCAGTGGTTGTGCTACCTACCACCAAACCTAGCCCATAATCTTGAATGGCGGCTGCAAAAATCTCGCTGGCCGATGCCGAACCAAGATTAATGAGTACAGACAATTTTCCATCATAGAATTGATGCCCACCGTCTGTATCTTCAAAAACTTGCACATTACCACGATTATCACGAATTTGCACCAAAGGACCTTCCTTGATGAACATGGCAAGCATTTTGGCAACTTCATCAAGTGAACCACCAGGATTATTTCGCAAATCAACCACCAAGCCATCGATACCTTGGTCGGTTAACGCTTGTAAAGCTTTTTGGGTATCATGGCTGACACTGCGGTACTGACTGGCATCAATACCCTCACGGCGTGCTTTAAAATTCAGATAAAAGCTTGGAATCTCAATCACACCAACTTTTTTTATACTACCATCATAAGGCATGTCAATCACTCGATACTGCACGCCTGATTCTTCTTGTCGAATGATATCACGCACCAAAGTAACCGTTCTGGCCTGCGAATCTGGTGTATTTGGCTGCTTGACCTTGACGGTTACCTCAGTACCACGAGTACCACGGATTAAAGCAACAATTTCTCTGGTGCTATAGCCTATCGTATCCACCATTTCACCATCAGATTGGGCTATACCGATAATCAAATCATTTGCCAATATCTGACCTGATTTGGCAGCAGGACCGCCATCAACCAAACTGATAATGCGTGTGTAATCAGGATTTTTGCGATCGGGTCGAATAGAAACACCAATGCCCTCAAGCTGTAGACTATTTTGGATTTGTATATCCTGTGCTTGAATGGGAGCGTAATAATTACTGTGTGGATCATATGCGATGGCTGCCGCATCAAGTATCGACTCCATCACCTCATCATTTTTCAGTCGTTCAAGCTGTTCTTCTTGGCGTTTGATACGATTTAATAAAATCTCTTTAGGAGTGCGACTTTCAGCCTTGACCAAATCTTGACCTCGAGCCAACTCAGGATTTTGTAAATAAACCTGATCTTTTGCTTTGTCGCTGTCTTGATTAATCATAATGGTAATTAATGACAATGTCGTTTGGTTTTTCCAATACTCAAGTTGCTCCTTTTTGCTCCGAAACCGTGGTGCTTTTTCACGATCTAATATAATGCTTTTATTGGTATATAAATCAATATCTGTTGCTAAGTGTGCTTTGGCAGCTTTAAAATACTCAAAAGAACGCGTACGAAAACGCTCAAAAATCTCAATACCAGGCGTCAAATCACCACGTATTAAATAAGCTGCATAAGTTTTACCATATTTGCTAATAAATTCATCCACATCGGATTGTAACAATAGCGTACGGTTAGGGTCAAGCTTATCAAAATATTGCTGCAAAATAACTTGGCTCATGCTTTCATCAAGTCTTTGGTCGTTATAATGTGCTCGATCAAGCAATATCGCCACTTGTCGTGCGGTCACCCTTTGCTCTGGCTTTTGTATAAATGCAGTGCGGTCAGATGCTTGAGCAAATGATGCCACACTGCTTGCAAATAATGCAAAAGCCATGGCACTTGCCACGCCCGATAAAAGATATTGTTGTTTTGACATGTCTGTATCCTAACAGTTAGCAAATAAAATCTTAAAATATTCGCTATCTTAGCACAAAAATCACAAAGTTTTTTTTACCCAAGTGCGTATTTTTGTACACCTGTCTTAAGCAATCGTTACAAGGTTATTGTTTAACCACAAAATCAACATTCACCAAAGTTTTATTTTGATTTTCATGGCATAATATGCCCATAAATATTATGTTTGGTCTTATTTGAATACGTTGGAGGATTTTGTGGCAAAAGGTATTATCATGGCAGATATTGCAGGTCAATCATTAGATGGCAGCGATATTGAATTATTATCCAATCCAGAAATCGGTGGCATTATTTTATTTGCACGCAATGTCAAATCACCCGCTCAAGTGCGAACACTGACCGATTCAATACGCCAAATCAACCCCCAACTACTGATCGGTGTTGACCAAGAAGGCGGAAGGGTTGCTCGCTTTAAAGAAGGATTTTCATCGTTGCCTGCCATGGGTAAACTGGGTCAATTATACGATAAATCGCCCAAAGATGCGTTATCTTTAGCTTATGATTGTGGCTATCTGATGGCCTGCGAGGTTTTGGCGGTCGGTGTTGATTTTAGCTTTGCACCAGTGCTTGATATTGATGGCAAAAGCCTTGTCATTGGCGATCGTGCTTTTCATGCAAATCCAGATGCCATCATAACATTATCAAGGCAATTCATGGACGGTATGAAAAATGCTGGTATGGCAACCACAGGCAAGCATTTCCCAGGTCATGGCTCTATTGCCCCTGACTCGCACATTGCTGATGCCATTGATGAACGCTCATTTGATGAGATAATGGATTATGATACCCAAACCTTTATCAAAACTTTAGATAAACTTGATGCACTCATGCCTGCCCATGTGGTTTTTAGCCAAGTTGATGACAAACCTGCAGGATTTTCTAAAATCTGGATTCAAGATATTGTCCGCAATCAGCTTGGATTTGATGGCGTGATTTTTTCAGATGATTTATGCATGCAAGCGGCACACATTGTAGGCGGTATAGATGCGCGTGTGGTTGCTGCCATTGAAGCTGGCTGTGATATGGCACTGGTTTGCAATCATCGTCAAAATGCATTACTTGCCATTGAAACTGCCAAAAAGCTGAAAGATACGCCCCAGCATCGCTTGATAAAGATGGCGGGCAACATTCCAACATGGCAAGGTAGCCTAGAAGCAACCTGTCATCAATTTCCTTTATGGCAGGCGGCTAAACATCGTATACAAGCCGCATTTTTTCAAGAAAATCATGAAACCTTAGCCAAAGACCCAACAGTTTATAGCGTATGTTGAACTTTTGTATTTGTCACACAAAATGAGCAATTATCCATTTTTTTGAAAAAAGTCAAGTTTGCAAGTTTTTTATCAAACAAGTTTCTGCGATTAAACCAAAAGAAAAAATTTGGTCAATTTTTATGCAAAAATAATCATTTTATTTTTACCAACTGTTTAACGCACACACAAACCTACCATCAAAAAACCCATCAGTGATACTCATGGGTTTTTTGATCATAAATTTGATGATTTTTGACGATTAACGCATCGTGACAAATTCTTCGGCAGCCGTTGGATGAATGGCAATGGTATCATCAAAATCTTGCTTAGTTGCACCCATTCTCATCGCAACCGCAAACCCTTGAATCATCTCATCCATGCCAAAACCAATACCGTGTAGTCCAATGATTTTTTGCTCCTCTCCTAAGCAGACAAGCTTCATTCGACATGGCTCACGATGTGATGTTACCGCACTGTACATCGGCGTAAAGTTCGAGGTATAAACTTTGATATTATCAGCACCATATTGTACAATGGCTGACGCTTCACTTAAGCCCACAGTCCCAATCGGTGGATGGCTGAAAATTACCGTCGGCACCAAGTTTAACTCCAAATGCTCATCTGGCTTGTTGTTAAACAGTCTTTCAGATAATCGTCGTCCTGATGCCACCGCCACAGGCGTCAGCTCAACACCATTTGCAACGATATCTCCAACAGCATAAATGCCTTCAATATTGGTATTTTGAAATTTATCAGTGATGATTTGGCCTTTGGTATTGGTTTTAATACCAACGGCATCAAGATTAAGCTGATCTGTTGCAGGCTTGCGACCTACCGCCCAAATCACACAGTCAACGGTGAGGTTTTGTCCATCATTAAATTCAACCGTCAGCGTTTTATCCTCATTTTGGATAATTTGTTGTGTATTGACGCCTGTGTGTATTTGAATGCCATCATTTTGCATGACATTAACCAACACCTCAACGATATCATCATCAAATGAACGCAGTGGCTGATTGCTACGAATCATCAGATGCGTTTGAGCACCCAAACTGTTCATGACACCTGCCACCTCAACTGCGACATAACCTGCACCAATGATAGCCACACGCTTTGGCATCTCATCGAGTGCAAAAAATCCGTCTGAGTCAATACCCAACTCCTGACCGATAATATCAGGTCTGACTGTTTGCCCGCCCGTTGCGATGACGATGTGGTCAGCACTGATTTGCTCGGTTGTGCCATCATCATAAGCCACCTCAACGGTATTTTTATCAATAAAACGGGCAAATCCTTGAATCAATTCAACGCCATTTCTTTCAAATACCATACGATAAGATCGGTGAATACGCTCAATATACGCTTGGCGTGATTGAATTAATTGACCAAAATTAAACTCATCAATATTGCCTTTAAATCCATAGTCTGGTGCATATTTATGAATGGCATCGGCGATTTGGGCAGCATACCACATGACTTTTTTGGGTACACATCCAACATTAACACAAGTACCACCAATCAAATTGGCTTCAATAATGGCACATTTTTTGCCATATTGGGCAGCACGATTAATCGATGCAATACCACCTGAACCGCCACCAATGGCAAGATAGTCATAATGTTTGGTCATTGTTTTCCTCATTTTTATCATGTGCCAACAGTCAAACAGTCAAACAGTCAAGTACGACTTGCACAAAATTATTATGTTATTATTAATCTATTGTACCATAAAATCACAAAAACCGCCTGATTAAAAGCGGTTTTATCATCATGATTGGATTTGATAAAATCAATTAAAACAATACTCTGACTCGGATGGTTTCTGGTACAGCACGCAAACGCTTTAATGCTCGGTCAGAATCATTATCATCCACATCCATAACCAAATAACCAACATCGCCCTTAGTCATTAAAGACTGTGCAATAATATTGATGCCTGCATCGGCAAATGATGCATTGATTTGTGACAATACGCCTGGGACATTGCGGTGAATGTGCAATAAGCGATGCGTGCCATCAGTAAACGGAATAGAGACATTTGGAAAGTTGACAGCACTGGTTGTATCGCCTTGATCAGAATAGCGTACAAATTTTTCAGCCACTTCCAAGCCGATATTCGCTTGAGCTTCTTGCGTTGAACCGCCAACATGTGGTGTCAAAATCACATTATCAAAGGCACGCAATGGTGATTCAAACTCTTCATCTGCTGATTTTGGCTCTTTTGGAAAAACATCAATTGCTGCACCAAGAATTTTTTTGCTCTCAAGTGCTGCCGCCAATGCATCAATGTCCACACAGCTGCCACGAGAAGCGTTGATGAAAAAAGACCCATCTTTCATCTGTTCAAATGCTTTGGCAGTCATGATATTGCGTGTACTGCTTGAATCGGGTACATGCAAGGTAACAACATCCGCTTTTGACAACAATTCCTCCAAACTACCTACTTGTGTGGCATTGCCCAAGGGAAGCTTGGTCATCGCATCATGATAGATTACTTTCATACCCAAACTTTCAGCCAGTACAGATAACTGCGAACCGATGGAGCCATAGCCAACAATGCCCATGGTTTTGCCTCGTACCTCATAGCTGTCTTTGGCAGACTTATTCCAGCCACCACGATGAACCACTGCATTTTTTTCAGGAATACCACGCATGAGCATAATCGTCTCAGCAAGTACAAGTTCTGCCACAGAACGCGTATTTGAATAAGGTGCATTAAAAACAGGAACACCCAATTCAAGCGCTGCATCTAAATCCACTTGATTGGTTCCAATACAATAACAGCCGATACAGATCAGCTTTTCGGCGGCTTCAAGCACCTTGCGTGTCAGCTGAGTGCGTGAGCGGATGCCAATAAAATGTGCATCTTTAATTTTTTCTATCAACTCAGCCTCATCAAGTGCTGAACTGATGTATTCAATATTGGTATAGCCTGCTTCGTTAAGTACTTTTAGTGCATTTTCATGAACACCCTCAAGTAACAAAAAGCGGATTTTTTCTTTATTTAATGATAAAGTCATAAGAATATCCTTTTAGGTGACAATCAAAACTATAGTTATACACGCATTGATGTCAATTTGCAATATATTCACGAATGTGTGAATGTAAATTATCAGGCAAATTTTAAACTGTCATGACTTAAAATAATAATCAGAGCTTTGGTTGGAGTAGACCTCTTATTTTAGCCTAAAAACAAAAGCCCGTTCCTAGAAACGAGCCTTTGAAAATACACACTTACTCTTGAGAACCCAGCTCATCAGCGAATGCTTTGGCAAAGTTGTCTTCAATACTCAAATTATCTTCTGAAGTTGTAGGCGGTTCAGCTGTTATGACTGATAATAACTCATCCACTTGGGCAGTTTGGTTACCAGCATTTTGAGCTTTTCTTTGGCGAGATTGATGATATGCCAAACCCGTACCTGCTGGAATTAAGCGACCCACAACCACATTTTCTTTCAAGCCAGACAAATCATCCACCTTACCCATCACTGCAGCGGCGGTCAAGACACGGGTCGTTTCTTGGAAGGACGCTGCTGAAATAAAGCTTTCGGTTGCCAAACTTGCTTTAGTAATACCCAAAAGCTGACGCTCGTATTGAACAGGAAACTTATTATTAGCGATCAATTCAGCATTAAGCGTACGGATTTTTGAGTATTCTGCTTGGTCGCCTTTAAAGTAGCTTGAATCACCACCATCGACAACCTCAACTTTACGCAACATCTGACGAACGATGACTTCAATGTGCTTGTCGTTGATTTTTACCCCTTGTAGGCGATAAACTTCTTGCACTTCATTGACAATATAATTTGCCAATGCGGTCTCACCTTTTAGGCGTAAAATATCATGCGGATTTTGAGGTCCATCAGAAACCACCTCGCCACGCTCAACGGTCTCTCCTTCAAAGACATTGATTTGACGCCATTTCGGAATCAGCTCTTCATGCACATCACCATCTTCATTGGTGATGATAAAGCGGTTTTTGCCTTTGGTTTCTTTACCAAAACTGACCACACCGCTCATCTCAGCCATAATGGCATGATCTTTTGGACGGCGTGCCTCAAACAAGTCGGCAACTCGTGGCAGACCACCGGTAATATCTTTAGTACCTGAGGTTGCTTGTGGTACACGACCAAGCACCGAACCTGCCGTGACATGCTCGCCTTCAGATACACGAATGATGGTTTCATTCGGTAGGAAATAAACCACTTCTTTACCTTCATCGGTATCAAGAATAATCGCAGGACGCAAATCCTTAGCAATACTTGGACGGTCTTTGCTGGTCAAGATTTCAAATGATCTCACCCCCGTCATCTCATCTACCTTAACCGTTGCTGTCATGCCATCGGTAATGTCACTAAAGCGTGCGGTACCTGAGAATTCTGTAATAATTGGATGGGTATGTGGATCCCATTTGGCGATTACCTGCCCTGCTTCAACAGCATCTGCATCACGCACCAAGACGCTTGAGCCATAAGGCACTTTATAACGCTCACGCTCACGACCTTGATCATCAGCCACGCCAATCTCTGCCGAACGAGAGACAACAACCAAATGACCATCGGCATGCTGAACAGTTTTCATATTGTGAAAACGAACCGAACCTGCATTACCAACTGAGACACTGTTATCAACAGAAGCAGCAGAAGCAGCACCACCGACATGGAAAGTACGCATGGTCAGCTGAGTACCTGGCTCACCAATCGACTGTGCCGCCATCACCCCAACAGATTCGCCAATATTGACCAAATGGCCACGAGCCAAATCACGACCATAACACTTAGCACAGACGCCTTGGGTGGCTTCACAAGTAATGACTGAGCGTACATACACTTCATCAATCGCATTGGCATCTAACTTTTCAACCAATCTTTCATCAATCAAAGCGCCCGATGGTACAACCACATCGCCATCTGCATTCACGACATCTTTGGCAGCAACACGACCAAGCACACGATCACCCAAGCGTTCAACAATTTCACCACCAACAATCACAGGTGTCATTCGCTGACCTGCATCTGTACCACAATCATCTTGGGTGATGACCAAGTCTTGTGCGACATCAACCAAACGGCGTGTTAGATAACCTGAGTTTGCTGTTTTTAAGGCGGTATCTGCCAAGCCTTTACGGGCACCGTGCGTTGAGATAAAGTATTGAAGTACCGTCAAGCCTTCACGGAAATTGGCTTTAATTGGTGTTTCAATAATTGAGCCATCTGGCTTAGCCATCAGACCACGCATACCTGCAAGCTGACGAATCTGCGTGGCACTACCACGAGCACCTGAGTCGGCCATCATATAAATTGAGTTGAATGACTTTTGCGTTTCGGTCTCACCGTCTGCGTTGATCACATCGTCTTTAGACAAGTTATCCATCATCGCATTTGCAATTTTATCTGAAGTACGCGCCCAAATATCAACAACTTTGTTATAACGCTCACCTGCAGTGACAAAGCCTTGCTCAAATTGTTGTTCAATATCTCGTACTTCAGCATCAGCTGTATCCACGATCTGCTTTTTGGTTGGTGGAATAACCATATCTTCCATACCAATCGAAATGCCCGATAAAGTCGCTTGTGCAAAACCCAAATACATCAGATGGTCAGCAAACATTACCGATTCTTTAACACCCAGCTTACGATAGCATGAGTTTAACAGCTTAGAGATATTTTTCTTGGTCATCTCCGTGTTACACTCACTAAACGCCATGCCTTCTGGCATGATATTCCAAATTAGCAAACGACCAGCTACGGTATCTTGGATACTGGTATGACTGATTTTTTCACCTGTTTTTTCATCCAAAATTGTCTCAGCGACACGAACTTTAATCTTGGCATTCACAGATAAATCATCTGAACCAATTGCTCTTAGAGCTTCATTCACCGTACTAAATACCATGCCTTCGCCTTTGGCATTCACACCGCCACGGCTAATATAATACAAACCAAGCACAACATCTTGAGAAGGCACGATGATCGGCTCACCATTTGCAGGCGACAAGATGTTGTTGGTTGACATCATCAAAGCACGAGCCTCAAGCTGAGCTTCTAAAGTCAGCGGTACATGAACTGCCATTTGGTCACCGTCAAAGTCGGCGTTAAACGCAGCACACACCAGTGGGTGCAACTGAATTGCTTTACCCTCAATTAACACAGGCTCAAACGCTTGCAGACCCAAGCGGTGAAGTGTTGGTGCACGGTTTAGTAGGACAGGATGTTCACGAATGACCATCGCAAGCATATCCCAAACGGCTGGCTCTTCACGCTCAACCATTTTTTTGGCGGCTTTAATGGTACTTGCAATGCCATTTTGCAGCAATTTGGCATAGGTAAACGGCTTGAACAGCTCAAGTGCCATTTTCTTTGGTAAACCACACTGATGCAGACGCAAAGTAGGACCAACCACAATCACCGAGCGTCCAGAATAGTCCACACGCTTACCAAGTAGGTTTTGACGGAAACGACCTTGCTTGCCTTTAATCATATCAGCAAGTGATTTTAATGGACGCTTGTTAGACCCTGTAATAGCACGGCCACGGCGACCATTATCCAGTAGTGCATCAACTGCTTCTTGTAGCATACGCTTTTCGTTACGCACAATGATATCAGGTGCATTCAGCTCAAGCAGGCGTTTTAAACGATTATTACGGTTAATCACACGGCGATACAAATCGTTCAAGTCTGATGTGGCAAAACGACCACCTTCAAGCGGTACCAAAGGGCGTAAATCTGGTGGCAACACAGGCAACACAGTCATCACCATCCACTCAGGCTTGTTATTTGAGTCACGGAAAGACTCAAGTAACTGCAAGCGCTTGGACATTTTTTTCAGTTTGGTTTCAGAGCCAGTTTGTGGAATTGCAGTACGAAGCTCATCAATTTCGCCATCCACATCAATATCACGCAGTAAATCTTGAACAGCTTCAGCACCCATCTTGGCAATGAACTCATCGCCATATTGTTCAAGTGCATTAAAATACTCTTCATCATCCAACAGCTGATATTTTTCAAGACTGGTCATACCAGGATCGGTCACGATATAACTTTCAAAATAAAGCACACGCTCAATATCACGCAAAGTGATATCCAAAAGAAGACCGATACGGCTAGGTAGCGATTTTAAAAACCAAATATGCGCAACTGGAGAGGCAAGCTCAATATGACCCATACGCTCACGGCGAACCTTAGCCGCAGTCACTTCAACACCACAACGCTCACAAATGATGCCTTGAAATTTACGGCGTTTATATTTGCCGCACAAACACTCAAAGTCTTTGACAGGACCAAAAATTTTGGCACAGAATAGACCATCACGCTCAGGTTTAAAGGTGCGGTAGTTAATGGTTTCTGGCTTTTTGACCTCACCATGCGACCAAGATTTGATTGCCTCAGGTGACGCTAAAGAAATTTGAATGCTATCAAATTCTTTGACGCCATTGTCAGCAGGGCCTTTCATGATATCTAATAAATCTTTCAAAAGGTTTCTCCGTTGTATTCGTCGTAATCTTTACGCCCAGCGACGATTTCATCACTGGGTTGTTGGTCTTAGGCTAAGTTACTTCTTTTCTTTTAAGTCAATATTAATACCCAGCGAGCGAATCTCTTTGGTTAAGACATTGAACGACTCTGGCATGCCAGGATTCATATACTGCTCGCCATCGACAATATTCTTATACATGCGTGTACGACCCTCAACATCGTCCGACTTCACCGTCAGCATCTCTTGTAGAGTGTAAGTTGCACCATAAGCTTCTAGCGCCCAAACCTCCATCTCACCAAAACGCTGACCACCAAATTGTGCTTTACCGCCAAGAGGTTGCTGTGTTACCAGTGAATAAGAGCCAGTTGAACGGGCGTGCATTTTATCATCGACTAAGTGGTTTAGCTTAAGCATATACATGTAGCCAACCGTAACAGGACGATCAAATTTCTTACCTGTTCTGCCATCATAAAGTGTTTGCTGACCTGTGGTTGATAGGTCGGCCAAACTTAACAGCTCTTTGATTTGAGTTTCTTTGGCACCATCAAAAACGGCCGTACCCATTGGGACACCATCTTTTAGGTTCTGACACAGTGCCAATAAATCTTCATCAGACAAGCTGTCTAAATCTACTTGCTCACCACCGACTTGGTTATAAATCTTATCTAAGAATTCACGAAGCTCACTCACAGCAACTTGCGAACGCAACATGGCATTAATCTTATCACCCAAACCTTTGGCTGCCATACCCAAATGGGTCTCTAGCACCTGACCGATATTCATACGAGATGGTACGCCCAATGGGTTTAGTACGATATCTACAGGATTACCATTTTCATCATATGGCATATCCTCAACTGGCATGATGCGTGATACAACCCCTTTGTTACCATGACGACCTGCCATCTTGTCACCTGGCTGGATACGACGCTTAACCGCCAAATACACCTTAACAATCTTCTGAACGCCATGTGCTAAGTCATCACCTTGAGTTAATTTGCGTTTTTTCTCGGTAAATTTATTATCGATATCTTTTTGCTTATCACTTAAGAATTCAGCAATCTGACCCAAACGCTCTGAAACTTCCTCTTCAGCAGGCTGGATATCTAGCAAGCTTTCTAGTGGCAAATTTTCGATGTCTTTAGTGCTTAGAATCGTACCTGCTTTAAAGCCTGCACCACCGCTGACTTTTTTACCATCAAGTAAGCTTAAAATACGACCTTTTGCAGCTGCTTCAAAAATCACCAGTTCTTCTTTTAAATCTTTACGGTAATCATCAAGCATGGCTTTTTCAATAGATTTGGCACGGCTGTCTTTTTCAAGACCATCACGGGTAAAGACTTGCACATCAATGACCGTGCCTTTGGTTGATGATGGTACACGCAAAGAGGTATCTTTAACATCCGCCGCTTTTTCGCCAAAAATCGCACGAAGTAGTTTTTCTTCTGGGGTCAGCTGACTTTCACCTTTTGGTGTTACTTTACCAACCAAAATATCACCAGCATCGACCTCAGCACCGATATACACAATACCCGCTTCATCAAGATTTGCCAATGCAGCCTCACCGACATTTGGAATATCGCCTGTAATTTCTTCTGGTCCAAGCTTGGTATCACGAGCCACACAAGTTAACTCTTGAATGTGAATCGTGGTGAAACGGTCTTCTTGAACCACTCGCTCAGAAAGTAAAATTGAGTCTTCAAAGTTATAGCCATTCCAAGGCATGAATGCCACGCGCATATTTTGACCAAGTGCAAGCTCGCCAAGATCAGTCGATGGGCCATCTGCCAAGATATCGCCACGCTCAATTTCATCGCCTTCATTGACGATAACACGCTGGTTAATACAGGTATTCTGGTTGGAACGGGTGTATTTAATCAAATTATAAATATCAATACCCGCTTCACCTGCAGTCATTTCATCCTCATTGACACGCACAATGATACGACTGGCATCAACCTCTTCAATCACACCACCACGCTTAGCGACCACACACACGCCCGAGTCACGCGCCACATGGCGTTCCATACCCGTACCTACAAGTGGCTTATCACTACGCAGTGTTGGAACTGCCTGACGCTGCATGTTTGAACCCATCAAGGCACGGTTTGCATCATCATGCTCCAAGAATGGAATTAGACCTGCTGCTACCGATACCACCTGACGCGGTGAAACATCCATATGAGTAACTTTATCAGCGCTCATACGCACAAATTCACCATCGTGACGAACACTAACCATCTCTTCGGTCAGCTCACCCTTGTCATTCATTGGTGAGTCGGCTTGTGCGATTACCATGCCTACTTCTTCGATGGCAGAAACATATTCAATTTCGTCAGTCACACGCCCATCAACGACGCGTCTGTACGGTGTCTCCAAGAAGCCAAAATTATTTGTTTTGGCAAAAGTCGCTAAAGAGTTAATCAAACCAATGTTTGGACCTTCAGGGGTTTCAATTGGACACACACGGCCATAGTGGGTCGTATGGACATCACGAACCTCAAAGCCTGCACGCTCACGCGTCAAACCACCTGGACCCAATGCTGATACACGGCGTTTATGGGTAATCTCAGATAATGGGTTATTTTGATCCATAAACTGCGATAGCTGACTTGAGCCAAAAAATTCTTTAATAGATGCTGCCACAGGTTTTGAGTTAATCAAGTCCTGAGGAGACAAATTATCAGAATCGGCTGTGGTTAAGCGTTCTTTAACAGCACGCTCAACGCGTGCCAAACCGATACGGAACTGGTTTTCAGTCATTTCACCCACAGAGCGAATACGGCGATTACCCAAGTGGTCAATATCATCCACCTCGCCACGACCATTACGGATCTCGATCAACTCTTTTAAGACATCAACGATATCTTGATTGGATAAAACACCTTGTTCGCGTTGCACATCCATATCATCGGTATCAATGAACTCACGACCCAATCGACGGTTAAACTTCATACGACCCACATTAGACAAGTCGTAACGCTCTTGGCTAAAGAACATTGATTCAAAAAGTTTTTCAGCAGTATCAAGTGTTGGTGGTTCACCTGGACGCATCACTTTATAAATCTCAATCAATGCCTCTTCACGAGTCACAATTGTATCGGCACGTAGCGTGTCAGCGATATATGCACCATGATCGATATCATTCGTGAATAAAATCTTAAATGATTGAACATTTTTTTCAGCAAGTTTTACCAGAATCTCATGGTCGATCAAGGTATTGGCACGAACCAAAACCTCATCCCCAACCACAATATCTTCGCCAATGATACGCTCATACAAATATTCATCAGGTACCGCAAGCTTGGTCATACCTGAGTTTAAAATTCGTTTTACACGAAGTGCGTTAATGCGTTGACCTTGTTCAACAATCACATTACCATCAGGACCGACAATATCAAACTGAGCCATCTCACCTTTTAAACGATCAGCAACCAGTTCAATTTCAAAGGATTCATCACCTTTAAATACTTCAACTTTTTCAAAAAATTGATCTAAAATTTGAGCGGTATCCATACCAATGGCACGCAAAATAATCGTTGCCAACAACTTACGACGGCGGTCAATACGCGCGTACACCAAATCTTTAGCATCAAATTCAAAATCAAGCCAAGAACCACGGTAAGGGATAATGCGTGCGTTATAAAGCACTTTACCGCTTGAATGCGACTTACCTTTATCATGGTCAAAGAAAACACCAGGTGAGCGATGCAATTGAGAAACGATGACGCGCTCAGTACCATTAATAATAAAAGTACCATTATCTGTCATCAATGGAATTTCGCCCATATAAACGCTTTGTTCACGAACATCTTTAATGGCAGTTTTATTTTCTTTATCCTTAATAATAAGGCGAATTTTTACACGCAAAGGTGCCGCAAAAGTTGAACCGCGCATAATACATTCACGCTCATCAAATTCAGGCTCGCCCAAGTAATACTCAACGAATTGCAATTGAGCATTACCAGAGTGGCTTTCGATCGGAAAAATTGATGAAAAAGCCGCTTGTAAACCAATGTTGGCACGAGCTTTTGGTTTTTTATGCTCTTGTAAGAATTGCTCATAAGAATCCACTTGGATGGCAAGCAGATAAGGCACATCCATGACATCTGGAAGCTTTGAAAAACTTTTGCGAATACGTTTCTTTTCGGTATAAGAATATGCCATTAAGATTCCTTAGATTAACTTAAAAATATGTTGCCAAAGAGGCAAACACTGCCAAAGATTTTGTCTATTTTAATAGCTAAAATCAAAATATGAAAGAATCATTGCGATTCTTGAGAATAAGCACCCATTTTTTGAACTCGACAAAGGAAAATTACACGAAATAAAGACAGATAGACACAAAAAATCACCAAATACCATCCAGTATCTAGCAAATCACTGTTAATAATAGGTAAGTCGTTCAGCTTGCATGGGTGCGTTTGTCCTTTTGGGATGTGTTTCTATCCCACCATAAAAATAGATACACAAAAGGTCAAATACTTAATTATAATAAAAAAAAGCCAATAATGCAATACATTGTTGGCTTTTTAAAAAATAATTTTTAAATTGCTGGCTGATTAATGAACAGCAATTTAGAAAAATTATTTAAGTTCGACGCTTGCGCCAGCTTCTTCAAGCTTCTTCTTAAGCTCTTCAGCTTCAGCTTTAGATGCAGCTTCTTTAACAGTTTGTGGCGCACCTTCAACTAGGTCTTTAGCTTCTTTTAGACCTAGACCGGTAACTTCACGCACAACTTTAATTACAGCAACTTTTTTATCGCCTGCGCTGGTTAGAACAACATCAAACTCATCTTTTTCTTCAGCTGCACCGCCAGCATCACCGCCAGCTGCTGGTGCTGCTGCTAGAGCTGCTGCAGATACACCGAATTTTTCTTCCATCGCAGAGATAAGTTCAACGATTTCCATAACTGATTTTTCTGCGATTGCGTCTAAGATTTGTTCATTAGTTAGTGACATAGCAATTATTCCTAAATAAAGGTATGAGAGTAAATAAATTTAAAATATGACAGTAAATTAAGCCGCTTCTGATTCCATCTTATCACGAAGTGCAGCCAAAGTGCGTGCAAGTTTGCCTGCTGCTGCTTCTTTCATCGTACCCATTAGACGCGCAATAGCTTCGTCGTAAGTTGGTAGGGTAGCTAGGCGATCGATAGATTTTGCGTCAATAAATTCACCTTCAAAAGCTGCGCCTTTGATTTCGAACTTATCGTTGGCCTTTGCAAATTCTTTGAACAAACGGGCTGCTGCACCAGGATGCTCATTTGAAAATGCGATTAATGTAGGACCAACGAATACATCGTTCATGCACTCAAAAGAGGTATCAGCTAAGGCACGACGCAACAAAGTGTTACGTACAATGCGCATATCAACACCTGCCTCACGAGCAGCTTTACGAAGTTCGGTCATCTTTGCTACTGTAACTCCGCGCGAGTCGGCAACTACAGCAGAGAGCGCACCTTTGGCAGTTTCATTTACTTCAGCAACAATTGCTTGTTTGTCTTGAAGATTTAGTGCCATGGGTTGTCTCCAAAATTATTGCTTAAAATACCACAAAAGCAATAAGTCAAATTCACAAACACCAAAGGATGTTTGCACCATTACGGCGACAATATAGTCTCACCGTCTGCGTAGGCAGGTTTCTCCTATTAGATTGCTTAGCAATACCTACGGTCTTAGACAGCACAACCCGTTGTGCTGAACTAATAAATATTAATTTGTCAAAATTCTGTTGATGACCAAAGTAAACTTTAGCCATCAAAATTGTATTATTATAATCAATAAAATTTTTAAATCAAGTTAAATTATAAGAATTTAACTCAATGTATTGATTACTTATTAACACGGTGTGGCACTGGATCAATTGTGATGCCAGGGCCCATAGTACTAGATAATGTAATCTTCTTAATATAAATACCTTTAGAAGTTGCTGGTTTAGCACGTTTAAGATCATTTAATAAAGCTGTTGCATTTTGCTCAATTTGATCAGCAGTGAAGCCCACTTGACCGATAGAAGCATGGATAATACCTGCTTTATCAACACGATACTGTGCCTGACCTGCTTTAGTATTTTTTACGGCAGTAGCGACATCAGCAGTTACTGTGCCAACTTTTGGGTTTGGCATCAAGCCGCGTGGACCAAGAATGGTACCAAGCTGACCGACAACACGCATAGCATCAGGTGATGCGATAACAACATCAAAATCCATATTACCAGCTTTGATGCTTTCTGCTAAGTCTTCAAAACCAACGACATCTGCACCCGCTTCTTTGGCAGCATCAGCAACAGCACCTTGTGCAAATACTGCAACACGCTTAGTTTTACCAGTACCTGCAGGTAGATTGGTTGCACCACGAACAACTTGATCAGATTTGCGTGGATCTACACCCAAATTAATCGCAATATCAATTGACTCTTTGAATTTTACTGCTGGCAAATCATTCAAAATTGCAACGGCTTCTTCGATCGTGTATAGCTTGTTGCTATCGACACGATCTTTGATTAATTGTTGACGCTTAGTTAGCTTAGCCATTACACACCCTCCACAGTGATACCCATTGAACGAGCAGTACCTGCAATGGTACGGATTGCCGCTTCAAGTTCAGCAGCGGTTAAATCCGCTTGCTTGGTTTTTACGATTTCTTCAAGCTGATCACGGTTTACAGTACCAACTTTTGAAGTGTTAGGCGCACTTGAACCTTTTGAAATACCTGCTGCTTTACGCAATAAAACTGCTGCAGGAGGTGATTTCATCACAAAAGTGAATGATTTATCACTAAAAACAGTAATCACAACAGGAATTGGCAAGCCTGGCTCAATGTTTGCAGAAGCGGCATTGAACTCTTTACAAAATGCCATGATATTTACGCCTTTTTGACCCAACGCTGGACCAATTGGTGGCGATGGATTTGCCTTTCCGGCAGGCACTTGTAGCTTGATGTAGCCATCAATCTTCTTTGCCATGAGAATCTCTCCAATAATGGGTAATAACGCTAAACAGCTCCCCGAGTTAATAACAAACTCTAGCTATTGACCAGAGCCAAAACCGTATATTATACGGCAATTAATTAATCTTTTCAACTTTATTAAATTCAAGCTCAACTTCAGTTGGGCGATTAAATACGCTAACAGTCAAATGTAATTTTGACTTATCATAATCCACTTTTTTGACAAGGCCTTTAAAGTCCGTAAACGGACCATCAATAACCAACACTTCTTCACCAGGCTCGAACATGGTTTTTGGACGCGGTGCATCACCAGTTTTATTAATACGATTTAGGATACGATCTGCTTCAATCTGAGTAATTGGTGCAGGATTCTCTGGCGTGCCACCGATAAATCCTGTGATATTTGGGCAAGATCTGACAATATGCCAAGTATCTTCATTCATTTCCATATTAATCAGGACATAGCCTGGGAAAAGTTTTTGCTGCATGGTGCATTTTTTACCTTCACGCATTTCAACAACTTCTTCAGTCGGTACAAGCACTTCACCAAATTTATCAGCAAATTCACTACGTTTAATGCGTTCAACCAAAGAACGCTGTACTTGATTTTCGTAACCAGAGAACGCTTGAATGATATACCAACGCATTTATCAACCCTTTTTAGTTATTTAAATAATCAAGCCAACAATGTAGCTAAAAAACATATCTAGCAACCAAATGATAATTCCAAAAATAATCATTATCAAAATTACTTGCCAAGTATAACGAGCAGTCTCATCTTTGGTTGGCCATGTCACACGACGCAGCTCAATACCTGCATCTTTTAACAATGTTTTGAAAGCTGATCCTTGATTGGTAAACGCCAAACATATAAAACCAAATACAACCAAGCTTACCGTAATAGCAATCTGTGTCCAAACATTATTGGCAGGTGCCCAATACCTTGGCAAATATTGGGATACCAAAGTTGCTGAGATCATAGCAATGATGGCAATTAACCACAACAAAAAATCTTTTGCTGAATGTTTTTTAGCAACCTCTACCACACTCTCTTTTGCAACCGTGATAGGGTCTTTTGTATGTTGTGAGCCAGATGCTGAAGTTCCAGATTGGATATCCAAATTGTCTTTATTATCGCTCATGCAGGGACTTGCCTTGGAATGACCAATTTTTATGAAGTTAAAAGAATGGTATGAATAATAAGATGGCAGGCGATGAGGGACTCGAACCCCCAACCCTCGGATTTGGAGTCCGATGCTCTACCAATTGAGCCAATCGCCTAGGGTATTAAGGATTGCTATTATAGCAAACTTTTTATTTTTTGCAAGTATTTTATCTAAAAAATTCAAGCAATATCCAACAAAAAACCAAACCCTTTCAGGTTTGGTTTTTGTGGTAACTGCTTAAGTTAAATACTAAAAATATCAGTCTTTAACATTAGCAACAACACCAGCACCTACGGTACGACCGCCTTCACGGATAGCAAAGCGTAGACCTTTATCCATGGCGATTGGGTGGATAAGCTCAACACTCATCTCAACATTGTCACCAGGCATAACCATTTCGGTACCTTCTTGTAGAGTGATGGCACCAGTCACATCTGTGGTACGGAAGTAGAACTGTGGGCGATAGCCATTTAAGAATGGGGTGTGACGACCACCTTCTTCTTTTGACAGTACATAAACTTCAGCATCAAACTTAGTATGTGGGGTGATTGAACCTGGTTTTGCAAGTACTTGACCGCGTTGAACTTCTTCACGCTTAGTACCACGCAACAAGATACCACAGTTCTCACCTGCACGACCTTCGTCTAACAGTTTACGGAACATTTCAACACCAGTACAGGTGGTTTTAGCAGTTGGTTTGATACCGATGATTTCAATTTCATCACCAACTTTAATAATACCTGATTCAACACGACCAGTCACAACTGTACCACGACCTGAGATCGAGAAGACATCTTCAATTGGCATCAAGAATGACTTATCGATATCACGCTCAGGCTCTGGGATATAGCTGTCTAGTGTGTCTAGCAGTTCTAGAACTGCAGGCTCGCCATATTTACCATCAGAACCATTCAATGCTTCTAGTGCTGAACCTTTGATGATTGGGGTATCATCACCAGGGAAATCATAGTCAGATAGAAGTTCACGAACTTCCATTTCAACCAATTCTAGTAGCTCTTCATCATCAACCATATCGCACTTGTTCATGAATACCATGATGTATGGTACACCAACCTGACGAGATAGTAGGATATGCTCACGAGTTTGTGGCATAGGACCATCAGTTGCAGAAACAACCAAGATAGCACCATCCATCTGTGCGGCACCTGTGATCATGTTTTTAACATAGTCAGCGTGACCTGGGCAGTCTACATGTGCGTAGTGACGAGCTGCAGTGTCATACTCAATATGAGAGGTGTTGATGGTGATACCGCGTGCTTTTTCTTCAGGTGCTGAGTCAATAGCAGCGTAATCTTTTGCTTCACCACCGTGGTGCTTAGCAGCAACGGTTGCGATAGCAGCAGTTAGAGTGGTTTTACCATGGTCAACGTGACCGATGGTACCAACATTTACGTGTGGTTTTACACGTTCAAACTTGGCCTTTGCCATGATGGTTTCCTCGATTGTTAATTAAACACCACGGTTTTGACATATATAAATAAATTCAAAACCATATCCTGACACATTATAGCATATAAGATTTTTGATTGAAATACATTTAAATTCTTTTATTTCATCATCATGTCTCAATTAAGCCATCTCAATAAAATAATCAAACCAGCGTCTTGCCTTAGTCACAATACTAAGCAAATTGTATGATCGTAAACACCCAAAAAATTCCCAATAAAAAATCCTTAGAAATATCTAAGGATTTTAAACATGGAGCTCTTGGCGAGAATTGAACTCGCGACCTCTCCCTTACCAAGGGAGTGCTCTACCCCTGAGCTACAAGAGCAAACTAATAATGTGGAGCGGGTGGCGGGAATCGAACCCGCACCATCAGCTTGGAAGGCTGAGGTTCTACCACTAAACTACACCCGCAGGGTAGTATACCTAGGTAGGGAATATGGTGGTGGGGGAAGGATTCGAACCTTCGAAGCTTTCGCGACAGAGTTACAGTCTGTTGGGTTTGACCGCTCCCCAACCCCACCGAGTGAACAGGTATGCCTTTTAATGGTCTGTTAAAAGATTAAGTCCAATAGATGGACTTGACCTGAAAGCATTCTTAGGAATGGTGCCGGCTGCCGGAATCGAACTGGCGACCTACTGATTACAAGTCAGTTGCTCTACCAACTGAGCTAAGCCGGCGGTATATTTCCTAAGTGGTGCTTATAATAACAAATTTTTGAGATTGTGCAAGCTTTTTTTTAAAATTTTAATTCAAATCACTGAAAATTTTTATAACTGATTGATTTTTATAAATTATTTATGTTCAAATAATCCGATTGTTACTTATAATTAAAATAACGCATAAAAATTGAATCATTTTATTCAAATGGACACAACCTGTCCCATTAAGCGGTTATATTGACCTTATTACATTCAAGTATGATTTGCAAACCCAGTGAAGGATTAATGCCCAAAGCTTCACAGTACCAAATGTATTCAACCACATCAAATCTGCGATCACCCTCTTCTACTCGCTGTACAAACGAATGCGGTCTATCCATTCTGGCAGCCAAGGCACGCATGGACAGCTTTTGATTTCGTCGTTCTGCTTTCAGCCAAGCGCGCAGGGCGATCATTTGATCAGAATGAATACTTTTGGGTTCTGCAAATTTTTCTTACAGGAAATTTACAATGGATAACAAACACGAAAGACTTGCAGATAGATTTGCTGATATTTTTATGCGTTTGAGCAGCCATGAAAAATTGGATACACATGAGCTGGCAGCAGAGTATCAGGTGTCTGATAAAACCATTCGGCGTGATTTATTGCGTATGGAGCGCTATTTACCATTGGTTCGTAAGCCCAAAATGGTTTATCTGGATAAGTCCAAACAATTTAATCTTAGTGAAAAAGAATTTGGTGAGTTGATTCGCTTAATTGGCGTGCATCGGTTGATTCCAAATATGGATATCCAGTTTTTGCGTGATATGCTTAAGCAAAATACTCGCCAGCTGCAGATCGTCGGCTATGAGTATGAAAATATTGAGCCATTTTTTGACATCATCCCCCTGATCAAAAGTGCCATTGCCGAACAACAGATCATTCGCTTGGATTATAAGAACCAAACTCGGCTTGTTCATCCTTATAAGATTCTCAATCATCGGGGTTGTTGGTATTTGATCGGCACTCAAAATAATGAAATCAAAACTTTTAGGCTCAGTAAAATTCTTAACTTAAGTGTCTTGCAAGGACAGTCTTTTGTGCCTGATGATGAGATCTGGCAATTGATTGATCAAGGTCAAGGAATTTGGTTCGGTCATCAGCTTACCAATGTACTCATCAAAACAGATGAATATGCACGGGGATATTTTTTACAAAAACAAATCTTGCCTAATCAAAAAATTATCAAGAGTTTGGAGGATGGCGGGCTGTTAATCCAATGCAGTGTCTATCAAAAGCAGCAGATTTTTCCAATGATTCGCTCATGGATACCACATTTAACCATCATCGAGCCTGCTGAATGGCGGGATTATTTAAACCATCAACTCAAAAAATACTTGAATTATTTAACGGAGTGTTAAACATGCCAATCAATACGAATCAGACCACGGATCTGAACAGATTCCAAAATAGACCTAAGTCATCAGCCAAGATTGCGTTTGAACTAAGTGATGCTCTCTATAAAATGGATGATTTGGTCTTGCCAATCAAAACAAAAGCCGATCTAGAGCGTACCATAGGACTGCGTCAGTATCAATCGGAAGTTTTTGAGCATTGGGGGTTTTCTGAAACCCATAAGTTTGATAATAAGATGATCATTAATTTATACGGTGAACCTGGCACAGGCAAGACTATGTCCGCCCATGCGATCGCCCATGCACTAGGTAAAAAATTAATCTTAATCAACTATGGTGACATTGAATCAAAATATGTTGGAGAAACACCTAAGAATATACAAGCGGCTTTTGAATTCGCCAAAGAAAATGATGCAATCTTATTCTTTGATGAGGCTGATGCAATTTTAAGCCGTCGTGTTACTAATATGACAAGTGCAACCGATACCAGTGTGAATCAAACACGTTCAGTGATGCTAACTTTGCTTAATGATTATAATGATACGGTCATTTTTGCCACTAATTTTATTAGCAACTATGATCCTGCCTTTATGCGGCGCATTTTAATACACATTGAATACACACTTCCTGATGAAGAAACTAGAACCTACCTATTTAATAAATACATACCAAATAAATTACCTCATTCTATTGATTTACCTACCATTGTCAAACTGTCAGAAGGCTTAAGCGGTTCGGATATTTCAAATGCGATTTTATTAGCTGCTTTTTCAGCCAAGACAGAAGGTTGCGATTTGGTCACTCATGAGAATCTACAAAACAAGATTGAGGCTATTCAAAGAAGTAAGAGCGAAAATTCTCGAAAAGAAACCAAGTTCCAAACAAGAGTTGTTTCTGAAGAGTATGTTAAATCACAATTAAATGATGGAGAAACCATATGATTCCTTTTTTACTCGCTGGTGCGCTTATCGCTGGGGTATTCGTTGCTACAGCTTTCTGGAAAGAGATCAAATCTTTTATCCAGGCCAGTATTGAGCGCATAAAAACCCACCTAATACCCAGTATGATTGTTGGTTTTAAAACTTATCTTCAAACGGGTAATGCCTTATATGCCACCGCAAAAGCTCTACAGAAGTTTTTTTCAAAAAATGAACGAGGACAATGGCAGGAAACCATCATGACGCGCAATGTGCCAGCAAATGAAATCCCAGAAGATATTCGCAGGAAGGTTAAGAATAACAGAGGACCTGTTGATATTACAGATGAAGTACAAGCAGAATTACATTTGGAGGTGTAAAATGAATAATGATTCAACAAAAATCTATGATAACTTAAAAGATTTAGAGCAAGCTGCCAAAGAAATCATTTCTAGAAATATATTACCGAAATTGATTAAACATAATCAAACTTCGGCCGCTGAATTTGTTTCATCCTTTTCCAAAGGTGCGGATGATTTCATCTTGCAAACTGAGCGTGATGAAGGTCTAAACTTTGTTGCAGGTTATGCCATCTTAAATCTTTTGGAATCCGGTACCATGCAAATTGATTTTGATTTTTATTTTCAAAATACGCAAGGTTCATGGATTAATAAAAAAAAGCAATCCAAAACTTTTAATGTCGATGAATATCTAAACCCCCAAGCTCAAGCATCATTATTAGAGCATCAATCTTTAAAATTTGATATCGACAAACCTTTGGATCGGTGATGGAAATTATCATTTTTATTGTTGTCGGATTGTTTGTTCTTGGTGCTATATTGGCAATACTAAAATTCATTTGGGGACTTTTCAAAAAAATCTGGCTTATTATTATCGGTATTGCCGTTCTTTTTGGAATCTCTTGGTTAATAAAGTACGGATTTAGCATTATCGGACTTGATATACCCATATGGATTATATTTATTTTGACGCTATTTTGTTTAGGCTATTTGAGTCACACTAACGAAAAGAAAGTTCATCGGGCAGTTGCCAAGTACTTCACCATTAAAGAGATGGGCGACCTGACAGATATTACCAATTTTTTAGATGAAAAATCCATAAAATACGATCAAGAAATACTAAGTCAAGCCATTGTGAAACTGGTAGAAGATGATCAAATTATTGAGCAATTACCAGGTCAGTTATGGCGGTCAACGCAATCAGGCAACTTTTTAGAGCCTATAGAAACTGTACATATTGAAATTTAAAATTTAGGGTCGGAATTAACCGACCCTAAATTTATAGAAATTATGCCAGACTCTAAATCTCAAGCCCTCTGCACGCCATCTCTACTGCTTTGACAAGGGCTAAAGCTTTTTTGTTGGTTTCATCCCATTCAGCCAAAGGGTCTGAATCTGCCACCACGCCCGCACCAGCTTGTACATGGATTTGACCATCTTTCATGACCGCTGTGCGTATTGCGATGGCAGTATCCATATTGCCATGCCAGCCAAGATATCCGATCGCCCCGCCAAAAACGGTGCGACGCACTGGCTCAACTTCATCAATAATTTGCATGGCACGGATTTTTGGCGCACCAGACAAAGTACCCGCTGGAAAGGTCGCACAAAACACATCTAAAGCATCGACATCTTGGCGTATACGCCCCTCAACATTACTAGCGATATGCATCACTTGCGAGTAGCGTTCAATGAACATCTGATCTGTCACTTTAACCGAACCAATCTCACAGACACGCCCAATATCATTACGCCCAAGATCAATGAGCATCAGATGTTCTGCGATCTCTTTTTGGTCATTTAACAACTCATGCTCAAGCGCCAGATCCTCATCCATATCACTACCACGGCGGCGTGTTCCCGCCAATGGTCTGACCGTTACTGTACCATTTTCGATGCGGGATAAAATCTCAGGGGAAGCACCAATAATATCAAACGGTGATTTGGTCGTACCAAAAGTTTCACCATGCAACATAAATAGATACGGCGATGGATTTAAATAACGCAGCGCTCGATACACACTCAGTGCATCTGCTTCAGACTTGGCTGATAATCTTTGGGCGGGCACGACTTGCATGACATCACCTGCCAAAATATACTCTTTAATTTTTTGGACATCATCACAAAACTTTTGCTGGCCTGTAGCTGATACAAATTTTGGTATCGGATGCGCTTTGGTGGTCAAATCTGGCTTTTGATTTAGGATATTTTCAATATTCGTTAAGCGACCAAGTGCATCTTCATAGCCATTTTCAACATCACAATTGGCATAAACCACAATAGACAGCGTATGCTCAAGATTATCAAATATCACCACTTCTGTAGAAAGCATTAGCCACAAATCAGGCAAATTCAAAGGATTGGGCGTATCAGAATGCCCAACTGTCGGTTCAATTGTGCGTATCAAATCATAGCCAAAATACCCCACCAAACCACCGCTAAAAACTGGTAAATTTGGCACATCGTCTTTGGTGGGTATGTTAAATTGTCCCATAAAGCGTCGAATTTCATCAAATGGCTGATCGGTCTTGGTACTTGATACTGTACCGACAAGCTCTGACCCCACACGCATAACGCCATCTTGGTATTCAAAATATACGCCCTTGCCCAGACCAATCATCGAGTAGCGTGCAAAACGCTCACCGCCAACCACTGATTCAAATAGATAAGCCTTGGGATTGAGTTGTCTGATATTGGCAAAAACCGACACAGGCGTGGCATCATCCATAAGGCGTTTTTTGATTAAGGGTACATGGCTAAAGCCCTGACTTTTGAGGCGAAGATACTCGTGATGACTCAGCAAAGTTGACATGACACTTCCAAAATTTTCATAAAAATTGGTCTATCATAGCATAAAAGACCGACCCAAAACACCTAAAATTCATTCATGCTGTTATGATAAAGTTTATTATTTTTTATTTTTTATTTAATTAAAATAATAAAATCTATGTCATGATTTGATCATTTTTTGGATTATTATGAAGTTGCTATTTTACCACTTCATCGCTTTGGCTTGTTGTTATATGCTTTCAATCCGATTGTTTGCTCATTTTTAAGATATGCTATCAGCCGAAATGAGATGAGTAAACCGTATCATAGCAATAAGCCTTTGAATATTTCCAAAGGCTTATGACAGGATTGGCTAACTAATTTAACTTGGCAGGCTTAATCGTTATCAACATCTACCGTTTGATAGACTTCATAAGCGGGTACTTCATAAGGATGTGCATGCTTATAAGCTTCAACAACTTCATACAGCTTATTTTCAGGCACGATCATTTCAACTTTCCATTCAGAAACCTGACTGACCTGCCCGATTTTACCAATTGTTGGATTGGCACCTTCCAAGGGGCAAAACTGACCGATGCCCAAGGTCTGCCAGCTGCAACGCTCATATTGACCAAAATGACCTGCACCAGCTTCAAACATCGCAGTTTTTACCGTTTCTAAATCAGGCTCAGGGATATAGGTAACAATTTTATACATCTGAAAATATATGGCTTTATCTTCAAAATCTGTAAATAATTACAAAGGTACACCAATGCGGCGAGCAACTTCTTCATAGCCCTCAACCACATCGCCCAAACCTTGACGGAAGCGATCTTTATCAAGTTTTTTCTTGGTTTGCTTATCCCACAAGCGGCAGCCATCTGGCGAAAATTCATCGCCAAGCACCACACGACCTTGGAATAACCCAAACTCCAATTTAAAATCCACCAACATCAAGCCTGCATCATCAAACAGTTTTGATAATACTTGATTGACTTTCAAAGTCAGGCTTTGCATTTGGGCAAGCTCATCAGCTGTGGCATAACCCAGAGCAATGGCGGTTGACTCACTCAACATCGGATCACCAAGGGCATCATCCTTATAAAATAGCTCATAAGTTGGTGGTAATAATGGCAAACCTTCAGATAACCCCAAACGCTTCATCAAACCGCCTGCAGCATAGTTACGCACAACAGCTTCCACAGGAATCATTTTCAGGCGTTTTACCAAAACTTCATCATCAGAAAGCTGCTTTTCAAAGTGCGTTTCAATGCCTGCATCTGCAAGTTTTTGCATGATAAACGCATTAAAACGATTATTAACGACACCTTTTCGGTCAAGACTTTCCATTTTTTCGCCATTAAATGCACTGGCATCATTACGAAAATGTAAAATCAAATAGTCAGGATGGTCAGTTTCATAAACGGATTTGGCTTTTCCAGTATAAAGTAGTGCTTGTTTTTGCATGGTAATCTCATTTGATTGATAAATTAGGAAGTCATCCAAAGCTTTAAGCGATATCACCTAACGCTCGGTGGTCTTGGCAGTTGATACTGTTTGCCTGATTCATTCGTAAAATCTGGCAACTGGCTCACCGAATTTGGTGTATGATACAAAGGTGTAAATTCTGCAGCTGGTTGTTGTGCTGGCAGCTGAATAGGCGCCAGTTTTTTTTCATTGCGATAATCCAAACTGCCATTATTACGCTTTGACAGAATATTTTTGGTTGTTGTACAGCCTGTCAACATCATGCTAGCCGTTAACACACCAGCCGTTATTTTTAAAAATTTCATAAACCTTCCACTTTTATTTTGTATTTGGTCATTACCCATATTTATCAGTATGTCAGCGAGTATTGGCTCAAACTAAATCAACCCTGCTTTTTTGAGTGAATTATCAATGGTTTCGTGATAATGTTCAGCCAGCCAAACCATAGGTAAACGAATGCCTGTGCCAATTTTGCCCATTTTGTGTAAGGCATATTTGACAGGCTGGGGGCTGGACTCAATGAATAAATCACGGTGTAGATGAACAATAGTATCATGAATTTGGTAAGCTTCCTCAAAATGACCTTCAAGTGCCAATCCAAACGCTTGACTCATCGCCTTGGGTGCAATATTAGAGGTAACAGAAATATCACCTTTTGAGCCATATTTTATCAGCTCAAGTGCTGTTGGATCATCGCCTGATAATACCACCATACGCTCACCCACTCGGCGAATTAGACTGATGCCCCGTTCAAGATTGCCTGTCGCATCCTTGATGGCAACAATGTTATCAATATCTGCCAGACGACTGACAGTATCTTCACACATATCAACCACGGTACGCCCAGGAACATTATACACTATCTGTGGTATATCAACTGCTGTGGCAACCGCCTTAAAATGCTGATACATGCCCTCTTGGGTGGGTTTATTATAATAAGGCACGACCAGTAAAGCAAAATCAGCACCAGCTGCTTTGGCGGCCATGGTTAAATCAATGGCTTCACGCGTTGAGTTTGCGCCTGTTCCTGCAATCACAGGAATGCGTCCTGCAACTTGCTTCACAAAAAAGCGAATGACATCAATATGCTCATCAATTGCAAGTGTTGCTGCCTCACCTGTGGTACCTACCGCCACCAAGGCATTAACCCCTTCATCAATCTGCCAATCTATCAGTTGAGCAAGCGTATCATAGTCCACCGAACCATCTGGCTTCATTGGAGTCACTAAAGCGGTCATGACACCTTTTAATGTTGATTTGATTTGTTGATACGCATCTGTCATAAGACACCTTGCTAAGTACTTTTGGTTATGATGAATACGATTGAACCTGCTTTAGCCAAGATTTTGATTTTAAAAAGCAGAATAATCTTTTGTAGTTTATCACATTTAAATGACATTTTTACAGTTATTTTATATGCCGATTGCAGGCTTGACTGGTTTAAGCAATCAATCATCAAACAATCAATCAAGACCCAAAGCGGTATCTATCCGTGCCGCCACTTCTGCCACAGTGCCATTGGCATCAATGCGATGAATACGATTGGAGTGCTGGCTGTGCTGATATGCCAAACCTTGATACACACGCTCAAAAAAAGCAATGTCGTTGGCTTCCAATCGATCAGCAGCACTTCGTTTGGCGGCACGCTGCATACCCATCACCACATCCAAATCAAGCCAAAGTGTTACATCTGGATAAATGGGCACAAACTGCTCAATCAAAAGCTCAATCTTAGCCAATGCCGCTTGTTTTCCATGATATCGTCCAAAACCCTGATAAGCCACCGTACTATCAAAAAAGCGGTCACTGACCACCCATTTACCCGATTTAATTGCAGGTAAAATCACCTGATGCAAATGATCACTGCGTGCAGCAAACATCAGCAAAATCTCTGTGTCAGCATTCATATTGGCATTCGGATTTAAAAATAGTTGACGCAACTGCTCGGCCAGCTCACTACCACCTGGCTCTCGTGTGCGTACGACTTGTATGCCACGATCCACCAAACGAGTAATGAGTGCTTCAATTGCCGTGGTTTTACCCACGCCCTCAGTACCCTCAAAACTGATAAATTTCCCTTGCATGCACTTACCCTTTTATTGATTGCGATCACGCATAAAAGCACGATATTCTGCCACAGCTTTTTGATGCTCTTGATAGGTGCGGCTAAAAGTATGCCCCCCACTGCCTGTTGCCACAAAATAAATCACATCGGTATCAGCAGGGTGCATGGCTGCTTTGATGGAAGCTGCCGAAGGTAATGCGATGGGCGTTGGTGGCAGACCATCAATTTGATAGGTATTATAATCTGTTTTTTCGGCAATATTACTTCGATAAATCTTACCATCATAACGGTCAAACATTCCATAAATGATTGTCGGATCTGTTTGCAGTCTCATGCCCTGACGCAGACGATTGACAAACACCGCTGAAACCATTTGTCGTTCTTGTTTAACGCCCGTTTCTTTTTCGATGATGCTTGCCATGATCAGCGCGTCATATGGTGTCTGATAAGGCAAAGTTTCATCACGAGATTCCCAAGCTTTATTCAAAATTTTTATCTGATCTTGATATAAGCGTCTTAAAATTTCTAAATCAGTTGTGCCATGTGAAAATTGGTAAGTATTTGGTGCAAACATACCCTCTAAATTGCCATTGGGCGATTCAATCTCAAGTGCTTGTGCCACCGCTTTATTATCACGCGCTACATCTGTCCAACTATAACCATCTGCAGGCGGGGTAAGAACTTTCAAAACCACACCATCGGTCGTCTTAAGCGTATGATACAACTCTTTAACCGTCTTACCCTCAATGATACGCAAACTAAATTCAGTCGCCATCCCACCCTTATTTAAAATACGAATCATCTGAGCAAGGCTAGCACCTGCTGGCACTTGATAGTTTCCAGCTTGTAGCGACTTATCTGTGGCAAGTGCCACATATGCCTTGGTTACAAACGCCGAACTCAAAAATGCATCTGACCAAGGTTTTTTACTCAAAAGACTGTGATAAGTCTCGCCCTTATCCACCGTAAGTATATGCTCTGAATGACCAGTCGTTGCATAAATTGACTGATACACAACAAAAAGCACGACCAATGTAGCAACCAAAGCCATCATTAAAAGTACAGATCTAAAAGGCGAATTAGATGAAGCTTGGGTTTTTAGGTGTCTTGATGAACGCCTATGCTTTGGTGTTTGATGTGGTTTTTTGGAAGCTGTCATAATCGGTCATTGCCATAGATATTTTATTTATTGTAGCAAAAATTTATGACCAATGACCATAAATTTAGCACATGTCACAAATTCACTTCATGATAGATGGATAAATTAACCAAAAAGATGCGTCAATTGACGCCCATTAAGCATTGACATGGCGGTTATACCACGAACTGCGTTGGTTGTGATTAAGCCATTGACGAAATCAAGATCTGCATTGGTAAATAAACGCTCTTTAACATCACCAAGCAGCCCACTTTGAATAACGGCACATCGCATAACCCCCAAAACACCTGATTTATCAACCAACGGCGTGTACCAATTCTGCCCAAGACGATAAAACACATTCCCCATCGTCGCACAAATCCATTCACCATGCACATTGCCAACCAAACCATCTAAAATGCCATCATCCATGCTCTGATGATAAAGTAGCTCTGCGTGTGCAAAAATCTGTTCTGTTGCACCAATCAGCTTAATTCCTGCTAAGTGTGGTGGGCGATGAGATAGCTTGTGTGTCAAGCAGACCATTTGGCGTGGTATGGTTGGCTGGATAGGTACACCTTTGATAAACGATACGCCTTGATAAATGGCTGATGGCATCACTTTAATCAACACTTGGGCGGGCTGTACTGACAAAAAACCATAGCCACGCATGCTCTGTCTTGGTCGAGTGATGATAATTTTTATGATGCCTTCTGTCATTTGATGGGCAAGCTTACTTAAGCAAGTCATCATCTCATCAACATCCAAATTGAGCTTAAAAATAGTTAAGCCATGCGTGATTCTGATGTGATGCAGTTGAGCAAAAAGTATCTGACCTTGGCGTACGCCGATGGTGCTAAAAAATCCATCACCAAAAGCAAATGCTCGATCATCCATACGATCATCTGATGCCACCAAGGTGCGATTGAAATACTGATAAAACTTTGCCATAGCCATTTATTTATGCAAGATAATTTGGCAACGGTAATCTTGACAATCTGCCTGCTCAAGATTCAGCATACCAACACGCTGAGATCCCATAGCGATACCTTGAAGTATTTGATGCACGACATGTGTGCCTGTATTTTGGTCAAGCATGCTCATCATACGATAAGCACGCTTGGCAAAATCTAAAGACTGCGCTTTGGTTGCCTCATCGTCAGTGGACGCAGCATAATACCAAACCACCTCCAAGAAATTCTCTGACTCAATGAGATAAAACGGTGGCTCATACGGCGTACTAAAGCGATAACGGATCGCACGCCTACCATAAAAATCAAGTGCCTCTTCTGTTGTTGCAGTACTGCCAAGCTGTGCTTTTAGTGATTCAATCTCATTGCTTGTCTTGGTGGCTTTTTGCCATGTGGCAGTATCATACACCACAGGCTGATATACCTTAACTTCGCCATCATCTTTGACCAATGCGTCATCTTTGGTCATGGGGCGAAAAGTTAAAAACAATATCACAAACACCGCCAAGATGATTGCCCAGATCAGCCAAGTTTTACGAATTTTTTTGAAGAAGATGTTGGCGTTGTTCGTAGATTGGTCGCTTGTCATGATATTGCCATCAATAAAATTTTACTAATTTTAACATAAAAGCCCATAGACTCCACCCCATTAGCAACGAATTTTGATAAAATTAACCTTTAACCATTTTAGTCGACCAAAAATCCAAATGATGCAACATTTTATCGTTATTGGTAATCCTATCGATCACTCAAAAAGTCCACAAATCCATACCGCCTTTGCACGCAGTGTCGGGCTGCCTGTGTGCTATCAAAAACAATATTGTCCCAATGACGCAGACAGCTTTACTGCCGTTGTGTCTGCTTTTTTTGCTGGAGGCGGTGTGGGAGCAAATATTACCCTGCCCTTTAAAGAAATGGCATTTGATATGATCAAATCAAATGGACGCCTCAGTCCGCATGCCCTTGCTGCAGGTGCGGTAAATACCATTTTACAAGACCAACAAGGTCTGTATGGTGATAACACTGACGGTCGTGGGTTGGTTGCAGATTTGCATGCACAGGCAGTTGAATTGGATAATAAAAAAATTGCCCTTATTGGTGCAGGTGGTGCAGCACGGGGCGTCATTTTACCGCTGCTAGAAGCGGGTGCACACATCAGTATTTTTAATCGTACTTTTTTGAAAGCAACAAATTTGGTGCATGAATTTCAGTCCGATAAACTCAGCGCTCATTCGCTTGATGAGCTAAAAGCTGGTGGTAAATTTGATGTGATTATTAATGCCACTTCTGCCACAACAATAGGACAAATACTTGATTTGGGCGACTGCTCGGCAAGTTTTGCCTATGACATGATGTATGGCAAACCATCAGAATTTTTAACACATTTTAAACAACAAGGTGCTGATATCTCTGATGGTTTTGGTATGCTAATCCAGCAAGCAAAACTGTCTTTTGAACAATGGACGGGCAAAACAATCGACTTATCCCAAGTGCAATTTTGATTTTACCGTTTTAATTTTACTTTGATTGGAGAAATAATATGACCGAACAACTTCAAACCCAAGCCGATGAGCTATTTGATGACTTTGATGGCGTAGCGGTTGAGGGTGGTATTGATAGCATCAATGATGAAGGTTGTGAAGGCGGGGCTTGTAAATTATGAGATAAACCAAAAACCCATTGCATAATCTATGGGCAGTTATGGTTTATTTGGCATCGTATTTTTGTACTTTAATAAAAAATACTTATAATAAATCTTATTTATTATGAAAATAAGTTATATATATCATTTTAGCCCTTTAATAAACATTAAAATCTCTGTATAGTAAAAGCATCTCAAGTGGTTTTTTGAGTACTCAGACGCCAGATAAATTGAAAATAAAAGGATATTTCATGTTAACTTACAAAGCCCCTTTGCGTGATATTAAATTTTTAATGAATGAGATGCTTGACTATCAAGCACATTATAAAACACTGGATAATGGTGCTGCCGCAGATCCTGAGTCGGTGGATATGATCCTAGAAGGCTTTGCAGATTTTGCTGAAAATATCTTAGCACCGCTATATCAGCCTGCCGATGCCGAAGGCTGTACTTTTAAAGATGGAGAGGTGACGACACCAACTGGCTTTAAAGAAGCTTATCAGCAATTTGTTGAAGGTGGCTGGCAAGCAATCAGCTACCCAGAAAAATTTGGTGGCATGAACCTACCTATGTCTTTAAATCTGATTAAATCAGAAATGATGGGTACTGCCAACTGGCCATGGGCAATGTATCCTGGTTTAACGACAGGTTCTATCAATACCATCTTGCAATATGGTGATGATGAACAAAAATCCGTTTATCTGCCAAAACTTATCTCAGGTGAGTGGTCTGGTACCATGTGTTTGACAGAAGCACAGTGTGGTACTGATTTAAATCAGATGAAAACTCGTGCGGTACCAAATGCAGATGGCAGTTATGCAATCACAGGCAGTAAAATTTTCATTTCTGCAGGCGAGCATGATTTGACCGAGAATATTGTTCATATCGTTTTAGCAAGACTGCCTGATGCACCTGCAGGCACTAAAGGTATTTCATTGTTTATCGTACCCAAATTCCTACCAAATGCTGACGGTGAAGCGGATAAGAGAAATGCTGTTGCCTGCGGGTCTATTGAACACAAAATGGGTATCACATCTTCTGCTACTTGTGTTATCAACTTTGATGGTGCGACTGGATTTTTGATTGGCGAAGCAAATAAAGGGCTTAAAGCCATGTTCACTTATATGAATACTGCTCGTATTGGTACAGGTATCCAAGGTCTGGCACATATAGAGCTGTCATTTCAAAACTCCCTACCCTATGCCAAAGAGCGTCGCTCAATGCGTGCTTTATCAGGTGTCAAAGAGCCAAATCAACCAGCTGATGCCATCATTCATCATGCTGATGTTCGCCGTATGCTACTTACCCAAAAAGCGTTTGCCGAAGGTGCTCGCTCCATGATTTATCATACCGCACGATATGCAGATAAGTTGGCAGAAGCGGTTGCTAAAGGCGATGAGACCGCCATCAAAAAGTGGGATGATAAAATGGGGTTTTTTACACCCATCCTAAAAGGGTTTTTAACTGAACTTGGTATTGAAGCTGCCAAGCATGGTCAACAAATCTATGGCGGACACGGCTATATCAAAGAATCAGGCATGGAACTCATCGCTCGTGATGCCCGCATTGCAACACTGTATGAAGGTACGACAGGCGTACAGGCACTTGATTTATTAGGTCGCAAGGTATTATTACATGGTGGTGGTAAAGCCATACGAGATTATACCGCTGGCATTATGAAATGGTGTGGTGAATATGCACTTGACAAAGAAATGCGAAAATATGTCTGGGTACTGACCAAACTGTGTGCTGAATGGAATATGCTGACTGCTCGCTTGTTGCTGACTGCTCGTAAAGACCGTGATATTGTTTCGGCAGCTTCTGATGACTTTTTGATGTATTCAGGCTATGTGATGATGGCATATCATTGGGCACGCATGGCAGCCGTTTCATTTGATAAAATCAAAAACGGCGGAGAACAGCCCAAAGAATTTTATATTGCTAAAACTCAAACGGCTGAATTCTACTTTGAAAAAATTCTACCACGCAGTTCAGCCCATGCTGAGAGCATGACCGTGCCAAGTGAAACCATGATGCAGATGGATATTGATCATTTTGCATTTTTAGACTAATGTTTGCTTTATCTAAAGCAACTATCTTTTAAGTAAAAAGCCCAAAACAGCTTGATTTGGGCTTTTTACTTGCAATTATTTTAATCGGTCTTATATACTAAGGCACAAATCAATTACTTAAATTAGGAGTGCCTCTATGTCACAGCACCATCGCCTTATCATTCTTGGCTCAGGTCCTGCAGGATATTCTGCAGCCGTTTATGCCGCCCGAGCTAATCTAAACCCCGTCATTATTACAGGCTTACAAGTTGGTGGACAGCTAACCACCACCACCGAAGTTGATAACTGGCCAGGTGATGCACATGGTCTGACGGGTAACGGTTTGATGGAGCGAATGAAATCCCATGCCGAACGCTTTGGCACCAAGCTTATTTATGACAGTATTACCCAAGTTGATTTACACAATCGCCCTTTTACGCTAGTGGGCGATAAAGGTGTCTATACCTGCGATGCCCTTATTATTGCTACAGGTGCAACCGCACAGTACCTAGGGCTTGAATCTGAACAAAAGTTCATGGGTCAAGGTGTTTCAGCATGTGCAACTTGTGATGGATTTTTTTATAAAAATCAAAAAGTTGCTGTTGTCGGTGGCGGTAATACCGCTGTTGAAGAAGCTTTATATTTATCAAATATTGCCAGCGAAGTTACTTTGATACACCGCCGAGATACTTTGCGTGCCGAAAAAATACTACAAGACCAGTTATTTGAAAAAGTTAAAGATGGTAATATTAAAATCGAATGGAATCATCAAATCAAAGAAGTCGTTGGTGATGACATGGGCGTAACGGGGGTTATGATTGAGTCCACTCAAGATGGCTCAATCAAACAGTTAGATATTATGGGTCTGTTTGTTGCCATTGGTCATAAACCAAATACCAAGTTATTTGATGGTCAATTAAATATGCAAGATGGATATATCGTTGTCAACAGCGGATTAAACGGCAATGCAACAGCAACCAATATCAATGGTGTTTTTGCCGCTGGTGATGTTGCTGATCACACCTATCGACAAGCCATCACTTCGGCAGGTACTGGCTGTATGGCTGCACTTGATGCCGAAAAGTATTTAGATTCACTTACTATCTAGCCTTTCAAGTTAAAATACAAATGTAACAAATGTGTTGGTCAATCCAGCACATTTTTTTACACCCTTTGTCCAACAAAAAACCAAACCCTTTCAGGTTTGGTTTTTGTGGTAACTGCTTAAGTTAAATACTAAAAATATCAGTCTTTAACATTAGCAACAACACCAGCACCTACGGTACGACCGCCTTCACGGATAGCAAAGCGTAGACCTTTATCCATGGCGATTGGGTGGATAAGCTCAACACTCATCTCAACATTGTCACCAGGCATAACCATTTCGGTACCTTCTTGTAGAGTGATGGCACCAGTCACATCTGTGGTACGGAAGTAGAACTGTGGGCGATAGCCATTTAAGAATGGGGTGTGACGACCACCTTCTTCTTTTGACAGTACATAAACTTCAGCATCAAACTTAGTATGTGGGGTGATTGAACCTGGTTTTGCAAGTACTTGACCGCGTTGAACTTCTTCACGCTTAGTACCACGCAACAAGATACCACAGTTCTCACCTGCACGACCTTCGTCTAACAGTTTACGGAACATTTCAACACCAGTACAGGTGGTTTTAGCAGTTGGTTTGATACCGATGATTTCAATTTCATCACCAACTTTAATAATACCTGATTCAACACGACCAGTCACAACTGTACCACGACCTGAGATCGAGAAGACATCTTCAATTGGCATCAAGAATGACTTATCGATATCACGCTCAGGCTCTGGGATATAGCTGTCTAGTGTGTCTAGCAGTTCTAGAACTGCAGGCTCGCCATATTTACCATCAGAACCATTCAATGCTTCTAGTGCTGAACCTTTGATGATTGGGGTATCATCACCAGGGAAATCATAGTCAGATAGAAGTTCACGAACTTCCATTTCAACCAATTCTAGTAGCTCTTCATCATCAACCATATCGCACTTGTTCATGAATACCATGATGTATGGTACACCAACCTGACGAGATAGTAGGATATGCTCACGAGTTTGTGGCATAGGACCATCAGTTGCAGAAACAACCAAGATAGCACCATCCATCTGTGCGGCACCTGTGATCATGTTTTTAACATAGTCAGCGTGACCTGGGCAGTCTACATGTGCGTAGTGACGAGCTGCAGTGTCATACTCAATATGAGAGGTGTTGATGGTGATACCGCGTGCTTTTTCTTCAGGTGCTGAGTCAATAGCAGCGTAATCTTTTGCTTCACCACCGTGGTGCTTAGCAGCAACGGTTGCGATAGCAGCAGTTAGAGTGGTTTTACCATGGTCAACGTGACCGATGGTACCAACATTTACGTGTGGTTTTACACGTTCAAACTTGGCCTTTGCCATGATGGTTTCCTCGAGTATATGCGATCATACAAACAGATCGCAACATTGTTAAAATTTGATTCATGATACCATCCGAGTATCAGATGGTATCTGATGATACTACTGCTAATAGACGATTAATTATTCATCATCATCTTTAGCTGTAAATTTCTTGATGATCTCATCAGCAACATTTTTTGGTGTTTCTTGATACTTCAAGAATTCCATTGAGTAAGTTGCACGACCTTGAGACATTGAACGCATTTGGGTTGCATAGCCAAACATTTCAGCCAATGGTACTTCTGCACGAATAGACTTGGTGCCACCAGGAAGATCATCCATGCCTTGAACCATACCACGACGACGGTTCAAGTCACCCATGATGTCGCCCATGTAGTCTTCAGGTGTTTCCACTTCAACTTTCATGATAGGCTCAAGTAGCGCTGGATTGGCTTGTAGAAAGCCTTTTTTGAACGCCATAGAACCTGCCATCTTAAATGATAGCTCATCAGAGTCAACATCATGATAAGAACCATCATATAAAGTTGCCTTGATACCAACAACTGGATATCCTGCGATAACGCCATTTTTCATACGCTCTTGGATACCTTTATCAACTGCTGCATGGTATTCTTTTGGAACTACACCGCCGACAATTTCTTCGTTAAATTCGTATTCCACATCGCCTGTTGGATCAAGTGGTTCAAGACGCAACCAAACATGACCAAATTTACCACGACCACCTGTTTGACGAACGAACTTACCTTCAACCTCCACAGATTGGCGAATCGTTTCACGATAAGCAACCTGGGGCGCACCAATATTAGCTTCAACATTAAATTCACGCTTCATACGATCAACGATGATATCAAGGTGAAGCTCGCCCATACCTGAAATAATCGTTTGACCCGATTCTTCATCTGTGCGTACACGGAATGAAGGATCTTCTTTTGCTAAGCGACCCAAAGCAACTGACATTTTTTCTTGGTCAGCTTTTGTTTTTGGCTCAACCGCCAAAGAAATTACTGGCTCTGGGAATTCCATACGCTCTAGAGTGATGATGTTATCGTTATCACACAGCGTGTCGCCCGTGGTTACATCTTTCATACCTACTAAAGCTGCAATGTCGCCTGCACGGATCTCTTCAACTTCTTTTTGTTCATTGGCGTGCATCTGTACGATACGACCGATACGCTCACGCTTCATCTTAACAGGGTTATAAACGCTATCACCTTGCTTAACAACACCAGAATAAACACGAACAAATGTCAAGTTGCCAACATACTTATCATTCATGATTTTGAATGCCAATGCTGAAAAAGGTGCTTCATCAGAAGCTTCACGAGAAGCTTCGGTTTCGGCTTTATCATCCAAAATGCCTTTGATCGCTTCAACATCATCAGGTGCTGGTAAGAACTCGATGACAGCATCCAGCATACGCTGTACGCCTTTGTTCTTGAACGCTGAACCACATAGCATCGGCTGAATCTCACTCGCCAAAGTGCGGATACGCAAACCTGCAACGATATCTTCTTTTGACAATTCGCCTTCTTCAAGGTATTTATCCATCAGCTCTTCAGATGCCTCAGCGGCAGCTTCGATCATGTTAGTACGCCACTCTTCGGCAGTGTCAACCAAGTCTGCTGGGATTTCGCCATATTCAAACTTCATACCTTGTGACGCTTCATCCCAGATGATAGACTTCATCTCGATCAAGTCAACCACACCAGTAAAGTTTTCTTCTGAACCGATAGGAATAACGATTGGCACAGGGCTTGCACCTAAGCGAGTTTTCATCTGCTCAACAACACGGAAAAAATTTGCACCTGTACGGTCCATTTTATTCACAAATGCCAAGCGAGGTACTTTATATTTGTTAGCCTGACGCCATACGGTTTCAGACTGTGGTTGTACGCCACCAACAGCACAATAAACCATGCAAGCACCGTCAAGAACACGCATAGAACGCTCAACTTCTACAGTGAAGTCAACATGGCCTGGGGTGTCAATAACATTGATACGATGTTCTTTGAACTGGTTACCCATGCCTGACCAAAATGCGGTGGTCGCAGCAGAAGTAATGGTAATACCACGCTCTTGCTCTTGTTCCATCCAGTCCATGGTAGCGGCACCGTCATGTACCTCACCAATTTTATGTGATACACCAGTATAAAACAAAATACGCTCAGAGGTAGTGGTTTTACCTGCATCAATGTGTGCCGAGATACCAATATTACGGTAGCGACTAATAGGGGTTGTACGAGCCATAATTTTTCCTAGAAAAATTCTGTTTAATTTGGTAAATCTGTTGGCTATTAACCATCACAACCAACAGATTTTTGAGTATTATTTGGAAATGAATTTCCAAAAACAATTACAATTATTGTAAGAAAAGTATGCACCAAACGCTGGTTAATGCACCTAAAATTAGAAACGATAGTGTGAAAACGCTTTGTTTGCGTCTGCCATACGGTGAACATCATCACGCTTCTTAATGGCTGCACCTTTACCTTCTGAAGCATCATTTAGCTCACCAGCTAGGCGTAGAGCCATAGATTTTTCAGAACGCTTTGAAGCAGCATCAGCTAACCAACGCATAGCCAAGGCGGTACGACGGGATGGGCGTACTTCCATGGGTACTTGATAGGTAGCACCACCAACACGGCGAGCCTTAACTTCAACGGTTGGGCGAACATTTTCTAGCACTTCTTCAAAAAAAGCCACAGGGTCTTGAATATTCTTTTTGGCAACAACTGCTTCTAGTGCACCATAAACAATTTTTTCTGCGACTGATTTTTTACCATCAACCATCACATGGTTAATGAATTTAGCAATTGTTTGGCTGCCGAATTTAGGATCTGGTAGAATTTCACGGGCAGCGACGACACGACGTCTTGGCATAATAGTTTTCCTTATCTCTTCAGGATTATCTGGTATAAAGCTAGGTTTAACCAGCCTTACTGCATGATTGGGTCTGACACACCAAACCCTGATTCACGCAACAATGTCTTAGGCAAATGATTACGCCTTAGGACGCTTAGCACCGTATTTAGAACGGCCTTGTTTACGATCTTTCACGCCTGCACAGTCAAGTGCACCGCGTACGGTATGGTAACGCACACCTGGCAAGTCTTTTACACGACCGCCACGGATTAATACAACGCTATGCTCTTGAAGGTTGTGACCTTCACCACCGATATAGCTAGAAACTTCATAACCTGAAGTTAGGCGTACACGGCAAACTTTACGCATGGCTGAGTTAGGTTTTTTTGGTGTGGTAGTATAGACACGAGTACACACACCACGACGCTGTGGGCACGCTTGCAACGCAGGAACTTTTGATTTTTCCTTGATGGTTGTGCGACCCTTGCGGATAAGCTGGTTTGTAGTTGCCATAGGGCAATTTTCTCCCGTTGTTGTTAAAAATTCGTCATCAATCAAGCACCGATCTTGGTTGGTACTTTCAACCAATAACGCAAATCCCCATTTAGGGCAATATATTATAGGGCTAAATCAAGAAAACTTCAAGCAGCCCTATAAAATAAATTATGTTTTTGATAAGAATAATTCAAACCACTATCAAAAAATGACTGATTGATAGCGATTTTTTAATTATGCTTCGGCGGTTGATTCTTGATTTTCCGTATTTTCACTTGAGTTAGAAATCAATTGATGACTTTGCTCAAAATCATCTGAAAAGGTTGCCATCGCTGTACCAATGACTTCATCAATCAGCTCATTATTATAATGAGCACCCACTGCTACTGCAGATATTGGCAAAATTTTATGCAACCAATTTGGATTTAAATTATCAAGATTAACAAATTTATCCAAATCCAAAAACTGTTTGGCATAAGGTTGGCTTTCACGATAACGAGCAGACAAGCTATCTAACTGAGCTTTAATGCCTGTTTGTTGAGCATTAGCAAGCATGCTACTACCCAAAGCCAACGCTGTCAAAATCACCTGTTTTTCTTGGAGTTTTTCAAGATTAGCACCTGACAGCACACCATAAGCTTTCTTAGTACCTTCTTTGCCAGTCAGCGGCTGATCATAAATGGCAGCCACTTGATAAACTGTACGCAACGATACCATCAATAGCCAAGCTGCATCAGCAAGCACACCTTTTAAGCCTGCTAAGCCTGCCACACCGCCAAGCGTTGCCAACGCACGGTTTTGATTGGCGACATCTTCGGCAAAAGCATGACGCTCTTGGGTGTTCATGGTATTGATTAAATCAAATCTTGGGTCATTTTTAAGATCTTTGATTGCCCATGCATTCGACCATTCAGCTACTTTATTATAAAGTGATTCACCGATGGCTTCAAATTTAGATTGAGGAACAACTTTAGCTGCCACATTCTTAGCTGCAACTGCTTTGGCACCAAATATTTGTCCTGCAAAAAAACTGCTTTGGGCATGAAATGCATCTTTATCAAAACTTTCACGATGCAAGTCAACGCCTTGGTAATGTTTATTTTTATTTTGGCTAATGCCATACATGCCAGACAAATAGGCACCCACTTTACCAAGTTTAGTGGTCAAACCCTTATCTTCGTGGGTAGCGTCATACTCTTCGCCAGCCGCTTTGGCAGCTTGTAGAGATTCTTGGGCATTGGTTTGTAGTGCTTGTGCTTCTTCTTTAATGACTTGGGTAGCCAAATCTACATTTTCGCTGACTGCATTAATTTTCTCAGTTGCACCAAATTTTTCGCCCAATTCTTGAACTTTCTCATCCAAAGCGGACTTACCTTGTTCAAAGAGCTGATTGAGCTTATCTTTTGCACTTTGAGCGGTTGATTGTGCCGAATCAGCGGCAGCAACCGAACCACTTACTACGGCAGCTTGAGCCTCTGTAATGGCATCATTAGCAGCCGTTTGAGCTGTTTGCTTGAGTTCTTCGCCAGAAGATTTTAGGGCATCAGCTTTTTGGCTAAGCTGAGATTTGACCTCTTCTGTTTTGTCAACAGCAGCTTGCTTAATCTCATCTATTTTTTCGCTTGCGGTATTTTTGAAAGATTCGGTGGTGTGTTTGACATCATCTACCACATCTTCAACTTTGCGTTTAGCAGCGGTGGCAGCTTGCACCGCCTTATCTTTTAGGGTCTGTTTTTCTTGATCTTGATCAGTATTATCTTGATCGGTATCGTCTTTTAGGGAGTCAACCTGATCTAAGACTTGCTCTTTGATGGCTTCTACTTTGCCTTCAACCGCTTGTTTGGCTGATTCAAATGTTTGAGTAGCATCATCTTTTAGTGATTGAGCTTCAGCTTTGGTAGTCTCAACCTTATCACTGGCCGCTTGTTTTAACGCTTCAACTGTATCGGCAGCATCTTCTTGCAAAGATTGGGCTTTATCCTTGATATCCTCAACTAAACTTTGAGTTTTCTCTACCTTGTCTTGGGTAGCTTCTTTGGCGACTTCAAGCTTCTCAGTAGCCTTATCTTGAAGATCTTGTGCTTTATTTTCAAAATCTTCTTTAGCCTCTTGAGCTTTTTGTTTAACGCCATCTACCACAGTCTCATCATCTGCTTTAGATGCGTCATCAGTGTGATCTGCTTGGTCAGCTTTGGTATCCGTATCACGAATAATCAAAACATCAGAGACAGCTTGATTGTCGATATCTACTTCAGCAACAATTTCAACATCATCATATTCAGCGACTTCTTGAGCCAGCTCTTTGACTTGATCATCATGGCTGTGTTGTGTTTGTTTGGTGGTTTTTTGGGTTGATTTTGTCATCAGTTACTCCATGATTTTGGTATTAAGATTCAGGTTTTGACATAAAATACAAAAAGTCAATTTACTTTTATCTATCGTATGTCCAACCTCATTAATTGTATGAAATTGTCATAAAAATTATCTTCTAAAGATTATCACAAAAACTAAACTACGCCTAGTGATAATATACAACATAAATGTTATTAAATGTTCATAAATACCGTCGCCAATTGATGAATAACTAAATATTTGGTAAACCCTTGTCTATCTTTAGTCATTTTCACCTATTTTTATGAAAATTTTGGGAAAATTTCCCTAAGTGTTGGAATAATTTGTTACAATAGCAAGATTACAACTGTAAACTTTTTAGGATGAAATTATGAAACGAGTTGTCATCACAGGTGCAGGCATTGTTTCTTGCTTGGGTAATGATTTAGATACCGTCAAGGAGGCCTTAGAAAATGGGCGTTCAGGCATTCGCTTTAAGCAAGAATATGCCGATTTGGGATTTAAATCATGCGTGGCAGGTAGTATAGATCATGATGACTTGGACACCACAGGCATTGATCGTAAATTAAAGCGCTTTATGAGCAACGCCAGCCTTTATGCATATATCAGTGCTTTATCAGCAATCAAAAACGCAGGGCTTAGCATTGACACCATCGCTGACAATCCTAGGGTTTCGGTGGTTGCAGCATCGGGCGGTGCTTCTACTGCGGATGTGGTGGCAGCTGCGGATGCCATGCGTGAAAAAGGCTTGCGTGGCGTAGGTGCAATGGCAGTTCCCAAAATCATGGCAAGCTCGGTATCCGCGGCCTTAGCGACGGGGCTAAAAATCAAGGGCTTGTCTTACTCGCTATCTTCTGCCTGTGCCACTTCAAGCCACTGTGTCGGTCATGCCATGGAGCTGATTCAACTTGGTAAGGCTGATATCGTACTGGCAGGCGGCGGTGAAAGTGAGCATTGGACGCAATCGTGTATGTTTGATGCCATGGGTGCAATGAGTACACAGTACAGCGATACTCCACAATCCGCCAGTCGCCCCTATGATAAAGATCGTGATGGCTTTGTGATTGCAGGCGGTGGTGGCATGGTTGTTGTTGAAAGTCTTGAATCAGCACAGTCCCGTGGGGCAACAATCTTGGCAGAGATTACAGGCTATGGTGCAACTTCAGACGGTGCAGAAATGGTTGCACCAAGTGGCGAAGGTGCGGTCAGATGTATGCAAATCGCCCTTGCTCAAGCAGGATTAGCCAGTGTTGATTACATCAATAGCCACGGCACCAGCACACCCCTTGGAGATATCACAGAACTTAACGCCATCGCAACCGTCTTTGGTGGAGCAAAGCAAACACCACCCATCAGCTCAACCAAATCCATGACAGGTCATAGTTTGGGTGCGGTAGGTACCCAAGAGCTGATCTATTGTCTGCTTATGATGAACCATGAATTTATCGCTCCGACGATTAATATCCAAAATTTAGATGACGCTGCCAAAGATTTTGACATCGTTACCCAAACTCGTCAAACAGCACTCAATAGCATCATGAGCAATAGCTTTGGCTTTGGAGGTACCAACGCCGCTTTGGTTATCCAAAAATTTAACAATTAAGACAACAAAGGTCATGGGGACGGCATCCCTGTGACCTTATTCAACATAACAGCCATCTTGTCAAATCCAACGGTTTAACTTTTCAAGTATTTTACTGAACTAAAACAATCAGACCACTCCCCCTTGTTCTTTTTTGCATTTTGCTTTAAAATTTGTATTTTTATTTGCCATTTGATAATGCTAAAACATCACTTTGCCACCACATACACCCCAAGTCAAATCACAGCTCTCATCACGACGCATCACCCTGATTGGCAAGTGTGCTTTTTAAATAATGCACATCGCCCTGTGATTGGGATTTGTCCTAAGGTTGCATGGACGGCCACTTTTGATAAGAATCTGTACATTCACAAAAAAACTCGTCAAGCAGATGGGGCAAAGCATGCGAATGAACAACGCTATCCATCTACTTATGACAACTGGCAGCATGAGCTGACGGCATATGCCAATCAAATGAATCTCGATGATTATCATGGCTTAAATCATAGCAGTTATGTACATGGATTGATGGGATTTATTGGCTATGATTTATCAGCACATCAGTTAAATCATCAAATTACCATCAAGCCAAATCAGCCTTGTGGCTATTTGGCACATTATGACATTTATCTTCAGCCCATCAAAGACGGCTATGACTTAATTGGCATGGGCGTTTGTTCTGAATTTTTTCAGCGTATTACCCATCAGTTATCTGACTTATTATGTCGTTGTCCGCCCACAGCATCGCCGATAGACTTTCAGCCTATTTGGACAAAAACAGAGTATGCCAAAGCATTTTATCAAACCCAAGAATATCTAAAAGCAGGCGATACTTATCAAATCAACCTAACCCAAAAATGGCATGCTCATTTAGACCGTCTGGCAAACCACTTGCCTGATTTACAAGACACAATGAATGCACCTTTTGCAGGATTTTTACAATTGGGGGAATTTGAACTACTCTCCATCTCACCAGAGCTATTTTTTGAATTTTACAAAACAAACGGTAAAATCCATCTGATCACCAAGCCCATTAAAGGCACACGCCCACGCCATGCAGACCCTATTATAGATGATGAGCTTAAACAATCTCTTGCAAACAGCGAAAAAGATATCAGCGAAAATCTGATGATTGTGGATTTGCTCAGAAATGATTTGGGCAAATATGCACAAATTGGTACGGTCAAAACGCCCAAGCGTTTTGCCATCGAAAGCTTTAAAAATGTGCATCACATGGTCAGCACTGTTACAGCGACGCTCAGTGATACGCATCCAATTACCGTCTTATTCGGCTCGCTGCCAGCTGGCTCTATCACGGGTGCACCCAAAAAACGGGCATGCGAGATTATCCATGAGCTTGAAACCTCACCTCGCGGTGCCTACTGTGGGACGATGGGCTATATGAATTTTGACGGTACAGGCAGCTGGAATGTATTAATTCGCACACTACAAAAATGGCAAGAATGCGAGATCTGGGCAGGTGGTGGCATTACCATCAAATCAAATGTTGATGATGAGTATCAAGAATGCCAAGATAAAATTGGCACTATTTTGGCAAAAATGTCTAAGCCAAAATAGTGCTTGATTTAAGTCTTAGATGGCTTTGGTTCTTTCGATCAGCCAGTCTTTAGCTGCACCACTGACACGATCAATCAGCTCATCATGCACACGCTGATGGTAGTGATTTAGCCAAGATTTTTCATCTTCGGTCAAAAGGCTGGGCAAAATGAGACGAGTGTCAAAAGGGCACAAAGTCAAATCATCAAATTTTAAAAATGTGCCAAACTCACTGCGATCAGCCTCAACACAGACAGCACAGTTTTCTAAACGGATACCCCACTGACCTTCACGATACAATCCAGGTTCATTGGTGGTTACCATGCCACGCTTAAGCACACGCTCTGGCGTTGTTGGAGCAAATACTGAAATCACTTGCGGACCTTCATGGACATTCATAAAATAGCCCACGCCATGTCCTGTACCATGATTATAATCCAAACCCTGACGCCATAAATGGATTCGGGCTAACGCATCTACTTGTGATGACGCCAAACCTTCAGGAAACTGTGCTTGTGCCAGTCCAATATGTGCTTTGAGTACATAAGTAACATCGCGTTTTTCATCATCGCTCACTTGACCCACGCTTGCCATGCGTGTAATGTCGGTTGTGCCATTATAATACTGTGCACCTGAATCGATGAGTAACAGCCCATCACCTTCGATCACACTGTAATTATCTTCACTTGCACTATAATGCACAATTGCTCCATTGGCTTGAAATCCTGCGATGGTATCAAAACTGGGTGAAACATAGTGCTTTTGTTTACTGCGTGCTTCGATGAGCATACGATCGATATCAAGTTCGGTGATACGCTCGCCAAGTGATGTTTTGGCTTCAAATTCGGCAAAAAATTCACAAAGTGCCGCACCATCTTGACGCATGGCTTCACGAATATGTTCGATGTCTGCCTCAGATTTGATGGCTTTTATGATTGTACTTGGATTCATGGCACGAATCAGCTCAACCGATGAAGAAAGCCGCTTTAAAGTACCAATCGCAATGCGTGATGGATCAATTAACAGCTTGCCTGAAACTTGAGCAATCGCATCGCCAATCGCTTGATATTCAGCAACTTGTACGCCCATCGACTCAAGCGAGGTGCGTATTTTGTCATCAAGCTTATTGATATCAACAAATAAAGTCGCCTTGGTATCGTCTAATAGCAAGTGTGATAAAAATACAGGATTAAATTCCACATCAGATCCACGCAAATTTAACAACCAAGCAATATCATCAAGGCTAGATATCAGATGAACATCTGCTTGTTTTTGTTGGATTTGAGCACGAACCTGTGCTAATTTTTCGGCAACCGTTGTATCAACAAACTCAGCAGGATGCTCATAAATGGCGGCATCTGGTAACTGTGGTCGATCTGTCCAAATTTTTGACAACAAATCCAAGTCTGTTACTAACTGAATATCTTTATCCAAAAATGCTGTTTTTAAATTATCATGCTCATTTACAGACAATACATTGCCATCGATGGCAACCTTAGAACCAGCTGGTAATGTGTCAGCCAAATATTGTGTAAAAGTCGGCTGTCCGATCTGCATTTTTTGAAATTCAATGCCCGTACCTGCCAGCTGAATGGGTGCTTGTACCCAATAGCGACTGTCTGTCCATAAGCCTGCAAATGTCTGAGTGACAACCAGCGTTCCCACCGAACCTGTAAAGCCAGATACCCAAGCTCGGCCCTGCCAATATTTAGGCAAATACTCCGACATATGCGGATCGGCTGATGGGATAATCAACGCATCCACACCTTCATCTGCCAGAATTTGACGAGCAAGACCGATACGCTCTTGATATCTATTTGACGAATTTAGCATAACTTTTCCTTGATAATGATAAACCTATATTATATGCCTAAAGCGTTTAATTTTAACATAAGTTTGAACAATTGTTCTACGAATAAGGCAATCCACCTGATAAATCTTTAAGATTTAGGGCGATAAAATAAAAAACCCTTGTGATACTCACAAGGGCTAAAAGCCATAAAAAGTCAATTACTTTGCAATGTGGCGACTTCAGCTTCAGCAGGTTCAGCTTGGGCTGGATGCTCGCCTGCTGGGCGTAGCCATGCTGAAATTGCAATACCTGCAATCATTACAAGCAATAGCACAGTACCAATCAATGCTGTTAGCGATTCTTTGAGTGGGTTATTATTTGAAGCATCATGTGCCATGGGTAACCTGCCTAATTTAGTCTAAGATGGGTAATGATTTAATTTAAGATGAAACCTAAAATGAATTATCCTTATTATATAACAAATGATGGCTTTTTGTACAATGACTTTTATCAATTCAAAGTTGTCTAAACCCAAAATGTCAAAATTCACAACCAAGTCAGCTTTGAAGATTAAAAACCATTAAAAACACCCAGCCATCTTAACCTGCCCTTAGGCAATTGAGTTAAAACGACCGACCAAGCTCCAAATAAAAATTTTGTTTGTTATGGCTATAAAGTGCTGGTAAGTTACTGTTATTTTTACTGTAACGATAAGTCAGCTTTGGCGTTAATCCAAGCCAGTGAATGTCTTTGTGCCAAATGGAGGTTTGTAGGGTTAGGGTTTTATCTGTGCGATACACATCATCAGGATTAACCAGACGCAATAATTTACCATGATAACGCTCACGCTCAGCACTCACCCTACCTTGCACGGTCAGACCATTTGGCAATCTTTGCAACACCCCAAAATGTATCTTTGTGGCATGACTGCTTTTTGTTGCATCTTGCAGATGGCTAAGCTGATACCCCACGCCCAAAGAGTAACGACGATTTGGGCCATCTTGCAACAAAATGGTGTCATTCACATGATAACGCTTGCCATCATAACCTTGATAACGCTCGGTATAATTGCCTTTTTCCATGCGTGCAAAAAACGCATTTTGCCATTTATCATTGATCCGATGATGGCTGCCAAACGCCACGCCCTGACTGTCTTTTCTGGGGGATAATCTGCCATGCTGCTGATTGGTGGCAAAAATACGCCCAACAAAAGGTACGACATCAACATAACCTTTTTGGTGATCTTTTCTTAGTCCAGCATGAGCAAAAACCGCCAGTTCATTGTGGCTTTTGTCATCATAAAATTTACCATCAACATCTAGGGCTGTATAAATACTCATGCCATGACTAAGCGGCGTGTATTTATTCACACCAAGCGATAAGGCAAGCCCATGAGCAGGTTTTGGGGCATCTTTTTTAATGTTGGGCTGGGTGATGGTGGAGGCGGCGTTGATATTATCCAAATGCAGATAGTTGATGCCCAAATCCAAGCCCATTTTATATTTTTTACGTAAATAGCGACTTTGCGACAGCACCCACCTTTGCTCTTTTTTGCTTAATTTTAAAAAGTGGGCATCGTCTTTGAGTTCATCTAGCACCATTTGGGCGTGTTTATCGTGCTTGTTGGTCAGCAACAAGGAAGCAAGTTGTAATTTTACCGCCGTAAGTGTTGGCTCTTTGTTACTCAAATCGGTCAGCAGATTCAATGCCAATTTGGTATTGCCATCACTTAGGGCAAGTTTACTTTGGGCAAATAACAACAAAACATCATCTTGATAATCATCAGGCAGGCGGTCATAAAATGGCAATAACAAGCGTAATGTTGCCACATCATCTTGCACAATCGCTTGATGAAAGACATGATAAAATGCCTCTGGCTGGGCAAGTAAAAAATTGACATCTACGCTCGGTGGGGCAGGCTGGCTCTCATTGGTCTGATGGGCGGTCAAGGCGTTGATGGGTAAAGGGGCTTTATCACTTTTTAAGCCATCACCCAAACCATCGCCTAAACCATCACCCAAACCATCTGGGCTATCCAAACTGTCCAAACTGCCCAAATCCTTACCCAAGCCTTCATCTGATAAAGCATCAGCAGATGGCAGCTCATGCGTGGGTGTATGAATGGGCGTATGATGGCTGTGGGCGTACGCCTGTGCTGTTAATGTATCAACACAAAGCAATAACAGCACCTGCTTTAAAAATCTGTGCTTGACTTTTAAAGCAGGGTTGGTCTTTGGTAAACAGGTCATATTAAAACTTCATTTCAAGACTGGCAAAGTAACTGCGACCTGGTGCAATGTAACGGGTTGATTGGGTACTGCTTGCAGCTTCGCTGGGCAGTTGGCGTGCCGCTTCCCATGTGGTGTAGCGGGTGTTTAATACATTGTTGATACCAAGACGAGCGGTGATGCTCTCAGTTGGGCTATAATAGCCTGTCATGTCCAGTAAGGTATAGGCTTTGGGTATTGTGTGCGTTAAGGTTTGTGTTTCTCTTTTGCCATTTCGGATTCTAAGGGCACTTAGCTCATTTTCATCTTTTTGTTTGCTGTGCGTTAAAGTTGTGCCAATGCCCCATACTTGACTGGGGTGGTCATAGTTTAGACCGACCACATAGCGCGCTGGGGTGATGGCATCCCAAAAAGCAGGGCGAGCCTGATACCAACCATCGGCATCTTTGGGTGCAATGTAATCAAATTTCCCCAATTTGGTATGACCATAACCCAAGGTCATTTCAAGACCATCTGGCAGTTTTGATGTCATGGCATGCAAATCCAGTTTGCCTTTGACACTCACCCCTTTGATGGTGGCATTATATAAGTTGGCAAATACCTCATCACTGGTTTTGGGCGTGGGTGGATTACCAACACATTCATTGGAATCCAAATGAGCCTTACAATACTCTTGTTGGGCTTTGGTTAGGTTCGGTATGGCTTTATCTAACATGTCCTTGTAACGGCTTTTGAACATGCTCATCTCAACATCCCCCCAAGGGTGCTGATAGCGAAAGCCGTATTCATTGGTATTGGAAGTTTCAGGTTTGACATCAACCGCTCGTTTGGGAAAAGACACATCAGGGTCATTTTTATGCTGGGCGGCGGTGCTGTTATAGTTGTACAGTTCATAAAAACTTGGCGTACGAAAGCCTTTGGCAGTTTTATACAACAGGCTAAAATCAGGTGTCAGATGAACCGCCGCTCCAAAATTATAGCTTTTGTTGGTGTAAGTTTTGCTGATGATGTTTGAATCGGTGCTGTGAATGCGTTGTTTATCCAAGCGTCCACCAAAACTTAAATCCACATAATCATTTGGTGTATAAAGGTTGTTAATGCCCACATATTGGTTACTGCCATGAATGGGGGCGCGTTCACATTCATTGGCATTGCCACAGGCGTCTTTTTCTTCTAAGCGTCCTAAGCGATTTTTGACAATCCATGCCGCCCCTGATTGCTTAAATTTGGCTTGCTCCTGTGCTGTCAGCGTGCTTTCATCAATGATGGCATCGCCTTGGGTGGTGTCAATGATTGTGCGTCTGGGGTTGTTGGCACGAAATTGGCTTTTAACTTTATCTGCACCAGCCAACACCGTCAAATCGTGCTGACCCAGCAGGTCAAAATTAAAATCAAGTTTGCCTGTCAAGCTGGCACGCCCTTCTTTATAACGGTAATTATTTTGATATTCATAATGCCCAATTTCACTGATGCCACAATTTAAATCCACCTTAGGATATTGGCTGCACGATTTTTTAATGTCATGGTTAATGATTTGGATATTTTGTTGGTGTAGGTTTAATTTTGCTTGCTTAAACCATGGCGTGTCAGGCTTAAACTCAAAACTTAACCCATAGCGAGTTTTGCCATGCTCTTGGTTAAACACACTGCTTCTGGCATAAGCCAGTTTTGGAATGGGGGCATCATTAGCACCTGGTCTAAATAATGCTTGTGATGCGTCATTGGCGTTTAGATACTCTTGATAATCATCGCAAAGAACAATGGAGCCACCATTGGCAGGCTTACCATCATTGCCCAATCTTGCCCCATGGTAACTACAATGACGCATATCACGAATGTTGTATGTTTGCTTGGTGTCTTCTAATAACAGTTTACTGACCAGATTTGGGGTGATTTTGATGTTAAGGCGTGCCAAATACGAGTCTGAACGATAGTCCATGGGGTCAGGTAACAACCGATAAATGCCTGTATAATCTTTGGCAGAGACAACCTCATGGGGGTGCGTGGATGCCAAATATTGTGCTTTTTCAGCATCGCTTAACTCAGAAAAATTGCGATTGCCGATGCCATCTGGTCGGGCTTTGGTGTAGACATAAGGGTATTGTACGCAGCTTTTTGGGTCATCACTTGCCAAACAGCTTTCGGTGATGTAGCTTGTGCCTGCAAACAGTTCATTGGGCTTTCTTAAATCATATTTTTGTTGCCATGCACCCAAGCGATATAGGCTTTGGTTGATGCCATTTAGGTCGCTGTGTGCTTTGTTTTCTTTGCCTTTACGGTAGGTATATTGCACCATCGCTTCCACACGCTCGGTTTTACCTGCCGCTGCCAGCGTCTGACTAAAATGGTCATTTTTGCTGTTATAAGTGGTTTTGCTTTGAGCGCCAAGATTTTTACCAGATTTTAAGACATCGCTCACATCTTTGGTATGAAACGCCACCGAACCGCCCAACGCACCAGAGCCTGCTTCTAGGGCATTACCACCTTTATTGATGGCAACGGCGGCAATGTTTTCAATCTCTATCTCATTCATCGCCCCAGAGCCTGCACCAGCTCGTTTGGTGGATTCATCTTTGTAGGATTGAATTTGGGCAATGCCATCTACGGTAATGCCCACTCGGTTTTTATCCACGCCATGAATGGCAAATCCGCTGCTGCCACCACGCCCCTGCTCAACCACACTCACCCCAGTTTCATAACGCACCAAATCACGAATGCCCTGCACTTGTTCTTTTGCCAGCGTGTCAGCGGTTTTGACCGTTTTGCCAAGCCCTGTTACATCGGTGTCAAACCGAGAAACAGGGGCAGATGGGGCGGCGGTTACCGTGATGGCATCTAAATAGACGACAGGGGTTTTTGTGTCTTTGGCATCAGAGTTGGCATCTGTCTGAGTGTTCTCTTGCGCCCAGACGGATAGGGGTAAAACTGCCACACCAAATAACGCCGCTTTGATGGCAAGGTTTAAGCGGTGCGTGGTCATGGTATGGACTGATGGTGTTTGTGTTTTTGTGATAGATTTTGACATAAAAAAATCCTAAACTTTATTTTCTATTTTATGGCGATGTTTTATCAAGATATTAGCCCAAGGCAAATCTGGTGCATTTATCCAAGAATTCGCCCAAGGCACTGTTTCAAAGTGCTGTTTTAAGACATTGCCAAGGGCGTCATCAACTGTCGGTCAAGCGACTAAAGATGATGAGGGGGCGTTATTTGGTCTCTTTAACAGCCCCAAAGACAGCCCCTGCTTTTTCGGCGGGGTCATTGATACCATCGCCTTTGTCATACTGTAACTGTCCTGCCAACTCTTCGCCATTTGTGCCAAAAAATTGCCCCTTGACATCAATGTCTTTGATGTTATACAAAAATCCGCCACTGCTGTTATTGCCTATCTCATGGCGATAATCGGACACATCGGCTTTGGCAGTAAAGGCTGTGCCATTAATCTTGCCATCTTTGATATTAAAAACACTATGACCATTATTGTCATTGAGATGACCTGTCAGCCTGTTGGTGTCAAAATCTACATCAAACTTAGCCTTATTTTTACCATCTAAGGAGAAAGTTTTTTCATAAGTAGGCTCATTAATGGGCAAGTACTTGTCGGCAAACTCAGGGCGAATCTCACCTTTTTGATACACATTTTCTACGGCGTCATCATCAGCGTCGCCTGCATCATCATCTTGGGAGTCATCAGATGCGGTCAAACTGCCATCGTCTTCATCTTCTGGGTTGAAGTCTTTGGTTAACAGATAACCTTGATGGCCTTTTTCCTTAATGGTTTCTTCTTTATTGCTATAACCTTTATCCATTTTTTGGGTAAGATAGCCTGCCCAAAGACCATTGTAGGTGAATTTACCTGCCGTGGGCAGCGTGGTGCTGGCATCGGCCCTACCGCCTTGCACAAAATAGCTGCGTGTTGGGGTTTGGTTGGCATTGTTATACAGTGTCTCACCAAAACTGATGTGCTGATAGCTTTTGGCACGAATGGCGGTATAAGGCTTATCTTTGGCATCTTGTAACACGATGCTAGTAACATTGTTGTTTTTATTTAGTTTGGCATCAGGGTATTTTTCTTTAATGGATTGGTTGGCTTTGACCGCATCGGCAGGGGCTAATTTATCAACACTGTTGGCTGATAGGTCATAATAGTTGCCATTAAAATAAAATTTATCATGTTGCCCAAAATAAGCTGGCACGACTTGGGTGCTGCTGCCAACTTTTTTGGTGAACTCTGCTTGTGGTTCGCCCCAACGATATTCATAATAACTATCATCACTGGGAGTAATATCACCATCATAAATTTTATCATTCGCCGCATCATTTAACCCTTTACCATCAATAATCTTACCAATTGTTTCATTATCCACAAAACTGGTGTTGGGTTTTTCAAAGCCTGCACTAAAATACACCGTTTTTGTGGTGACAGGCTCGGTCGTTTTGTCTCGTTTGCCACCAAAGACCACATAAGTTGCGTTGTCATTGGATAAAAATTTACCCGCCAGCTCATCGCCCGACTCACCATAAAATCCGCCTTCTAGCGTATCTGAGTTGGGATTTGGGTTGTTTGGGTTGGCAGCATTAGAGAACAGCTGTTTGATAAAAGGTGCGGTTTTTGTGTCCTCGTTAATCAAAGATTTGGCCGTCCCAACAAAGCGGTTGCCGTTGATTTTGGCATCAATTTGATACACATCGGTTTCATTGACTTTTTGGGTGGTATCAAATTGGCTTCTAATATAGTCGCCATTATTATTTTTCTGATTGGGATTGTCATAATAGGACAGTTTGCCTGTTAGTGAGTTTGTGTCAAAATCCACCTGATAAGTGGCAGGCGTGTGCTTATATTGAAAGCCGTTTAGATAAATGTGGGCGGCACTGACGACATCGCCCTCGTTGGATTTGCCACTGGCATTGAGATAGACCCCCACTCGATCATCTGATGCTGAAAGTGCGGGGCGTTTTTTGACATCACTTAGGTACAGCCAGTTGCCTTTGTAGTTAAATTTACCAGCACTGGGCAGCTGGCTGCTGGCGTTTTCTCCATGATAAAACAAAATGGGCATGGGTTTGGGAATGCGGTCTTGGTCATTTGTAGTATCGGCATTTTTTTGGGTCAGACTGCTTCCTTGTAGTTCAAGATACCCAAAACGGATATTTTCATAAGGGTCAACAGGCTTTTTATTTTTCTTATCTTTGGCATTATCAGCTTGCTGATGATTGATGTAAGTGTTGTTCTTGGAGGGTGTTGTTAAGTTGCCATAACCATACACTTTAATGGTGTTTAGCTTTTGGGGGTCAAAACGATGGCGTTCACTGTCTAAATGCAAATCAGACAATGCAGGGAATTTGTTAAAATACAAGGGTTTGATGTCATTGGGGGTGATGGGCTGACGCAAGTTTGTACCTTTTCCGATGCCATCTGGGCGATGGGTATCAATACCAGCATATAATTTGCTTATCCACTGCTGTACTAAATCATTGTTATAATCTGGGTCATTTTTTGGGCTGGTATCACGAATTTTACCCATCACAAAAAACCCTGCGGCAGCGGCAGTCTTTTGTGATTGTGTCAGTTGGTTGTTATCGCCATTTGGGTCAGTTGTGCTGGTGTTGTTATCCGTGTTGTTGCCCTGATTGTTGGCGTTATTGGCGTTGTCATGACCTGTGTTCGGCGTTGGTAAAACTGTGCCTTGGGGCAGTTGGGTAACATTGGGTGCATTGGCACTGATGTCATCAGAGCGACAACCTGTCATCACCACGGCAGCAAAAATACTGGCGATGGCAAGGCTAAGGGTGCGTTTTTGGTAGAAAATATGGGGGGCTTTGACAGTACTCATGGTGATATCTCATTTGGTGTGTTATGAAGACCGCTTTACTAAATCAGCCCAAGCATCCACCACGAAGAAAAGTGCAATCAACTCCCATAAACACACAACAAGGCAAAAAGCACAATCAGCCGATGCCACTAGCTAAGCTTGCTGTCAATCGGACAATCCGCTCACCGTTTGGTAACTGTTAAGATGGGGGATGAAGTTTAGCAATGGATATCTTGGTACTAATGATAATTATTATCACATGATAACATAAAAATTTACAATCTAGCAAGTTATTTTCTGATATTTTTAGCCAGTGTATGTTTAGGTTTTGGGCAGTGATATTTGGCAGGTTTAGGGTAGGCTAATGAGTGGTATAGCCAAAGCCCACCCCAACGCCTAATCTGCTAATACTCTCACGCCCAAAGGGGCAAAAATCGGCAAATATGCTAATATCAATCAATACTCAGCGGTCTACCACACCATCAGCGGTATAAAATTTTTCTCGTTTGGCCGTGGTATTTTTCATTTTCTTTGCCATGATACTAAGAAAAATCAGCACCAAAGAAAGCCCCAACATGGGATAATGCCCCCAAACCATATAAGGCGTGCGTCCAACATAACTGGGTACATCACCTCGCAAAATATCTCGCTGAAACTGCGGTATCTGCTTGATAATCCGTCCTTGATGGTCAATTAATGCAGTCACTCCGTTGTTTGTTGCACGCACAAACCATCGCCCCGTCTCCAAGCTTCGCATTTGCACCATTTGTAAATGCTGTAAAGGGCCTGCTGTTGTACCAAACCAAGCATCATTTGAGACGGTTAATAAAAAATTACTGCCAAGTGCATTTTTGCGAGTAGTCTCAGGATATGCCACCTCATAACAAATTGCCGCACCAATCGTATCGCCCACGCCGCCGCCCAATTTGAGCGGTGGTTGCTTATCATCGCCACGGCTTAGGCTAGCGACACCCTCAAGCCCTGGTAAAATATCCAACAAACCACCAAATGGTATATATTCACCAAATGGTACAAGCTGTTGTTTTTTATAAACTGATACTTGATTGGCATCGTATAACATCACACTGTTATAAAATTCTGCCTGATTTGAGGCATCGCTTGGTGTCTTGCGATACATAATGCCCGTTATCCATGCACTGCCATCAGCGTTTGCCTGTTTTGCTAGAGCATTGATGTGGTCGCTGGCTTCGTCTTGAAATAGCGGAATGGCAGCCTCTGGCCAAACTACCAAATCACGCCCCCATTCAGATTGTGATAATCCTGCATAAATCCCCAAGGTTTGTATACCAAAACCCTCTTGCCATTTTAGGTCTTGTGGAATATTGCCTTGGATGAGTGAAACGGAAGTCAGTTTACCTGTTGGCTTTGTCCAATTCACCTCTATCAATGAAATCATGATAACAGCGGTTGTTAACATACCGCCAATAATGATATGCCCAATATTGCGATAAAACAGCTCAATCACAGCTGCCCCAACAAATACCGCCAAAAACGACAAGCCAAACACCCCAAAAATCGGTGCAATGCCATTTAGCCAACTGATATCTGTAAATGCATACCCCACAAAAAGCCAAGGAAATCCTGATAGAACCCAAGTTTTTAGCCATTCTTGGAGTATCCAAAATCCTGCAAAAGATATCGGCTGTTTAGCACTAAATCGAACAAATGCCCATGCCATCAAAGCATGAAACAGCCCCATAATCAGCGACATTGCCCCAATTAATACAAGCGCAGCCCAACTTGGTACTCCGCCATAGTGGTGAATGGAGTGATACAGCCAAAATGCACCGACTACCCAAGTCCCAAATCCGTAGAGCTCACCCAACCAAAAGGCCCGCTTAGGGCTATCGCACTTTTTTAAAAGTGCATACAACAGCATTGGTGAGAGAACCGCAATGGGGATAATAAAATAAGGTGCAAGTGCCAAACTAAACATTGCACCAGCAGATAAAGCCATCATCACTGATATCGGTAATGGCAGCTGGCGAGTGGTGGTCTTGGGTCGGATAGAATTGGTAGCGGTTCGCATATGACAAGCTAAGATTTCATAGTAAAAGTGTGAGAAGTGAGTGGGTCGTTTTGATGAAATTAAATCACCTCACGCCCATGATACATATTGGGCTGGGTGATTAAAATAGTTAGGTAATTGAGCCATGTTAAGAGCTTATTATTGCCCTTCTTGGACTTCGGCATCCTGAGTGGCAGTTTTGGCGGTCTCATCAATCTCTACCACTTCAGCGATCTGGGTACTATCACCTTCAGCAAATGCTTCAGGTACTACCTGCTCAATCGATGAAGATGAATCACTCGGCACAACGATCATTGGCTCGGCAGGTTCAGCCGACATAGGCACTTCTTTTTCTTCAACAGGCTCGGCGGTTGCCTCTTCGGTTTTTTGGGCACAAGCAGACAGTATAATCATAGCTGACAATACCAACGCTTGCCAAATGGGTTTTTTCATGGTGTTATTCCCTCACTTTTTAAGTCAATAGCCAAACTCAGGAAGCGATAAATTCTTTAAATGAGAGTGGTTTACAATTAGCTTAGTATAGCATAGTTTTTTATAAAGCCCTAATCTTATAGATACACCCAAATGCCCAACAACCAAAATTTATCACCACCGATAAAGACTAGCTTAGTTTGCCATGGCATTGTTTATATTTCAGACCAGAACCGCAAGGACAAGGTGCATTGCGATGGATATTTTTGGGAATAACCAATGCCTCATCCGTTGTTATATCAGCCGCTTTATCTGGTGCAGAGGTAGCACCTAAAGTCACTGTCATGCGACCCAGTGGGCGTGGTGTTTCTTCAGCAGGACGATTATCCAAGCTGTGAGCATCGTCAAGCTGTGCCTGCTGCTCAAACATCATACGCATTTGTTCAGCTTGCTGGCGACGCTGTTCTTCTAAAGCGGCAAGCTCTTCAGGCGTTGGCACATGTACACGTGCCAAATCTTGAATCAAATCTGACTTAATTGCACCAAGCATCGATTGAAATAGCTCAAATGACTCACGCTTATATTCTTGTTCTGGATTTTTTTGGGCATAACTACGCAAATGAATGCCTTTTCTAAGCTGATCCATTTGAGTTAAATGCTCTTTCCAATGCCTATCTAGGCTTGTTAGCATGAAATGGCGTTCAAGCTGGGCTGCTGTTTGTTCGCCCATTTGCTCACGACGAGTCTGGTAACGCTCAATGGCAGTTTCGATGATTTTAGCACGAAGACCCTCTTCATCCAAACGACGATCAGCATCAAGCCAGTCATTAATTGGCATATAAAAACGAAACGCTTCTTCGATTTCATCTTCTAGCCCATCAATATTCCATTGGTCATCAATAGAGCCAGGCGGAACAAATTGATTGATTAAGGCGTGATATACTTCATGGTGCATCGCCTGAATACCTGCTTGCAAATCCATCTCTGCCAATAAATCATCTCGTTGTGAATAGATGACCTTGCGTTGTTCATTGGCAATGTCATCATACTTAAGCAAGCTTTTACGGGCATCAAAATCTCGAGCTTCAACCTTACCTTGAGCGTTTTCAATTGAGCGAGAAACCATCTTATGCTCAATGGCTTCATCTTCTTTTAAGCCCATTGCACGAAACATACTGGTAATACGATCGCCTGCAAAAATACGCATCAAATCATCTTCAAGCGATAAAAAGAATCGTGATTGCCCAGGGTCGCCCTGTCGCCCTGCCCGTCCACGCAACTGATTGTCAATGCGGCGTGATTCATGACGCTCAGAACCAATGATATGCAGGCCACCTGCCGCCAATACCTCATCATGGCGTGCCTGCCAAGCTGTGAGTGCCTCATGACGCATCTCATCGGTGATGACTTCATGTGTTTCAAGCTCAGCCTGCCAATTACCACCCAAAATGATATCTGTACCACGGCCTGCCATGTTGGTTGCGATGGTCACCGCACGAGGGCGACCCGCTTGTGCGATAATATCTGCCTCACGCTCGTGCTGCTTGGCATTTAAGACATTATGGGCAATACCTTCTTGATTTAATAAATAAGACAACTCCTCGGATGCTTCAATGGTCGCAGTACCCACCAAAACAGGCGCACCTTTTTCGGTGATTTGCTTAATCTCACGAATGATGCCTTTATATTTGCCAAGCTTGGTCAAAAAAATCTGGTCATCCATATCAATCCGTGCAATCGGTCGATGTGTCGGAATGATGACCACATCTAAATCATAGGTTGACTTAAGTTCAGCAGCTTCAGTATCTGCCGTTCCTGTCATGCCTGATAATTTATCATACAGACGGAAATAATTTTGGAAAGTGGTGGTTGCCATCGTTTGGTTTTCTGCCTGAATCTCCACCCCTTCTTTGGCTTCAACCGCTTGATGCAAACCGTCTGACCATCGTCGACCTGGCATGGTACGGCCTGTATTTTCATCAACGATGATCACCTCGCCATCTTGAACGATATAGTGAATATTTTTGACAAATAAATGATGTGCGCGTATCGCTGCTTGTGCATGTGCTAATAATGGCAATCGTGCTGGGCTGTATAGGCTTTCATTTTCGCCAAGCTCACCGACTTCCACCAAAAAGCTTTCGATTTTTTCATAGCCTTTTTCGCTAATCTCAATCGTACGGTTTTTTTCATCAATCCAAAAGTCGCCATCAGTATTATTTTTATTATCTTCTTCATCTTTGGAACGCACCAATCGCTCAACGATATTATCAATCAAAGCATACAGATGTGCTGAGTCTTCGGCTTGGCCTGAAATGATGAGCGGAGTACGAGCTTCATCAATTAAAATGGAGTCAATTTCATCAATAATACAATAGTTTAATGGCCGTTGTTTTTTTTCACTTAAGCTAAACACCATATTATCACGCAGATAATCAAAACCGTATTCGTTATTGGTGCCATAAGTAATATCAGCTCGATAGGCGGCGAATTTTTCTTGGGGGGCTTGTTGGCTATAAATCACACCGACTGTCAAGCCCAAAAAATCAAACAATGGGCGATTGAGTTGTGCATCACGGTTTGCCAAATAGTCATTCACTGTAACAACATGAACCCCTTTGCCACTGATGGCATTGAGATAAATGGCCAAGGTCGCCATCAAGGTCTTACCCTCACCTGTTTTCATCTCGGCGATTTTGCCCTCGTGCAATGCCATGCCACCAATCAGCTGTACATCATAATGACGCATGCCATTGACACGCTTAGATGCCTCACGACAAACAGCAAACGCCTCAGGCAAGAGCTTATCTAGGCTTTCGCCTGCTTGATGACGCTGCTTAAACTCTTCGGTTTTTTGGCGTAATTCATCATCAGATAACGCTTGAATGCTTGATTCATAACTGTTTATTTTGGTAACAATTTTACGCATACGCTTTAATTCACGGTCGTTTTTTGTACCAATGACTGTACTGATAATTTTTGTAAGCATACTAAATATTCCGTCAAGAATAGATAAACAATCCATTCTAATGGGTAAATGGGCAGTGCGATTAGATGACTTTTTACCATTTAACAATAAAAGTCATCTGCATACCCCACCAATGTTTGTGTGAATTTTGAGCAATTTATCTAAGATGTGCCTGTCCTTAATAACATCATTTTCATTTTAAAATTTTAAAAATAAAATGATGACTTATACATAAACAATAGCCAAACTGATTTTTATTGCAAATACAAAAGATGGGCATACCTTGTTAAAACACTTCTAACGATTGAGGGTAAGATACCGCTCATGACGCTTGTGATAGCTGTAAAAATACTTGCTCTGCTGCTTTGATGGTTTTATCCAAATCTTCATAAGTATGTGCTGCACTCATAAATGCCGCTTCAAATGCCGACGGTGCAAGATAAACACCCAAATCCAACATACCATGAAAAAACTTGGCAAATTTTTGGGCATCGCAAAGATTTGCCACATCATTAAAATTCTTAGGCAAACTGTCTGAAAAGAACATACCAAACATACCACCTACCGAACATGCCTGAAAAGCTACTTGATGCTTGGCTGCAGCGGCTTTTAAGCCATCAATCAAATAAGTAGTTTTTTGGGCAAGTGTATCATAAAATCCATCAACCATCAGCTCATCAAACATCGCTTTGCCAGCACGCATTGCCAAAGGATTGCCTGACAGTGTGCCTGCTTGGTACACGCCCCCAAGTGGTGCAATGCATTCCATAATTTCACGCTTACCGCCAAATGCACCAACAGGTAATCCTGCACCAATAATCTTGCCAAAGGTTGTCAAATCAGGCGTAATGCCAAAATGCACTTGAGCACCGCCAAGACCGACACGAAATCCTGTCATCACCTCATCAAAAATCAGCACCACACCGTACTCGGTACATAATTGACGCAAGGTTTGATGAAATGCTTGGGTTGGAATGATCATGTTCATATTGCCTGCGATTGGCTCTAAAATCACGCACGCAAGCTCATGACCAAATTCATGAAAACATGCTGTCAATGCCTCGATATCATTATAGGGTAAAGTGACAGTATGCTTGGCAAAATCAATCGGTACACCTTTGGATGTCGGTTCACCGATATCTAGCATCCCCGAACCTGCCTTGACGAGCAGGCTGTCTGAATGCCCATGATAACAGCCTTCAAATTTGACAATTTTATCACGACCTGTATAGCCACGAGCGAGTCGAATCGCACTCATGGTAGCTTCTGTGCCTGAGCTTGTCATACGCAATAAATCAACACTTGGGATGATTTGACAAATCAAATCCGCCATGGTTGTTTCAGATGGGGTCGGTGCTCCAAAAGACAAGCCATCTTCAGCAGCAGCCTTCACCGCATCGATGACTTGATCATGTGCATGACCCAAAATCATCGGACCCCATGAACCAACATAGTCAATATAGGCGTTATTTTCGGTATCATAAATATACGCACCCTTTGCACGCTGGACAAATACTGGCACACCCCCTACACCAGCAAATGCACGCACAGGTGAATTTACACCGCCTGCAATATGGCGTTTGGCATCATTAAACAATTTTTCATTGGCTGGGCGGATATGTGTCATGACTGCGTCCTTATGATAAATGAACTAAAGTTGAGAGAATCAGGCTTTTTTGACAACCGAAGATTTAAGTTTCATCGCACCAAAACCATCAATCTTACAATCAATGTCATGGTCATCTGGCGCATCATAAATCAAACGAATGGATTTAACTTTTGTGCCAACTTTGATTGGTGTGCTTGAACCTTTCACTTTTAAATCTTTAACCACCGTGACCGCATCGCCGTCATTTAGGATATTGCCGACAGCATCTTTGATGATAGGCAGTGCCTCGGTCTCGCCACCCTCTTGCCATTCGTGAGTACACATTGGGCAAATCAACAGCATACCATCAGCATAGGTATAAGATTCATGACATTGCGGACAGTCAGGTAAGTTCATGATTTCACCTTAAATTAATTTTTGATAAAAAACTTAACTGCTTATTGTAACCGATTTTGGGGTTTAAGTGTTATGTTGGCTGGTATTTTGTACAAAAAATTTAACATCTGCCATCAAATTTATCCTATAATTTGATGAATAGCCCCAATATTTATTATGACAACTTTTGAATAAGAGACAAACCATGACTGATTTTTGTTATTTTGAAATGACTGGTACAGACAGTGAAAAATTCTTACAAGGGCAAATTACTGCTAATATCGCTGATATTGGTGAGCAGTTTTTACCGACAGCAATTTGTAATCTAAAAGGGCGTGTACAATTTGGGATTTGGATTGCACGAACTTTGGCAGGCTTTGATATTGTTATGAGTTCTGATATGGCAGATAATTTTATCATGCATATTAAAAAATATGGGGCATTTTCCAAAATTACCCTATCATCAGCCAACCCCATTTATCCTGATGTGATCGATGACATACCCACTTTTAATAAAACCCAGCAAACCGATACCAAGCTTTGGGAGCAATTAAGCATCAAAACAGGTAATTATTGGCTGACTGCCAAAACCAGTGAGATGTATCAACCCCAAGAGCTGCGCCTACACCAAAAAGGGGGTGTGGCTTATGATAAAGGATGTTATTTGGGACAAGAGATTATTGCACGGCTATATTTTAAGGCTCGCCCAAAGGCCTATCTACACCGCATCTTGGGGGTGGGTGCTATCCCAGCTACTGGCGGTGATATGGGGCGTATGAGTATCGTTAATGCACTCGCAACCGATACAGGTTTTGAGGCTTTGGTAATCGCCCGCCCTGAGGATTTAACGACAGTTGAAATTCTACCCCTACCCAAAGCCTTACAAGAAGACATTGGCCGCAACTAGCTTTAACATAGGCTTTATCACACCTACCAAGTCACAACAAAAACCGAATGAAATCATCAATTCGGTTTTTGTTTATTCAGCATTCTCAAGCTGTGGTATCAGCACAAGCTCCAACAGATGAATAAATCGTGCCTCAACATCAACCACGGTAATTTGCCATTCATCGATTTGAACAACCGCACCTTGAAGATGGCTAACAAAGCCCAATGCTTGCATGACCAAACCGCCCATTGTATCAACATCTGTATCATCAAAATGACTGCCTAAAATCTCATTGCAATCACTGATGAGTGTGGAAGCTTGCACCAACCAAACGCCTGATTTATCAGGGTGTGGAATGATGTTATTAATGTCGCTGTCCTCGTCAATATCATCATGTTCATCAACAATATCACCGACAATCTCCTCAAGCAAATCCTCCATTGTCACCACACCAGAGACCGAGCCAAATTCATCAACCACAATCGCCATATGCACTTGGGCTTTTTGAAGTGAGCGTAGCAGTGTATCTGAGCGTGCCGTCTCGCTAATATACAACGGCTTTCGTACAATATCAGCCAATTTGAGCGGCTGCTCTTTACCGTCAGCTTTGGCTTTTAGGTATGGTATTAAGTCCTTAATCAGCAAAATCCCAACCACAGCATCATCATCTAAACTGTCAAAAACAGGATAGCGAGAATGCTCTGTTTCAAGCACCACCGATAAAATATCAGATAAATCATCATCGCTGGCAATCGCATGCACCTGTGGGCGTGGTGTCATAATCTCACGCACTTGGGTTGCTGGCAAATCAAGCACCCCTTCAAGCATATCAACCGTATCAGGCTCTAAAAACTGGCGAGAGTCTTGAACCAGCTTTAATAAATCATCTCGAGTTTCAGGTGCGGTGGATAACCAACGCCTAAGACCACGCATCGACCAAGTGCTTGAATTGTCATCAGACATAGACAGTATAATTTAACCTCGTGTTATCATTAAAATTATGGTGGATTGATTGCCTTGCTACAATTTAGCGTATCACTCGGTTTTATTCAAGTGCTTTTGATAAAATCACACGCATCCACCCAGTTATCAAGCCAGCTCGAATAACTCTGCATTTTATCATACCATTTTTGCCAAACCATGCAGATTGCGTAGCTTTTTTATGTTTAAAAATAAGCATATTTTATGGCAAATACCAACGACACGCCCTAAATTTTGTTCATAAATTTTGTTCAATCATGTCAAGGTTTAACCCATTTAACCACTCGCCTTTCTATGTCTTCATCACTCATGCCAAGCTCACTCACACATCGCCCAGCAGTTGAAACTTTCGCAAATCCTGCACCATGGTTTTGGCTATGTTTAATGAGCCTGTGCCATGCTGGCAGATTTTGCCCAAGATACAACCGCTTATAAGCACAATGGCGTGGCAACCACAACATATCAGGCAACATATCAGGTGTTAAGCGAATACAATCTGGCACAATCGTTTGACGCTTGGCATAGTTTTGGCAAAATCCTGTTGAGCAATCCAATAGCTGGCAGGCAACATCGGTATATTCGGTCAATTTAACATTGTCATCATCAAGAAATTTCACCAAACAACACGCGCCACATCCGTCACATAATGCTTCCCATTCAGCATCTGTTAACGCATCTAAGGGATAATTTTCCCAAAATTTTGGTCGCAATTCATCATAAATCATGACAATACCATATTATTAACAATTGGCTTTATTGTACCTTAAAATCTGAAAAAATAGGCATAAAAACCTTGACTTGCTAGAAGCTGCTTGTTAATTTAAAAAGACCAATACCGTGGTACAATGGATAAAATTCCATACAACCGTAGGGTATTTCATTGATATCATCCAACCCAAAAGGATAATTTTATGACAATAACGAATCGTACACTCACCACCACCGCACCTGATGGCACACCACTACTTAGCCACATTGCCCTGCCAAATGATACCACCAAGACAGGCAAGGCACGGGCAATTTTGGTTGCTCCTGAATGGTGGGGTGTTGCCGATCACCCAAAAACAGTCGCCGAACGTTTGGCCGCTGAGGGATTTGTGGCAGTGGCAATGGATGTTTATGGTGAGGGTAAGATGACAACAGACGCTCATCAAGCCAATGAATGGATGTCTCAGATGCTTGAGTATTCTGATGAACTTATGAACCGCTGTCAAGCCATTTACCAAGATGTGGCCAATTTACCCGAAGTAGACAAAGAGCGTATCGGTATCGCAGGATTTTGTTTTGGTGGTAAAATTGCTCTGGATATGGCACGCCTTGGTACACCGCTCAAAGCTGTCGCAACATTTCATGGTAATCCTGCCGCCATCACACCTGCCACCAAACAAAAGTTTATCGCCAAAGTCTTGGTTGCACATGGTGCAGAGGATTCCATGGTCTCAATGCAAGCAATCGATGATCTAAAAAAAGAACTTGAAGCTGCTGATGTTCAATACCAAGTTGATATCTATGACGGTGCCAAACACGGCTTTAGCAATCCACATGCTGATGAACGAGCTCGTGATAATGGTATTGACTTGGGCTATCATTCCCAAGCTGCCAAAGAAAGCTGGGCTAAAATGATTGTATTTATGAATGATACCTTATAAATGATACTGAATTCACCCAATCACTAAAATAAAACCATCTGCTTAAGAGTAAGCAGATGGTTTTATGAAATGGCAAATGATGATTTAGCGTTTAAGTGGTGCATTCGCCAAAATCTCGGTCAAAAGTCGCCAATATACCGCCACCGACCCAATATGTACCATTTCATCAGGTGAGTGGGCATTTTTGATGGTAGGACCAATTGAGACAATGTCCATATCAGGATGGCTTTGCTTAATCAAGCCACACTCAAGCCCTGCATGGATAACCTTAATATCAGGCTCGTGACCCAAAATCTGGCTATAAAGCTGTGTTGTGATCGGCGTAATTACAGAATCGGTATCTGGATTCCAGCCCACATAGTCGCCAGCAAAAGTAATCTGTGCACCTGATAGATGGGCAATACTTGACAGCGTATCACAAACCGCCTCTTTACCTGAATCAACCAAAGAGCGGATAAGCAGCACGCATTTAAGTACATCATCATCCATCTTAAGCTGTCCAAAGGATAATGAAGTCTCCACAGTGTCTTTGGCGATATCGCTTTGACGCACCACACCGCTAGGCAGTGCATTGATCAGATGGATGGCTTGACAAGATGACGCCCAAGTTAGCACATTGTCTTTAGGCCCAAGCTTAGTGGTATCGATAACGGCTATCAAGTTTGGCTCAGCCTGCTTTAGCTCATCAAAGATTTGAGCAGTGGCGTCATTGATGGTATCTATCAGTGCGGATAAAGATGACTGTTGGCAACTGATAACGACTTGAGCTTCTCGTGGAATGGCATTTCTTAGCGTGCCACCTTTGATGTGACTGATGGCAAATTGTCCATCGAACTGACCCAAAAGCTTAACCAGCACTCTTGCCATCAACTTAATGGCATTGCCACGATTTTTATCAATATCCAGTCCTGAATGCCCACCACGCAGCCCTTTAATGGTTAGGCTTAGTGTCGCATCAAAGGGATTTTTTTGCCACATCAGTGGCAAGCTTAGATCTGCATCAATACCACCAGCACAGCCAATATACACCTCACCGATTTCTTCGGTATCAGTATTGACCATGATTTTTGAAGCCAGCTCATTGGCTTTTAGACCAACTACCCCAACCATGCCTGTCTCTTCAGTCATCGTCAGTAGCACCTCAAGCTCAGGATGCACCAGCGAATCATCTTCAAGCACCGCAAGGCAGCTTGCCATGCCAATGCCATTATCCGCCCCCAAAGTTGTGCCTGTCGCCATCAGCCATGCATTATCATCAGGACGAAGACGCAGACGAATCGGATCTGTGGCAAAGTCATGCAATACCCCTTCATTCGCTTGGGGTACCATATCTAAGTGTGCCTGTAGGGCGATTGGCTCATGATTTTCATAGCCTTTGGTCGCTGGCTTTTTAATAATCACATTACCAATGCCATCTCGGCGAGCAGCCAGCCCATGTGCTATCGCCCACTCGATGATATCCGTCGCCAAAGCTTCTTCATGAAAACTTGGATGCGGTGTCGCACTGATACGACTAAACCAATGCCATAATAACGCAGGTTCAAAATCTTTGACAACAGTTAGGTTGTCTTCATAAGCTGCCAAATTAAAAGCCATCTTATTTCCTTAATATGATAATTTAAAATATCAGTCAATCTTATTTAACAATATTTACCAAACGACCAAAAGCAAAAACAAGCTAGGCATCAAACCATCGCCTATTTTTGTTTTTGGATTAAACGAACACTTGATCGACTGCACGCTTAAAGCGTTCAATCGTACCTTCAATATCGGTCAATTTATCAAGCCCAAACAAACCGATACGAAAGCTCTTATAATCGCTTGGCTCACCAACCTGAAGCGGTGTACCAGCAGCGATTTGAACACCTGCCTTAGCAAAGGCGGCACCTTTGTGAATCTCATCACTTAAAGCATGGCAAACAATCACGCCATACGCTTGAGCTGATGGATCGGCGACACTGTGGACGCCTTTTTTATGAAGTGTTGCCAAAATCTCTTGACCAAGCTTGATTTGGGCTTGTTTTAGGTTATCGTAGCCAATCTGCTTTGCCTCAAGCAAAGTATCCCGCAGCTGCTTTAGACCATCGGTTGGCATGGTGGCATGATACGCATGACCACCATTTTCATAAGCCATCATGATATTTAACCAAGCTTTTAAATCCAAAGAAAAGCTTGACGGCGTGCTTGATAATACAGCTTCTTTGGCGGCCTGTGACAGCATCACCAAGCCAGCACATGGTGTGCTTGACAACCCCTTTTGAGGTGCTGATAAAAGCACGTCGATACCAAGCGCTTTCATATCCAGCCAAATACATCCAGAAGCAATACAATCAATGACAAGCAGGCCACCGACCAAATGCACAGCCTCAGCAAGTGCACGAATATAATCATCTGACAGCATCATGCCAGAGGCAGTTTCAACATGAGGGGCGAACACAACGCCCGGCCGATGCTCTTTGATATAGGCAGTCACCTCATTAATATCAGCAGGCACAAACTGACCGTTCTTGCCTTCTTGAAGACATGCCTTAAACACATGGCTAGATTTGGCAACACCAATCGCTTCTAATATCTGCGTCCAGCGATAGCTAAACCAGCCATTTCTGATAATGACAGCATCTTGATCAGTCGCCAAAGCTCGTGCAACTGCTTCCATCCCTGCCGTGCCAGAACCTGGCACGATGGCAAGTGCATCGGCTTGAAACAGTGACTTTAACTCAAAAGATAAATCCTTCATCACCTGCTGGAACTGTACCGACATATGGTTAAGCGCACGATCAGTATAAACAACAGAAAATTCCAATAATCCTTCAGGGTCAATATCTTTTCTAAGTGCTGGCATAATCATTTCCTTTTATGCGATTAGTAGCCACTAATGTATCAAGCAAAACTCGAAAAATCAAGCCACTTCCGCTGATTTAAGCTGGGTCTTTTATGCTTTTAATGACCCAAGCTGCCGCTTGATTTTAATACCAAAACTGATTTGGTCATCATAATAAAACCTTGGCTTTTATTAAGACCAAGGCTTTATTATTCATCCAAACTGCCCTATTTCAATCAAATCAAAATTTGACCAAAGAAGATATCAGTTGGCTTGAGTTTCGGTAGGCTCTACGGTTGCATTAGCATCCGCCATTTGGGTATCTTCTTGAGCTGTGACATCAGCACTTGCATCCGCTTGAGCTGTCTCGGTCGTCATTGTAGATACACCTTCATCACCAAAAACCATGTCTTCGGCTTTTGGAGCATTGGCCAAAGCGGCTGCTTGTGCTTCTTCAACACGGTCAATAGCATGTACTTTTTCATGACCGTGACCGCAAGCGGTTAACATCAAAGTGACAAATGCTAAGGCAGTTACTGCAAAAATTTTCATACCTTTACTCCAAAATTAAAGACTGTTTAAACTATCAAGTCAGCCACTAACTTTTAAAATGCTCAAATTAAGTTACAATACCCATTTTCCAAGCACAAATTCAATCACAAGTTTGGCAAGAAAACCAAAAAAACCCATGCCCAAAGCGACAAAAATCCAAAAAGTTCCCGCTCGGCCAGCATCTGATTTTTTTGAGATATCCCACATGATAAAAATTAAAAACCCGATGAAAATAGGCAATAAAACATACAGACCCAATGTGGTAATCGTCTCAGCCGATACCAAAAACAGCGTCGCCATTGCAGACATACCAAGCACCTTTATGATTATTTATCCGCACATTATAGCAATATTTATCCCAACTACCAACCATCAGGTAAAAATAAGCACGATATTTTTATAAAAATTTGCTAAAATAGCCGTCGCTTGGGCTAATTAACGCTCACCTTAATTTGGTATTTGATTACTACCCTAATGTTTGTATAAAAACCATACAGGATATTCTTATGGCTCAAAGACCCCAAAAACAGCCTTCTGCCGTCTATAAAGATGAAGTACATAATCAAAGAGTAGGTTTAAGTAGCTTGCTTTGGATTGTCGTGGGGCTATTGGTGGTAGCGATGCTGGCGGTTTTTTTGTATGTGTCGCCTTTATTTGATGGTTTTGGTCAAAGCGCAGATCCTAAACCTGACGCTTTGGTTAAACCCATTACCGCCAGCGAACCTGAAATTGAATTTGAATTTTATGAAGTTCTGCCCGAACAAAAATTTCAAAGCATTCCAGAAGGCGTGAGCATCCAAGACCGAGAAGATAATACCTTGCCCAAGCCATCAACCGATGTGATCATCAATCACAGCACAAAAGCGAGTACCGACCAGCCAGCTGACATTTCAATCGTCGCAGAAAATACCGCTGATGATGAGCCTAATCACCAAAGCCAATACATACTCCAAATCAAAAGCTATGAAAAGGCCAAAGATGCCGATCTAAAGCGTGCTGAAGTACTCATGGCAGGTGTGGATGCCATTGTGGTACGCCAAGATACAAAAAATGGCTATGTGTATCAAGTTATCTCAACGCCCATGACTCAAAAAGAAGCCTCTGCCACCAGTGTACGCCTGCGTAATAATGGTATTGACTCTTTGCTTATCGAACAGCGTCCTACTCCCAAATAACCCAAATAACCCAAATAACCCAAATAACTATCATCATTTCATCATGCCAAAATAAAAAGCGTCCATATTGATTGAACACTTTTTATTGATAGCTTAGGTTCAATAAATTTGGCTATTGTTTTATGAATTTTTTAACACCGATCACACCCACCAAAATCATCAAACCTGCAATCAAACCTGTCATACCATTATATAAAGCTTCGGTCAGACCACCAAAAACACCCGATAACGCCGCCAAGTCTTGAGCTTGATGATGTAAGATACCAACACCATGCACCAAAATCCCACCACCGACCAAGAACATGGCAAGCGTGCCTGCAAAGGATAAAAATTTCATAAGCCTTGGGGCAAATACCAAAATAGTACGACCCATCGCTTGGCGGTATGCCGAGGGCTGATTAACCAAATAAATACCCATATCATCGAGTTTGACAATTAAGGCAACCAAGCCATACACCCCAACTGTCATCATAATAGCAATGGCAGATAATGCTGCCGCTTTTGTTGTGAAAGTCGCTGCCGTCATTACACCCAATGAAATCACCACAATCTCAGCGGATAAAATAAAATCCGTCCGAATAGCACCACGAATTTTATCTTTTTCAAAGGCGGCCAAATCGATGCTTTCATCAGCATTAGCTTTGAGTCTTTTGGTATGTGCCATTTCATCATCCATCTCGTGTGGTAGTAGATTGGGGGTAAATTTATGAACTACCTTTTCAGCACCTTCATAGCACAAAAAAGCACCACCAAGCATCAATAAAGGCGTGATTAGCCAAGCTGCGATGGCACTGATAAGTAATGCAGCAGGCACCAAAATCAGTTTATTAATCAACGATCCTTTAGCAACCCCCCACACCACAGCCAACTCTCGATCAGCACGCACGCCAGTAACCTGCTGAGCATTTAGTGCCAAATCATCACCTAAAACACCTGCGGTTTTTTTGGCTGCCACCTTAGTCATTACCGAGACATCATCGAGTATCGCTGCGATGTCATCAAGCAGCATTAATAAACTACCACCTGCCATAGTTTCACCTTTTTATTAAATGCCTCAAAAATCATGTCAAGCGATTAGCCAGTATTGTAATATTATACTTCAGTCAGACTTATTCATGATGGTTTTTTGGCAATTATCACCGCACGCTTAGGTCTAGGATATCCCTCGGCAGTTTTTGAAGGATCTTTGGTATCCAAAAAATCATCTAAAGAATGATAGGTCATCCACTCAGTGGTTCGCTGTTCATCATTGGTTGTGATATTAATATCAACACAGCGAACCTGAGCAAAGCCTATTTTGTCTAGCCACAGCTGTAAGGCAGATACCGATGGTAAAAAATACACATTATTCATCATCGCATAGCGATTTTTGGGAACAAGTACCGTATTTTCATCACCATCCACCACCAAAGTCTCAAGTATCAGCTCACCGCCTTTTGTCAGCTGATTTTTTAATTGTAATAAACAATCAAACGGTGATGCACGGTGATATAATACACCCATACAAAAAACACTGTGAAATAATCCTGACTGATTATTATCTTGGGGCAGCTCCTCTAACCCCACAGGAATAAAATGAATGGGCGACTGCTCATAGCGGTTTTTTATGTTGCCAAGAAAGTGCCGGGTCGCCATAAACTGATGGTAAAATAAGCAAGACGGATCGATGACAATCACCGTACTCGCCCCCGCCCCAACCATACGAAAACCATGATAGCCCGAACCTCCGCCAACATCCAACACTCGCTTACCAGTCAAGTCGCCAATGTATGGTAATATTCTGTCCCATTTTAAATCGCTACGCCATTCTGTATCAATATGGATCAGCCGATCGCCTTGCCCAAATTTAAATCCACCTTTTCGCCATGGCATGAGATTTTTTAACAAAGCTTCACTACAACGATAATCGCTGTGAGTAAAGTCAATCTGCGAAGTAATACAAGCGGCATTTAGATTAATTTCATTAGGCGTAACATCAGGCAGTTTATCAATGATTGATTCATAATATGGCGCATGTGCATATCGATCTTTATTTTTAATGTTCGCTAACCAATCTGGTAATAATTTGAGCCATTCATACGCCATCGGATGATGCTGAGCTAGGTCAAATAAGGTTTGATAAAGGTCTTTTTCGGCACGAGTGATTGTATTCATAAGGTCATCGGTCTTCATCATTGGGCAAAATTTGGTACTAAAAACTTGGTAACTGATGATTAATTTATCATCATTTAAAAGCCACAATGGACGCAAAATTTAAAAACATAAACCAAGTCAAGCTACGCTCAAAACCTGCCTGTGCCAAGCGTTCATGGTGCTTGTGCAGCGTGTCGGTGATGAGCACATTTTCAAGTGCGTTACGCTTACCGCTGATTTCCATATCACTGTAGCCATTGGCACGCTTAAAATCATAATACCGCTCAACTCGCCACGCATCGTCTTGTTCATCGGTTAGGTGAGTTTTTTCGGTCAAAATCAAAATACCGCCTTCTGCCAAAGCGTGATGGCATTTTTGGAGTAATAACAGTCGCTGATCTGGTGGTAAAAATTGTAAGGTTAGATTAATAATAATCAAATCACAGGGTAACAAATCCATTTGACAAACATCATCCAACCAAAAGCGAATATCATGATCAGGATAATACTCACCTACGACCGATTTGGCCCGCTCAATCATTGGTGCTGAGATATCGATGGCATGAATCTCAAGCTCATCAGGAGCAAATTTATCCGCCAAAGCAAAGCTCACCGCCCCAAGCGATGTTCCTAAGTCATAGACACGACTCACACGCGCTCCACGATCACTAACTTGACGCAACAAACAATGGCGGCGTGCCAAAATCGGCAGCATCGCAAGCACTTGCCCATAGCCTGGCACACTACGGCGAATCATATCAGGAAAACACGCCACCACTTCTTCATCAAAACTAAAGCGAGCCGACTTATCAAGCGGTGTGGTAAATAAAGTATCGTGAGTATCGTGGTTGGTATTTGGCATGACTTATGATAGACTTGAAAAGGTGTTATTATAGCATTGATTGAGGATAAAAATATGAAAACTATTTTATTAGGCGGTGGCTGCTTTTGGTGCACCGAGTCGGTATTTGATTCATTAAAAGGCATCAACTCTGTCGTCAGTGGTTACGCTGGCGGTGCAGGTGATACAGCAAACTATCAAGCTGTCTGCACAGGTGAGACGGGTCATGTTGAGGTCATTGAAGTAAACTATGATGACTCAATACTTGGTACTGATGCGATTTTGTCGGTATTTTTTGCCACGCATGATCCAACAACGCTCAACCGTCAAGGCAATGACATTGGCACGCAGTACGCATCAGTGATTTTTTATACCGATGATGAACAAGCCAAAGTCGCTAAGGCAATGATTGAGTCGTTACGCTCAGAAGGCGTCAATGTGGTCACAAAACTTGAGCCTGCACCAACATTTTACCCCGCTGAGGACTATCACCAAAATTACTATGCCAATAACCCCACGCAAGCCTATTGCAATTTTGCCATTCCGCCCAAGCTTGCCAAGTTGCGTGCAAATTTTGCACATTTATTAAAAGACAATCAAAATGCATAACATTTGGCGGTGTTTTTTGGGATGCAAGATATATCAAAAGATAAGGCAGTTGGCTTGGTTATAAGATGTACAGTATTCATCAAAACACTTTAAGGAATATTATGAAATTACACACATCCGCCCTAGTGCTGGCTATGTCTGGTATCATGCTATCACAAACGGCATTTTCCAATGATTCTGCCAATCTTAGCAACAGTGAATTTCAGCAGTGTCTTAGCACTTTAAAAAACAGTAGTACCTTTCGGAGTGTCTCTGGGGTGACATTTGAAAAATATCGCCCATCGCAGCCTGATCCCAGCGTCATTCGCTCGCTCAATTATCAGCCTGAATTTAAAAAAGATGTTTGGGATTATTTGGCGTCTTTGGTAGACAGTGAGCGTGTCCAAGACGGTATCCGTGCCAAGCATGAGCAAGCTGATGTGCTACGCCGCATTGAGAGCCGCTATGGCGTCAAGCCTGAGCATGTACTGGGCGTCTGGGGCGTTGAGAGTAATTTTGGTCAGACGCTGGGTAAAAAAAATTTATTTGATAGCCTAGCGACTTTGTCTTGTTTTGATCGTCGCCAAAGTTATTTTCGTGGTGAGTATGCCAATGCACTAAAAATCGTCCAAAATGGTGATATTCGCCCTGAGGATATGACGGGTTCTTGGGCGGGAGCATTTGGTCAGACACAGTTTATGCCGAGTACCTTTTTAGAGCTTGCGGTGGATTTTGATGGTGATGGGCGTAAAGATTTGGTCAACTCAAAAGCCGATGCATTGGCAAGCACTGCCAATTTCTTGGTGAAGCGAGGCTATCGCCTAGGCGAACCTTGGGGCTATGAAGTGCGTCTTAATGGCTATAATGGCTCAAGTGGTCGCCGCAATAAGCAATCAATCAATCACTGGCGTGCTCAAGGCATCACCTTGCCAAATGGACAACCTATCCCAAATAATATGGCATCAGCAGGTTTACTACTGCCTGCTGGTAGGCAGGGTCCTGCATTCTTAGTTGGTAAGAATTTTGATACTTTTTATTCTTATAATGCCTCAGAAAGCTATGCGTTAGCCATCGCTCAGCTGTCTGACCTTGTGCGTGATGAAAATACCAATACCAACTTTGCCACACCTTGGCCGACAGATGACCCTGGTATCGGTCGCCGTGAATCCAAAGAAATCCAGCAAGCACTCATCAATGCTGGCTATGACATCGGTGCGGTCGATGGCATCATCGGTGATAATACACGCCAAGCAATTATGGATTATCAGCGAAAAGTTGGTGTTATGCCCGATGGTCGAGCAGGTCAAAAGTTTCACCGATTAATTACTGGTCGCACTGCTTCCATCCAATCTGCCCAAACACCAGCCCAGTCCATAAATACGCCCACAACCCAGTATCACTCAGTACAGCCAACTGTCAGCACGCAAGCCAATGCAACAAGGGCGGTAATTGTCAAGCCAGCAAATACTCCGCCTACCACAGGAACGACCTATCGGCGTGTCATCAATGCCGATGGCAGCTCATCTTGGATATTAGTTAAATAGCCGAAGTAAAAGCCCAAGAGTTATCTTGGGCTTTTTTTGCTGTTAAGCTTTTTATCTTAATATGGCATATAAAATTATGATATGTCAAATTAAAAATTACTCGTCTTTTTTATCATCATCCCATTTGGCATAGGTTTTTGAAGGATCAATCCCTTGATCTTTCAGATACTCCACCTGCTCTTCTAGCGTGCGTTTTTTCTCGGCATCATGCATGGTGTCACTTAATTGATCAAATTGTTCAATTTTTTCACGCAAGGCACTTTTTTTGGTATCGGTTGTCATCACAAGCTCCATTTTGGTGGTTAATTTAACCATTAAATTCTTAAAATAAATTCTTAAAATTATTACACCAAATTTTAATCAAATTTAATCAAAATTGCAAATCTATCAAGCGTATTTTACACAAAACCCACAGTTGGATAAAGCTTTGGGCAAAAGCTTGATTAAACATTGATGGGCAAAAAGTTGCCATCAACAAAGCTAATCGGCACCTGTGAGAGTCTGCGTGCTGTGGCGGGTACATTATCTGTTAAATCAGATGCATAGAATGTCAGCGGCTCATCAAGCACATCACCATCAGCACTTATCCCAAAACAGTCAAGCAAAGATTTAACCCTTTGGGCAATGGCAGCACCCGAATCAAGCAAGGTCATCGTAATGTGTTGTTCATCAATCCAATCTTGCAAAAATTGTCGAAAAAATGGGTAATGCGTGCAACCCAAAACAAGTATATCCACGCCCTGCTGATACCATGCTTGAGTTTGTTTGATCAAAAGATCAGCGACATGATGATTGATTGGCATTCCCGACTCGACCCACGGCACAAGCATTGGCTCAAAGTGCTTATGTACCGTTATACCTTTGGATGTTGCCACCTTATGAATGACTTGGGCAAGCAGTTGCCCTTGAAGTGTCGCTTGCGTCGCAAGTAAAGCAATTTGGCGTGTTTGACTCATCTCACAAGCAGGCTTGACTGCAGGCACCAAGCCCACAATGGGAATACGGCAGCGGATACGAAGCGTTGTCAATGAATACGCCGAAGCACTGTTACATGCGATGACAATCAGCTTACAGCCTTGACGACATAGCCAATCCACCGCCTGCAGAGTCAAAAACAAGATCTCATCGCCTGATTTGTTGCCATAAGGCAGATTTTGGGTATCTGCATAATAAACATATCGCTCTTTGGGCATAAGTTCTGACAAATGCCGATACACCGACAAACCACCAACACCAGAATCAAAAATACCGATGGGTGCAGATTTTTGGGGATTTATTGAATCAAAATGTGGATATATCATGTTGGAAGCCTTATAACTTTAGGCTCATCACAGACGCTTTTATTTTGATAAAGCACTCAGCAAGCCTAACCATGCTGTTCAATTTGATAAATTTTACCACCGCTACTGAGTTTTAGCACGGTTTTATTCTGTCCACTTTCTTGGATTTGGCTAAGCCTGCCCATTTGGATCAAATGATACATGGCATTATTCATCAAGCGTGCAGTCAACCCAAAGCGTGTATCAATATATACCCGTTCTTCATCACCAAATCGTTTAAAATATAATGGATGATCTTCATCCAAGCGAATGACATCGCCATTTGTTGTACCAAATTTTATCCACTCACCATCAGCATCCGTGACTTGAGTGACTTGATTGATAAACAATGGTGCGTCAGCTACATGAATTTGATACTTGTCAGTTGGGGTTTTAAGATAATGAATGGCTTGATCATCATGCCACTCCACCCACAGCACACTGGCAAATAGATCCACAAGTGACTGACGAGTCATTTTCTGACCTTCATGCCACCATTCACCATTATCACGGATTTCGATATCCAAAGGTGTCGTTCGTCTTGGCTGCCAGCTTTGTAATGGTGGAATTTTACGGATCTTGCCGACCTGCTTGGTTTGGATAGCTGTCAGCTTTTGGATAAGTGAATTATTTAAGTCATTGTTTTTATTATTAATATTATCTTTATCCATCATCATTTTATTCCTATTATTTGACCAAAACCATGCCAAATTATCAAAAATTAGCCTGATTTTTGCTAAATTATCTTGTCAATTTGCCTTATCATGGCAGTTTTTAGAGGGAATTACAAGGGGATTTTATGGCGGTGTTTAGTCATAATCCAAGCCATTTTATCCAAATTTATCAAAAATTTTTAGCAGATTGGCGATTATTTATCGCAAATTGAACGATACAAACCCATCAAAAAAACTTGCCTAATTAGTGAAGCTTGTTACAATAGATATTATTAAAATATTTTGGCAAGAATCTTGCCGCCTGATTTGCCAGCTGCTTTTGCCGCTCGCCTGTTTTTGATATTTGACCTATTTTTAAGGATAATTCATGCAAATCGAACGCGACTCTATGGAATTTGATGTTATCATCGTGGGCGGTGGACCTGCTGGTCTATCCGCTGCAATCCGCTTACGCCAATTGGCAATCGCTGCTGGAATGGATGAGTTCACCGTCTGCGTCATCGAAAAAGGCTCAGAGTTTGGGGCACACACCCTATCAGGTGCCGTGATAGAAACGCGCGCACTTGATGAGCTGATTCCTGACTGGAAAGAGCGGGACGCACCGATCACAGTAGAAGCCAAAGAAGACCGTGTGTATATGTTGACCAGCGAAAAGGGCAGCACCGCCCTACCCAGCTCAATTGTACCAAGCAGTATGCATAATGATGGTAATTATATCGTATCACTTGGCAATGTGGTTCGCTGGCTGGCTGAGCAAGCAGAAAGCTTAGAGGTGATGATGTTCCCAAGCTTTGCAGCCAGTGATGTTTTATATCATGAAGATGGCTCAGTGCGTGGTGTGGTGACGGGTGATATGGGTCTAAATGCACAAGGCGAACCAAAAAACAGCTTTGAGCCTGGCTACGAACTGCTTGCCAAATACACCATCTTTGCTGAAGGCTGTCGTGGACATCTTGGTAAGCGTCTGATTAGTCGTTTTCATTTGGATAAAGACAAAGACCCGCAGCACTATGGCATCGGACTCAAAGAGCTTTGGGAGATTGATGCCGACAAGCACGAACAAGGCGTCATCATGCATGGTTCAGGCTGGCCACTGTCAGAAACTGGTACTACGGGTGGCTGGTGGCTGTATTTTGCCGAAGACAATCAAGTCAGCTTTGGTTTGGTGGTTGATTTGTCTTACCATAATCCATATGTCTCACCATTTGACGAACTTCAGCGTCTTAAGCTTCACCCAATCATTCGCCCTATTTTAGAAGGTGGTAAGCGTCTGTCATATGGTGCACGAGCCCTAACCAAAGGCGGTCTAAATAGCTTACCAAAATTAACCTTTGCTGGCGGTGTGCTGGTGGGTGATGATGCAGGTTTTCTAAACCCTGCCAAAATCAAAGGCACCCACACTTCAATGAAATCAGGCATGCTTGCCGCCGAAAGCATCTTTAATGCCATTCAAGCAGGACGCAGCTCTGATGAAGTGGTCGAATATCAAACTGCTTTTGAGAATTCTTGGCTATTTGAAGATGCTCATCAAGCTCGCAACTTCTCACCATCATTACATCGCATGGGTACTTGGATGGGCGGTGTGTTCACTTTTGTTGAGCAAAACTTATTTGGCGGTAAAATGCCATTGACCATTCATGACAACACCCCAGATTACTCAACACTTGATAAGGCTGACCATGCCTATAAGCCCAACTATCCAAAGCCTGATGGCAAACTGACTTTTGATAAATTATCAAGCGTGTTTATCTCAAATACCAATCACGCCGAAGATCAACCAAACCATCTGCGTCTGACAGATCCAGCAGTGCCTGTCTCACTCAATCTACCGCTTTATGCTGAACCAGCGCAACGCTATTGCCCAGCAGGCGTCTATGAAATTGTACACAAAGAAGGCAAGACGCCTAAATTTGTGATTAACAGCCAAAACTGTGTCCATTGTAAAACCTGCGATATCAAAGATCCATCGCAAAATATTACTTGGGTAACACCTGAGGGCGGTGGTGGCCCTAACTATCCGAATATGTGACAAATATTAAAAACGCTTCATCAAATCATGAAGCGTTTTTTATTTTGTTTTTTAATTTGTTTTTTAATTTTAAAGTATCACAGTGAAAACAACAAGCATTATCTTAATACAATATTTAAATTGGCTTACGATAACTATGAATGAGTTCATGCGACACCAAATCTAGGGTATCTGCATCGTATGTTTTGGCAATTTGACGAATCAGCCTTGAAGGGCTGTGCATAAGTGCTTGACTGAGCGTATGAGAAAACTCGCTTAACACCGCTTTGGCATCATCACCTTGATCAATCTGTGACATCGCCCGTGCAAGTAAAACTTGAGTGCGTGCCTCAGCCATTTGCCGATAATCTCGGATATGCGTGCGGGCAACCTGTCCTTGCATCTGTGCTTCGATATCTGCTACCAGCTGACCGACCAAAAGCTCCGCTTCAACTGCTGCTTGCTTACGCTCAGCGATATTACCTGCGATGACATGCTGTAGATCATCCACCGAATATAGGTAGATATTATCAAGCTGCCCAACCAAAGGATCAATATCTCTTGGCACTGCCAAATCCACAAGCAACATCGGCTGATGACGGCGTATCTTAAGCGCATATTTAACCATGGCGGTATCTATGAGTGCCTGCATGCTCCCGCTGCAACTACTGACAATGTCTGCGTGTGGTAAAACTTCGCCCAATCTGTCCAAACCTGCAAGCTCAATCTCAAGAAAACGCCCCGCCTGCTGAGCCATCTCAGATAGCTCATCTGACAGTGCTTGGGCTCGCTCAGGGCTTCGGTTGCAAATGATGATTTTTTTAACACCCAAAGCGGCGACATTATGTGCAACCAATCGATTCATCTCGCCTGCTGCAACCAATAAGAAGGTCAACTCACTTGGGTCATCAAAAATCTGCGTAGCAAGACGAGCGGTTGCAAAACCTAATGTTACCGCTTGCTGCCCAACCTTGGTATCACGGCGTACCGTCCGTGCCGCAGCAAAAACCTGCTGCGTCAGCCACCCAAAATCACTGTCTACACCGCCATACTCTCGAGACAGTGCAACCGCTTGGCGAATCTGGCCTAAAATCTGTGGCTCACCAAGAATCATTGAGTCCAAACCTGCTGCAACTCTTAGCCAATGATTAAGTGCACGTGAGTCTTCATAAGTATACAAATAAGGAGCAATCTCATCAAATGAAATGCCCTTAAACTCTGCCAACCATTCACCAATCGCCTGAAGCTTAGCAGAAATTAGCCCGCCTGATTGCTCATCTTGAGACTCGTGCTGACTGCCCACATCATCAACGATACCAACATAAAGCTCGCTACGATTGCAAGTTGAGACGATGGTACAGCCATTTGCCAATGTTGATAGTTGCTCAATTGCCTGAGGCATATCCGAGCCAAACGAAAGCCGCTCCCGCAATGAAACGGGGGCAGTCTTATGATTGACTCCGATGACAGCTAATTTCATACAAACGACCAAAAAGCCAAAGATCTTGCTAGTTAAAAACTCACTATTATAACAGCTTTGATGCTATCATCGCCAATAAATTACAAGTTTATTTTATTGACTATTTTAAATTTTAGTCTTTGATACTTTTATATCAGGTATTCATGATACGCTTTGGTCAAAAGGATACAAAATTAAAGCCTAATCACGATTTTACACAATATTATCCAATTTAGTTTTGAATATTTAGACGGTTTTGTTTGCACTTATCAAAAATACTTTTATAATAGAGCGTATTGTACCTTTAAATTAAGTTGACTTAATCATCTAACACTCAGGAGGTGTTTGGTAAGTTATGAATTGGCTTTGGCGTAAACGGCGGTATCACTCACACGATGTCTCAAAATTGGCACATCAAGGTACACCTGCACCCAAAAATTCTGACAAAACCTTGAAAATATCCAAGTCCATCCTGACCGCTTCAATACTCGCAGGCTTGATGGTAGCCACCACTCTACCGACGCACGCCAATATCTTTGATCCTTTGTTACGCATTTTATTGCCATTTTATAAAAAATCACCAAAAGCTGAGGGAGAAGCTACAGAACCTTTAGTAGAACCCAAAGAGCCTTTAAAAGATGATATTATTCAGACACCCGCTCATACGCATACAAATAAAGAAGCGTCCTCGGTGGTCATACCCCAAGCTGAGACAACAAAGCGATATGCCAACATTCCTGAGATTTTGCTCGAAGATACACTGATCGCCGAAAATGTTGAGCCTATACTCAACATACCTGATTTATATGCACTGATGGATGCTGAATTTGCTGCTGATCGAGGTGATATCAGACGAGCGTTGAATATTTATAAAGCAGAATCTTTTAAAAAAAACGCCACCAATGTGTTTGAGCGTGCCTTATCTTTATCCATTGAGTATGAAACGCCTGCTCAATCATTGGCGTTTGCCACCGCTTGGCAGGATCGCAATCCTGACCATATTCCTGCTTGGTTTTATGTAACCCACTTAGCACTAAAAGCGGGTGAATATAACCAAGCGGCCGCAATGATATCAACCATCTTACACTACGATCCACGCTCAGATTTAGGGCAAATCTTGACTGGTATCATACCGCCCAAACGAGAAGATAAACGAGCGTTATTATACGCTTTACAGGGTCTTGGTGAAAACAATGCGTCCATCTCTGTACTTAGAGCGGGGATCTTGATGGGATTGGCGGATTATCAAGCGGCACGCCTGCATGTCAATCAAGCCTTAAGCATTGAGCCAAATAATTTGGCATTTATTACCCTAAAATTAGATATCTTGCGTGCTGCCAATCAGTTAGATGAACTTTGGAACTATCTACATCAAGCACGCAAACAACTGCCCAAAGAAAAAGAGCTTTATTTGTACGAAGCTCGGCATCTGATTGAAGTGGGTGACCTTAGTCAAGCTTGGCAACTTTTGACACAAGCTGTCAAAAATACTCAAGATAAGGACATTATACTCTTGGCAGGACTGGTAGGACTTGACAGCGGTCGTTATGCCGATGCCATTGAGATACTTAAACCTTTAACTAAGAATACAGAGATAGCAAGTCAAGCGCATTATTATATCGGTATTGGCTATGAACGCCTAGGCAATCCCCAACAAGCACGAGAAAACTTTGAAAAAGTACATCATTATGAACATGTGCTTGATGCCACCAATAAAGTCGTTGGTTTTTATTTGGCGGATAATAACACGACCGATGCCATCAAAACACTGATTCGCCTGCGTGATGAATTTGAAAATTACGCCACCGACAGCTATATCCTCCAAGCTGAGATTTATTTGCGTCAAAACAATCAACAAAAAGCCAAAGATCTGCTGACGGTCGCAAACCGTGAATATCCTGATGATGACCGCTTGCTGTATGCCAGTTTTCAATTGCTCGAAAATGAACTTGAGCCACAAGATAAACGCCAAGCCATCGATCGACTGCTTGAGATTGATGAATACAATCCTCGCTATCGCTTGGCAGATGCCAAACTTCGCCTCAGTCAAAACGCCAATGATGATGATGCACTCAATACCGCCTCAGAGATTAGCAATATCAGCTTTGATGATCCAGAGTATGACAGCCAGCTTCAGTTGGATGCCCTGCTTGTTCTTGGTAATCACGCACTGGCTGAACAAAATTATGAAGCAGTCATTGATTATCTGCAAGCACCTTATGAAGTGATGCCCAATCTTAATGTTGGTATTACACTGCTTCGAGCTTATCAAGGGCTTGGTAATAATGAAGCAGTAGCAAATCTTTTGGCTGACTTACAGTCTCGTTTTGCCAACTCTAGTGCCATTGCTGACGATAGCCAAATTTATTAAAAACTCTTAAGCATCTAGGAGACAGATTGTGAAAAAAATTGCATTTGCTGCTTTGAGTGTATCCGTACTTTTATTAAGTGCTTGTACCAACATACAACCAAGCACCCAAACGCCCACCATCCTGCCTACTGCGGACACCCCTCTTAAATTTGCGGTCACAGGTAAAATCGGCGTGGTTACCACCACCCCCGAAGGTAGGCAAGCAGGTAGTGCCTTTTATACTTGGACACAAGAAGATGATCGCTTCGCTATTGAATTGACAGGTATGCTTGGTATTGGTGCAACCCAAATCCGTTATAACGGGACAACTGCCGCCTTGGACAGTGAACGCACAGGCACGATAACTGCCGATACGCCTGAAGCACTTTTATTGACTGCAACAGGCTGGCAAGCACCAATCTCTCAGCTACCACACTGGATCTTAGGACGCGGCGCTCCTGATGACAGCACAGCCGGCTATGATCACTTAGGTCGGCTGGTGTCTGCTGCTAATGGTGCATGGCATGCCCAATTTGATTACGACAAAACCTCTTTGCCGTCACGCCTTCGCATCACACATACCAACCAGCACAGTATAACCATGACAGTAACACATCAATAAGAACATGGCTTTAAAGATTTTTTCTCCAGCAAAAATTAATTTATTTTTGCATATCATTGGCAAGCGTTCCGATGGCTACCACGATCTACAAAGCGTCTTTCGTACGCTGGATTTTGGTGATTGGTTAAGCTTTGGTCTCACGGATACAAAAAAACCTTTAATCACGCTGACAGGTGCTGAGGGCTTAACCAAAGAGCTTGACCAAAATCTCATTGTCAAAGCTGTAACCTTACTTGCCAAACACTTTCCAAATCACGCCAAGCCGTTGATAATTGATTTGCAAAAACATATCCCAACAGGTGCAGGCTTAGGCGGCGGCTCCAGCAACTGTGCGACGACACTCATCGCACTCAATCAGCTGTGGGCGCTTGATTTATCGCTTCAAGCTTTGATTGATTTTGGTCAGCAGCTTGGTGCAGATGTACCATTTTTTATTTTTAGTCACTTTCACCAACAAGATGCGATTGTCTGTGGCATCGGTGAGATTTTAACACCACTTAAGCTGCCCTCAGCGCGTTATTTACTCTTATTTCCTCAGGCACATCTGTCCACAGCTCAGTTTTTTGCACACCCTGACTTACAAAAAAACTGCTTGCCCATACCAAATATTGGCAGTCGCTATGATGACTATGGCAATACTATGACCGATGCGTTTTTCAATGTCTTTGAGCCGATTGCCGTCATGCACTCGCCCGCCGTTGCCTTGGCACTTCAATATCTAAAATCACGACAAGTATTCACTGGTACGACCGCACGCTTAACAGGTACTGGCAGTACGGTATTTTTACCCATTCCTGACAACATAGATGACGCAATGCTCAAACACTGGCAAGCTGCTGCACCATGCCCCACAATCATGACACAAAATTTATATTAAAAATTATATAATTTTCAATGAGTTGCATAAATTTTAAGACAAATTATGCAAAAATGGTTGCATTCATTTTAAAATTTGGTATAATTTTTGCCCTATACAGGGGTATCGCCAAGTTGGTAAGGCATCAGGTTTTGATCCTGACATTCGTTGGTTCGAGTCCAGCTACCTCTGCCATTTTTGTCCGATACATTGTATCAGACTCTCGGTCATAGTACCGAACCAAAGAATCCGATCAAGGTTCTTTTGCTGAGAATATAATCAGTACCTACAGGGGTATCGCCAAGTTGGTAAGGCATCAGGTTTTGATCCTGACATTCGTTGGTTCGAGTCCAGCTACCTCTGCCATATCCAAATTGGGTCAGTCATTCGTGATTGACCCAATTTTTTTATTCAGTTTAACCAAGATTTTTCTATTTAACCAAGATGTTTTTTATCAAAAAAACCGATAAAGTCTTATAAAAACTTTTCAAAAATCCCCATATCCCCTGCAAATTATGGTTCAAAAATGCTAAAATATAATCTCAATTGGTTATGTTAGCTTTCGATTCGCTTTTATAGGATTTTTACCATGTCATATATGGCTGTCTTTTCAGGTAGTGCCAACCCTAAACTTGCCCAAACCGTTGCCGATAATCTGCACATTCCTTTGGGTAAGGCAGACATCAATCGTTTTTCTGATGGCGAAATCGCTGTTGAAATCAAAGAAAATGTTCGAGGTAAAGATGTATTCATTCTGCAGCCAACCTGTGCACCCACCAACGATCATTTGATGGAAGTTATTTTATTGGCAGATGCACTGCGTCGCTCAAGTGCTGGTCGTATCACAGCCGTGATTCCTTATTTTGGCTATGCTCGCCAAGATCGTCGCCCTCGTTCAGCTCGTGTGCCCATCTCTGCCAAGGTGGTCGCTGATATGTTGTCGATTGCTGGTATTGACCGTATTATGATGGTTGATTTGCACGCCGATCAAATTCAAGGCTTTTTTGATGTGCCTGTTGATAACTTATACGGCACGCCTGTGCTATTGCGTGATCTTAAGCAACAAAACTATGAAAACTTAATGGTTGTTTCACCAGATGTTGGTGGTGTGGTGCGTGCGCGTGCCATGGCAAAATTACTTGGTGATGCTGATCTTGCCATTATTGACAAGCGTCGTGCTCGTGCCAATGAATCTCAAGTGATGCATATTATTGGTGATGTATCTGGTCGTGACTGTGTCATTGTTGATGATATCGTTGATACCGCAGGCACACTGTGTAAAGCCGCTCAAGCACTCAAAGACCATGGTGCACGCCGTGTGGTTGGTTATATTACCCATCCTGTTTTATCGGGTAAAGCCATCGAAACCATTCAAAAATCTGCCCTAGATGAGCTGGTTGTTACCGATACCATTCCACTTTCTGAAGCTGCCTCTGCTTGTGCGAATATTCGCCAAATCAGTATTGCCTCGATGATTGCAGAATCATTACGCCGAATCAATAATGAAGAGTCAATCAGCGCCATGTTTGAGTATGATATTTAACCCATTTGCCAATCATAAAAATTCCGCCAAACAGTGGCGGAATTTTTTAACGCATGCGTGATAAAATATGATCTTTTAGGATAAATTGGTGATATAACGCCCCAATGATATGTGCCGCCACAAAGATTAATAGCATTGGCCACACAATATCGGTATGCCAATCTATCAACCTATCTGCCAGCTCGGTATTGGGTATCTTAAAACCAGAAATACTGATGATACCAAATACATTCACCCCATAGCCGCCATACATGGATGCCAAAAACGCCGTCAAAGGCATCACAATCATCGCCACATATAAAGCAAGGTGAACCACATTTGCTATCACGGTATAGATTTTTGAAACTGGCAGTGGTGTAGGGTCTTTGGTAAATACTCGATTGGCAATACGAAGCATTGTCCAAATCAAAAAGCTCACCCCAATTGACTTATGCAGGCTAAGATAATCCTCGCCTTGCTGAGCCAAAAACCAAGCCAGCACAATCAATAATGCACCGATCCAATGAAAAATACGCGCTGCCAAATTATATTTTATCACACAAGCAGAGGTTATCTGAGTCATGACTGGCATACCTCAATTAAATAAAACTTAAAAACAAATCTATTTTATCAAAATATCTTCAAGCTAATATTCTGTAACTGTTGATATTTTGTATCCATACCTACTGACAGTTTTGGTTGGTTAAGTTTTGGTTGATTAAAAGCGATACTATCACTTTCATCAAAAATCATGCTAAGATGAGTTTATACAATACTCAATCGGATAAGGATAGGCATGACGGCCCATAAAGATCGGTCAACCAACCTCTCAAAAATATGCTTAAAACATTGTTTTTTCACATCAAGTCTCATCACCACATTGGCAATGGGGTTGGCGATGAGTGCTTGTAGTGATGACCGCCCAAAATCCCCTATAATCAAACCTGCTGATGATGGCATCATACTTAATAAAGACAGCATCATGACCGTCAAGATGTCCAAATATCAGCCAAGTTTTGCCTTTGATGGTAAAATTATCCCAGCCAATCAGACCCTATTAAATCTTGATACTGCTGTGATCGTTGAGCATATTTTTGTTGATGCAGGTGATGAGGTTTCCAAAGGCGATGCACTACTTGGTTATTTCACCCATTTAGAATCTTTGCCCAGCGAAGTTACTACCCTGCCTGCGCCATTTGATGGGGTGGTTCATCGTGTCTTTGCCCACACAGATCAGCACTATGATGCCAATACGCCATTAATTGAGATTCATGATATTTCTCAATTAAAATTCATCAGCTATTTGTCTTCTGCACTGATGAATGATACCAAATTGGGCGATGCGGTAACTTTTGGGGTTGATGGTATTGCTCATGTTGGACAGATTAGCCAAGTGAATGTCAGTGAACAAAACCCCAAACTCATTGAAGTACATGTCATCATCGAACCCAATCCTGATGAAAAGCCCAAAGATCTGCTTGGGCGGCGTGTGGTTGGGCATATTGATTATGGACAAATCCAAGTTGGGGTCATGATGCCCAGCAGCGCTGTTTATGACAGCGATTTGAATATCTTAGCGTTAGATGGATTTGATAAGCCACCACATAAGCCAGATGCTCCGATTGATGGCTATGTTTGGGTCGTAAAACAAGACCACCGACTGTCCCTGTCCCCTGTAAAAGTTTTGGAATACCATCCCAAAACTCAGCAATTTTTAGTGCAAGGTATCACCGAAGACAGTCTTGTTGCCACAGTGCCCTTACCAAAAGACGCACATGATAAGCCAGTCAAAGTATACTAAGACCACAAATACAAAATATTGACCGTAATATCACCAAATACGGCAAGATAAATGTTACACATTCTTGAAATTGTTTGCTAAACTTCAGAGAATTGACCAATTTTTATGCAATTTAACTACAAATATACACTTGCGAACACAGACAAAACTTGGCAAGATAGCTCTATGAGTCACTATCATTTAAAGGTACTAAAATGAATAAACAAATCCTACTGATTGAAGATGATCCAGATTTGGCGGAGCTGATCAGTGATTATCTATCCATGAATTATTATGAAGTTCATCACGCTGCAACTGGTCAAGGTGGCTTGGATATTTTGGATACCAAAGAGCGTGACATCAGTTTAATTGTTCTAGATTTGATGTTGCCAGATATGGATGGCATGGAAGTGTGCCAAAAAGTACGCGGTTCAAAAAATACCATGATTAACAAAGTACCGATTGTTATGCTCACCGCTAAGGGGGACACTACCGATCGTGTCTTAGGGCTTGAGATGGGTGCTGATGATTATATTGCCAAGCCATTTGAGCCACGAGAGCTATTGGCGCGTATCCGTGCTGTCTTGCGTCGTCACGAAACGCCAAATCAAGCAGATACCAACTCAGGCAGCCTAACTTTTGGTCGTTTGACGGTTTATCCAGACAGCCATGAGGTCACGATTGATGAAAAGACCGTTCGTCTGACCACACACCAGTTTCAGCTTTTACATTATTTTGCTACGCATGCTGGCAAAGTACTCAATCGTGAGCAGCTTTGGCAAGCCATGCCAAACGATGACAGCTCAGAAAATATTGATCGTGCCATCGATGTTCATATCTCAAGATTACGCGCTTTGATTGAAGATAATCCACGCCAGCCCAAGCGTATCATCACAGTGCGAGGCGTTGGCTATCAGTTTGCCACCGATCAAGTTTAAATCTATTGTTATCCAAAACCATCAGGCGATAGGCTTGATGGTTTTTCTGCATTTTTTGGGATAATCAGCTTAGCCACCCAGTGACTTGGTGTGATGTTGTCATGATTCACCATTTAATCAACAGTTGGTCGTCTTATGAACTTGGTACATTATGGAAAATTTGGTTTTCGCTCCATTTCAGCACGATTATTTATCAGCGTTTTTTTGGCACTTTTGACCTTTACCATTGCTTTTGTGCTATTGTCACAATTTGCACATAATAATTCTGATTATACCAGAAATCGAGCTATTGCCAGTCAAATTATGAATCAAATTGAGCCATTTTTGGCAGAGGCACACACTTTATCAGCTAAAAATAATTTGCTTCAGGCGAGATTTTCTTTGGTTGTTATCAAAAAAAGTTTTGATATTTTTGATGAAAGCTTGAATGCCAAAATTGGGCTGTATGATTCTCAAGGGCGGCTGATGCTACAAACCGAAAATACCGACTTGCCTGAAACGCTTGTGCCTAATCCACCATGGATTAGCCAAATCTTTGCACCATCACCCACCCACATTGTGGTCAATAGCACACTTGGCTATTCTTTATGGTACGAAAATCGCATTCTTAGCCCTGAACGCCCTTTGATGGCATGGTTTAATCTATTTTCAGGCACAGTCTTATTATTTACCATCATGTCGGCAGTACTTTGGTGGATTTCGCACAGTATTACTTGGCGAATCAATCAACTAAGCCGACAGATGAGCCGCTTGGGTGAAGGTGATTTTAGTGTGCGAGTCAGCGAAGAGGGTAATGATGAGATTGCGGTGCTTGCACATGGATTTAACCAATCCGCCCAAAAAATCGAACAGCTGATTGATGCACACAGCCTACTACTTGCGCACGCTTCACACGAATTTCGTACGCCCATTACTCGGATTCGCTTACAAATTGAGATGATGGATATGCTAACAAGCCAGCTTGATGAAACTACAAAAGCCAAATTTGATAAACGAGCTGCTGCGGTGAATCGTGATTTAACAGGGCTAAATGACTTGGTTGAAAGCATTTTGTTGGTGTCTCGGCTGGATGCAGGACACGCTCTACAAGCCACCGAACAAGTCGATTTGTATGAGCTGATTCGCTCAGAAGTGCAGCACTATCCTGAGGCGACACTTATCGGTGAGTCAGTGAGTATGATGGCTCAGCCAAAATTGCTTACGCATTTGGTGCGTAACCTACTCAATAATGCCATGATTCATGGCATACCGCCTGTTCAAGTTTATCTGTATCACGCCACCAATATTCAAGAAGCCACCTCAATCCCTCAGTACCTGCTAGACAGTTTTTGTAACATTGGTGATGGCGATATTTTACACTCAAAATCAGATGAAGCAAACGCTTTAGACAACAAAACCCCGACTGATTTTTTAAAGCGTCTAACTCGTCCCAAAGATAAAGAGCAAAAGGCAGATCAGCCAAATTTTGCAGTGCTTGCTTTTATCGATCAAGGCTTAGGCATTCCCAAGGATAAGCGTAAGGACATTTTCAGCCCTTTTGTACGCCTAAAGCAAGAAAAAAAGGGGTCAGGGCTTGGGCTATCATTGGTATCACAGATTGTTGAAGCTCATCACGGCACAATCATCACAGATACTTGGCTTGGGCATACACGCTTTTTGGTGATTTTACCACTGGCTGCCAAATCAAAACCACCGTCTTAGACATTAAGAACAAATCCACCAATCATTAATGAAACAGACAGGCATCATTGTCATCATTTTAATGTTTGGTTCGTGTATGATATAATATAGGGTTTACTTCATTGATCAAGGCAATTTAACGATGTCCACACACTCCTCCTCGCCCATGATCACCCTCTTAGGCGTTAGCAAACAATTTGTTATTGAAAAAGAGGGTAAAACGACGAGTTTTACTGCGGTACAGCCAACCGATTTGACTGTTCAAAGTGGCGAAATCTACGGTATCATTGGTGCTTCAGGTGCTGGTAAATCTACCTTAATCCGCTGTGTCAATCTGCTTGAGCGACCAAGTGAAGGCTCTGTTGTGATTGACGATGTGGATTTGACAGCCTTGTCCGAGCGTGAACTCATCACTCAACGCCGAAAAATTGGCATGATTTTTCAGCACTTTAACCTGTTACACTCTCGCACGACTTTTGAAAACATTGCCCTACCGCTTGAATTATCAGGCACACCCAAGGCGGTGATTGCCAGCAAAGTGGGCGACCTGCTTGAGCTGGTTGGCTTAAGCGACAAAAAAGAGGTTTATCCTGCCAATCTATCAGGCGGACAAAAACAGCGTGTTGCCATTGCACGAGCTTTGGCATCTGACCCAAAGGTTCTTTTGTGCGATGAAGCAACTTCTGCACTTGATCCTGCAACTACCCAATCTATCTTAACTTTGCTTAAGAAGATTAATGAAGAGCTTGGCATTACCATGTTATTAATCACACATGAGATGGATGTGGTGAAGCGTATTTGCGATAAGGTTGCAGTGATGGACAAAGGTGTGCTGATTGAACAAGGCAAGGTCGGTGAAATTTTTGCCAATCCTCAAACCAAACTTGCCAAATCCTTCATTCGTTCGACATTTCATATCGGTCTGCCAAACAGCTATCTTAGCCAACTCAAATCCGAACCTGCCTTGGGATTGTCGCCTGTGATTTGTTTTGAATTTACGGGCAATTCAGTGGATATGCCGTTATTTTCGCTTGCTTCAAAACAATTTGATGTAGATTTTAATATTTTAACCTCACAGATGGATTATGCAGGTGATATAAAATTTGGCTTTACCATTGCTGAGCTTATCGGTGAAGGCACCTCGGTCATGCAAGCAATAGAATTTTTAACCACCCATCGGGTCAATATTGAGATTATCGGCTATGTGGAATGAAATCGTCACAAAATTTGTCAGTGAAATGCACCCAAGAATGTGGGAGATGGTTGCCCAATCCACTTGGGAAACCATCTATATGGGGCTTGCTGCCACTGCCATCGCTGTTTTGGTTGGGCTACCGATAGGGTTTTTGGCATTTTTAACCGATAAAGGGCGTATCCTTGAAAATCGCAGTGTATTTGTAATTTTGGATGTTATTATTAATATTGGTCGCTCCGTTCCTTTTATTATTTTGCTCATTATTCTCATGCCAGTCACACGATTTTTGGTGGGAACAACCCTTGGCACAACAGCCGCCATCGTCCCTTTGAGTGTGGCAGCAATTCCATTTTTTGCACGCTTGAGTGCCAATGCTTTATTAGAAGTACCCACAGGACTGACCGAAGCTGCCAAATCTATGGGTGCAACGCATTGGCAGGTTGTCAGCAAATACTATTTTGCTGAAAGCCTGCCCATTTTGATTAATGCGGTCACATTGACCTTGGTGTCTTTGATTGGTTATTCTGCAATGGCAGGTGTGGTTGGCGGTGGTGGCTTGGGAAGCCTTGCGATTAACTATGGTGAGCATCGCAACATGGTATATGTCAAGTGGATTTCAACCATCATCATTGTTGCCATTGTGATGATTTTTCAAAAAGCCGGCGATGTCTTGGCAGCCAAAGTTGACCACCGATAGCCAAGCTGAATCAATCGATAAAAAATTGAAAAATTTCATAAGTTTTTATATGAAATATCATCATTGACGCTTGCTCTTTTCTCGTCTTTTATGCTTTAATATCTTTTATGCTTTAATAGATAAGTTTTTATAGCTTTTTTCAATACTTAAGCGATTTTTGAACATATAATTTTATTTTGTAAGGTCATTTTATGAATTTTGGTAAAATTTTTGGTATTTGTGCACTGGCATCTGGCATCGCATTGGCAGGCTGCAGCAATCAATCAAACGAACCAGCTGCCATATCTGATACAGCTGCACAGACTATCAAGGTTGGCGTCATGGCAGGTCCTGAGCAAGCTGTGGCAGAGGTAGCAGGTCAAGTCGCCAAAGAAAAATACAACCTGACCGTTGAATTGGTTGAGTTTAATGACTATGCCATGCCAAACTCAGCCGTCTCAAAAGGTGAACTTGACGCCAATGCCATGCAGCACAAACCCTATCTTGAAAAAGACAGCCAAGAAAAAGGCCTAAATAACTTGGTCATCGTCGGCAACACCTTTGTATACCCATTGGCAGGTTATTCAACCAAAATCAAGACATTAAATGAGCTAAAAGATGGTGCAACCATCGCCGTTCCAAATGATCCCTCAAACTTAGCTCGTGCATTAATTTTACTTGAAAAACAAGGCTTAATTAAATTAAAAGACAACACCAACCTATTCTCAACCACACTTGATATCGTAGAAAATCCAAAAAAATTGGTCATCAAAGAAGTGGATACCTCAGTTGCTGCTCGTGCAATTGACGATGTGGACTTGGCAGTGGTAAATAACAACTATGCAGGTCAAGTAGGTTTAACAGCCAGTGAAAATGGCGTTTTTGTTGAAGATAAAGACTCGCCTTATGTCAATATCATCGTCGCTCGTGCTGACAATAAAGACTCTAAGGCCATCCAAGACTTTGTGAAAGCCTATCAAACCGATGAAGTGGAAGCTGAAGCCAAAAAGCAATTTAAAGATGGTGTTATCAAAGGCTGGTAATCTGACCGATCTGACCATAAAAATCCTCCAACCGTTGGAGGATTTTTATTGAACCATCAAAGCCATACTTTAACGCTTAGTATCTTGAACTGCATTACGCTCATCAATTTCGCTCATTGGTGTTGCAGGTACAAACTGCCCATTATTAACATCGGTACCACGAGTGGCGTGCTGCGTTTTAAGCGACTTGGCAACTTCAGGTGGCATATAATTTTCGTCATGCTTTGCAAGCACTTCACCAGCAACAAACATGCCATCTTGTAGCTCACCTGTCGCTACGATGCCCGAATTTTCGGCAAACAAGTCTGGCAAAACGCCTCGATAACTGACCGGTACAACAGATTTATAGTCGGTGATTTTAAATTGTATGTTCAGCTGATCGCTGGGGTCTCGCTGAACACTGCCTGCAACCACCATGCCCCCTACTCGGATACGCTTGGCTTCAGGAGCTTGACCTGCAGCGATCGCAGTTGGATCAAAATAATAATCTGTCTGATTGCGAATGGCATATAAAATTAAACTGACCGCCACGACAGCACCCAGCAGCACTGCCAGCACCCACATCAGTTTTTTTTGTCGTACAGAGTTCATCATTCCCCCACATCGTTTAAGTCGCCATATGCTCAAATGCTCATTACAGCGATAAATTCAACCAAGCACCTACTGACGGCGCTGTTTGTTGGTTAATCGTCCGCGTGCATGCTGGCGACTGAGTTTTTGGATGGTAACTTTACGCTCATTTTTGGTATAAATAATTAATCCCAAAATAGCAATCACAGTCAATGCATAACATAGCCACACATAATAACCATGATCACCCATCGCAATAAATTCGCTCATTGACTTAAAATATGGTGTCATCACACACCTTCCTGACTTTGATTAATCAATCGCATCACCCAAGCCTTATTGGCTTCACGAGCCAAAATCAATGAATTGGTACGATAAATAGCAATTGCCGCCACCATAAAGTACATGCCCAAAATCATAATTAAAAGTGGTACCCACATGGATGCACTCATTTTTGGTGCATTGGTAACGGTAAATGTTGCACCTTGATGTAGCGTATTCCACCATTCAACAGAGTACTTGATGATGGGCAAATTCACCGCACCCACGATAGATAAAATGGCAGCTGCTTTGCCACGGTTGCTGCTACTTTCAAAAGCAGAAAACAACGCAATCACACCAGCATACAAAAACGCCAAAATCAGCATGGAGGTTAGGCGTGCATCCCAAACCCAATAAGTACCCCAAGTGGGTTTTGCCCAAATTGAACCCGTCAATAAGCTGATCACACAAAAGATGAATCCAATGGGTGCAATTGCTTGGGCGACAATGTTAGCGGTCTTAATTTTCCACACCAAAAAAATCACACCAAGCACACTTAAAGCAAAATAGATGCTCATCGCAAGGCTTGCTGTGGGTACATGAATAAAGATAATGCGATAGCTGTTGCCCTGTAGATAATCAGGTGGCGCAAAACCAAGCGCCCAAACCAAACCTGTGCCAAGCAACAAGGCGGCGACTGTAGCCAAATACTTCACCCAAGGTGAAAAAATATAGAAAAATCGCTCAGTACCAACGGTTGTTAAAAACCCTTGCCACAGGCGGTCAACAAATCCGCCATTTTTGGGAACTGTATTTGGGGCCGGGTTGTTTTTTGGCATAAATCACCTAGCTATTGAATACTTATTAATCATTAAAGAGAATATAAACACATCTTATTATATCACATCACCCCCCATCGCTCATATACAATTTGCTGATAAACCAGATATTTACAGGGCTGTTTTACCGACACCGACTTGTAAAATCAAGCATTTGTCGGCATAATGAAAGAAAGTATCTTTATTTTAGGCATAGTTATGACAAATTCTGTAAAAACTCGCAAATCTTCTCGTCACATCTCTTTGGTTTTGCTTGGTGGTGCTGGGCTTGGCATTGCTGCTTGTTCACCCCAATCTCCAACAGTCGCAGAACATCAGCCGCAACAACAAGAACCTCTACAATACACCAACGCTGAAGCACAAGCACTTCAAGAGCAAGCCGCCGCCTTACAAGCCCAAGCTGCCGAGCTTGAAATGCAAGCTCAAGAAGCACAAGCAGATGCCAGCCATGAAACCAAGGCAACTTCTGCCGATGGTAGCGGTGTCGGTAGCCTACTGGCAGGTGCTGCAGCAGGCGCTGCGGCAGGTTATGTTGCAAGCAAAGTTGCTGGTAATCGTGCTGCTACCGCTCAAGCTTCACAAACCGCCCAAACACCAACAACCACACAGCAACCAGCACAAAATAACCAACAAGCCACCAACAGCAATCGCCAAAGCCTCGCTCAAGCCACCCAAGACAACCGAGCTGGCACCACTCGCCAAGGTTTTGGTGCGACAGGCGGTGCGACAGGTTCGGCCTCATGAAGCGTATCACTGTTGCACCACGACCAGATTGGCAAAGCGAAATGGCACGCATTGGCTTTAATTATCACAGCATTGATGGTAATTATTGGCAAGAAGATGCCTGCTATGTATTTACCGAATCCCAAATTGATTTGCTAGAAGATGCCACCAACACATTGCATCATATGTATGTACAAGCAGTTGCCCATGTGGTAAAAACTGGCGATTATGCAAGACTTGGCATTGATGATATCGCCGCTAAGCAGATTGAGGACAGTTTTGGCAGACAAGCACCCAGTTTATACGGGCGTTTTGATTTATGCTTTGATGGTATCAACCCGCCCAAACTTTATGAATATAACGCCGATACGCCCACCGCTTTATTTGAAGCAAGCGTTGCCCAGTGGTATTGGCTTCAGGCTCAAGGTGGTATATTAAGAGGAGCTGACCAGTTTAATAGCATTCATGAACGACTGCTTGTAGAGTTTGAATCATTAAAGCCGATGCTTGGTCATGACACGCTGTATTTAACCGCTGTTTCAGACAGTATTGAGGATTTAACCACAACACAATACCTACAAGATGTCGCCATTCAAGCTGGGCTACAGACTGATTATATTGATATCGGCAATATTGGTTATCGCATGAGTGATGGTCAATTTACTGATTTAAATGACAATATCATTCACCATCTGTTTAAACTGTATCCTTGGGAGTGGTTACTTGCTGAAGAATTTGGACAGCATATTGCCAGTAGCAATATTCATCTGATTGAGCCTGCTTATAAACTCTTGATGAGCAATAAAGCATTATTGACTGTCTTATGGGAGATGTTTCCAAATCATCCCAATCTGCTTGCAGCAAGCCTAAATCCAAACGATATTTCAACAAATGTGGTTAAAAAGCCGTTTTTTTCTCGTGAAGGTGCAAATATCAGCTTAACTCATGCCAATCAAACACTCTCAACGCATGGACAATATGGTCAAGAAGGGTATGTCTACCAAGAGTCCAAACCCTTACCCAAATTTAGCAACAATCAAGGTCAAGATGTGTTTGCAGTCATTGGTAGTTGGATTATCGGTCACAGTGCTGCAGGTATTGGCATTCGTGAGGACAGCACGCTCATCACCAAAGATACCAGCTTATTTGTCCCACACGCCTTTATCTGATTAACTTAATATCAATCAAAAAATCAATAAAAAAAATCTCAAGCAAATTATGGCTTGAGATTTTTTTATTGAACAATCATGACTTTGACGATTAAAACGGCATATCATCATCCGATAAGCCCTGTGATGGCGTGATGACAGGCTGATTTGTCGATGGCGTATTTGGCTTTTGGATAGGCGACATACCTGTATTTTGCTCAATGTGTGTTGGTTGCCCAAAAGCATGGTTTTGTGCCATCGAGCTACTCTGAGGCTGAGATGCTCGCTCTTGGGGATAACCTGAATTTGGGTAGGCTTGGTTTGGCTGAGGCTGCGTATAGCCTGATGAATTTTGACCACCAAATTGATTGGCTTGTTGATAGGCAGTATTTGGATACTGTCCGCCTTGATTGCCCTGATTTTGATATTGCTGATTTGGATTGGCATAACCACCTTGGGAATTGGCATAACCGCCATTATCGCCACTTGCACGATTGCCAAGCATCTGCATATTATCCGCACGAATCTCTGTGGTATAACGCTCTTGACCCGTCTGAGTATCCTGCCACTTGCGTGTGCGTAAACTGCCCTCAACATAAATCTGTGAACCTTTACGCAGATACTGTGAGGCAACCTCTGCCAATCGGTTATTAAATACCACACGATGCCATTCGGTATGCTCTTTACGCTCGCCTGTGTTTCTGTCCGTCCAGCGTTCAGAGGTAGCGATTGATACCGTTGCAATCATGCCGCCATTATCAAAATTACGAACTTCTGGGTCATTGCCTAAATTACCCACAAGAATGACTTTATTAACACTCATAAAATTTCCTTTGCTGGTTTTTTAATAAATTGTAATCATTAAATGGTTAAAATTAAGTATACTTTACGAAATTTTTGGATAAATTGCCATCAATTTTTGGTAAATTTATACAATTATTTCATAATTTATTTGCCAGCAAGCTTCACTTAAGCATAGGCTTTAAAAATCTGCCTGTATGTGAACGGCTATTTTTGGCAACTGTCTCAGGCGTACCTGTGGCGACAATCTCACCACCACCGCTACCACCTTCAGGGCCTAAATCCACAATCCAATCTGCTGTTTTAATCACATCCAAATTATGCTCAATCACCACAACAGTATTACCACGGTCACGCAATGTATGTAAAATATGCAAAAGCTTAGCGATATCATGAAAATGTAGCCCCGTTGTCGGCTCATCTAAGATATACAAAGTCTTGCCCGTATCACGCTTGGCAAGCTCTTTGGCAAGTTTAACACGCTGTGCCTCACCACCTGATAAAGTCGTTGCCGACTGGCCCAAACGGATATAGTCAAGACCCACCTCATGCAGTGCTTCTAGGCGACGATGAATAGCAGGAATGGGTTCAAAAAATCCCATCGCTTCCTCAACAGTCATATCAAGCACATCGCTGATGGATTTACCTTTATATTTAACCTCCAAAGTTTCACGATTATATCGCTTACCATGACACACATCACACGGCACATACATATCTGGCAAAAAATGCATCTCAACTTTAATCAATCCATCGCCCTGACATACCTCACAACGACCGCCTTTCACATTAAAACTAAACCGCCCTGCTTTGTAGCCACGCGCTCTGGCTTCTGGCGTTTGGGTAAATAAATCTCGTATCAGTGTAAACACGCCTGTATAAGTGGCAGGATTTGAACGCGGTGTACGACCAATCGGACTTTGATCGATATCCACCATTTTATCCAAATGCTCAAGTCCTGAAATTTTTTCATATTTTTCAGGAGCAAGTGTGGTGGCGTTATTTAAGGTAGTCGCAGCCAATGGCATAAGTGTACGGTTAATCAAGGTGGATTTACCTGAACCTGACACACCCGTAATGCAGGTCATGACACCAATCGGAATACTAAGATGAACATTTTTTAGATTATTACCAGTTGCACCCTCCAAATGAATCCATAATGGCTCTTGGATGGTTTTTTTACCTTTGATTATCTCGATGGTCTTAGGCAATTGGCGAGTAGTCGGCACCTCAATGCGTCGCTTGCCAGATAGGTACTCGCCCGTTAGCGACCCTGTGGTGTTGGCAACCTGTTCTGCACTACCTGATGCCACAACACGGCCGCCATGCACGCCTGCTCCAACGCCAATATCAATAATATAATCCGCCTGCCGAATGGCATCTTCATCATGCTCGACCACCACCACCGTATTGCCCAAATCACGCAACTGTATTAAAGTGGACAAAAGTCGATCATTATCCCTTTGATGCAGTCCAATAGACGGCTCATCAAGTACATACATCACGCCCATTAAGCCTGCACCAATCTGACTTGCCAAGCGGATACGCTGTGCCTCACCACCTGACAGCGTTTCAGCGGAGCGTGCCAAGGTCAAATACTCCAAGCCGACCTTGGTCAAAAAACCCAATCGCTCTTTGATTTCTTTGAAAATCTTATCAGCCACCTCGCCTTTAGCACCAGTAATTTTTAAGTTTTGATAATATTGCCACGCCTCCCCAATCGGCAGATGGATGATATCACCGATGGCTTTATCCTCCACACGCACATGGCGGGCAATATCATTTAGGCGTACACCATGGCACACATTGCACTGGGTATCTGATAGATACTGTGCCAACTCATCTCGCACCAAATTACTGGTTGTGGTTGTATAACGGCGTTCTAGATAAGGTAAAATCCCCTCAAAGGGAGTGTTTTTGGTCGTTTTACGCCCTCGTTCATCGGTAAAATTAAATTCAATTTTTTGTCTACCCGAACCATTTAAAATAATCGCTTGGTATTTATTTGATAAGTCTTGCCACGGCATATCCATATCAATGCCAAAATGACGGCAAACCGTTGATAATAAGCCAAAATAATACGCATGACGTTTATCCCAACCATGAATAGCACCTTGATTCAGTGATTTTTCAGGATGGGTAACGATACGCTCGGCCGCAAAATACTGACGCTTACCCAAGCCATCACATGCAGGGCAAGCACCTGCAGGATTATTAAAGCTAAACAGCCTTGGCTCAAGCTCACTCACCGCACGGTCACACACAGGGCAAGAATGCTTAGCAGATAATATCTGCTCATCATCACCAACAGGATTACCATACATGTGATACAAAATGGCGATATCATTACCAAGTTTTAATGCAACCTCCAAACTTTCGGCAACACGATTTCCCAAATCATCACGCACTTTAAATCGGTCAACCACCACCTCGATGCTGTGTTTTTTATTTTTTTCAAGGTTTGGTAACTCATCGGTCTCATAAATCACCCCATCAATACGCACGCGTGTAAACCCTTGAGATGGCAACTGCTCAAGCAAAGCAATATGCTCACCTTTACGCTCACGCACGACAGGTGCTAAAATCATCAATTTGGTCTCAGTCGGCAAACTCATAATCCCATCTACCATCTCGCTGACTGTTTGTGCGACCATCGGCTCATCATGTTCAGGGCAATAAGGCACACCCACCCGTGCAAACAAAAGACGCAAGTAATCATATACCTCGGTAATTGTACCTACTGTTGAGCGAGGATTGTGGTTGGTGGACTTTTGTTCAATGGCGATTGCAGGTGATAAACCATCAATACTATCCACTTCTGGCTTTTGCATTTGGCTTAAAAATTGTCGAGCATATGCTGATAAACTTTCAACATAACGGCGTTGACCTTCGGCATACAAAGTATCAAACGCAAGTGATGACTTGCCTGAGCCTGACAAGCCAGTAATCACCACAAATTTATCTCGTGGAATATCTACATCAATATTTTTTAGATTGTGCGTGCGTGCACCACGGATGGCAATTTTATCTTGAGCCATGAAAACGCCTTTTTTATAGAAGAATTTAATAAGAAAATGGGGATTTTCTAGATATTTTAAAGCATTTGGCAGATGGGTTTTGTAATAAATACATGGATTTCATGTACGGTTTTATTGTTTAAATTGGCTTTTTTGTCTCATAATGATTACAATATTAAAAACCTAAAAAATTCGATTATGATACGACTTTATCTTGGCGGCTCGTTTGACCCCATTCATCGGGCACATCTGCAGATGGTGCTAAGTGCATATGACACCATACACCAAAAAACCACTGATACTGTAACCGTTCACCTATTGCCAACGGCTGGCAATCCCTTTAAAAACGCACCGACATCGCATGCACACCGCATCGTCATGCTCAAGCTTGCCATTACACCCTTGATAAAAAAAGGCATGAATATATCAATTGATGAGCGTGAGCTGTCTTTGATACCTCCGATATACACCATCGACACCATACGACAGCTTAAGTCCACTTATCCTGATGACCGATTAATTTTTATTATTGGGGGCGATAGTTTGGCAAATCTACATCAATGGAAGGCGTATGATGAGCTGATTTACCAAGTCAAATTGTGGGCATTTGACCGTGTCGATACCACGCCAGCTGATGAGACAGTAGCAACAAAGTGCACTACTAATTTGGATGAATTTTTGGCAAATGACCATACGATTTATTTAGATCACACACCCATCATGAACATCTCGTCCAGTCAAATCCGCACCCTAATCGCTGATGGTCGCACTAAGCTTGCTGCACCGCTGATGGATGAGTGCGTCTTGGCATATATCTGCAAAGAAGGCTTATACCAAAACCCCAAAAATATGCTATAATTAAAAGTTATCCATCCAATTATCAATCAATTATGACGACTTTGAATTTAGACCAAACACTTGCACTTGTTACCACAACGCTTGATGACTTAAAAGCAAAAAACATAACGACCCTTGAAATCGAACATTTAACCGAAATTGCTGAACGCATCGTTATTTGTGAGGCCACCAGTAAACGCCATGTCAAAGCTTTGGCGGATAAATTGGGTGCTGCAACCAAAGAAGCTGGGCTAATGCCGCTTGGCCGTGAAGGTGATAAAGACAGCGATTGGACACTGGTGGACTTGGGTGCGGTGGTGGTACATATCATGACGCCACAAGCACGGGCATTTTATGACCTAGAAGGCTTATGGTCATCTCCAGATGCACTCAAAGCCTTAGTGGCTCAAAGAGACTAAACCTTTGAGACATTAGTCCTTTGAGACATGAATTAGTGGTGTGCCTGAAGGTGATAGTACCACTGATAGCACACCCCATAGCCGATGTGTAGAAAATTGGCGATGATACGCCCTGTCAATCCCCACACCACTTCAGGCTCACCAATTTGCCGATCATCAATCAGCCATGCTGGTGTGTGCAAATATGCTCGCCCAAAATTAGGACGCTCAAAATAATAATCTATGGGTGGCGTTGTTTTTAGATATGTCAGATCAGCCCAAAATAACCGCTGAATTTCATCTTCACTGGCGATTAAACTGTCTGCTATCGCAGGTGTCATACTGACAACCACAGGGCGTACCAAAAGACCTTTTTTGGAGATTTGCATCGGTAAAAATCCAATTAAAGTGCTGTCTTGTCTTAATAGACCCACCTCCTCAAATGCCTCTCGTGTCGCCACCTCATAAGAAGACCGATCCGTCTTATCACGCTTACCGCCCACCAGCGACACCTCACCTGCATGGCTTGATAAATTACTTGCTCGGCGAGTCAATAATAGCCTTGGGCTAATCTCATCAGTAATGGCAACAAGCACGCAAGCATGGGGCTGTGGCTTGTTAATGAGCAACTGTTCATAGGCTTGATTCAGTTGTTGCCTATCAACCCCTGCAATCAGATCATTATTTTGTGTCAAAGACAAAATATCTACACCGTGATACTCAGATAAGGCATGGCTAAGCGTAGAGAATCGATGCTCTGGTGGCAAATAAACCGCCGTTTTATCGACGAAATTTGGATCAGCATGCGTCTTAATTTGGCTAAAAAAATCGTTCATAACATTTGTATTTTTGGTGAAATTGACTTAAACTAAATCAGTCATGACAATCAAAGCTATCCTTACCATTTACCATATAATTTTGGGTAGTGTTCATTAATCAGCCAGTTTATTATAGACCGATGCCCTACTGTATGCAATGCGGACATGCCGCCACCTACACCATTCCTAAAGGCGATAGTCGTCAGCGTCTCGTCTGCTCAGCGTGCGGATTTATTCATTATGACAATCCAAAGATGATTTGTGGGGCTTTGGTACGCCATGAGAACAAAATTCTGCTTTGTCGCCGTGCCATTGAGCCAAGATACGGCTATTGGACTTTACCAGCAGGATTTATGGAAATTGGTGAGACCATGATGGAGGGTGCATTGCGTGAGACCATCGAAGAAGCTGCCGCTATTGCCACCGATGCTAAGCTGTACTGCTTATTTGATATGCCTTATTTGGGGCAAATCCATGCCATGTATTTGACCAACTTATCTTGTGATGGGCGATTTGGGGTTGGTGTTGAAAGCTTAGAATGTGCCTTGATTGATGAGCAGGATATCCCTTGGCAAGATTTGGCGTTTCGCACGATTCACTTGACACTTGAACAGTATTTGGCGGATAAAGCTGCGATTATCACCCAAGGCAAGAACATTGATGATTTTGCCAATTATCCCATTCATCAAATCACTTTAGACGAAATTGTCGTGGACGAATTACAATAAAAGATGATGTTATTTTGTCCCAAAAAACGCTGATGATACTTCTAAGATACTATACTTCTAAGATAAAGTTAATCGGACCGTCATTATGGGCAATCACTTGCATATGAGCACCAAATTGACCCGTCGCCACTGGCGTATGATACTGTTTGGCATAACAAACCAACTCATCAAACAGTTGTGCTGCCTGATTGGGTGGCATCGCTGGCCCAAAGTCAGGACGGCGACCTTTATCGGTCAGTGCCATCAGTGTAAACTGCGACACCAACAGCAAACCACCGCCCACATCAGCCACACTTTTATCCATCTTGCCAAGCTTGTCTGCGTCAGTGGTATTTTCAAAAATACGATAACTTAATATCTTATCCACCAAACGCTTTGCTTGCTTAACATCATCTGACTTGCCAATACCGATATAAGCCAGTATCCCACCATCAATCTCACCAACCACCTCACCGCAAACCTCAACGCGTGCTTGGTGTACCCGCTGTATCAATGCTTTCATTATTTGCCTTTTTTAAAATGAATTTAGGCCAAAGTCGGCTGAATTTAACTTAGGAATCTCCCACCAAAGGGCATCACTGTGATGGGCTTTGAGATACTCTTGCAAATACTGTTTGGTATCGGTTGCAATCATCTCATCATCGCCATCATCGGCTTGATTGTACGCCAGTGCATACAAATATATGCCATAAGTTTTTAGGGCGTTTAAGCTTAGCAGAGTATGGTTAATGCTGCCAAGCCTGCCAGAGCTTACCAAAATCACAGGATAATTTTGACTGGCGATATAATCAATCATCAGCCCACCTTTGACATCATCCATCATCGGCACCATCAAACCGCCCGCTCCTTCAATCAGCACTATCTCATAAGCCTCTGCCAGCTGTTTGGTGCATGCTAAAAGATGGCTAACATCTACCGATACGCCATCCATCTTGCTTGCCAAATGTGGCGATGCAGGGTAGCTTAGTATCAAAGGCATTGTTAGGTGCATCTTATCATCAGGCAACATACCCAAGCCCATCATCTGTCGGTGCTTAACAATGTCTTCGCTTAGCTTGATATTGCCAGTTTGGATAAGTTTTTGGGTGATAACCGTTCGCCCATTCTTTAAAAGCTGGCAGGCGATATGGCCTGTTGCGATGGTTTTACCAATGTTGGTATCAATACCGCTAATGAAATAGCTGCCTTGCATTTGGTGAAGATTGGGCAATGTGGTCATAAAGGCGAACTCATTGGTTTCATTGGTTTATGAGCAACAAAAAGCAGCGGCCGATAAGTCAAGGTATAACCTGCATCGGTATGAAATTGTTGATAGTTTTGACAAAACTTTGCCAAACTTTGCTTGCTCCAACATGCCTGCTCTGTGCCAACTGCTGTCACGCCTGTTGCTTTTAGGTGTCTTAGCACCGCCATCGGAGAGTCAAAATAAAGCACTTGCTTATCTGCCTTAAACTCATCAATCATAAAACCTGCTTGATTTAAACGCACCATCAGCTGTTTTGGCGTATCATAGCGTAGCCCTCGCCCTGTCAATGCTTGTATTTCAGATAAATTACCCTCAACAAAAGTACTGGCAGCAAAAAATCCGCCAGCTGTTAAAGTCTGAAAAACTCTTTTAAATAGCACATCTGGCGGATAAATCCATTGCAGTGCAGAAGATGAAATCACACCATCTAAGGTTTTTGGCAAATCAATCATCCCAATATCCCCGATCAGATAATTGGCATCAATATCCTTTGGCAGTGCGTTGGTTTGGATATTATCATACAAATCATTTAAATACAGTGTATCAACGCTAAAATTCTCAAATAAAGCATCGGTTAAAAGACCACTGCCAACGCCAATTTCAAGCAATCTTGATATGTGTTCATCTTGTATGACCCGATAAGGTTGCATGCCAGTATTTTTGGTATTACAAGCTTTAACCATCTTTGCTTTAACCATCTTTAAAGAGATGATAAGCCGTCTTGCCATCTTCGCCTGAACGGTTGCATGAGCGCGATAGCTTTGATGGGCCCTACAAAATCTTTGGGCGATTTTATTGGGATTTGATGATAAAGCGGATTTTGTCATTTGCTCTCACTGCTGACGATTTGAGTAAGCACTTGGGTAAACTTTGTCATTGTATCATCATTAATGGCACTATTTAAACAAATTCGCAACCGTGATTGTCCTTTTGGTACGGTTGGTGGGCGTACAGCCAGCACATGATAACCTTGTCTGCCCAAATCAGCGGCGGCATTTAGTGTACGAGTATTGTCACCCAATATGATGGGAATGATTTGACTGGCAGAGGGGCATGGCAGCTTTGCCAGCCGAACCACTTTTGATAAATCATCACTAAGTTTCATCAGATGCTTACGCCTTTGGTTCATCAAAGGTATTTGCTCTAAAATAAAACAGCTCCAAGCAATGTTAATGGGTGGTAAGGCGGTACTAAAAATCAAAGGACGCATTTTATTAATCAGATAATCACGCAAAATGGGATGGCAAATACAGTATCCGCCAACTGATGCCAATGCTTTTCCAAATGCACCGACAATAAAATCAACTTGATTGATAACACCATATTCTTCCACACAGCCCAAACCACGCCCACCTCGAACACCGATGGCGTGGGCTTCATCAACATAAAGCATCACCTTTGGGTATTGTGCCTTTAAATGGCTAAGATGGGATAAATTTGTGATATCGCCATCCATGCTAAAAATACTTTCGGTAACGACAATGATACGACAAATGCCATTATCTGATTGATATTTTTGGATTAATCCTTCAAGCTGGGGGAGATTTTGATGTTGATAGCGGATGGTTTTGGTGCCATGTTTGGCAGCCAATTGCATTCCATCAATGATACTGGCATGAACCAATTTATCCGCCAAAATCACCGTTTTATCATCACAAATGGCAGGTAAGATACCGATATTGGCATGATAACCACTATTAAATAATAAGCAAGGGCGACCAAATAATGATGCCATTTTGGTCTCTAATCGCTCAAAATTTTCAAAATTCCCTGTCAATAATCTAGAAGAAGACGCACTAAACGGCCAACGCTGTTCATGCAGCAGCTCTAAGAATTCTTCATAAAGTGATGTTTGACTGGCAATGCCCAAATAATCATTGCTGGCTAAATTGAGCAAAGGCTTGCTGTCATTGACACCAATGCGTTGCCCTTGATGTTTTAAGCGTTGTAATTGGCGGTGATTGTGCGATGCTTTTAAAGCAGACAGCTGTTCGGCATAAAAATTTAATAACTGGTCATTCATCATTCATCTTCATTGATTATTGGGTTCATTGACTGTTTTTTAAAATTGGGTGATAAGGTTGTGCAGATTAAATCGGTAAACTCATGCAATAAAGTTGCCAGCTCATCATCGCTGATGATAAATGGTGGCATCAGATAAACCAGCCGTCCAAAGGGGCGAATCCATATCCCTCGTGCGACGCATTCTTGTTGAATGATTGCCATATCTACCGGGTCTGTCATCTCAACCACTGCAATCGCCCCCAAAATACGCACATCAGCGACATGTGGCAACTGTTTAAGATGGGTTAATGTCATGCGACATGTCCGAGCAATACGCCGAACATGATATTGCCAAGGGCTTTGTAATAAAAGCTGAACACTTGCCAGTGCCACAGCACATGCCAATGGATTTGCCATAAATGTTGGCCCGTGCATGAACGCACCCACCTTACCATGGCTGATGGTGTGTGCCACTTTGGTTGTGGTGAGTACGGCTGACAATGTCATATAACCGCCCGTTAATGCCTTGCCCAAACACATGATGTCAGGCACTACCTTGGCATGTTCGCAAGCAAACAGACGACCTGTCCGCCCAAAGCCTGTGGCAATTTCATCAAAAATCAATAACACCCCATATTCATCACATAATTTACGCAGCTGCCTTAGATAATTTGTGTGATAAAACCGCATGCCACCTGCCCCCTGAACAATAGGCTCAATGATAAAAGCCGCTAAGTTTTTATGGTGTCTCTTAAATGCCAAGCGAATATCGTCCATGGCCGCATCATCCCAAGGGTCATCAATCTTAATCGTTGGTGCATCCACAAAAATGCGACTGGGCAGAGCATCCCCAAAAATTTGGTGCATGCCTGTGATGGGGTCGCAAACACTCATGGCATTCCAAGTATCGCCATGATAGCCTGAGCGGGTTGTCATGATGTTGTTTTTGGTGGTCTTGCCCAAAGCATGCTGATATTGAACCGCCATTTTCAAAGCCACCTCAACGGCAACCGACCCTGAATCGGCATAAAAAATGTGTTGAAGCGGTTTTGGGACAATGCTAAGCAATAATTGCCCAAGTTTGATGGCAGGTTCGTGTGTCAGCCCACCAAACATGATATGAGACATTTTGGTGAGCTGTTCGGTGATGGCGGCATTTAAAACAGGATGGTTGTATCCATGAATGGCACACCACCATGATGACATGCCATCGATGAGTACCGTGCCATCTTGTAGATGAATTTGACAACCTTTGGCACAAGCAACAGGCAAGGCTGGCAAAGGGTTCGTCATAGAAGTGTAAGGGTGCCACAAATGGGCGGTATCAAATTCGTTAATCATCGCCTAAATCTTAGTCAAATTGGCTTATCATAGCGAATTTAGATAAAAAATGATAGCTTTAATGGTTTGATTTAATGGTTTGAATATTTTTGTATTATCCTAATCAAATAAACACACTTTATCATCAAACCAGCGAATGAAGAAAATCTATCTTAAAAACCAAACAATCTGTTAAGCGTTGGGCAGTCTTGCCATCCATATGCCTACCCCAAGGCTAATTGCTGCCAAAAGCCAAGCCACCCACTGCCACGAGCTTGGTAATTTAAAAAATAATATGATTGTTGACAGGCTCATCATCGACCAAGCCAAATATTTGGCAAATCTTGGAATAGCACGATGCGTTTGCCAATTGATAATCATCTGCCCAAATAGTCGATGTGCCAGTAGCCACGCATAAAATCGCCGTGAGCTTCTTGCCCAAAAATAGCCCGCCAATAAAATAAAAACCGTCGTCGGCATGCCTGGCACAACGATACCAATTAGCCCCAAAATCAAACACACCAAGCCCAAAACAAAATACACCGCTCGCATCAAAGCACTTTGGTGAATGAGATTTTTGGGTGTCGGTTGTGTCGGTTTGAGCGGTGTTATCATGGCTTGGGCAGGTGTCATCGGTTATGTATCATCTTATAGAGCTATTTTGATACATCATACTGCATTGTCAGTGGCTTTTCTATTTGAAAATATAAATCATTCTCATTATATCAATCAATGGTCAGCTTAGCCATAAAAAGATAATCTTAAGATGGTATTTTCTTAAGAGAGCATTTTGGGTAAATTTTCATCAAACCCTATCATAAAATTTATGATAAAATAAAAAATATCTTAAAAAATATCTGAATAGGTCAACCATGAATCCTTTCACACTTATCCAAAATCTCATCCCACAGCAGGCGCTCAGCGAATTTGCAGGCAACCTAGCCGCCAGCCAAAATCCGTATGTTAAAAAATCCTTGATTCACAGCTTTGCTAAGGCGTATCACATAAATTTGGATGAATATGCACGCAGTCAATTTTCTGATTATAGCAGTTTTAATGACTTTTTTACACGCGAACTAAAATCAGATGCACGCCCAATTGATGAGACGCCCAATCAGCTGATTTGCCCTGCTGATGGTACGATTTCACAAATTGGAGACATCAAACAAGGTATGATTCTGCAAGCGAAAGGTCGCACCTATGAGATTGGGCAACTGCTTGCTGATTATGACGATGGTCAGTATTTTATGAATGGCAGTTTTGCAACAATTTATTTGGCACCCAGCAATTATCATCGTGTGCATATGCCCTTTGATGGTCAATTGACTGCCACACGCTATGTACCAGGTACGCTGTTTTCGGTTAATCACACAACCGCCAAGCATGTGCCTGATTTGTTTGCACGAAATGAGCGGCTAATTTGTTTATTTGATACCAGTTTTGGGCGAGCTGCTGTGGTGATGGTTGGGGCAATGATTGTTGCAGGCATTGAATCGGTCGCAACTGGTAAGATTAATCGCACGCCCCACATTCAATATCGTACCCATGAGTTAACTTTATCAAAAGGCGATGAGCTTGGGCGTTTTTATTTAGGCTCAACTGCTATCATCATATTACCAAAATCCGCCCACAATGACTGGCTTGCACACATCACTCACGGTAAAAAAGTCATGATGGGTCAGGCAATTGGCAATATACCTGTCTGATAACACAGGTTATGGTGTAAAATTTATCAAACCAAAACAATGATTTTTGCATGAAAATGGCTAAATTTGGTGACTTAAGAGAAAATTTTCTTATTTTTTAAACACAAAATAGCCATTTTTATGACGAATATAAAAGGCAATGATACCCTAAAAACTTGCTTGTTATTTTGATATTTTTGGCGTAGAATTTGAAAAAATTCAATAAAATACCATTCGATTATTTTTCAAATCACCTTAACTATCACAGCCTATTTGAGGTGTTTTTTAAACTTTTTTATTGTAAATGATTATCAATCAACTAACCTAGGGGTATCGTAATGCAAGCAAATTTACATCAAGTCGATCGTATCATTCGTATTGTTATTGGTATCGCTTTAATTGTATTACCTTTGTTTGCGGTCATCGGCTGGTGGGGCTATGTTGTTGGGGCGATACTACTGGCAACAGGTCTGATTAATTTTTGCCCAATATACCGCTTGCTTGGTATCAATACCTGTAAATACAAAAGATAATCAGACACAATAAATCACATGACCATATTAAGATAGCCTATTAATATGGTCATCCTAGCTGGTATTTAGTTAATCTTAACGCCTAATCTGCCAAATCTGCATCCATCGCCACTTTATCTAGCTCCACTGCTTGCAATGTATCGAGCGCATCAATCAAAGCCCGATATGCTGGACGCAAGGCAATAAAATGGCTTGGAGCGACTGCCGTGATATCATTTCGGCATGCCGACTCAAAAATCTCTGAAACCGCACGCAGTCTTGGCACACCTGCGTACCGTGCTGCCCCAACCATCCGATGGCTGATATCAGCCAAACTGACACGGTCACGGTCTGCCCATGCACGCTCAAGTGACTGACGCTCAGAGTCAGCACCATCAATGAGCATCTCAAGCAGTCTATAGGCAAGCTTAGGTTTATTTGCTGAACGCTCAAGCGCATCGCCCCAATCTACAACGGGTAATTTTTCAGGGGCATCGACGGCATTTTTTGGTACATCAAGTATGGGCAAACTTTCAACCATATCCAATACATTGAGTTTATCAGCTGCCACATCATGACCAAGCCATTTTTGTAGCGTTTGTACCAGCTGTACCTCACCGATTGGCTTACTAACATAATCATTAAGCCCCGATGAGACCAACTGATCTTTTTCATCTGACAGACCATGGGCAGTCAATGCAATAATAGGTACAGGCTTGCTCAAATGTGCTTGCTCAATTTTTCGAATTTCGATAGAGGTCTCAAGTCCTGACATTCTTGGCATCTGGACATCCATAAATATCATGTCAATGGGTGGCGTTGACCCTGTGATGCTCTGCGTCATCCTTTCGATGGCCTCAAAGCCGCTATTTGCCGTAACAACCTCAACACCAAGCTCAGCAAGTAATGCATCTAGCACCAAAAGATTTGGTAAATGGTCATCTACAGCCAAAATCCTACGCCCCACAAATTTGGCCTGACGAGGTGATTGTATCGCCGACAGGTTTTGCTGATTTAAAAGCATGGCATATAGCTGCCTTTTATCCATCGGCTCATATAATGCTTGGGTCTGATAACGCAATAACAACTGTTCGTTGATACCCACTTGATAACCAAAACTGGCAAGCTTACCATCATATCGTAAGCGAATTTGTCGTAACACGGCACCCACATCATCTTTGGCAGCGTCTTGGCCAAAATTATCCACAATCACCCAATCATAATCCATCTCATTTTTATCAAGTTTTTCTAATAAATCTGCAAGACCAATGGCTATCGTTAATTGAACTTTTGTGCCAACCAAACTGCTCTTTAGTACCCGCAATGCTGGTGCATGGTTAATCCAAACCAAAAGTTGCATGGGTGTGTGCAACAGCTCTGCAAGCTTAGGTAAGGCATCATCAATCGAACCTTCATCCACACCCATGGGCATCTCAAACCAAAAAGTTGCACCTGCATTAGCAATATTTTCACTGCGATTGTCAATAAAACCAATCGAGCCACCCATCAATTGTGTCAACTGCTTTGAGATAACTAAACCCAAACCCGTTCCACCATAGCGGCGAGTGACGCTCAAATCACCTTGACCAAAACTTTGAAACAGCTGTTCTTTATCACTTTCACTAATGCCTTTGCCTGTATCTTCCACCTCAATGCATAAATATCCTGTTTTTTCAGCCAAACTCACTCGAACCACGACACTGCCCATATCAGTAAATTTGATGGCATTACCCACAAGATTGGTTAAGATTTGCTTTACTCTTAAACTATCGCCAATAATGCGAGTTGGTACATCATCATAAAATAAGACTGCCAGACGCAGCCGCTTTTCAAGTGCTGCTGGTGACAGCATATCAACCACATCATACACTGCATCATATAAATCAAAATCATGGCTATCTAAAATCAGCTTACCTGCCTCAATCTTAGAAAAATCAAGCACATCATTAACCAGTGCCAGCAAATGTGCTGATGATTTTTTGATGGTTTGTACATATAAATTTTGCTCACCAGTCAACTCACCTTTACGGGCTAACAAATTAATAAAACCATCAATGCTATTTAATGGTGTACGCAGCTCATGACTGATATTTGCTAAAAATGCTGACTTGGCTTGGCTGGTTGAGATTGCTGCATCACGAGCATTTCGAATAGAGATATTTTGCATTTCCATTTCATCAAATGCTTGCTGTAAATCATGTTCTGTTTCATCGGCATGGTTTTTTAGTTCTGTAAAGCTGGCATGCAGGCGGCGAACCGCTCGTGTAAAATCATCTCGCAATAAGGCAAATTCACCACTGGTTTTTAGTTGTGGTACACGGGATAAATTATCGGTATTTAGTCGCTGTAAGTACAGCCGCATCTCATAAAGTGGCGTAATCCAGCGTTTAGAATAAATATTTAAAATCAGCAAAAGCAGTAAAATGGTCGTCAATCCAATGGCAGTCAACGCCAATGCTACCCGATATGAGGTAATCGTCAATGGTGTATTATCCATATCCACCAAAAGCCAATAACGCTCATTATCAAAAATGAATGATTTGCCATAGGCGGTGCCTACAGCGGTTGGTATGCGATAGATTTCTTTGGCTTGTAAATCAACATCCCCCCAAGATAAATCTGTCTGCATTCCCGTACTAAAAAGCACCTGACCGATGCCATCCATAATTGCCACTCGAAGTACATGCTGATTACGAGACTGTTGAAGTTGTACGAACCAATTGGTATTAAAAAATGGTATATCTTGAGCATGGCGAGCCATCGCACGATTTGGTAAATTGGTATCATGTGGCGTAATGGCAATTAATATCTCATCTTCATTCATCTGAGCGACACGCTCATCCAAACGATTTTGGCGATGTTGAAGGTCTGTTAATAAAGGACGCACGATGGCATCATAACGTACCAATGCTGCATTTGCCATGGTGTCTTGTTCTGAGAGTATGGCACGGCGTACCTCACTCATGACCAAGTACGAACCTAAAAATGCCAATACCACAATCGGTAAGAATACCAACAAAATCAGCTGCCCATAAGCGCTTTTTATGCCAAATGCTTTATTGATTTGCATGGATAATCACCCCAAGATTTTGTAGCACTATACCAAAAACAGTATCATAAGTACACCAAACCCAGTTGAACAAAGCTGATGGCTTGGTTTTAATTATGCTATAATTTGGCATAATCTATGATTTATGAGACAACCACAATGACCAAAGATTTTATCCATCAAACCACCACGCTGTCTGACTGTGTAGGCAATACGCCACTTGTCAAGCTCAATACGCTTGCCAAAGATAGCCAAGCTACTTTACTTGCCAAACTTGAGGGTAATAACCCTGCAGGTTCTGTCAAAGACCGTCCAGCGTTTAATATGATTTATCAAGCCGAACAGCGTGGACAAATCAAACCAGGTGATACACTCATTGAGGCAACCAGTGGCAATACAGGTATTGCACTGGCGATGGTTGCGGCAATGCGTGGTTATCAGATGACCTTATTAATGCCTGCCAATTCCACCCAAGAGCGTAAAGATGCGATGACTGCCTATGGTGCAACACTCATCGAGGTAGCAGATGGCATGGAGGCAGCACGAGATATGGCATTACAGATGCAAGCTGATGGACAAGGCATTGTACTTGACCAATTTAATAATACCGATAATAAACACGCACACTATCTGACCACAGGCCCTGAGCTTTGGCAACAAACTGAGGGCAAAATTACCCATTTTGTCAGCAGTATGGGTACAACAGGCACCATCATGGGTGTTAGTCAATATCTTAAAGAACAAAATCCAGCCATTCAAATCATTGGGCTTCAGCCAGATGAACAGTCATCCATCGCAGGCATTCGCCGCTGGCCTGCTGAATATTTACCAGGAATTTTTGATGCATCATTGGTTGATACGATCATGGATGTCAACCAAACCAATGCCGAACGCTATATGCGAAAACTGGCACGAGAAGAAGGCATCTTTTGTGGTGTATCCTCTGGTGGTGCAGCGTGGGCAGCTCATCAAATTGCCAAAAATACCCCCAATGCGGTCATTGTATTTATTGCGTGTGACCGTGGCGACCGTTATTTATCCACAGGATTATTTGGTGTGACTGACTGAGGCTTGGCATGATTTCCACCCCAATTTTAGTATTTGACATTGAAACCATACCTGACATACAAACAGGCGAGCGACTTTATCCAGAGCTTGGCGATTTGGGTGATGATGATGCTTTAACTGCACTTATTGCCCTGCGTCATGCTGAATCAGGCACAGAATTCATGCGTCTACCACTTCATAAAATCGCTTGCTTGTCATTTTTATGGTTTGATGGCACGACCTTTCATCTTAAATCTCTCACACTACAAACCATGAGCGAAAAAGAGATTTTGGTCAATTTTTTAAGAGCCTTTGATAAAAAACCTGTGCTTGTCAGCTGGAATGGATTGGCTTTTGACTTACCTGTCTTGATGCATCGGTCTATGCACCACCAATTATCTGCACCAGCACTATTTGGCAGCGCCCAAAAATTTGGCTATTCATATCGCTATGGTGAGATGCATATTGATTTGATGGACAAAACTGCACTGCATAATAACAAACTACACCAAAAACTTGATACGGTTGCCAGTTTGTGTGGATTTGCTGGTAAAGGCAATCTTGATGGCTCGCAGGTTTTGCCGATGGTACAAAACTCTCAATGGGATGCCCTTAGTTGTTATTGTGAGTCCGATGTCCTAAATACTTGGCTGATTTATTTAAGGTGGCTGACTTTAACGGGCAAATCTTCTACCGATGAATGCCAAGCACTCATTGACAAAACCAACCAATTTGTACAAAGCTTGACCAATTCAGCTGGCAAGCTACGCCATCAAAGCTTTTTAGATGCTTGGGTACGGTAGGATTTGACGCTTTATTTGATTGTAAGATAAGAGTTATTAAATACTTCGCCCATATCCATCACAAATCGAATGATGATTTGTACAGCAATCAATATCAAAATCCAAGAAATGGCTGTTTTTAGCCACAGCATGGGTGGGCGTTTTGAATTTGACGCCCAGCCAACACCTGCTGTCGCCGATACCATCCAAACAGCCTCATCTGCCAGTATTTCATAAACACAAAACCAAGCTTGCATAGGCAATGATTTTTAAAGCATAAAAATCAGCCAAAAACTCATCAGTGGATTCATGTCATGACAACCAAGCAAACTCAATCAAACCCACAGCTGATTGACTTATGTTATAATGTGCAGTTTAACATGACCGCACCCATTTTTAGTGATGAAATGATTAGGGTGCACCTAACATTGATAATCTATTGATTATATATTGATAAAATACAATAAAACCTTGATCAGTTCATTCATTGTTTCAAAATCCATAATGCTTAAAAACCCATCTAACGACAGGCAAGCTTTTCACATGACCCAAACGCATTCACTTATTCAAAACCCCAGTAAAAAAGGCAAACCAACTGCTCGAGCACGCAAGCGTTTGGCAGATACACCACCCCTTGAATTTCATATCACAAACTTAGCACACGATGGGCGTGGCGTGGCAGTTTATGAGACCGATAACACCACCCACAATCCTGATAAAGCAGGCAAAAAAGTCTTTATCAGCTTTGCATTACCGGGCGAGGCTGTCTTGGTTAAGATGACCAATTCTAAGAAAAATTTTGAAGAAGGTGATGCCTTACAAGTCGTCAATCATCCCCATCCCCAGCGTCAAACGCCACCCTGCCCACATTTTGGGGTGTGTGGCGGATGTAGTCTACAGCACTGGCAGGCAGATGCTCAAATTGATTTCAAACAGTCCGTACTAAAAGAGCTGCTCATACATCAAGCAGGCATCGAGCCTGATATTTGGCTTAAGCCTTTGGTTGGCGATCGTCTTGGCTATCGCACCAAAGCACGCATGGGTGTACGCTATGTTGCCAAAAAAGACTCGGCACTGGTCGGTTTTCGTGAACGCGCCAGCAACTTTTTGGCAGAACTCAATGAATGCCATATCTTAGATAAACGCATCGGCTTTGAGCTTAAAAATTTAAAAGCACTCATCACCGACCTAAATGCACGAGATAGCATTCCACAGCTTGAGATTGCCATGGGGCAGACACTGCCACATGTGCCTGACAGCATCAAATCGGTTGCGGTTATTGTGCGTCATATGCAGGAGCTTGATGATGAAGACTTGGCTAAGTTGCGTCAATTTTTTGCAGCTCGCAACTGGCAACTGTTCTTACAACCAAAAGGAGTAGACAGCGTACATCGCATCGATACCGAAGATGCTCGCCCAACCTCGCTGACTGTACCACCTACGGGCGGTCTGTTTTATCATCTACCAAATTTTGAGTTGACTTATGAATTTTCGCCATTGGATTTTACGCAAGTTAATTTATCCGTCAACCAAAAAATGATGGATTTGGCAAGCAGCCTGTTAAACCTACAAAAAGGTGAGCGTGTACTGGATTTATTTTGCGGATTGGGTAATTTTAGCTTAGTATTGGCAAGACAAGTTGGCGAAAGTGGCTTTGTGGTCGGTGTTGAAGGCAGTGAGCAGATGACCGAACGCGCCAAAATGAATGCTTGTGCCAACGGCATTGCCCATACTGAATTTTATGCCAAAGACTTGACCCAAGATTTAAGCGATCAGCCATGGGCAACGGGCAATAATCGCTTTGATGCACTCTTGATTGACCCACCCCGCTCAGGTGCTTGGGAGGTGATGGCATACTTGCCCAAATTTAATGCCAAACGCATCGTTTATGTCTCATGCAACCCTGTCACACTGGCTAGAGACACCAAAGCACTCATAGAAGCTGGCTATCGGCTGACACATGCTGGTGTGATGGATATGTTTAGCCATACAGGTCATGTTGAGAGCATTGCACGATTTGAGCGTATTGATGCTTAAATCACAAAAAACACCCTCAAAAAATGTCTTTGAGGGTGTTTTGGGTTAAAAAGACTTAAAATTCACCAAATCTACGCTTGGCTTTTTTATCTTGTCGCTTGGCAAAAAAGATCTCTTCAACTGCCTTTGGACGAGACTTACCACCAAATTTATCAAAACCTGTATTTGGCTTGACCTTATCACCAAATGCTTTGTTGCGTCTTGGACGATCAAAGTCAGTTTGTGTGCCAAATTTTTTGGTAGGCTTATCAAATCGAGTATCGTTACGATCGTTGTCACGGCGATCAAAATTGCGTGTATACGCTTTTTTATCTTGGCGAGCTGTGCCATCAGCTTGATAATAACCTTGTCTGTTTTTATCAAAACGGCGATCAGAGCGACTATGACGACGCTCATGATTTTCATCATTTTCACGACGATTGACGCTGCGTTCACGATCCTCAAATCGTTCACGCTTACCCTCAAATGAACGCTCATGACGATGTTCATGGCGATTACGGCTACCAAATTTATGATCAGTACGCTCAAAATTTTGTCGACCATCTTGGCGAGTACGGTTTTGAGACTTGCTGCGACCACGGCGACGCTCTTGTGATTGGATACCAAAATTACGGCGTGGCTCTAATCCTTCGATGGTTGAGACGCTCATTTGTCGCTTCAGATAACGATTAATATGCTCAAGCTGACGATTGTCATCGATACTGCATAAATTCACCGCCACGCCAGTACGACCTGCCCGACCACAGCGACCAATACGATGCACATAATCCTCAACTTGGCGAGGTAAATCATAATTTATCACATGGCTAATGGCTGAAATATCAATGCCCCGTGCAGCAACATCAGTAGCGACCAACACATCACATTTGCCCGATTTCATGTCGCTAACGATACGATTTCGCTTGCCTTGAGGCAAATCACCGTGCAAATAGCGTGCCTTAAAACCCGCTTCGACAAGCTGCGCTGCCAATTTTTCTGTGGACATTTTTGTGGCTGCAAAAATCACTGCTTGCTTAATTTTAGGGTTATTTAATACTTGAAGCAAGATATTATTTTTGTGGTTAAAATCATCACAATAATACACACTTTCATCGATATGTGCTGACTCAACTTTAATAGAAACTTTTTCAGGATTAACCGTAAAGCTTTCAGCAATTTTACCAACTGCACCATCCCAAGTCGCCGAGGACATCACGGTTTGGCGTGTCTGGGGCGTATTTTGTAGAATTTCTTTGATATCATCTGCAAATCCCATATCAAGCATACGATCTGCTTCATCTAAAATCAGCATATCTAGTTTTGATAAGTCAACACGGCCTTCACGCATATGGTCAATCAAGCGGCCTGGCGTTGCGATGATGACTTGTACGCCTTTTTTTAAGGCACGCAACTGACCGCCATAAGGTGCACCGCCCACCAAAGGCACGCTAAACATATTACGCATGCCATCGCCATAGCGTCGTACACTGTCTTGAACTTGTAGTGCAAGCTCACGCGTTGGCGTTAGGATAAGTGCTTGTACATGCTTTTCGATGGTCGGCTTACGGCTCATTTTATCCAAGACAGGTAAAACAAATGCTGCCGTCTTGCCAGAGCCAGTTTGGGCTGACAAAAGCAAATCACGACCATTTAGAGCGTGCGGAATGGCTTTTGCTTGGATTGGCGTGGGTGTGGTATAACCACTTTTTGTCAGTGCTTTTAAGATGGGCTTATTAAGTCCCAAGTCACTAAACTGTGGTACAAAATTTTCGGTGGTGCTGTCAGTGGTTTGGGTGGTTGATTCGGTCATAATTATCTCAACTGATATGCCCCGCTGATGAGCCAATGCAAATGTATTTATTTAATAAAAAAACACAGACCGCCAAAGTCGCCAAGCCGATGGGCTTAAGCCTTGGGATCTTATCAATGGCATTTTGAATGTGGTGGCAGGTTTGTCGCTGTTGCTTGACTAATACTTATCAAAAAGGGATTATCCCCCAAGTCTTACAAGCCAAAATCATCGCGACAGTAAATTAAGATAATCAATCAAAAGCTGATTGTATTGAACTGATAAAAATCTAGAACGCTCGGAAAATTCCGTATCAATATCGGTGCGATGTCATCAAATAGCGAGTGTGAACAATTCACAAAAAATAATTATAGCATACCTTTTGGGCAAATGCTTGTTTTATTTCATCAAAATTCAACAGATTTGGTTTATGATATACAGCCGTATAGACACGCCAAGATGGGTACGGTCAGCTGAGTTGATACTGTGTCGCTGGGATTTTGTATGATATTAAGTGTCTTTAGATGATGATTGTCTTTTTTGGCATAACGATTTGTTTGAAAATTATGCTTTTGTCCTTTAAAATTTGATGGCAAGGTGCGATAATAGCCCAAATGCATTAACTTAACGAGTTATAATAATACAACCTAGAAATCATTGAAATTATTTGTTTTTTAGATTTACAAGGATTTACCGTGGTTCAGATACGAGATAGCCTGCCCTTATTGGGCGGTAATAGTAGCAGCATGGATAGCGCAACTTTGGCAGCCAGTTTGGTTGCCAAGCAACTGCATCCAGATTTTAAGGCACAGCTTGCCAATCACAAACTCATCAGTGCAGTTGATCACAGTAGTAGCACGACCAACCCTTGCGATATCAATGTATCGGATATCGATATTGAGACTTGGATTTGTCATGTTGCCGCTCGTATTGGTAAAGAAGATTTACCCATCTTACGCCAAGCCTGCCAATTTGTACAAATCCATGCCAATAAGCCCCATGTCACCCGCTCAGGTGCTTATATCACAGGCATTGGCATGGCGGATATTTTGGCGTATCTTTTTCAAAATGAAAATGCCTTAGCTGCCGCCATGCTTTATCGTACAGCACGCCGTGAACTGGTCAGCATTCAGACGATTCGGGTAAATTTTGGGGAGGATATTGCCCATTTGGTGATGGATGCTTTAGCGATGGGCAGATTATCTGAAAGCATTGAGAGCAATCAACGACTTGAAGATTATTTTGAGTCCAATCAAAGAGAGCAGCTTTCTAATATTTATAGCATGCTCATCAGCACAACCAATGATGTGCGTGCTGTACTCATCAAATTGGCTGAACGCACCTTTGCAATGCGTGAACTGTCCTTTGCACCTCCTGACCGCCAAAAAAGAGTCGCAAGAGAGGTGATGACCATTTATGCACCGCTTGCACATCGACTCTCCATCGCTCAGCTTAAATGGGAGCTTGAGGACTTGGCATTTCGCTATCTTGCGCCTGATGAATATAAAAAAATCGCAAGTCTGCTTGCCGAAAAACGCAGCGAACGAGAAGCTTATATTCAGCTGGTTAAATCCAAGCTTAGCGAAGAGCTTGAGCGTGCAGGTATCCAAGGCGAAGTGTCAGGGCGTGTCAAGCATATTTATTCAATTTGGCGTAAGATGAAGTCAAAGAATCTTTCTTTTGATCAGCTTTATGACATTCGTGCTTTGCGTGTGATGGTCAATACCAATGCCGAATGCTACTATACACTGGGCATTGTGCATGGTTTATGGCGGCATATTCCTGAGCAATTTGATGACTACATCACCAATCCTAAGCCCAATGGGTATAAATCACTACATACCGCAGTCATCGCTGAGCAGCGTACACTTGAGGTTCAGATTCGTACCTTTGATATGCATTTTGAAGCAGAGCTTGGCAAGGCATCGCATGTCAATTACAAAGAAGGACTCAAGGCCAAAAAGGACGACTATCTTACCCAAAAAATCAGCTCACTGCGTCAGCTTTTAGGCAATGAAAAAGCAGATGGCGAAGAAGATATCGAGCTTGATATTGATAATGCTGAGCGGATTTATGTATTTAGCCGTGATGGCGATATCACTGAACTGCCAAAAGGTGCAACAGTACTTGACTTTGCGTATTATGTGCATACTGAAGTGGGTAACCGTGCTCAAGGTGCACGGGTAAATGGTCGCTATGTACCGCTGACTCATCAGCCAAAAACGGGTGACCAAATTGAAATTATCACCAGATCCAATCGTGAACCAAATCGTGATTGGTTGATGGCGTCACTTGGCTATATCCATACCGCACGGGCAAAATCCAAACTGCGTCAATGGTTCAATAAACAAGATCGGGACAAAAATATTGAAACAGGTAAGGCGTTATTACTTAAAGAGTTTGATCGTCTGTCAATTTCACCCAATCAAATCAGCCTATCAGAATACTTTACCGATCTGAATGTCAAACATGAAGACGATCTGTATGTGGCGTTGGTCATTGGTGATATTACCGTCACACAGATCAGTAATTTGGTCGCCCAAAAGCTTAATTTAACCACCCAAGTGCCTGATAAAGCCAAAATTGAAATCAAACAGCCAATTCGCCCCAATAAATACAAAATTGAGCTTGAAGACCTTGATAATGTTGAGATACATTTGGCAAGATGTTGCAACCCCGTGCATGGCGAACCGATTGCTGGATTTATCACCTTATCAAGCGGGGTCAGCATCCACAATGATGGTTGCCCTGAGTATTTACGCTTAATTGAGCGTGAACCAGATCGCTCTGTGATCGCACACTGGCAAGAAAGCTTTGGACGCTATCAGCCTGTGGTCATCCATGTTGAAGCCAAAAATACCAACGGACTGCTGCGTGATTTGGTGCATGTGATTGATCGAGAAAAAGTCAATATTCACCGCGCTGAAACTGTCTTTAATGATGGTGCAATCAGTCATATGAAGTTTTATGTTGAGGTGGCAGGCATTGCACATTTATCACGCCTACTCAATAAAATTGAACAGCAGCCTAGTGTGCTACATGCTCGCCGTGCAACCGCTTAGAATCAGCCGACTAAAGTTAGCCAATTATCATGCCAGAATTACCCGAAGTTGAGACAACAAAATTAAGCCTAGAGCCATTGATTGGTCAAACTGTCACATGCGTTCAAGTCAGGCATCCACGCTTACGCTATGATATTGCCAAAGATTTGGATAGTTTGGTTGGCTTTGTCCTAACCAAACTACAGCGGCGTGCTAAATATTTACTACTGGATTTTTATCACGCACATGACAGTCGCCAAAAAACTTTACTGATTCATTTAGGCATGTCGGGCAGCTTACAACAGCATATCAATGAACCACCCCGCAAGCACGATCATGTCTTGATTGACTTTGCCGATTCTCATGGTAAAATCATTACTCTACATTATCATGATCCTAGACGCTTTGGCATGATTCTTTGGGTCGTCAATGATGATTATATCGACCAGCCAAACACCTACGCACGATTTTTGGCACACTTAGGGCCCGAGCCTTTGAGCGAAGATTTTGATGCTAACTATCTCATCAGATACATCATGCGTCCCAAATCTCATCAAAAACCTTTAAATAAACCCATCAAATCACTGATTATGGATCAGTCCGTCGTGGTTGGTGTGGGCAATATTTATGCAGCTGAAAGTTTGTTTTTGTCAGGCATTCATCCGCTCACGCCTGCCTATTTGGTTCATGAAGATAAGCTGGTACGATTAACTCATCACATCAAACAAATATTAGCTCGTGCCATTACCCAAGGTGGTTCAACCCTTCGGGATTTTACAGTTGGCAGTGGTAAGACGGGTTATTTTCAGCAAACCTTGCTCGTCTATGGCAGGCAAGGGGAATCGTGTGCCACTTGCGGTAGTTTACTTGAAAATATCAAAATCAGTGGTCGGGCAAGCGTCTATTGCCCAAACTGCCAACCTTATCATGATCACAATAACCCAAGCAGTCAAAATTAATTTGCCAAAAAAATAGCCCACGATTGGGCTGTTTTTTGGAGAAGTCATCAATTGGCGTTATGCTCAGCAACGACCGAACGAAGCTTAGCAAAATAAGTATCATCAAACAAATTGCCTTGCTCATCAAGCATATCTGCCGACAAGTCCTGAGCAATCATATGTGCCACCGAGACCATGCTGTCAAATCCTCTTAACGCATGTGGATGCGGTAATGCCAAAAATAAAGTCAGCCCCATAAAATGAGATTCAGGCAAACTGTTTAAGTCAAATGCACACACTCCCTCATACCCAACGCCCATCATACTAAACCACAAATCACCCGTACCATCTTCATTTTCATAGCGATGAAACAGATTCATAACGCCATATTTCATACCATATGTACGCACAATTTCAAGTACGGTGCAACCTGGCAACCCAGCAAACGAGTTGCGTGGCATAATGGCAATGCTCACCGTTTCTGTTGCATTAAGCAAAGGGTCGTTATTTTGGTCAAAAATTCGGCGTTCATCCAAATGCTCATCGAGTACAGCCGAGCGTTTGTCAAAGGTCATATCTACCACATAATCAGCGTCCTGATTTTCATCATCATGTGCTTGCCAATCTTGAGCGTGCGACAGACCGCCACTTGGATTATTGACGCGAACACTGTCTTGATTTTGTGAATTCTCATCAATTTTTGCCTGCGTATCTGCCTGATTTTCTTTATTATTCTCTGTTAAAGGCTCATAAACCATTTGTGCTTGCGAGGTTTGTGACATCACAGGTGCAGCCACCACAGCAGCAGCCATACTGGATAATGCATCTTCAGGCTCTACTTTTTTATTTGAACTCTCAATTCTAGACGGCAATTCCCTTTCATCTCTTGGAATAATTGGTAATCCATATTTGGTTTTTACGCCCAAGGCTTCCGATTCTAGTACCAAATTATTACGACGCAAACTACGTATCACAAAAAATACGCCCAAAATCACAACCATCAACGCTAAAATTAACCAAAGACCACTCCACTGCATAGCTACCCCAAATTATTTCCCAGCCATCTCATTCCAATTGATGGGCAAAATTATCTAAAAATCGTAAAATTATTCAAACATGACAAAAATATCCCTAAATTGCCATAAAATAGGCACAATTTAGGTATTTTATATTAGTTTATCAGACTAAGACGATTTTGTCATCTTTTACATGAATAAGCTAGAAATTTGTTACAATTTAATGTGTGCGTACCTGAGTATGTGTTCATTAAATCACATATCAGCCCAATCGACAGCACCATCTTAGTTTGGAACTAAAAAAATCGCTCAATAAGAGCGATTTTAAAAATAGCTGATAAAGGCTTATTTTTTGCTACGGCTTGCAAATGCACCAAAGCGCTTGTTAAAGCTTGCCACACGACCTTCGTTGGCTGTTTTACGCTGCTCGCCTGTATAAAATGGGTGAGAAGCACTAGAAATATCCAATGGGAAATATGGGTATTCTTGACCTTCGTATTCACGAGTTGTTTTGGTTGAAACCGTTGAACGAGTCAAAAAGTACACATCAGCATTAGTATCGTGGAACAATACTTCACGGTATTCTGGGTGAATGTCTTTACGCATGATAACTCTCTATCCAATAAACCTAAGCACCAATAAGCATCGCTGATGATACTCATACGATGGAGCATAGCCACGTCATCACCAACCAACTTTGGCATTACGCACCATGCTTTTCTATGTTATTAGCCAACTTAAGTGGGAAAATAAAGCAGATATTCTAACAAAAAGCCATTAGGCTTGCAAGTTGGATTGATGAAAAATATCCAGCCCGCTCAGCCTTCATTTTGGCTATCTATCCAGCCTCGTAACTTCTGACCTGCCTTAAATGTGACAACACGGCGCGCCTGAATGGGAACGCTTTCGCCTGTTTTTGGATTACGCCCTGGGCGGGGTTTTTTATCTTTTAATTCAAAATTGCCAAAACCTGACAATTTAACCTCATGACCTTGGGCAAGACTCTGACTGATTTCTTCAAAAAATCCATCGACCAATTTTCTTGCCTGTTGGCGTGTCAATCGCAGTCGAATGGTCAATTCATCAACCATATCCGCCTTTGTCAGTGCACCCATGATTTATCCTTGTTTATCAATCAGCTACCAAAAATAATACAGCATTTTATAGCAGATTGATTATTTTACACTTTATAATATACTTAATGCAAATTAATTTGTATTAAAATTCAAAACCGCCATAAGTCGGTATTATGGCGGTTTTAGGTCAGTCTCGCAGATAGGCAGCGTGTTTATCTGCCAAATTTTGAATGACTTTATCAACTGCTGCTTTGATTTGTTCGTCCTCAAGTGTGGCATTTTGATCCTGAAAAACCATCGCAAAAGCAAGCGATTTTTTGCCTTTGGGCAATGTTTCACCCACATAGATATCAAACAGCCAAATATCTTGCAAATATTTGCCCGCTGCCTTGCGAATGTCTTTTTCAAGAGTTTGCCAAGCGACATCTTGATCCACCAATACCGCCAAATCTCGACGAACTGACGGGAATTTACTTGGTGCTATGATGGGGTTTGATTTTCGGTTAAGTGCAATCAGCTTATCCAAATCCATTTGAGCCACCCAAACCGTTGGTAAGTCCAAAGCTTTGCAAATGCTTGGATGTAGCTGACCAAAGAAGCCCAAATCTTCGCCATCAATCATCAGATGAGCACTTTGGCCTGGATGCAAGAAAGTCAAAGTCGTGCGTTCATAAGTCACTTTGGATTTATCCAAAGTATTTGGCAGCAGGCTTTCAATATCACGCTTGAGATCATAAAAATCCATCTTGCGTGTCCCATGACTTTGCTCAGTGGTCAGCTCGCCTGTTGCAATCATAGCCAAGCTTGGTGTCTGAACCACATGCTCAACATCACCGCCAACGAAGCTTAATCCAGTTTCAAACAAGCGGACACGAGACTGCTGACGATTAAGATTATAACTAACAATCGGTAACAGACTCGACATTAAGGTACGACGCATCACCGCAAGATCACTGGAGATGGGATTGGCAAGTGGCAATACCGTGCCTAGGCTTTGATCATCAAACAGTGCTTCAATTTTAGCATCGCTAAAGCTGAAGCTCACTGCTTCGTAATAACCTGAGCTTGCCAAAGATCGCTTAACCAATTGAACCAAATCTGCCGTATCATCATATCGCATATCCACAGAAAGCTCTGGCAAGGTCGCACAAATATTGGCATAGCCATACATGCGAGCAATCTCTTCAACGATATCTTGATAAATTGTTAAATCAAATCGGTGGCTGGGCACTTGGCATACCAAACTGTCTTGCTGCATGGTGGTTACAATCTCAAGACGATTAAGCATATCTACCATCTGATCAGATGGTATATCTACACCCAAAAGCTGTGATACCTTACCCACAGGTACAATAATCTTATGTCTGACAGGCAATGCATCTAAATTCTCGGCAGTCGTCATTTGACTAACCTTACCACCTGCAACCGAAACAATCAAACCAACAGCACGATCAATGGCAAGCTTTGGCAACGCAAAATCCACACCACGCTCAAATCTCTGAGAAGCATCCGTATGCAGTCCAAAACGGCGTGCACGCCCTGAGATGGTCAACCGATCAAAATGTGCACTTTCTAGTATGATGCTGGTTGTCTCATCACTGACCGCTGAGCGTGCACCGCCCATAATGCCTGCCAATGCCAAGACGCCAGCATCATCAGCAATCACCAGCTCATCTCCGCTGAGTGTAATGATTTGTTCGTTTAATAATTCAAGCGTCTCGCCAGAGTGTGCCATACGCACGATGATATCGCCTTGAATTTTATCAGCATCAAACGCATGTAGCGGCTGACCTAATTCAAGTAATACAAAATTGGTCACATCCACCAAAAAATTATGGCTTCGAACGCCAGAAGCAATCAAAGCGTCGGTCATCCATTGGGGAGTTGGCCAAGTGCGATCAATATCATCAATACGCTGTGCTAAATATCTGGGACAAGCTTTGGCATCCAAAACTTGCACACTCGGAGCGGTATCAGTGACCACCTTAGTAGGTTGGATCACAGGACGATTGAGCGGCATCTGATTAATGGCAGCAATCTCACGTGCCAAGCCCAATACACTTAAGCAATCCCCACGGTTGGGCGTAATAGCAATTTCAAAAATCTTCGCATCTAAGTTTAAATAATCACGCACATCCATGCCAATTGGGGCATCCTTTGGAAGCTCCATCAAACCATCAATCTCATCTTCAAGGCCCAGCTCTGAAGCACCACAAAGCATCCCTTGCGATTCAACACCTCTAAGCTTACCTTTTTTGATTTTAAAACCCTTATTATCATCACTGGGTAGCACCGCACCAATGGTTGCCACAGCAACTTTTAGCCCAACACATACATTGGGTGCACCGCAGACGATTTGTAAATGCTCACCACTGCCAATATCAACCTTAGTAACACGCAAGCGATCAGCATCTGGGTGCTGCTGACATTCAGTGACCACACCGATGACCACACCATTAAATGGTGGTGCAACAGTCTCAACACCGTCCAGCTCAAGCCCCGCCATGGTCAACTGCTCGCCAAGTAGCTCACTATTAATGCTTGGATTTGCCCACTGTCTTAGCCAATTTTCACTGATTTTCATTTGCTATCTCTGTATTAAATTCATCAAAATTAAATAAATAAGTTAATTGATATTAACTAAACTGCTTTAAAAAACGCAAATCATTTTGGAAAAATAGGCGTAAATCATCAATACCATAATACAGCATCGCAAAGCGTTCAATGCCCATGCCAAAAGCAAAACCAGTATACTCATCAGGATTGATACCGCAGTTTTTGAGCACTTGTGGATGTACCATACCACAGCCCAAAACCTCTAACCATTTCCCATTGTCGGACAAAATATCCACCTCAGCGGATGGTTCGGTGAATGGGAAAAATGATGGACGAAAACGAGCCGTCATTTTTTTGCCAAAAAATGCATCCAAAAACTCATGAATCAACCCCTTAAGCTCTGCAAAATTGCTTGATTTTGAGATCATCAAACCTTCCATTTGATGAAACATCGGTGAATGCGTTTGGTCTGAGTCGCAGCGATACACACGGCCTGGGCAGATAATGCGAATCGGCGGCTCACTGTTTTCCATCGTGCGAATCTGTACACTTGAAGTGTGTGTACGCAGCAAATAATGTGCATCAAAATAAAATGTATCATGCATCGCACGCGCAGGATGATGGCTTGAGATATTGAGCGCTTCAAAATTATAATAATCGCTCTCAATCTCAGGGCCTGTCGCCACGCTAAAACCAGCTTGAACAAAAAACTGCTTCATGCGTTCGGTTGTTTGGGTAATCGGATGCAATCCACCTGATAAAATACCACGCGCAGGTAGACCAATATCAATTTGCTCACTGGCAAGCTTGGCATTCATCGCAGCGGTAGCAAGCTGTTTTGCCTTAGTTTCTAAGGCTTGGTTGATATGCGTGCGTAACTCATGCAAATACACGCCATATTGTTTTTTGGTGTCAGCATCAAGTGCACCCATTTGCTTGGACAATGCTGTCAAGGCTGATTTTTTGCCGCTCAAGCTGACACGCAATTCTTGAAGTGTGCGTTCATCGGTTGCAGTCTCAATCACTGCAATTGCATTGTCTGCAAATGCCAAAAAATCTTGTTCATTAAGCGTGATCAAAGGCTGATCTAAAGTAGGTATCGTGGTGGTCATAAGAAGCACAACTTTCTTTAATTTGCTAAGATGATAAGGGACTCATTGTAAATAATTCACCCAAAAATGTAAACAAGCAATTTGGATTATTCATATCATGATCTTAACCATTTCATGACCTTGTTTTTTATCAGCATCAAAAATGGCTGATTTATTAAGATAAAACCATCATACCAAATTGTCATTTTGTGGCAAATGATTAAAAACATGTCTCAATCATTTATCAAAAAAATAACCAGCGGTGACACTGGTTATTGTATTCATTGAGTTTATCGTTTGATATTGCCTACGCTTATTGTTTTAACGCAGCCAAAACAGCATCTTCACCTGCGGTGCTTGTGCCATTGGCTTGCTCAATCATTTTGCCATGCTCATCTAATACCATGATGGCGTTAGAATGATTAATCATACCACCTTCAGCGTGTTGATAGCGGATATTCATGGTGTTGGCAAGCGTACGCACATCATCATCACTGCCATTTAAGAAAGTCCAATGTTCATCAGCCTTGTAATGCTCACCAAAGTTCTTCAAAACGGCTGGGGTGTCTCGCTCAGGGTCAAAGCTCACCACCAAAAATCCTGTGTTGGCACGCACCTCTTCAGGCAGTTTGTCTTGAATGTTTTTCATGCTACGCATCATAAATGGGCAGACTTCTTTACAATTGGTAAAGATAAAGGCAACCACTTGTTTTTGCCCTGCCAAACTGTTTAAGTCAAAGGCGTTGCCATCTTGGTCTTTCCAATCGCCTTCCACCAGATATACTGACTCTTCTAAGGCAGGTGCTGGCGTGTCCGCCACAGGCAACTCAACATGCTCATGATGACCATGCCCATCATGTCCGTGTGCGTCGCCATGGGCAGCGTGTTCATGGGCGTGTTCTGTGGAGACCACCTCGCCATCATGGGTGGTTTGGTCGGCTTTTTGTTCGGTTTGTTGGCAGGCACTCAAAAGTAGGGCAATGCTGCTGGCTAAGATGAGTTTTTTCATAATTTGCTCCTGATTGATGTGGCATTTTTTGCCACAGATGCTAAGTGGTTATTGTTAACTCACTGGTTAATTGATTGTAACCAATTGGTTCGTTTTGTGCAATTTTGCTGGTCGTTTGTCTAAGCGTGGCTGATTTTTAATCTTTTGCACAGCGAAATCCCAAGCTTTTTAGGGCAAATTGAGATTGTAAGCTTGATCGAAAGCCGTAACGCATAAAAGCGGCATAATCTGATGGGTCGGGTGCACCTGCTGCACCAGAACCACAAAACATGGTTTGGTTTAATGTGCTGTCTGCTCGTGATTCACCTGACACCAGATTGCTGTTAAAGTCTTGTGTCCATTCCCAAATCAAGCCGTGCATGTCATACACACCCCAGTAGTTGGCTGGGCTTTGGGCCACACGCTTTAATGGCATGGTGGCAGATTTGGTATACCAGTCTAAAATGGTTTGGTTATACCCTTTTTCTTGGCTGCCATTGATGCGAGTGGTTGACGCTTGTGCGACATATTCCCATTCTGCAATCTTAGGTAAGCGTTTGCCTTGCGCTTTACAATAAGCGTTGGCGGCATACCATGAGACATTCACCACAGGTTTATCAATATCGGCTGAGTTTGGATAATAGCCTTTGCTTGTTTTTTGCCAGTGAGCCAAATAGTCAGGTTCAGCAAAAAGCTTGGCGATGTTTTGTTTTTGCCATTTGGGATTATTTGCGACAAATTTGGCAAATTGTTGGTTGGTTACGGGTGTTTTATCAATGTGAAAATTACCCACGGTAACCATGGGGCTGTCTTCACTTAAGTATAAAGGGCGATATGTGCCACCTTTGATGCTTGCCATGGCATTGGTGTCAGTTTTGGCGTGGGCAATGGGCTGGGGTGATAAGACAAACGCTGCCAAAGCCACAACCAAAGAGCTGATGACATTATCCCACGCAGTTAAGTGAGCCAATGTGTTGGTGTGAGTTAATCTCATCAGACTTTCTCCTTATTCAAAATTTTTTAACGACCTTTTAACATTACTTTAACAATTTCGCTTTAATAATCTTTTCACTTTATTAAGCTTTCACTTTATTAAGCTTTCACTTTATTAAGCTTTCACTTAATTTGGCGTCAAGCTTTTGTGCTTTCAAGTTTTTGTGCTTTTTAGCATACACCTTTTGGCATGGCTTTTAAACACACACTTTGGGCATCATTGGGCATAAAACGCATGAAAGCCATTAAGCACATCATGGCTTGCCACATAAGACAGCCATGATGCTCAATGAAAACCAGCGGATATCTTAATTAAACTTTAAGATCAGTTTGGCTTGGTTTTTTTGGCTTTTGCCACATCGTCTGCACTGAGTTGACCGCCTTTGTTACCAAAGCTGTTAAGCGTGTAGGTGATGACATTGGCAATCTGTTGGTCGCTCAGAGCAATCGCAGGCATGACGCTTTCATATTGGTTGCCATTGACGGTAATCTTACCAGACAATCCATTTGCCACGATGCTGGCGGCACGAGCGTGGTCGGCGTTCAGATAGTCAGAGTTGGCAAGCGGTGGGAAAGCGTTTGGCACGCCTTTACCATCAGGTTGGTGACAAGCAGCACAGTTAGAGTCATAGGTTGCCTTACCTGCTTTAATCTGCTCTTGTAAGTTGGCAGGTGCAGGTGTTTTGGGTGCTTCTTGGGTATCAATTGCTTGTGGGGCACCCTCTGGCAGATAGACAGCGTCTGTTTGTTTGTGTGAATAAATCTCATGATTTTCTTCACCTTCCACCTTAAGTATGCCCAATGCCCCTTTGTTAAAGGCACGGAAGATGGCATGGTCAACCAAGACATAATCACCCGGCACATCCACCTTAAATTCAGTGATGGCAGCGCCACCTGCTGGGATTAGCGTGGTTTGGATATTGTGGTTTTCACCCTTACCACCCTCAAAGTGAACCTTATCAAAAATCTCACCAATGACATGGAATGATGATGTCAAATTCGGGCCGCCGTTACCCACAAATAAGCGAACGGTTTCGCCAACCTTGGCTTTTAAAGCATTTTCACCAGTCAACGCCCCCACCGAACCATTAAAGACAACATATTCAGCATCTTCTCGAATGGCTTTTTCCATATCAAAGGGCTGTAGACCTTGTTCGCCATATTTGCCTTTGGTATAAAAGTCGCCTTGCATGACATAGTATTCTTTGTCTACTTTTGGCAAGCCCTCTTTTGGTTCAACCAAAATCAAGCCATACATGCCATTAGCAATGTGCATGCCAACAGGGGCAACCGCACAGTGATAGACATACAAACCAGGCTGTAAGGCTTTAAAACTAAAGGTTGATGTATGACCCGGTGCGGTAAATGACGCTTCTGCCCCGCCGCCAGGCCCTGTGGCAGCGTGAAAGTCAACATTATGGGGCATTTTTGAATCTGGGTGGTTTGAGAACTGCACTTCGATGGTGTCGCCTTCACGCACACGAATCATCTGCCCTGGAACTTGACCGCCAAATGTCCAAAACTGATATTCCACGCCATCTGCCAGACGCATGACTTTTTCAACGGTTTCCATTTTTACCACCACTTTGGCGGGGTGGTCACGGTCAACAGGTGGTGGAACTTCTGGTGCATGCGTAACAATGGCATCAATGACAGGCAGCTCGCCTTGATGTTCTTGTGAGGCAGCATTATCTGCATTTGCTGTCTTGGCGGCAGCGTCTACCGTGCTGCTTTTTGGCTGGGCGGCTTTGTCCGCTTGATTGCTACAACCACTGAGCATCAATGCACTTAAGGCACAAATTAAGGTTGTTTTTATCAAAGTAGGCTTAGACATATGGGTTCTCCTTATAGAAAGGTTGCCTGTAATTTTCTTCAATGCCATCAATAAAAATAAAAAGCACAAAAAAGTTAAAATACCTAGAAAAGGCACTTAAAATACATGTCAAACACATGTATAATGCCATATCCTTAACATGTATTTTAAATACATTTTTCTTAAAAGTAAACCAATTTTTCAATCTTTTTACATCAATGTTTTATCATGTAAATTAAACATGATTAAAGATAATAATGATTGTCATTTTTAATTTAAAATTGCTAAAATTTCTAGCTTTTTTGCTTGAATTTGTATGGATTTCGTTTGAATGGATTGAGATTGAGTGTTTTAGATTGACCGATGGCGTGTCAAGATGAACATGGTTGCAGAGTGTGATTATGAGATTAACTCAATACAGTGATTTTGCGTTGCGTGTGCTGATTTATTTGGCGACCATACCCAATAATGATGAATTGGTACGCATTGATGACATTGCCAAAAGCTATGGGATTTCTAAAAATCATTTGACCAAGGTTATTCATCAGTTGAGCAAGCTTAAAGTCGTTGACAGTGCGCGGGGTAAAAACGGTGGCATTCGCTTAGCAATGCACCCCAAAAACATCAATGTTGGCAACATCGTTCGCCAAACAGAGCCAGATTTTTTTGTGGTGGCGTGTTTTGCTGATGAGCCAGCACAAGATGATTTAATGACAGATAATTTGATGACAAATGATTTGAGGAAAATCAAAACTTTGGATTTGTCTGTGGGGCAACCCGCCATGTCTTGTGTCATCTCACCTGCTTGTCATTTAAAGCAAGTTTTTGCCGAAGCCACCAAGGCATTTTTGCAGGTTTTGGACAGCTATACGCTGGCGGACATCATCAGCAACGCCGATGAGCTAAGGCACTGTTTGTCTTTATATGATGGGTAGCTTAACATTTGTGATTTGGTCATTTGTGATTGACTCATTTGCGGTCAATGATGGCTGGATTTATTCAAACCATCATTAACTAACCGCTATTAACCATAAAAAAACCATAAAAACCCCCCCAATGATTTGAGGGATTTTTGTTGATAAGAACGAATACTTTGGACATCACACGAGGGTTAGTCTGTGATGGGCGTGTCATGTTTTGGGTGTTTTGGCGATTGACCAAATACCAGTTTGACCACCTGTAAAGCGATGCTCACGCCACCGATGATAAAGACCACATCACCAAAGGTACGCACCCAACGCAATGTTTCTAAAAAGTCTTGTTGTAAGAAGCCTTCACTTCTGGCATACCACAAGCCTTCGGTGATAGACGCATAGGCTTGATAGATACCAATTGGCAACAAGCTGGTAAAAATCATCAGTAACAGACCAAGGTTTAATCCCCAAAAGCCAGTTTTCATCAATTTATCACTGAAGCGATATTCAGGACGCAAATAACGCACAATCAACAGCACAAAGCCCAATGCTAAGAAGCCATACACGCCAAATAAAGCTGCGTGAGCGTGGACAGGCGTGGTGTTCAGACCTTGCAGATAAAACAGTGAGATGGGTGGGTTAATCATAAAGCCAAACACACCTGCACCCAACATGTTCCAAAATGCCACGGCAACAAAGCACAGCACGGGCCATTTTAAATGCTCCATCCATTTGGCATGGCGTTGCATTGACCAGTGTTCATAACCTTCATAACCCAAGACAATCAAAGGCACCACTTCCAAAGCACTAAATGACGCACCGATTGCCATGATTGGCGTGGTTGTGCCTGTGAAATATAAGTGGTGGAATGTCCCCGGCACACCGCCCAATAAAAACAAGGCAGCTGACGCAATTGAAGAGCCTGTGGCGATTTTTTTGCTCACCAAACCTAAGTTATAAAAAATAAAGGCAATGGACACGGTGGCAAAGACTTCAAAGAACCCTTCTACCCATAAATGCACCACCCACCAACGCCAGTATTCCATGATGGCAATCGGGGTATGTTCGCCGTAGAATAAGCCTGAGCCATAAAATAAGCCCACACAAACCACAGAAGCAACAAAGATGAACAACAGGTTCTTATCGCCTTCACCTTTAAAGCCAGCCAGTACACCACGCAACATCAAGACCAGCCAGAACAACACCCCAACCCATTTTAGGATTTGCCAAAAACGCCCTAAATCAATAAATTCATAGCCTTGATGACCAAACCAAAAGTTAAGATGAGCAGGCATGATGTGAGCAATGGCAAGGTATTGACCAATGTATGAGCCAACCACCACAATGATTAACGCCACCCATAACAAATCCACCCCAAGCTTTTGATATTTGGGGTCTTTACCGCCATGAATGATGGGCGTAACAAACAAACCGATTGCCAAAAAGGCGGTGGCAATCCAGAACAAGGCAGATTGAATATGCCAAGTACGAGCCAAAGAATAAGGGATAAAATCAGACACAGGAATGCCATAGAAGTCTTGACCTTCAATGGTATAGTGAGCCACAAAGCCCCCTAAGAATATCTGCACCACAAACAACGCCACCACCAAAAAGGCGTATTTGGCTAAGGCTTTTTGTGAGGGTGTCAGCTCAATTAAGCTTAATGGGTCTTGTTTTGGTACGGTTACTTTAATGTCATCTTCTTCTTGTTTGTGCAAGAATGCCCAACCCCAAATCAAAAGACCAATGCCTGCCAATAAGAACACCACACTGGCAATGGACCACATCACATTTTCAGCGGTAGGCACATTATCAATTAAAGGTTCATGCGGCCAGTTGTTGGTATAAGTGGCAACCGTTCCTGGGCGGTTGGCGGACGATGTCCACGCTGTCCAAAAATAAAAATGAGCCAGATTTTGACGAGCCGTCAAATCAGGCAATGTGTTATTTTTCATGGCAAAACTTTCACGAGAGCTGGCAAGCTCTGGAGTATCGCCATATAAATCAATGTAATAAGGTGCAACTTGGTTAATCGCTGCTATGCGAGTGTCGGATAACATCACTGTGTTGTCCGACCCCATGCTACTGCCACGGTACTCTTCTTTGAGCTGTTGTTGTAAGCCCATTTTTTCAATGCTGGTCAGCTCATCAAACGCCTTGCCATGATCGGCTTGGGCTTTGATGTTAAGCCATGCGACCAGCTCACGATGCAACCAATCGGCTGTCCAGTCAGGGGCTTGATACGCACCGTGGCCATAGACTGAACCCAACTGCATACCACCTGTTGATTGCCAAGCAGATTGACCGTCTAAAATGTCTTGTTTTGTGATTAAAGTTTGACCTGATGAGTCAACAAACTTATCAGGAATGGGCGGGGTGGTACGGTAAATCTCAAAACCGCCCCAACCTAATAAGATGAAGGCGATAATCAGTGTAATGACAAGCCCCCACCAATGTTTTTTATATTCACCCATTGCCATACTCCTCATAGTGTCATTAGGTGGATGAAACATATATCATTCGCTTGAATAATGGCTGGTTTATACTTGCTGTTATCCATTGACTGGCTCAACAGTTATCATCAAAATGATAAAAAGGCACAATTAAAGTCAGCGATGATTGATTAACAAGCAAAGTATAACATATATTTTAAATACATGTTAATACTTTCCATCAATATTGTGAGCTAATGTAAATAAATAAATCAATACCAACCAGTTAGGCTCATGTCTTAAGTTCATATCCATAAATCAAGCAATAAAAAAACCATAATACATGATGTATTATGGTTTTTGGGTGATAATCCTAAGTGTGATGGTTGACCAACCATCACACGCTATGATTATGCCAAAGCAGCTTTTGCTTTTTCGGTAATGGCAGTAAAGGCAGCCGCATCATGCATGGCGATATCGGCCAAAATGCGACGGTCAATTTCAACATTTGCCTTTTTAAGACCATTAATCAAGCGGCTGTAGCTTAGACCATTTAGACGAGCACCAGCGTTGATACGAGCAATCCACAAACGGCGGAAAGAACGCTTCTTATTACGGCGGTCACGGTATGCGTATTGACCAGCTTTCATGACAGCCTGTACAGCGACACGATACACACGAGAGCGTGCACCATAGTAACCCTTTGCACGGGCTAGAACTTTTTTATGACGGCGGTTTGCTTGTACACCACGTTTTACACGAGCCATGTTATTCTCCTAAAATATCCAAAAATTGTTAGATGTATGGGCACATACGACGGATTGAAGCTACATCTGATGCATGAACCATGACGCAACCACGCAATTGACGGATACGCTTTGGAGATTTTTTGGTCAAAATGTGACGCTTGAATGCTTGCTTACGCTTGAAGCCGTTGGCGGTTTTTTTGAAACGCTTGGCGGCACCGCGTTTGGTTTTAAGTTTCATAATAACCTCTTAAATTAAAGTTGGTATCCCAACAATGAACCTTTTTGCCTATGTCACCTATGTCAAAAGCAACACAAGCGGAAGGTGGGATAAAAAATTATAGCAAATTATGATGCATAAAACAAGCAGTATCTGTCTTTACTTGCCTTGTTGCAAGCGTTATAATAGCACTTAAAACAAACACCCTAAGACAGCAAATTTTCGTGCAGCGACTTGCATTAATGTTACAAAACATGGCAACACTATTCCAATAAATACCCATGACTATCAATACACACTGGCTTGATACACTCAAGTTTAATGAGCAAGGACTCATTCCCGCCATCGCACAAGACCGCCAAACAGGTCAGGTCATGATGGTCGCTTGGCAAAATAAAATGGCGTTAGAACAAACCTTAAAAACCAAAGAAGCCGTTTATTTTTCACGCTCTCGTGGTAAGCTTTGGCATAAAGGCGAAACCTCAGGGCATACGCAAATTGTTCATGATATTTATACCGATTGTGATCATGATGTCATCATCTTATCTATCACGCAAATTGGTGGGATTGCCTGTCACACAGGGCGTCGTTCCTGCTTTTTTAAAAAACTCGATGATCAGGGCAACTGGCAAATTACCAACCATGTCATCAAAGACCCTGATCAAATTTATGGTAACAACCAACAAACAGCCACCAAAAATAATGCTAGCAATATCACAGCGACCATAACCCAATCTTCATCTGATGTGCTTAGCCGTCTTGATGCAACCTTAAATGAGCGTAAAAATGCCAATAAAGACAACTCTTATGTGGCAAGTTTATACCATAAAGGGCTCAATAAAATCTTAGAAAAAGTGGGTGAAGAAGCGGTTGAAAGCATCATTGCGGCCAAAGAGCTTGAGCGTGCCAAAAATACCAACGAAAACTGTGATAAGCTGGCACATGATTTGGTTTATGAAGTGGCAGATACTTGGTTTCATCAAATGGTTGCCTTATCCAAATTGGGCTTATCTGCTCAAGATGTCATTGATGAGCTGGCTTACCGCTTTGGTATCTCAGGCATCGAAGAAAAAAACAGTCGTACAAAATAGCACGATCATCACGCTTGGCTTACTAATTTTTAATGACAATTAAGACAATTAAGGGGTAGTTTATGGGTTCACTTTCTATTACGCACTGGTTAATTTTACTTGTGGTTGTGGTTATCATATTTGGCACCAGCAAATTAAAAAATGCTGGCAAAGACTTGGGCAGTGCGGTAAAAGGATTTAAAGAAGCTGTCAAAGAAGAAGAAAAGCCAAAGATTACCAATAATGATGGCAAAGTCATCATTGCCGAAGAAGTTAAAGTCGAAAAACCCAAAGATAATCGCTCAGCTGACTTATGATTGGTAATCTTGGTTTTTTTGAATTAACCTTATTTGGTATCATTGCTTTGATTGTTCTAGGTCCTGATAAGCTGCCTGTCGCTGCACGCACACTTGGGCGATGGTATGGCATGTTTCACCGTGCCAGCCAAAAGCTTCAAACTGAAATTACTAATGAACTACAATTACTTGAAACCCAGCAAATGCTCAAAAAAGAGCTTGATGAGATTCGCCAGTCTGAAGCACGCATAAAAGCCCAAATGAATGCACTAGAGCGGTCACTTGATCGCACCAAGACCCAACAACAAAATACCCAAAAAAATCAGCCAGCCAAAGAGCTGCCCAATCATGATGATTTTGGTATTCAGGTAGAATGTGATGATGATAAAAACCTCCAAGAAACCCACGCTATCAGAGCAGCACTCACACTGCCGATGATAAACCATTGGTTTTTGATGAGTAGCTATGATCGCCGTCGCCGTCTACCGCCTGCACCCTACTTGCCAAATCATATTGCCGACCCCTTATTAAATCAACCCAACCGCCGCCCATGAAGTCACCCAATCCACCCACAGACGATGTCTCATTGATGTCACATTTTATCGAACTTCGTGGACGATTTATCCGCATCTTTTTGGCAGTTTTGGTTGTATTTTTGGCGTTGGTTGGCTTTAGCCGTGAACTGTATGACTTAATCTCAAATCCTTTGGTCGCTCTACTGCCCAATGAATCAAGCTTAATTGCCACCGATGTCGCCTCTGGTTTTTTGGCACCCATTCGTTTGACATTTTTTACCGCACTATTTATCACAGTACCTTTTATTTTAATGCAGATTTGGGGTTTTATCTCACCTGGTCTTTATCATCACGAAAAGCGTACCGCCTTGCCCTTATTATTTTCATCCATTGCTTTATTTTATCTTGGTGTGACATTTGCTTATTTTATCGTATTAGTGCCTGCACTGAAATTTTTTGTTGTATTTGCTCCCGACAATGTGCTACCAATGACCGATATCGACAGTTACCTAAACTTTGTGATAAAACTCCTTTTGGTATTTGGCGTGATGTTTGAAATTCCTGTGGTAACGCTGATTTTGGTTTTGATGCGTCTTGTCAGCATTGCAAGTTTGACAAATAAACGCCGCTACATTATCGTGGGCTGTTTTGCTGTCGCCGCCGTGATTACACCGCCTGATGGTGCCAGTATGCTCATGCTTGCCATTCCGATGTGTTTACTGTTTGAACTTGGGCTTATCATGGCAAAATTGTTAGTCAAAACACCCAAAGCACCATAGGATAAACACCACCCAAAACCAACCATTTTGCCTAAAAAATCAAATAAGTAGCGATCAAATTAACACTAAGAACACGCCTTAAAAATAAAAAGCCAAGTCCGTTGGCTTGGCTTTTTTGATGGTTTCACATGAAACCTCTGATTGCTTGACACTCATTTACTGGATATCTATCTTGGTCAATTGATTTGCCATCAGTTTTTATTAATACAGACTTTCTATCGTGCGGTTGCGTTTATTTTCAGCACCAACAATCTTATCTGCAATCGTCATCGCCTGAAAGCTGTTTGGATCGGCAAGCTTCCACATATCATCTAACACACGGCGACCACAATCACCCGTTAACAACGAACCTGTTTCGATGAATTGATAATGCTCAGATAATAGCTTAATCCAGCCATCTGGTTGTCGGCGTACAATGTGATGTGGTTTTAGTTCGGTTGGGTGAGATAGACCTGCACAACCAACAATCTCAGCCAATGCCTTTAGGGTATTTTTATGAAAATTAGATACACGGCGAGATTTATCAGGAATATCAATGGCTTTTTGGCGTGCAGGGTCTTGGGTGGCAACCCCTGTTGGGCATTTATTTGTATGGCATGAACGAGATTGAATACAGCCTACAGCAAACATAAACCCACGCGCTGAATTGCACCAATCAGCACCCAAACTCATCAATCTTGCAATATCAAATCCTGAAATCACCTTACCACTCACGCCTACCTTGATTTTGTCACGGATACCTGCACCAACCAGCGTATTTTGGACAAAAATCAGTGCGTCCACCAAAGGCATCCCAACCGAATCCATAAACTCGATGGGTGCTGCACCTGTTCCGCCTTCAGCTCCATCAATGACAATAAAATCAGGGTAATTATCTTCTTTAATCATGGCTTTAACAATTGCCATAAACTCCCACGGCATACCGATACAAAGCTTAAAGCCGACAGGTTTTCCACCAGATAGCTCACGCAGGCGTTGCCAAAAATGCACAAGCTCAGTGGGTGTACTAAACTCTGGGTGGGTAGGCGGTGAAATACAATCGATACCCATCGGAATATCACGAGTCAATGCAATTTCAGTGGTAATTTTTGAGGCAGGCAAGACGCCACCTTTACCAGGCTTAGCACCTTGTGATAATTTAATCTCAATCATCTTAACTTGCGACAAGACCGCCCTTTGACGAAATGCCTCGGGGTTAAATCGCCCCTTGTCATCACGACAACCAAAATAGGCCGTCCCTAATTGCCAAATCAAATCACCGCCGTGTTTTTGATGATAAGGGCTAATACTCCCCTCACCTGTGTCATGTGCAAACCCACCTTCTTTAGCACCTTTATTTAATGATTCAATCGCTGCTGCGGACAATGCCCCAAAGCTCATTGCTGAGATGTTAAAGACCGATAAATCATATGGTTGTCGACAGCGTTCATTACCAACACGCACCCGAAAATCATGATTTTTAATTGTATGGCTACGACCAGAATGTAAAAACCAATCTGTGCCAGGTTTGGTCAAGTCATTTAGACTACCAAAAGCGGTAGTACTATCAACATCCTTAGCACGCTGATATACGATTGAACGCTGCATGCGTGAAAATGGTACTTCTTCTCGGTCACCCTCGATAAAATACTGGCGTACCTCTGGGCGAAAATTTTCAAACAAAAAGCGAATATGCCCACTGATGGGATAGTTACGCAAAATTGCATGACGCTTTTGGCTGATATTATACACGCCAAGACAAGTCAAACAGGTAGCAATAAACAAAAGCCACCAAATGTGAAATAAAATTGAAACGGGAATCAGTGCCACACAGACCCAAAGTAGTGCAAAGCGTGGCAGAACCAAAAATAAATAATTGGCAGAATCTTGAGAAGGTTTTGATGGAGTCATGGGTGATTTAGTCAGGTTATATGTCATATAAAAACCAAAGCAAAGCCGATGCTTGACTGACATAAAAAATGGGTTAAACGGTCGCTGGTGATTAATTTTTTGGTTAGTCAAAATTTAGCAACAAATCAATACTAGCTAGAGCATACTTACCATTGGTGATATTTGATCGAAATTGATGACAACTTAATAACACCGATTACATTCATAAGCATGATGAACATTTTGATAAAAAATTGCCAACACAGCTTATTATATCATAGCTGATTTATCATAATCATTTAACAATAATAATAAAGCCATTGAAAAATTTAATAAATTGGCATTGATATGATGTGTTAATCACAAGCTGCATCACTCATGTTGCGGTAACCTTAAAAATCTGTCATAAAATCAGCCAAAACTACCTTTATTTTTAATCAAATATTGACTACAATGGCACGCACGCCAAGCCCTGATATTTTGATGTAGCGTTTGATTTTAATAACCAATTTTTAGTTACCGATTATGCCAAACAAATCCCCCAATAAAGCCCCAGCCTATCTACGCATCAAAACTGCCATTTTGGATAATATCCATGCAGGTATTTGGGCTTCTGGCGTTGCGATTCCTGCTGAAATTACGCTTGCTGAAGATTTTGGTGTATCACGCATGACAGTCAATCGAGCCATCAAAGAGCTTGAAGCTGAGCGTGTTTTAGAGCGTCGTCAAGGCTCAGGTACTTATGTAGCTCAGCAAAAGTATAATAATGCCCATATTGAGGTTCGTAATATCGCCAAAGATATCCGTGAGCGATTTCATCGCTATCACGCTCAAGTCATCACACAAAAGACGCTTGATTTTATGGCATTAAATCAGCCTGACAACCATTGGTTAAATACGCTGTTTTTTCACAATCAGCCTGCTTACACTGATAAACTATACCAAGTTTGCATCGCACACTATGGCGATGACCTGCCCATTCAATATGAAGAACGCTGGGTTAATGCCTCTGTCATTGCTGATTTTATCAATCAAGATTTTAACATCGTTAATACCAGCGATTATTTGATTGACCATGTGCCTCTTGAATATGGTGATTATCAAATCCATGCCAAACTTGCATCCGACACCATTTGTCAGATACTACAAATACCCATCAATGAGCCCACATTGTTACACACTCGACAAACCAAATCACAAGGCAAGCTTGTCACTTTTGTGAATATGTGGCACCCTGCCAGTCGGTTTTCTTTTAGTGGGACGCTATAGGCTGTCTAATCTGTCCAACCATTTATAAATTGCCTTTAATCATCATCACACCAACCAATCAAACAATGGATCAATCGATACGGCGTGATTGGTTGTCATGAAATCTACCAAAGCTTTAGCTAAGCTGTGGTATAATAAGCACTTTTACCCATCCATTCATCCACGCCATGATGTATAACGACCACCAAAAACCAACCCCCACCAAAGAGCAGTTGGCAGCACTTGATATGGCAAAAACTGGACAATCCTTTAAAATTGTTGCCTATGCTGGTGCAGGTAAAACTACGACACTTAAGCTCATCAGCGAAAATTTGCGTGGTCGTGGGCTGTATTTGGCATTTAATAAAGCCATTGCTCATGATGCACAAAATAAATTTCCGCCCAACATTCGTTGCCAAACTTTTCATTCGCTGGCTTTTCGCCATGTCAATCGTGATGTGACTGCCAAAATTAGCCTGCCTAGGCTTACGCCATCTCGCTTAGCCAATGAACTTGGACTGCGTGCCATCAGCACCGAGCGGGTCATTGATGGCATTAAAAAGCCAGTGACGCTCACGCCTGCCAAGCTTGCTAATATCGTCAGTGAAGCCATCACGACCTTTTGTAAGACCTCTTCTGCGTATCCTGCACCACGACATATCACCGCACCAAATTGGATGAGTGATACTGATGCTAAGATGTTGCAACAAACCTTATATCCTGCTTTTGAACAGCGTTGGCTGCAATCCATTGACCCACGCCATCAAGCAGGCATCAGTCATGATATTTATCTAAAATTGTGGACGCTGTCTAATCCCATCATTCCTGCTGATTTCATTTTATTTGACGAAGCTCAAGATGCCGACCCTTTAATGATGGGTGCTTTGATTCGCCAAGATAAACAAACCATCTATGTTGGCGATGCTCATCAACAAATCTATGAATGGCGTGGTGCTCTAAACGCCATGAAACGCCTGCCCTATCCACAGACACTATTGACGCAGTCGTTTCGTTTTGGTGAACCGATTGCCAGAATTGCCAATGTGTTTTTAAAAGCACTCAATGAAAACATTCCCTTAAAGGGCAATCCCAATCAATCTTCAATCTTAGCTAAAAGTTTGGTTCATGGTGCAAAAGATGCCATCTTATGCCGCACAAATGCCACTGCCATGAGCCATTTGCTTGATGGTCTAAAGCTTGGGCATAAGGTTGCTCTGCAGGCTGATAGTCATCGAATTTTAAGATTTTGTCAAGGTGCTGACAGCCTTAGAAATGGCAAATCTGCCTCTGGCATCCCTGAACTTGCCTACTTTAATCACTGGCAGGAAGTTCAAGAATTTAGTGAAACTGGTGAGGGTGGGGATTTAAAAACTTGGGTGAAGCTCATCGAAGAACATGGCACGACCACCATCACCAAGGCGATTAATAGCCTGACCATGCCAAGTCATGCCGACTATGTCGTCTCAACTGCCCACAAATCTAAAGGCCTTGAATGGAATCGTGTACAAATCAGCGATGATTTTTTATATGACATCAACTCATTGGCTGTTAAAATTACGCCTGAAGAGTTACGCCTATTGTATGTGGCTTGTACACGAGGCAAAAACCTGTTAGACATTCATCACATCAGCGATCTGTTGCATGCTCTACAACACAAAAAGTTGATTCTGGGATAATCACATGCAAAAGACACACTTATTTAATAATCCTGTTCGCCTACTTGCACCGATGGAAGGGCTGACCGATCCGTTAATGCGTCGTGTCCTAACCCAAATTGCGTATGATTTGGGTTCACCTTATGATTGGGCTGTCAGTGAATTTATTCGAGTTACGCACTACCCGCTGCCTGCTCATGTTTTTTATAAATATGTCCCAGAGCTACACACCAAAGGCTGCACTGCCAGCGGCACGCCTGTACATGTACAGCTTTTGGGCAACAACCCTGAAACCATGGCAGCCAGTGCTTTGGTGGCGGTTAGTTTGGGGGCTAAAGCCATTGACCTTAACTTTGGTTGTCCTGCCAAAACCGTGAACAATCATAAAGGCGGCTCGGTTTTACTTGAAGAACCCAAAACACTATATACCATCATTCGTACGGTGCGTGACGCAATACCAACTCAAATTCCAGTTTCTGCTAAAATTCGCCTTGGTTATACTGATACCAGTCAATCAGCTGAGATTGGCCATGCGGTGGCGGATGCTCGTGCAGATTGGCTAACGGTTCATGCACGCACCAAAGTCGATGGCTATAAGCCACCTGCTTACTGGGAAAAAATTGCACCTTTTAATGACTTAGGATTACCCATCATTGCTAATGGTGAGATTTGGAATGCTGAGCATGCCAGACGCTGCATCGCTCAATCACAAACCCATCATCTCATGCTCGGGCGTGGAGCGGTCACTCGCCCTGACTTAACAGCCATCATCGCAGGTAAGTCTGATTTGGGTTGGGCAGACCTATGTCAGCATCAACTAAGCTTTATTAATGATATCACTGATAACCAAAACGGTCTTATTGGACGCTATAAACAGTGGCTTGCGATGCTCACCAAAGGCTACACTCAAGCACATCAGCTATGGCAAGCGGTCAAAAAACTCAAAAATAAAAGTGATATTGAGCAATTAATTATCCAAAGTACCCATCACCATTGAGCATATCTTTTAGATCACTTAAGAGACATGATCACATTGAGTATCATCCGTGTTATCGGTCATTTTTTACAATACAATCCACAGCCCTAAGGTATACCAAAACCAAGCGATTTGTCTAAATAGATTTATAAAACTGTGTGATGGGTTTTATTCAAACAATTTTTGTCCCAAATACTCGCCTTGTTTTACCCCACCAAAACAGGCAAATAGCCCACTACCAATGTGAGTGATGTACTCATTCATTTTATCTACCCGCCCAAGTGAACTTTGAATGGCGGTGAATTGCATGGGTGATTTTTGAAATGAAATAAACAACAGTCCTGCATCAAATTGACCTGTTTTTGGATCAATGCCACTGGCATAAGAATAAGAACGGCGAAGCAACTGCAATCCGCTACGTTTAGCAAGTCCTGCATGTGAAATCTCAGGAATGATAAAATTACCTTCATCATCTTTGGCGGTGATATCCAGATGGGCAAATTCATCACTTTGACCAATCGGCGCACCACTATCTCGATGACGGCCAAAGGTTTCATCTTGTCCGTTTAAACTGGTTCTATCCCATGTTTCTAGGTGCATTTGGATACACCGAACGACCAAATAAGTACCATCTTTTAACCAGTCTGGCTGTTGAATCCAAACATGTTTATCGGCATGATCAAGCGTGTTGCTATTGGCTGTGCCATCTTTAAAGGCGAATAAGTTGCGAGCGGTTTGATTGCCTGAATCAAAACCTAAAATCCCGACTGACTCCATCGCATACTAACGCTTGAGCGGGCTTGGCGTACCAATTGGCGAACAGCGTGAAAGCTGACTTGTGGATCATCACTGCAGGCTTGGATACAAATATCGCCCCCTGAATATTCTGGGCGGATTTGGTCTCTGGGGAATTTGGGCAAATCGCTAAATTCAGGCGGTTTTTTATCAGTTAAATTTAATTTTTGTAAAAACGATGGGCTAATACCAAAAGTTAAAGTCAAGCCATACGCTCCAAGGCTATCAGCCTCACCTGTGTCAACTGGTGGCACATGCGGATTTGAGCCATAAGGAGCGATATTATCGCCCTTGGTTAATCTGGCGGCATACTGTGTCCATTGTTTAAAAACCTCCTTAATATCATCCAACTTATCTGTATGCAAATCCAAGACCAAAAAATAGATGCTACGCTGTGCTGGCGTGATGATACCCGCTTGATGTTTACCATAAAAATCATACTGATTATCTGCCAAGCAGTGCTTGACATTGGTATTTTGTTCACCTGCCTGCTTGGGATTAGGCGGGCTGTTGGGTTTGAGTGTATGCTCGGTTTGCCTGTCAGATTTACTTTCATGACCTTGTTGGCATCCTGCCAATCCAATTGTACCAATACCAACAGCGACAGAACCAACACCCACTTTTGTTAAAAATTGTCGGCGATTGGTTGTTTTATCGTCATTTGCCATACCCCCAACTAACCATACCAATGGCAAATAAAGTTTAGCCTGTATCTTTATTTGCCTAGATTGATATACAGCAGCGTCATTGTCTGATATAAGCGGTTACTGTAGTACCACGCCCATTTGTGCCAATGGCTCACCCAATTTATTGACCGCTTCGGCTAAAGCTTTGGTTTCATCGGCACTTAGCTCATTATAAGGTTTGTAATCATGTTGACCAACTTGGTGAGTGACAAGTAAATCATTGACAACTTGGAATTTTTCTGTTAATTCGGTAACCAAATCAGGATTTTTAGCTTGTAGTTTTGGGGTTAAAATTTCAAAGATTTTTTGTGCCCCTTCAATATTAGCCTTAAAGTCATATAGGTCAGTTTTTGAGAAAATCTCTTCTTCGCCTGTGATTTTCGTGGTTGAAATCTCGTTGAGTAAATCCACTGCACCCTCTACCATCAAATTACCCGTTACCTCAGCAGTTGGGATTTTATCTTTTAATTCTTTAATATCAGCAATCAGCTGCTGGCCAAGTTCTTTGGTGCCTTCGATAGTATTTTTTGTCCATAAGATTTTTTCAATGGCATGAAAGCCTGACCAAACCTCACCTGCTTCTAAGTCAGCTTCATGGTTATCAATGCGTGGATCAAGGTCGCCAAAAATTTCAGCAATCGGCTCTGACCGTTCAAATGGTATACGAGCATGCGGATATAAGGCTTTGGCTTCCTCAAGCTGACCTGCATCAAGCAGAGCAACAAATTTTTGTGTCTGCTCCAATAAAATCTCCATCTGACCTTCTACCCAATGCTTATATTCAGCCGTTTCGGCACTCAAATCCACCATGGTATCATCATCTGTTTTGTAATGCTCATGACCATCCTGCGTTTGGGCAGGCTGCACAGGTTCGGTGGGTTTATCTGCTGGTTTTTGGCAAGCGACTAAAGTCAATGTCAAAATACTGGCAGAAAGTAAGGCGTATTTAGAAAAAGTTTGTATGACAAGTTGCCCAATGAGTCCCAAATAATTTATCTTAACATGATTAAGATAATCAATGACAGATAAACGATAGATAATCATTATAATATGAATAATAATGATTATCAATACACTATAAAGTATATTCTTATAAAACGATTAACCAAAAATACGACCATACTGGCAAGCTGTATCTACTCTGATTGTATCGTTTTATCGATAAAATAGATATCGACTAACAAAGAACACCAAGACCCAACCCTATCCCGACAAATCCATCCATTTGATTAGACGAAAAGCTAGCCAAGGCAGTGACTTGGTGTTTTTAGATTGATGAGATAGCCAAACATCAGATTGGCTATCAGTTTTGTTTATTTTGGTGCTAAATGATGGTATCAATCCATTATTTATTCATCTGATTATTTGATAACCGCACGATATTTAACAACCGCTGTTGCACCGATACCAAGGTCTTGGATATTCCAGCGTAATACTTGATATTGACTAAACGGCAAATTTTGAACAGAGCCGTCAGCTGCTGTGGTGCGAATTGGCATAAAGACAAAGCGTGAACCATCTGCACTTGCTTGCGTACCAACACTTGGTGATACCACGCCCGTGAACTCTGCTCCTTGCGGCAAGCTTAAAGCCACACGCATATCACGCACACGATTGTTACCATCATTGGTAAGTAGCACCTGATATTCAATAAGATCGCCTGCCTTAATACTACTTTGAGCAGTTACAGGCTCAAGTGTTTCTTGGGCATTATCCCTGCGTACAATAAAGGCATTCATGATGGCATTGACATCTTCACTGGTTACCACGGTTGGTGTCGTTCTGGGTGATGAGGGTGAAACTGATGGCGTCTCGTCAGAAACGCTAGGCACAACAGCAGTCGTTTCGGTCACCACTGGCGGGGTTTGTGTTGGTGCTGTTGCACATGCAGACAACGCCAAAGCCATTACACTCAAAGAAAAAGTAGCAGAAATTTTCATAAATTTATCCTGTGTTGGTCAAGTTTTATGTGCCCATAAGCATAGCACAGCTGATTGACGGTGTGAATTTCTTGACTGTTTAATTATGGTAACTACTTACACATGCTCAAAACTGGCGACGATGATGGTGGATTTTATCATATGCCAACCTTATCAAGCAGATAAATCGCTTGGCATCTGCCCAAAACTTTGCTATGGTATGATGGTATCTTGATAGTTATTAATGGGACATTTGACCAACATCAGACGCTCTAGCCATATATTGTTCGCCATTCTTATTTTACCAGCCATTGACTCTTTGGAGCATTCATGAATTCTGTCAGCACCTATCAGAACACTCCTGCACTCACACCTGTGCATTGGTTTCGTAATTCTGCCCCGTACATTAACACCCATCGTGGCAAAACCTTTGTGGTTATGTTTGGTGATGAGGCGGTCGCTCGTGACAATTTTAGTACGCTGATTCATGATTTTGCACTGCTACACAGCTTGGGCATCAAATTGGTGCTTGTGCATGGTGTACGCCCACAAGTGGAAAAAAATTTACAAAATCGCAAGCTTATCTCAAACCTACATGAGAATGTGCGTGTAACACCGTATGAATCTATGCCTGCCATCTTGGAGGCAGTCGGCTCAATTCGTCTACAAATCGAAGCTCGGCTGTCGATGGGGCTTGCTAACTCCCCAATGTACGGATCTCGTATTGATGCCATTTCGGGTAATTTTGTCACCGCTCGCCCTTACGGCATCAGAGATGGTATGGATTATCAGATGACAGGTGAGGTACGCTCAATTGATGTCGATGCCATTCGCCATAATTTGGATAATGACCATATTGTCCTACTAGGACCGACAGGTTTTTCGATTACGGGCGAAATTTTTAATCTATTGGCAGAAGATGTAGCACTGACCACAGCCATTGCCCTGCAAGCTGATAAACTGATTTTCTTAGGTGAGCAGGATGGTATCATCGGCCAAGATGGTCGCTTGTTGCATGAACTTATCCCCAATGAAGTCGATCGCTTACTGCGAGATTGTGATGATCATAAAGAGATTTCGCACTTTTTACGCTGTGCTGCCAGTGCGTGCCGCCAAGGCGTACACCGCACTCATATCATCTCTTATGCCAAAGACGGTGCATTGATTGAAGAGCTGTTCACGCGTGATGGGTCAGGCACCTTGATTAGCCATGACCCTTATGAAGAGATCCGCCATGCAACGGTAAACGATGTCATCGGTCTGCTTGAGCTACTTAAACCTCTCGAAGAACAAGGCGTCTTGGTACGCCGTAGCCAAGAGCGTCTAGAGCAGGAGATTGAGTTTTATAATGTGATTGAGCGTGATGGCACCATTTTGGGCTGTGCCGCACTTTATCCACTAGATGCCCAATCAGCAGAAGTGGCAAGTCTTGCCATTCATCCTGATTATCGCAAAAGCAGCCGTGGTGCTGATTTATTGGCTTTTTTAGAGCAGCAAGCACGAAGCCATGGACGCCATCAGTTATACGCTTTGACAACTCATACCGCCCATTGGTTTATTGAGCAAGGGTTTAGCGAGGTATCGGTAGATGAGCTGCCAAAAGACCGTCAACGCAAGTATGATCATAGTCGTAATTCAAAAGTGCTTAAAAAATTATTATAATTGATGTATCAATAAAAATCCCAAGCGATGTGCTTGGGATTTTTATAGGCAGATGTTTTGTGATTCAATCAACCAAACACACGAAGAAAAGCTTGTAAAATGGTTGCATTCACAAGATCCACAAAAAAAGCACCCACCATCGGCACAATCAAAAATGCCTTATGTGATGGGATATAGCGATCGGTGATGGCTTGCATATTGGCAATGGCGGTCGGTGTTGCACCAAGACCAAATCCACAATGACCCGCCGCCAAAACAGCAGCATCATAATCTTTGCCCATCGTACGAAAAGTAATAAAATACGCATAGCCAATCATCGCCAAAGTTTGTGCTGCCAAGATAATCAAGACAGGGCCTGCCAAACCAGTCAACTCCCACAGTTTGAGTGATAATAAAGCCATCGCCAAAAACAGTGATAACGCTGCATTACCAAATACATCGATGGCACGATCAAACATATCAAAATTAAAGAAAGTGGTTAAAATATTACGAATGACGACACCGCCAAATAACGCCCAAACAAAGGTCGGTAGCTCAAACCAAGTATCTTTTGCAACACCTGTCATAATGTCTGCAAATGCCAAACACGCAGCAAATAATGCCAAAGTTTCGATGGCTGAGCTTGCTGTAATCAAGCGAATATTATCAGGTCGCTCAAACATTTGTTTATGTGCAGTATCATCATCAAGGTTGTGCGTGGTGTTGTATAATGACTGGTCATTTGCCAATTGCTCCATCTTAGATGGGCTGACTGCATGGGCTTTTGGTTTGATGCCAAGCTTGTTGGTTAAACGCTTAGCCACAGGCCCACCGATAACACCCCCTGCCACCAAGCCATAGGTTGCACACGCAATGCCTAAGGTGGTTGCACCAACAACACCATATTTATCCTCAAAAGTATAACCCCAAGCACCTGCTGTACCGTGACCCCCTGTCAAAGATACTGAACCTGCAACCAAGCCCAGCAAAGGATCTAGGCCCAAGGCACTGGCTAAGCCGACGCCAACTGCGTCTTGAAGTAAAATAAATCCTGATACCACAAATAAAAAGATAATTAATGGTTTACCGCCTGCTTTTAAGCGTCCAAAATCTGCCGATAAACCGATGGATGCAAAAAACATCAACATACATGCTGTTTGTAACTCTTTTTGAAAAATAAAGCTATACCCAAAAAACCAATTTAGGCAATAGACAATCACCGCTGCAATTAAACCGCCTGCAACCGGCTCAGGAATATTAAAATCCCCCAAAAACTTAATTTTCTTGACCAAAAGACGCCCCAGTAATAATACCAGCGTCGCTAAAATCAGCGTATAATAGCCATTTAAAGTAATTTCCATAAGTATTCCTATCAGGGCAAATTTCACACTTTATCATGCACAGTTATACTGCTGCACCAGCCAGTCATGATAATCCCAAGTTGTTTAGTCAATTTAAGACGCAGCAATAATTATAAAGCATATTATTTATAGCCATCAGCGTATTTAAACAATTACAGCATTCATTTGTTACAATTTGTTTCAAAAATGGCAATCTATCCGTGTTTAGATGCTTGGCAAATCTATCTAAAAACCCCAAATCATATCGATTTGGGGTTGAAGTCATGTCGACATAAGCCAAATTAACGCAAAAATGCGCGTGCATTACGGAATAATCGCATCCATGCACCATCATTGACCCATTCGTCGGGCTTCCAAGAATGATTTACGGCGCGTAGAGTACGCTCAGGATGTGGCATCATTAAAGTAACACGGCCATCATTACTACAAATGCCCGTGATGCCCTGCGGTGAGCCATTGGGGTTTAGTGGATAATGCTCAGTTGGATTGCCTTGGCTATCAACATAGCGAAGTGCGATTTGACCATGATAAGTTAGGTCTGCCATCGATTTATCATCTAAATTGGCATAACCCTCACCGTGGGCAATAGCGACAGGCAGAATGCTATCTTGCATCCCTTTGAGCAATACAGATTTGGTACGCTCAATCCGTACATTCACTGTGCGCGCCTCAAAACGAGCAGATTTATTGGCAATAAAACGAGGGAAACTCTCAGCACCAACCATCAAGTCTTTTAGCTGGCTCATCATCTGGCAGCCATTACAGACGCCTAGGGCAAAAGTTTCGGGGCGATGGAAGAATCTGGCAAACTGCATCCGCATCTCATCATGAAATAATATTGAGTTTGCCCAGCCAGAACCTGCACCCAGCACATCACCGTAACTAAAACCGCCACATGCCACCAAACCCTCAAAATCACGCAGGTTAATTCGTCCACTCATCAGATCGCTCATATGCACATCAATGGCATCAAAACCTGCACGCACAAAACCTGCACCCATCTCTAGATGTCCATTAACGCCTTGCTCACGCAAGATGGCAACTTTTGGCTGGGTAGTACGGCTATTGACATAAGGAGCTTCTACCGCCAAATCCAAATCATAATTAGCATCGGCAATCAAGCCATGATGATTAATATCATCAATTAAAGCAAACTCTTGATCGGCACAGATTGGATTATCACGCAAACTTTGGATGGCATGGCTAACTTTTGTCCACTGTTTTTGAAGCTCGCTACGAGTAAAAGACAATGTCTGACTTGGTGTGGTAATGCTTAACACATCAAGACCAGCACCGCCTGCTGGGGTTGTTTTGGCTTGACCAATTAAGCTGACAAACTCACTAACGCCATGCGTTTTGGCCAAATCAACAAATGCTGGCACATCATCAGGCAATACTTGAACCACAGCACCCAGCTCCTCAGCAAATAACTGACCGAGCAAATTTTCATCACTCAGTGCAAGGGTAATCGCCATACGACTGGCAAACTGCATCTCTGCCACCGAAGCAATTAAACCACCATCACCAATGTCATGATAAGCTTGAATGACGCCTGCTTTTGCTGCCGCCTGAATAAAAGCAAAGAAATTGGCCAAATCCTCTGGTCGCTCCAAATCTGGACAATCACAGCCCAGCTGATTTAATGTTTGCGCCAAAATTGAGCCACCCAAACGCAATTTACCTGATGACAAGTCAATGCGATACAATGCCGAATCGGTATTATTTAAGGCGGCGGTGAGTGTACCTGACACATCTTGAACAGGGGCAAAGGCTGTAATAATCAGACTCATCGGTGAGGTAACTGATTTTTCAACACCATCTTCGCTCCAAACTGCTTTCATCGATAAGCTGTCTTTGCCCACTGGAATGGCAATACCAAGTGCTGGGCATAGCTCTTCGCCCACCGCATGAACCGCATCAAATAATGCCGCATCTTCTTTTTCATCGCCACAAGCGGCCATCCAGTTAGCAGACAAAGTAATGTCGCTGATTTTATCAATGCGGGCTGAGGCAATATTCGTCACCGCTTCAGCGACTGCTAAGCGTGCAGAAGCTGCTGGGTTGATGAGTGCAACAGGTGCACGCTCACCCATTGCCATGGCCTCACCTGTGATAGCATTTAAGGCGGTACTAGTAACCGCACAATCTGCGACAGGCACCTGATAACGACCAACATATTGATCTTGGGTAACCATACCTGTAATCGAGCGGTCGCCGATAGAGATTAAAAAAGACTTGCTGGCAACTGTGGGATGACGCAACACATCTTTAATGCTGTCTTTGATATTCACCGAAGCTGTATCCAAGGGCTTAAGGGCGAATTCGGTACGATTAAAGCTTCGCTTCATTTTGGGGGTGCCGCCCAATAAAACCTGCATCGGCATATCCACAGGACGCTCTGGAAGCAAGCTATCATCAACGATCAGTTGACGCACTGTGGTTGCTGTGCCTAAAATGGCATAAGGGCAACGCTCACGGCTACAAATGCTGTCAAACAGTGCCTCACTTTCAGGGCGAATGGCAAGCACATAACGCTCTTGTGCTTCATTTGACCAAATTGCCATGGGTGACATACCTGCCTCAAGCGAAGGGACTTTGCGTAAATTCAGATGTGCCCCAAGTTCATGATCATCGACCAGCTCTGGCATGGCGTTGGACAATCCGCCAGCACCGACATCATGGATTGAGATGATTGGGTTGGCATCCATACCATCTTTGGTCATCGCCCAGCAGGTATCAATCACCTCTTGACAACGGCGTTCCATCTCAGCATTATCACGCTGTACAGAAGCAAAATCTAAGCCCTCATCAAGTTTACCACTATCAACCGAACTGGCAGCACCGCCACCCAAACCAATCTGCATGGCAGGTCCACCCAATACAATCAACAAATCCCCCTCTTGGATGGCATTTTTTTGAACCAAGTCACGCTTGATGTTACCATAGCCACCTGCAATCATAATAGGCTTGTGATAACCACGCATTTGGCTACCATCTTGATGATCAGAGATATCTAGCTGAAAGGTACGAAAATAACCATTTAAATTAGGGCGACCGAACTCATTGGCAAATGCTGCACCACCCAACGGCCCTTCAATCATAATATCCAGTGCCGATGCCATACGAGAAGGCTTGCCATAACTGACGGCCGATACCTGCCCTGTTGTTTCCCATTTTTCAGGCATCGTCGGTAGATGTAAATGCGAAACACTAAATCCTGTCAAACCTGCTTTAGGCTTACCGCCACGACCTGTTGCACCCTCATCACGAATCTCACCACCTGCACCCGTTGCTGCACCTGCAAATGGGGCAATGGCGGTTGGGTGATTATGGGTTTCAACCTTCATCAAGATGTCAATTTGCTCTTGATGAAACCCATATTGGGCATTGCCTTCGGTCGTTTTGGTGGGATAAAAACGCTCTGCCACAAAACCCTCCATGACAGCGGCATTATCTTTATAAGCCGATAAGATACCCTCTGGATTTTGTTCATGCGTGTTACGAATCATCTTAAATAAAGACTTAGGCTGCACCTCGCCATCTACCGTCCATTCAGCATTAAAGATTTTATGACGGCAATGTTCTGAATTGGCTTGAGCAAACATCATCAACTCAACATCTGTTGGGTTACGACCCAACTTGGTGAAATTTTCCACCAAATATGTCATATCTTGGTCGGATAATGCAAAACCATATTCAGCATTTGCTTGTACTAAAGCATCTTTACCCATGCCCAAAATATCAACCACGCTCAAGTGGGCAGGTTCGCCATCAACAAACAAAACCGACACATCCGATAGCTCATAGACAAGGCTTTGGGTCATACGGTCATGTAAAATTGATTCAGCGATGGCAGGCAAACGCTTGGGCAAATTCTCGCCTGTAAGTGTATACACAATGACACGCTCAACTCGCCCAATAGTGACACCACAGTTATTAAAAATATCTGTTGCTTTAGATGCCCAAGGGCTGATTGTCCCAAAACGAGGTGCAACCACCACTTGAATTTGTGTATCATCAGCGGTCTTTAGGCTGGGCGTTTGACCTTGGTTTAATAAATCAATCGCCTTTTGATGGTCAGATTCTGACAGCGGTGTATCAAACACATAAACTTGCTGACTGCTCAAGGTATAAATATTTAGCCCAGCTTTTTGTTTGAGTTGGTCGGCTAATTTTTGTGCTTGAAAATCTGTCAAAAACTCCAAGCCTGCGATGGTGCTCATCATGGTGGTTACCCTTTGCTAAAGACGCCAAAAAGGTGGCAATGGTATCAAAAATAAATGTCTTTTATTATAACAGATTTTAAGGCAATATTTTAGGTAAATCAAACAAGGAACGAAAATTTCATCCCCAATATCAAGATTATTTTGGGCTTAATCGCACCTTAAAAAGCACTCAGTCTAGGCGAGATAAATCAAGCTTTGGATTGATATAAAATACCAAAAAAGTACCCACCACTACCAAAATGCTGGTCGTGATACCAAGGCGGGTAACAGGATCTAACTCAAATAAACCAATCAGCAGACCGCCAAAAATACCTACCGAAAACTGCAATGCGCCTTGTAATGCACTTGCCAAGCCTGCACGCTTTTTTTGAAACGCCAAAGCAATGGCAGTTGCATTTGGCTGTGTCAAACCAAGCCCTGCAATACAAATAAACAGACTGACAAATACCCAATAAAAACTTGCTTTACCGCCAAAAATAAGCCCCAATATCAATAAGACACCAGCTGCCGCCAACTGAATGACTGCCCCTGTGCGTAGTAGATTCACCAAATGAAAACGCTTGGTTAAAAATTGGTTCACCTGCGTCAATGCAATAAACCCAAACGCATTCACCCCAAAAGCGATGGCAAATTGATGCTCTGTCAGCCGATAATTCACCATAAACAGCTCGCTTGAAATTGACAAATAAATAAAAAACGCACCTTGAAGCAGCCCTGATGCGACCGCAGGCAACATAAAAGTATGGTCTTTCATCAAACCAAAATATTGCCCAAAGCTTTCAGACATCGGGCGAGTATTGCGGTTTTCAGGCTTTAGGGTTTCTTTTAAGAAGCATTTGGTTAATAATAAATTTAGCACCCCAAAACTTGCCAAAAACCAAAATATGCCATGCCAATCTGCTACTTTTAAGATTAATGCACCCAAACTTGGTGCCAAAATCGGTGCAACACCCATCACAAGCACCATCAAACTAAAAGCACGGGCTGACTGCACTGGATTGAGCGTATCACGAATGGCGGCTCGTGTGACGACTGTCGTCACACAGGCACCAAGTGCTTGTAAGGTTCTTGCAATAAATAGCGCATATTCGTTATTGGTTGTTGCACAGATGATTGATGCGATGATAAAAATGCTCATGCCCAAGTATAATGGGCGTACTCGCCCAATACGGTCGCTAAATGGTCCATAAAACAGCTGCCCAAACACCAATCCCAAAAAATACGCTGGCACAGATTTGGCAATCGTACCGACATTGACGCCAAAATCTTCTGCCATACTCGGAAAAGCTGGCAAATACATATCAATCGATAAAGGTCCGATGGCAATCATCACGCCCAGCATCATCACCCAAAGCACGGGAAATTTTGTCTCTTGGTTGTTTGTTATGGTCATTTTAAACTATCATTATGTATGGGTTTGTTATAAAACTGATTATTGTATCATAGGTATGTTTATTTTAATTTTTATTCATTTGCAAAATATCTTGCAAGCCCTGCTTATTTTTGATAAAAATAACCTTCGTTCTTTTCTTTAATTGATGCCACCCATGACCGCCGTCCTGCCATCACTTGCCCCCCTAATCTTACAACATCAGCTGATGACAGAAGATGCCTTATCAAAAGCTGCCACTGATGCCAAAAATTTGCAACGCTCATTTGTTCAGCATTTGGTCGCAAGCGGACTCATTGATGCCGCCAAGCTTTTGCACATCCAAAGTTTAAGCTACAACTTACCCATTTATGAGCCGCCCAGTCAGCTTAGCCAAGTCGTTGAAACAGGCCTAGACCCTGCATTATTTATTAAATATCGAATGCTACCTTTAAGCTGTGATAAGCACATGCTGACCTTAGCTATGAGCGATGCCACCGATAAAGATGCCATTGGGGCCATGCGTTTTCATGCACGCCGTCAGATCCGACCTATGCTGGTTGAAGAAGATAAGCTATCTGCCTTATTAGATAGACTATATTTAGATACAGATACTTTTGAGGATACCCAAAAAATAGGGCCAAACTCCCAAGCTACAACAGATGACGCCCCCACCGTAGGCTTTGTCAATAAGTTATTCACCGATGCCATCCGCCTAAAAGCATCCGATATTCATTTTGAGCCTTATGATGCCAGTTATCGCATTCGCTTTCGTATTGATGGGGTAATGCAAGTGATACACAATCCACCCAAATCAATGGCCGCTCAGATTGCCTCTTATATCAAAGTCATGGCAAATTTGGATATCGCTGAGCGTCGCCGTGCTCAAGATGGACGCTTAAAATTTGATGCTCAAGATGGGCAATCGGTGGACTTTCGTGTCAGCACACTGCCTACTTTACATGGTGAAAAGGTCGTACTTAGGCTACTGGACTCTGCTCAGGCACTCATTGGGCTAGATGCACTTGGCATGGACGATGCTCAAAAACAGTTATTTATTCATGCACTATCACGCCCTCAAGGCATGATTTTGGTCACAGGTCCTACAGGATCAGGTAAGACAGTTTCGCTGTACACAGCTTTGATGCGTCTTAATCAGCCTGAAATTAATATTTTAAGCTGTGAAGATCCTGTTGAGATTAACTTAGCTGGTATTAATCAAGTCAATATTAATCCTAAAGTACAGCTGGATTTTGCCGATGCACTCAGAGCATTTTTACGCCAAGACCCTGATGTCATTATGGTTGGGGAAATTCGTGATACTGACACCGCCCAAATCGCCACAACCGCCGCTCAAACGGGGCATTTGGTGTTATCAACACTGCACACCAATTCAGCCAGTGATACCATCACGCGTATGCACAGTATGGGTGTGCCATCTTTTCATTTGGCAAGCAGCTTAAGCCTAATCATCGCCCAAAGATTAGCTCGCCGACTGTGCGATGAATGCAAAAAACCCATCACCATTCCCGATGAGGCATTACGCTTGGCAGGGTTTAGCGATCAAGATATCGCCAAACAACCAACACTGTACGCACCTATCGGATGCCATAAATGTAAAAATGGCCACAAAGGACGCATTGGCATCTTTGAGGTATTACCCATCACGCCGCCCATGGCCGAATTGATTTTAACGCAGGCATCTGCCGCCAAAATTGATGCTTTGGCACGCACCCAAGGCCATGACAATCTTAGACAAGCAGGCATCAAAAAAGTACTCACCGGCCAAATTAGCCTCACTGAGATGCACCGTGTCACCTCTGAATCATGGCTAAATCACTAAAGCACTGTGCATCATACTGTGGATAAATCGCATTTTTAATGAAAAAATTAAATAAACCTTTGGCTAATCAAGGCATGACAAATAAGACCTTGTCTAAATCGCCCAAAATGCTCATGTTTGATTATCATGCCAAATCTTATGATGGTAAAACGGTCAGCGGTCAAATCAGTGCCAATAACATGAGCTTGGCAAAGGCACGGCTACGCAAACAAGGCTTTTATCATATCCATCTGACTGCCAAGCAAGCGCGGTGGCACTTTGAGCGTCCCATTGCTAATAAGCAGATTTTGCTTAGTCTTCGTACCTTGGCAACACTCTTAACATCAGGTGTCGTTTTGACCGACGCACTAGATATCGCTGCTAAGACCACAACGAACGGCCGCTTATCAAACAAGCTCATCCAAATCAAGCAGTGCATCGAGCAAGGAGAGAATTTCACCCAAGCCATTGCCAGTCATCCAGAGTTTGGCAGTTTAGCACTGGCGCTCATTGATGCTGGCGAAAAATCTGGTACGCTTGATATTATGCTTGAGCGAGCCGCTGAGCATGCTGAACAACAAGCACTTCGCCAATCTCAGCTTAATCAAGCGTTGCGTTATCCTGCCGCCATCGCACTGACTTCACTTATCGTCAGCACCGTGATGCTTTTAAAAGTCGTGCCAAGCTTTGCAGCAAGCTTTGGCAATATGGGCAATGAGCTACCAACCATCACGCTGTGGGTGCTGTCACTGTCACAATGGTTGTCGGCAAATTTTTGGCAGCTACTATTGGTGGCGATAACGAGCATTGGACTGTTTATTTATTTTTATAAAACCAATACACGCCTAAGGCTTTGGTGTGCCAACACTGCTTTTGGTTTGCCCATTTTTGGCAAACTCATCCAAGCGGTTGGTAGCGCGCGTTTTGCTCAGACATTATCCACCACATTTAGCTCAGGCGTGCCTTTGGCACAGAGTATTGTTTTGGCGGGGCGAGCCTGTCATCATGTGCTATTTTTTGATGCCAGTGAACAGATTGCAAAAGCTGTCAAAACTGGCACGCCGTTGGGTCAAGCCATGGCAGACACCAAGCTGTTTTCGCCCATGAGTGTGCAGATGGTAACGGTGGGCGAAGCCTCAGGCAGGCTGTCTGAGATGCTTGATCAAATTGCCAAACACCATGATAAAGAGGTCAAAGATAAAATTGATGCTTTGATTGGCATGATTGAGCCTGCCATCATCATTGTTATGGGTGTGCTCATCGGTGGGCTTGTACTTGCGATGTACTTACCAATATTTAATATGAGCATGGGGGCATAATGGCCTTAATATCATTGGCGTCTATGCCCAACTGGATATGGTACACCCTAATTGCTCTACTGGGTGCAGGGGTGGGCGGCTATCTTATCCATCTGATATATACCCTGCCTTATCGAATGATGCTTGAATGGCAGGCAGAAATGATACAGGTGATTAATCCCATCATCCTAGACGATGCCCAAGATAAGCTTTTGACAGGCTTTGGGTCATCTTATCATCAAAAAGTTGCACCTGCCTATTTATACGCCATTATGATGCCACTTAGTGCCTTGCTTAGCATCAGTACACTGGCTATCCAAGGCATATCAATCATTGGTGCTTTGTCGGTGATCTTTGTGTGGTTTGGTCTTGGGCTGGCAGGCATCGACTATCGAGTGCAACTACTGCCCGATCGTCTTGTGCTGCCACTTGGCATGATTGGCTTGATGGCAAATGGCTTTGGGGTTTTGACCACGCCTGTAGATGCCATCTTTGGAGCGGTCGTTGGTTTTTTGGTACTTTGGCTAATCAATGCCTTGTATCGTTTGGCACGCCGACAAGATGGCATGGGGCTTGGGGATGCCAAACTTTTGTCCGCTTGCGGGGCATGGCTTGGTATATGGCAGCTGCCTATAATTGTGTTTATCGCTGCGGCGTTGGGTGTGGTGGCAGGCATCATCATCCAAAGACACCAAGGTAAGGCATCTGCGTTTGCTTTTGGACCATATCTTATTATGGCAGCTTGGGTGGTGTTGCTCTTTGGCGAGTACATACAGGCGTATATTGGCATCAGATAAGGATATTTGATCAAACTTTTATCATTGATTTAAGGTAGACATACAGAACTTGGCTACTTGACTGCTGTTAGTTTATTTAAAATGAGTTCATTTAACATGGTCAACAATGATTGAAACTCACATGAATTAAAACATACCATAAGGAGAGATGATGTTCATATTGGGTTTGACGGGTGGCATTGGTAGTGGAAAAAGTGCTGTCAGCGACTATCTTGGTAAGCAAGGCATCACAGTGGTCGATGCTGACATCATCGCTCATCGCCTAACATCGGATGGTAGCCCACTTTTGATTACCTTAAAAAAAGCACTGGGAGATTGGGTGCTTGATCATCACGGGAGATATGATCGTGCAGCGGTACGGGCGCGGGTATTTAGTGATGCACAGACTTTAGATCAGCTCAATGCCATCATACACCCTGCCATTCATCAAGCCATCTTAGATGAGCTTGACTGCTCACGGTCTGCTTATACGATACTTTCGGTGCCACTTTTATTTGAGGGGCGACACAAATCCCCCAATCTGCTGGCACTTTGTGATCATGTGCTTGTCGTAGATGCCAGTAATAAGATTCAAAGACAGCGTGTTGCCAAGCGTGATGGTCATAATCCCACTCAAATCCAAGCCATCATCGATCAACAAATCAGCCGAGAACAGCGACTGGACTTGGCTCAAAAAATCGGTGCAGACATCTTAGTCAATGATAAAACGCTTGATGAACTCCACCAAACCCTTGATATACTTCATCAAAAATATCTGGCAATGGCAGCACAACATGGCTTAAAATGAGCTGTTCGGCTTGTTTAAGAATGCTTGCTCTTGTGTGGTGGATACTCGCCCAAGTATCGCATTGCAATGCGGATAGCGTCCAAATTCATCAATAATTTCTTTATGCCGACGCTCATACGCCACGGTTGTTGCATCGGTGAATTGCTCAAACAGCGTCATGGCTTTTTTATGAATCAGCTTAGATTCTGAATGCATATACGGCATGAGCATAAACTTACGCTCATCTAAGGCTAAAGACTCAAACTCTGGTAATACGATTGCTTCTTGGGATAATACCAACGCCATACCATCCGCCTCAAAAGCTTTTGGTGTATCTCGATGAATGTTGCGTGAAAACTGATCAAGCACAATAATCTCAGCCAACCGACCCAAAATATCACAACGCCAATCTGCACATTCGCCAGCTGTCGCCAACTCTAGCACCTTGCCAAACTGATGACTAATTTTTTGATCAAACTCAAAAGATTTAGCAAACCACAGTGGCTGAGCGTCTTTTGAAAACCAAAATTCTAATACCGATTGTGCCAAAGGGTGCATGATAATCTCTCCAAACATATCATTATATCGTTCATATTAATAACACTGATAAAATAAAAATCGTCTTTATTAGCTGCCGCTTAAATATTAGTCACCGCTTAAACTTATCATTTTAAGACAAGATTAAGACAGATTAATTAATCATCCTATAGCTAACCATACTAACACCCAGATGTGGATTTTGTTTGATTAGCTTTGGTCTTGGTGTGATGTTGTTCACCCACTGATTTAGCCCATTTATAAGCAGTTTGATGAGGCATGTTAAGTTATCTGCCGATGGCGTTTGTTAAATGGCTTTTTTAACCAGTTTCCCAAATCGTCCATCAACGCATAAAACACAGGAATCACCACCAAACTTAATAATGTTGAGGTGACTAAGCCACCAATCACCGCTGATGCCATTGGGCGGCTAAATGTCGAGTCAACCCCGCCTAATCCGATCACCAAAGGCAACATCCCTGCACCCATGGCGATGGTCGTCATGATGATGGGCTGAGCACGCTTGCGACACGCATCAATGAGCACATCAAAGCAGCTTAAGCCTTGTTCATCTTGAGCAATGATGGCATAATCCACCAATAAAATGGAGTTTTTGGTGGCAATACCCATGAGTAAAATCAGCCCAATCATGGCAGGCATCGACATGCTACTACCTGTAACAATCAGTCCAATAAATGCACCGCCAACAGATAACGGTAAAGCCATCAAAATCGTTAAAGGCTGTAAAAAACGATGAAACAACAGCATCAGCACCGCAAAAATACAAAAAATCCCAACCGCCATCGCAAGTATCAAGCCAGTAAATAGCTCAGCCATATCCTCAGCTTGTCCCTCATCAATCAGATGGATGCCATCAGGGAGAGTTTGTATAATTTGGGTGGATTTGACACGATCAATCAGATCGCCCAAAGAGGCACCTTGGATAGGCAATACCGTGATTTTTATGGCACGCTCACGGTCTAGACGGCTAATACTTGCCTCACCTGTGGTGAATTTTCAAGATACGACATCTTTTATCTGAACAGGCATCGCCTTTGAACTTGGTACATAAAGATTGGATAAAGTGGTTAAACTTTGCTTATCTTCATGGCTTAAGCGAGTTACAATAGGCACTTGACGAGTATCTAGGCTAAGCTTTGGTAAGGCATTATCATAATCACCTTGGGTAGCAACACGCAATGTATTTGCCAAATCTGCTGTTGTGACGCCTTTATCCGCCATGCTCAGCTCATTAGGAATAACTGACAGCTCAGGTCTGGGAAAGGCATTGTTATTAATCACACTTGCCACCATCGGTAAGACACGGATTTGTCTGATGATCTCATGAGCGGTGGCATCAAGTTTTTTTGCATCAGCACCTGTGATCGAAAAAACATAGCCCGCCTCACCGCCACCTGCTGACATACCAACATTAAAGCGTGCCGCTGGTACGGTCAAAAGTGCTTGATTGATTTGGGATTCGATGTCCACTTTGCTTGCGCGTAAAGTGCGGTCAGAAAGCTTAACATCAAGCTTTGCGGTATTGACCGATCCACTACGCATACTACTTGGGTCGCCTGAGCTGTGTGATGAACCCACTGTTAATAAGACGCTTTCAACTCCCTTGACCACTTTGACTTTATTGACCGCCATTTGGGCGATACGCAGCGTATCATCAAAGGTTGCATCAGGTGTCAGCTCAATGCTAACTTGGGTTTGATTCGCTTCATCAGGTGGAATAAATGCCGATGGTAAAAACGATGCCAACATCAGCGAGGTAATAAAAAATCCCGATACAAAGGCGACTGTCATGGTGCGATGCTTTAGCGTCCAAGCGACCATCTGAAGATAAGCTGTCATCAATTTACCAGCAGGTTTTTGGGTATGAATGGATGGGCGTAAAATATACGCTGCCATCATCGGTGTCAGCAGGCGAGCAACCAACAGTGAAATAAAAATTGCAATAACCGCTGTCCAACCAAATTGGCTAAAAAACTGCCCCACAACCCCGCTCATAAATGCCGTTGGCAAAAATACCGCAATCAGCGTAAAAGTTGTTGCAACAACCGCAAGCCCAATCTCATCAGCCGCCTCAATGGCAGCTTGCATGGGGGATTTGCCCATATTAAGATGGCGAACAATATTTTCAATCTCCACAATTGCATCATCCACCAAAACACCGATCACCAAAGTCAATGCCAATAGCGAAATCATGTTTAAGCTAAAACCAAACAAATACATGATAAAAAAAGTTGGAATAATAGACAATGGCAATGCCGTGGCTGCCACAAAAGTGGCTCGCCAATCTCTTAAAAAGATAAATACCACAATCACCGCTAAAATACAGCCTTCAATCAACATACGCATCGTTGCTTGATAGCTTTCTTCAATGGGTGCAGCGTAATCAACTATTTTTTCGATTTTCAGGTCAGTCATTTGAGCCTGTAAGTCAGCCAAGGCATCATCAACTGCGGCCACCACGGAGGTCTCGCTTGCACCTTTTGAGCGTATGATACTAAATGCCACCACCTCTTCACCGTCAAGCTTTGCTAATGATGTCACATCAGCATGGGTATCTTCAATAACCGCCAAACTACCCAATCGTACCGCTGTTCCTGTTGGTGTGGTGATTTGTAGGTCATTTAATTCCTAAACCCGTTGACCTAAACCTAGTATGCGTATTGTCTGAATCTGATTGCCAATCTTTGCTTCACCACCTGAAGCATCTTGCCATTTGGCATAAATCTGCCGAGCCAGCTGGTTGATGGGCATGGATAAGCTTGTCATCATATCCATCTTAGGCTGTATCAAAATCTGCCGCTCAACGCCACCAATACGGCTGACACTTCCCACCCCAGCGATATTTGATAATTGTTTGGTAATCGTATCATCGACAAACCATGATAATTTGGTATCGCTCATGCCCTGCACAGCAACCGAATATGTCGCCACAGGAAACCCTGCTGTAGAGACTTTTGAGATGATGGGCGGATTGGCATCAGCAGGTAATTGCCCTTGAACTTCGCTGACAGCTGAACGCACATCGTCAAGTGCTCATCATTCGGTTTTTCAAGCTCAAAGACCGTAAAAATGGTTACCGCACCTGTTTGTAGTGTGGTGCGAATGCTTTTAACGCCCTCAATATTGGCAAGTTTATTTTCAACTTTTTTAGCAACATCATTTTCAAGCTGGTCAGGCGATGCTCCCGCCAAAGTAATGGTTGTTACCACCCCCGGTAGGTCAATATCAGGAAATTGCTGAATTTTCATTTGTAAAAATCCATAAATTCCCAAAATCATCATCAAGGTAAAAAATGGCAACCAAAGGATTTTTGATAGAATAAGCCGAAATATTCATGATATCACCTTAGCGTGTGTTACCATGACTGGGGTTTAAAGCAGGTTTTGGTGCTTTACTGGTTTGATTATGATCCACATCTTACCCGTTGATGGTTACGACAATGACCAAATCATCATCTAAAAAGCTGGCACTGGTTGCAACAATCAAGTCACTTTGCGGTAAATCATCTATTGCAACTTGATTGTCTTGTTGGGTGATGATGGTAATCTGCCGACGCTTGACTTGGTGATATGTCCGACCATCGTCACCGATGTTTGGTATTAATTACCAAACATAATCATAGCCATCTAAACCCATCAACGCACTAAGCGGAATGGCATTGTATCTTTGGGCATCAAATAAAAACTCGCCAGATTGATACATGCCAGCACTGGCACCACTGTCTCTTAGCAGACGCACATGGACGGTGATATCTCGGCTATCATTGGTAACAGGACTTAGGCGAGCAACCCCTTCTATCACCTGCCGACCTGCAATCTCAACAGACGCCGTTTGGCCCACATGGATATTGGCGGCATCAGCAGGTGGCACGGCGGCTTGCCACTCAAGCATGCCATCTATGATGATGCTAAATAGCGGGGTGCCTGATACCACTGCACCAACTTGCGCATTTTTGGCACTGATTATACCACTGACAGGGGCAGTAATCAGACCTCACTACTGATTAGTACGAGCACTTTCGACATGGGCTTGGGCAGCGGTAACATTCGCCAAAGCTTGCCGAAGTGCAGTGCGATAAGCATCAACTTCTTGGCGGCTCACCGCATCAATGGCTAACAATGGCTCGGTGCGTGCCAAATCGGCAGCCGCTTTTTCTTGTGCAGCAACCGCTGTGGCAAGCTCAGCTTCAGCAGAAGACAACTGTTGCTCAAAGGTTCGTGTATCAAGTGTTGCAAGCACTTGCCCTGCTTTGACAAATTCACCAACTTCAACAAGCACCCGCTCAATGGCGACACCGCTGATCTGACTACTAACCTCCGCCGTTTCAACTGCAGCCACGATGCCATTAGCTGACAGGCGATTTTTGATTGTTATCGATGTGGGATGTACCGCTTCCACCGCCATCACTGCTGCGTTTTGGTTTTGGGCAGCTTGCTTGGACGGTGTCTCTTGATTTGGTGATAACATAAATCGCCCAATGAGTACACCAACGATAATACCCACCCCAAAAAAATATAATCCATTGCCAAAGGGGTCGAGCAGGTGATGACTTGTAATTTTGATGAACAGTCATAAAAATACCATTTTAATCCATTTAGTTAATACGCATTTGCTCAACATCAAGCCAACCAAGCTTGGGTTATGCACGGCGATGGCCCAGTTTTTTGCGGATGCGTGTAAGCATTTGGCGTGACATACCCAAATAAGAACTCAAATCAGACACCGAAATTCTGGCCGCCAATTTGGGATTTGTTTCAATAAATCTAACATAACGAGTCTGCCCATCGGTGATAAGCAGGCTGTCGATACGAGCGATGTTTTGTGCCAAGACTTGGGTCAGATTTTGGCCAATATAACGATAAAAAATCGGATAACGCTGACAGCAGTATTCATAATGCGCCAAGCTTATGGCGATGATGATGCTAGGTTCAATGGTCTGTAGGCTATATCGGCAAACCTCATCGCCAAGAAATGCGTGATATTCGCCGATGCCATCGCCCTCTTGCATAAAATGCACATTGACCACACTGCCTTGATCGGACTGATATTCAAGCTTACACAGTCCTGCCAAGATGACGCCAATGTGATCTTGTACCTGCCCTGCCACTTGCCAATAGCTTCTTGCAGGCAGCCGCTGTATCTGAAATCCTCTCACCACATCTTTGACTTGCTCTTCGCTTAGCTCAGGCATGGTATATGCCCAATGCTGTATCCATTTATGGATGATTTGGCTGTCAGTCAAGCGTGTACAATCGGCAAATAATGCCAAGCTATAGTCATCAAACATTGACATAATCTTTAGATTCCGGTAGCCAAGTATTCATGATTGCCAATGCTGTTGGCAGTTTATCAGAAGTTTTGATTAATTGGCATGCAATGTCACCTGCTGCCTCAAGCAGTGCCTCATCACGCACAATATCCGCCAAATAATAACCCATGTCTCCAGTTTGGCGTTTACCCAAAAGCTCACCTGCACCTCTTAGCTCCAAATCCTTTTGGGCAATGACAAAGCCATCGGTGCTGTCTTTGAGTACATTAAGTCGCTCAATGCCTGTTGGTGATAATGGCAGCTGATACAGTAACACACAAAAGCTTTTGGCAGATCCACGCCCAACACGCCCTCTTAGCTGATGCAACTGGGACAATCCTAAGCGTTCGGCATTTTCGATCACCATCAATGACGCATTGGGCACATCCACACCCACCTCGATCACGGTTGTGGCGATGAGCAAATCTATATCGCCTGCCTTAAAAGCTTGCATCACCGCCTGTTTGTCGGCAGCTTTCATCTTGCCATGTATAAGCCCTGTACGAATATCAAGCCGATCGCTTAAATCCTCATAAGTCAGCTGGGCTGACTGCACATCCAAAGCCGACGACTCCTCAACCAGTGGACACACCCAATACGCTTGCTTGCCAGCTTGGCAGTTATTTTGTATACGCTCAATCACCTCGTCTCGTCGATCTCGGTTAATCGTCACTGTGGTGATTGGCGTACGCTTGGGCGGTAATTCATCAATAATACTAACATCCATATCACCGTACATACTCATAGCAAGTGTCCTTGGAATGGGCGTGGCGGTCATCGCCAGCTGATGCGGTGCTCCACCTGACACGCCTTTATTGGTTAAACGCAGACGCTGCTCTACCCCAAATCGGTGCTGCTCATCGATGATGACAAGCCCCAATTTGGCAAAAACAACCATATCTGAAAACAGTGCATGGGTACCAACCACAATTTGCACCTGATTTTTTCTGATGGCATCTAGTGCTGCTGTACGCTCTTTGGCGGTTTGTTTGCCCGCAAGCCACCCGACCCCAATCCCCAAAGGTTCAAACCACTTTTGAAAATTTATTAAATGTTGCTCTGCTAAGATTTCTGTTGGTGCCATAACTGCCACCTGCCAACCACTATCTAAGGCATAGCATGCTGTCATCGCAGCCACCAGTGTCTTACCAGCACCGACATCGCCTTGGATAAGTCTGAGCATGGGGCGTGATGTCGCCATATCAGACACCGCCTCATCAATGACTCGCTTTTGGGCGGCGGTCAGCTCAAAGGGTAGACCTGCCACCAGTTGCTTGGCAAGCGGGCTAATTGGGTCGCATTTGGGTGCTTTATACTGATAAATATGATTACGCCGAAACAAAAAACTGACCTGATGTGCCACCAGCTCTTCGATGATAATACGGCGACAGGCAGGGTGAGTACGATCTTTAAGTCCTGCCAGTAAAGCAGTTTGGCTAAAAATATCAGCATGTATCTCTGGCAGGTGAACCGCTTTTAATGCTGGCCATAGATCGCCCGTCAACTCAACGCCTGCTGCTTTTAGCTGTGTTTCTGATAAGCCATGAATGCCATCTTGCTGAACAGCTGTCAGTGCCAGACGCACCAGCTGCCTAAGTTTATTTTGATTGATGCCTTTGATGGTGGGATAAATGGGCAAAAGCCCAGATTCAAACTTTTTTGTGCCTGTCAGATGATAGTCAGGATGAGACATCTGTGTACCGTAGCGACCAACCTTTATCTCACCAAATACGGTGATTTTTGCCCCCACCATCATTGTGGTTAATAGACTTGGATAAGTATGAAAAAACCGAAGCGTAATCTCCCCTGTGGCATCCTCTAAGGTCACCGATAATCCTGTGCGATTCTTTTCAACCCAAGTCACAACACCCGCCACCAACGCACTCATACCATGACTGACATCCTTGATAGCAATGACACGGCTACGATCTTCATAATCTCGTGGCAGGTGCAAAAGCATATCAAAAATACGATGAATGCCAAGCTCGGCCAATCGCCCAGCCAGTGCCTGACCCACACCAGACAGTGCAGTCACAGGCAAATGAATGGTCATGACGGGCTTGGTCATAAATTTATCCATGAATAATGAAACGCAATCATGATTGTAAAATAATTCTGTTAAAAAAGCAAAAATCCGACCATTTTGGTCAGATTTTTACAGATTTGTCCCAAATCCACTTAAAAATCTTGGGTCTCTTCTGCCAAAATCATTCCGCCTGCCACGGTATGATAAGTTGCCTCATCAATCAAAATAAATGAGCCTGTGGCGGTGTTTTGGGCGTAAGAGGTTGCCAAAATTGGCTTTTGTAAACTCATACTCACCTCACCAATATCATTCATATTCAGGGTTGATTGATCAGCAAAATTTGACAAAGTATGCACATCCCATATATGATGAATCTCATCAACCTTGGCAAAAACGGTTTGGGTGGTGTGTTTTAATAAATATTTACGAGCAGGATTTAAGGCACGCTCATCAAACCAACATAATGTGGCACGCAGACGCTTGGTCGGCAGGGTCTGAGATACTGCCGAGACGATGCTGTCACCACGAGAGATATCGATGTCATCGGTGAGCGTGATGGTGATTTGTTCGCCCACAGATGCTCGGCTGACGACACCATTGGGGCTGATAATCTCTTGGATATGACTGATACGACCTGATGGCTCAACACGCACTTTATCACCAACCGAAACGCTGCCTGATTCGATACGACCTTGATAGCCACGAAAATCATCTTTTTTGTCGCCATCAGCACGCAACACATACTGCACTGGCAAATGAAACGCTGCCGTATCCGTCAAAACCGCTTCCCCCACAGGCAAACTCTCCAATATCTCAAGTAATGTACCACCTTGATACCATGGTGTATTTTGGCTCTTATGGACGATATTATCACCATTTAGGGCAGAAACAGGCACAAATTTGACATCTTGTAAATCCAGCTGTGCCGCCAATTTTTTATAAGCACGCACGACGGTGTTAAATTTATTTTCATCAAAATTCAATAAATCCATCTTATTAATCGCCACGATAATATGAGAGCAGCGTAAATGCTTTAAGATGGCTGAATGCCGCTTAGTTTGTGGTAAAAGCCAAACTTCAGCTTGTCCAAAATCAATCTGTGATGCATCAATGAGTACCACCGCTGCATGAGCGGTTGAGGCACCAGTAACCATATTGCGTGTATACTGCTCATGCCCTGGCGTGTCGGCAATGATGAATTTACGCTTGGCTGTCGAAAAGTAGCGATACGCCACATCGATGGTGATGCCTTGCTCACGCTCCGCCAAAAGCCCATCGGTCAGTACCGAAAAATCAATGGCATCGCCTGCGGTTTTGGTATTATTTAGATTGTAAAGTTGATCGGTCAGTAGTGCCTTACTGTCATAAAGTAGGCGACCGATCAGGGTGCTTTTGCCGTCATCAACGCTACCTGCGGTGATAAATCTTAGCGGTGCATGGGTATTTAGATGGCTCATCTGATTGTCCTTTTACCTGATAATCTGTTTGTGAATTTGCTTGTTTTGATACATTGATTGGCGATCAGCTTGTGGGGACGCTGACCCAATCAAGATTATTCAATATTATTTAATTAAGATGATAAATTGTCTTAATAGTTATTTGGTGTATTAAAAATAACCTTGTTTTTTGCGTACTTCCATCGCCGCTTCACTGACTTGATCATCAAGGCGAGTGGCACCGCGTTCTGAAATCTCAACCACAGCAGTCTCTTGGATAATCTCTTTGGGCGTGGCAGCAAGACTTGCCACAGGGCAGGTGCATGAGATATCACCCACAGTACGAAAACGCACCGAACGAATTTCACTGACATCGCCATCAGCTTTTGGGGTCAATGGCGTAACAGGCACCAAAAGTCCACCTTTTTCGACCACTTCTCGCTCATGAGCATAATAAATCGAAGGCAACTCAAGATTTTCTCGTGCGATATATTGCCAAATGTCAAGTTCCGTCCAGTTTGAAATCGGAAATACACGCATATTCTCTCCTTGATGGTGCTTGGCATTATACAAAGACCACAGCTCAGGACGCTGAGCTTTGGGATCCCATTGACCAAACTCATCACGAAATGAAAAAATCCGCTCTTTGGCGCGTGCCTTTTCTTCATCTCGACGAGCACCACCCATCAAGGCATCAAACTGATACGCCTCGATGGTTTCAAGCAAGGTGACCGCTTGAGCACCGTTTCTTGAGTCAGTTTCTTTACGCAGCACGACCGTGCCTTTGGCGATAGAGTCTTCGACATGACCGACAACCAAACGCAGATTAAGCGTTTTGACCTGTGCATCACGAAACGCAATCACCTCAGGATAATTATGCCCTGTATCAATATGCACCAAAGGAAATGGCAGTGCCACATCACGACCTTTGATGGCGAATGCCTTGCGTGCCAGTGCAAGTAGCACAACTGAATCTTTACCTCCTGAAAATAGCAGAGCAGGATTACGGCACTCAGCGATCACTTCTCGGATAATATAAATAGATTCTGCTTCAAGCCAATCTAAATGCTCGTTTTGTAGAATAGTTGCTGTCATGATAATTACCTATCAGTCTAAATAAAATTGTCTAAATCTGGGCTTGTCTGTTAAGGTGCTTAATTTAAATACACGCCCCCAAGTCATTTGTGTAAACCGCACTCTTTATTATCTTTATGCTCCCACCACCAGCGTCCTGCACGGATATCCTCGCCTTGCTTGACAGGCATGGTACAAGGCTCACAGCCAATGGAAGGATAGCCTTGGTGATACAGCTCATTAAACGGTATATTTTTGGTCAAAATATATGCCCATACATCCGTCTCTTGCCAATCAAAAATTGGATTATATTTGGCAATACCACGCGCCAAATCTGTTTCTGCCAAATTCAGCTCGGTGCGAGTGACTGACTGCTCACGGCGTTGCCCTGTCAGCCAAGCATCAGCATCGACCAAAGCACGATTTAAAGGCTCAACTTTACGAATAAAGCAGCACAATTTGCGTAGATCACCACTTTCGTAAAAAGCGTTTAAGCCATGATTTGCCACATAGTCTGCCACAGCGTGCGGGTGCGGCTCATAAGTTTTAAAATTTATTGTAAGATAGCATGCCTTGACGATGTCGATGAGCTTAAGTGTTTCGGCGTTTAGCCTACCTGTCTGTAAAATAAATATTTCAGTACTTAAATGGCTGTTCGCCAGTGCATCGGTGATGACCATATCCTCGGCCTGCAAACTACTGGCAAACTTGACAGTATGGTGCTTGGCATGGATATCTGATAAGCGAGCATGCAAGGTTTTGATTTTGGCATCAAGACCTTGTATCGTCTCATCACTTGGCACTGGAATCCGCCACAGTATGGGTTTTATCATCATGATTTTGGCTCTCAAATTGGCTAACTATTATGGCGAGATGACTTTATGAATTCGTTCACTTGGATACAACACAAGGTATCACCACCGCCAAAAAATCAAAAATAACTTTTTGTACAAAGTAAATCACTTTTTGGCATTAGCCATCATAGTTAAGCTAATCTCAACCAATTCACATCCAAATTTATACCCAAAATAAGTCATACCAATGCCTTTAAATTGAAGAATGTTTGTGAATATTTGTAAAATCTCTACACAATCATGACATAAAATCGCATTTGTCAACTATCCACGCACCAAAGATATGGTATAGTTCATAGTTATTTTTGATTATTTTTAGGAGTTGTCATGAGATTGGTTGCCGTAGCCATATCCATCTTTGTGCCGATACTGACGGCTTATGCCAGTACGACGCCACCATCTACCGCTCCAAGTTTGGTTACGCCAAACGCTAATAAAACTTGTCCTGTCGTGGCTTTGGTGCTTAGTGGGGGTGGTATGCGTGGGTTTGCCCATATCGGTGCGATCAAGTCCCTTGAGGCACATGGCATCCGTCCTGATATGGTGGTCGGTACCAGTGCTGGGGCGCTGGTGGGTGCAGTGTATGCCAGTGGTAAGACACCATCTGAGATGATCGCTCTTGCCGATACTGTCAAAGAAACGGATTTGATTGAAATTACGCCCTCACAGCAGGGCTTGATTGACGGAACACGCCTGCGTCGCTATGTCAATGAGCAAGTCAACCATCGCCCCATCGAAGCTTTTCCCATACGCTATGCGGCGGTGGCAACACAGATGCACACCAATACGGCAGTAACTTTTAGAACTGGGGAGGCGGGGTTGGCAGTCCAAGCTTCATCTAGCGTCCCAAAATTATTCATTCCACCACGCATTCCCAAAATAGGCGGCAAAAAATATGTAGATGGCTCACAGGTGGCGTTATTACCGACACGCATCGCCAAAAGTCTGGGTGCTGATATTATCATCGCTGTCGATGTCATGGGTGAAAAACAAGCATCACCCAATTCAAACGCTCTGCCTACTCAAGGCAGCAGTATCAACATCCAACGCAATCATGCAGGTATCAGTGCCACATGGGGCGATAGAACCATGACTGTGCCAGTCAATCTTGATAAGCTCAATCAAACTGCCAGAGGCTTGCCTATTGACATACCATTGGGTGATTTGCTTGGTGTTATCATGCAGTCTATTCCTACTAACACCAATATTTCTCTACCAAAACAGCTACCTACCAAGACCTCTGAGTTTGCTCGGTGGTTTGGTAATTTGGGTGCCAATTTGACCGCCGAACCTGAAGATATCCGTGCTGCCGATGTGCTAATCCGTCCCAAGATGACAGGTGCTGCTGTCTTTGACAGCACTGACCGCACACGACTGATCAATGAAGGCAGATTGGCAACAGATGCCCAAATCCCTGCCATCAAAAAAGCCATCAAAGACGCTCACACACGAAAACGCGCCCAAATGCAAACAGCCCAATCATAAAAAATACCGTCAAAATGCGCATCTTGACGGTATTTTTATGATATTGTCTTAATGTATGTTAAAAACCCCAAGCATAAGATTACGCTTGGGGTTTTGGTGTGCTGGCTGTATATCTTAACTAACACACATCGTGATCTTAGATACGCTCAATGATGGTTGAGATACCCTGACCTAAGCCAATACACATGGTCGCAAGCCCCAGCTGAGTATCTTGTTGCTCCATGACATTTAACAGCGTGGTTGTGATACGAGCGCCAGAGCAGCCAAGCGGATGACCCAACGCAATTGCACCACCATTATGATTGACGATATCTTGCTTGTCAAGTAAATCCAAGCCTTTGAGTACCGATAGACCTTGAGCAGCAAACGCTTCATTTAGCTCAATGGTTTGGATATCAGACAGATTAAGACCAGCACGCTTTAAGGATTTTTGGGTAGCAGGCACAGGACCGTAACCCATGATTGCAGCATCACATCCTGCCACCGCCATGCCACGGATGCGTGCACGAGGTTTTAACCCCAAATCTTTGGCTTTTTGGGCTGACATGATAAGCATTGCTGAAGCACCATCTGACAGTGCCGAGGCTGTGCCTGCAGTAACTGTACCATTTTTGGGGTCAAATACAGGTCTAAGTGCTTGGAATGCCTCTAAATTAGCATCAGGACGAATCACCTCATCGACAGTGCATAACTGCAGATTACCTTCAGAATCATGTCCTTCTACGCCAACAATTTCATTATCAAAACGGCCTGCTTGGGTGGCTGCCCATGCTTTTTTATGCGAATGCACCCCAAAGGTATCTTGCTCTTCACGGGTGATACCGTTTAACCGACCTAGCATCTCGGCGGTCAGACCCATCATATTTGATGCTTTGGCATAGTGTTTAGACGCCTTTGGGTTTGGGTCAACGCCATGCATCATTGACACATGCCCCATATGCTCCACACCACCGATGATAAACATATCGCCTTGATTGGTCATAATCTGAGCGGCAGCGGTATGTAACGCCTGCATGGATGAACCACACAAACGGTTCACAGTCTGAGCTGCCACAGTTTTTGGCACGCCTGCCAATAAGGCTGCATAACGAGCAATATTCCAGCCTTGTTCAAGTGTTTGGTTCACGCATCCCCAAATCACATCTTCAAGCTCGCTTGGATCAATGTCGTTGCGTGCAATCAGTGCCAAAATCAGCTTGGCTGACAAATCATCGGCACGCACATGGCGAAACATACCATTTTTGGTTTTACCCATTGCCGTACGCACACCATCAACGATTACTACATCTTTTGGACTTAGAGTTGTCATTGTTTTTCCTTGGATAATTGGAGCAATAATTAGTAAAGAGTCTCGCCATTTTGAGCCATATCACGCAATTTGGCAGGTGCTTCATATGCCTTGCCTAAATATGCGTACTTATCGCACAATGCAACATAGTTTGCGACACCGATTTGGTCGATATATCGGCAAGGGCCGCCACGAAATGGTGGGAAACCCACACCCATAATCATCGCCATATCAGCTTCAGCAGGGCTTGCGACGATATTATCTTCCAAGCAGCGTACGGTTTCATTGCAAAATGCAATCATCATGCGGTCGATAATTTCTTGCTCATCAAAAGTCTGATCGCCAGTTTGAACCAAGTTTAACAGCTCATAAGTGGTACTATCGGCAATTTTTTTAGGTTTGCCACGCTTATCAGTTTCATATTGATAAAAACCAACACCATTTTTTTGACCCAAACGCTCATGCTCAAACATCAGCTGCGTTGCACCTTTATAATCTGGCTTCATACGATCAGGGAAACCCTCTGCCATCACCTTGGCAGCATGCACGCCTGTATCCATACCCACAACATCCAAAAGATACGCAGGACCCATCGGCCAGCCAAATTTTTCCATGGTCTTATCAATACTAACAAAATCGGCACCTTCTTTGACCAGCAAATCGAACGCACCAAAATAAGGAAATAACACACGATTCACCAAAAATCCTGGGCAGTCATTGACGACAATTGGAGTTTTGCCCATTTTTTGTGCCAATGCAACCGTTGTTGCAATGGCGATATCGCTGGTCTTCTCGCCACGAATCACCTCAACTAACGGCATGCGATGTACTGGGTTAAAAAAGTGCATACCCACAAAGTTTTCGGGGCGTTTTAGGGCATTCGCCAAGCGAGTGATAGAAATCGTTGAGGTATTTGAGGCCAAAATGGTCTCTGGTTTTACCAAGCTCTCCACCTCAGACAATACCGCTTCTTTGATTGTAGGATTTTCAACGACCGCCTCAATCACAATATCAACTTCACCAAAATCGCCATAGTTTAAGGTTGGGCGGATATGGCTTAAGGTTTGAGCCATCTTAGCTGGCGTTGATTTACCACGCAAAACCTCTTTTGATAACAGTTTACCAGCTTCATTCATGCCAAGGTCTAACTGCTTGGCTTGAATGTCTTTCATAATAATTGGCAAGCCCTTGACCGCTGCCTGATAAGCGATACCGCCACCCATGATACCTGCACCAAGTACAGCTGCTTGCTTGATGGTTTGTGCATTTTGACTGTGCTTTTTGGCAAGTTTTTTAACTGTTTGGTCATTTAAAAATAAGCCGACCAAGGCGGCCGCTTGTGGGGTTGTTGCAGCTTTTGTAAAACCTTTGGCTTCAAGGGCAATCGCATCATCACGGTTTAAATTGGCGTGTTTTTCGATGGTCTCAAGGGCAATCGCCACCGCAGGATAATGTTTTGGATTGGCTTTGGCAAAAATGACACCCTTAGCCGAATTAAATGCCATTGCCTGCTCCAGCTGATTGAGCTTAACTGGTACTTGTTTTTCTTGACGCTTCGCCTGCCAATCAAACTTGCCTAATAAGCATTTTTTGACCAAATCAGCCGCCGCCTGCTCAAGCAGCTCATCAGCCACCACTGCATCAACCAACCCCAATTTAAGTGCTGCATCAGGTCGATACGCCTTACCTGTCGCAATGGCCTCAAGGGCATTATCAATACCAATCAGGCGTGGCAGACGCACCGAACCGCCAAAACCTGGAAAAATACCAAGCTTAGTTTCAGGCAAACCAATTTGGGCAGAAATACCCGCCACACGGTAATCGCATACCAAAGCCATCTCACAGCCACCGCCTAACGCTGCACCATTAATCGCCGCCACTTTTGGGAAGGGCAAATCCTCAAAGCGATTAAAAATATGATTGATATCCAAAAGCCATGCCTCAATTTCATCTTTAGAGCGACTAAAATATTCGGTAAACTCAGTAATATCCGCACCAGCAATAAACACCGATTTACCTGAAGTGACAATTAAGCCTTGAATATCATCACGGTTTTCAAGTACTGTTACCGCTTCTTGATATTCTTGAGTGGTTTTGCGATCAAATTTATTAACGCTTTCATCAGTGGCATTAAAATGAAACTGCACGATACCTTGTGTTTGGTCAAAAAAATCGACCTGAATATTTTTTCCTTGATAAATCATAAATACCCCTTGTGATGTTAGTCAATCATGTTGCCATGCTTGGCAAACGCACCTTTAATATAACACACCCATCACGCCATTTCACCTGCCATATTCCTGCTTAATGATGACCCATGGGTCACGCATATCTTAATCACACCAATACTTTTTTATTCCAAATCATATGATCAATAAAATCATATAATAAATATCGGTCAGTATGGTTCATCATGATTTTATCAAAGCATTGACTAAATAATTATTTACAAAAACTCGCTATTTTTATAAGATATACATCATAATCAATCCATACCAAGCTGATTTATCCAATTTTGACCCAAATCTTTCATGAGGTTTTATTGTATTTGTTATGACACAGCCAACCTATTACGACATTTTGGGCATATCTTTATCCGCCGATACCGAAATCATTGATGCCGCTTATCAAGCTTTAACCAAAAAATATAAACATAATCCCAATGCCGCTCATCGTCTTGTGCAAATTCGCCAAGCCTATGAAACCTTATCAGATCCCATCAAGCGAGCAGACTATGACTCATGGCTACAAATGAATGCAAGGTTTAGCCGCACGACGCCACCCAACTTTAGCACACAAACTACCCATTCGCCCATACAGACAACCGATGATTATCGCCCACATGAGCCGCCCAAACCCAAAAAATCATCACTGACAAGCTGGCTAGTTGGGCTATTGATAGCGATGATTGCTGTGGTGATTTTGGCATATTTTTTGGTATCATCAGCAGGGTTTTTTGGGCATCGTGACGAGCCTGTCACTCCCTTAAATCATGACACGCCTAACAGCAGTATTCCCAAATTGGTTGCCATTGAGCCGATGATACCATTCACACCTGATGAAATCACGCCAGAACAACGAGCCTCATACGAACACGCACATGCTGCTTATTTGGCGGCGGTAAATCGCATTAATGCCGTTTGGAATAATCTGCCCAAAACCATTCAAGATGAACTGCGTGATGAACAACGCTCCATCAATAGCACACGAGAAGAGGTTTGTAAGGCACAAGCTGCCAGCCAATACAGCCACCCAATGGACATAGACACGGCACGCTATCAGTGCGAAGTACCCAGACTTGATGAGCGTACCGAAACTTTGCGTATTTATGCAGCCAATGTTGCCGATCAGCCAACGCTATTTTATGACCCCAGCTATCCCAATCAGCCGACCTATAGTGATCACAGCAATCATTTAGAGGGCTATACGCCCAGTGAAGCACATGCCTTATACGATGATGCTGTTGCCCATATTAACGCTGTTTGGAATGAGTTATCTGACGAGACGCAATCATTGCTGCGTGACGAACAGCGAGCCATCAATGCCGACCGTGAACGATACTGCCAAGTCAATGCCCAAAATACCTATAACAACCGTCATGATCAAACGGTCGCACGCTATTTATGCGAGGTGGCACTGCTGTACGAGCGCGCCGAAGAGCTGGCGTTGTATGATTGATATCATCAACTGATTTCACCAACCCAAAGAAGAATCATGACACGAATTTACCCGTTACTCAGGAGTACTATTTAAGATAGGGTACTGCTTAAAGAGCAATCCGCCGAATGCTATCGGCGGATTTTTGATGAATATCCAAGCTGTCTTAAATGACAGCCCCCATCACGATTTAGGCTTAGTCACTGGCGGCTTGCCAGACTCAATGACGCCTTTGGTGACAATCACTTCTGCGATATCGGTCATGCTAGGTAGCTCATACATCGTATCCATCAGTGCATTTTCAATGATAGAACGCAAGCCACGAGCACCCGTTTTTCGCTCTTGGGCACGCTTGGCGATGGCGGTCAGTGCTTCAGGCTCAAAGGTTAATTGAACACCTTCCATATCAAAAAGATACTGATATTGCTTGACCAGTGCATTTTTGGGCTCGGTGAGAATTTGTACCAAGGCAGCTTCATCAAGCTCTTCTAAGCTTGCAATCACTGGCAAGCGACCGATCAATTCTGGAATCAGACCAAATTTAATCAAATCTTCAGCTTCTACCTCACGAAATAGTTCGGTGATGCTTGATTCATCTTGGGCTTTAACATCAGCATGAAAACCGATACCTGTTTTTTCGGTACGCTGGCGAATCACTTTATCCAGTCCAGCAAATGCCCCGCCCACAATCATCAAAATATTGCTGGTATCTACCTGAATCATCTCTTGGCGTGGGTGCTTGCGACCGCCTTGGGGTGGAATATTTGCCACCGTCCCCTCAATGAGCTTAAGCAGTGCTTGCTGCACGCCCTCACCTGAAACATCACGCGTGATTGATGGATTTTCGCTTTTGCGAGAAATTTTATCAATCTCATCAATATAAATGATGCCTTTTTCGGCTTTTTGGACATCATAGTCTGACGCTTGCAGCAGTTTTTGAACAATATTTTCAACATCTTCGCCCACATAACCTGCCTCGGTCAGCGTCGTTGCATCTGCCATGGCAAATGGGACATCCAACATCTTGGCAAGTGTCTGTGCCAGTAGCGTCTTACCCGAACCTGTCGGTCCGATAAGCAAGATATTTGATTTGGATAACTCAACGCCATCCGTATCTTTTTTATCATTAGCAACCTTCAGGCGTTTATAGTGATTATAAACCGCCACAGCCAGTGCCTTTTTAGCAACATCTTGACCGATAACATAATCATCTAAGTGTGCTCGCAGCTCTTTTGGCTTTGGCAGAACTTTATTAAGCCATTCATCTTTATCGCTATCTGTTTTAATGCTCAGTTGGACATCTGATTGGTGGCTGGTGTCAGCTGATTGATCAGACGATCTGCTAGAAGATTTGGTTGGTTTTGACCAATCTCCCAATAAATCCCCACAAACAGCGATGCATTCATTACAAATATTAGCGTCATTGCCTGCGATGAGCTTTTGAACTTCGGTTTTTTTCTTGCCACAAAATGAGCAACTTGGTATCTCTTTGGTTGTCATAACAGCCCCTTATAGATTTTTTGGTCGCTTATCAAGTACGACATCCACCAAACCATAATCACGCGCCTGCTCAGCACTCATAAAATGGTCACGGTCGGTATCACGCTCAAGCTTTTCAATCGGTTGGCCTGTATGTTCTGCCAATAAACGGTTTAATTTGGCTTTTAGCTCAATGATTTCTCGAGCATGAATCTCAATATCAGAGGCCTGACCACGAAATCCCCCCAATGGCTGATGAATCATCACACGGGAGTTTGCCAATGCGTAACGCTTACCTTTTTCTCCTGCCGACAATAAAAATGAACCCATTGAAGCGGCTTGACCCATGCAAATCGTTGAAACATGGGGTTTGATAAAGTTCATTGTATCATAAATTGCCATGCCTGCCGTGACAACACCGCCAGGTGAATTGATATATAAATGAATGTCTTTTTCTGGATTATCCGCCTCCAAAAACAGCAGCTGGGCGACAATTAGGTTTGCCATATTGTCTTCAACTTGACCTGTCAAGAAAATGACTCGCTCACGCAATAGGCGTGAAAAAATATCAAACGATCGTTCGCCACGACCTGACTGTTCGATGACCATAGGTACCAGTGCATTGTTAGGGGCATATAAAGCATCGGTCAGCTGGTCATAATAAGGATTGTGTTTTATGCTCATGGTATTCTCAGTTTGTATCGTTAATGCCTGTTTTTAAACTTAGTATCTTTAAAAACAAAGTTTTCATGAATGTTCAGTGATCTGGTTTTATCTTTAGAACAAAAACCCCACGCATCAGCTTGGGGTATTTGTCAAATCAGCAATCAGCCTAGCTCAACATAAGATTAGATGGCTTGTTGCTGGGCTGCGGCCAACAACTCTTGGTAATTGACTGTTTTATCGCTCACCTTGGCATGACCAAGCAGATAGTCCACCACTTGATCTTCTAGCACAACAGACTCAACTTGGGCACGCTGTGCTTTATCATTGGTATAATATTCAATCACTTCTGCTGGATCTTCATAGTTTTCAGCAGCTTCTGCGATAAAGGCAGTCACACGGTCTTGATCAACAGTGAGTTTTTGCGATTCGATGATTTGGCTGACCAAAACGCCCAAACGCACGGCACGCAATGCTTGATCTTCAAATAATTCATTTGGCAACATATTTGAATCAAAAGTCTTAGGATCTGCACCAAACTGCTGAGAAAAGCGATTTAGCATCAGTTGGCGTTGACGGTCAATTTCTTGATCCAACATGGCTTTTGGCACATCAAATTCATTTTTTTCAAGCAAAGCATCAAACGCAGCTTGTTTGACTTGATTGCGAGCGGCATGTTTTACCTCACGCTCCATATTTTTGCGAACATCGGCTTTTAACTGATCTAAACCACCTTCGGTCACACCAAACAGCTCAAAGAATTCATCATTGAGTTCAGGCAAAGCTGACGCCTTGACTTCTTTTAGCGTGATGATAAATTGCGCTTCTTTACCTGCCAAATGCTCTGCTTGATAGTCTTCAGGGAAAGTAACCGTGATGGTTTTTTCTTCGCCAGCTTTCATGCCTTTCATGCCATCTTCAAAGCCTGGAATCATGCGACCTGAACCGATGACCAAGGTGTGATTTTCGGCACTGCCACCTTCAAATTTCTCGCCATCAATCAAGCCTTCAAAATCAAAAGTTGCTTGATCGCCTTCTTCTAGCTCACCTTCTTTGGTTTCAAAAGTTTGGCGTTGCTTTTGTAGATTTTCAACCATGGTATCCACATCTTCATCAGAGATGGTTGCGGTGTGACGCTCAACTTCAATTTCGCCCAAGCCTTGAACTTCTACTTCTGGGAAAGTCTCAACCGTGGCTTGATACACCAAAAAATCATCTTCAAGCTTCACATCATCAATGTTTGGCACGCCAACAACACGGATTTTTTCGTTGCCAATGGCTTCAAAGACAGTATCACGAATGACATCGTTAATCACTTCTTGCTGAATGCCAGCACCATACTGTGAGCGAATGTGTGACACTGGCACTTTGCCCTTACGAAAACCATCAATTTTGGCAGTTTTTGCAACACTACGGATACGACTTTCAACCTTACTTTGGATATTACCTACAGGCACTTTGACCGTTAGCTGCGTTTCTTTATCAGAAACCACATTCACAGATATTTGTAAATCGCTCATAACTCACCTTAAATCATTTAAAAATAAAAAACAGTCGGTCAAAAGACCAAAATCTAGTTGTGAAAATATACTAATATCCCAATTAAAGAATATTTAACTATAACCACATAAATATATTAAAAGCAATACAGTATAGCTAATCATTGTGAAAAATACAACTCTTAGCCCATGCGAAAACTAAAAATCACACCAGCCAAGTTTCTTTTAATTGGCGAAGCAAATCTTGCAGTGCAGACGCTCGGTGGCTGATGGCATTTTTGGCGGCACGATCCAGCTGGGCGGATGATTTTTTAAGCTTGGGGATATAAAACAGCGGATCGTAGCCAAATCCATGCTCGCCCACAGGTTCATTAAGTATCTCGCCATGCCATTTGCCAATTGCGATAAGTGGCATCGGATCGTCGCCATGACGCACATACGCCAGTACACAGACAAAAAAGGCATCAATGGGGGCACGGCTGCGATAGGGTTTTAATTGCTCAAGCAGTTTGACATTATTGGCAGCATCATCGCCATGTCGTCCAGCATAGCGTGCCGAAAAAATCCCAGGGGCGTTGCCAAGAATGGGGACACATAGCCCTGAATCATCTGCCACCGCAGGCAGCCCACTGACTTTGGCGGCATGGCGTGCTTTGATGATGGCATTTTCAATAAAACTCTTCCCATCTTCGCTGACATCGCCAATCCCCAAGCTGCCTTGAGTGATGATATGAACGCCCAAATCAGCGTCATCAAATAACGCCTGAAATTCTGCCAACTTACCTTGATTGTTGCTGGCTAATACCCACTTTTGCATCATTACTCCCTTTGTGATTGATTGGTTTTAGCTGGTTGGATTGGTTAATTTTATCAAATACCATGACAAAATGGCGTTATTTTTTATATCGCTATTTTTGCTGATACAGCCACATTATTTGACGATATTATCATCACTCATCCATCTCAGAAACACACGCACTGATGGGCAGATGGTCAGATAAATTTGACCACGGCACACCGCCATGCACCATCGCATTATGCACCTTAAGCCTACGCACATAAATGCGATCCAAACTTAATACAGGCATTTTGGCAGGAAAAGTGGCAGGATATTCACCATGCACTTGCAAAAACACTTCACTAAGCCCTAGTGATGACAAGGCTTGACAAGATTTTTTTGACCAATCATTAAAATCGCCTGCCAAAATCAGCGATGCATCTGCTGGCAATGTGACAATATAATCACGAATTGCTTGATATTGCTTAATGCGGTCTCGATGCAACAAATTTAAATGGCAACACAACACAACCACAGGACGCCTCCAGCCATCTGGATGCACCTCACAATGAAGCACACCTCTTTTTTCAAGGCGATTGACGGTAATATTTAGGTTGTGTTTTGGGTCAAGTGGGTGGCGAGAAAGCACTGCGTTGCCATGATGACCGTGTTCGTATTCAGCATTTTTGCCATAGCTTGATGCAATGCCCAAAAACTCGCCAAACCATTCATGTTGCCCACCGTCAGGAAATTCAGCAAAATCAATCGTGCGTTTGAGATTTTGCCCTTGCACCTCCTGCAGACATAAAATATCAGGATTGGTTTTTAATAAGGCATCCTTCATGCCCATCAATCGTACCAAGCGATTGGTCGGCGACATACCTTTATGAATATTATAACTGGTGATTGTAATGGATTTCATGGCGTGGTATTTTATGGATCTTTTGGTAGAATTGATTTTAGTGATGGCTATTGTAGCACGATGATGATAAATTGATGATTATTTGTTTTAAATACCCTTGTAAAACTCAAAACTGTACGCATTTAAATTTGGGTTAAAATTTTAAGCACCCCATACGGTTTGGCTTTTAGACCGCCCAAACTGTTTTTGATATACTCTAACAAAAGGAAAATCCCCCATGGATACCGATATCATCCTAAAAAATACCCCCCTTGACGCCCGCTTACAGTTGATTGACTTTAATAAAGCCACACCTCAAACACTTAAAAATTTAATTCAAACCGTCTTAGATGATGCCAACGAAACTCTGACCGACATTGAATCGGCAAGCCTGCCAACCAACGCAAAAGAAGCATTTGAAAAAATCCAAAAATTTAATGCAATCAGCGAAAAGCTCGACCGTTATTTTAGCGTACTATCACACCTAAATAGCGTTGCCAGTAATGATGCCGTCCGCCAAGCCCACCATGAGGTACTGCCCAAAATTTCTGAACTTGGCACACGCATTGGACAATCTGTCGCTTTATTTTCTTTGTATCAGCTGGTTGATGCACAGTTTGATCAACTGCCAAGCCAACACCAAAATACCGCTCAAAAACGCGCCATTGAAAAATCTTTACAAAGCTTTCGCTTATCTGGTGTGGCATTGGATGCAGATAAAAAAGCACAATTTGCCGACATTCAAAGTAAGCTGTCTTTGGCTTCTGCTAAGTTTGCAGATAATGTCATGGATGCGACGCGTCATTTTGTTCGACCACTACGCCCAGATGAATTATCAGGCATCAGCGAAAACGGCTTAGCACTGCTTAAATCAGCAGCCGAAACTTATCGTGCCAAGCACCCAAAGGCAACACTTGAAACAGAATATGTTGCCACCCTTGATATGCCGATGTATTTGGCGGTCATGCAGTTTGCTGACAATCGCACGCTGCGTGAAGAGCTTTATCATGCTTATAATACACGCGCCTCTGACCAAAGCCCAGATACAACCGAGTTTGACAATGCCCAAATTATGGTGGATATCATCAATTTACGCACTCAAAAAGCCAAACTTTTGGATATGCAAGACTACAGCGAACTGTCGCTTGCCACCAAAATGGCAAACACCAGTGATGAGATTGAGAAATTTTTACTGTCATTAAGCCATGCCGCCAAGCCACAAGCTTATGCAGAATATCAAGAACTCAAAGACTACGCCCAAAGCTTAGGTCTCGATGAACTTAAACCTTGGGATGTGGCTTATGTCAGTGAAAAAATCCGCCAAACCAAATTCAGCTTAACCAGCGATGAGCTTCGTCCATATTTTCCGCTACCTGTGGTATTAGATGGTTTATTTGAAATCTGTCAAAGACTGTTTGGGGTTAAAATTTCTGTTACCCAAAAACAAAACTATGTTGCATGGCATGAGGATGTGCTGTTTTGTGTGATTCATGATTCAGACAGTCATGAACTATTGGGCGGCTTATATCTTGATTTGTTTGCCAGAGCAGGTAAACAAGGCGGTGCTTGGCTAGATGGCTTCCAAAGCCGACAAGTTGACGGCGATGAGTTACGCTTGCCAGTCGGCTTTGTGATTGGTAACTTTGCCCCACCCATTGGTGATAAACCCAGTTTATTATCCTTTGACGAGGCCAATACGCTGTTCCATGAGTTTGGTCATGCACTGCACCATGTATTAACAACGGTCGATGTGGCTGATGTCTCAGGCATCAGTGGTGTTGAATGGGATGCTGTAGAGTTACCAAGCCAATTTATGGAAAACTTTGCCATCACCGATGAAGGTCTACGCCTGATTAGTCGCCATGTAGAAACAGGTGAAGCCCTGCCAAATGATAAAAAAGATGCGCTCATCGCTACCAAAAATTTCCAAACTGGTCTACAAACACTCCGCCAAATGGAGCTTGGTTTGTTTGATTTGCAGTTGCACACCGCTAAAATGGTCAACTTCGGTCAAATCACTTATGCAGACATCTTATCGGTAGCCGATGCTGTCCGTGATGAGGTTGCCGTCATCTTGCCAGCTTCATATCAGCGTTTTGGTAACGGCTTTAGTCATATTTTTGCTGGAGGCTATGCTTCAGGATATTATTCTTATATTTGGGCAGAGGTGCTATCAGCAGATGCGTTTGGTAAATTTGAAGAAGATGGTATCTTTAATCCAGCCACAGGCCGTGCGTTTCGTGATGAAATTTTAGCCCGTGGTAGCTCTCGTGATGCCCAAGATAACTATGTGGCATTTCGTGGACGCAAAGCCACCCAAGAAGCGTTGTTACGCCATCGTGGCTTGATTAATCAAGCATAATCACATGCGTTACCAATCTAATCGCCCAAAGCGGCAGTTTTTGGCTGGTGTGGTTTGCCCCACTTGCAAGAAAATAGATACCATCATCCAAGTTCAAGTCTTTGAGCCTGACTATGATGAATATATTGAATGCATTGAGTGCGGGCATCATGAGCATCGTCCCACACCTGATGAGCTTACCACCATCCAAGAACACGCCGCCCAAGCAGATGGCGTTGGCATTGTGAAGTTTAGATAAATTTCACAATACCAAGCGTGGCTATGATCATTTAAGATCAAACTTACCTTTCTGAGCGTTATTATCATGGCAGGTAATTTTTATGCCCACTGCACGCATCTGTTTAATACCCAACAAAAAAGATGCCCAATGATTGAGCATCTTTTTTTTTGATATAAGAATTTATGCATATTTAACACTTAATACGCCATTATTTATCCTTAGTTTCATTGAGCTTATCAATCCGCTGTTGCAGTTTTTTAATCTGTTTAGCATGCTCTTTGGCCTCTTCTTCACGCCATTTATCAGTTTTATAAAAATCAGCATCATGGCGATGAGTTAGGTCTGGTACATGTTTGATATTCATTTCATTGAGTGCAAAACTTGTAAACAGACTGTAGTCATTTTTTTGCTCTTGATAAGTATTTGCCCAGTGACCAAACTGCTCAGCTGCATATAAGAAAGTTGGGTTAGCACACACCTGCTTATCTTGCAAAGCTGCAACAAACTTATAAGAATGCGAAGGCGTCACCCGATCATCACGCTTGGAGGTCATCACCAATGTTGATGGATAACAGACACCTGCCTTGACATTATGATACGGCGAATAGCTTTTTAAAAGCTTGTATTGTGCAACACTGTCATAGGGCAAACCATACTCACCTGCCCAATATTGGGTATGGAAATTATCATTATAACGCAACATATCAAGCACGCCTGCCGCTGGTATGGCAACACGGAATTTTTCAGGATGCAAGACCATAGAAGCACCCACCAACAGCCCGCCATTTGACGCACCTGAGATTGCCAAATGATTGCTATCAGCATAGCCTTGCTGTGCCAAATAATCAGCCGCAGCTGCAAAATCATCAAAGACATTCATTTTATTGAGCAGGCGGCCATCCTTATGCCATGTATGGCCATATTCACTGCCACCACGGATAAAGGCAGTTGCCCACACACCACCATGCTCAAGCCAAGCGGCTTTGTTTTTATAAAAGGCAAGATTTTCAGTAGCCCCAAACCCACCATAACCATACAATACGGTTGGGTTTTTACCATCAAGTTTAATCCCTTTTTTATAATTGATATTCATCGGTACTTTGGTACCATCTTTTGAGGTGTAAAGTATTTGTTTACTTTCATAAAGATTTTCATCAAAAGGAATCAAATCTCGACGACGCACATCAATAAACTCGCCCTTTGATGGGCTGTATTTATAAACCGTACGAGGCTTAATGATGGCATTAAAGCGAAAAGACACATAGCTTTCATCAGGGGTTTGATCATCCTCATCGGCTACCTCTTTATCTTTTGCTTTTTTATCCCCATCCTTGTTGTCATCTTCTGCAACATAGCTGGTTAAATCGTCCGCATTACCTGGTATGTCAGGTGTCAAATCTTTAACAATCTTGCCCGTTGTATCGGTTAATATCAGCTTGTGTGCGCCATCTTTTAGATATTTAATCAAAAAATGACCGCCTGCTTCAGGGTGATAAATCGCCTCTAAGGTTTCATCATACTCATCAGGGATAGCAACCACAATCTCACGCTTTTTAGGATTGTTTAGGTTCATTTTGAAAATATCACCCTTGATATTTTTTTCACCTGAGATGAAGTAAACATCCAGCGTTTTATCATCAAAATGTACCAAAGAGGCTAACGGTGCGTGAGTATAATCAGGTGCGTGATAGAAAAAGTCATTAAAGAATTTTTCGCTGTGAATACGATATACCTTATTGGTTTTGGTGTCTTTGATGAAGCTGGTCGGTGCTTTTTTATATGCTTCAATGACTAAATACCGTCTGGTTTCATCATCGCTGTACCACATATCCGTTGGACCTGCACCATCGATCTCACCCCAAGTCACCTCAATGGGATCAACCCATTTTTTGCTACCAACTTCATGGCGTTTGATTTGTGAGCCTTGAATGTACAAAAAGCTCTTATCATCTAGCCAAATAATGCTGTTATTGTCAGCATTTTGAATCGGCTCAATGGCAGCTTTACCTGTTTTGATATCGATGACATGTAAATCTGTGCGTCCTCGGGTGTCTGTATCATTATTACCAGGGGCGGTGACATAGGCAACGTAAGAGCCTTTATCGCTGACATAAATATCTGGCCACGGCAAAACGGTATTACCATCTTCTGAAAGCTCTCTTTCATTGAATAAGGTGCGCTTATTGCCATCAGTGTCTGTCAACTCAAGGCGGATATAGCCGTCTTCATGACGGTATAATTCAAGACTGCCTACGCCATCTTTATTTTCTTTACGGTAGCTATAGCGGTAGCTCATCAAAGCGTTAATATTGTTTTTGACTTGCTCATAGATTGGGTTGGCATCAAAATACTGATTGGTTACCTCATTTTGAGCATTTACCCAATCATTAACCTCGCTTGATTGTTTTGGCTTAACCGTCTGTAAATCTTTGCGTGTGCGGTTATCAAACAACCCATCTTTCACATCATCTTCAAGCAACGAACCAATCAGATTGCGATCACGATCTTCATCAGTTTCTTGGGTGTAGTCTTTATTCATATCATCGACATTTTCAAGCCAACGAAACTTATCAACAATTTTTTCACCAAAGTAGCGACTGACGCCATCATCGGGACGAGGGTATGCTGAAGAGTCGCCAAACTCACCTTCAGATCGCACATGGTCAGCTGATCTGCCATATTCGCCACTTAAAAAATAATCCGTACTGTCTTGATGAATGCGTGTTACAGGATAAGTATAAACACCGTTAGTGGGCGGCTTAGTATCTTGTAAAGCTGCTTCATTATCGATGGTTTTGGTGCCAAATGTTGCCATTTGATGAACAGAAGTGCATTGGGTCAGGTACGCACACGATATGCCAGCACTGATAATAGCGGCTAGTTTATTGAGTTTCATTATTGTCTCCGTACTCCATAACAGAGCAAAGTTAGCATGCTTGGTCAAAAAAGTAATCAGCCAAGCCATGCTATTAAATTTTAATTAGCTGATGCTTGAGTTTAACCATCAATTCATTTAACTAAGTCAAAAAACAAACTTATCTCATCTCAAATGGATTGTAACTAAATTTATAAAATCATACGGTTTAAGATAAATTTGTTTGACAACTTATGATATTTTCAGCCAAGAAGCTGCTTAGAAAATGAATGACACGCCAGCACGATAGCCTGTATTGTGAAGCTTGCTAAAGTCTTTATTACCCAACTGATTGGTAATTTTTTCGTCATCAATACGGCCGTATAGGCGTACATTTTCTCTTAGATAATAATCGGCACGCACATAAGAGCGTTTTGAATCAATCTTATCAAATAACGCTGTTTCATAAGCCTGAACAAAATTATGGCATGAATCATTGGCATCAGCAACACACAAGTCTTTGCTGTAGGCATGTATCAGTGCTGCACCGCTTTTTTGGGTGCGTTCAGCAACTTTTTTACCAAAGCCTGCCGTCATGGTTAGGCGAGGCGTGATTTCATAACCTACCTTAACGCCCATATAGTTGCCCTTAGATTTATCGGTAACAGTACCATTGATTTGTTCATTTTTTTGCCCAATATCTGCCGCCAATAGCAGTTTATTGTTGCGATATTCAACCGAAGCTGCTGCACCTTGGCTCTTGGTAGCATAAAAATTACTGTCTCTACCTGTGGTTTTTGCGTTTTGACGGCTATCACTATAGCCCAATGCAACACGCACCGTTTGATGATCATCAAGTGGATGAAGGTAGCTAACAGACGCACCAAAACCCTCTACCTCTTGCCCATTCTTCTTTTTACGAACATCGCTTGAAGCTGGCAGGCTATAATAGCCACTGGCATGCAATCCTTTAATGGCAGTATAATCCAAGCGGATGCTATTTTCCCCAAAAGTTTCAAGTGGTGTATAGGTATTGGTGCGTGTGACATAGCCTGTGTGCAGATATTGACGACCCAATGACAAAGAACCTAAATCTTTTTTATCAAATGCCATATTAGCACTATTTAGGTACATACCTGTACCGCTATCATAATAACCAAAACCAATCGCTCCACTGACACGCCAGCCATCTCTTAGTTTTCTAGATGCACGAAACTCCGTCCAAGAAGCACCTGTATCTTGCCCCAAGCGTACACGGCGATCACTTCTTTGCTCATAAGCACCTTTGGTGATGGCTTCGTAGTCATTGTTAACACTTGCCCAGCCTGTTTCTGGATAAAGGTAGGTATATTTTTGGCTATTTTTTTGCCCATAAGTGTTAATCTCACCATGCACATCAAAGCTAAAATCACCGCTTTTATACAGATTATAAATCGCATGGCTAGGCATTGCGTTTAACAAAATCATGGCGGTCAAAAGCTTTAATGGGTTTTTGATGATTGATGGTTTCATAAAATATCCTTATGTCCCTGAATGTTTATTGATCAATGATGAATGGCTAGCAGCTGTTTATCATCATTGATATGGTTGATAGAGTATGCTTAAATTCATTAAAATGAAAAGCCAGTTGAAATGCGATAGCTGTTATTCTTACGCTCACTATACGCACCTTCTTCGGTAAAGTTGGTGGTGCGTGTTTGGTTCATCGAAGCAGAAATCGATATGCCGCCATAGATATAATAACTTGCACTCAGACCATAGGTTTTTTGTTTGGTTTTATCAAAAAACCAACTTTCATGCACACGGCTTGAAATATTACCTCCTCGTTGTGCGATGATATTTGGTATATCCAAGCGTTTGTTGGGCTTGGTATTTTTATCGGTGGTTTTTTGTCCATAAGTCCCAGAAACAGAAATTCTTGGGGTTACTTTGTAGCTAATTTTTGTCCCAAAAGCTTTTGTGGTAATATCATCAATGATCGCACCGTGTAAATTTTCTTTGGCTTGACCAACATTACCGCTAATACTCCAATCTCCTTGGCGGTAACTTAGCCCCACAGTGGACGCTGTTTTGTTATTATAGGCGGTATCGCTAAAAAAATCTTTGTGCCTTTGGCTTTTGCTATAAGCCGTGCCAACAGACAGGGTTTGATTTGGGCTAATAGGATGGCTATAAGATGCAGAAAGACCTTGTGCTTTTTGGATATAGTAGTTTTCGTGGCTACTCACCGACCGTGTATCAGGTGAGCCAGGCAATGCATGGTATGCACTAAACTTAAACTTAGGGATATAGCTGGTACTAACCGATATGGCAGTGCTGTACTCGTTTGAGCCATCAACCAAATTATAAATTCCGCTGGGCGTACCAGCACCAGCACTAAATTCATTATCAGTATTAATACCGATACTGCCATATTTGGTGGCAAGATTCACGCCATAGCCATATGCAGCTCTTTGACCTTTGCTTGCTGGTGCATACAAACCAACATTACCAAATAAAGTAATATCCCGAGTTAGGTATTTTTGGGCACCCAGATAAACAGAAGCACCACCAAATCCATTGAGTCTTGCTCGCTCATCACTGTCTTGTCTGTCTTGGTCTTGTAGCATACGCTCTAAAGTGGCATTATTGCCATATACTGATGAGTCACCCAAATAAGTAAAAGTGCTTGAATTGACGCTAAGGCTGGGATTGACAGAACCACTGATACCAAATTTCAGACCATCTCTTAAGTTACGGTCAAGATAAACAGCATGTGCAGGTAAACTTGCCATAATCAACGAAACGCTGACGGCAAGTAGCCCAAGCTGTGTGGAAGTTTTTTTCATAAGTAATTGCTCCTTTTACTTACTTTTTGTTGGCTGTGATAGCTGGCGTAGTAGGATAAAGACAGACAAGAGATACAAAACCAGTCAAATTGTAAGGTAATATTACCTTATATAAACTTATGTTTCATATTTTATCTTTTTTATATCTTGTCGTTATTATAATGAAAAAAAATCCAAAAGCAATAGACTAAAGTTATAAAGTTATCATGGCGTGATTATTTCAGTGATTATTTAAGGTTTCATTCAGACGCCTAAGATGTCAGCCATTTTATGATGACACGCATTCACCAACTGCCAAATCTGATGACCAATCACCATTCGCCCAACTTTTATCAAGATAACGCCCTTCTTTGGTCAAATACATTTGATATCGTCCTTGATATCAAATGTATTTGAAGCTATGGTCGATGTACTATCAAAATTTAGCCGTCAAACCTAAAGTCAGATTACGACCCATCTGAGGCACAAAAGGCAAAAATGAGTTGTGAATGTAGATTTGTTCATTGAGTAAATTATTTGCACGAATTGACAGCGTATAATCGACATTACGATATGCATTGTTATAATCTAAGCCAACATTGAGCAAATTATACCCTGCCGTTTTGTTTTCTGTGATATATCTTGGCTGCATCATCAAAGGGTTGTTATCACTGCCATAGTCGCTGATTCGGCAATTGCTCTCATGGCGTTGGCAACCTTCTGGCTGCTTGAATTGAGGTTTAATGGCAACCGTTGAGGTGGCAACTTTATTTTGTGCAAACACATGGTTAAATTCTGCATTGGCAGACCAATGATCACCAAAATACCCTTGCCAACGAATGCCCAAACGGCTGGGCGGTACTCTGGGTGCGTAAGTTGGATTTCGTGCCAAACGGTCATAATCCTCCTCGCCTGAGGTTGTTGTACCGTTTTTATAGACATTAATGGTTGTACTACAATCATTATTATCGTTAATTTGTCCCCATTGTTCAGGCGTTTTTAAGGCACAAGTCAAACCACCATCGGCATCATAATCACCATTATCATCAACGGTCATATCCTTGATATCATCATCAAAATAAACCCACTTTCTGCCAGCATATACAAGCTTACCTTTAATATCAGATAATGCACCAATTTTACCTTGCACCATATCACCAAAAAACATCACACTGTGATTGGCATTTGGCTGGTAAGTTAATGAACCCTCCACACCATAAAACTTAGCCGTCGTCTGATTATAGCGTCTGATGTATAAATTGCCTTCTTTGGCAATGGTCTCATTAAAAATATAGTTATCAAAATTGCTATAGTAAGTGCTTGCTTTATAGCTGACTTTATCTGCTGTATGCATAAAACCCAGCTCATAATTATCCGATTTTTCTTTGACCAAGTTTTTATTGCCATGCTCAAAAGAGCTGGTCGCCAAATGTCCGCCTTGATAATACAGCTCCATCGGCGATGGAATGCGTTCGTTATGTGAGTAGGTCAATGACAATCGATGATTTGGCGTAATATCCCATAAGGCACTACCAGCATAAGAGGTGGCATGTTGTTTATATGTCGTCAAATCAGGATGATCAGGTGCTTTTAGCTGTGCTTTACTTAAAAAATACTGCAAAGCATGGTCAAGTAAATGCTGGTCATATTCAATTGGTGTTTTTTGTCTTTCATGACGCATCGCCACCTTAAAAGTCATTTGATTTAGCTTTAGTTGCTCAAGTCCAAAAATACCAAGGCTTTTATTGGTATTTGGAACTAATAAGTAAGGACGATATTGGTTAATGTTTTGACTTTGGGCTTTTTGCCATTCTGCTTCTGATTGAAAATAGCTTGGCAAATACGCCTCTCCTGCTGCAGATTTTTGGGTTTGATACCCAATACCCAATACCCCAGATAAGCGTTTGGTCGGTGTATGATATAACTCCAAGCGACCATTAACGCCTTTTTTTGTAAAAATAGAGCTGGCATGACCCTTATCCACCGTTGTATCACGCTCAGAAGGTTTGTGATTGTTTGGGTCTTGCTCATTGCCAGCATCTTTTTCATCATGATAATAATCTGCATAAGTTAAGCTTAGCTTAATTTTATCCAAACCTTGAATAGGCCGATATACCTCGCCACGAATGTCGTAGCGATTGGTTTTCATATCAATCCAAGGCGAATGATGTTCATGATTGATGGGCACGCCCGTGGGATTATGCTCACCGATATGGTCTTCGTGGTTGTGGCGACAATGCGTATGAGGATTGTCATCAATATCTGAATCTTCCATCAAATGAGGATAAATAGGTAAATAATAATTGGATTTTGTGATATTATGCCATTTGATAAAATGCTCTCGTTGGCTGTCGCAGTGGATATGCCCTGGGATACCATAACGATCTTTACGGTGGCTATAAGAAGCACCGATATGCCCATTATCATGAATATAAGACACGCCAATCATGCCAACGGTAGAGTTATTTGCACTACCTGGCACATAATCTAACATGCGATCTGCCTGAAAATGGGGAACTTGATAGTCATCAGCCTCTCGCTTTAAGCCCTCCACCCGAACCGCAATGCGATCTCCTACCCCAAAGCTCACCCCTGCAGTTGCAAGCTTTTCATGGTTGTTTGTGTTATATCGAAGCATCGTCTCGCCTTCGATTTTGTCATGGATAGCACCACTAGGCATACGATTCGGGATACGGTCATCAACAACATTAATCACACCAGCTGGCGATGCCAAGCCATATAACAGCGTATCAGCACCACGAACAAGCTCAACTTTAGACGCTAAAAGTGTATCGGTCGCCACAACATGATCAGGCGATATTGATGACACATCAATCACATCAGTTCCATTTTGTAAAATCTTAAGACGCACGCCCTCTTGTCCTCGCACAACAGGTGCCGATGAACCACCACCAAAAGGGTTACTATGAATACCAAGCTCACCACTTAACGCATTGCCCAATGTTGCCGAACGATATTTTAATTTATCTTTTGAAAGCGTAAGATCACTGGATTGTTTTGAATCACTAAATACAAAACCTGTATTTTGGTTCGTTTGTGAGCTTACCAATACACCCTGTAAGGTGGTGGTTGGCTCTTCACCTAACTTAGTATTACCTGCTACCGCTGGCATCGCAAAGGTGGCCGATATCGCACAAACAAGTGGTTTTTTTATCATGATACCCTCGGTTATGATATAACATAATTAAATAAAGCACATTATTATATAGCATATTTAAAAAATAACAATGATTTACAATGGAATAATATGGGCATTGTTTATATCCCACTAATCAAATTAAGCCAAACTATAAACCCAATAATACATCAGTGCTATAAAAGTATTGTGTTGCATTAATCAAAGACCGATTAATATCAATATAACAATAAAGTTATGTTTTAAAATATTATTAAAAATTATCATCAAATCAACTACTTTGGGTAAATTTTCAATATTCATTTCATCTTGCCCAAAATCATTCATCAAAAACTTTTTTAATATATTGATAATGATAATTATTATTGTTATTATAAAACCCATGACATATCTCTTTTTTTAAATATCAGTTTTAAAGGTCGGTTGCCATGCGTTTGTCTTTATTGCCCATCACGATACGCCATATTATCACCATAGGCCTGGTCTCAAGCTCAATATCAGCAATGGCGACTACCCCCCTTATTTCTTCTGGGCCATTGCCCACGGTCAGACTTGATGCCATAACAGTTTATGGTGAAACATATCGAACCACCGCCACCAAAACCACCCTACCACCCAGCCAAGCTCCGATGAGCTATCATCGCATTGAACAAAATACGCTTAAACAACGCCAAGCCGACAGTGTGAGCAGTGCATTACGCTATGAAGCAGGTGTTGATACAGAAAATCGGGGGACGGTCAGTATTTTTGATGAATACAATATCCGAGGATTTAAAAATTATTCAAATTTTTATGATGGTATGAGACTGCCTTATGACGGCACATGGAACTTGATGCCACAAGTAGATGCTTATGCCACCGAAGCCATTGAGATATTAAAAGGTCCTGCGTCTTCATTATACGGCTTTAACGAACCAGGTGGTATGGTCAATCAAGTTGCCAAGACCCCCAAAAGCTCGCCTCAGCATGAGATAAGACTGCGTACAGGCACACATAACCTAAAAGAAGTTGGCATTGACAGCACATCAAAGCTCAGCGATGACATCAATTATCGCATGGTTGCATTGGTTCGTAAAAAAGATGGACAAATGCAAGATACCAAAGAAAAACGGACATTAATCAATCCTTCGCTGATTTGGAGACCCAATGATGACATCTCGGTACTTGCCAGTGTTTATTATCAAAATGACCCAAATATGTTACCCTCCACACCATTGCCAAGTTTAGGAACGCTATACAACGCAAGCTATGGCAAGCTTGGTGCAAATGCTTATGCAGGCGACCACTGGAATCACTTTAGTAAAAAAGTATTCATGCCAAGCCAGACCATTAACTGGCAAATTAATGACTCTTTAAAGTTCAAGCACATCTTACGCCACACCAACGCCAAAGCTCAACAAAAAAATACTTATCATCAAGGATTTGTACAAGGCTCAGACTCCAAGCTCAACCGTACAGCCTATACCACAGATGAAAAGATGACAAACTGGTCAACAGACAACCAATTGGCCTATGATTTATTTATCAAAGATTCATCACACAACCTATTACTCGGTGTGGATTATCAAAAAACAAACAGTACCGCCAAATATGCCGACGCCATGTATCAAGGCGTTCCAACCATTGACCTTGCTCAACCAGACCATGGATTATTTAGCAAAACTAATCTAAACTTGACAGGCTATCAACAAAAAGATGACATTAAGCAAAAGCAGCTTGGCATATATCTACAAGATGAGATGCAATGGAACAACCTGACCGTTGTTGCAGGGCTACGCCGTGATAACTATGAAAGTGTGACCAATACCCAAACGGCAAATAACACCCATAAAACCACCATCAATCAAGCCAATAAAACTTCTGGTCGCTTGGCAGGGATTTATCATTTCAATCACGGTCTTTCACCTTATGCAAGTTATTCTCAATCATTTCAACCTTTGGTTGGCAATAATTTTGTTACAAACAAACCGTTTGAACCCACCACGGCCAATCAGTTTGAAGTTGGGGTAAAATACACCTCAACTGACAATAAAACCAAAGCAAGCTTGGCAGCCTTTGACATCACTAAGAAAAATGAAAAAGTGGCAACAGTTGATTGGACAAAACAGACACAAACAGGCGAAACCACCTCAAAAGGGTTTGAGATGTCAGCCGACCATCATTTTAACGACTGGCTTCATGCTGGTTTCAGCTATGGCTATGTAGATGCCAAAATCAGCAAAGATGAATTTAATCCACAATTGGTTGGCAACCGCCCTCAACAAGTCGCCAAGCATACCGCAAGCCTTTGGACAACCATCACACCCAATGATAAAACTTTGCTCAATGTTGGCATTCGCCATCAAGCAGGCATGCAAGTTGATAGACAAAATTCTGATGCCTTGCCAAGCGTTACTTTGGTCGATTTGGCAGGCAGTCATCAAATCAGCCCCACACTCAGTGCAGGCTTAAGTGTCAGTAATTTGTTTAATAAAACTTATGTTGGCTCTTGCTATGATAAGATGAACTGTTGGATGGGTGCAGAACGCCAAGCCAGTGTCAGCCTGACGGCAAACTTTTAGTATTTTTAGATTGCTGATAAAAGATTGCTGATAAAACATAGCGACCCCAACAACAAATGCCAAAAACATCATGCAAAGACACACTTTAACACCGTTAAATGATTCTAAACTGGCTGATATCGTTAACCACATCAATGAAGACCACCTTGATGACATCAAAAGTATGGCAATCGGTCTGCTTGAGCTGACTCAAAATCAATGCAAAAACCTACAATCTGTGATGCTAAAACAAATTTATCAAGAAGGTTTTGTCTTGGATTTACAGTTTGGGCAAAACTGGTATCAACCCAATCAACAAGAACAACAAATACAACAAATTTGGTTTTTACAATTTGATACCGCCATTGAATCCGCCGAGCAACTCAATGAGCAATACATTGCCCTGCTGCAACGCAGTGATCGCAAACAAGGTAAAAAAACCATCGAAATTAGACAGCGCCACTTTGTTTTACAGGCGGTATCAGCCGTTAGCCAAAATATGTATCGCCTGACCTTACAGTCAAAAATAAACCTATCCCAACTGCCTGCTGGTTACGCATTTTTACTAAATCTTAGCTCATCTGCCACCAAGCAAAATTCCAATCGACCTTATCGCTACTATACACTTCGAAAAGCTTGGCAAGCCATATCCCCCCAAGGAGAGAAACAACATTTGGCATGGATTGACATATATTGTCATGGCAAAAAAAATGGTGAGTTTAGTCTTGGTGAAACATGGGTAAAGTCAGTTCAAATCAATGACATCATTACCAGCGAAAGAGAATTCCCTGAAAAAATTGAGCATCTACATGGTCAGAGTTTATTGATTGCTGATGAAACCTCTCTACCTACGGTAGCAAGGTTGATAGAACTTTGGCAAAACCCCCAAATGCCCATTGTGCTGCTTTTTTTACAAAATGCTCAGGAACTGGCTTATTTAGATGAAGCATTACCATCATCTTGCATCACAGTTTTACCCGTGATTGCAAAGATAAATGACGCACCACACGAACAAATTTTTGCCCAATTAATCGATTTTTTACAGCACACGCCAATCAAAATTGATTCTATTTGGGGCGGACTTGGGGCAGCCACAACCAAACATCTTCGACCAATGCTTCGCAACTTTTTGGGCTCAAATTGCGACATTGTGCTAAAAGTATATTGGCGAGATGAATAAGACTGATAAAAACAGCATTTTACTAAGTTACCAAGGCCTAGGCCTGCTTGGTTCATTTTGCCCCATGTTGCTTTGTTTTGTCTGATTGGCTGAACAACTTGCCTTATTTTTTACCATGATTTTTTACCATTTGTTATCTTTTTTGATTAAGTTATCTTTTTTGGTTAATTTATGCTCTTTACTCAATCACTTACGGTTATTCGCCAAGAAAAAACCTTACTGCATGATATTAATATCACCCTAGAAAAAGGAAAAATATATGCGTTAATTGGGCATAATGGGTCAGGCAAATCAACACTGATTAAAACCTTAGCAGGTGAAATAACACCAACCAGTGGGCATGTGGCATTAGATGAATTGACAAATCAATCAATTTTTGATTTACCGCCCAAAACGCTTGCTCAATATCTGTCCTATCTGCCACAAAAGCTGCCTGATGCCAGTCATTTTACCGTTTCTGAGCTTGTGATGCTTGGTCGGTATCCCCACCAAAAATGGTTACAAAAACCCACTTCGCAAGACCACGCCATCTTATACCAAGCAATGCAACACACTCAAATTGAACAATTTGCCAAGCAGTCGATGACAACGCTGTCAGGTGGCGAAAGAGCCAGAGCATGGCTTGCCATGTGTATTGCCCAAGATACGCCTTATCTTTTGCTTGATGAACCACTTGCTGCACTTGATATTGTATATCAAGTTGAAATACTTCGCCTAATCCAACACTTGGCAAAACAAAAAAACAAGGCAGTTATGATTATTATTCATGATATTAATCTTGCTTCACAATTTTGTGATGAAGTCATTGCTCTAAAAAATGGCAAACTGTGCCATATTGGTAATATTGCCAGCACAATGCAACCAAAGGTGCTTGAGCGTATCTTTGGCATTCATTTACATTTACTAAGCCACCCCATGAATGGCAAAAAGGTGGCGGTCATATGATGCAAAAAAGCTTACTGCTTGCCATCAGTTTACTGCTATCTGGCTGCCAACCACAAAACCATCAGCAAAATACCCATCAAGCCGCTCAACACAATCAGCAAAACACTTCTTCAACCACCACACAAAACCAGCCTCTTAAAATCATCACCCCTGATTGGGCGATTGCTTCCACCTTAACCGCCATGGGTTATCCACCCGTGGCAGTCGGCGATGTTAAAATCTATCCTGATTGGGTTGGCAAGCCTGAACTACCAAGCCAAACCATTGACTTGGGAGCAAGGTCTTATCCAAATCCCGAACGATTGGCACAATTACAACCCGATATGATTATTGACAATGATTTTTACGCTCATCTGCGCCCCTTGTATGGCGACACGCCTCATGCCAGCGTCTTTTTTGGCTCATACGGCGACATTGCAACTTGGCAAAATTATGCCGAGACAACCAAAAAACTGGGAGAAATCATCAATCAGCCCAAACAAGCTGAAGCATTTTTAATAGAATCTAAACAAAAACTGCATAAACTGGGATTAATATTTAGACAAAAAAATCCCAATATTCAAAAAATTGCCGTGGTGAATTTTGCAGATGCCAATAATTTACGAATTTATGCCAACAACAGCTTATTTAAACCTGCCACTCAAGAAATGGGGCTGAGTCTAATCACGCTTGAAGATAAAATGGGACAAGCGAACATGTGGGGATTTTTATCAATCACATTGGGAGATTTGGCAAAATTAGACCAACAGACTTGTCTGGTCGTGGTTGAACCTTTTAGCCCCATACTTTACCAAGATCTCAGAGACACCTTATTATGGCAAAGGCTCGGATATGCAAACAATCTTTGTATGACGGTCATAAAACCACTGTGGGTGTACGGTGGCATATCGTCCATGGTTACCTTCGGTGAACGGCTTAATGAAGCAACCTTTCAAGGGAAAATAGCCAATGCCCAATAAAATATCAGCAATAAAACAAGTAATCACCCCAAAAGCCCCTATTATTTTATGGTTTGTCTGTTTGTTATGTTTGGCAATGGTAAGCACAAGCTTGGTCATAAAAATAGCCTGGCATGATCCATTTGTATGGTTGTTTTTACCATCACAATCACTTAGCCTAAATCAGATGGTTGTACAATTACAACTCATACCAACCATATTTGTGGCAATGCTATCAGGTGGTTTGCTTGGCGTGGCAAGTGTGTTACTGCAACAACTGGTCAAAAACAACTTAGCCTCAGATACCACACTGGCAGTCGGATCAGGGGCTGAATTATCGTTATTAATTGTTGCCATCGTTGCACCAAGTTTTGGGCTACATGGAAGTTTTTGGGTTGCATTTTTTGGGTCGCTGCTGGGCATGGTGCTGGTCTTTGCCATTTCTACCAAAAGCCATATGAACTCTGTGATATTAATTTTAAGTGGCTTAGTGGTGAACATCTTATTTTTCTCCATTGCCCAACTGCTCATCATATTTTATCCTGATTGGACGATGGGGGTTTTGGTCTGGGGCAGTGGATACTTAACTCAATCAAGCTGGCAAACTGGCCAATTTTTATTAGCAATCAGCGTATTTTTACCCCCAGCGCTATTTTTATTACTCAAACCATTAACCTTAATGGGCTTAGATGACCGACAAGCCAAAAGTCTGGGCGTGCCTGTCGCACAGGTACGATTGGCGGCAATCATTTTGGTCACCATCATCACAGCCAGCGTGGTGAGTCGGGTTGGCATCTTAAGTTTTGTTGGACTTGCCTCAGCCAGCATGGTCAATCTATTGGCAATCCGCCATATTTGGCAGCGATTGTTGGCAGGATTTGGATTTGGCGCGGTCTTCTTATGGCTAAGTAACAACTTGGTGACACTACTCACAACATGGCTTAAACCCATGATTCAGCTTAATTTGCCTGTTGGTGCATTGACAGGCATTTTAGGATCAGGCATGGTTATTTGGTTGGTAATCCATCAAAGCAAACAGCAAATTCATCACGAAGAATCTTTCGCCTTTTTAACCATAAAAAGAAGTGAAAAAACACGCTTTTTTTGGTTTGTAATGGCACTTATATTGGCCATCATGGGCGGGCTTGCATTATATATTGCCCCAAATGCCATGGGTCATTTAACCATTCAAACAGATGTTTATTTAATTGAACAATTTCGTCTACCACGCACATTATCTGCAATGGCAACAGGTACCATGCTCGCCTGTGCTGGTGTCCTATTACAAAAACTCACTTGCAACCCCATGGCAAGCCCTGAGGTGATGGGAATTAGCTCAGGTGGCGCATTAGGCGTCATATTGGCATTTTTGTTCAACCCATTATTACTGGCAATGCTGGGATTAGAAAATCAAAAAAATGCAGACATTACTGTATTATTGGTATCAGGCATGATTGGATCAGGCTTGGTGCTTCTTTTGGTCATATGGCTAGCCAGAAAATTATCACCTTCTTTATTGTTATTGGTTGGGGTTGCCATCTCAGCGATGATGACCAGCGTTTTAACATTGATTAAAATATCAGGCGATCCCAGATTACAAGCAATATTAAATTGGCTATCTGGCACAACCTATTACGCCAACCCAAACTCAGCTTGGTGGGTGGTCATAGCGGCATTGGTACTATTCATCATCAGCTTATTCATACTAAAACCACTGCAAATAATGAGCCTAAATGAAACCATGGCTCGTAATTTAGGCGTATCAATTAAACGCACCAAAATGATCACCTTAATCCTTGTTGCATTACTTAGTACCATCTCGACCCTTGTTGTCGGCCCTTTAAGCTTTATTGGACTGATGACACCGCATTTGGCAATGACGCTTGGAGCGGTACGCTTATCTCAACAGCTGGCATTGTCAGCAATGCTAGGAGCGGGCTTGATGCTTATCGCAGATTGGATTGGACGCTATGTCATTTTTCCATACGAAATCCCAGCAGGTATCATTGCGTCAGTCGTCGGAGGAATATATCTGTTATATCTAATGAGAATGATGTCCAATGAGTAGGATGTTTAAATAACCCCAAAAAAACACCCCAAAATGTTTTGGGGTGTTTGTCCAATCAAAGCTAAGCTATCTTAAGATTACTTACGCTTTTTGCGTTGAATGGCATGAATGGCTCTGCCATCTGCCGATAAAGCAGCTTCATGTACCGCCTCAGAAACCGTCGGATGAGCAAAAGTCATCAGCTGCAGATCTTCGATACTAGAAACAAATTCCATGGCAATCATGCCTTGGTGGACAATATCACCTGCACCAACTGATACAGCATGCATACCCAATAAACGGTCAGTTTTGGCATCAGCCACCACTTTAATCAAGCCAACGCCCTCACCTTGTGCTAATGCACGACCATTGGCAGATAAGCTAAATGAGCCTGTTTTCACTTCATAACCTTGTTCGGTGGCAGCTTGCTCAGACAGACCTACCCACGCAATCTCAGGATGGGTATAAATCACACTGATGATGGTGTCATAGTTGACTTGGGCTTTTTCGCCATGAATGCGTTCAACAGCCATCATGCCCTCTTCCATCGCTTTGTGGGCAAGCATCGGACCACGAACCAAATCACCGATAGCATAAACGCCGTCTAGGTTGGTTTTACATTGGTCATCAACCGCTACCAAACCACGCTCGGTAAGCTCAATGCCACAATTTTCTGCCAACAGCTTTTCACTATAAGCACGACGACCTACGCACACAATGAGCTTATCAAAGGTATCTGTTTGAGTTTCACCTTTAACATCAGTGGTTACGATCACTTGACCATCTTTTACCTCAGCACCTGTCACTTTGGTATCAACACGGATATCAAGGCCTTGTTTTTTAAGTAGCTTCGCTGCTTCTTTTGAGATGTCTTTGTCAGCGACTGCCAAAAATTCTGGCATGGCTTCATAAACCACAACCTCTGCACCCAAACGACGCCAAACCGAGCCAAGCTCAAGCCCAATCACACCAGCACCAATCACACCCAAACGCTTCGGAACCTCAGCAAATTCCAACGCACCTGTTGAGTCAACGATATACTCGCCATCAGTTTTGGCAACAGGAATCTCAATTGGGACAGAGCCTGCCGCTAGAATCACATATTTGGCAGTAATGGTACTTTCATCGCCCTCAAGTGGTGTAAATTTTACTTGTTTTTCAGCACCTTTACCATCAACCAATGTACCCCAGCCTTGTAACCAGTCAACGCCATTACCCTTCAAAAGACCTGCCACGCCTTGGGTTAGCCCCTTGACAATGCTGTCTTTACGCTCAAGCATCTTGGCAATGTCAATATTAACATCACCTGTTGTGATACCGTGGTCAGTCAATTCATGCTTGGTCGCCTCAAAGCGGTGTGAGCTGTCAAGTAAGGCTTTTGATGGGATACAGCCCACATTTAGGCAAGTACCACCAAGAGCAGGTTCGCCTTTATGTACACGCTTTTCGATACAAGCAACACTAAAGCCCAGCTGTGCCCCACGAATCGCTGCTTCATAGCCACCAGGACCGCCACCAATTACAACTAAATCATAAGAATTTTTCATCATATTCTCTTTTTTTCTCTATGTTAAAAACACACAAAGAATTGTCAGAACGCCTCCAACAATCCTTTGCAAAAACCATCTGTCAAACCTTATAGGTCAAGTAGTAGCATTGATGGATCTTCAATCAATTCCTTAATTGTCACTAGGAATTGAACTGCTTCTTTGCCATCAATCAAACGGTGATCATAAGATAACGCAAGATACATCATCGGTAGGATAACAACTTCGCCATCAACTGCCATTGGACGCTCATTGATTGCATGCATGCCCAAAATTGCAGTTTGTGGTGGGTTGATGATTGGTGTTGATAACAATGAACCAAACACACCGCCATTGGTAATGGTAAATGTACCGCCAGTCATCTCCTCAATGCTCAGTTTACCATCACGCGCCTTAGTTGCATAATCACGAATGCCCGCCTCAACATCTGCCATACTCATGCGATCAGTATCACGCAGCACTGGCACAACCAAGCCACGATCACTTGATACCGCCACACCCACATCATAATAACCATGATAAATGATATCGCTACCATCAATCGATGCATTCACGGCTGGGAAACGCTTCAAGGCTTCGGTGGCAGCCTTAACAAATAATGACATAAAGCCAAGTTTAACGCCATGACGCTTCTCAAAACGATCTTTGTATTTGGCACGCAAATCCATCAACGGCTTCATATTAACTTCATTAAATGTCGTCAACATCGCAGTTTCTTGAGTGGCTGACAATAGTCGTTCAGCGATACGCTTACGCAGACGAGTCATCGGCTCACGCTTTTCGATACGCTGACCAACAGCTGTGGCAATCACTTGACCATTATCACCTTTTAGGGTTGGGTTAATCATGTCAGATTTGGTCACCCGACCGCCACGCCCTGAGCCTTGAACATCAGCAGGATTAACACCAGTTTCTTTGGCGGCTTTTCTGACTGCTGGGCTGTGATCTTTATATTCAGCTTCTGATGTTGCTGATTCATCTTTTGGTTGTACTGGTGCTGCAACCGATGCTGGATCAATGGTTGTGCCTTTATCAGCTTCGTCTTTTGACAGCTCACCATCTTTTGATGGTGCTTCGCCTGCTGATGCACCTGCCTCAAAAATTGCAACCACTTCTGCCGATAATACGGTATCATCCACATTCTTAACGATACTGGTAATCACACCATTATCAGGCGCAACAATCTCCAAAACTACTTTATCAGTTTCAACTTCAGCCAAAAGTTGGTCACGGCTAACGGCTTCACCTTCAGCAACATGCCATTCAACGATCGTACCATCTTGTACTGATTCTGGAAATACAGGGGCTTTAATTTCAGCCATAATAAACTCCTTCAAGTTTATAAATCAAAATATGTTATTTTAAATACTAAATGTTATTAGCCAAAACGCACACGGCACTTTGGCTAATGAATGTTACTTCAAGGCTTCCACTGTCACACCCAAGGCTTCAGCAATCAAAGCTTTTTGTTGTTCGGTGTGCAGTTTTGGTGAGCCTGTCGCAGGTGCAGCGGCGGCAGGACGCGCCGAAGGTGTAATGATTTTTGCCTTCGTCGGTGCAGGTACTACCATGCGGAATAGCTCAGGTGCTAAGTAATACCAAGCACCTTGATTTAGTGGCTCTTCTTGTGCCCACATGATTTCTTCTAAGTTTGGATACTTGTCAATTTCAGCCAAGATGCGTTCTTCAGGCAACGGATACAGCTGCTCAATACGAACAATGGCGATATGCTCTTGACCCAGTTTGCGACGCTGATCAAGCAAATCATAATACACTTTACCGCCACAAAGTACCAAGCGTGTCACCTGCTCATGATTGATTGAATCAATTTCAGGCAAGACAGTTTCAAATTTGCCCGATGCCAATTCTTCTAAATTAGAGGTTGCAAGTGGATGTCTAAGCAAGCTCTTAGGCGACATCACAATCAATGGTTTGCGGATTGGGCGTACTACCTGACGGCGTAAGGCATGGAAAATCTGTGCTGGCGTTGTTGGCGTAATGACCTGCATATTATCCTCAGCACACAGCTGCAAGAAACGCTCCAGACGCGCTGATGAATGCTCAGGACCTTGACCCTCAAAACCATGAGGTAAAAGCATCGTCAAACCACAAACACGCTGCCATTTGGTTTCACCAGATGAAATAAACTGATCGATCACCACCTGTGCACCGTTCACAAAGTCGCCAAACTGTGCTTCCCAAATAATCAATGCATTCGGCACTGTGGTGGCATAGCCATATTCAAAAGCCAATACCGCCTCTTCTGATAGCAGTGAATTATAAGTGGCAAAGCGTGCTTGGTCTTTGGTGATATGTTGCAGAGGAATATACATACTGCCATCATTCATATTATACAGTTCTGAATGACGATGTGAGAATGTGCCACGACCGACATCCTCGCCTGTAATACGCACCAATGAACCTTCAGCAGCAAGGCTAGCATATGCCAAAGTCTCAGCAGCGCCCCAGTTAAGAGGTTCTTCACCAGTTTGCATCGCCAAACGCTGCTCAACGACTTTCGCCACTTGACGCTGCAGGGTAAACCCTTCAGGGATTTTTGCCATCGCACGACCATAGGATTTGAGCTTTTCGATATCGACGCCCGTTTCCCAGTCGTCTTGCAAATCGTGACCTAAATAAGGCTTCCAATCAACGAACAGTTCAGTATTTGGCTCGCTGACCAAACCGCCTGCAACAAACTCACCACGATCCAATAGTTCACGATAGTCATCTTCAAGCTTGGCACCCTGCTCATGAGTAATGATACCCTCTTGAACCAATTGCTCAACATATTGGGCGCGCGTGGTCGGTAGTTTTTTGATGACTGCATACATCAAAGGCTGTGTCGCAGATGGCTCGTCAGATTCGTTATGACCATTACGGCGATAACAGAAAATATCTAGCATAACATCTTTGCCAAATTCACGGCGGTAATCCACAGCCAATTGAGAGGCAAATACGACCGCTTCAGGGTCATCGCCATTGACATGCAAAATCGGTGCATGAACCATTTTGGCAACATCAGTACAATACTCTGTCGAGCGAGCGTCTTCAATACGAGAAGTGGTAAAGCCAACTTGGTTATTGATGACAATATGAACCGTACCGCCAGTCTTATAGGCGCGTGTTTGAGACATTTGGAAAGTCTCTTGGTTAACACCCTGACCTGCCAGTGCGGCATCTCCATGCACCACCAAAGGCAAAACCGTACTGTTATCAATTTGTAAGCCATATTTTTCAGAACGGCGTGCTTGGCGTGCTCTTACCGAACCTTGAAGCACGGGAGAGACAATCTCAAGGTGTGATGGGTTAAATGCCAATGCTAAGTGCATCTCACCGCCTGGTGTCATGACATTAGATGAAAAACCATTGTGATATTTTACATCCCCTGAACCATTAACAGGCTGCACTTTACCATCAAATTCATCAAACAAATCGCTTGGTTTTTTGCCCAAAATATTGACCAAAAGATTCAAACGGCCACGGTGTGCCATACCAATGACAACCTCTTTTGAGCCATGAGTACCTGCGCGTTGTACCATCTCATGCACTGCAGGAATGAAGCTTTCGCCACCTTCTAGGCCAAAACGCTTGACACCTGTATATTTACGAGCTAAGTATTTTTCCAAACCTTCAGCCGCTGTTAGACGCTCTAGAATCTCTAATTTTTTATCTTTGTCAAATTTGATATGGCCGTGATTTGACTCGATATAATTTTCGATCCAACGCTTTTCAGCCGCTTGAAAAACATGCATATATTCATAACCAATGCTTTGGCAATACACACGCTCTAAGATTTCGATAATTTCACGCAATTTAGCTTCTGATTTCCCAATCGCCAAATCATTGGTTGGAAATGTGGTGTCCAAATCTGACTCCGCCAACCCATGAAATGCCAAAGTCAAATCCTCAACCTCTGGACGCGGATGTAGCCCCAATGGATCAAGATTTGCCTTGCGATGACCACGGCGACGATAGGCAGAAATTAATGCCTGCACCGCCATTTGTTTAGGATGATGCTCGACAGATGAGTCGCTTGATTTTGCGGTCAATCCTGATTGGTTGCGTGCCAACAATAAAAACTGCTCTTTGATTGCATTGTGTGGTGCATCATCATCTTGACGATAAGTAGCAAAATAATCTTGCCACTCTTTGCTCACACTTTGGCTGTCTGCCATATATTGTTCATACAGTGCTTCGACATAGGCTGCACTGTCTGCTGCCAATTCGGTGTTTGCAAAGGCCACCGTATCTTTACTACTGTTTGTCATTCGTTTTTCGCCATTTTATTAAAAAAGTTGATGTGCCATGCTCTTGACAACCATGGCTGTCAATCTGTATCAAAACTGACACATAGGTATGCATAGTGTACGCCATTTGGATAAAGATAACAAGGGTGATAATTACCCTAAAATACAATTATCCTTATAAAGCCAAAAAAGCGTAGATACTTTTACCTGAGTATAAACTTACGATCACCAAGGCTAATTTTTGGTGTTATATGCAACAATGGATAACATTATTAAGATTTATTTCATTTTATCAAAATACTATCAAAGATACGCATGCCCTGATATGGCGATCTTAGTGATACCAATATAAAAAGCCGCACCCAGCGATACGGCTTTTTATAGATTTAAAATATGCTTAAAGTTTGATTATCCTGCTTGATCTAAAAGCATATTACGAATATGACCGATGGCTTTGGTTGGGTTTAACCCCTTGGGGCAAACGCTGACACAGTTCATAATACCACGGCAACGGAATAAGCTAAATGGGTCATCTAAGCGAGCCAAACGAGCTTGGGTGTCGGTATCACGACTATCAATAATAAAACGATAGCCATTTAATAATGCAGATGGGCCTAAGAATTTATCAGGATTCCACCAAAATGATGGGCAAGCCGTTGAACAGCACGCACACAAGATACACTCGTAAAGACCGTTCATTTTTTCACGCTCTTCTGGTGATTGCAATCGCTCTTTAGGCGGTGCAGGCTGGTTATTAATTAAATATGGATGAACTTTTTCATACTGTTCATAAAATTGGTTCATATCCACAACCAAATCTTTAATCACAGGCAACCCTGGTAAAGGTCGGATGGTGATTTTGTTTGGCAAAGTATTCATATTAATCAAGCATGCCAAACCATTTTTGCCATTGATATTCATACCATCAGAGCCACAAATACCCTCACGGCACGAGCGGCGGAAAGTTAAGGTTTCATCTTCACGCTTTAGGCGAAGTAAAACATCAAGCAACATACGGTCTGAATCTAGTAATTCAACGGTATATGACTGCATATAAGGGGCATTATCTTTGTCTGGGTCATAGCGATAAATCTCTACGATACGGGTGCCTCGACTCATGATTTTTCTCCAGTAATAATTTGGATAGGATTGGCGTCACGCCAACCCTCCGATATTTGGCTTAGGGTGATTAGAAAGTCCGAACACGCGGCACACAATAATCAACCGTCAATGGCTGCTTACGAACTGGCTTATACACAACTTTATTACCCTCTGAATACCAAATTGTGTGCTTCATCCATTCGCTATCATTACGGCCAAGTGGTGCTGGCTCATAATCTGCTGGATGCTCATAATCAACCACCATATGTGCACCACGACATTCGTGACGCAGAGACGCAGAAATCATAGTTGCTTTTGCAACTTCATATAAGTTTGCTACCTCAAGTGCCTCAATACGGGCGGTATTAAAGACAGCTGATTTATCTGCCAAATGGATTTGCTCAACTTTTGGGGCAAGTGCCATGATTTTTTGTACACCTTCATCCATCAGTGCCTGAGTACGAAACACGCCAGCATGAGACTGCATGGTATTACGAATCTCATCAGCAACCTCTTGGGCATTGTAGCCTTCGGTAGAGTTTTGTAGCTTATCAAGACGAGACTGGGTAAAATCTAGCACCCGTGGATTAAGCGGCTTATAATTACGCCCCGTTTGGTTAAATTCATCAATGATGTGCTGACCTGCTGCACGACCAAACACCACCAAATCAAGCAGTGAGTTAGTACCCAAGCGGTTGGCACCATGAACAGATACACACGCACACTCACCAATGGCATAAAGACCTTTAACAATACGGCCTTCGGTATATAGACCCTGCTCATCAACAGGACCTTCTAGGTTTGGTACAGTAACCTGACCGTGAATGTTGGTTGGAATACCACCCATCATATAATGGATAGTCGGCACAACAGGCACAGGTTCTTTGGTAATATCCACATTACCAAAGTTTTTGCTAATCTCAAACACTGACGGCAAGCGCTTCATCAGCGTAGCAGCACCTAAGTGCGTCATGTCCATGACAATGTAATCACCATTGGGACCACAACCACGACCCTCTTTAATCTCTTGGTCCATAGAGCGAGAGACGAAATCACGAGGGGCCAAATCTTTTAGAGTTGGGGCATAACGCTCCATGAATGCTTCGCCATGCTTATTGCGTAAAATTGCACCCTCACCACGACAGCCTTCGGTCAATAGGACGCCAGCTCCTGCCACACCTGTTGGGTGAAATTGCCAAAATTCCATGTCTTGCAAAGGAATGCCAGCACGCACCGCCATGCCCAAGCCATCTCCTGTATTAATATAAGCATTGGTTGATGCTTTAAAGATACGACCTGCACCACCTGTTGCTAATACTGTGGTATTGGCTTGGAAAACCGAAATATTACCTGTTTCTTGGTCTAGGGCGATCACGCCATTAATATTACCTTCATCATCTTTAATCAAGTCGAGCGCAATCCACTCCACAAAAAACTGTGTGCCTTTTTCAAGATTTTTTTGGTATAAGGTATGCAAAAGCGCATGACCTGTACGGTCGGCGGCAGCACACGCACGAGGCACAGGTTTTTCGCCATAATTTGAGCTGTGACCACCAAATGGGCGCTGGTAAATCGTACCATCTGCGTTACGGTCAAAGGGCATGCCCATGTGTTCTAGCTCATAAACGACCTTAGGTGCTTCACGGCACATATATTCAATGGCGTCTTGGTCACCTAACCAGTCAGAGCCTTTGACGGTATCATAAAAATGAAAATGCCAGTTATCAGGACTCATATTACCCAAAGATGCACCGATACCACCTTGGGCTGCAACGGTATGTGAGCGAGTGGGGAAAACTTTGGTAATGACAGCGACTTTCATACCACCATTGACTAATTGCAATGACGCACGCATGCCTGAACCACCACCGCCAACGATGACGGCATCAAAGTTTAGCGTTGGGATATTATTAATTGTGTTATCTTGGTTTGTTGCCATGTTAATTCCTAATGATTGCATATTGCATTTGGTATTCGTATGTTGAAGCTTTGGTTAATTACCAAAAAATCATCACGCCCCAAAACAGATAGACCAAAACAGCGATAATGACCAAAGATTGGATGACCAAACGCAAACCTGATGATTTGACATAATCCGTCAAAACCGTCCACATGCCCACCCATGCGTGAAATACCAATGATAAAATCGCCACCAAGCTAAATAGCTTCATTGGTAGACTTAGCATAAAGCCTTGCCAGCTTTCAAAATTCACATCATTGAATAGGAAAAAGCCTACCATAACAACGCTATAAACTGCTAAGACAACCGCACTAATACGCTGTAAAATCCAATCTCGTGAACCTGAACCTGTCAAGCCAGTCGCACTTTTAATACCAGAATTATTTCTCATTAGAACATCACCCATACAAACGATGCGACAATCAGTACAGCCGCGATTACAAAACTAATCACCGCAGCAGTACGCCCAGATTTAAGCTCTTCATTCATGCCAGCATCAGCAAGCAAATGCTTGATACCCATAACAAAATGGTAAGCGGTTGCCGCCACAAAAATCCATGCCACAAAACGCAGGGCGATATTGTTAAATACAGCAGCAAAACTATCAGCTGATGATAATGAAGTTTGAAGAATACACAACATGACAGGCACAAGCAAAAACAGCACAATGCCTGACACACGATGCAAAATAGAAGCCATAGCAATCGGTGATTTTGAGTTCACCGCAATCACTTGGCTTAATGGTAGGTTAATCGGTCGGTTGCTTTTCACAGCGGGCATCCTTATCTAATTTACGCCGAAAAATGGCAAGGAGTAGCTGGCTGGCTTATCAATCGGGCAGTAGATACATAGGTAAATACGCAAAAAATACCGCCCAATCAATTCTCACAACTCATCACAGGTCATGAGCTTTCAGCGCGCACCACAAAAAAATGCACAATCTTATCACGATAACCAATCACCAAACCATCAAAATTTCATGGTCTTATTATAGAGTCAATGTGTACTTATCAACAACGACTTATCATTAAAATTGATTGGTAGAAGCTTAATTTTCTGATAACTACGATTGATTATCGTTTAGAAAAATGCGAACATAAATGACCTAAATTATAAAACGCTTACTCAATAATTACAAACAAAATCCCAAACTTTGTGCAAAATTTCCGAAATTTTTCCAAAAAATACCTCACAAATGCGTGAATTAATTGTTACAAACAGTGTCAGGCTTTGAAAATTGCTTGCCAAGTAAGCAAATTGCCCCTAAAATCCAAGTTGAGCCAGTGGGTGAATGTTCACTAATTTTGTTCTTGATACGAAAAAGTCTTGTAACTTTATCAAAGTTTTTGTATTATCCAATTTTGTATTATCCAAAAGGTTCACTATTGATCGTGCCTACATGCAGATATGAATATATAACAAAACAAGGACGCCACACGATTTGGGCTAATGGCTTAGCCAATTTGTGTGAAATTATTCATCTGATTGTATTTGTATCTTATATGGTGCTAGCACCCACAAGGAAGTATGGTGACTGTTGTCATGTACAATACAAGGTTTTCAGATGATTTTAACCATAGATGAGGTCAATTATGTCAAAGAAAGTTACTCTTACCGTTGACGGTACCGAATACGACATGCCCGTGCTGGAGAGCACTTTGGGTCGTCCAGTACTGGACATTAGTGCTGTTGCCAAAGCAGGTTTATGGACTTATGATCCTGGCTTTATGGCGACTGCACCAGTAGAATCTGCCATCACTTTTATTGATGGTGAAAAAGGCGAGCTTTTACATCGTGGCTATGCCATTGACGACTTAGCATCCAAGGCTGAGTATTTAGAAGTTTGTTATGCGTTATTATACGGCGATTTGCCCAACGCCGAACAAAAACAAGCATTTTATCAACGCATCTCTGATCATATGTCTGTACACGATCAGTTGCGTAAATTCTTTGAGGGTTTCCGCCGTGATGCTCACCCAATGGCAATCATGGTTGGCGTGGTGGGCGCACTGTCAGCGTTCTATCACAACCATTTGGATATCTCCGATGCTGAGCATCGTGACAATACTGCCGTGGATTTGATTGCAAAAGTACCAACCCTTGCTGCGATGAGCTATAAATACTCAATCGGCGAGCCATTCATGTATCCACGCAAAGATTTTAGCTATGCTGAAAACTTCTTGTATATGATGTTTGCCACACCAGGTGAGCCAGATTATAAAGTCAATCCTGTGCTTGTCAAAGCGATGGATAAAATCTTTACCCTACACGCTGACCACGAACAAAACGCATCCACTTCTACCGTACGCTTGGCAGGCTCAACAGGTGCCAACCCATACGCATGTATCGCAGCGGGTATCGTAGCACTTTGGGGACCATCGCATGGCGGTGCTAACGAAGCTGTTCTTGAGATGCTTGATGAAATCGGCTCTGTTGAACATGTCGAAGAATTTATGGAAAAAGTTAAGCGTAAAGAAGTCAAATTAATGGGCTTTGGTCATCGTGTCTATCGCAACTTTGATCCACGCGCCAAAGTCATGAAAGAGACATGTGATGAGGTTTTGGGCGCTTTGGGCATCAATGACCCTAAACTCGAGCTTGCGATGAAACTTGAAAAAATCGCCCTAGAAGATCCGTATTTTGTTGAGCGTAAACTCTATCCAAATGTTGACTTCTACTCTGGCATCATCCTAAAAGCCATCGGTATCCCAACCTCAATGTTTACCGTAATCTTTGCCTTGGCGCGTACTGCTGGCTGGATTGCTCACTGGACAGAAATGCACTCAGAGTCTTTTAAAATCGGTCGTCCACGCCAGCGTTATACTGGCGAGACGCATCGTGAGTTCGTACCTGTGGACAAACGTAAATAATCCGCTTCATACGGATTTACTATAAAAATTTCCCCAAGTGATCGCTTGGGGAAATTTTTTGTGTTATAGATATCATCATCCCTAGCACCATACTGACCAAATCGCCAGAGTGTAAATCCTAGCAAGAAAGTGTTACACACAAATACTGGTCCTACCCAAAAGCATGGGTTTATAATAATACGATCAATCACCACCAAGGAGCCTGACATGATCATCAACAAACCTCTGCTTGCCATCGCTTTTGCTACTGCCTTGAGTGCTTGTAGTCAGCCCACCGCTGGCACTGAGCAAACAGCTGCACTAAGCACACAAAATGCACAAGAGACGCAGCACGCAGCACACGCCCATCACGATACCAGCATGCCGATGGCTGCACACACCAGCGAGTACATGCAGTCGATGAACACCATGCACGATGCGATGATGGCAGCTGCCACCAAAGCTCATGCCGATGTCGCTTTCGTTGAAGGGATGATCCCGCATCACCAAGGGGCGATACAGATGGCACAGATCGAGCTAAAATACGGCAAAGATGCCGCCATGCGTAAGCTTGCCCAAGACATCATCGATACACAACAAACCGAGATTGAATTTATGCAAAATTGGCTGACCACCGCCCAAGATAAAGATGCCATCGATGCCAATAGCGAGCACGCCAAAGCCTATCTTAGCGACATGAGTATACATGATGCGATGATGACAGGGGTACATCACGAAGATGCTGACATCGCCTTTGCCCAAGGGATGATTCCGCATCACCAAGGGGCGATACAGATGGCACAGATCGAGCTAAAATACGGCAAAGATGCCGCCATGCGTAAGCTTGCCCAAGACATCATCGACGCCCAAAACCCAGAGATTGCACTGATGAAACAGTGGCTCGGCAGTCGTGGTATCAGCCAATAATCAAACAAAAAACCCATCAAGCAATCACGCTTGATGGGCTTGGCAAGTCAGATGAGCGAATTATTTACCCAATCCTGCCTGCTGTAACAGCGCACCAAAGCTGCCCATCGTTTTGGCAGGTTTGGCGGTAGATTTTGGTTTGTCTTGGCGAGCAGGTTTGCGATCTGCTTTGGGCTTATGATTTGCCGATTTGTCTGCTTTATCCGCCTTGGCTGACTGATTAGCTTTGGCAGATTTTTCAGATTTCATACTAAAGCCAATACGCCCACGCACTTCATCCACCGAAATAACCCGAACTGTAACAATATCTTGAGGCTTAACAACATCAGCAGGGTTGGCCACAAAACCATCTGACAGCTCTGAGATATGCACTAAGCCATCTTGATGCACGCCAACATCGACAAAACAGCCAAAGGCGGTCACATTGGTCACGACGCCCTCAAGGGTCATGCCTACTTTTAAGTCTTTGATTTCATTAACATCATCACGAAACTTGGCAGTACGAAACTCTCCACGAGGGTCATGTGCAGGTTTGGCAAGCTCATTTAAAACCGTTGCCAATTGGCTAAAATTATCCGAACTGTCATTAAGCGCTTTGGTCAAGCTCTCATTGCCCAACACCTCATCTAGTGATTTACCATGCTGAGTTAAAATTTCATATACCAATCCGTAGCTTTCAGGGTGGACACCAGTAGCGTCCAGTGGTTCATCACCCTCTTTGATACGCAAAAACCCTGCCGCTTGCTCAAAAGTTTTGACGCCCAAGCGTGGTACATTTTTTAGTGCTTCACGGTTAGTAAAAGCACCATGTGCACGACGATACTCAACAATTTGTTGGGCAACATTTTTATTAAGCCCTGAGATATGAGCTAAAATTGCAGGGCTTGCGGTATTGACATCTACCCCCACCGCATTGACACAGTCTTCGGTTACCTTGTCTAAACTGCTTTCAAGCTCAGTTTGATTGACATCGTGCTGATACTGACCGACGCCGATCGCTTTTGGCTCAACCTTGACCAATTCTGATAACGGATCTTGTAAGCGGCGTGCAATCGACACAGCACCACGCACCGATACATCCAAATCAGGCAACTCTTGGGAGGCGATCTCGCTGGCTGAATAAACCGATGCACCCGCCTCTGAGACCACCAATGCCTGAGTAGATAAAGAAGCTTCACGAATGATTGATTTCACCAGCTCTTCACTTTCTCGGCTGGCAGTACCATTACCAATAGCGACCAATTCAACCTGATGCGTCTTAATCAGCGTCTCAATGCGATCTTTGGCTTCGGCCAGTTTATGGTGCGGCTTAAAAGGATAGACCGTATCAGTTGCCAACACCTCACCCATGCCATCAATCACCGCCATCTTGACGCCATGACTATAGCCCGGATCCACCCCCAAAATCGCCTTACGACCCGTTGGAGCAACCATAAGTAGATGCTTGAGATTCTCTGCAAAAACAGCGATGGCATCCGCCTCTGCTGCCAAGCGACGCTCGGTTAAGAGGCGGTGCTCAATCTGTGAACGCCACTTAACCAGCCAAAGTTTTTTAGCGGTCTCGGTCAAAAATTCACCATTAGCAGCTTTTGGGTCAATCTCAAAATGACGCATGATCATCTCAATAAATGGTTCATCTTCACCATCAACATGTAACACCAATACATTTTGTTGACGCCCACGCAACATAGCAAGCAGGCGGTGATTTGATAGCTTGGCAAATGGTTCGGTATGCTCAAAATAGTCTTTGAATTTTTCGCCCACTTCACGCTTTTCTTCACCGATTAATTCAGAGCGAATGCTTGCCGTGGCATTAAATCCAGTGCGTACCTTGTCCAATAAGTCCAATGCTGTCGCCCATTCATCCAAAATAATCGCCTGAATGCCGACGATTTGTTTATCAAAATCACCAAAATCAGCCTCGAAAGTTTCGCCTTTATCATCGGTCAGCGTCTCAGGTGATACATAGCCCTCAAGTGCTTCTGCTGGGCTTTGACCTGCCAAAACAGCATGTGCAATTGGTTCAAGTCCTGCCAATTTTGCGCGTGCAGCCACAGAGCGACGGCGTGGACGATAAGGCTGATAAATCTCTTCAAGCTCAAGCTTGGTTGAGGCGGTATTCACCCGTTCAGCAAGCTCATCCGTCATGACATTTTGAGCAGCCAACAAACCTAGGATTTTTTGGCGGCGTGCTGCCAAATCTCGCTCAATGATGAGTGATTTTTCAAGTTCACGCAAAATCTCATCATCTAGGCCGCCAGTATGCTCTTTGCGATAGCGAGCAATAAAAGGAACGCTTGCCCCTTCATCATAAAGTCTAGCAAATGCTTCAACCTGAGTGCTTTTGATGGCATGCGTTGCAGCAAGTTTGGCATAAATGGCTTGATGGTCGATTTGAATGTCGGTATCAGTCGTTGTGTTGGTCATAAGGATTCTTTTAATTACGCCGATTGGCAGGAAATGTTTACCTATTATACCAACTTTCACTCAAAACACCAAAGCCCAGCGCTCAAAGTCTGCCGACAGCCTTTAAAATATCCTTTAAAATACCATCAAAACTTTCAGGCAGTTTTGACCAAATCTCAAAGAAAATTAACATAAAACTAGTGACATTTTACTGTGCAATATTGTACACTAAGACTATTGAGCCGACTTGATACAGTCGGTATATGATGATAAGGAAGATGATATGACAGACATATTAGATACGATGACGCACCGTATTTTGGTGGTAGATGACGATGCTCGGCTACGAACACTGTTGCAACGCTTTTTGGAAGATGATGGTTATGTGGTGCGTGTTGCACATGATGGTAAGCAGATGGATAAACTCATCGCGCGTGAGATGTTTTCTTTGATTGTTTTAGATTTAATGCTCCCTGACGAAGATGGCATCGCAATTTGTAAGCGTCTGCGTGCAGAAAATTCAAGCATTCCCATCATCATGCTCACCGCCAAAGGCTCTGATGCGGATCGCATTGCAGGACTTGAAGCAGGTGCTGATGACTATTTGCCAAAACCGTTTAACCCAAAAGAGCTGCTTGCACGTATCAAAGCGGTATTGCGTCGCCAAAATAGAGAACTGCCAGGCGCCCCAAGCCAACAAGTAGAAGTGGTAGAGTTTGGACCTTGGACACTGGATTTATCCACACGCACTCTCAAACGAGATGGTAATGTCGTTACCTTAACTACTGGTGAGTTTAGTGTTTTAAAAGCTTTGGTTCAGCACCCAAGAGAGCCTTTGACTCGTGATAAGCTCATGAATCTTGCGCGTGGTCGTGAGTGGGGTGCGATGGAGCGTTCTATTGATGTTCAGGTATCTCGCCTACGCAGATTGATCGAAGACAATCCTTCTCAAGCTCGCTATATCCAGACGGTTTGGGGCGTGGGCTATGTATTTGTGCCAGATGGTGCTGAAGGCTGATTAGCACATATGCCATAATGGGACAGTTTCGTCCCATCTTTATTTCATTGATAAGTCAAAATAACCATGAGACCGATTCATCAAATTCCAACCACGCTTGTTACAGGCTTTCTTGGTGCTGGCAAAACCACGCTCATCAACGCCCTAATTACTCATAAATCCCACCAAAGATGGGCGCTACTGCTGAATGAATTTGGTCAAATTGGTATAGACAGTGCGCTTGTGACCGATGATGACATCGCCATCAAAGAAGTTAATGGCGGTTGCATCTGTTGCACAGGTCAACTGCCCTTGCAAGTTGCACTTGTCAGGCTCATTAATGAGCATCATCCTGATCGCCTAATTATTGAGCCGACAGGGCTTGCACACCCCAATGAGCTGTTAGATCAGCTGTCTGAACCACATTGGCAAACCACGCTTACGCTCAATGCCGTCATCTGTGTACTCAGCGCACCTCAGTGGCAACAAGAAAAATATCGCACTCATGATGGCTATATTGCCCATGTGCGTCACGCTGATATTGTTGCCATCAATCGCCATGATACACTCACAGCTCATGAACGGCAGGCTTTAAGAGCGTGGATCAAAAGCATCAATGAGCATGCTGTCATCATCGATGAGGCACCTTTAAACCAAGAAATTGCTGAAATATTATTAACCACGCCACATAACGCTCAAAAGACGACTTGGCGGATTCGTTTGACAGCGTCAAACTCAATGATAACTCAAGCCACCGACAAAACTGCCAAGGAGTTAAATGATTTACCTTATCGGTATCATGAGCGACGAGCAGCACATCAAGTGGGTGGGTGGCGACTGCCTAGCACATGGCAATTTGATAGTTATCATCTACAAAAGTGGCTGTTATCTCGTCCGAATTATTTACGCATCAAGGGGGTTGTGCATACTTTAGAAGGCTGGCTTTTAATCAATATTACCCCCGAGAGTATCAATATCACAGACACCACCGCCCGAGATCACAGTAAGATTGAGCTGATATTTGAGGAAAAAAATGCCAAAGATGATGACTGTTGGCAAGTTTGGGATCGTGAATTGATGGATTTGGCGTAAACTGTGCATGACACTACTTAATAACAAGCAAAATTAATAACGAGCAAAAAAAATACCTTGCATCAGCAAGGCATTTTAAGTATTGATATCATTAGCCATAATGGGCGTATTTTGGATCTGCCGCTGCTGTAAATAGCACATCAGTCGATGAATTAAGTGCCGTTTCGGCAGAGTCTTGTACCACGCCGATGATAAAGCCGATAGCAACCACTTGCATGGCGATATCATTTGGAATGTTAAATAAATTACACGCCAAAGGAATCAATAAAAGCGATCCGCCCGCCACGCCAGAAGCGCCACACGCTGACAAACTGCCGACAATCGCCAACAGTACCGCTGCACCAAAGCTAACCTCAATCCCTAAAGTGTGTGCTGCCGCTAAGGTTAAAATATTAATGGTAATCGCAGCACCCGCCATATTAATCGCCGAACCCAAAGGAATACTTACCGAATAAGTATCTTCGCTTAGACCCAATTTGCGTGCAAGGTTCATATTTACAGGGATATTCGCTGCTGATGAGCGTGTAAAAAATGCCGTCACACCAGACTCACGCAAGCAGGTGAATACTAAAGGATAAGGATTTTTGCGTGTCATCACCGCAACGATGATGGGATTCATCACCAAAGCAATAAACAGCATCGAGCCGACCAGTACCGCCAATAATCGTGCATAGCCCACCAGTGCTTGAATACCAGTTTCTGCCACAGTTGACGCCACCAGACCCAAAATCCCAAACGGTGCCAACGCAATAATCCATTTAACCACACTGGTTACCGCCATACCCAAATCTGACACCACGTGCAAAGTGGTCTCTGTGACATGGCGAAGCGCAAGACCAATCAGCACCGCCCAAGTCAAAATCCCCATATAATTGGCATTGGCCAATGATGCCACAGGGTTGGCAACCAAATTCATCACAAGATTGGTTAAAACTTCACGCAAGCTTTGGGGTGCAGCTTGCTCAATGCTTTCGATATTATTTAAGACCAGTTCTGTTGGGAACATAAAACTTGCACCTACAGCGACCAATGCTGCCGAAAATGTACCCACCAAATAAAGAAAAATAATCGGTTTAATACGACTGTCTGCACCGATACGCTGATTTGAAACCGCTGCCAATACCAACACAAACACCAGTATTGGTGCAACTGCCTTAAGTGCACCTACAAAAATTGAGCCCAAAATACCCAAACTTAAGCCAAAAGATGGGGCAACCACCCCAGTTATCGTCCCAATCACCAGTGCCAACACAATCAGTGGCACCAAACCCAGACGCAAATAAGCATCTACAATTGAACGCATAATCACTCCTAAAATGACAAGAATCTATTCATCGTGCTTTGATTAATTCTTACTGGTCTAACAGCTTACTTTTACAGAATAAAAACTCATCTTCAGTAATAACACCTGTTTGTCTAAGATAAGCCAGCTTAGCCAATTCATTAGCCAGTGAGTCAGGCATTTCTTCAGCCCTGTCTCGTCTATCAAAGTTAATAAAAGAGATGTTATTTTTAATAATCCGTACTCCCCAATAAATGAGAATAAAGAAAAGTACAACAAAAATGAATTCCTCACTTATAACACCAAACACAATTAAAAGAATCGTGATGACCAAAGCTATTCTGTCTTTTTTACTGATGTCCATGTATCTGCCCACCCAAACCATAAAAGATATAACATAAACCAAAACAAAAAGACCAGTCAAGTCACTGGTTTGTATTTGTTACAAAAAAGTTTATCTCTTAATAAATATCTCACCAGTTTATGTTGTTTTTATTGATAAACTTCTTATGTTTTACTGCGTTTAACAGATAATTTATTATCCTTATTGACATAAATCAGATTAAATGCAATCCGAGTAAGTAATACCTGATTTGCCTTTTTATGACTGCACTTAAGAAAATGGTAAGTATGTTTTTAAGTGGATGTAACAAATTTTTGTTTTGCTGTAGGCATATTCTTTATCAAAGCCCAAAAGCTTATCAAACTTTAGAAAAATCCAGCTCAAAACCAGATTCAAATGCCATGGGTTTGTTGGTAATAGGGTCGGTGAATGATAAGTGCTTAGCCAAAAGCTGTAATGGTTTATCAAAATCATCCTTAGCACGATGCATCACTTTTGGATAAAAACTATCGTGGGCGATGGGTATGCCCAAATAATTTAGGTGCACTCTGAGCTGATGCAGCTTGCCCGTTGTTGGTTTTAGCTCATATTTTGCCCATTTGCCATCTTCACTGACCGCTAAGATATCAATATCAGTATGTGTATTAGGCTCGCCGATACCAACCGCCATGGTATAAAACGGCTCACCTCGCACCAAGGGCAGCGAGACTTGTAAAGGGAATTGATGTGCCTGAGTCATCGGTGCGATGGCATGATAAATTTTATTGATTTGTCTGTCGTTAAACAGTGATTGATAAGCACGGCGTGATTCACAAGTCTTGGTAAAAATCATCAGCCCAGCCGTCTGTTTATCCAAGCGATGTGCGGGTGAAAGATGGGGATTGCCTGTGGTTTGTTTTAGGCGTGTTAGTAGTGTTTGTTGCACATAGCCACCTGCTGGTGATACCGTCAAAAAATGCGGTTTATCCACCACCAGCAGTGTTTGGTCTTCATAAATGATGTGATGCTCAAACGGTACAACAACCTCATCGCAAAGATGGCGATAGTAAGTGATGGTCATACCATGCTGATAGGGGCTATTTAAGTCAAGCACCCTGCCATCAATATCTTTGACCAGTCCATCATTAAATCGCTTTTGCCAAACTGCTGTACCGATATGATGAAATTTTTTGCACACATACTCAAAAATTGTCAATGGTGCATCTTTTATCTTAGGTAAATACAGTTTGCTTGGTGAGGTGCCCTGACGCATCATTAAGACGCATGATGAATACAATAAGGCGTATAAGGCACAGTTTTTAGGCGGTTTTCGTTAATCGGTTCACCACATTCAACACAGCTGCCGTATTCTCCTTGCTCAATACGGCGTAATGCACCATTGACCTGTGTCAGTCCTTGCTCGGCCTCAATCAATAATGCCTTACGCATTTCATCACGACTGGCAGCAACTGCTTGATCATCCCAGTGCTGCTGGAGCTGGTCTTTGGGGTTTGAGATATGATCGCTGATTTTATCAATTCTTGATTGATATTCTTTTTTGAGTGCTAATAAGTCTTGTTTGTAAGCATCAAGATTTTGCATGGTAACCCCCAGCGTTGGTATAAAACAAATTTTTAATTTTCTTTACGCTTTCATTATTCATGAATTCATCACAAAAGGCAATAGTTGGTTAGATTTTTCACCCCATTTCACTGATGAAAATGGATAAATCAAGCCTATTATCTGTAATTTTGATGAAAATTGATTAAAATAACCATACCAAACTCTGCCAAATCATAAAGTTTTTAAATGATTAAAACCCATACCAATTTTGTAAGCAATATCTTACAAACATTGATGACATTTGCCACTATTTTAACCTAATAAATTTGGGCATAATATAGCCCAACAGCAAAGGATAATAGGTACAGGTAAGTACCAACGCTAGGATAGCATGGCTGTTACAAGGATAACCATAGGGAAATATGCAATGATTGCGCACAAAAAACCACAAGCCAAAACTTGTGGTTTTTTGTGATTGGTGTTTATGCTCATCTAAGTTTGCTCAACGATTGCATAAACGCCCAAGCTCTCTACAAAAGTCTCTAGAACTTTTTGCTCAACTTCAATCGTCATACGCACATCCGTTTTATAGTCAACCTTCAAAATACGACCACCGACTTGATGAATCAAATAACGCACTTGTGCTTCATGTGCAAAACTTATTTTTAACTTGACAATCTGATAAGCGATAAATGCTTTTAATACCATCTTATCTACCGCCATCTGAGCTGCTGCTGCATAGGCTCGGGTCAGACCACCAGCACCAAGTTTAATACCGCCAAAATAACGCACTACAATGATAATACAGTTGCCAATTGCCTTATGTTGTAAGACGCTTAAAATCGGTCTGCCCGCTGTGCCATTGGGTTCGCCATCATCATCAAAACCTGCACTGGTGGTATTGTGTGGATCTCCAATAATATAGCCATAACAATGATGGCGGGCATCTAGATAGCGGGTACGCAAATTTTGTACATGGCTCATTGCCTGCTCACGAGTACTAATGGGATAAGCAAAAGCCAAAAATTCGCTTTTTTTGATTTCGTATATTGCCTCACACGGCTTACTTAAAGTTTGGTAAGTCACAACCTATCTTCCATACAATGATACGCCATTTTCCCATATTTTGCCCTTTTGTACAATTTGGCGAAATCTTAGCCAACATCAAAACTACAAAGATACCAATCAAAATGTGCTAAAATCAGGCAAATTAAACCCACACAGTTCAAATAACTTGAATGAATGAGACCATATATGCGTTTGGATAAATTTTTAAGCAAAGCCACAGAACTGTCACGCAAAGATGCCAAAAAAGTTCTTCATGCTGGTGAAATTACTGTCAATGGCACCATCATCAAAGACTCAAGTCATCATGTTGATTTGGCAAATGATGAGATACTTTGGGCAGGTGAAGCACTATCGGTTGCTGATGGCAATCGATATATTTTGCTGTATAAGCCTGATGGTTTTGAATGCACCTTAAAGCCCAAAGAATACCCCATGGTAACTGACTTAATTGCGGTACCTGAGGTAGCCAATCTGCGTATCGCAGGGCGGTTGGATGTTGATACGACAGGCGCACTGCTATTGTCAGATGATGGTGCGTGGTTGCATCGTGTGACCAGCCCCAAACGCCATCAGCCCAAACAGTACCAATTAACACTTGCTGATGCGATGGATAAAGATGCTCAAGCATATGCCATCAAACAAATTGCCAACGGCATTTTATTAGAAGGCGAAACAGAAAAAACCCGCCCAGCTGTCTTGTCTTTTATTGATGAGACGCATGCTGTGCTGACACTTACCGAGGGTAAATATCATCAAGTCAAACGCATGATGGCATACTTTGGTAATAAAGTTATCAAGCTGCACCGTGCCAGCATTGGTCATATTTCACTTGAAGGGCTTCAGATGGGTGAATGCCGCTTTTTAACGCCAGATGAGATTAATCAATTTTAAGTTGGTCTGTACTATGATGAAGATGATTTTTCGTGGCACATTGGCAATCATGCTATTTGTGTCATCTTTTAGCACGCTTGCTTTAGCCAATAGCCCAGAGACACACACCACGCAAATTCAGACACGGCTTGCCAGTGCAGGGCTTGCCACACCTGTCGTTAAGGTGACCCAAAGTGCTGTGCCTAAACTGTGGCAAATTACTTTGGCAGATGGCAATCATTTACTGATCAGTGAAGATTTAGATTACATCATTCAAGGTAAACCCAGTGCCAACCCAAGCCCTGCCACGCCCATCGATGCCGCCACTCAGACCGCTCTTCCCATCGGTACGCCCATCACACCAGAACACCGTACCGCCTTATTAAAAAATATGAGTGCCATGCATGATATGACAGAGGCTGTTTTTTATCATACTGGTATCCAAGGCGTGCTGTGGGGCATTTCAGGACAAGGCGACACCACCTTTTTAATCAGCAGTGATGGGCGTTATCTGATGGATGGTGCGATGGCCAGCATCAAAAATGCACAATTTTCAGAATATGGCTTGGTATTTGAAGCGGCCAAAAATCGCCATATTTTAGGGGAATTATCTGATAAAGATTTGGTCATTTATCCTTCAAAAACTCGTGAAAAATCAGTACTTTATATTGCAAGTGATATCAATTGCCCTTATTGTAAAATCCTACACGAACGCATCGATGAGCTGAATCTTCAAGGTGTTACCATCAAAATTATCGGCTATCCCATTTATGATGAATCACGACTGCCTATGAATCATATTTGGTGTACGACAGACAACGCCAAGCGTGCCGCCCTGCTATCTGCTGCAATGAAAGGCATTATCCCAAATAGCCAAGCCCAATGCCAACACAACCCAAATCCACTATCTGCCATCCAAAAACAGGTAATGCCACTTGCCATCATGGGTACGCCAGCGGTTTTTGATGCCCAAGGCAGAGAATTTACAGGTGATTTATCCAACCATGAAATTTATCAATTTTTAAACCTTCGCTAAGTTTGCTTGGCCAACGGTGCCAAGCTGATTGAACCAAAAGTTTTATTCATCTTTTTGGCACAGAGATTTACTAAAAAACCAAGTGTTTCACATGAAACACTTGGTTTTAAGTATTAGTCATCATCAGTTAAATACCCAACAAATGACCATTGATTTTATTACTTTTTTTGAGTTCATGGCTTGATAAATGGGGGCATCAACTCCATATTGAGGCATATTTTTGTACTTTTTATGGATTTTGACATGAGTAAAGACTTTTATAGCATTCTGGGTGTCGATCGCACGGCTGATGAAAAAGAGATTAAAAAAGCATTTCGTAAAATTGCGATGAAATACCACCCTGATCGCAACCCTGATAATCCTGAAGCCGAAGAAAAGCTCAAAGAAGCATCCAAAGCCTATGAAACGCTCAGTGATCCTGAAAAACGCGCAACCTATGACCGCATGGGACATAGTGCTTATGAACAAGGCATGGGCTCTGGTGGTTTTGGCGGGGGCTTTAGCGGTGGTGATTTTAATGACATCTTTGGCGATATCTTTGGGCAAGCCTTTGGTGGTGGTGGATTTGGAGGGTTTGGCGGTGGTAGATCCCAGCAACAAGCTCGCCAAGGTGCTAACTTATTATACAACATAACACTCACGCTTGAAGAAGCGGTCAAGGGCTGTAAAAAACAAATCAGCTATCAAACCAGCGTTTCTTGTCACACCTGCCATGGTAAAGGTGCGGTTAAAGATAGCGATGTTGTAACTTGTAGCACCTGCCATGGTCAAGGTCAGGTTCGGATGCAACAAGGGTTTTTTGTCATGCAACAAACCTGTCCAGATTGTCATGGTACAGGCAAACAAATTAAAAACCCCTGCCCAGATTGTCATGGTCAGGGCAAAACAGTTCAGCAACAAACACTTGAGGTCTCTATACCTGCTGGCGTTGATGATGGCGACCGTGTACGCTTAGCTGGCAAGGGTGAGGCAGGCGACCAAGGGATGCCAAGTGGTGATTTGTATGTTGAGGTTCGTGTTAAACCCCATGAAATTTTTACCCGAAATGGGGCTGATTTACACATGGATATCCCAATCTCAATGATTTCAGCGGCGTTAGGTGATGAAATCGAAATCCCAACCTTAGATGGCAAAGTTAAAATTAAAGTCGCTGAAGGTACACAATCTGGCAAACTTTTGCGTGTACGAGGTAAAGGCGTTACGACCGTTCAAGGGCGTATGCAAGGCGATTTAATTTGTCGCATTCTTGTCCAAACCCCTGTCAATTTGACCAGTGAACAAAAAGATTTGTTGCGTCAATTACAAGGGACGCTTAGCACCGAAAACAGTAGTGAGCCTAAGAAAAAGGGATTTTTTGATAAAATCAAAGATGATGTCAAAGATTTGTTTGACTGATACCCAAATCACGCATCAATCAAAGCTCCGATTATTCGGGGCTTTTTTATGCATGATATTTGATAAGCCAAATTTGACAACTTAATTCATAACATTTATTATTCAAAAAATATTTAAAACAAACTTTTTGTATATAAACTATAAAACTTGGAGCATGTTTGATGGATGGCTTATTGAAATTTACCAACTTTGTCAGTAAAACATTTGCCGTTTGGGTGGTGGTCTTTGCACTGATTGCCGCACAGTTTCCTGATGCATTCAAGCAGCTTGTGCCATGGATTCCTTATCTGCTTGGCATCGTCATGCTTGGCATGGGTTTGACCTTGACTTTCAAAGATTTTGGTGAAGTCACCAAAAACCCCAAGGCGGTGATTGTTGGCGTTATCCTTCAATATGTTGTGATGCCAGCCATTGCCTTTTTGTTGGTTCAAGCATTTAGGCTACCACCTGATTTGGCTATCGGTGTCATCTTAGTCGGCTGCTGCCCCGGTGGCACCTCGTCAAATGTCATCACTTTTCTTGCCAAAGGCAATACCGCTTTATCAGTTGCTTGCACGACACTCTCCACACTCTTAGCCCCTATTTTGACACCAGCTGTATTTTATTTATTTGCCAGCCAATGGCTACAAGTCGATGCAGGTGGTATGTTTGTCTCTGTGCTAAAAATGGTACTTTTGCCAGTATTCATCGGTCTTATCATCCGCTCATTATTTAAGCAAAAAGTCCAAAAAGTTAGTCAAACCATGCCTTTAATTTCTGTCATTGCCATCATACTCATTGTCTCAGCAGTCGTGGCGGTGAGTAAAGATCGCATCATTGAATCTGGTTTGTTTATCTTTTTTGTTGTCGCACTTCATAATGGATTTGGCTATTTGGTGGGCTATGCTGCTGCCCAAATCTTCAGGCTGCCGCTACACGACAGCAAAGCGGTCGCCATTGAAGTGGGTATGCAAAATTCAGGATTGGGTGCAGCGTTGGCTGCTGTACACTTTAAGATGAATCCATTGATTGCGGTGCCAAGTGCGATTTTTAGTGTTTGGCATAATATTTCTGGACCGATCTTGGCGATGATTTTTAGCCGTATGAATGACGACAAAACCACGCGTTAATTGATAAGGATTTATCCATGGACAAACACACCCAGCTCATTTGTGACCCCCGTCAAGTCCCCATGCAAATAAATAGCCTACAGCCACCTGTATACCATGCATCAACGATCGTCTTTGATAATACCAAGGCACTATTTCAAAGACACTGGCGTGATCGTTATGATTATAGCTACGGCACGCATGGCACACCGACAACTTATCTGCTGGCTGATCAAATAGCAAGGCTTGAAGGTGGCAAATATGCACTTTTGACACCCAGCGGTCTTGCTGCCATCGTGTTAGTCAATACTGCACTGCTTGGACAAGGTGATGAGGTGTGGGTAACTGAAAATATGTACAGCCCAAATCTTGAGCATCTATACGAACTACAAAAACGCTACGGCGTGGTGATTAAAATATACAACCCACTGGATGCGACAAGCTTTCAGCCAACGGCTGCCTGTAAGCTGTTATGGCTTGAGGCAGCAGGATCTGTAACGCTTGAATTTCCTGACTTACAAGGACTAATCAACATTGCCAAAAAACATCATGTTTGCGTTGCCCTAGACAGTACTTGGGGTGCAGGACTGGCTTATTCGCCATTTGATCTAAATGGTGTATCTGTGGATATTTGTGTGCATGCATTAACCAAATATCCCAGCGGTGGCGGTGATGTGCTGATGGGGAGCATCGTGACAAATGATGAAACCTTACATACAAAGCTACGACGCATGCATACACTCTTAGGCTTTAGCGTCTCAGGTGATGATTGCGCACGAGTTTATCGTAGCCTGCCAAGCTTAGCCCTGCGCTACGACAAACAAAGCAAAAATGCCATCGAGCTTTTGACATACCTAAAACATGAGCCTGCTTTTGCTCAAGTACTCCACCCTGCCAATCCTGATACTTTAGGTCACCAATTTTGGCAACAAAACTGTCCAGATGGACGATCAGCGGGCCTTGTGAGCGTGGTCTTTGATAAGCGTTATTCTTGGACGGATATTTGCCGTTTTTGTGATACGCTTCAGATATTTAAATTGGGCTTTAGCTGGGGCAGTGCAACAAGCTTGGTCATGCTGTATGACCTAAGCAAAATGCGTACTTCACCACAGGCACATCTGTGCGGCCGCTATGTGGTACGGTTTTGTATTGGGCTTGAATCACCCAAGGATTTGATCGATGACATCAAAACAGCATTAGGCAGCTTAAATTATGATGAAAAATCAAAATAACCTTGCTATAATCAAGTAATTACCATCCAAACAAGGACATCGTTATGAATAAGCTTAAAATTGGCATTATGGGCGCATCAGGACGCATGGGTCGTATGCTCATCGAATCGACAATGAACCACCCAAACACCGAGCTTGGCGGGGCTTATGTACGCAGCACATCAAGCTTGATCGGCGTGGATGCTGGCGAATTCATCGGCGGTAAAAAATCAGGTGTTGCACTCTCAACACTTGACGGCTCTCAAGTTGATGTGATGATTGATTTTAGCTTACCTGAAGCCTTCGATGAAGCACTCAACCAGTGCGTTACGCACAAAATTCCGCTCGTGATGGGCGTGACAGGTCTTAGTGATGACCAAGAAGCCAAGCTTCAAGATGCCGCCAAACACATTGCCATTGTCTATGCAGGCAACTATTCAACTGGTGTTAATTTATCTCTAAACCTGCTTGCGACGACTGCCCGTGTGCTGGGTTTGGATGCTGATGTTGAAATCATTGAGCATCATCATAAACATAAAATCGATGCACCCTCAGGCACCGCATTAATGATGGCACAAGCCATTACCGAAGCACGAGGACAAAATATAACCAATGCTGCCATCTATGGTCGAAAAGGTGCTGCCAAACGCCAACGAGGAGATATTGGTATTCATGCGTTGCGTGGTGGTGAGATTGTGGGTGAGCATACCGTTGAATTTATGATGGATGGTGAGATTATCCAAATTACTCACAAAGCTCAAAATCGTGCAACTTTTGCCACAGGTGCACTAAGAGCTGCATTATGGGCAGCCCAGCAGCCTGCAGGTTTGTATGATATGCAAGATGTATTAGAGCTGAAATAGTTCATAATAAAACATAAGACCAAGAATTTTGGTCTTATGTATCACAATCTCATCATTCCTTATAAAAAACCAAAAAAATCAAGTGCAGTGCGTGGTATAAACCCCAAATCAAACTGTCTTTTTTGATAATCATAATCAACAAAGCCGATATGTCCACCATAGCGAGTATCCAGTAGTAGCACATCTGACGATACATCGGTAGGCTCTGCTGTTACGCCCAAAAACGGATCATCTTTGGCGGTAATGATTAAGGTTGGCCTTTGAATGTGGCGTAGATAAGGTAATGCAGAAGCTTGCCGATAGTAGTCATTTTTTGAGCGAAAACCATGACGCGGTGCGGTGAATGCATTATCAAAATCAGCCATACGCTTGGCAGACTTAAGCGCTGCGATCTCCTCGCTACTTAGCCGATTATCTAACGCTTTTTTGATAATGGGATTGAGTAGATAAGGCGTGTAGATATACCGACCAAGCAGGCGTTCCATGGCAATAGATGCACTTGCCAAATCCATAGGTGCAGAGACAACCACGGCACGATTTGCAATGGCATCCGAGCCATACTCACCCATATATTTTGCCAAGGCATTACCGCCAAGCGATACACCGATGGCATAAATTGTGGTAAATTGCTGTTGTAAAACTTGCAAATAATGTGCCAATTCAGCCGCATCTCCAGCATTATAAAACACCTTGCCCGATACCGCCACACCACCACAAGAGCGAAAATGCGCCACCACAAAATGCCACCCTTTGGTAGAGATATGACTTGCCAATGTGCGTGCATAATGACTTTGGCTTGAGCCTTCCATACCATGAAACAGCACCACAATGGGCGTGGTATACCTGCCATCAGCCCCTTTTTGATCATCAGCCATCACATAATCAAACGCAACATCACTTTGTGCCAGTGAGTCTTTAAGTAGCGTGCGATGATAATCAGGCGTGTTTTTGGCGATATAGCGTGGTAAAATGGTCTGCAAGTGTGCATTTCTAAGCCAAAGCGGTGGTAAAAAATCAGTTTTTGAAAATTGTACAGTCATAAAATACCTACAGAATATATAAATTATTAGTTCAATAATGATTAATTAATAGTAATAAATTATGCCATCATACAGCAAAAAGTTTTAGGTGATATTTAGATGCACAATCACATCTCCTACACTTGCCATTTGCCGAAGTCCTTGGTTTGATAGCATAATTTTTGTCGGATATTTGCCATTTGGTGGAATCGTAAGCGTCAGACCAATGGGCTTTGGTAGCACAACAGTATCGCCATTTGCTGCTTGATTAGGACTTAAAAAAATCACATAATTGATATCCAGACCTTTAACATAAATATTCACAGGCTTGGTTTGGATTCTAAGACGCACAGGCGACCCATGACACTGCACGGTGATGATGTCACCATGACTAAGCCCCGCTGGCAAGACCACCTTAAAGCGTTTGCCCTGCCAATGAATTAATATCTCACCACCTTCGTATACCGTATGCAAACCGATCGTGCAGCTTGTATCATAGCCAAGCTTAGCAGATACATCAGTAAATCGCTGCCAGATACGCCCAAGGTGCACGGCTGCTCGCTGCGTTATTTGTGCCATGTGTTTGGTATGATGCGCATCAACGATGAGGCGATTAAATTGTTGCTTACCCAAATTCACCAAAGCTGTATTGGCAACATAACCAAACCCCTGCTTGACCTCATAAAATTTGGCACGCTGCTGCCATAACCACTGCTTTTGGCGAATGCGTGGCAGTTGCCTGTCGTACTGACGGCGTACTTTGTCATCTTTTAAGATGGCATAGGCAGTATTTAGCTGATGCACCACATCCTCATCTGAGTTTGCCTGACGGTCAGGGTGATGACGTGCGATGTGTTGGCGATAAGCACGCTTAATAGTGGCAGTATCGGCATCATCAGCCACGCCAAGTAAGTGATAATAATCTTGGCGATACACAATTTTCATGATGATCTTATCCTGACAATGCCTCTTCTAGTGCCTCAAGCTCAGTCATTGCCACCAAAAGCGTCTCTTCGATGTCATCAATTTGTGATTTTAGTGTGTTTTGATGATTGAGTTTGTCCAATAATTCTGACTTATAATCATCTTCGTACAGACGAGCATCAGACAACTCATTTTCTAAGATCGCCAATGTATCGCTCAGTTTACCAAGCCGATCCTCAAGCTTAGCGATCTGCTTTCTTAGCGGTGCTGTTTGTTCACGGATTTGGGCATTTTTCTTACGCCTATCTTCTTTACTTAGGCTGTCATGCAAGCATATCTCTTGACCAGTTGCCGTATTTGTAGATTGTTGATGAATGGATTTGTCCATTTTTTGATTGGCTTGATGCGCTTTTTTGGCTTGGCGTAGATGCTCAGCATAGTCCGCCATATCCCCCACAAACTCAGTAGCACGACCATCAAAGACCAACAATAGCTCATCACACACCGACATAATCAAATCTCGATCGTGCGATACCAAAATCAATGCCCCAGCAAAATCTTGCAATGCCAACATAAGTGCATTTCGCATCTGTAGATCCAGATGGTTGGTTGGTTCATCAAGTATCAGCACATTAGGTCTTTGCCAAACAAGCAATGCCAGCATTAATCTGGCACGCTCACCCCCTGAAAATAAGCGGCTTTGGGTATCGATGCGTTCACCTTGAAACCCAAAACCACCCAAAAAGGCACGCAAATTGGCATCAGATGTCTGACCTGACAGACGCCTTAGCATTATCATGGGTGTGGCATCGTCATCTAGACTATCCATCTGATGCTGATTAAAATAGCCAAGCTGTAATGTTTCAGAGACTTTGTAGATACCATCAATGAGTGGCAACTCGCCCACCAATACTTTGATGAGTGTGGATTTACCCGCACCGTTGGCACCCAAAATCCCCAATCGTGCATCTGGGGTGATGCGTAGATTGATCTTTGTTAGCATTGGTATACCATCATAGCCAATGGTGGCATTATCCAAATAAATCAGCGGTGATGCCATGTGTTGCGGTTCATAAAAACGAAAACTAAAGCCATTTTCTGCCATCACAGGCGACAGCTGTGTCATACGGTCAAGCTGCTTAATGCGGCTTTGGGCTTGTTTGGCCTTGGTGGCTTTGGCACGAAACCTACGAATATAATCCTCAAGATGAGCGCGCACGGCTTGTTGCTTTTCAAAGGCCTGTTGTTCTTGAGCAAGCCTTTCAGCTCGTGTACGAATAAATTGGCTATAATTACCCGTATACAGTGTGATTTGTCCTTGCTCGATGTGCAAAATATGTCCGCACACTGTATCTAAAAAAGCTTGGTCATGGCTGATTAATAAAATCAATCCCTCGAATTTTAATAACCATTCTTCAAGCCAAAAAATGGCATCCAAATCCAGATGGTTGGTTGGTTCATCAAGTAATAACACATCAGCTCGGTGCATCAGTGTCCGAGCCAAATTAAGCCTCATACGCCAACCCCCTGAGAACATGGATACTTGCTTGCTGTGGTCAGCTTCACCAAAGCCAAGTCCTGACAAAATCATCGCCGCTTTGGCAGGTGTACGATAGCCATCAATTTCCTCAAAACGCTGATACATTGGTGCAATTTGACCATCAGTTAAGCTGGTTTGATGGTTGATTTGCCAATTGAGCTGCCACCATTCTTCATCGCCTGACAGCACATAGTCTATCGCACTCATCGCTGTTGCGCTGACCTCTTGTGCCATATGAGCAATCTGCCATGACTCAGGCAAACTAATACTGCCAACATCTGTATTATGCGTACCCAAAATGGTGGCGAACAGTGTGGATTTTCCTGTGCCATTATTGCCCGTCAAGCCAATTTTTTGACCCTTGTGCAGCTGAAAATTAACATCGCTGAATAACAGTCGCCCTTCTCGACGCACCGCAACATTTTTAAATGCTATCATCACAATTCATCATATAAAATTTCAATCATTTTAGCATATTTTGCTAATTACTCTTGTAAAAATTACTCAGAGTACCTATATTAATATTATCATCACGCATAATCAGAATAATGGTTTTTATCATATGCTGTTTGGTTTTCATTGAAATCAATATCTTTGATTGTGTTTTTATGATGATGAACGATTTTATGATAACTTTAAAATAAACAAGGAAAAATATGGCACGCTTAACTGTACATACCGCCGAATCTGCCCCAGACAAAGCCAAAGAACGCGTTAGCATGGTTCAAAAAGCCAATGGCTTTATCCCAAATCTTATCGGTGTTTTGGCAAATTCACCCCAAGCACTTGAGATGTATCAAGAATTGGGCAAAATGAACAGCCGTAACAGCCTAACCGCCGAAGAAATTGAGGTAGTACAAATTACCGCTGCTGCTCATAATGGCTGTGATTTTTGTGTGGCAGGTCACACCAAAGCTGGCACCAAACTTCAGATGCCTGAAAATGTGCTAAACGCTTTGCGTGGTCGCACCGCCATCGAAGACAATGAAAAATATCAAGCCCTAGCACAATTTACCATGCAGCTAATTGACCGCCGTGGTAAGGTTTCTGATGATGAGCTTGCTGCTGTTAAGGCAGTTGGCTATAGCGATCAAAATATCCTAGATGTGGTCATGGGTGTGGCATTGGCAACTTTATGCAACTACGCCAATAATGTCGCCCAAACTGACATCAACCCTGAGCTACAAGCATTTGCACCCTAAGAGTTAATCAGCTTTACTGTATCAGCTTCGCTGTTTTGATGAATCGCTAAAAATTCATTGCTTCAGGTATTCGCCTGAAGCAATTTTTTGGACATACAAGCAAAAAAATCCTGCCAGCCACCCTACTGCATGACTTTGCTGCCTATGTATGATTTTGACTTATATTTATTCTAATTTAGAATAAGAAAATGATCAACTTTGTGATTACAATCTAATCATTTACTCATTTTTGGTCATTTTATCGTTTGAGAAAGACATGAATCACTTGCACACTTTTTATCATGATAGCCAAGCTCTTATCAATGCTGCCATTGAGCCAATTGGGCCTTGGCAAGACAGCGGTTTACTGGATAATATTGCAACAGCCTCAAAACAGTTACTTGACCCCATCGCCATCGATAAAGGTTATTACCCCACCGCTGAGATGAGTCAATTGGCAAAACTGGGGGCTTTTTCGGTACATCTGTCAGCACAAGGTGGCCGCTTTGGTAATGCCATCCTTGCGACAGCAAAAATCTCTGAAACTTGCGGTACGACAGGGTTTTTGTCATGGTGTCATCAGGTCTGTGCTTTGTATCTTGACCAGTCAGACAATCACACCTTAAAATCCGACATCCTACACCGCCACGCATTGGGTGAAAGCTTTGGGGGGACAGCACTGTCCAATCCCATGAAAACCTTTGCTAATATTGAATCGATGATTCTACGCGCACAGCGTGTCAATGGTGGCTATGTGGTGTCAGGCACGCTACCGTGGATAAGCCACATTGCACCCAATCAATATTGCGGTGCAATCGCTAGCGTCGAGCACGGTGGTCAGATTGATAAAGACATTTTTTTCTTATTATCATTTGATGAAGCGCGCAAAGACAACTGGCAGCTAAACCCTTGCCCAACATTTAGCGGTATGGAAGGTTCAAGCACTTGGCAAATCGCCTTAACTGATTACTTTGTTCCTGATGATAGCTTAATCGCTGACCCTGCCAAGCCCTTCATTGAGCGTGTGCGTGGGGCGTTTGTACTCATGCAATTGGGTATCGGTGCCGGCATTATCCAAGGGGCAATTCATGACATCACTGCGGTAGAAGTTCAGCTTGGGCATGTCAATCAATTCTTAGAAGACCAAGCAGGTGCACTACAAACCCAGCTTGATGCTTTGATTGAGCGTACTTTGGTGCTTGCCAAAACACCTTTTGAAACACACAAAGACTTTTTCTTAGAAGTGCTAGACACTCGCATCCAAGGCGCTGAGCTGTCACTGCAAGCCACCCAAGCATCACTACTGCATCAAGGTGCAAAAGGCTATCTGATGAGTGCTAACCCACAAAGGCGTATTCGTGAAGCGCACTTCGTGGCAATTGTCACGCCTGCCATCAAGCATTTACGCTACTTATCCCACCAACTACTGACTGAGAAATCTCCAAAATGAGCGATACACTTTCAAATTCAGCCAAACCAAACATGGACTCAAACGGTAACCCTACCGATGGTCGTGGTGCTTGGAAGCAATTTTTATGTCGTGCATGCGGCTGGATTTATGATGAAAAATTGGGCGATCCTGATGGCGGATTGCCTGCTGGCACGCGTTTTGAGGACATTCCTGAAGATTGGGAGTGTCCTTTGTGCGGTGTTACCAAGCGAGATTTTGAGCCATTTGTCAGCCGAGATGAAGTGGTCACCCCCTTAATTGGTCACCATAGCGAGACTGGCGTCATCATCATCGGTGGCGGCACGGCAGGATGGACAGCCATCGAAGCGTTAAGAAAGCTAAATGAAAACTTACCCATCACCTTAATCACAAGCGATTTGGGCGATCGTTATATGAAGCCGCAGCTCTCCATCGCCATCAGCCAAAATAAAACACCCGAAACACTCATCACCAAAAAAGCTGTCGACTTAGCACAAGCTTTAAATGTGACTTTGGTTGCCCAAACATTTGTACTAAGTATTGATACTAATGAGCGTATCGTGCGTACCACGCGTGGTAATTTTAGCTATCAAAAATTAATTCTAGCGACAGGGGCGACCCCAATGCTGCCGCCGAGCCTGCCTGCTGAATATGTATGGCGTGTCAATCACATTGATATGTTTGCCAAGCTCCAAGCAAAACTCATCGCCAAACCCAATCAACATATCACCATCATCGGTGCAGGCATGATCGGTACAGAGATTGCCGAAGATATCGCCAAAGCAGGTCATCAAGTCACACTGATCAACCGTGACAGCCTACCGATGGCGGAGATTTTACCTACCATTGGTGGTGAACGCCTGCGTGATGCTCTGACAGGAATTGGTATTGATTATATTGGCAATGCTCATATCACAGACATCAAACCCCAAGATGGCGGCTATGTGATTATTTATAATGATAAAACACTCTATGCCGATGAGATTATCGCAAGTACAGGTCTTATATTAGATAATCGACTTGCCAAAGGGGCGGGCATTGATTACATTCGCTGCGGTATCGTGGTCAACCCAAAGACGCTACAAACTTCTCACCCTGCCATCTATGCCATCGGCGACTGTATCGCCATTGATGATAAGCCGTGCCGATTTGTCGCACCCTTGCGTGAACAAGCTGCCGCCATCGCACATCACATCAGCGATATGGCACACGCAGGCTATCAACACAAATCGCCTTTAATACGCCTAAAAACCAAATCCATCATCATTTCGGCGACTGGTGAAATCGAACAAGCCAAAGACTGGCAAGTACAAGAAAATACCGATGACAAGCTGATACTCACCCAAAGTAGCGACGGCGTCATCACCGCCAAAATTGAAATGAAAACACCGCCCCAAGCCAATTAAACATCAGATCAAGCACACCCACCGCCAAAGAATCATCAAAAACGGTATGTTGCTTGATTGTCTTATAAGTTGATATTTTATCATGTCAAATATTTTTCGCCCCGACGATACTGACAAGCCGCTTAATTTTGGTTGCCGCTGTGGTAACCATCGCAGCCAAAGCGAGTGTGATGACAAGTTATCTTTGGATAATCGCTTTGAAGGCGTCTCTGATCACAGCCGTATTGAGCATACCAATACTGATTTTATTGAAGCGGTGGCAATCAAAGCTTTATTTCCAGATGAGCCGACCCGTCGTGCGTTTTTTAAAACTGTCGGTAAGACAACCGCTTTAGCAGCGATTGCCAGTGTTTTGCCCATCGCAACGCTCCAAGAGGCTGCCGCCATTGACACGCTTAAGCCTGAAAAAAAGTCGGTGGATATTGGCTTTTTACCCATTTTATGCGCAACACCGCTCATTATGGCAGATCCGCTTGGTTATTATGCAGAACAAGGCATCAAAGCCAATTTATTAAAACGGGCAGGCTGGGCGTTGGTCAGAGACCAGATGATGAACCGAGAGCTGGACGCTGCACATTTTTTGGCACCGATGCCAATTGCCATCAATCTTGGACTTGGCTCAGCCAAGCAGAATATGAAAGTTGCCGCCATACAAAACACGAACGGTCAAGCACTCGTTATGGCGCTTAAGCATAAAAATAACCGCAATCCCAAAAACTGGAAAGGTATGACTTTTGCCATTCCGTTTGAGCACAGTATTCATAATTATCTGCTACGCTACTTTTTAGCCGAGCATGGGCTAGATCCTGATAAAGATGTCAAACTGCGTTTAACGACGCCACCTGATATGATCGCCAATCTCAAAGCAGGTAATATTGATGGGTTTTTTGGTCCTGAGCCGTTCAATCAGCGTGCGGTTTGGGATAAGGCGGGCTATATCCATACCCTAAGTCGAGATATTTGGAATGGTCACCCATGCTGCTCGTTTGGGACATCTCAAAGCTTCATTAATGATTATCCCCAAACTTTTTTGGCGATGTATCGTGCCATCATTAAAGCCAATGTGATGGCAAATAAACCAAGTATTCGTAAAGACTTATCCAAACTGCTCTCACCTGCCAATTATCTTAATCAACCTGAACTGGTGCTACGCCAATCTATCATGGGGCGTTTTGCTGATGGTGTGGACACCATCCAAGATGTGCCTGATCGCATGGGATTTGATGTGATGCCGTGGCACTCAGTAGCAGCTTGGATGATGACTCAGATGAAGCGGTGGGGCTATATAACAGGCAACATCAATTATCAAGATATCGCAAATCAGGTATTTATGCTCACGGATGCCAAAAAACAAATGCAAGCCATGGGCTACACGGTCAAAGACGATGAGCCAAAAATTACCGTGATGGGTAAGCAATTTAATGCTACCGATCCTGATGCATATTTGGACTCATTTGCCATCGGACACAAATCCACAGGGAGATTACATGGCACATAAATCTTTATCGACCAAAGCCAAAGGCTATCTATTATCACTGCTCATTGTCTTGAGTGTGATTGGCATTTGGCACACCGCTACCTTACCCAAACAAATCACCGCACCCACCGATCCTTTGCGTCTAGAGTATCGTATTTTGATGGGTGATATACCTGAATTTACCAAGCCTGGGGCGATTGTCGCTATCCAAAAAAGCGAATTTCCAAGCCCAACAGAGTTTGCTAAGACTGCATGGGTGCATATCTCTGACCCATTTTATGACAAGGGATTGAATGATAAAGGCATTGGCATACAGCTTGGTTACTCCATTGGGCGGGTGTTGCTTGGATTTTTCTTGGCGATGATTGTAGCGATTCCTTTGGGTTATGCCATCGGTATGTCACCTGTGCTTGGCAGTGCTGCCACGCCTTTTGTTCAGATCTTAAAGCCCATCTCACCATTGGCGTGGATGCCGATTGCGCTTTATACGATTAAAGACTCTAACGCATCAAGCATTTTTGTGATTTTTATTTGTTCTATTTGGCCAATGCTTACCAATACAGCCTTTGGTGTGGCATCAGTACGCCGAGAGTGGCGTAATGTCGCCAAGACGCTTGAGCTTAGCCCACTAAAGACCGCCACCAAAATTGTCATCCCTGCCGCAGCTCCCACCATCGTAACAGGCATGCGGATTTCTATGGGGATTGCTTGGCTTGTGATTGTGGCAGCCGAGATGCTTGTCGGTGGCACAGGGATTGGCTATTTTGTGTGGAATCAGTGGAATAATTTATCGCTTGCCAATGTGATTTTTGCGGTGCTGCTCATTGGTCTTATGGGCATGATTTTGGATATGTTGTTTGCAATATTACAAAAAAAGGTGAGTTATGTTGAATAATCAAACCGCTTCGCCACTCATTCAGGTTAATGCACTCACCAAACGCTACGGTGATGGCGAAAATATTTTTGAAAATGTGAATTTTAATATCCAAAAAAACGAATTCATCTGCCTTATCGGTCATTCAGGCTGCGGTAAATCCACCATCTTAAATGCCCTAGCAGGGCTTGAGGTAGCAAGCTTTGGCGAGATTTTGATGTATGATAAGCCAGTCACCCAACCTTCACTTGAGCGTGGTGTGGTGTTCCAAAGTCATGCACTACTGCCTTGGCTTACGGTCGGTAAGAACATCGGTTTTGCACTTAAAGCCAAAACCCCAAATTTATCAGTCGCCGAGACAAACCGTCAAATCGACTTTTATTTGGGCATGGTTGGACTTGCCAAAGTCAAAGACAAAAAACCAAGCCAATTATCAGGCGGTATGAAGCAGCGTGTGGGCATTGCGCGCGCTTTTGCGACAAAACCTGAACTTTTGCTGATGGATGAGCCTTTTGGGGCGCTTGATGCACTCACCCGTGGCGTCATCCAAGATGAGCTTGTCAATATTGTTGCAGACACCCATCAGACGGTATTTATGATTACTCATGACATTGATGAGGCGATTTTACTTGCTGATCGCATTTTTTTGATGAGCAATGGTCCACGGGCATTTTTGGCAGAAATTGTTGAAAATACCATTCCCAAACCACGTCATCGTGATAGTATCCATCACCATCATCAATATTACAAAATCCGCAATCATTTGCTTGATTTTTTGGTACATCGCAGTCGGGCATTGCAGCAGTCGCCTGAGCGTCCCAAAAGACCCAAAGTGATTAATTTTAATCATGCTGAGTGGGATGGGCTATAAATCATAATTTGACCAACCACGGGCTTTGACCGCTCAACAACTTTGACAGAATTTATCAATTAAGGTTTATTTTTACCCTTAAAACCTTGTATAATCATCAGTTGGTCTTATTTAAATAGACACTCTTTTTACTTGATAAGGTTCATATGAATACAGGTCTTACCCTCACAAATAAAGCCGCTGCCAAGCTCGCCAAGCTCAAACATACCGAAGGCAATGACGCCTTAATGTTGCGTGTCTATGTGACGGGCGGCGGCTGTTCGGGGTTTAGCTATGGGTTTGATTTTGCCGAAGAATTGGGCGATGATGATACCACTTTTGATAATGGTTCAGAGATTTTGGTCGTGGATTCTTTAAGCTATCAATATTTGGTCGGCTCAACCATTGACTACACCGAAGGCTTAGAAGGCTCTCGCTTTATTGTCAATAACCCAAGTGCGACCACGACTTGCGGTTGTGGCTCATCATTTTCTATCTAGTCACTTGACAGCGATCAGTCACTGTGCCATCTTTTTGGTGGCACGACTGTAAGCTTTGTACAAATAATTTTGCCAACAAAGACGCTTGGACTTATAATATACTCATCGTGCTTTTAATTTGGCACCTCATCATCAATCAAGTATCTGCCATGACATCTACCTTTACACTCCCTTTTTGGTTTAAACCCAGTCTTGTTGCAGGGATGCAGCGTGGTATCGAAAAAGAAGGCTTAAGAATGCAGCCTGACGGCTATTCTGCCAAGACCTTTCATCCTGCCAAACTTGGCTCTAAGCTGACACATCCTTATATCACGACCGATTATTCTGAAAACCTGCTTGAGCTGATTACCAAGCCCATGCCATCAATTAAACAAGCACTTGATATGCTGCGTGATTTGCATGTTTTAGTGCATCGCAGTTTAGAAAATGATGAACTGATGTGGCCGTTATCCATGCCTTGTATGACCTCTGATACCGACAGTGATATTCCATTGGCGGACTATGGCTCGTCAAATATCGGTAAACTCAAAACGCTGTACCGCTCAGGGCTTGGGGTACGCTATGGCCGTAAAATGCAAACGATTGCAGGCTTGCATTATAATTTATCCGTCGGCGATGATTTATTTGGTGTATGGCAACACGCCGAGGGTGCAAAGGATTTAACCGCCTTTAAAAATGATAAATACTTGGCATTGATTCGCAATTTTAAGCGCCTGACACCTTTGGTACTGTATTTGCTTGGTGCAAGCCCTGCGGTATGCGGTACTTTTGTGAGCGGTCGCCAGCATAATTTGATACCACTTGGTACAACTTGTAGCTACCATCAGCCAAACGGTACAAGCCTGCGTATGGGTAAGCTTGGTTATACCAATAGCGCCCAAGAGGATTTGGATATTCGCTATAATCATTTGGACGAATATATTAAAGGCCTGCAAGCAGCCATTGGAACGCCTTATGCTGATTTTGAAGCCATCGGCGTGGACGACGCTCATGGCGTACCCATTCAGATTAACAACCACATTCTACAAATTGAAAACGAATATTACAGCCCCATCCGCCCAAAACAAACTGCCACAGCTTCTGAGACACCCACGCAAGCACTGCAAGCACGAGGAATCGCTTATGTAGAATTTCGTGCCATTGACCTTGACCCTTATTCTGATATTGGGATTACAAGCGTAACGGCGTGTTTTTTGGAGATTTTGGCATTGTATTGCTTATTTACCGACTCGCCTTATCTCATGCCAGAAGAAGAAAAACGCCTAAATCAAAATATTGATATTGTCGTCAATCATGGCAGGCAAGCAGGCATCGCCATTGATACTGATTTTGGTAAAGAAAATCTGCATGATTGGATTATCCATCACTTAACCCAAATGCAGACCATTGCCGATGCGTTTGATGCACATCATGGCAGTAACCAGTACCGCACTGCTTTGACGATGATGCAAGGCAAAGCAATCAATCCAGATTTTACCTTATCAGCACAAATCATTGCCGATTCACACCGTGTGGGTGGCACTTGGGCGTTAGGTAAATTACTGGCTCAAAAGCACCAAACCGAACTGTTATCCCATGCACTAAGTCGTGTTGATGAGGCTGAGTTTGATGAGCTTGCACGCACCTCCTTGATTGAACAAGCCCAGCTGGAAGCTACTGATACGATAGGATTTGATGACTATCTAAAAGCCTACCGCTGAAGCATAAAACATGAAAGGTTTGGTAGGTCTGATGGTTCATCATAAAACATATATGGGCTTTTATGGGATTATTTTTCACCATTCACTCACCCAAAAGAGCTTATCATGACGATGCCAAACTATCGCACACTCAATATTATCTTGTCGCTCATTATGGTGGCAGGCAGTGTTTATGCCATTGGTTATTTACAAAATTACTTAATGCTAGACCCATGCCCTTTGTGCATTTTTCAGCGGATTGGACTTTGGATGATGGGTCTGTTTGCCCTGCTGGCTGCGATCATCAACCCAAGACAAAAACGGGTGCGTTTAATACTTTGGGTTGGTAGTATGGTAGGCACACTTTGGGGGTTTGGGGTGGCAGCTCGTCATACTTGGCTTCATTATGCCCCATCAGCACAGCCGCCTGCCTGTGGGCCGGGGCTTGAGTATTGGGTGCAGACCATGCCCATATCAAAGGTACTCACAACCGTACTAACAGGCAATGGTGATTGCGGAATGATTGACTGGACATTGATGGGGCTATCAATTCCTGCACAAGCCATGATTTTATTCATAATCGTCGCTTTGATTCAGGTGATTATTTTAAAGAAAATATTAAGTAATAACTGATAAATACAGCATTTATTAAATATCAGGCTTTAAGATACCACCAAAGCAACCTAAGACTTTGGTATCATAAAAACATTGCCGCTAAGGATTATCATGCACATTCATATTTTAGGTATTTGTGGTACTTTTATGGGTTCGTTGGCTCTGCTGGCTCGTGATTTGGGCCATACAGTGACTGGCTCAGATGCCAATATTTACCCACCGATGAGTACGCAGCTTGCTGATGCTGGCGTGGAGGTTTTGGAGGGTTATCACGCAGAACACTTGATACCTACGCCTGATTTGATCGTCGTGGGTAATGCATGTAAGCGAGGTATGCCAGCCATTGAATATATGTTAAATGAACGGTTGCCCTACACTTCAGGTCCACAGTTTTTATACGAAACAGTGCTCAAGGATCGCCATGTCTTAGCGGTTGCAGGTACACATGGCAAAACCACAACAACAACCATGTTGGCATGGATTTTACAATTCTCAGGCATTGATACAGGATTTTTAATTGGTGGTGTGCCGCTTGTCAATACAGATGATAGACGCCTAAGCTTGGCATTTCAGCACAGCTCATATTTAGGCAAGCAATTTTTTGTCATTGAAGCGGATGAATATGATTCAGCATTTTTTGACAAACGCTCAAAATTTGTACATTATCGACCAACGACAGCCATTTTAAACAATCTAGAATACGATCACGCTGATATTTTTGCAGATCTTGATGCCATCCAGACCCAATTTCATCATATGATTCGTATGATACCATCTAAAGGTCAAATCATCATACCTGCAGACACTCCAAGCCTAGAGACAACATTAAATAAAGGCGTTTGGACGACCGTGGTGCGTACAAGCCTAAATGGCGATGCCGAGTGGCAAGCCAAACTAGATGCCAACGACGGTTCATCATTTTGGGTACATCACAACAACACATCAGCCATGGTTCGCTGGTCAATGAGCGGTCTACACAATGTCAATAATGCATTGACCGCCATCGCTGCGGCACATCATGTCGGTGTGTCGGTTGAAATGGCGTGTACTGCCCTGTCGCATTTTGGGGGGATTAAGCGGCGTATGGAGTTGATTGGTGATGTCGATGATATTTTGGTATTTGATGATTTTGCACATCACCCAACCGCCATCAGCACCACACTTGATGGTGCTAAAAAACGCCTAACTCCTCGGCGTATTTGGGCAATTATTGAACCACGCTCAAATACAATGAAACTTGGCAGTCATCGACCACATTTGGCAGCATCGGCAGCCATCGCAGATCAGGTTATTTGGTATGAGCCACAAGGACTGACTTGGGGTCTCAAAGAAGCCATTGGTTCTACGCCCAATCAGCGTGTACTAGACAGTATCAACGCCATCATTGAGCATATAAAAACATATGCCAAAGCAGGCGATGCGATCATCATCATGTCTAATGGTGACTTTGAAAATATTCACGGACGACTGCTGGATGCACTAAGCCAACCTTAGCCAATCAATAACAATCAAGTTTTTTACCAAAGCTTAAATTGACATTTAAATGTCAAAAGTAGATTGTTTTAAGTGATTTTTGATCACTTAAACTTGGATATACCTGCCCTTGATAACAATTTATTGATAACATATGTATAAATAAGATAACATTTGATGATTTCATCCATGTTTGTATCAAAATGGCCCAATCTGTGGTTTGACAATAAAGGCTTGTTTGATGGCAAATGATCAAACAAGCCTTTACTTAAAAAGCTTACCCACACTCTGATTTTTAAACAGCCATATTTTATGCCAAATGCCAAAGCTTAGCATCAATTAATCAAAACGACGGTTCTCAAACCGTTCAATCAAAGCACGCTCCTCATCTGACCACGGCATCTTGACCATGTTCATATCCGTGCGGACAATGACCGCTTCACCGCTTGCAACCAGCGCTTGTTGGGCTTGACTGTACATTGCATATTCTTGGACAACACTGGTGCTACCGAGGTGCTTAATACGCACGCCGATTAGTAGCGTATCAGGATAGGTTACAGGACGGCGATACTGTATGGATGAACTTGCTAAAATCGTCAATAAATCCTCTCGTGCTGCCATAAAACCAATCGCACGCATGTAGGCAATACGAGCCGATTCAGCATAGCGATAATAAGCCACATTATTCACATGATTAAAGCCGTCCATATCGCCCCATGCAATTGGCTGCACATGAACGACAGGATAGTCATGCAACAGCTTAGGCCTATCATCACCTGTCAATATCGGCTCAAAAATGCTTGCAACTTTCAACATATTATCTCCTTATAATCTTGGTTGATGTGCCACAATCCAATGATCGCTTTATGATTATCACCGATCATCGGTATTAAGCTTTTAGTGGTTTATAACCTGCAGGTTTTTCATAATCGCCATTATCCAAAAACTTCTCACGCTGTTCATTGAGATATTTTTTTGCTTGTGGGTCAATCATACTTAGATGCTTTTCATTAATCAGCATGGTCTGTAACTCAAGCCATGCATTCCAAGCTTTGGCAGATATGGTATCTTGGATTTCTTGACCTTTAGCATTAGGAAACGGTGGATTGGGTAATTTGGGAAGATTTTGTTGATATTTACGACAAAAAACCATATGGTCATTCGGGTTAAAGGTTTGCATAATTGCCCTCATCTTATTAAGTAAAAAATTCGGTTGAACTGATTATAACAAATATTGACCCAAATTGGCTAAGGATTTACCAAAACCTGCTCAATCATTGATTTGATATCACTGTGTCAAAACAAATCTTTGAAAGCGTTGGATAAAAGCTACCATACAAACCTTAACATCTGATGATTAAAACTCAGGCACACTACTTGTACGACTAAGGCCATAAGTGCCAAATCTACCATCAGTGAGAACCTCCGTTGCCTGTTTACCAATGTGCAAAGGATAAGACCGATGATTACTTTTGCTGGTTAATTGGATATGGGGGTATACCAATGATTGCTCTTTATAATTCTCAAAACGCTCTGCCGCTTTATGATAAGGCACGCCATGCCGTTTGGCTTGATGTGTGATACGCTCATCAAGTGTCATTTTGGGAATGGCACGATAATAATTTGCATATCCTTTGATATCATCTGGCACGGAGCGAATACTGCTGATATGGATATAGTCCGCCAAATGCTCAAGCCGTTTATCCAAATTAAGGGCAGATAATGCCTGCTCAGTCGGTGCAAATACTCGCAGCTTACAGCCCAAATAGGCAATTTTTTTATCAGCAATGGTGCGATATTGTGGGAATGATACACCATAAATCGTTTTATCTTGCTCATCTTTTTGCTCAACAAAGGCAAGATGTAACTGGGTGTAGAGCTTACTCCACACCGCATGTGGGGAAATATCCGCTTGGGGAATTAAGGTAATTTCTTGATAAAATTTCATGATTCTTTTCCACTTGCACCAAAAACACCACCACGAACCAAGACCGCCATGACATAGTGCTGATTTTCCACGCTTGGCTTGTTATCTTTTAATATCCAGCCATCAAATAAGGAATAAAAATCCTGCTTTTGTCTGGGCTGACGAAATGCCGTACCCATCGTGGTTACCTGTCCATATGGCTCAACTGCAATCGGAAACTGAGCTTCTGGATACCAAGTATCAATGGTACGAATGGCATTACCGATTTTTTGAGAATGAATGCCTGCTTTGTCATTAATATGATACAAAACCTTGCTCTTAGTTTTGCCCGTATCCAAAATCAATTCTTGTGATGGATACACTTCTTGACCATAGCCAACCACCGCTTCTGCTGTGATATTTAAAATAATAAATGATTGATTGGTTAAGCCTTGCTCAATCCAGTTAGCCAAAGTCATAAGCTCTGGGTTTTGTGTATCAAAATTGTGAATAGAAATGCTTTTGGCGTCAAAAGTTAAAGTCTGCTGCTGATCTGCCAGTTTGCATGTCACATTGACCGTAATTTTTTCAGAACCGATACGGTTACGCCATAGCCAGCGGGCATTAGCGATATTGGTTGCATAGCGATGTGCCAGCGTCTTTACGCCATGCTCTTGTAGGTAGCCTTGCACCGTTTGTAATAATTTGGCTTGATAATTTGGGTCATTACAGACATTAGGTTTGCCGTCAAATGGTAGCACTTTGCATGTCCATGACACAATCAAAGTATCATTGTCTTCTAATAAAGATGCTGAATCTACTTTTTGTAAATTGGCTTTTTCAATTTCAGCATCAAGCTTAGCTGGGTCATTTGTAATGGTATTTTTTAAACGATTACTGATTGTGCCACGGATAGACTTTTCTTGAATACGCACAGGAACAATCCCACTGTTTTCATTTTGGCTGTTTTTTTGTGCCATAAAACCATCAGAAATATCCAAATTGCGTTCAAAAGCCAAGACAGTTGCTGTTGTTAATTTACTCATCAGATCACTCCATTTCATTGTATTAAGATTAAAATTATGATAACTCGTTTTGTGTCAGCAGATACAAACCTGTTTCATCATAGTGTTGTCGCCAAAAGGCTGTTTCAATATTGTCCTTTAGATGATGTGGATACACCCATTTGCCCAAACCGTAAACCACTTCTACATACTGGCTTGGATACTCAGGATTACGCACATTGTCCATTTTACCGGCCTCAAATTGTTCGCTAATTGCCTGATAGCCCATTGGCATAGGTACAATCCAGCCATGTCCTGTTTTGATGGATTTGGTGTGCCATTTGGTATTACCATCTAAATCCAGCTTTGGCAGATGGTGTAGTGTACACACATCAAGCAGTACATCAAGCGGTGTGGCTTTTGGATCGGTACTTTGGGCTTTATCAATCAATTCGCTAAATTCAGAACTGGCATCCATCAAAACAAATGCAGGCATTAAAAGTGGTACTATCTGATGCATACTTTCAAAACCAAAATACCGCACAGGATGGGTTTTGGCAATATTCATCACACTACCACCAGCAATACGCTGCCTAAAAATGGCTTGTGATAAAAATTGGGTCAGCTCTTGACTGCGTTTTTCTGAAAGCAAATCAGACGCTAATACCTCCACAGCAAAACTCATCACCAAATTACACTTACCTTCCTCCACAATTGGGGCTGTCTTACCATCTTTTTTGAGTGGATTACGAGTTTGATTAAAAGTATGGTCATGATATCTGCCCGCTCGATAAGTTTTGGGCGTGCATTCATAACAAGCCAGTAGCACACCACCTAATGCCAAATCAGCAAATCGCTCATCTGCCATTAAGGTGCGTGATAAGGCATGAAATGCGCCTGTAAATCCTGTTAGTGCAGGCAAACCATAGGTCAAAGGGCTAGAAATTGTATTGGCATCATAAATCACCATTTTGTGAAAATATACACACCCTACCCTAACTTTATCGTTCATAAAAACACCCCCTTGCCTAAGCGTTCATAAAATTTTTGCATCTCTTCAATTTCTCGTTGCCACTCATTATATTCTGCATCTGCAAAATCAAATTTTAGCTCTTTGATCGTGCTACGCAACTGCTGATTAAACCAAGACGCAAAATCTTGTAAAATGATTTTTTGCCATTCCTGCTTGGTTTTTTCGTCAGCAAACTTGGCCTCACCGTCTAAATCAGCACGATAAGGATCTAGCCATATTTTTTGGGCAAGTGGCAGTGCATAAGTCTTTGACCAGCCTGCTGGTTTATTTTGTAATACATGGGCAATGCCAAAAATCGTATGCAATAAGCGGTCTATGGCATCTTTGCGTTTATCTCGCACATCGATTGTATTTCTGGTATCTTTAACGACTTGAACCACATAATTAAAATCATCTTGAATATGGTATTTTAAAGTTTTACTCTCAAAAAAGTTTTCACAAAATTTAGATAAAGAAAATTCACGGTCTTGGCTTATTTTGGGCGGTAATGAGGGCAATAAATAGTTACGCCCGCCTTGTCGGCTTGTGAGCTGGCTGATATTTTGCGGTTTTGAGCCGCCCAATTGTACGATTGCCAAATTTGGCATACTGACATAAGATGTATGCAGTGCATTGGATTTAAAGCGGTTCTCTAAGGCTTTTTTATTATCATCAGAATATCTTAATTGATTAATTTTTAAATAGACCGCATAAGTCAATGCTGATGGGTACAATGGAATGATATTGATGTATTGCAGTTCATCTAAATGATTAACTGTATTATCATTAGTTACCCAAAGCATTTGTTTATTGCGTTCATGGGTCGCTGGATTTTCCATTGTGCTTTGTAAAACGTGTTTAAAGCATGCATGATAATGACCTGCCATCTCTTTATCATCAGACAAAGATGCGATAAATTGCTCATTATCGGCTAAAATCAAATCACGCACTTTTACACCTTGCCCCACATCAAAATCAAAAAATGATGCCAGCGGCAGAGCTGCTGCGTTGCCATTCGCATCTAATGCAGGATTGGCAAGACTATGTGTACCAACCAAGGTATTAAGTCGTTGTTGTTTTGGGATAAAATTGACATTATCACCTTTGGCATCAGGATGAATGCCTTTGGAAATGTGCGTTCCAAATTTAAGCTGTTTTGCCATGCTATTCACAGCCAAATCCAACCAATGTACACGTTCAAACTTTTTTTTGATTTCGTCAATTTGTGTCTGGCATTCTGTTATCACAGCATGATTGCCATCTTCTTGGGCTTTCATCAGCTGTTTTTGTAGCTTTTCTGACTTAGAATCAATCTGTTGCTCTAAAAATCTGCTGATTGCTGTGAGAGCAAGGTCGTTTATCGTAGTCATCTTATCAATACCCTTCCTTAATTAAAGATTTCATGATTTAATCACACTCCCAACGCCAATTCATTCAATAATGTCTTACGTTGTCGCCAATTGGGTAAAAATTCATCCATATATGCCATAAATCGCGCATTGTGATGACGCTCCAATAAATGAACCAATTCATGCACTACCACATATTCCAAACATTCTCGTGGCTTTTTAGCCAACTCTAAATTGAGCCAAATGCTACCTGAAACCGTATTGCAACTACCCCATAAGGTTTTCATTTTCTTCACACCAAAACGGCTGGCTTGCACTCCCATTTTGGGTTGCCAAATCGCCAGTAATTTCTCAATTTCACGTTTGAGTTCATCGCGGTAATATTGCTCTAATACCGCAATTTTATTAGCATGGCTGGTCTGTTCGCGTACCCACAAATTGATTTTCTGATGTGAAAGTTCAATGCGATGTCTGCCAGTCGTGTGCAACACTTCTAAACGATAACGCTTGCCCCACAAAAAATGGCTTTCGCCTGCCAGCATTTCGCGTTCAGATTGTCTCGCTTGGTTTGCAAACTTGGCTTGCTGTTTTTTTATCCAAATCAAACGGCTGGCAACGGCTAAACGTATTGCATCATCACTCATGCGTAACGGTGCAGATATCCGCACATTGCCCACAGGTGGCAAAACAGCGATGTGCAGATTTTTAATTGCTTTTCGCTGTAAATCAATGCTTAAATTGCCAATTTGCATATTACTCATGCTTGATATTCCGTCTGCTTCATTATTAAAGCCAACACATCATCGGCATTTAACCCTTGCTCGTCAAAAAGCGGATTAAGCTGATTTTTAAGATGTCTCTGCTTCATTTTATTGTTTAAATAACCGTCTTGCTTGTGGTCTTGAATGGCATCATGCAAGCGATTGACCCAATTTTCATCTTGACAAAAATTATCAAAAATCGCTTGTTTGCCAGCGGTGTTAATGGTTTTTGAGTAATCCGATTGTGGTGGACAAATCACTTGCTTGGTAAGCTGGGCGATTTTGCGTAAATAGTCTTGATAATTCAGCACTCCTTTTCGGCGTTGCTCAATCAATTCATCTAACAGCACAGACATTTGTTCGTAATATTTCGGGTTAATCGGGTTTTCATCGACAATTTTACGGCGAACATTGTTTTCAATGGCTTCCGCCATGCCGTTGGGGTCTGATGCGATATTGGTCGGCAAATTGTCTTGAATATTTTCTTGTTTTTCAACCAATAATTGCAACAAACCTTTGTTTTCAAAATCGGCAATTTTTTCGCTGTCTTCCGCACGCACATATTGATTGATTAAATAACGCATATCGGCATCAACGGCTTTCAAATCCACATAATCGCCACTTGCTATTTTGATGTCATCACGCAGTTGAGTGAATTTTTCTACCCGTTCATGCCATGCTACCGCTTCCTGTTCGCTGTAGCCTGCCAAAACCAATTCATTGGCAATCGCTGAATAGGCACGAATGAGCTTGACCACTACCTGATAAAATGCCAAACGGCGTGTTTGAAATTCTGTGGCTAGGTTGCTGTGCGTATCTTGTCCGCAAAAATAGGCTTTATAGGCAGACAAATCTTTGGGGGCAAGCACATTCTCCACAATCATTTGCACTGCTTCCCAAGCGGTTTCCAAGTCGGCTTTGGCAATCGCCAAACGGTCTTGCAATAACCCTTTGACATCTTCGGCTTCATATTCGCCAAAGGCTTCTTGGGTGAAATCAGTAAAGGCTTTTTCCAGCGATTTAAATAAATCACGGTAATCCACAATATAGCCATACATTTTACTGTCGCCATCCAAGCGGTTTACACGACAAATGGCTTGGAACAGATTGTGGTCTGCCATTGGCTTGTCAATGTAGAGATAAGTCGCTGACGGAGCGTCAAATCCTGTCAATAATTTATCCACCACAATCAACAATTTCATTTGGGCGGGTTGCTCAATAAAGCGTTTTTTGACGTCTATTTCAAATTGTTCGGTTTCTTTGTCGCCAATTTGGTTTTCAGGCAGCCTGAAATAGTCGGCAATCATTTTGCGGTAAATTTTATATTTATACTCTTCTTCACTTTGTCCGTTGCCCGATAATTCACCTTTAATCGCGTTGGCGTTGGGCTTAAAGCTGGTAACAATCGCTACCTTATCTTTGAGTGATGTTTCGCTAAATAATTCATAGGTTTGGCAAGCCTGATACACGCTGGAACACACCAAAATCGCATTGCCACGACCATCAGACATACGCGGTTTGCTATCCATATCCAGCAAAATATCGTCCACAATTTTTTCCAAACGATTTTTGGACGACATCAATTTTTGCATCGTTCCCCAACGCTGTTTTAACTGCGTTTTGGCAATATCGGTTAAACCACGGGTTTTATTTTCAAACCAGTCATCAATTCGTTTGCGCGATGATAACGATTGTTCGATGTCTCGTGCTTCATATAATAAATCCAGCACCACGCCATCTTTGACTGCTTCGTCAAATTTATAGGTATGGATATAACCGCCAAAGACATCCACCGATTTTTTCTTGTCGGATTTGAGTAATGGCGTACCTGTAAAGCCGATAAACACCGCTTCAGGCAACAGCATTTTCATCGCTTCGTGTAATTTGCCCGATTGCGTGCGGTGGCATTCGTCCACAAACACAAACAACTTGCCTTTGGGGGCAAAATCGCTAGCACGCGCTTTAATTTCACGCAAATAGTCGTTTAATTCGCTGTCGTCTTGGTCATCTTCCGCACCTTTGCGTCCAAATTTATGCACCAAAGAACAAATCAAAGACGGTTGATATTCACCAAGGACATCTAACAAATTTTTTCCACTGGTTGTGCGATAAATCGTGTGGTTGGTATTACTAAATACCTTTTCGGTTTGCTCATCTAATTCTGTGCGGTCGGTAATAATCAACACACGACTGCCGCCACCTTGTTCCAAAATCCATTGTGCCAGCCACACCATTGTTAAACTTTTGCCGCTGCCTTGGGTGTGCCAAATAATACCGCCTTCGTTGTTGGTAATTTTGGCTTGGGCAGCCTGAATACCGAAATATTGATTCGGGCGACAGGTTTTTTTTATCCCTGCATCAAACACCATAAAATCGTGTATCAATGCTAAAAAGCGTGATTTTTCGCATAATGATTGCAAATCGGTATCCAAATCGCCTTGAATTTTACCGTCTTCTTTCCATTGCAAATAATATTTTTCGCCCGTTTCAATCACGCCATAACGTATGCCTTGCGTGTCGTTGCCTGCCATAACCAATTGCACGGTGGTAAAAAAGGCTTCGGCAAAATCTTTGTGTTGGCTGGACAGGTTTTGGCGAATGCCTTCGGATACCGACACCGAAGAGCGCTTCAATTCAATCACCGCCAACGCGATGCCATTGACATACAGCACCAAATCGGGGCGTTTGTTGTATGCCACGCCTTTTATGCTGACTTCTTCGCCAATGGCAAAATCATTGTTATGCGGATTATTCCAATCAATCAGCCACACCGTTTGCGTTTGTTCACCCACGCCCGTTCTGACTTTTACGCCATAGCGTAGCAAGCGATAAATGGCTTGGTTGGCGTCATATAAACGGCGACCACCGCCCACATAATTTTCTTTTTGCAATAACATGATTGCGCCTTTTATCAAGTCATCAGACACACCACGCTTTGCCAACCATGTTGTTAAATCATCTTCACGGATATTTTTATTATCTTGCCCGCTCAAATCGCCCAAATAGCGATAGTTCAGCGTATTTTGAAAGAATTGAATCACACGGTTTTGGGTTTTTTGTTCAACTTGACCGATGGGGATAGTCGTGGACATGGCGATTTCCTATGATTTTTAACTTTTTAAATACAGATATTCAAAATAATTTGCTTGGCGTGGTCAAAGGGCAATCTGCGACCTTTAGATTTCATGGTATCTAATGCCATTATCGCTTGATTTTTATCTATCTTTTGATGAACAACCAACTGCTCTAATACCCATACTGTGCCCTTGATGAGTACTGCTTCTTTTTGAGCAGCATCTCGCAAAGCTTTATCACCTGTTAATAAAGGGCAGCTTTCTTGTTTAGCAAGCGACAATGCCATTAAATCGTGCATACTGGTTTTGCGGTATTGGCTAGATAGTTGAACAACATAAATCATTGATTGCTCTGTTAGGCTTAATTGTTGCAATCCCATTTGCAATAAATTGGCGTGCTGCCTACGCAATTCTCGTTCAAACAGTACATCAGGCGTACAAAAGCGATAAGGCAAGCTAAACATCAATGCAGTCAATCCACAGCAATCCAAATCAATAAAAATATTGGCATCGCTAATCAGCATCTGTTGCATCATTTGCCCCATTGCTCAAAGTTTGCTCTTGGATAAACTGATAAATCGGCATTCCCAATAGCTCCGCTCCTTTAGATTCGCTAATTATCTGTTCGGCAACCGCACGATAGACCAATTGTTTAAAGGTGTGTGTATTTTCGCTTGCATACACTTCAGGCTCTTGTTTATGCCAGCCTTTTTGATTAAAGATGATATTGATGCCCCTGTGGTAAGTTGCGGTAATAATGCCCAAATCTTTGGCACGATAGGCAATCGCACGCATCGACAAGCCATATTCACGCTTTAAATATGCCAACTCTTTTGCGTAAATCTTTTGGCGTTTTTCGCCAAATTCATGAATCATGCGAGACTTTGGCAATAAAAATGCTCCTGCAAAGCGATTGCACGCTTTTTCAATATCCCAGTCATCAGGTAAATCATGGGATAAATAAGCAGGCAATACCAAATGCCCCAATTCATGCGCCAATGTAAATCGCTGACGGTCGCCTGACCATGATGAAGATACGACAATAATCGGGGTGTTGTTAATCATTGCCTGCAAACCATCAAATTTATTGTCAGTATTGACATCGCTCACGATAACAATAATTCCCAAATCCTCCAATAAATCAATCATTTTTGGAATGGGATTTGTGCCTAATTGCCAATGCTTACGCAACGCATCGGCAAACTGCTCAATATCATCTAGCAAATGGACTGTCGGCAAATCCGCCTCCAAGCAATAGGGCTTGACAGGAAAATCAAGCCACAACGCTTTGAGTGTTAGCCAGCGTTCTGCTTGTTTGGTAACATCAACGGTGATTTGCTTGAGCAGTTTTTTGGGTGTGCTAGATTTGGTGCGATATTCCACCTCACCCAATTCAACCTGAACAGGGCGGAATAAAAAATCCATTTCCACGCCCAGCACATCCATCAGGCGTAGCAATACATCAGACGATGGCATGCTGGTATTATGCTCATATTTTTTAATCATATTGGCACTTAAGCCGACCAAATCCGCCAATCCCTGCATGGATAACTTTTTAGCTTCTCGTGCCATTTTTAGACGAATGCCAATCATAATCGCCCCTTTTTAACTTTCTTGGTTTACAAATTTTAAAAATCTAGTGTTATTGTAAACCAAGAAAACGCCCCTTGCTAACATAATTTTGTAAATTTTGCAAGCTTTAGCATGGCAAACGGATTTTTCCTGTTAATAAATTTTGCATCATACCTTGCTTAATTTCGCGTAATTTTTCAATCCGCGCTTGTAAGGCTTTAATTTCGCTATCCATATCGCCTAGGATTTGGGCGATGGCGGTTTGTTCTTTATATTGCGGACAAAGAATTTCTATTTGTTTTAAAGTGCTACCATTTAATTTTGCACGAGTACCACCAACAAGATAATGGCTAATATTCATGGATGAAATACAGTAGGCTAAAAATTTATTGCATAAAATATTCTTCTTTCCCTGAAGTACATGAGCATGATTATTTACCCATATTTTCCCTGTTGTATATTGAACAGGATAATTGATTAAATCATTAGCTCCATCTTCAGCGACTAAAACAAATTCGCCATCATGGGTAAAGCCATTTACATAATCTTGAATACCATTTGCACCATAATATGGGATATTACCAAATATACGATTTGAAGCAGAAACTGGAATTCTTTGATTATCAAAGATATTTACATATTCACCCAACGCTACCACTTCCCAATCTTCAGGAATATCGCCCCATTCGGTTTTTAGGCTGCCTTTGGGTGTGCCGTCTGCACGGTGGACAAATTCAGGCAGCCGTGTTTTGCCTGTGAGTAGCTGTTGCATGGTGGCGGTTTTGATGGCTTGTTTTTTGGCAAGCAATTTTTCCAGCTCGGCAAGCAAAGCATCGGTATCACTCAATGCAGTGGCAATAGCGGTTTGTTCAGCGGTGGATTTTGGTAAACTTAATTTATATTTTTTAACATCATTACTTGTAATATTGGGGTCTTTTCTACTGCTACTTGCTACACTTTTCCAATATTCAATATTGAAATTTAAATTTTGTATTAAATAATAAGGTGTTATATTACTAGATGGTAAAATTGCAACCAAAGCTTGATTAATACTTGCGGGAATAGCTAATAAACCAGTACGACCAATTTGATTAAATCCCCCATACATTGCAACCAAAACAGTTCCTATTGGATACTCTTTTAAACTAGTTTCTTTTAAAGCAAGATTTGTGATTTTTTCATCTGTATACGTTATTAAACTATTATTTAAATCAAGAGTTTTAACCCAATAGCGAGTACCTTGTTTAAAATATTTATCAAATAAACGTCGAGAAGGAGTTGTTCCACCGCCAAAAGTTGTTAAATTTTGTAATTCCACCACTTCCCAATCACTCGGAATTAAACCCAATTCAGTCTGTTTATAGCTTGTCATGATTACCCCTTTATAAACCCATGGCTTTTAAATGGGTATTGACTTTGGCGGTCAATTCTGCCACTTGCATTTCAATTTGCGAAAGTGGTTCATGGTAGCGTGTTTCTAATGTTTGCACACGGCTTGCCAAGGTTTGCACTATGCGTTCCATTTCGCTGTGAATGTATCCACCCAAATCGGCAAGCCATTTGTCATCTACCACCAACTGTTGAATATCGCTGGCACTCAATTTGCCGTATTGAGTAAACACCGCCCGATCCAAGGCTTCGGTGGCGGTTTTGAGTGCGTCTTTGGCGTGTTTTTCCGCTTCAAACAATTTTATGGCGTTTTTGATGGCGGTTTGCTCTTCGCTGTCGATGCTGTTTTTTAAGGCTAGTTTTAGACTTTTGGCGGTGATTTTGTCTTTATTGTCCACCGCATTTTCTAATAAACCATTGCCATGTTCTTCTAAATAGCTTTCTAATTCTTGGCTGGCGGTATCTAAATTCGTCTGTAAGCTTTGAATTTGGGCTAATCGCTCGCCAAAATAGCGTTTGGCGATTAAAGTCGGTGGGATAAGCTCGGCTTTGTATTTGGTTTTGTTAATCACAAGATCGTGCGGTTCGGCTTTGGGCGTTTTGCCATTTTCGTCTTTTTCGGGCTTTTTGATTTCACGCAAAAGCTGCTTGCCCAAATCCCAACCGTCTTGGCAAATCATATAGACATCATCTTGCATCATATCTTGCCAATAGTTCATCAGGATTTGATAGATGTCGTAATTGGCAACCAGTTGGCTGTTTTTGTAGCAATCAAGCAGGCTTTCACTCCATTGGTGAATAAGCTCTTTGGGGCGGTTGCCTTGTGCAATTTGGCGTAAATTGTTGGCGTGTTGCCATTGGGCAAAGGGTTGCAGGGTACGCTGTTTAAATTGCGCGTATTCGCTATGTGCTAAAATATGCGATTTGATTTGCTCGGTAGGCAGTTTGGCATGATAGCGTTCGCTTTTGGCTTCAAATAATTCATTTTTCAGTTGTGGGAAAGCCTGCCAATAGCCCGCCAAATCATCAATATCCGCCACAGGAATATCGCCATATAAATGGGCGTTTAAATCCTGAATATCTTCACGCTCGCCACTGTCAATGTAGCGCGGTAAATTTAAGTTGTAATCTTGTTCTACAATTTCCTGCAAACTCACTTGTCGGCTGTAATGGGCAATTTCCAAGCGTTTGGTAAAGGTGTCGATGATTTTGTGAATGTCTTGGTCACGCAAGCGGTTTTTGTTGCCGTCTTTGATGAAATATTTGGATGCATCAATCATAAATACGCTGCCACCGCTGACCACTTCGGTTTGTTCATCGTTGGCAAATTGGGCGGTTTGGGCGTGTTCCTTGTCAATCACAATAATGCAGGCAGGAATGCCAGTGCCGTAAAACAAGTTGGCAGGCAAGCCAATAATGCCTTTAATCAAGCCTTGTTTGAGCAATTCTGCACGGATTTTAGCTTCGGCATTGCCACGAAACAACACGCCATGCGGCAAAATAATCGCGCCTTTGCCTGTCGGTTTCAGGCTTTTGATTAAATGCAGTAAGAAGGCATAATCGCCATTTTTTTCTGGTGGAATGCCGTAAGCGAAACGCTCAAAAGCATCGTTTTCGGGTTTAATGCCGTTTGTCCAGTTTTTGCTGGAAAAGGGCGGATTGGCAACCGCAAAATCAAAGGTGCGCAGTTGTCCATCTTTCAAAAAAGCAGGTGCGGCAATGGTGTTGCCTGTGCTGATTTCGGCGGTTTCGTTGTTGTGCAAAATCATATTCATGCGGGCAAGCGATGCCGTAGAAACGTCTTTTTCCTGACCGTAAAGCGAAATCGTGTTATTTGCTTGTGTCGCCACTTTTAAAAGCAATGAGCCAGAGCCACAGGTCGGGTCATAAACCGTGGTGCTGGCAGGGCTGTCGGGCGCAATTCCGATAATTTTCGCCATAATTCGCGACACTTCGGCAGGGGTATAGAATTGCCCTTTGGATTTGCCCGATTCGGTGGCAAAATGACGCATTAAATATTCATACGCATCGCCCAGTAAATCATCGCCATCGGCTTGATTGGTAGATAAATCTAGTTTTTGAAAAATGCTGACTAAATTACTTAAGCGTTCAACTTGGTCTTTACCTTTGCCGAGCTTTTCTTCATCGTTGAAATCAGCCACATCAATCACGCCTTGCAAATCATTGGCTTCGGCAATTTGTTTCAAAATAATGTTGAGCTTGTCGCCAATGTTGGGGGTGTTTTTTAGCGCGACAATATCGTCAAAAGTCGTGCCGTTTGGCAAGTCAATCATGCCTGTTTTGGCTTTAAATTTATCGGAAACGTATTTCAAGAATAATAAAGTTAGGACATAATCTTTGTACAGGCTGGCGTCCATGCCGCCACGCAATTCATCGCAGCTTGCCCATAAAGAAGAGTAGAGTTCGGTTTTTTTGATTGCCATGTTTAAACACCTAAATATCAAATCTAAAAAATATTTCTTGAGTATACTATCGTTATTCATATTTGCCACATCTAAGCAGTTTTATTAAATCATATCCAAAATAATAAATCAACCATAGTATCTTATTGAATTAAAGTCTTTCATCATATATAATACGACTCATCCTTTGTATAGAAGGCTTAGAAAATAGTATCTTAAACTTTCCAACCGCACAGGTTGCTTAATGTGGTTAGGAGCCAAGCCGCTCCGACACCACACCTAAAAATGGGCAAAAATACCATTGAGTCTGATTGCTATCTAGCACCACTTTGCTAAATTGTATTGCCACATAAGACAGGCTATGCTCTGGCAAATGTGTATGCAGCCGCTGAATTTCATCGTACACATCTGCCACCAGCCAAGTGCTAATTTGTGCGTGATGATAATCAAAATCCATCATTTGAATATAATGGTTGTGCAGATTGGCATGTGATAAACCATTTTGATTAATATCCTCCATGGCATATACCCTAAATCCATCACCCTGACCATCTACGATTTGGTTGGGAATCAGCACCCACGCTTCATCTTGCTGTATGCTGTGCCGAAATGGCGACACTTGCTGCAAATGAGTATGTATCCGATTAGATGCTCCCGCTTCTCGCCAATAGGCATTGATATAATTGGTTTTATTTGCCCCAAATAAATCATGCATCAAAGTATGTTCCAATTGCTCCAAGCTTTCGGGTCTATCTTTGATAGTATCTGTCCAAATGCGTGGGCGAGCATCAATTTGGCTTAGATGATTATCGCTCATTAAGGCGGTCATGTCATGTTCTGTAAGCTTATATTTTTTGGTTTCAAAGCCAGGTTTGGTAAATACAGGTCCATGGTGATTTTGTAATGCACGAATATTTTTATTGAGTATCAAGATATTGCTATCAAGCACCTGTTTATTTGGGCGATGTCGCCATACTCGACCAGCCAACTGAATGATTGATCGCATTGAACTTGGCTCAACAATCGCCCAATCATAATCATGATCACGCCCCACCTCTGCCACAGGTGTTGCCAATACCATAAAAATATGCTGCTTAGCCTGACTTTTGGTCATCTGCTGCACAATGTCATCATGAGTAAAAAGCAGCTGTTCGTCATGCTCACTGCGTTTTAATACTTTATCCAAGCGACGCTCCAAGCGATTTCGCAAAATCAAAAGCTGTCGTGCGTGATAGCACACCACATGGATATGTGTATTTTGGTTGACTTGAGCATGTTGCAGATAAAACGCAATGCGTGTTAGCTGTTTGATATTTGCAATCCGCACCAAGCCAATGCTGGCACTTTTGCCCGTTTTTTTATCAACAGTATGATAACAATGATGCAACCGAACAGCACTATCAATGATATTTTGTGCCAATGTGCTATAAAATTCAGCTTTTTTATCTTGATGATAAGCCATGCCGACAGGCAGAATTTCAGCTTTACGGCGGATGGGCTGCTGCTGTAAAAAGCTGATGCGTTTTTTGATAAAAATTTGCTGCTGTTGCCTAAAGGTCTCCACCTTATCACAAGATATCACCATACTGCCATGTTTTTGTTCATCAAACCACGCACAGACGGTTTGTGGTGCAGGTTTATTTTGGCTTTGATTGAACAATTTGCGTCCAGCTAAATAACTTTCAAATAAGCCAGCAACCAAATCAGGCGGTAGCGTTGCTGATGACAGCAACACCTTTGAACCAAACATGCCTGCCAAATGCACGAGCCGTGCTAATGCAGGCAAGTCATTATGATCAAATTCATCAGGTTCATCTAAAATCAAATCGCTACTAAGCAGCCGAAGCATTGGTGTGATATAGCCACCGCCTCGCTTACATTCACTCGCCCCAATCAGATGATCAATGGTACAAGTGACTATCGGAGAAAATAGTAAATCTTTGGCTTTATTGTCAGCCAATAAAGTATCAATATTCAGCTTAGCCAGCTCAAGATGGGCAGCATGATACTCAGACGCAAAATCGACAAAGCCATCTACCAGTGCCTCTGCTGATTCACTGCCCCAAGCTGCACTTGAGTCATCTTGGTTTTTTTGTTGTTCACCGATTTCAAATAACTGCCGAATACCGCCGCCACCCACCAAAATCGCCAAGACCTCATCACTTAACTGTAAATCCTGACGCAAACTTAGGCCTGTTTGCAAAGTCAATACACGCAGCCCTAACGCAATGGTGAATCTTGCCCCTTTTTTCTCATCTGATAAGCCATACATAATGCGAGCATTACCAATGGTCTTGCCACAGCCAGTAGATGCCATATTAACCCCAAAAAAGCCATGCACATCACTATCAGCCTGCACACTTTTGGCTATGTTAAAGGCATAATTTTGCCAAACAAATCGCTCATTATGTGTATTTTTGCTTAATGGGCGATGCGACTGCAATGACGGTAATTGCTCACCGATAATCGGTAAATAGCGAGCAAAATGTGCCGTAAAGGAAGCAACACCCAGCAAATGCTCATCTAAAAATTGCTTAGGTTGTTTTGTTTTACGGTTGGTATTGGCAAGTAGATTTAAAGAGGATTTTGTGGCAACACGGCGATGGTCGCCATCTTTTAATGAAGAGTAGTTATGGTCACCGACCATTAAACACAGCCGTGATAAATACAGTAAAATGGCATTATCAATCGGCTTATCTTGTGCAGACAGTGCTTGTAAAGTTGGGTCTTTTATGGCTTTGTTTGCCCAACGCTTTATGCGACTTTGCCAAGCGTTACTGTCAATCACGCACTGATCAAATTGCCAAAAATCAACCAATTTTTTATTGGCTTTATGCGCTGTTTCAAAGGTTCTGGGATTTTTTACCCAATGGTCGTTGGCGGTGAAATCTGCATAAATCTTAGTTAGCGGGCGTTCAAAATATAATTTTAAGGTTGAGGCATTTGTTTGAAAACTTATGCGTTCTTGTTCCTTTAAAAATACATTGACCAAAGGTGGCAAACGATGATGGCTAACAACAAGCCAAGCCACCCACTGCCCAAGTGGCGGCAATTTGGATAAATCGGCATGATCCAAATTACAAGGTTTTAAATAATCATTTAACGCTGATAATTTTTGGGTCTTTAGCCACTCATCAATGCGTCCAAAGCGTTCTAACCACTGAGAATCAGTTTGACAATCTTGGATCAGCCAAAGCAAAATTTTCAGCGAAATCCATTCGTGGCGATAAGGATCGCCTTGGGTGCTGCCGTGTTTTAGCTTATGCTGAAAACCAAGCGTAGATTTGCCCAAATCATGTAGCAGTGCTGCCAAAGTTGCGATGATTTGGATGGCACTGATATAGTACCAATCATTTTGCCATTCACTGTGCAAAATATTACGGCGTGTTTGGTTCACTGGCACCCAGCCATATTCATTAAATTTATGGCGATTACCCACAATCCACAACAGCTCGCTGTGTTTGCGTGTGTGAAAGCGGTAACAGCTGATGGCGGTATTTTTGCTTGCGGTACGTGCAAGCAGTTTTTTGACCATGACAAGCCCATCTTCGGTAATAACGGTCTGCCAAGTATTATGACCGATGCGATTGGCAAACGCATCTAACACAAGGCGTGTGCGTTGCAGTGCCTTTTTTTCACATTGGGAAATAAAGGTCACAATCATTTTATACGCCTTTAAAATACTGCGACGCCAATTTGACTTGACCAAACATAAAATCCAGTGCCTTATACTCGGTGAATTTTTGTAAGATTTTTTGGCGAAATTCTTGTTCTGTAAAATTTTGTTTCGCACAAACAAATGACCACGGCAGAACAATGGCATCTTTTACTAAATCTGCCACATCAAAAACAAGCGCCCCACGCCGTGTCTTACCATGCATCACCGCAAACCCATGCGGAATGCCAAGCACCCACAAAGTACAAGCTCCCAAACCATACGCCAAATAATTACCATGATTCAAAAAACGATTGGCATCATCACTTGCATGAAAATCCCGCTCAAACGATAATGCACACTTGGTTTTTGCATAGTGATACAACCGCTTGGTCATCAATGCTTCAGCCAACAAAAGATCACCAACGCTGTCTACTTGCTCAATTTTATTTGTAAATGCGGTATGTAGTTGTACGACATCATAGTCTGTGATATCAAATCCTGCTTCTTGTAGCTGCTTGTCTTTTAACCAAACTTTTTGGGTAAATTCTAGGCGTTGTTTTTGAAACACTTTGGCAATCGTGAGCCGTTTTTTATCATCAAACCAAAAAGACAGCCAGCCTTGGACATATTCGGTCGGGCGATATTCATTTTGTGGACTAAGCCACTGTATTTCTACCCCTGAAAATAATGGCGTCGCACCGCCCCCACAAAAGCCAACCAACACGCCAGCACCAGCAAGCAGACGCATCGCTGCTTGTGTAATAGAAGTGCCTGTGCCAAGTAAAATGACCGTCGTGTTGGCGATCGGAATATTATAATAGTGGTTTTAGTATTTCGTTTCGGTCAGGTATAAGATACGCCCATCTTTTTGCATGACTCGGCAATGCTCAAGATAAAATAAATTCGCCCGTTTGGAGTGTAAAATTGCTTTCAAATCGGTCGGTTTGAGCGTATTCATAATAATACAAATCCATGTTTAATGATTCAATTTTATCCTAACAATTTTCAACATCATTTAATATGATTTTATTGGATTATAAACTAAAAATAAATTTATACCAATCATTTTTTAATTGTATTTAGCGATTAAAATGTTTTAAGATAACCCAACCAGAAGATGGAAAAATAACTGATTGACCCTTTATTTTTTTACTATTTAAAAACTTGAATATTTTCAATAAGTTATAGCATGAAGATTTTTGATTGGGTTTTTGACAAATTTTATCATAATGACTTGTTATTTCTTATTATTTTGGTTTATACTAACTCTTCACGACCGCACAGGTCGCTTAGAAAATTAACGATTGCCGTTGTACTTAACCGTTCTTCTTCACGACCGCACAGGTCGCTTAGAAAGCCCCACCCTTTTTTAAGATTTGATAGCTTATTCTTCACGACCGCACAGGTCGCTTAGAAAATTCAAAACCAAAAATATTATGACCTTGTAACCTTCACGACCGCACAGGTCGCTTAGAAATTTTGCATCAAGAAAATCCTCACCAATTTCAACTTCACGACCGCACAGGTCGCTTAGAAACCGGTTTGGGATTGCGAAAATGGATAGATGTTCTTCACGACCGCACAGGTCGCTTAGAAATTTTGTTCTATGGCTACGCTGATTATTTAAAATTTTTGTGCCAATCCCTTGAAAATTTTATCCTTAACCATTATGAAGATGGGGAATTTATATTAACTTTTTTGGGGCAATTTATGACCGAGCAAACCACCGAACAAACCACTATGGAAGAGATTACAGCTGAGACGACAACCGAGCAAGTCGAAGCACTTCATAGCCAAATCCAAGCGCTAGAAAATGAAGTCAAAGAAGCCAAAGAGACTGCCGCGCGCGCCAATGCCGAAAGCTATAATGCCCAACGCCGCATGGAACAAGAAACCGATAAAGCCAAAAAATTTGCACTACAAAAGTTTGCCAAAGAGCTTTTGGAGGTGGTTGACAATCTAGAGCGCGCCATTAAAGATACTGAAGAGACAGGTACAGATGACGCATCACTTAAAGGCATTCGCCTAACACATAAAGTACTGCTTAGCATCCTTGAGAAAAATGGCGTCGTGGCCGTGGGTAATGTCGGTGATACATTTAATCCAGAGATTCATGAAGCGGTAGGTATTTTCCCAGAAGCTGAAAAAGACATCATCGGTCAGGTGCTTCAAAAAGGCTACATTCTCAACGAACGCACCTTAAGACCTGCGATGGTAATGGTAGGGGCTTAAGTCAAATCTTGGGGATTTATTGAACAATTTCAATCAGTTAAATAAAATAATTTTTTTGAAAAAAGTTGAACCCCCCCCTTGAAAAGCCAAAAATAAAACAAATATAACACCCAAGCTTGGTAGTATTTTAAATTAAATTTTAAAGCTTAACTAAGCATCAATAATTTCAACATTAAAATAATTTTAAATCTGGAGTAAATTATGGCTAAAGTTATTGGTATTGACCTGGGTACAACCAACTCATGTGTGGCAGTACTTGAAGGTGATAAAGTCAAAGTAATTGAAAACGCAGAAGGTGCACGCACCACACCATCGATTGTGGCATTTAAAGATGGTGAAACTTTGGTCGGTCAAGCGGCTAAGCGTCAAGCGGTCACCAACCCAAAAAATACTTTATTTGCAATCAAGCGCCTAATCGGTCGTCGTTTTGAAGATAAAGAAGTCCAAAAAGACATCTCACTTGTACCTTTTAAAATTGTCAAAGCAGATAATGGCGATGCTTGGGTTGAGGTCAATGATAAAAAACAAGCACCGCCACAGATCAGTGCTGAAGTTTTACGCAAAATGAAAAAAACCGCCGAAGACTATCTTGGCGAAGCTGTAACCGAAGCTGTCGTTACTGTACCTGCCTATTTTAATGATGCCCAGCGTCAAGCAACCAAAGATGCAGGTAAAATTGCAGGTCTGGATGTCAAACGCATCATCAACGAACCAACTGCAGCCGCTTTGGCATACGGTATGGATAAAAAAGGTGGTGATAAAACTATGGCAGTTTATGATTTGGGTGGTGGTACATTTGATGTATCAATCATCGAGATTGCCGATGTCGATGGCGATCAGCAATTTGAAGTTTTAGCGACCAATGGCGATACCCACTTGGGCGGCGAAGATTTTGACTTAGCATTGATTGATTATTTGGTTGAAGAGTTTAAAAAAGAACAAGATGTTAACTTAAAAGGCGACCCTTTGGCAATGCAGCGTCTAAAAGAAGCTGCCGAAAAAGCCAAAATTGAGCTATCAAGCAGCCAATCAACGGAAGTAAACTTGCCTTACATTACTGCAGATAGCTCAGGTCCAAAGCACTTGGTGGTTACCATCAGCCGTGCTAAGCTTGAAAGCTTGACTGAGGATATGGTTGCTCGCACAATTATCCCTTGCAAAACTGCTCTTGAAGATGCTGGCTTATCAGCAAGCGATATTGATGATGTGATTTTGGTTGGTGGTCAAACTCGTATGCCACTGGTTCAACAAAAAGTTCAAGAATTTTTTGGTAAAGAACCTCGTAAAGATGTCAACCCAGATGAAGCAGTTGCCATGGGTGCTGCTATCCAAGGTGCGGTACTGTCTGGTGATAAAAAAGATGTTCTGCTACTTGATGTGACGCCATTAACTCTAGGTATCGAAACGATGGGCGGTGTGATGACACCAATCATTGAGAAAAACACCATGATTCCCACCAAAAAATCACAGGTATTCTCAACAGCAGCAGATAATCAACCAGCGGTATCAATCCAAGTTTATCAAGGTGAGCGTAAAATCGCCAACCAAAATAAACTGTTGGGTAACTTTGACTTAACCGATATTCCACCTGCACCTCGTGGTGTACCACAAATTGAGGTTACTTTTGATATCAACGCTGATGGTATCATGAATATCAGTGCTAAAGATAAAGGCACAGGTAAATCACAATCTATTCAGATTAAGGCAGACTCTGGTCTATCAGAATCTGAAATTGAAGAGATGATTCGCACCGCTGAGGCAAATGCTGCCGAAGATGAGAAGTTTGCTAACCTTGCAAATGCTCGTAATGAAGCAGATGGTCGTATTCATGCTGTCCAAAAAGCACTAAAAGAAGCTGGTGATAAAGTTACAACTGAAGAGACTACTGCTGTTGAATCTGCCATCAGTGCACTTGAAGCTGCTGCCAAAGAAGATGATGCTGATGACATCAAAGCTAAACTTGAAGCTTTAGATAATGCGTTCTTGCCAATCAGCCAAAAAATCTACGCTGATGCAGGTGCTCAAGGTGCTGAGCCACAACAAGAACAAGCAAAACCCGCTGATGATGGTGTCGTTGACGCTGAATTCACCGAAGTCAAAGACAAGTAATCACTTGTTGACTTCACCAAAATAGCCCATTCATGATGGGCTATTTTTATTGAATTGGCAACATAAAAACCCTAAAATCATTACATTGGGGTGCTGATAAAGTGTTATACTATCTTATCTAATAAATCTGCTACTTCACTACACGGAGAAGCCATGAGCGACATTTTAAATCAATTTATTCCCATCTTTTTTGTCACCTTTGGGATTTTTATTTTATTTTTCTTATTTATGGGTGTTGGCTATTTTGTCAAAAAAAAGCCACTTAAGGGATCTTGTGGCGGTGTGGCGACCTTAATGGGTGATGAACATTGCCAATTTTGTGGCAATGACCCCAATAAATGCGAAAGTAATATCGACAAGATTGACGATACCGCTCGCAATAAATTAAGCAAGATTGCCAAACAAGCTTAAAAATCAAATAAAATCAGTCAAATATATCATCATTTGACTGATTTTATGGGCAAAGATGATAAGAATTAAACAAGCGGCATTTGCCCAAACCCTCGTCTTTGACGCATCACCTCATATAACACCATTCCTGTGGCAACACTGACATTGAGGCTTTGAGGACGATCCAAAACTTCTGCCATAGGAATATATACCAAAGTATCACACATCGTTTGAGTTAATCGACGCATGCCATCACCTTCTGAACCCATGATGATGGCAACCTTACCCCCAAAATCACATTCAAATGCTGGCTTAGCAGACTTATCAAGTGCCGTTCCAAAAATAAATACACCTGATTTTTTCATTTTTTCTAGTGTTCGAGCCAAATTGGTTACCGATATCACAGGGATGACCTCAGAAGCCCCAACGGAAACCTTAGCCACAGTCGGTGTTATCGGTGCTGACTGGTGTCGAGGAAGAATAACTGCATCCACACCCATCGCACAAGCGGTACGCAAGCAGGCACCTAGATTATGAGCATCTGTAATCTGATCGAGTACCAAAAACAGCACATCATCTTGCATAAGCAAATTATCCAGAATCGTCTCATCTGCCATCGGTGCGGTGCGTGCCAGAGCAACCACGCCTTGATGTTGCTGACTGCCACAAAGCTCGGTCAATCGCTCACGGCGAGCATTTTGGATACTGATACCAAAATGCTTGGCAGACTGAACAATCAGCTGATGCTCTGAACTCATCTGCCCATCGTCACGCAACTGAATAAATAAACCAAGCACCTCTTCAGGACGGCGTTTAATCAACATACTAACAGCATGAATGCCATAAAAGTACGGATTTTTGGGCTTGGCTGGCTTGGCTTGGTGATGTGGTTTGTTCAGTTTTTCTTTAGAAGAAGATTTAAAGCTTTGATTATCTGTTTTTTGACTGCGTTTTTTCATGATATTATCTTTGAGTGATTAAAATTGATCATCATACCAGTAGGCTTAGCATGGCTTAGTTTATTTTAGAGTCAGAAATTTTGGTGAATTACTTGGTAAATTTCAGTAGGCTCAAGCGTCACAAGCTCATCAACCATCACATCAGGCTCATAAGCATGGATGATATTCTTAAGCCGCTCACCCAGTGCCAAATAGTGATACTGTCTATGATGCGGCAACCTCCGCCATGCTTGATAGGCCATTTCGCTACTAATAATGACAAAGACATCAGCTTTTTCGTTGATTATTTTTAAATTTTTCTGAAAATTATCCATCAAATCCATGGGAATAAATCGCTCATACCAACGAATGACATCAATCTGAACGCCTCGTGCTTTTAATGTCTCATGTAACAGCTTACGCCCACCAGCACCCCGCCAAATCAAAACCCGACTGCCTGATATCAGCGACCGAATCTCAGTCATTGCCAGCATACCCTCGTTATTAGTAACCCTAGGTAAAACAACAGGCAGCCCACGATCAGTCAATACTTTGGCAGTTGCCAAACCAACAGCAACAATGGGTGCATTAGGCAACTTGGATTGCCAATGATGGCCACCATGCAACTTATCTAAATATTCAAGTGCTCGCCGTGCTGACTCAACGCTGGTCACCACAAGCACATCATAGTCATGATCAAGCCATGCACGCATCATCGATGCTTTGGTCTCTGTCATGGGCAGCGTCTGGATGTCTAACAGCGGCAGATCAATGACTGGCATACCCGTCATTTGACGAATGGCTTGCCCACGGTGCTTGGGTCGGGTGTTAATGAGTAAAGTTGACATCATGAATTAAGGGCATTTTGATAAACTTGTTTTAAAATATCATCCGCACCTTGCATGAGTAACTCATGTGCGACATCTATCCCAAGTTGTTCGGCTGCTTGTTCATCCAGTTGGATTTCACCCATAAGCTTGTGTGACTGTTGTGCTTTTAATAAGGTCTTACCGTCCACTGAGCCGACTCGTCCACGCAGAGTCAACATACCATCTTCAATCACAGCAAAGCCTGCAATCGGTACTTGGCAACCGCCTTCAAGGGCACGATTCATAGCACGCTCAGCCAACACACACAGGCGTGTCTTGGGGTGATTAAGCGGAGATAACAACAGCTTAATTGCTTCATCATCGCTGCGGCACTCGATGGCAAGCGCCCCTTGACCCACCGCAGGTAAAGACAGTTCATCATCAAGCTCATGACGAATCCGCTTATGTAAACCCAACCGCTCAAGACCACTTGTCGCCAAGATAATGGCGTCATATTCTCCTGCATCAAGCTTACCCAACCGAGTGCCGACATTGCCACGCAAACTTTTGATGTCCAAATCAGGTCGTGCCTGACGCAGCTGACACTCACGGCGTAGACTGGATGTGCCAAGAATTGCCCCTGTCGGCAAATCATCCAAATGCTCAAAATGATTAGACACAAAAGCATCTGTCGGTGCATGACGCTCACAATAAGCCCCAAGCATCAGCCCCTCAGGTAGTACCATCGGTACATCTTTGAGTGAATGCACTGCAATATCAGCACGCTTATCATACAAAGCCTGTTCAAGCTCCTTGACAAACAGCCCCTTACCACCAATTTTGGCAAGTGGTGTATCCAAAATCTTATCACCTTTTGTCACCATCTCAAGCAGCTCAACTGACAAAGATGGGTAGAGTTGCTCAAGTTGTGCTTTGATAAAATTCGCCTGCCACAGTGCCAATGGGCTTTGGCGTGTGGCAATGGTTAGGGTGCGTATGGTCATATGCGATCCAAATTTTTGATAAATTTAATCTATTATAAGAAATTTGGCGATCAAATACCAACATCTACCATGGATTTGTTCATCATCTTTATACCAATTATTATTAATTAGTTATTTTTATTAATTATGTTATAAAATTTAGATAAAGTACCATCATATACCGCCTAAAATTATGCTATACTTTGGAGACATTTTATCATTTAAAGTCATACAAGGAATTAGCATGAGCGAACAAACTTCAAGCATGTGGGGCGGTCGTTTTTCAGAGGCGACGGACAGTTTTGTCGCAGAATTTACCGCATCGGTCAATTTTGATAAGCGGATGGCACGCCAAGATATTCAAGGCTCTATCGCCCACGCCACCATGCTGGGTATGTGTGGCATCATCACCCAAGATGAATCTTGTCAAATCATTAACGGTCTTACCCAAATTCAAGCCGAGATTGATGACGGTAAGTTTCAGTGGTCGGTAGTGCTTGAGGATGTGCATATGAATATCGAAAGCCGCTTGACGACACTTATCGGTGATGTCGGTAAAAAATTGCACACTGGTCGCAGCCGCAATGACCAAGTTGCTACAGACATTCGCCTATGGCTGCGTGATGAGACGGATAATATTCTGGTGCTGCTTGCCAAACTACAAAGTGGACTTTTGGATTTGGCAGCCAACCACACTAAGACCATCATGCCCGGCTTTACCCATCTTCAGACCGCTCAGCCTGTCAGCTTTGGGCATCATGTCATGGCATGGTTTGAAATGCTTGTGCGTGACAGCGAACGCTTTGTAGATACACGCCACCGAATTAATCAAATGCCGCTAGGTTCGGCTGCTTTGGCAGGTACTACCTATCCAATTGATCGCACCATCACCGCACGCCTGCTCGGCTTTGAGGGCATTTGCCAAAACTCACTAGATGCGGTGTCTGACCGTGATTTTGCCATTGAATTTACTGCCAATACGTCTATCTTAATGATGCATTTATCACGCATGAGCGAAGAGCTGATCTTGTGGATGAGTGCACAGTTTGGCTTTATTCATATTCCTGATCGATTTTGCACAGGTTCATCCATCATGCCCCAAAAGAAAAACCCTGATGTACCAGAATTGGTGCGTGGCAAGGCAGCGCGTGTCTTTGGGCAGCTCACCACTTTGCTGACACTCATGAAAAATCAGCCACTGGCTTATAACAAAGATAACCAAGAGGATAAAGAGCCACTGTTTGACTGCGTGGACACCTTAACTGGTAGCCTGCTTGCCTTTGCTGATATGTTGCCAAATATCATCCCAAATGTGGACAATATGCGTGCAGCGACCATGAAAGGATATGCCACAGCAACTGATCTAGCAGACTATTTGGTCAAAAAAGGCTTACCATTTCGTGATGCACATGAGGTGGTGGGTAAAGCGGTTGGGCTTGGTGTCTCAAAAGGCGTGGATCTTAGTGAGCTTTCATTAGATGAACTTCAAAGTTTTAGCCCACTGATAGAATGTGATGTCTTTGATTGCCTAACTTTAGAAGGTTCACTAACTGCACGCAATCACATTGGCGGTACTGCACCAAATCAAGTATTATCAGCAATTAAACGGGGTCATGAACGAATTATCAATCCCAAAACCGCCTAAACCAATCCACGGTCTACGAATGATAAATGACAAGAATTTATTAATATCAATAAATTTGATCAAATATCATTTACAACATATTTGGACAAATTAAGTATCCTGCCTTATCCTTTAAAAATAAGCCGCTAAAATGCCCAAAAACATAACTCAGTCATGTTTTTGGGCATTTTACTAGGGTAATTTAATGGTCGGCCAAAAACCCACCACTTTGGCGTGCCCAAAGCGATGCATACACGCCATTTTTGGCAATCAGCTCATCATGACTGCCCATTTCTACGATATGACCCCGATCCATCACCACAAGCTTATCCATCGAGGCGATCGTTGATAACCGATGGGCGATGGCGATGACAGTTTTGCCCGCCATCATATCATCAAGGCTTTGGGTGATGGCATGTTCAACTTCACTATCTAACGCACTGGTCGCTTCATCAAGCAATAAAATTGGTGCATTTTTAAGCATCACACGAGCGATAGCGATACGCTGGCGTTGACCACCTGATAGTTTGACACCACGCTCGCCAACCTGTGTATCAAGCCCTGTATTGCCAAATTTATCTTTTAAAGTCTGGATAAAATCCCATGCGTGAGCTGCTTTAGCAGCTGCGATAATCTCATCATCGGTGGCATCAGGACGACCATAAGCGATATTTTCACGCACTGTACGATGTAGTAGCGAAGTATCTTGGGTAACCATGCCGATATTTTGACGCAAAGATTCTTGGGTGATGGTCTTAATATCTTGCTGGTCAATGTAAATTTGACCGCCATCAATATCATAAAATCGCAAAAGCAAATTAACCAGCGTGGACTTACCTGCCCCTGAGCGACCTACCAATCCGACTTTTTCGCCTGCCTTGATGGATAAACTAAAATCATCAAGCAATGGTTGGCTTTGGTCTTTTTTACCATAGTTAAATGAAACTTGCTTAAAATCAATCTGTCCTTGTTTCACATGAAACACTTGGGCATTAGGGTCATCTACCACATGATGTGGCGTGGTCAAAGTCTTCATACCGTCTTGAACCGTGCCTAGATATTCAAATAATCCCGCCGTCTCCCAAAGTACCCAATGGGTCAGACCCTGCAAACGAATAGCAAGTGCCCCTGAAACCGCAACTGCACCTGCGCCCACCACGCCAGACATCCACAAATACACGCTCATCGCAACCGATCCTGAGACCGTCAAGACAGCAATCACAGAAACCAAAATTTCAAGCAGTGAGACAAGTCGCATCTGGTCATGCACTGTGCCTAAAAAATGTTTCATGGCTTCTTTGGCATAGCCAGATTCTCGGTGTGAATGGCTAAATAGCTTCACTGTGTTGATATTAGCATAAGCATCGGTAATTCGACCTGTCATCAAAGCACGAGCATCCGCCTGTATCCGACTGGTACGCTGAAGGCGTGGCAATACAAATACCAATAAAGCCGAAACCGCTAAAATCCAAAATACAAATGGCACTGTCAGTAGTGGGTGAATCCCAGTCAAAACAGCCCCTGCTCCCACCAAAAATGTGAGAATAAAGACAAACACACCAATCAGCGTCATGACCACATCACGCACCGCTAAAGCAGTTTGCATCACCTTGGCTGACACACGGCCAGAGAATTCATCTTGATAAAATTGCATCGACTGGCCCAGCATTTGCTGATGAAAAATCCAACGCAGACGCATTGGTACTACTCCTTGCAGCACCTGATGGTGAATGGTTGTCTCAAACAAAAGTACCAGCGGAATGAATGCACTGATTGCCAGCATGATCAATAGATCTGATTTTTTTTGTGTCCAAAATTCACTGGGAGAATACACACTAAGCCAGTCAACAATTTGCCCAATCCACGCATACACATATGCCCAATAGATGCCTGCAATTGCTGTTAATACTGTAAACAACAAAAGCCAACCACGATATCCAAAAGTACAGGCGTAAATAAATGAAGCCAGCGAATGGGTATGAGTGGGCAGGCTAATATCAGGAAAAGACTCTAAACGTTTTTCAAAATATGAAAAGAACGACATAAGTTACCAATTTTATGAATACAATTATCCATTATAACAGAATTTAATGGCTCGCCGAACATCCATCCAACAAGCCATCTTGAAAAATATCCCAAAATATAAATTAAGTAAAATCATACTTCGTGATACAGCTTACTGCCTTCTTCTTTATATTTTTCTTTCATTTGTTGTAGTCCTCTTTCCACATCCAATCCTTTGGCATAATCACGGACATTTTGGGTAATCTTCATGGAGCAAAATTTAGGGCCACACATAGAGCAAAAGTGAGCTGACTTATGGGCTTCTTTAGGCATGGTTTCATCATGCATAGAGCGAGCCGTATCTGGATCAAGCGATAAGTTAAACTGATCCTCCCAGCGAAACTCAAAGCGAGCCTTAGATAGGGCATTGTCACGCACTTGGGCGCCAGGGTGTCCTTTTGCCAAATCAGCAGCGTGGGCGGCAATTTTGTAGGTAATGATACCATCTTTAACATCTTTTTTATTGGGCAAACCCAAATGCTCTTTTGGCGTAACATAGCACAGCATTGCTGTACCATACCAACCAATCATCGCCGCCCCTATCGCACTGGTGATGTGGTCATAGCCAGGTGCGATATCAGTTGTTAGAGGTCCCAGCGTATAAAATGGCGCTTCTTTACACACATCCAATTGCAAATCCATGTTTTGTTTAATCATATGCATGGGTACATGCCCAGGCCCTTCAATCATGACCTGAACATCATGCGCCCATGCTCTTTGGGTAAGCTCGCCCAGTGTGTGCAGCTCACCAAATTGTGCTTCATCATTAGCATCTTGGATACAGCCAGGTCTTAGCCCATCACCCAAACTAAATGACACATCATAAGCTTTCATAATCTCACAAATTTCATCAAAATGTGTGTATAAAAAGTTTTCTTGATGATGTGCCAAGCACCATTGTGCCATGATAGAGCCGCCACGGCTGACGATACCTGTCAAACGATTGGCAGTCAGTGGCACATAACGAAGTAGCACGCCTGCATGAATGGTAAAATAATCCACGCCCTGTTCAGCTTGCTCGATGAGTGTGTCTTTAAAAATCTCCCAAGTTAAATCTTCTGCTACGCCACCGACTTTTTCTAACGCCTGATAAATCGGCACTGTGCCGATCGGTACAGGTGAATTACGGATAATCCATTCTCGTGTCTCGTGGATATTTTTACCCGTCGACAAGTCCATGATGGTATCTGCCCCCCAGCGGGTCGCCCATGTCATCTTAGCAACCTCTTCTTCGATGCTAGAACCTAAAGCAGAATTGCCAATATTGGCATTGATTTTTACCAAAAAATTACGTCCAATAATCATTGGCTCACATTCTGGATGGTTAATATTGGCAGGAATAATCGCACGCCCTGCAGCAACCTCAGAGCGGACAAATTCTGGGGTAATCTGTATTAAATTATTTGCCCCAAAGTTTTGTCCTTGGTGCTGACGCATATCAATGCCTTCACGCTGACGCTGATTTTCACGAATGGCGATGTATTCCATTTCAGGGGTAATGATACCTTGCTTGGCATAGTGCATTTGAGTGATATTTTTACCCAATTTAGCTCGGCGTGGCTTTGATATATGCGCAAAACGAATGTTTTGGGTGCGAATATCTTTAAGACGCTCACGCCCAAATTGGGAGGTCAATCCACTAAGCTCTTCACTATCATCACGCTCAAGAATCCAGTTTTGACGTACATGAGGCAGACCTTTATTTAGGTCAATTTGTACATTAGGGTCGGTATAAACACCTGAGGTATCATAAACCAAAATTGGCTCATTTTTCTCAAGGCCACCTTGGGCAAGCCCTGTTGGTGTATCTGTTAAGCTAATTTCACGAAATGGCACGGCAATATCAGGGCGAGACCCTTGGATATACACCTTTTTAGAAGCAGGCAAAACTCGGGTTAAATCTTTGGCATCTTCATCATGTTGGGCAATGATTTGGTTTAAAGCTGGGTTGGTCGGTTGGCTCATGGCATGTCCTTAAATTGGCTTTATCAATCAAGCCATTTAAAGAACTTGTCAATGAAACGGGCTAATTTCATGACACATCTTTAATTCACTTGATTCCTACGCAGGTCTTAACCTTCAGGTTCAACGGTATTTGTTTATAACTTTATGATAATACATTCAATAATATCACAGTAAAACAATCTCAACAGCTGCTTGGCTGTACTCCGTCAAGTTACAAAGATTAGTATAGCATAATTTTAAGAGGATAAATATTTTTAATGATATGCGTTTTTGGCTTGTCAGTCATCGCATCTGCCTGTTATCATATACGCATAATTATTTTTGTCTCTTAGGAATATCGCATGAAAGTTTTGGTTTTGGGTGGCGGCGTCATCGGCACCACAACGGCGTATTATCTTGCCAAAAAAGGCGTTCAAGTGACCGTCATTGAGCGTCAACACGCGGTTGCCCAGGAGACAAGTTTTGGTAATGCTGGGCAAATCTCACCAGGCTACTCAACACCATGGGCTGCCCCTCAAATTCCCACAAAAGCGATTAAATGGCTATTTCAAAAACATGCGCCATTAGCGATTCGCCCTGATGGGTCAAGCTTTCAAATGTCATGGCTGACCCAAATGCTCAAAAACTGTACCCATAAACGCTATACCATCAATAAATCACGCATGATGCGGGTGGCTGAGTACAGCCGAGACTGTTTTCGTCAGTTGCGTCTTGATACTGGTATTGATTATGAACATCGCACCCAAGGCACACTTCAGCTATTTCGCACCCAAGCACAGCTTGATCAGGTCGGCAAAGACATTGAAGTATTAAAAGAATGCGGCGTGGATTATGAGCTACTAGATAAAAACAGTCTCAGCCAAGCTGAACCTGCTTTGGCTCATGCGGCCGCACAGCTGACGGGCGGTCTAAGATTGCCGCACGACGAAACTGGCGACTGTAATTTATTCACCAAAGCACTGGCTGAGATCTGCAAAGATATGGGCGTTGAATTTCGTTTTAATACCACAATTGACAAAATCACTCATAATAACCAAACCATTACTGGCGTCATCGCTGACGGTGAGCTCATCACTGCAGACAGTTATGTGCTTGCATTGGGCAGTTATTCACGGGCGATGGCAAAGTCGCTGGGGCTTGATTTACCCGTATATCCAGTTAAAGGATATTCATTGACTGTGCCTATTATTGATGAAAGCCGTGCACCCATTTCCACCGTCATTGATGAAACCTATAAAATTGCCATCACACGATTTAATCAACGCATTCGTGTGGGCGGTATGGCGGAGTTAAGTGGCTTTGATTTGAATTTACGACAAAAACGCCGTGAGACACTTGAGATGGTTACCAAAAGCTTGTTTGATGGCGGAGATTTAAAAAACGCAACCTTTTGGACGGGTCTTCGCCCCATGACGCCAGACGGCACGCCCATCATTGGTCAAACCGATCTAAAAAATTTATATCTCAATACTGGACATGGCACCTTAGGTTGGACCATGTCTTGTGGTTCAGGCAGCCTAATCAGTGATATCATTACCCATCAGACACCCAGCATCAGCCTTGATGGCCTATCATTAACCCGTTATCAATCAGCATAAGGAAAATTATGAGTATCATCCAAAAATTTGACAGCAATGACACCTTAAGCGAAGTGGCGGTTCATGGCAGTGTGGTTTATTTGGCAGGTCAAGTACCCGATGATGACAGCCTTGATATCGTTGGGCAGTCACGCCAAGTCTTTGCTAATATCGATAAGGCATTGGCTTTGGCAGGCACCGATAAAAATCATCTGCTATCTGCTCAAGTATTTATCAAACATTTAGAAGATTTTGAAAGTTTTAATAATGCTTGGAAAGAATGGATGGCAGGCTCAACGCCGCCAGTACGCGCAACCATTCAAGCCAACTTGGTCAATCCAAACTGGCTCGTTGAGATCATGGTAACAGCCGCCCAATCATAACCCAAACAAGACCGCAGCCGATGAGCTGCGGTATTTTTTAATTGTGATACAACCGCCTAACCACTTCACCAATCGTTTTGATGCCTTGGTCAAGTGTGTGATCGTCTTGGGCAATCGACAAGCGGATACACTCTTTGGCGTGTGGATAATCCGCCGTCTGCATTCCCACAAAAAAATGCTCACTTGGGATAATCAGCGTGCCTTGTTGCTTTAAAATCTGATACAGCGTGGTCGTAGAAATCGGTAAGCCCTCAAACCACACCCATAGAAAAATCGCGCCTTCAGGCTGATGGATATAAACAGGATAATCTGCAAACCCTTCTTGGAGGCGACGGATAGCAAATGCTGACTGTTTTTTATAAAATGGTGCAATAAACGCATCGGATAAGTGTATAATCTCATCATTTTGGAATAAAGGCGTGGCAATCGCCGCCCCAAAGCGTACCGGCGATAGATTCACAATGGCGTTCATGTTACTGACAGCCTTAGTAACCTTTGGATGCGCAATGATGATACCCGTGCGCACGCCTAGCAGACCGATCTTTGATAGGCCAAAGCATAAGATGGCCTCATCATCCCACTCAAGGGTTGTGCTGGTGTGGATAATATTTGGAAACGGCGCACCGTAGGCATTATCAATAATTAAAGGTATGCCGTGCATTTTGGCAAGCTGTTTTAGGTGTGTCATCTCACCGTCTGTCAGTACATTGCCCGTTGGATTGGTTGGGCGTGAACAGCAAATTGCACCAACTTTATTATTATTTAATTCTTCTAAATTTTCAAGAGCATCAAAATCCACTTTATATTTAAAAAATCCTTCACGACCTTCATGTGTAGTTTTTTCGATGATTGGGGGCAGCGACACAAAATAAGAACCCTCAACTTGTACATCAGCATAGCCGACATATTCAGGCGACAAAGGCAGTAAAATGGATTTATGACTGCCATCACAAAATTGCCTGCAAACAAATTAAATAAATAAAAGAATGCGTTTTGAGAGCCATTCGTCAGCACAATATGATCAGCGGTCAATCCCCAACCATAGTGACGATTAAAAAATTCAACAAGCACCTTGATAAATTTACTATCACCTTGCGGCGAAGCGTAATTACTCATACTTTCTATTGCCGTACCGTTGGTAGCGATTTGTTGATACGCTGCATGATATGCTGCTGATACTTCTGGAATATTCGCAGGATTGCCACCACCAAGCATATTGATCGGTGTATCGCTATTTAAGGCATTACCCAAATCATCCATCAGTTGCAAGATGGGGCTATTTTGAATAAATTTTTCGCCAAATTTTGAAAATTACATCTCAAACCTTGTTATTTATTTTTGTTTCATGTGAAACATTATTCAATATATTTGACCTTCAAGGGTGGAAAGCCATTAAATTCAACCGATGAATAAGAGTTGGTATAGGCACCTGTCGTCAGCCAGTATAACTTATCGCCAATTTCAAGATTTTGAGGCAATTTATAGGCTGCATCTTCATACATAATATCTGTACTATCGCAGGTTGGGCCTGCCAAAATTACCGTACCTTTTTCAGTGGCGGTTTCCATTTTTGGCGTATAGACGGGATATTTGATCGCCTCACCCAAAGTTTCGATCAAGCCTTGGAATAAGCCTACATCTGTATACACCCATCGGGTCAAATCAGTGCGTGATTTACGACTGATCAAGACAACTTCTGAGACCAAAACGCCACTGTCGCCCACCATAGAGCGCCCTGGCTCTAAGATGATCTCAGGCATCTCATCTTCATCAAAATCTTCGGACAAATAGCGGTGAATCTCTTCGGCATAGACTGAAATTGGGTTGACTTCACTGATGTAATTGGTTGGAAAACCACCGCCCAAATTGATCATCTGAAGCTTAATCCCTTCTTCATATTTCATCCAGTCAAACATATATTTAACCTTAGCAAGCGCATCATCCCACGCTGCCACATCTTTTTGCTGACTGCCCACATGAAATGAGATCCCATAAGGGACAAGGCCCAGATTTTTTGCTTGCACAAGTAAATCGATCGCCATGTCAGGATGGCAGCCAAATTTGCGTGATAACGGCCATTCGGCCGTGTCAGCACCATGCACTAAAATACGGACAAATACCTTTGAGCCAGGGGCATTATTAGCGATATTAATTAGATCAGCTTTAGAATCAGTTGCGTATAAATCAATACCCTTATTATAGGCATACTTAATATGCACTGCTTTTTTGATGGTATTACCATAGGAGATACGGTCAGCTGTAACACCACAATCTAAGACACGGTCAAGTTCATAAATCGATGCACAATCAAAATTTGAGCCCAAATCAGCCAAATATTTGACCACTTCGGTGGCGGGACTTGCTTTCATGGCATAATGGATTTTTGCCTTAGGAAATAGCGTGACCATCTCTTCGTATTTGGTCTTAATTCGGCTCAAATCAACCACCAATAAAGGTGTCTCTTGACCTTCTGCCGCTTGGGTAAATTTCTGCCACTGGGCTTGGCTAAAATATTGATCAATCTTAATCACTAAGACTTGCTCCTATCAAGTTTTTTTAAAGCTGTGTTGATGTGTCTGGTTAAGTACATAATGAAACGCATCAAAAAAGCTTGCTTAAGTTTATTATAGCAAGCTTTTGGCGGTCGGGCTATGCTTTTGAGCATCGATCTCATCAGTCGTCACGAGTACGCACTTCTAATAGCTCAATCTCAAAACGTAGCGGTGAGTTGGGTGGAATTTCACCAACTGCACGATCACCATACGCCAAATGTGCAGGCACGATTAATTCTCGCCTGCCGCCAACTTGCATGGGCACCACACCAACCCCCGAGTCATCAAAGCCTAGCACGCCCAAATCCCAACCTTTGATCACGCGACCTGTGCCGATCACGCACTCAAACGGACGACCGCGGTGCACAGAAGCATCAAACACCGTGTCATCCATCAGATAGCCTGTGTATTCAGTGATAATCAAAGCACCTTTAACGGCAGTTTTGCCTGTGCCAACCACAATATCTGTCGCTTTTATCATAAGCTTTTACATCTTATTCAGTCACTGAAGTATTGCTTGCCAAAGTGATGCGAGTGGTGTGTTCGGTTGATACTTTTTCAACTTGTGACAACGCTTCAGCCACTTTTTGTGCGCTTAGGCTGTCTTGTGCCAGTGTGCTACTTTCGATACCTTGGGTGTCTTGGGCAATTAAATCATCAACCTTTTCAATGATTACCCGTGCACGACCTTGAGAAAGTGGTGCAATTTTAGCAAATGCACCTTTTGACAAATCTAAAGTCACGCCATATTTACCAAAGCCGCCACGGTCATTCACTCGGCAAATCACTGATTTATCATTGGCGGTGTTGGTAACTTTTAAATGCGTGCCAAATTTATGGCTATTACTGGCACAGGTCATTGCATTTTGGTTAAATCTCTCGCCACTTGCTGTCTTTTTGCCATGAAACTTATCACCATAGTAGGTGACGGTCGCCGCTTGAGCAGACAAGGCAGACAGCGCCAAAGCAGCTACAAAAATCTTTTTCATCATCTGATCCTTAGGCTTTTAGCCTTTGGTGGATTTATGTTGATTTCAGTGCAGTTTCACTAAAATCTCAAAAATAATGGCGTATCATAGCCAACACCCATGATAATTACAAGGATTTACATATTCTTTGACAAATTTTTAACAATTGATATTTAATGTTACTAAAGTATTGCTGAGTCTGTCTTGTTTTTTTGATTGCCTTTAATAAAAAGCTCAATATCTACATTGAGCTTTTTTAGCAGGTGAGTTGCTATCAAGCGGTCCAATCAGCGCAGGGGCTGATGTAAATTTAGACGAATGATTTCATTATCATCCGCCAAATTTGCATTACGCCCTGACGAGCCTGGAAAATTATTATCATTAAACACTGTGATAGTGCGATCATCTTCAATGATAATATCTTCGATGGTAAAAAATGGAAAAGTGAATCTTTGACCCACACCCATATCGCCTGCTCGAACAGGACCGTACAAATGATCAGGATTATCAATGTTCATCAGATCAACAAGATCCGTGCGATCAACTGCTTGACCTGACCGACCAAGCGTAATGCGGATCAATTTTTTATAGCCATTCCAGTCGTTTTCGGTATCATCTCGCTCAATTACAATCCCTGATCGGTTATCAATCATCTGAAAATCACCAATCGCTGTCGCTCTTTCATCCAGCACAAACCAGTAATGGTTGCCTGTATAAGCTTTTTTCTGGACATCAAATTCAGAAATTAGCAACTGCTTAGTGCCTGTATCAGTTAATGGCTTTTCTAGCATGGGATATAAAAATTTGCCATCACTCGACAGCGCCATCCCTTCAAAGCCGCCACTGCGCTGCACGGTAGTAGGTGATGAGTAATTGGTATTCAAAGGGTTTTGAGGTGAACGCAGCTGCTGATTTTTCTGATTCGGATGCGGTAATGCGATCGGTGCATCAATCAACACGCCTTCTTTATTAAAATGCAGCAAAAAGGGTCCAAACTCTTCACCAATCCAATAACTGCCGTCAGAGGTTTGCTGAATAGATTCAGGGTCAAAGTCTGCACCTGTTAAGAGTCTGTCAGCTGAGTTTTCATTAACGATTTCAAAAGGGATGAGCTTGTTAGGATCACGAAGCTGAATAAAATCCAGCACTTTCACCTCACCACCACCCCCTTCTTTGGAGCGAAAATCAACATCAAGATGATAAATCCGCAATAAAAAATCTGCTGAATTATCCTTGGTGCCATAACCATTATCTGCCAACACAGTATAGCTGCTATCATGGTTTTTTAGGGCACCAGAAAACCCCTGAACCGGCTGAGCTTTAAAGGGTACAACGATGCCATTGGCTGTCTTGGCTGCCCTACCTGAGATTGGACCTGCGGCATAAGTTTCGACATCCAGTTTGGCAAATCCTGTCAAAGTTGCCGCAGGATTTGCCCATGCCATAGATGACAAACCCACCATGAGGGCTAAGAAAATGTGTGTTTTGGCGATATAAAATTTCATCACAACTCCATAAATAGTACTTTTGATGGCATTGTAATCAGTGATGATGACAATAAGACTTATTTTTTATGACAATTTAAAGATCATAAAGTAAGGATAAAAAAATCGCCCAACCAAACTTGGTTGAGCGATAAGCTAACTCAATCCACCAATCATTCCCATTCAATCGTTGCAGGTGGCTTGCTTGAGACATCATACACCACACGAGAAACCTCTTTGATTTCATTCATGATGCGTGTTGAAATTTTATCAATCAGCTCATAAGGCAAATGTGCAAAACGAGCCGTCATAAAATCTACCGTCTCAACGGCACGCAGTGCAATCACCCATGCATAGCGCCTGCCATCACCAACAACGCCCACTGATTTGACAGGCTCAAATACTGCAAAAGCTTGGGCAGTTTTATCATACCAGCCAGACGCTCTAAGCTCTTGCATAAAAATATCATCTGCAAGACGCAAGATATCGGCATATTCTTTTTTAACTTCACCCAAAATACGCACGCCCAATCCAGGACCTGGAAAAGGATGGCGATAAATCATATGATGCGGGATGCCAAGTGCAACGCCAAGCTTACGCACCTCATCTTTAAATAAGTCACGCAAAGGCTCAACCAATTCAAATGCCAAATCATCAGGCAAACCACCCACATTGTGATGTGATTTGATGACATGTGCTTTGCCTTGCTTGCTGGCTGCTGACTCGATGACATCAGGATAAATTGTGCCCTGAGCCAAGAACTTAACGCCATCAAGCTTACGCGCCTCTTCCGAGAACACTTCGATAAACTCACGGCCAATGATTTTACGCTTCGCTTCAGGATCACTCACACCTGCAAGTGCATTTAAAAAACGCGCCTCACTATCAGCACGAATCACACGAATGCCCATGTTTTCAGCAAACATTTGCATCACCTGATCGCCTTCATTTAATCGTAATAATCCATTATCCACAAACACACAAGTCAGCTGATCACCGATGGCACGATGAAGCAGTGCTGCAACCACAGAACTATCAACGCCACCTGATAGACCAAGTAATACTTTTTGATTGCCAATTTGGTTTTTGAGTTGCTCAATACGCATCTCAATGATATTTTCAGAATTCCACGCATTACCACAACCACAAATGATATGCACAAAATTAGAAATCAGCTGTTCTCCTTTTTCGGTATGTGTCACCTCAGGATGAAATTGCACACCGTACAACTGACGATCTTCATCAGAAGCAGATGCATAAGGGCAATTTGGTGTAGAAGATGTTACAGTGAAACCTGTTGGTAGGCTTGCCACCTTATCGCCATGGCTCATCCAAACTTGAGATTGATTTTTTTCATCATTGATTTTGCTAAGCAGTTTATCTTGATGCGTGATATCAATCTTGGCATAGCCAAATTCATGCACCAATCCAGCTTCTACCTTGCCACCTAATTGTTCGGACATGGTCTGAAAACCATAACAGATACCCAAAACAGGCACCCCAAGCTCAAAGACAGCCTTTGGTGCTCGAGGCGAACCTTCTTGATGAACACTTTCAGGGCCGCCAGATAAAATAATGCCCCTAGGATTAAATGCACGAATATCTTCATCAGACATATCAAACGCATGAATCTCAGAATACACACCAGCCTCACGCACACGGCGAGCAATAAGCTGGCTATATTGTGAGCCAAAATCAAGAATAAGGATGCGGTCTTGGGTAATGTTGGTCATTAAAATACCTTCGGTTAATCAAATCAATAGCAGTTAAAGTGATCGTATTTTAGCATTTTTTGAATATAAAAATAAGTAGCTAATACGCATGAGTATTTAAATTATCATACATCACACAATTTTTCGTATGGTCTGAGTCAAACACCGATACTGTTTGAGTATCGGTGTTTGATTTAGGTATCAATATCGGCATTTAGTGCATTTTCTTCAATAAAGATACGACGCGGTTCAACCTCATCACCCATTAAGCAACTAAATAAATGATCAGCCTTGATCGCATCTTCAATGGTGATTTTAAGCATGCGACGATTTTCAGGATCCATGGTCGTTTCCCAAAGCTGCTCTTTATTCATCTCACCTAGACCTTTATAACGCTGCACATCCACACCACGGCGAGCAGCAAGCATCAACTGTTGCCATAAATACTCAAAATCTTTAATGATGAAATCCTTGTCACCACGACGCAAAAAAGCACTGTTAGATAAAACGGTATTCCAATTGGCACTGAGTTTTAATAAACGCATATAGTCAGCAGAACCCAAAAAATTCGTATCCAATAAATACTGATGTGGCAGGCGATGAATATGAAGCGTAACACGAGGTAGCCAATGTCCATTGCCATCATCCCCGCCCAATACTTGTACCGCTTCAACTTTGGCATCAAGCTTTGGTTCTAAGTCGTTAAGCTGATTTTCAAGTGCCAAAGCCCACTCATCAACTGCCTGTTTATCGCCAATGGCAGAGACATCAAGCCTTGGTATCAAAGTAAGTGCATCTAGTAGATGCGATGGATATTTTGATTGCAAATGTGCTTTAATTACTTGGCTTTGACTGTAATCTTTTAAGAGTTTTTCAAGTGCCACGCCAGTCACAGGCGGCGTATCTTTACTCAAAAATAGCTGATGGTCATCAATGGTTGATGATAACAAATATGCATCCAAGGCTTCGGTATCTTTTAGATAAACCTCTTGCTTGCCGCGTTTGACCTTATATAACGGTGGCTGAGCAATATAAATATGACCACGCTCAATCAGCTCTGGCATTTGACGGAAAAAGAAAGTCAGGAGCAAGGTGCGAATATGGCTACCATCCACATCCGCATCGGTCATGATGACAATTTTATGGTAGCGAATTTTGTCAGGATTGTATTCGCCAGGTCCAATGCCTGTACCCAAAGCGGTAATCAGCGTCCCCACCTCAGCACTTGAGAGCATTTTATCAAATCGTGCACGCTCAACATTTAAAATTTTACCTTTCAAAGGTAAAATTGCCTGCATTTTACGATTACGACCCTGTTTGGCAGAACCACCCGCAGAGTCGCCCTCAACGATAAACAATTCAGATAAAGCGGGGTCTTTTTCTTGGCAATCAGCCAATTTGCCCGGCAAACCTGCAATGTCTAAAGTACTTTTGCGGCGTGTCATTTCTCGGGCTTTGCGAGCTGCATCACGCGCCCGTGCTGCATCAATGATTTTGCTTGCAATCATCTTAGCGGCAGTCGGATTTTCAAGTAAATACTCAGATAATCGTTCATGCATGGCGGTCTCAACCACGGATTTAACTTCACTTGAAACCAGCTTGTCTTTGGTTTGTGAGCTAAATTTAGGATCAGGCACTTTAACAGAAATGATGGCGGTTAAGCCCTCACGCGCATCATCACCTGTGATTTGAACCTTTTCTTTTTTGGTGATATTTTCAGAGTCTAAATAATGATTTAGACAACGTGTCAACGCTGAACGAAACCCAGATAAGTGTGTCCCACCATCTTTTTGAGGAATATTATTGGTAAAACAAAGTACCTTCTCATTGTAGCTGTCCGACCATTGCAGCGCAACCTCAACACCGATGCCATCTGCACCATCTGCAGTAAAATGAAAAATATCGTTTAAGGTGTGTTTGCCGCCATTAATATAACTGACAAATTCAGACAAACCGCCTTTATGCTCAAACACCTGAGTAGTACTTGTACGCTCATCCGTTAAAACAATCCGAACCCCTGAATTTAAAAATGATAACTCACGCAAACGCTTGGCAAGAATATCGTAATCAAAGTGTTGCACGCCCTTAAAAATCTCAAAGCTTGGATAAAAACGCACCTGAGTACCTGTCTGAGTAGACGGCTCAAGCTTAGCCAGTGGCGCATCTGGCACGCCGTCAGTATAGTTTTGGGTATGAGCATAACCATCACGCCAAATCGTTAAGATCAGCTTTTTGGACAGTGCATTGACCACCGAGACGCCAACACCATGTAGGCCACCAGATACTTTGTATGAATTATCATCAAATTTACCGCCTGCATGAAGCACCGTCATAATAACCTCGGCAGCTGATACACCTTCTTCAGGGTGGATATCCACAGGAATACCACGCCCATTGTCCATCACCGAAACAGATTCATCGTCATGGACGATAATATTAATCTCATCACAGTGACCTGCCAATGCCTCATCAATGGCATTATCCACCACCTCAAACACCATATGGTGCAAGCCTGTACCATCATCGGTATCACCGATATACATACCTGGGCGGACACGCACCGCCTCAAGCCCACGCAGAACTCGGACATTTTTAGCGGTGTATTCAATTTCTTGTGCATCGACCTGTGGATGATTGTTGGTATTATCGGTCATGAAACTTCCTTAAGTGGGGCGGTTAATTTTTAAGCAAATTACCCACAATTATTCATAAAAAAACAGGGTATATTATAGCATTTTTTTTATAAAAAGTCATTGTCACGCCTAGCTTTTGGCAGTTATTTTATCGACTTTATGAAATGTTGCACTCTTGGAATTTACCCTGTTCCACATGAAACATCTTATAAGATAAGTCTTCGGCGGTACGCTGATTTGGTGCAGAAGTCGCCATAAAGCCATCAGACTTAAGTGCTAAGATTTTTTGGTGCGTCTGTACATTAAGGCTGGTGATAATCGCTTGGCAAGGCAACGAAAATACCGTTTTGAGCAAAATTTCAATGGCATCTTCATCAAGTTCAGCATCAAGATCATCAATCAATACAACTGGCGGATGTGCTGTCTGCATAGGTATCTTATCGATGGCATGACACATCAGCTTTAGCTGAGACAGTTTTAGGGCAGTAATGAGGAGTTTTTTTTCGCCACGAGATAGGATATGCGTGGCTTGTTCGTGGATTGTTTGCCCTTGATTGTTTTGAGAATGAATTTTGACATTGATGTCTGCACGATGTGCACCTATGCGTGTATAACCTAAGCTCATGTCTTGATTAAGACGCATTTTTAGGGTTTGACTCAAGGGTTTGGTATAGTCAAAACCTGCCAGATATTGTAGGCTAAGCGATGAGTGATACTCAGGCAAAAGCTGCTTTATCATCTCATCAAAATATCTGGTCCATTGATCAAAAACTGCCAAGCGATGCTCGTGTAAAGCATGCGCATAAAATCCAAGCTGTTCATCCCAAGCAAACAGCTCAGGAAGCTTATGATGAACGCTAGGATGTTTGAGTAGAGCGTTTCTTTGTTTGAGTAGGCGTTGGTATTGTAGCCACTGATGATAAAACTTAGGCTGAATATGAAAAGTCAGCCAATCAAGCATCTGACGCCGAGAGATACTGCCTTCATCCAGCAAGCTCATACTAACAGGGTCGATGAGCAAGGTTGGCAAATGAAAGCTTAGCGTACTTTGGGTTGAAACGGTGTGTTCATTAAATCTTAAAATAGAGTCAGACTTGCCTGTCTCATCGAGCTTTTTTTGGATAGCAAGCGTACAGGACTCTTCAAATTTTGTGCGTGCCCATACGGTACAAGCACTTTGATGGTGGCGGATATATCGTTTAGGCTCATGATGACGAAAGCTTTTGCCTCGTGACAACAAAAACACCGCCTCCAACAGCGATGTTTTACCACTTCCGTTAGCTCCGACAATCAGATTACACGCTGCAAGCGTTAAATTTACCTGCTTAAGGTTGCGCAGCTCATGTATTTGCAACTGCTTAATCATAACTTACCGACGCATTGGCATGATGACATAGCGATGCAAATCATCGCCCACTTGATAAATCAGTGCAGGCGAACTTGGCTGATTTAGCTCAAGACAAACCTCTCCTTCTAAAACATTAAGTACTGCACGCAGATACGCCTCATTAAAGGTCAGCTCAATGGCATCACCGCTATAATTCACCCCAAGCATTTCTTCAGCCTCACCAAGGTTTCTGTTGGTAACACCCACTTTACAAAAATCCGTGGTATCAAAATTCATCAGCACGCCCGGTTCTTCTTTGGTATTTAGTACCGAGATTCGGCGTAACACATCCACCGCCTCATCTTTATTAAATAAAACAATTTTATCATTATTGGCAGGAATCACACGGCGATAGTCGGGAAATTTACCCTCAATTAAGCGTGCAGACAGTTTCACTGTAATCTCATTGTCAGTGTCTTCATCTTTAAGCACCAAGCCCACTTGTAAAAACTCTGCATCAAAACCAAGCTCAACAATATTAGAATCATCAACCGTTTTGGCAAGCTCAATCAACAAGCGTTCTAATTCAGCCACTGCTTTACCAGGAATGATGACTTGATTGGGCGCATAAGTTTCATTCAGCAATCGATGTGCCACCGCCAAGCGATGTCCATCTGTTGCAACTGCAGTTAGTGTATTTTCACCAATATCGAACAGCATGCCCGTCAAATAATAACGCACATCCTGGGTCGCCATCGCAAATCGGGTATGATGAATCAAGCTACTTAGGTTGCCTTGACTGATTTTTATCACACTCAAAGGTGTCGCTGTGCCGATAGTTGGAAAATCATCTGCAGGCAAACAGCTTAATGTATACCTGCCTGTACCACTGGTAATAATGCAGTGCGTGGTATCTTCGGGGGCGTCAATCACCACCACCTCTTCTGGCAGTGATTTACACACACTAAAAAACATCTCAGCTGGCAAGGTTGTGCTACCTGCCTGAATACAGCCATCTTTGGGTAAAGCAAATCGTGTCGTCAGCTCAAGCTCCAAATCCGATGCTGTCAATGTCAAAAAACCTTCTTCAAGCACCAATTTAATATTCGCTAAAATGGCAAAACGATGGCGTTTATCTGCTGCCTTTACCACCAAATTGATGGCTTTGAGTAATAAGTCACGATTGATAGATAATTTCATAAAAGCTCACTAAATTTGTTGGTTGCTGGGGCAATACTAGACATATTCTAACATCATCTTTAAAGAATGATAATCCTTTTGAATTTTGGCATCTTGGGTACGCAGCTCTTCGATCTTTTCACACGCATGCATAACTGTGGTGTGATCACGACCACCAAAAACTTGCCCAATTTCAGGAAAACTATCACGCGTCAGTTCACGAATGAGTGCCATTGCCATTTGTCTGGGTCTGGCGATGTAGCGTGCACGCTTTTTACTCATCAAATCCTTTGGGGAAATTTCATAATATTCAGCCACCAAATCACGAATATTTTCGGCGTTCAATGCCCGAGCGCGTGCTTGAACCTGATCTTTAATGGCGTCTTTGACAAGTGGTAAGCTCACCGGCTCATTACGCAAAATGGTGGCGGACAGCTGTACGCGTTTTAACGCCCCTTCTAAACCACGCACATCAGGCGGTAGATTTTGTGCCATATATAACGCACATTCTCTGGGTAGTAACAGATTGAGCATCTGCGCTTTTTTTTCTAAAATTTGGATACGCATTTCCATATCTGGCGGCTCAATCGACAACTGCAAACAGCTTGATAAACGAGAAATGTAACGCTCACCAAAACTGGTCATCTGTGAAGGGGGACGGTCTGAGGCAAGCACCACCTGCTTTTGGGTGTTGCCTGCTGAGAATGCATCAAAAAGCTTCATCAAGATTTCAGTTACTTTGGGTGCTTTTGAGCCACTGACCATATGCACATCATCAATAATCAACAAATCCGCTTGGCAAATTTCTTTTTCCATCTGTACAATGTCATTGGTACGAAATGCCTCTAGCGTGATTTTATAAAAATGATCTTTGGTAAAATAAAAAAATTGCTTACCGTATTTTTGATAGCGATGCGCCATGGCATGCATCAAATGCGTCTTGCCCAAACCTGATGAGCCGTATATAAATATAGGGCCATAGTTATGCTTACTTTCTTTTCTAGAAAGCTCATTGCAAGCATTATAAGCAGAAGCATTGGACTTACCTTTGATAAATACATCAAAGGTAAACCCAGGATCAATGGGCAACCCTTCAACGACACCCGTTTTTTTGCTGGTCTTTTTATTAGTTTTGGCTTTTTTGGTCGCAGGGTCATTTGGGATGGTACTCGCCACCATCTCAATACGAACCGACTTGATCACTCCTTTACCATGCTGATAGGCAAGATCGGTGATTTGGCTTAGATAATTGTCTTTAACATGCCTAACCCACATCATATTAGGTGCAAGTAACAAAAGCTCGGTATCGTTCACTTCAGCTTTAAGGGGTGCGATCCATTGGCGATAGTCTTTATCCGCCATAGCAAATTGTAAATCAGGTAGGCACAATTGCCACACACGCTCACCAAGATGATTGGGTGAGATGCTATCTTGCACGGGCAAATCTTCAAACAGGCTCATGACTTATCCCAATTAAAAAACGGTTCAAAGTGATTTTATACTATGCATGACTAAATCATGCTCAATCGGTGGGGTGAAATAGTACCATAATTTTATTAAATTACAAGCTTTATTTTGTGGATAACTTGATGAATAATATTGTGGATAACTCAAAATTCTAAGTTTTCCACAATTTATGCACATTTTATAAACATTGATTTCCACAAGATAACTTTATGAAAAATATAATAATATTACGGTTATCCACAAGATTTTTTTGCTTTATTATTATTATATTTAAGTTTAAGATTAAATAATAAGGCGGATTAAATTCTGTGGATAACTTTTAACAATGGCCTTAAAAACTAGCCAAATGTCATCACTTATTAGCCAAAAAACTTTATTTTTATAAAATAAAAAATGAGCGTTTATGACAAAAAATTTAAATTTAACTTGGTAATTAATTGACAAATCAAAAAATATTTGATAGTATTATCAAGATTTTCACTCGTCTAAAGTGAGAAACATTAACTAGTTAACTGTAATTTGAGTTGTTCATCAGTTTCACTTTTGACAACTTTTGGTACCGTTAGGTGCTGACATCTTTAAAGGTGATTTATGAAGCGTACATTTCAACCAAGCGTTTTAAAGCGTAAACGCACTCATGGTTTCCGTGCTCGCATGGCAACCAAAAAAGGCCGTCAAGTTTTGGCACGTCGCCGTGCTAAAGGTCGTCATCGTTTGACTGTGTAATATCTGGTCAAATTAAAAGCACCGATCACACGGTGCTTTTTTATGCCATAAATTATGATGCTGTGACCTAATTATGTTAAAATCATACCTCTTTGTACAAAACCTGCCATTATGACATCTGTTCTGATTGACACATCTCAAAATTTAGCGACTTCTTTGCCAAAAGCTAAAAACTTCCAAAAATACCATCGCCTACTCATACCTGCCGACTTTAAGGCGGTATTTGATTCACCCGTTAAAAAGGTTCATACCCTGCATTTGTTGGCATTTATTGGACAGGGTCAGGGTTTGTCGGCAAGATTGGGTTTGGCAATCACCAAAAAAAAGCTAAAAAAAGCGGTGGATCGTAATCAACTTAAACGACTGTGCCGTGAAAATTTTCGCCATCGCCAAGCTTCTTGGGTGGCGATTGATGTGGTTGTTATTGTCAAGGCAGGCTATCCTAGAGAATTTGACATCGCGACCGAAGTAACAGAATTATTTAATAAAATTAATAAATTATATTCTGATGAACTGAGTGTTTAATTTTTAAATATTTAGTTATGTTAAAAAATATTCTACTAATCTTGATTGAGATTTATCGCCGCTGGATCAGTCCGATGATGACGCCAAGATGTCGTTATTACCCAACTTGCTCAGCTTATAGCCGCCAAGCGATTATTTGGCATGGAGCTATCAAAGGACTTAGACTCAGTATTTGGCGAATCGGCCGCTGTCACCCTTGGGGCGGCTGTGGTATTGATTTTGTTCCACTGCCTTTAGCTCGCTATCACTATCAACCAAGCCATCTTTATTTTTCTTATGGATTCAAAGACACATTAAGTTATGCAGCACGGCTAAATCATTTAATCAAAACAACTTAGCATTATGATTTGTTTGGTAAAACCTTAAAAATCACTGGCCAACCATGATTTATTGGTAACTTAAGCAATATTTTCTAGGATTTTATGGGTATTTTTAGTACAATAAAAGATTTAAAATTTGATTTAGGCTAATAGCCTGTGTTGTTTATTGATAATGGATTTGAATCTATGCAAAAAATTCTAAGAATTTTAATCATTATAGCGATGCTAATTACAGCATATTTGCTGATTTTGGCATGGCGTGATGACTATGCAAGAAAACCTGTAGTTACGCAGCCTGTGGCAACCCAAACCACTCATGCTGATGTGCCAACAACACAGGTTGTGGGTGATATTCCAAGCTTGACAGCAGGATCGGTAGCTGATTTGGCTGATACCGATTTGATCACTGTCAGCACTGACCGTTATGAAATTAAGATCAATCCTGTTGGTGGCGATATTGTTTATGCTGCTTTAAAACAGCACAATGCCACCAAAGATAGTACTGAGCCATTTGTACTTTTAGAAACCGATTTACGCACCTATGTTGCACAATCTGGATTGATTGGACGAGATGGCATTGACACAGCTGAAGGCCGTGCGGTTTATCACAGTCCGCGTAGCAGCTATGTGCTTAATCCAAGTGCAGGGTCGCTACAAGTCCCTTTGACATATCACAAAGATGGCTTGACGATCACCAAGACCTATACCTTTAATGCAGGCAAATACCCAATTAATCTGAGTTATAATATTAATAATAATTCCAATCAACCATGGCAAGGGCAAATGTATGCTCAGCTTAAGCGTGACAGTAGTAAGGATCCTGGTCTGGAGGATAAAGGCATGCTTGGCATGTCAACTTACTTAGGTGGCGCTTGGGGTGTGCCAAGTGATCCTTATAATAAACTGAAATTTTCTAATTTTGACGATAATATCAATATCAGCAGTAAAGACGGCTGGGTGGCAATTGTCCAGCATTATTTTGTATCGGCTTGGACGCCATCAAACAGTTTTGAAGCTGACTTTTTTGCTCGTACGACAGGCAATGATTTTTATATTGGTTATAATAGCCCCGTGATTAATGTGGCGTCAGGCAAGCAAATCACCCTTAACAGTACGCTGTATGCAGGTCCAAAAGTTCAGTCAGAAATGGCATCGGTGGCTGAAGGCTTAAATCAAACGGTGGATTATGGATTGTTATGGCCAATCTCAAAAGTGCTGTTCGCTATTTTGGATAACATTAATAAAGTGATTGGCAATTGGGGCTGGTCAATCATTGTACTGACTTTAATTATCAAAGTCGCTTTATTTTGGCTATCAAATAAAAGCTATATGTCTATGGCAAAAATGCGTGCCATCGCCCCAAAATTGCAAGCGCTCAAAGATAAGCACGGTGATGATCGCATGGCGATGAGTCAAGAGATGATGCAGTTATACCGTGATGAAAAAGTCAATCCAATGGCGGGTTGTTTGCCGATTTTGATTCAGATGCCGATTTTTTTGGGGTTGTACTGGATGCTGGTTGAGTCGGTGGAACTGCGTCATGCACCATGGATTGGTTGGATTACCGATTTATCAGCAATGGATCCTTGGTTTATTTTACCGATTTTTATGGGTATAACCATGTTTGTCCAGCAAATGCTCAATCCACAGCCTACCGACCCAATGCAAGCAAAAATGATGAAAATTTTGCCCATGATTTTTGTGGTGTTCATGCTATGGTTCCCAGCAGGTCTGGTATTGTACTGGACAGTGAATAACTTATTTAGTATGACTCATCAACATCTTGTTAATAAGCGTGTGGAACGCCAAATGAAAGCAAAGCAAGCTTAATGCAATCCTCAAAAATCCCACAAATACTCAATTTGTGGGATTTTTTTATGGCTGGATTGATACGCCTTTGGCTTGATATGTTTGTCAGTCAATAACCAATGCTAGCAATTTTTTATGTAATAATGATAGAATAAAAGGTTAACTTAGCAGAAAACCTTATCAATTTATGACAACCAGTATCCAACAATTACCGACCATCGCCGCCATCGCCAGCCCCATCGGTCAAGGCGGTGTCGGTATCATCCGATTATCAGGTAAAGACGCTTATCGCATCGGTTGCCTAATGACGAGGCGGTCAAATTTAATACCCAGAATGGCATATTTTGGTGGTTTTTATGGTCAAGAGGGTGTGATTGATGAGGGTGTGATAATTTATTTTAAGGCACCACATTCATTCACTGGAGAAGATGTGGTGGAGCTACAAGGTCATGGCGGCATGGTACTACAAAACATGCTGTTGGCTCGGGTGTTTGAGCTTGGTGCACGCCAAGCAGCAGCAGGGGAATTTAGCTACCGAGCTTTTGAAAATGATAAAATTGACTTGGTGCAGGCTGAAGCCATCAGTGATGCCATTTCAGCCACTTCTGTCGCTCAGGCTACCAGCGCTATTCGTTCTTTGACTGGTGAATTTTCCCAAAAAATCAATGAGTTATTAGATAAGCTCGTTCATCTTCGCTTGTATGTGGAAGCTTCGATCGATTTTCCTGAGGAAGAAGATGTTGATTTTTTGTCTGATGGTATCATTGAAAATAAATTAACTGAGATTTTGTCAGGTATTGATCGTATCTTAGCGACAGCAAAACAAGGTCAGCTGTTGCGTGATGGTGTGCATGTGGTGCTGGCAGGTAAGCCCAATGCAGGTAAATCCAGTCTGCTTAATCGCTTATCGGGTACTGAGCGTGCCATTGTAACAGAGATTGCAGGCACCACGCGTGACACTTTGGAAGAAACTTTGATTTTAAATGGGTTAACTGTACATTTAACTGATACAGCAGGTCTTAGAAAAACTGATGATCATGTCGAAAAAATTGGTATCAAGCGAGCATTTGATGCGATCCGTCAAGCAGATGTGTTGATGATGGTTTATGATCTTACAACAGAAACTGATCCGTTAGCATTAGCCGATCAGCTGTTTTGTGAGGGTGTGACTGAGGATGTTGGTGATATTATTCGCCAAAAATTGATTTTGGTTGCAAACAAAAGTGATTTATTGGTCTCAAAACCAGTTTTACAGGTTTCATGTGAAACCAAATCAGTCCCCAAACTTGTTTATGTTTCATGTGAAACAGGTGAAGGGCTTGATGAATTGATTGAAATATTAACCCAAAAGGTGGGTTTTCATCCTCCTGAAAATAGTTTGATTGCACGCACTCGCCATCTTGATGCCTTAAATCGTGCCAAAGGGTATGCCATCGAAGCGTACGAGCAGCTTACCATTTATCATGCTGGTGAATTGGTAGCAGAAAGTCTAAGACAGTCTCAGCAAGCATTGGGCGAGATTACAGGTCAGATGAGTGCAGATGAGCTGCTGGGTAAGATTTTTTCAAGTTTTTGTATTGGTAAATAGCACTTTATTACCAAAAAAATCTTAACAATTTCATTGGTTAATATTTTTATAAAAAATTAAATTTAATTATTTTTAATTAATAATAAAAAATTTAGGAGTGGTGATGCATTGCCCATTTTGCAATAAAGCAGATACCAAGGTGACCGATTCTAGGTTGGCTGCCGAAGGTGCACAAGTACGCCGACGCCGACAATGTTTAGCGTGCGGAGAGCGGTTTACAACTTTTGAAATTTGTGAAATTTTGATGCCACGAATCATCAAAACCAATAGCCGTATTGAGCCTTATGATCAATCAAAACTCAGACGCTCAATTTCACTACCTCTACAAAAGCGTCCCATCAGTGTTGATGAAATCGAAGCATGTATCAGCCGCATAGAGCATGAACTTAGAAAAACAGGTGAGCGAGAAGTATCAAGTAAGATTTTAGGCGAAATTGTGATGAATGAATTAAAGATACTTGATGATGTTGCTTATGTACGCTTTGCCAGTGTTTACCGTGATTTTCAGGACATTGGTCAGTTTCAAGCTGAGCTTGACAAGATCAATTTACCCAAGCGTGGTGAATCTTCATGAATGACAAACGATTGATACAGCAAGATATTTATTATATGCAGCTTGCCATTGCGGCGGCAAAAAAGGGCATTTATACCACAAGACCCAACCCTGCTGTTGGCTGTGTATTGGTCAAAGATAGTCTGGTCATCGGTCAGGGTTATCATCCTAAGGCTGGGCAGCCACATGCTGAGATTTTTGCCTTGGCTGATGCCAAAGCACAGGGTTTTGATACCAAAGGTGCAACCGCTTATGTGACACTTGAGCCATGTAGCCATACGGGCCGTACACCGCCTTGTGCTGATGCGCTCATTGCTGCAAATCTTAGGCGAGTTGTCGTTGCAAGCTTAGACCCTAATCCCAAAGTTGCTGGTAATGGTATCAAAAAACTTCAAAATGCAGGAATTGAGGTCTTGGTGGGGGTGTGCGATCAGCAGGCAGCTGCGTTAAATTTGGGTTTTTTGAAGGCGATGAGGACAGGCTTGCCTTATGTTAGGCTGAAAACTGCCAGCAGTTTGGATGGGCGTACAGCGACGGCATCGGGCGAATCCAAATGGATCACAGGTATAGAGGCACGAGAAGATGTGCAGCGACTGCGTGCCAAAAGTGCTGCGATTGTCACAGGGTCAGGCACTATCATAGCGGATAATCCTGCGTTGACAGTGCGTAGCAAACAGCTTGGCGTAGATCTACATATGATACCCAAGCCCAAGGTAGTCATTGTCGATCGTAGAAATAGATTATCAGATTTGGATGATTACCAAGTCTTAAATCACGATAATACCTTGATTTGGCGTAATGATTTAATGAGTCTACTAAAAACTTTGGTATCACAATATGCCTGCTATGATGTATTGATAGAAGCAGGCAGCGAGCTGTCTGGCGCCTTTATTACAGAAGGCTTGGTTGATGAGCTGATTGTATATCAAGCGCCGTGTATTTTGGGTCAAGATGCCCGTCCGATGTTTGCATGTCAGCTTGATCAATTGGTGCAGCAGTATCGATTTGGGCTACATTCTGCTGATATCATCGGCAATGATATTCGGCTAATTTATCACAGTTTAACTTAATTTATTTTAGCAAATTTCTTAATTAAATTTGCTTAGCCACAGCCTAGTTTAATGATTATTTTATGATTTTTTATTAAGAAAATTGATGTTATAAGTCTGTGGATAAATAAGATGGTTAATCACTAACTATAATCCAAATTTTTATTAACTATTTGATTTTTAAAAGTATTAATATCTAATCTAATGATGAATATTAGTCTGTGGAAAACTTAATAGTGTGATTGTACTTTTGTTTTTAATGTCATTATAAAAAAGTTTTCCATAATTTGATGAGAAAATATTATGTTTACAGGAATTATTGAAACCACAGGCAGACTCAAATCCATCAATCAGATTGGCGGCGATGTTCAGTTGGTAATCCATGCGCCAGACATGGATTTTAATGATGTGCATCTTGGTGATTCGATTGCATCAAATGGCATTTGTCTGACCGTGGTGGATATTGGTGATAAAACTTATGCGGTGGATGTATCACGTGAAACACTGAGCAAGACGGCTTTAAAGAATTGGCGTACTGGCGATACAGTCAATCTTGAAAAAGCCATGCGACCAACTACGCGTTTTGGGGGGCATATTGTCGCAGGACATGTGGATGGTGTGGGCGTGATTCGTCATATCTCAAAAGACGCCCGTTCGATTTATATTGAAATTGAAATTCCAAGTGAGCTTATGCGTTACGCTGCCGATAAAGGGTCGATCACTGTTGATGGCATTAGTCTGACAACCAATGCCATTAAGCCTGAACAAAACATTGTATGCCTTAATATCATCCCACATACGGCCAAATGTACTAATATCGATCGGCATTGGTCGGTGGGTGGGCTTGTCAATATTGAGGTAGATTTGATTTCTCGATATCTTGAAAGATTGTTATTTGCTTCAAATCAAGTACAAAAGCCTACCAGTAGCATTTCTGAAGAGTTGCTCAATCAGGCAGGATTTTACCTTTAATAATTAAATTTTTATTAATTAAAAATATTTATATTATTTAATATTATTAATATCATAATTTTATTAATATAAAATATTAATTATAGATAATAGACTTAAATTAATTAATAAATATTAAGAAATGAATTTTATGAACCACCTTACTCAATCAAAAATGCGTATCATATTTGCAGGGACGCCCGAATTTGCTGCAGTCAGCCTAAAGCATCTTATTGATCTGCAAGATGTTTTAAACATACAAATTGTCGCAGTTTATACGCAGCCAGATCGTAAATCTGGGCGGGGTCAAAAATTAACCGCTTCAGCCATTAAGCAAGTGGCACAGGTGTACAATATACCTGTTGAGCAGCCGATAAGTTTTAGCCTAAAGTACCAACCTGAGCAGGGTGTCAGTGGTGCTGTTTCACGTGAAACTTTGGCGAATTATCAGCCTGATATAATGATTGTCGCAGCCTATGGACTGATTTTACCCTTGGGCGTCTTAAAAATACCAAAATTTGGGTGCTTAAATATTCATGCATCACTATTACCAAGATGGCGTGGTGCCGCACCCATTCAGCGTGCCATTATGGCAGGCGATCAAGAAACTGGCATTACAATTATGCAAATGGCAACAGGCTTGGATACGGGCGACATGCTATATCGGGTATCATGTCCTATTTTGGATACTGATACCACGCAGACGCTACATGATAAGCTGGCAGTGATTGGGGCTCATGCGATCACCACGGTGCTACAAAATTTATTGCATTTTCAATCATTGGCCAAGGTTCAAGATGATAGCTTGGCAAATTATGCCGAAAAAATCCATACTCAAGAAGGGTTGATAGATTGGAATCAAGATGCTTTGACAATCCAGCGTCAAATCCGTGCATTGAATGCCCACACTTATCATAAATCGGAGCGTATCAAGGTTTTAAGTGCATTGCCGATCAAATTCGATCAAACCACATCAATTCCAGCTGGTCAGATCGTTAGTGTGGGTAAAAATGCCATTTTGGTCTCATGTGGGGCTGATACAAATGGTATACAGCACTTGATTAATATTACAAGTATACAATGGCCAGGCGGTAAGCCACTGACTGCTGAACAGATTTGCCAAACCAATAAACTTTGTGATAGTGACTATTTTGAGATAAAAACTCATGAAAAATAATATAAAAAAACTACACAATCATCAGCTTTCATCTCGTGCAAAAGTTATCTTAGTTATTGAAGAAATTTTAAATGGTAAATCGCTGTCAGAGCTACTTGATCCTTTATTAAAATCAACGGAGATGAGTAGCCGAGGGTTTGTACATGAACTACTGCTGGGTACTTTGCGGCAGTGGTGGGCATTATCTCGAATTTCTGAGAGCTTGATTGAAAATCCTGTGACAGATCAAGGGGTGCAGGCCGCTATTAATATCGGCTTGTATCAACTTATCTATATGAATATACCAGAGTATGCTGCGATTAATGACACGGTGGAAGCCTTAAAACAGCTTGGTAAAGAATATGGCACAGGGCTTGTGAATGCAATTCTTCGAAAAACTCAAAAGTCAAAAACAAAATTTACCAAGAAAGTCAATAAAAACCACAGCTTACCAAATTGGCTGGCTAAGCAGCTCAAACAAGATTGGGGTGAGTATTATGATGAGCTGGGTCGTACACTAAGATTTGCTGCACCGATTTTTTTGAGAGTTAATACGAAGTTTTCAGACAACGCATCTTATTGCCAGATTTTAGATGAGCATCATATACAGCACAGTTTGGTATCGCTTGGATATAATCAGGCACAAGCCGTCAGGCTAGATGGTGGTGTACGAATTGGTGAATTGCCTTATTTTGATGAAGGATGGGTGTCCGTCCAAGATGCACATGCACAGTTGGCAGGGTTTTTATTGGCACCTACTTTGCAATCACAAGGCAGTCATCAATCGGTGCTAGATATGTGTTGTGCCCCAGGCGGTAAAACCACGCATTTACTTGAGATGTTTCACATGAAACATTTGACTGCTATTGATGGTAATCGTATTCGATTAAAACGGGTACACGAAAACATCAGTCGCCTTAAGCTTGATACGAAAGATATTTCTGTGGTTCATGCTGATGGCACATCTTGGCGATCGGATCAATGCTTTGATGTGATTTTGCTTGATGCACCTTGTACTGCCACAGGTGTTTTGCGTCGCCATCCAGATATTGGGCTGCTTAGACAAGAACAGGATATTGCAACTACCGTTAATTTGCAAAGAAGCATACTGGACAATCTATGGTCACGGTTAAAAGTTGGTGGCGTGCTTTTGTATGTGACTTGCTCTATCTTGAAGGCTGAAAATGAGCGACAAATCATTGATTTTTTGAGAGCTAATGACGATGCAAACGCCATACCTTTTGATTTAAGCTTACCACATCAAATCAAGCAGCAGGTAGGTTATCAATGCTTACCTTTAGATACCAAGGGTGGCGACGGTTTTTATTATGCTTTGCTGACAAAAACAGCAAAATAACAATCGTTTAATCAATGGTGATTTTGATGTTTTTGGTGAATATGACGATAAAGGATTTTGATGATTGATTGAGTTTAGGTGCTAAAATGACGCCATGTATCTTAAAATAACCCAGTAACTTCCTAAGATAACTCTTAGGCCAATCAAATTAAAATATGGCGATATTGATAGTGTATAAATTTAGCGGTAATGGATTGGTATTATTGATGGGTGAAACAGGTATAATCATCGACCGATTGATAGTTCGCCAATCGCTGAAAATTTATGCTAAAATTAGCTCAATTCATAGTTAAGATATTAAGACAGTTGGAGTTTTTATGCAATATATCAGTACCCGTGGCAAGACTCAGTCGATGCAGTTTAGTGATGTGCTTTTGATGGGGCTTGCGCCTGATGGCGGTCTGATGCTGCCTGAAACTTATCCAAGTATTGATGAAGCAACTTTACAAAAATGGCGTAATCTTAGTTATAGCGAGCTTGCATTTGAGATTATGTCGCTGTTTGTGACAGATATTCCTGCAGATGATTTAAAAAATATCATCAATAAAACTTATACAAAAGCAGCTTTTGGCAGTGAGGATATTACGCCTGTGACTCGTCTTTATGATCGGTTGGCACTGCTTGAGCTATCAAATGGTCCAACGCTTGCTTTTAAAGACATTGCCATGCAGTTTTTGGGTAATGCGTTTGAATATGTACTAAAACAAAAAAACGAGCGTCTAACTGTCATTGGTGCGACATCTGGTGATACGGGCAGTGCGGCTGAATATGCACTGCGTGGTAAAGATAATATCGAGGTTTTCATGATGTCACCTGAAGGTAAGATGAGTGCTTTTCAGCGGGCACAGATGTACAGCTTGTATGATGCCAATATTCATAATATCGCCGTGGAGGGAATGTTTGATGATTGTCAAGATATCGTTAAAGCCCTCCAAGAAGATGCAAAATTTAAGGCAAAATATAGCTTAGGTACGGTTAATTCAATCAATTGGGGCCGTATTTTGGCACAAATTGTATACTATTTTAAAGGTTATTTTGGTGCAACCACCGACAATGCCCAAAAGATCAGTTTTTGTGTGCCTTCTGGGAATTTTGGCAATATTTGTGCTGGCCACATCGCACGCCAGATGGGCTTACCGATTGATCGATTGATCGTTGCAACGAATGAAAATGATGTTTTAAATGAGTTTTTTAATACAGGCAAATACACGCCACGCACTTCGGTCGAAACTTATGTAACTTCCAGCCCATCAATGGATATTTCAAAGGCTTCAAACTTTGAGCGTTTTGTGTTTTTATTGCTTGATAAGGACAGTGTGCAAGTCGCTAAGCTGTTTGGAGATGTCAAAAGTGGTAAGGGTTTTGATTTGTCGGATAATTTAAAACTGGTGAGTGAAAAATTTGGATTTATAGCTGGTAAATCTACGCATCAAGACCGCTTGGCAACCATCAAAAAAGTTTATGATGATACGCAGCGATTGATCGACCCACACACTGCTGATGGTGTAAAAGTTGCGATTGAGCTACAAAAAGCAGATGAGATGATTTTGGTTGCCGAAACAGCATTACCAGCCAAATTCCAAGAAACTATCGTAGAGGCAGTAGGTGAGATGACTTTACCACGACCTGAGCATACCCAAGGCTTAGAAGATAAGCCTCAATATGTTACTGTGGTGCCTAATGATACTAAGGCGGTAGCAGCATTGATTGAGCAATATATTACTGCGTGCTGATTAATGAGCTATTCATCGCTAACACCTGAGCAATCAATGCTTGCACTTTGGTACATAACCAATACTTCATTGATTTCATATTATAAGCTCGTCAATCATTGTGGCGATGCAGCATCTGCATTAAGCCAAAATCAGTCTATTTGGAAATTGCTTGGCATCCATGCGGCACACATTAAGCGTTGGCAGGATGTCAACGATGTTTTGGCTTTTCTTGATAAGATTCGCCATGATGTAGAGCTTAAGATGTATGGCATTGTATATGTCAGTGATGAAGATTATCCAGAAACACTAAAAAGTATTTATGACCCACCGCCAGTACTATTTTATCGTGGTAATTTGATACGCCTTAAAGACCGTCAGATTGCCATTGTTGGTAGTCGATCGCCGACTGAGATTGCCCAAAAAATCACTTTTGATTTGGCACAATATCTTGTCCAATCAGGATATACCGTCACCAGTGGTCTGGCGCAAGGTGTGGATAAACAAGCGCATCTGGGTGCTCTTTCTCAATTATCTGTTTTATCTGGGCGTACTGTTGGCGTTATGGGAACGGGCATCAATGTGTGCTATCCGCGTAATCATAATGCACTTTTTGCTCAAATCATCAAAGATGGTGGCTGTTTGATTAGTGAGCTATTGCCTACTACACCAGCCAGTAAGCATACTTTTCCCCGCCGTAATCGTTTGGTGGCAGGGCTGTCACTTGCCACGGTTGTTACGGAAGCGGCACTTCAAAGTGGCTCTTTGATTACAGCTCGTCTCTCAGCAGAGCAAGGCAAACAGGTTTTTGCCATACCAAGCCATATTCACAATCCTAACGCTGAAGGTTGCCTGCACCTGATTCGTGAAGGGGCAACGCTCATATATCATCCTGATCAAATTTTGGAAGACTTAAGTCAGCATGACCAAGAGTTTTTTAACGCATTACCAAAAAGCTTTAGTCAAGGTATGTCAATATTTAGTGAAGAATCAAGTAAGTTGAACACTCACCCATCTCAAGCACCTGACACAAATACCTTGGTAAGTCCAAACCCTAAGACAGCCGCTCATCACTTACAACCTGCAAGCCGCAGTACTTGTGTGCCAGAGCATTTGGCGGATTTATATGCTTTGATTGGCGAGCCTTGTGATTTGGATCGGCTTGTTTTTAGCAGTCAAAAAGATACCAGCAGCCTCTTAGCAGAACTGATGGAGCTTGAGATATTGGGTTTGATTGAGCAGGTGGGGGGACGCTATGGCAGGCTCTAAACAAATTTTTGGAGCTGATGAGCTGGACTTGGTTGCTAATTATTTGCAGGCAGGTGGTGTATTGGCATACCCTAGCGAAAGTGTTTGGGGGCTTGGTTGTGATGCATTTAACACTGATGCTATTAATCAAATTATCAATCTTAAACATCGTGATATTGGTAAGGGTTTGATTGTACTGACAGATGCAGCTGAACGCTTAAAATCGTTAATTGATGTTTCACATGAAACATCTTTACTTGATTATATGCAAAATTTTTCGGATGAGTTTACGCATGAGCATTCACGCGCCTTGACATGGCTTGTGCCTATTCAGTCATCGGCATTGCCATCGGTACTGATCGGTTCATACGATACCTTGGCGGTGCGTATCACCACACATCCTGTGTTAAAGGATGTATGTCAAGCCTTGATTTCACCGACCAACCCTTATGGATTTTTGGTATCGACCAGCTGCAATCCATCGGGAGGTATGCCTGCTAAAAATTTAACACAAGCAATGGAGTATTTTGGTGATCAAATTGCTTACTTAGATACCGATGGTTTGGGTTTTGAGCAACCAAGCTGTATCAAGGATTTATTAGCGGGTAACATTTTACGATAAACATATAAACACATGATCAGATGATCTAAAAATAAAAAAGCACCAATAAGATACTTTTTAACCAAACAGTTAGGGTTATTTTAAATGGCGTTTACCTGCCAAAATTTCATAAATAAACAATAAAATGATTGCACCAATCACAGAAAAAATTAAATAACTAAAACCTGATTGGGCGTTGACGCCAACAAAGTCGGCAATAAATGCACCCACATAAGCACCAGCAATACCCAAAATCATGGTCAGTATCCAGCCCATGCCATCCACACCAGGCTTAAGTGCTCGTGCCAATAACCCGACAACAAAACCTACAATTAATGCCCAAATCATTGAAAACATTGCCATTTCCTTATTTGTAATAATAACTTATCTGATAATTATTATAGCGACTGCGACTACCAAGATGGTTTATAATCCTGTAAATGAGGTATAGCATGTGTGACTATTCTTACTCAAGCTTATCAAAAAACAGCCCTGTATCTTAGGGCTGTTTGATAAAGGCAGATTATTTATCTATCGTTTCGACCACATTCAAATCAAAACCTGATAGGGCGTTGAATTTGATAGGGCTTGATAATAAACGCATGTCCTTAACGCCTAAGTGTTTAAGAATCTGTGCACCAACGCCAATGGTCTGATAAGGTGCACGGCGATTCACCGAGGTTACCGACTGCTTATCCTTTAGTGCCTCAAAACCATCACCAAGATTAAGTGTATCATCATGACCAATCCACACCAGCACACCATGCTCAGCGGTGGCGATTTTTGCCAGTGCATTTTGGATATTCCAGCGGCTACCGCTGGTATGAATCCCAAATAAGTCTTTCATGGGCGAAAAACTATGTACACGCACTGTGCTGACGCCACCAGTTGGCTTACCTTTGACAAATGCCAAATGCGTATCATCTGAGCCAAACTCACTAAAACGATATGCGGTAAAATCCCCATGCTCAGTTTGGATAGCAAAATGCTCAACTTCGCTGACGGTTTGTTCGGTTGCCATACGATATTGAATCAAATCAGCGATGGTACCAATTTTTAGCCCATGTTCTTTGGCAAATACTTCCAAATCATCACGGCGTGCCATTTCGCCATCAGGTTTGATGATTTCAACAATCACCGAGGCAGGCTCAAGTCCTGCTAAGCGTGCCAAATCACAGCCTGCTTCGGTATGACCTGCACGGTGCAGCACACCACCTTTTTTTGCCATGATGGGGAAAATATGACCTGGTTGGACGATGTCGGTTGGCTTGGCGTTAGCTGCGATGGCAGCTTGGACAGTACGTGCACGATCAGATGCCGAGATACCTGTCGTAACCCCTTCGGCAGCTTCGATGGATAGGGTAAAATTGGTGCTGAATTTTGCGCCATTTTTATCGCTCATCAAAGGCAAATCAAGCTGCTGACAGCGTGCTTCGGTTAAGGTTAGGCACACCAAACCTCGTGCGTGCGTGATCATAAAGTTGATTGCCTCAGGCGTGATATGATTTGCCGCCATGATAAGATCGCCTTCATTTTCACGGTCTTCGTCATCCATTAAGATGACCATTTTTCCTGCTTTGATGTCTTCGATGATTTCAGGAATAGTATTTAAAGCCATAATGTTCTCTTATTGGGATTTGGGTTATCTTAGCATATTTGCCATCAACATGGGGGCGGATTTAATTTTATAAAGGCATTCAGTGTTTCAGATAGCGTGGATGGCATTTGGTTTTTAGGTTTTTAGCCAATTGATAAAGGCAAAATTGGCTTGCTCTTTTTGGTTATCAGCAAATTCATAAAACCGTGTACCTATCAGTGCATCAGGTAGGTACTGCTGTGGGTGATAATGATTGGGATAATCGTGCGGATAGATATAGCCCATGCCATAGCCTTCTGCTTGCATAAGCTTGGTGACACCATTGCGTAAATGTAGTGGTACGGGCGATTGATCGGTTTCGGCAAGCTTTAAGGCACGATTGATGGCGTTGTAGCTTGAATTTGATTTAGGACTATTTGCCAAATAAATAATCACTTGCCCCAAAATAATGCGTGCCTCGGGCATGCCAATGGACTGAACTGAGCGTAGTCCAGCATCTGCCAGTAGTAGGGCATTGGGGTTGGCAAGCCCGATATCCTCGCTGGCTAAAATGACCAGCCGCCTTGCGACAAATGCAGGATCCTCACCTGACGCCAATATCCGAGCCATCCAGTATATCGCCGCATCTGCATCCGAGCCACGCACGGATTTGATCATAGCGGAGATAAGGTCATAATGCCCATCACCTGATTTATCATAGCGTACCAAGGGCTGACCTGCCACAGCAACAACAGAAGCATTATCGATGATAATTGGCTCAGGTGCTGCTGCCACAAGTTCAAGTAAATTCAGTGCACGCCTGCCGTCGCCTTGAGATAGATCAATGAGTGCCGCTAAGTTATTAATTTGAATGTCTTTGGTTTTTAGTAAGGTGTCTTGTCGTATTGCACGCACAATGAGTGCATAAATCTCATCATCACTTAAGGGTTCAAGTTTATATACCTGACAGCGTGACAGTAGAGCATTATTGACGCTAAAAGAAGGGTTTTCGGTGGTCGCACCAATCAAAGTAATTTCACCTGTCTCAACCGCTTGTAACAAAGCATCTTGCTGAGCTTTATTAAATCGATGAATCTCATCGACAAAGACGACAGGTGGCTCATGAAATAGCCCATCGTCAGATCTGAGCACTTCTCTGAGTTCTTTGACGCCACTACTGACTGCTGATAAGGGGCGAAACGGACGACCAACAGCATCAGCCAGTAGCATGGCAAGTGTCGTTTTACCAATCCCTGCCGATCCATGCAAAATCAAAGACGGCAAAAACCCTTGGCGTACGATATTAAAAATCGGCGCTCCCTCACTAAGTAAGTGGGTTTGACCAATGACAGCATCAAGCGTGGTTGGACGCATGCGTTCGGCAAGAGGTTTCATAAAAGTATCTTTATTGGGCTGGGTTTGTTGGATTTGGATTGGTTTTATGCTATTTTAGCACAAAACCAATCCCATTTTGATGGTCATTTATGAAGATGAGCTGCCCTTATTGTTATTCTGCCAAATCTCGCCCTCTGAGTTTCGGCGAGCGGCAAATGGCGATCAGCGTATTTGGCGATGCACTTAAATTAGACGATATTCGTCTAAAGACTGCATGGTGGGTTATCCAAGGCTATGCCGTCTCACCCAATGGTCATGTGTATTTTCATCCCAAAGATTTTTGTGAGGATTTTTCATCTCAACACTTGATGAAGCGTGCTTGGCTGATTCATGAGCTGGTGCATGTGTGGCAGGTACAACAAGGTATTCGGGTGTTTTGGCGTGCGATTTTGAGCCGCCGCTATCGGTATCGGTGGATACAGGGGAAAGCATTTTTAAGATATGGTATTGAGCAGCAGGCACGCATGGTTGAGGATTTTTATATACGCCGTGAATGTGGCAAAAACTGCGATAAATGGTATGAATGTGTACCCTTTTTAAGCCGTGAGATTAAATCCACACAGTGCTTTAAAAATTGACAAATTAAGATTACCGAACCCATTTGCCAACAGTAACCGATACCAAACCTGACTGCATTCGCCTTAATGTTGGCGGTTGACATGATTAATTATCATGATTCTTTGATTGCCATGGTCACAGTGTAGGTTTTGCCTTGCTTGATTTTATCGGCATTGCCAAAAACCTCGGTAAAAGAACGCTTCATAAAATCACGCAGTCCATTGATGGTTACAACATAAAATCTACCGCCACTTGTCATGGCATTATAAGCATCAAGTAAGTATAAATAGTGCTGTTCTTTGCTGGCTTTGGCTGGCAAATTACTCATGACTAGACTAAATTGGCGAGATTTATCCACATGATAAAAACCATTAGAAAGCATCACCTCGGCATTGCCAAGCCCATTATTTTTACAATTAAGTTTGGCGTATTCTATGGCAACAAAATCTTTATCAATCAATAAATGATGACCCTTTGGGCATTCACGCGCCGCCGTCATGCCAAGTGCGCCATAGCCACAGCCAAGGTCAATGGAGTTATCTTGTGTTTGAAAATCAATATAATCTAATAACATCAAGCTGCCATCATCTAATTTTTCAGGGCTAAAAATCCCCCAAGTACTGGTAAAGTTAAAGGGTTTGCCCAGCACCTCTTGAGAAAATTGAATATCATGCCGCCACTGTTTGGATTTGGTCAGCAGTTCAGGGTTAATTTGGTGCATGGTGTACTCGTGAGTTGATGGATAAAATGGCATTCACAAATAAGGTAGATTGTAGCATATTTTAATCATAAAACGCTACTGGTGTTATCCGCCGCTTATGCGATTGATGGTTTGGGGCGATTGTTTCACCGAATTTTTAGCCATGCTTGATTATAATGGTTTATAATAGTAAGTGATACTCATGACTTATACCAACTTATCTTAGCATATCTTTAAAATCAGATTTTTTATCATGACAACACCAAAGCCCACTGTATCACCGCATGTTAACATTGATTTGTCGTTATTAATTTTTTATCAGCCACCAATCGAAAAACTCACCAATCATCTGCTAACTCAGCCTGCCATGTACGCCCAGCTTCTGGCAAAAAAGCGGGCACAAGAGCAACAAAAACAGTCCAATAATATAGCCAAGGACAACGATGATGACGATATTATACTCACCGAAGAAGATATTGAAAATTTGGTTGAGCAAGGATTTAGTGAAGAAACCATCGAAAGCGTCTCAAAGGCAGTCAATAAACAGTTAAGCAAGAATGCAAATGATGATGCCAAGCAAGATGATAATACTGATGATAATCTGCCCAAAGGTGATGATGCCAATCAGACACACTCAAAAATAAACCCAATCACCAAAAAGATTAGCCCTAATGATTTTGCCCATACCTCACGCCCAAATCAAAGCAAAGTTCACAAGTTGGCTCAAAACCCGTCGCATCCTGCCAAAACCGATGATACGAAATCTCATGTTGCTCAAGCTTTAGCACAGTCAGCCGATGCATCTGCAGCTAAGATTGCAGAAAGTTTGGATAATGATATTCATGAGGCAGTAGAAAAACAGCTAAAAGAACAACAAGAACAGCAAGAGCAACAATACGAAGCATTTAAACAATATCTTGCCAAGAAAAACAGCGAAACAGCCATCGACTATCGCCAAATTCGGATTGATATTGAATCTGGAGCACTGCCGACACGCCATTTTTATTTGATGAATAGTTTATCGGCTGTGATTGCAGGGTTTGGGCTGTTAGCAAATTCACCTGCAGTGGTGATTGGTGCGATGTTAATTGCGATGCTGATAGGCCCGATTAGCGGCATTGCTTTGGCGATTATTGATGCTCGCTTGGCTTTACTTAAAAAATCACTGTTAACCTTATTGTCTGGCGGTGCGTTGATTTATGCTATTGGTGTGCTGCTTGGCTTTTTATATCCTGATCAAGCTGCAAGCCAAGAGATTATTGCCCGAACTGCCCCTAATACGATGGATGTTTTTGTGGCATTGGCAGGTGGCGTGGCAGGGGCGTATGCGTTGATTTCTCGTAATTTATCGGTTGCCGTGGTTGGCGTGGCAGTCGCAACAGCACTTGTCCCTCCGCTGACTGCCAGCGGAATATTGCTTGCCACGGGACATTATCAATTGGCATTAGGGGCATTGATACTAACTTTGACCAATATTTTGGCGATTCAGTTTACCAATGCTTTAGTGCTTTGGGCGGCGGGGTTTCGCCGATTGGATATTGATAAAAGTGAAGATGAAACAGTAAAAGATTCACGATGGCAACAAAACTGGTTATTCATTCGCCGCAATATAGTCACTTTGATTTTATTGATTGGGCTAAGTGTGTATTTGACGCTTGATTTTCAGCAACGCATTCGTCAAAAAAGCTATGAAAAGGCAGTTATTGAGGTTGTTCAGCAGCAAATCCAATACCAGCCTAGCTATGTTGTCAGTAGTGATTTTGGTGTGGTGGAAAAAGGTCAAAATAATAAAGCTTCTGCTGATAGCTATATGATTCGAGTATTGCTGCAAGGGCTGATTGCACCGAGCCATCAAGATATTTGGCAGATGGAACAAAAAATTCAAACCATAACAACCAAGCGTTATCCCAAACGCTCGCCAATTAAATTGCAAGTGCGATTTGTACCAGAGCAAGTGATTGAAACCACCCCAGTCAGTAAAGCGGATGTGAAGCTTGATGATGCCTCAATCAGTCAATTAGAAGAAAATAAGAATTAGGGTGAATAAAACTTCATTTAAGTATTTTAAAGATCACTGGCACAAATAAAGATGGTGGGCATGCCTGCGTTAATCAAGGTCGCTTCAAATTCATCCACATTTGGCACTGTCAATATGTCTATCAACTTGCCTGTTGGGAACATATCGCCATCACTGTTCACAGGGTTGATAAAATCAATCCAAACTTCCATCGTTGGAAAAGTTACGCCATCACGCTTAAAATCCCCCGTTTCTTGTACTTGCCCATCTGTGATAAGCACATGGGCGATGATGGTTTTGCAATGTTTATTGCCAAATTCGCACCTTACAAATGCCATCTCAGGCATACGACTGGCGTCAGCCAGCTGTATATAAATGGCATGGATGGGGATTTGCATAAAAATGCCTTTGCTGGCGACAATGAATGATTTTGCCTATTTTAAAAATCGTATTATAACCAAACTATACTCTCATCCAAACCACCCAGAATAACAACTAAACCAAATTAGTACCCATTGCCCTAAATATCAATCTACTCATCTTGTCAAAGTAGGATTTGCTTATGGTAAAAGACATAGATGCAAAGGCTGTTATCATCTAAAGATAATGTCCTTAGCTTTTTATTGCCTGATACAACTTGGATAATTGTATGAATTTTGGTGTCCAGATTTGGAGATATGATCATGTATTGATTGCATTGAAAAAAGCTGGTACATCTCATATCATCAGATTTTTTTTGTGGATTTTCTGCTTGTAGTGTGGTATTTTCTTTAGGTTGTAGTCATAATTAAGTTTTGATATTTGTATTACCATTTGCCATGGGTCATATCAGCTTTGGTATGTCTAAACTTAGCAAGATGGGCGTTTTATCATTATCTATTTACTTTATATCATCAATTATTATTTATGATATTTTTTAGGTTAACCGAATAATATCAATAAAAAACAGACAATCAAGGACACATGACACATGACAAACAAACCTACCGTTGCGTTAATAGGTGCCCCAACCGATGTGGGTGCAGGTGTGCGAGGCGTGAACTTAGGGCCTGATGCCTTACGCATTGCTGACATTGATAAAGCCATTGAACAATATGGTTTTACTGTCATTGACCGTGGCAATTTGCAAGGCCCAGCCAACCCCAATCAGCCCCCTGTGAACGGCTACCGTCATTTTGATGAAGTGGTTGCATGGAACAAAATGGCACACGATGCTGTGTATGATGAGCTGAAAAATGGCAACTTTCCCATTTTGATGGGGGGAGACCATTGCTTAGGTTTGGCATCATTGACCGCTGTGGCACGCCATTGCCGTGAGCAAGGCAAAAAGTTGCGTATCCTTTGGCTTGATGCTCATGCTGATTTTAATACCAGCGAAATGACCCCGTCAGGCAACATTCATGGCATGCCTGTGGCTTGTGCTTGTGGTTTTGGTCCTGATGAGTTAACCACCATTGGCGGTGTCAGAGGAGCGATTAGCCCAAAAGATGTGTATCAAATCGGTATCCGCAGTGTGGACGCTAAAGAAAAATACTTCATCAACGAAAAAGGCGTCACTGTCTTTGACATGCGTTATATTGATGAAAATGGCATGCGTCATACCATGGAACAAGCGTTAAAAGGCTTGGATAATGACACGCACTTACACATCAGTTTTGATGTGGATTTTCTTGACCCAAGCATCGCCCCAGCGGTTGGCACAACGGTGATGGGCGGGCCTACCTATCGTGAAGCGTCATTGTGTATGGAGATGATTGCCGATACTGGTTTGATGGCATCTTTGGACATCATGGAGCTAAACCCAACCCTTGATGAACGCAATCGCACAGCGGTCATCATGGTGGATTTTATTGAATCCTTGTTTGGTAAATCCACCCTAGTCAGACCTGACACAACCCAATAATTCAAACCATTCATGGACATATTTTTTTTAAGGACTTCACTATGAACACCACCAAACAACCATCAAACAGCCAAGCTTATATTGACCGTGAAGAGCAATACGGCGCTCACAACTATCACCCTTTACCTGTGGTATTAAGCCGTGGCGAGGGGGTGCATGTTTGGGATGTTGAGGGCAAACAGTATTATGATTTTTTATCTGCCTATTCAGCGGTCAATCAAGGGCATTGCCACCCCAAAATCATCGCCACTTTAACCGAACAAGCCAAAACGCTGACCTTAACATCAAGGGCATTTCACAGTGATAAGCTTGGTGAGTTTGAAGCCTTTGCCTGTGACTATTTTGGCTATGATAAACTTTTGCCGATGAACACGGGCGCAGAAGCGGTAGAAACCGCCATTAAGATTTGTCGAAAATGGGCATACGAGAAAAAAGGCATTGATGAAAACCAAGCCAAAATCATTGTCTGTGAGAATAATTTTCACGGTCGTACCACCACCATCATCTCATTTTCTAATGATGAAAATGCTCGTAAAAACTTCGGCCCTTATACCCAAGGTTTTATTAAAGTTGAATACGACAATCTTCAAGCCTTAGAACAAGTGTTAACTGATAATAAAGATGTGGCAGGGTTTTTGGTTGAGCCAATCCAAGGTGAGGCGGGTGTGTATGTGCCATCTGAAGGTTATCTTGCCAAAGCCAAAGCCCTTTGTGATAAGCATAATGTGCTGTTTTTAGGCGATGAAATCCAAACGGGCATTGCTCGCACAGGCAAATTACTTGCCCTTGACCATGAAAATGTGCGTCCTGACATCTTAATTTTGGGCAAAGCTGTCTCTGGTGGCGTTTATCCTGTATCAGTGGTCATGGCAGATGATGACATCATGAATGTCATTCGCCCAGGACAGCATGGCTCAACTTATGGTGGCAATCCGCTGGGGGCAGCGGTTGCCAAAACCGCTTTAGAGGTGGTGCGTGATGACAATTTAGCGGATAATGCTGATAAGCTTGGTCATATCTTTCGAGAAGAGATGCAAAAGTTGGTGGATAAGCATGAGCTTTTAACCTTGGTGCGTGGTAAGGGATTGCTCAATGCGGTGGTCATCAATGACACCGAAGACAGCAGTACGGCTTGGGACTTATGTTTGGCACTCAAAGAAAATGGACTGCTTGCCAAACCCACACACGGCAACATCATTCGATTTGCCCCACCGCTTGTGATGACTGAAACCCAACTGCGTGAGTGTGTGGACATCATCGCCAAAACGGTTGCCAAGTTTGAAGCAGACAGATGACATGATGGCTTTAATGGGTCAGTTTGTCATTTAAGCCCATTTATCATTTAAGATTTTTTTATGGTTTAAAACTTAAGCCGTGTTATGCCTTTTGCTAACACGGCTTATTTTTTGACCAGCCTTTAATGGGCTAAATTGACAGGGTATTTAAAGGGTTAAATTTAAAAGTCTAATCAGTTTGGCTTAATTTGGTCGGGTTATTTGGTCGGGTTATGTTGAAGCGTTTGCTGATATGCCGTATCCAACTGCTTAGTTGTCAACAGCTCTTGTATGACTGGAAAAACCTCTCGCTCTTCAAAGCGGATATGGTCGTATAACGCTTGTGCCAAGGCATGTAAATCATCAATGGTTGGGTGACTGGCAGACTCAGTCAGCTGACTTAATGTGCGTAACTGCTCATGTTCGGCAAGCAGCTGCTTACCAAGCGCCATCACTTTGGGGTGGTTGCCATGATTTGCCAATAAAGGGGCAACCAAATACCTCTCTTCAATCGCAAAATGTGCGATTCGGTCATCATGAACATATGCCACCAATGCTTGCCAATGCCTAAAAATATCATCAGTCGTGCTGTCTTTGGGACATTGCATGGCTTGACGAGATAGGCTTAAGCCAAGCTGATGCTGTCGAGATAAGGGGCGAAGCTGTTCTATGCGGTACATAAACGGATGTCCTAGGTTAAAAATAGCATGACACAATCACCACTTTGGATGTGCCAGATGAGCCATTACCCAAGCCATCAATCTGTTTGCCATAAGGGCAAGACTGCCAACGACACACAATAAAAATTGGTCTCGTGCTTGCCCTGCCACTTAGCAACGCTCGGGTAAGTCACTAAGTTTAAAAAATAAATGTCCCTTTGGAAGTACTGCCACGTATGTAGGTGGCTTTGACCGATATTTGCATAAAAACTCCTTTGCTGGTGATATGAATTATTTTGCCAATTTTAAAATATTTCTGGCACCAAATAGTACAATGACAAAGACAATCATACCAATGATTAAATCAGGATAGCTAGAATGAGTCAATAACGTCAATGCTCCCGCCGCTATCACACCGATATTGATGATAATGTCATTGGATGTAAAAATCATGCTGGCTTTGATATGGGCTTCTTTATTTTGATTTTTGCTCAGTAGATATAAGCACAGCCAGTTTGCAATCAATGCCAAAAATGCCGTGCCAATCATCAGTTGATAATTGGGCAGCTGCTCAGTACCGATAAAACGCCTAATCACTTCTATCACCCCAAATAACGCCAATATTATCTGCGTTATCCCCGCCAAAAATGCCACACGTTTTTTATACGCCAGCGTCATACCAATGGCTGATAGCGCCAATATATAGACAAAGCTGTCCGCCAGCATATCTAGACTATCAGCAATCAGCCCCATAGAATTAGCAAAAATACCAACCGAACACTCTATGATAAAAAACACAAAGTTAATCATGAGTACTTGATATAATAATCTTTTTTCTAAGCGCTCATCAGGCTTGTTAAACACTATCTTATCAACAATCACTTCGGTGGAAATGATATGACTATCAAAATTAAGCGGTTCAAGTACTTGTAAAATCGTTGTATCTTGATTATCGTGATAGACAGTTAAGCACCGCCCAGCAATATCAAACTGTAATTCATAAATATCAGATACATCTTTTAAACGCATGCGAATGAGCTGCTCTTCGGACGGGCAGTCCATTTTTGCAATGTTAAAAATGGTCTTTTTCATCTATTTAGTTCCTTGTTTTGATTAGGTTGGCTCAAATAAATCTGTGTTTATATTGCTGCTTGGTAATTTTTGGATGGTTTGAGTAAATTGATTAGGTTAAAATTTACCTTTGGAAGTACCGCCACGCATGTCGGTGGCACGGGTAGGGGTTTGTATGATTTGCTCCTTTTTTACAAATTATTGATAAAATTCTCATAACTGCCAAATTCTGCCTTGTCAATTTTATATTGATTATCAGTAATTTTGGTGATAATCACACCATCACAATCTATCAACTGCAATCTTTCGCTGGTTGCCAGCTCGCCTTTTTTAAGTTTAATAATTGTCGCAATAACCAATCAGCCAACGCAGAATTTGGGTTGGTCATTAAGGCTTTTGAATTCTCTTGGCAGACTTTGGCATTTAAAATTTGCCCATCTGGCGTGATTAAATCAAAAGGTTCATCACGACTTGGGAAAATTTTTATGAATTTTCACATTTATCCCCATTAACAACAATAATTTTCAATAATATTATGAACACCGTCTTGATATTCATTCATAATAATTTTTGAAACAAGCATATTTGTAAAATTCTTAATCTCAATTTCTGAACTAAATCTATTCAAAAAACCTAAATCATTTTCCAAAAAATCAAAATAAAATAAAATTTCTTTACGAATATCATCACTATAAGAATTATTTTTCTCATTTAAACAATTAAAAAATAATTCCTGTTTTTGTTGAAAATTTAGCATATATCACGCTCCAAATGATACTCTTTTACAGGCTTTGACTGAAAAATTACTTCTTTAAAATTTAATTCATTAACTGGATTTTCTATAACTAAAAATCTTGGCACTTCATTTAAATTTAAAACCAATGTTAAAATATAATCATGCTTATATTCACAGGCTTTTATATACTCATTTTCTGTTAAACGGATTTTTCCCTTATTTTGGCGAATGCCTTTTACTTCTGCCAAATAATTGTTTGAATTGGTTGCAATTTGAAAATCATAACCATCGCTAAATAATCTTGCATCTTGTAAAACCCCATTACCAAATAATTCAATATTCTGATAATTATTCATAAAATACAATTCAGCCTCTAAACCAGTTTCTTGCATTTTTTTAAATTTTGATTGTGTGATTGGTTCAATGCTGATTTTTTCAACAATAAAATCAGAGGTTTTATAATTATCTTTTAAAATCAATTTAACAATATTGGCATAATTAACCACATTTTCAGTACCAAACAAACCATCAATCAGTAATTTTCGGTGTTCATAAACTTCCTTTTTCTGCCACCAGCCCAATCTACCATTATCAAAATAAGGGTCAAATAAATCTTGGCGATTTTTGACCACACTCTTGGTTTTTGCAATGCCAAAATCAACAAAATACTGATAAAATTGCTCTTTTGTACGGCAATTAAATTGCTTTATGAAATCATTATTGAATTTCGCTAAACCATAGCCTAATAAATTTAATAATTCATAATGCTCATGTTTATTACTAAGGTCATTCAATGTTAATATCTCATATTTTTATTTATTTTTAACCATATTAAATAATATTCGCTTTAAAGAATATTCATTATTTGATAATAGACACAACACTGGCAAAATAATTTTTTTTGAGCATTTAAATCCCACTCACTGGCAAAAATGGGGGCTAATTTCGCCTTTTACGCCATAAATTTCCGTGTCGTCCAATCAATGCACTGACCTGCTGCTTAAATTCATTTCGGATATGTTTTTGGTTTTATCAAGATAAAATCAAAAACATACTTGCCCCAATACAACCGTTTTGTTTGCACCAGTGACGGCAGGAACATTACCATGACGCCCTAAGATATTTTGGCGTGCAAGCCAAGCAAATGCGACACTCTCAATCCAAGTAACCTCAATGCCCCAATCATTGGTTGGCTTGATGGATAAATTGGGCAGATGTGCTTGCAGGCGTGCCATCAGATGGGTATTTTTTGCACCACCACCACAGACAAGTACAGTGCCTGATTTAATAAAATGGTGGATTTGTTTGGCGGCACTGACAGCGGTCAGCTCGCACAAAGTAGCCTGTATATCGGCAGGGGTATGGCACAAATTTGGGTGACTGCTGTTTAATTGATCGATCATTGCATCAAGCCATGACAAATTAAAGTCTTCACGCCCTGTGCTTTTTGGTGGTGATTGGCTAAAAAAAGGATGGCTAAGCAAAATATCAAGTAATGGCTGAATGACTTGCCCGCTGGCAGCCCAAGCACCATCTTGGTCATAACAGGTATTTGTATGGCGAAAGTTCCATGCATCCATCAGCAGATTGGCAACCCCAGTATCAAAACCAATCGGTGTACTTTTGTCATGATTTAATACAGTAATATTGGCAATTCCGCCCAAATTCAGTACACCCTTAACCTGCTTATCATGACCAAATATGGCTTGGTGAAAAGCTGGCACAAGTGGTGCACCTTGCCCACCGACTGCCATATCACGGCGGCGAAAGTCACTGACCACAGCGATGCCTGTATACTCAGCTAAAATATTTGGGTCTAATAACTGCAAGCTAAATGACCAATTGGGGCGATGGCGAACAGTTTGCCCATGACAACCAATGGCACAAACCAAATCATGGCTGATATTTGCCTTATCAAGCAGCTCAAGGGCGACTTGAGCGGCGAAGGTTGCATAATACACGCTCGCCCAGCCATAGACATCCAGCTCGCTTTGAAAGTCAAACTCACAAGTTTGGATAAATGTAGCGACACCATTAGGCGTCGTTAAAGATAATAACGCTTGCCGTAAGTCCTCGGTAAATGGCACGCTGTGGCTTGCGATAATCTCAACCGAGCATGTTTCATCATCCGTTTCAAAAAACCGACACAATACCGCATCCATGCCATCTAAGCTTGTGCCACTCATCATACCAATAAAATAAGGTGCTTCGTCCATAATGGTCAGGTCTGCTAAGTTTTCGCCAAAAATTTCTTCTAAAAAATCTGCTGATATCGTCATAATTTGCCAACATTTACATCATACAAAACTTAAGCATAACAAATTTTTTTTGTATAGGATATGAATTTTTGATAAATCCGACTTTGTAAGATGACTTTTTGGTGATTTTTGTTATAATCAAGACAATTTTTGATCTTAGAAGTTGAATAAAGGCGATGACCATGAGTGATTTTTTACCCATCAAAGACCAATTGACGCTTATCATGCGAGGGGTGCAAGAGATTTATTCCAAAGAAGATTTGATAAAAAAATTAGAAAAAAACCGCCCGCTACGCATTAAGCTTGGCATGGACCCGACAGCTGCTGATTTACACCTTGGACATACTGTGGTACTAAATAAATTGCGTCATTTTCAGGATTTGGGGCATGAGGTGCTGTTTTTGATTGGTGATTACACGGCACGCATTGGCGACCCATCAGGCAGAAATGCCACCCGACCACCACTGACAGAAGCCGAGGTGAAAGCCAATGCCCAAACCTATGCCAAACAGGTTTTTAAAATTTTGGATAAAGACAAAACCAAAATTGTCTTTAATTCCGACTGGTTTGGCAAAATGAGTGCAGGGGATATGATACAACTGGCAAGCCAAATTACTGTTTCACGGATGCTTGAGCGTGATGATTTTTCAAAACGCTATAACAGCCAGACCCCCATCGCCATTCATGAATTTTTATACCCCTTGGTGCAAGGCTATGACAGCATTGCTTTAGATGCCGATGTGGAGCTTGGCGGAACTGACCAAACTTTTAATTTATTGATGGGGCGAACGCTACAAGGTCGCTATGATAAAGAGCCGCAAGTGTGTATTACTATGCCAATCTTAGAAGGCTTGGATGGTGTACAAAAAATGAGCAAATCTTTGGGGAATTATATTGGGATTAATGACCCTGCTGGTGTCATGTATCAAAAAATTCTATCCATGCCTGATACGCTCATCGCTCGCTACTTTGAGCTTTTAAGCTTTAAGCCAATGAGCGAAGTCAACGCCTTGCTTGATGATATGAAAAATGGCCGTAATCCCCAAGAAATCAAACGCATTTTAGCTCTAGAGCTGATTGAGCGTTTTCATGACAAAGAATCTGCTGATAATGCCCACAAATCAGCTGGCAACCGCTTGGCAGACGGTGAGTTGCCTGTGGATTTGCCAGAGGTAAGCTTATCTTTAAATGGTCAAGATAAATTATTTATCACCCAAGTCTTAAACCAAGCGGGTCTTGCTAAAAACTCTGCTCAGGCCAAAGACATGCTATCTCGTGGGGCGGTTAAAGTGGACGGTCAAGTGGTCGATGGCAGTTTTGCCTTAGAACAAGGGCAAACGGTGGTGATTCAAGCAGGTAAAAAAGCGTATGCCAGAGTCTGGATTCAATCAGCCCAAATATAATAAGGGGGGGGCTAAAAAGCATTTTTTATAAAATCCGCTCTTTGTTCTAGCCTAGTCCAAGAAGTAGCTTGATAAACTCATATGTTTTTACCCACCGCTGTATGGAGGCGTACATTTTTTGGACAACCAAAGCCAAACCCTTTGCCATGCGATAGGTATATTGCTTGGTTTATTTGGGTTTGGCGAAGCGTTATTGTAAAAATTACAACAGGACTTGGGTCTTGAACGGTGTTTGTTTAGGAGCGTCAGTACAGAGGGGGTAAAATATTGGGCATTTACTTTTCTTATCAGCTGTGGCGTATTGGCACTATTGATACCGCTTAAACAAAGATTTGGTTTAGGTATGATTTGAATTCTGTATGATCCCTCAGTTTGGGGTATGTTTGATATTTGGCGACCCATGGCAAATCGTGCTGATGGTACTGGGTATGCCAACATTGCTACTTAGCTTTGGCGTAGTACAAATATTGCTTGGTATGCTATTTAAAATATATTAAAAATATAATTAATAAAAGTTTAAAAGCCATAAGCAAATTTTGTCATAAATCATTGCACCCAAAAATACCAAAGCTTGCATCAGTACAATCGTCGCACCTGTCGCAGAATCTAGATGATAACTGATAATTACCCCGAATACACTTGTAAAACATGAGCTAATGATGGCAGTCAGCAACATTGTATCAAAGCGTTTGCATAAAATAAAAGCAGTCATGCCAGGTGAAATGAGCATAGCAATCACCAAAATCACCCCAACCGCTTGCATAGCAACCACAATGGTTGCTGACAATATAATCAACAAGCCATAGTGTAGTTTTTGTATCGATAAACCTGCAACTTGGGCATGATGGCTGTCAAAACAATACAACAAAAGGTCGCGTCTTTTTAAAATGAGTATCAAAAAGATGATTGCTGAAACACCTAAAGTTTGGTACATCAGGGTGCGACTGATGCCCAAAAGGTTGCCAAATAAAAGATGTGTCAAGTGTTGACCACTGTCAATCTTATGAAATATCACAAGCCCTAATGCAAACATACCTGAAAATACCACGCCCATCAGCGTATCTTCTTTAAGTCGGGTGTGAGTTTGTAAATAGCCTACGGCACCAGCACAACATACTCCGGCAATAAATGCTCCAAAAGTCATCGGAATGCCCAGCCAAAAAGCGACCACCACCCCTGGAAAAATTGCATGCGAGATGGCATCTCCCATCAAAGACCATCCCTTTAACACAATGTAGCAGGATAAAAGTGCACAAATAACCGCCACCGCCACCGCTGAGATGAGGGCATGTTGCATAAAGGTATGACTAAAAGGCTCGGTGAACCAGTATAAAATAGAATTTGACATAAGTAATAAACTAAAAAGGTTTGGTACACCTAGGACTTAGGGAGACTGAAATTTTGGCTGTTTTAACTTACCGTACTTAGGTGAAAACAAAAAAGCGATGATAAATAGTGCTGTTTGTAGGCAGACAATAATCCCTCCAGTTGCACCATCTAAAAAATAACTTAAGTATACGCCAAATCCGCCAGTGATGACGCCAATAGCGCCAGCAATTAAAATCAGTGTACGAAATTTATCAGTGAGCTGATAAGCAGTTGCTCCAGGTGTGATCACCATAGCAATGACCAAGATTGCACCAACGGTTTGTAGTGCAGAGACGACACAGGCACTAAGTAGGCTAAAAAATAATAATTTATAATATTTGCTTGATAAACCCACCGCTTTGGCTTGTATTTCATCAAAAAAAACCAACAGCAAATCTTTCCAAAATATTAATAAAATCAACAAAGTAATGACCATAACAACAGTCACTTGATACATATCTGTATCGGCAATGCCCAATATGTTGCCAAAAATAATTTCTTGAACATTGATAGCGGTGGGGTTTAAAGAAATGATAAATAAGCCTAAGGCAAAAAAAGTCGTAAAAATAAATCCAATGACAGCATCTTCACGCAGTTTGGTCACAGACTTAATCCATAAAATAGATAAGGCCGCTAAAATGCCAGAAAAAAACGCACCCAACGCATAAGGTGCACCCAGTGCATAGGCAATTGCAACACCAGGCACCACAGCATGTGATAAGGCATCACCGATTAAAGACCAGCCTTTTAGCATCAGATAGGCTGATAAAAAGGCACAAACACCACCTACTAATGAGCTTAAAAAAATTGCCTTGAGCATATATTCATAAGCAAAAGGCTCAAGTAGTAATGCAATCATGACTTATCCTCTTGCTCAGCTTGGGGATTTTCGCTGGATTTGACATTTTTGCGATGATAAGAGCTGCGGTTTTGATGATGACCATAAAAGACAGCAGGAATTTCATCGTCTGCCAAAATCGTCAAAGTGCGTTTATCATCATCATCGTGCAAGTCTTCACCCACCAAGTGCAGCTGCCTTAGAACACCACCAAAAACTTTTTCAAGATTGGCTTGGGTGAATGTACTTTTGGTGCTTCCCATTGCTAAAATGGTACGATTTATCATGATAACTTGGTCACAAAATTCAGGTACTGTCCCTAAATTATGTGTTGAGATTAAAATGAGATGACCTTCTTGACGCAATTCATCTAAAAGATTCATAATGGCTTTTTCGGTTTTTACATCAACGCCTGTGAAAGGTTCATCTAATAAAAGGATTTTACTTTCTTGAGCCAAAGCCCTTGCCAAAAATACCCGTTTTTTTTGCCCGCCTGATAATTCGCTAATTTGTCGATTGGCAAGATGGTTAATTTGGACGCGTGACATGGCTTCATCAATCTTTTGGTAATCCTTTGGTTTTGGTCGGCGTAAAAAATTCATATGTCCATATCGCCCCATCATGACGACATCTAAAACTGATACAGGAAATTGCCAATCAACTTCTTCGCTTTGTGGCACATAGGCAACCAAATTTTTCTTAAGTGCTTGAGCGATGGTCAAATCACAAAGCTTGACATAACCTGTTTGGGGTTTAATTAGTCCCATCAGCACCTTAAATAAGGTGGATTTGCCACTACCATTGATGCCGACCAAGGCACAGGTTGTACCGCCTTGTAGATGTAGCGAAACATCATACAAAGCGGTATGTCCGTTATTGTATCGAACCGAAATATCGTCAAGGCTGATGGTGATTTTATCCATCACTTTTCAAAACCGCTGGCGATGGTTGAGACGGTGGTTTGTAATAAGTCAAGATAAGTTGGTACAGGACCGCCAGCTTCAGACAGTGAATCAACATAAAGTACACCGCCATATTTGGCACCTGTTTCTTTGGCAACTTGTTTTGCTGGTTTGTCTGAAATTGTACTTTCACTAAATACCACAGGAATATTATTGCTGCGTACCGTATCAATCAATGATTTGACTTGTTGAGGCGAGCCTTGCTGTTCGGCATTAATTGGCCACAAATAAGCTTCTTTAAGACCGTAATCGTTGGCCAAGTAGCTAAACGCACCTTCACTGGTTACCAACCAACGCTGATTTTCAGGGATTTGTGATAATTTGGCACGCAGTGGAGCGTCCATAGCTTTAATTTTTGCACTGTACTGCTCAGCATTTTTGGTATAAACTTCCTGATTGGCTGGGTCTTGCTTAATGAGTGCATTTTTGATATTCTCAACATAAATCAAGGCATTACTTGGCGACATCCAAGCATGTGGGTTTGGCATGTCTTTATAAGCACCTTCAGTGATGTTAATCGGTGTGATACCCTGTGTCACAACAACGGCAGGCACATTGCTGGTATCATGATAAAATTTTTCAAACCAAAGCTCTAGATTAAGTCCATTCCATAAAATCAAATCTGCTTTTTGGGCTTTAACCACATCTTGAGGCGTGGGTTCATATTCATGAATTTCAGCACCTGCCTTGGTAATGGATTGAACATCGGCAGCCTCTCCAGCAACATTTTGGGCAATGTCAGCAATGACAGTAAAAGTTGTGACAACAGACAGTTTTTTTGGAGAATGAGTATCCTGTGCGTTGATGTCTTCTTTGGTCTGCTGACCGCACCCAACCAAGGCTAAGCACATCGTAAGACAGGCGGTAAAAGTTTTGATTGATTTCATAAATTAACCTAATTGCTTGACTGGCATTAAAATAAATATATCAAAATACTAAGTTGTTATCTTCAAATGATTTAACCATTTATGATAATGATAATCATTATCATAAAAAATGTCAAGTTAAAAAGAGATATCCTAATATAATAACACAAATAAAAACGATACAATAAAAATAATATCAAATTCTAAACTCTAATCTCTAATAAAATCAGTTACTTATTAACTAAAATTCCATCAACCCTAAAACCTGCTTTATTAAGTTATGATGTCATGCCATGGCATGCACCACTTAATCATGAATTGCTTTTTTATCAAATATCATTAATATCATAGAAATTGTAAATAATTGTAATCAACACACCAATCTGTAACAAAAATTTTCTAACAATCGTATTTGCCATAAAATCTCATTATTGTAGCAACAAATCTTTACCATAACATTATATTATTTGCTATTGAAGTGCTATAATTTTTAAGCATTAATCATCAGTGTTCATAATTTTTACTTTTTAGATTGAAATAGGAAAAATAAACAAATGAAAGCACTAAAAATCATCGCACCTGTGTTGGCACTAGGTCTATCTTTTACAGCTATTGCAAATGCCCTAGATGCACATCGAGCCATCCAACTCACCAATAAGGTTCGCCAAGTGACTTATATAGTTGCCCCACCGTCGGCACTGTTCAAGTGAATTATGGCTTCAATGATCAAGGACTACCGACCTATGCCGAAGCCAATTTGGGCGGTAAAACTCGTTTCTTGCTAATTAATTTGGTAGAATCAATTGGCGAATTAATGATTTTTGGTGATGATAATGATTGGCAAATCTTTGGCCTCTATTTACAACTTGACAACGATCATCATTCATATGTGCACATTATTGACCCAGATGCAGAAGCCAGCTATCGTTGCGATGTGGTAGGTACAAAGCGTATTAAAGACTAATTTGCATCAGCCATAAAAAGCCACATCATCAGCGTATGGCTTTTTATTTAAAAATTTCACCAAACCCCCAACAAAATCAATCACTTACCAACTTTCTACCATCAATCCTAAA